>WBZO01000099.1_pt1 | contig 227721 bp, 214 predicted proteins | sample 5204261 | NCBI WGS metagenome assembly WBZO01 (sample SAMN12412400, study PRJNA552823) | activated sludge metagenome | isolation source: activated sludge from anammox sidestream of wastewater treatment plant... | place: USA: North Carolina | collected 2017-09
CCACCAGCTTCACCGCCTCCGCCCGAAATTCCAGCGTGTAAATCCCTTTCGGTATCCGTTCCATTTCCGTCCTCCATTTCTGATATTTTATAAAACGTTGGACTCCTCTTTTTTCAACCTACCTCAGGAGCTGTGGGAAAGTCGCGATCTGGTTGGATATGATCCATGGTTTGCTGCAGGTCATATTGGAGGAGTTAACTATAATGCCAGCGCAAAAATTCCGGCTTTGCTTGCAGCGCTCTTTTCATCATTGCTGGAACCTGCAGTTGTCTACAAGCTGTACGTTTTTCTGTGTGGCTTGCTGGCGCCTGGTTTTGTACTGCTGGCCATGCTCTCGCTGAAGGCTGACAATCGTTACCACTGTAGCAGTAATGGTGCTCGGCTGCCTGATGTGGTGGATCTCATCTTTACGGTGGTATCACACGGTAGGAATGGTATCTTTTGTTGCCGCCAGTTACGCTTCGTTGCCTTATATCATGCTGACATGGTGTACGATCACTACTACCGCCCTAAAACCTTTCGCAATCGTAATTCTTGGCTTGTCTGGTGCCGCCGGACTGCTGCTCCACCCGCTTTTTCCGGTTCCGGCCATTTTCGCAAGCCTGTTTCTGGCATTAAGCACATGGAATAAGGTTCAGCTAAAAAGTCTGGTCTGTGTGCTGGCAATAGTGCCGCTACTAAGCGTTCTTCCCAATCTGTTCTGGATACTGCCATCGACCCATTACTCCGGCTGGTCCGATGGCAATCTCTCCCCGTTCCAGAAAACCGTAGATATCAACATCATATTTTCAGAAGCATTTGGCCGGATTGAAGGAGCTGCGCGCGAGGCAAGAATAAATCTGTTTATATGGTTCTGCGTCATTTGGGCCGTGATTTATTCTCCCAACCCGCTTTATCGGCGAATCGTGTTTGGCTTCGTTTTTGCAGCATTAGCAATGATTATCTTTGCAGCAATCAGTGCGATCTCACCGACACTGGGAACATTGCAACCTAACCGTCAATCTGCAGCAGCTTATTTGCTGCTTACAATTCCCGCTGGAATAGGCATCGCATCTATCATCCGTGCTCCAGCAAAATCCGGTCTGGCTTTTGCTGGAGCAAAGATTTCCCTGGTACTGGTACTGTCTGTATTCACTTTTCTTGGACTGGAGCTGAAAAATGAACTGTCTGCCGCCAGCACTCCTCACTACGGCCGGCCTTCTCCGGAAGTACGCGGCCCGGGAGATATAACTTCCTGGATCGCCGACTGGCTGAAGCAGAATACAACTGCCGATGCCCGCATCCTGTTTGAAACATCATCGGATCGCATTACCGACGGGGCTCACGCTGCCGGATATTTAGCCAGAGTTTCTGATCGTGAATTCATCGGTGGGTCATACGTATACATGCATCATGCCGGCTTCTGGGATGGGCATCTGTTTGGTCAGCCCATAAGCAGGTTTTCTGTTGAAACATTCTCGGAACAGCTTGATTTATACAACATTGGCTGGATAGTAGCCCACTCACCTGCATCTCAAGCATATCTGGAATCTCACCCCGGTGTTCAGGAACAGGCGCGCCATGGTCCCGTAGCCATATACAAAGTAAAGCGGGAGCATAATTATTTTCTGGAAGGCAGCGGCAAAGTAATTCAACGCAAAACAAACCGGATCGACCTTGATGAGCTCAGTGGTACTGCCGTAATACTCAAATATCATTATGTGGATGGCTTGATCACTGAACCTTCTGCAGATATGGAGCCTGTTATGCTGCCAAACGATCCGCAACCCTTCATTTTCCTGCTGGCACCTCCCAAGCGACTGTCCATCATATTTCCCTGAAGCGTAGCTTCAGATGTTACATAGGCTTGCGTGATTATCCTGCCCCACATTCAGGAGAAAATACTGATAAAGACCCAAAAATGACGTCTATCATGTCCTTATTGATTCAACTAAAAATACACAATTGTTCATGACAATAGAGGGCCATTATGGACAAAATTTCAAATACACCTTTGGTAGTTGATCTGGATGGGACGCTTACGCCCACGGATACTCTGGTTGAATCCGTTATCAGAATAATCAGGCAATCTCCCATCAATCTGCTATGGCTTCCTTTCTGGCTTATTCATGGTCGTGCCGGTTTTAAGGAAAAAATTGCAGCTCGGTCCAGTATTTGTGTTGAATTACTTCCCTATCATGAACCGTTACTGGATTACCTGCGCAAAGAAAAAGCCAAAGGACGCCGGATTGTCCTGGCAACCGCAGCCCATCAATCAATTGCGCGGGCGGTTGCTGGTCATATTGGTCTGTTTGATCAAGTGCTTGCCACCGCAAAAAATCATAATTTGAAGGGCGCGACAAAGCTGCAGGCCATTCGAGAGAATGTAGGAAGCAGCTTCATCTACGCTGGCGATAGCCGGGCTGACATCCCCATCTGGAAAGCAGCTGAAGCAGCAATTCTGGTAAACGTCTCATGGAATACGGAAAAGGCGGTCAGGCAACATGTACCAATCGAACACCAGCTCCAAGGAAGTGATTCCGTTTTTGCTTTATGGTTTCAAGCTTTGCGCATTCACCAGTGGCTAAAAAATCTGCTGATGTTTGTACCGCTTCTGACAGCGTTCTCTTTCCTTGATATCAGCAAGCTTACATTAATGATACTGGCTTTTCTGTCCTTTTCTCTGGCAGCTTCAGCTACCTATATCGGTAATGATATATGGGACCTGGAGAATGATCGTGCACACCCCAGAAAACGGTACAGACCATTTGCCAGCGGCCGTCTATCAATCCTAAAAGGCCTTGCCGCATCAGCTTTCCTGCTGCTTGCGGCATTCACTCTGGCGCTTATGGTATCCAGCGGATTCGCCCTGATGCTATTGCTCTATCTGGCACTAACCAGTATCTATAGTCTGGTGCTCAAGGAATACATGCTGATTGATGTATTGATGCTCTCACTGCTTTATACCCTCAGGATTCTGGCCGGATCAGTTGCAATAAATGTCTCGACCAGCTCTTGGCTTCTCTCCTTTTCAGTTTTCATATTTCTGAGTCTGGCGCTTGTAAAACGCTGTGCAGAACTGGTTTCACTTGAACAGAACGGAGCTACCGCCACCCGGGGCCGGGACTATCGGGTGACTGATTTAACTGTACTACGGCCATTAGGTGTAGGCGCAGCCCTTTCGTCAGTAGTAGTGTTCGAATTGTTCATTAACGCACCGGAAACCCAGCATCTCTACAAAACACCCCATCTGCTTTGGCTGGCCGCCATCGGACTGATTTACTGGCTGGCACGGCTCTGGGTAAAAACTTCCCGCGGTGAGATGCATGATGATCCCGTAATCTATGCTGCCAAAGATAGAGGCAGCCGTATAACGGTAATGTGTATAGTAACCGTCATACTGGCCACGCACTTCCTGACAGTGAGCGCCTTGCTATGAAAACATTTTTTATTGCAATTCTGAGTATCGTATTTTCTGTGGCTGCACAATTTTCCTTGAAAATGGGAATATCAGGAGAAAGTGTTAAAACCCTGCTTGCCCAGCCATATTCATTTCGAACTTTTTGTATTTTTTTGGATAAATATGTTCTCACAGGATTTTTGCTTTACGGCTTGGGAGCAATTGTCTGGCTTAGCGTACTTTCCAAGTGGGATGTGAGCAAAGCCTACCCGTTAGTAGGATTAGGTTTTGTCTTTACTATTATCGTAGGTTATTTATTGGGCGAACAGATCTCGCTCCTCCGTGTAGTGGGTGTTGTATTAATTTGTACGGGAGTATTTCTGGTGGGAAAAAGTTGATGACTCAGAAAATAGCAAAACTATTTAAAGGAGATGGGCTCTGGCTGGTTTTGATCCTGTGTGCTGGCTTTCTTCTGAGGACAGCCGCCATATTCAGCCTTAATCATGAATCTAATGGAGGGGATGAACTCGCCTACATAAGCATGGCACTTAACCTGATAAACGGGGACGGGATTAAAGATAATATGGGTAATTACGCGATGTATAACGTCGGTTACCCTTTATTTATCCTGGCTCCTGTATTTTTCTTTTTTGGCGAAAACATTTTTGCCGCGCGTATCTGCAATATGCTTCTGGGAGGTATAGCAATTATTCTCTGCTATCTGACTGCCAAAGAAGCAGGTGCTGGAAAGATTGGGCGGCTCACAGCGGCAGGGATCCTGGCGCTGTATCTGCCAACAGGGGTATACGCGGTATACATTTTGAAAGAAAACTTAATGACCCCGCTTATGTTGGGAGCCATATGGTGCGCCCTACGATTAGCGCATCAGCCCTCAAAAAAAACGGCAGCAGGATGCGGGATATTATTCGGTCTGCTGGCCCTAACAGGAAATGCGGCATTATCTCTGGCTGCTGCCGTCACCCTGGCATTGATTTTAGCGCCTACGACAACATTCAGAAAAGCTACTTTTATGACACTTGTTTTTGCCATAGCAACAGCAGTTTCTGCGCCATGGATGATAAGAAATGCATCCGTTATCGGCTCACCGGTTATGAATACGAATGGCGGCTTTAACCTCTATCTTGGCAACAATCCCGCGGCTACAGGATATTTTGTTTCCATAGCAGATACACCTCGCGGTTCTACATGGGAAGATTTACGAAAAATTGGCGAGGCTCAGGCTTCTGAAACCCTGAAACAGGAGGCTATTGCCTGGATAAAGGATCACCCGGTTGATTTCTTAACTTTGGCCGCAAAGAAGGCTGTTTATTTCTGGACTCCACCTGTTCATGAAGGAAAAGGCGAACAATCACCGATTGAAAAAATTATCCGTATTTCTTGGCTTATTCAGTTTATTGTCATAGTTGCCGCAGCACTGGCCACTTTACTGATTAAAGCGCTTAGAAATAAACAGCTTTTGATTCTATGGCTGGCGATTTGCAGCTATACAGCCGTACATATGCTGTTTTATGTCATATTCCGCTACCGCGAACCCGTTATGCCGATCATGATAGTAATGGCAGCATTAACAGCAGAGTCCCTGGTTCTAAGAAGATTGTCACCAACAAAAAATCTTGTGCAATAGATACCGGATGCACAGGAATATCTGTAATCTGGCCGGAATCCCTTTACAATTGCTGCATGCAACGCAGCAAAACGCCAACCACAAAAAATTCTGATATCGGGTTCATACCGGGCAACATTATCCTGATCGGGATGATGGGAGCCGGAAAAACCACGGTGGGTAAATTACTGGCGAACCTCGTCGGCAAAACTTTCATCGATGTCGATCACGAAATCCAGCAGCGCACCGGTGTGGGAATACCCGTCATCTTCGAAATAGAGGGTGAAGCCGGTTTCCGCAAACGTGAAAGTGAAGTATTACGCGATATCGTCAGACAACAGAATATCGTGCTGGCTACCGGGGGAGGAGCGATACTGCTCCCGGAAAATCGTGCCCTGTTACGTCAGCATGGCACCGTGGTTTATTTGTGTGCCCCTGTTACTGAATTGCGTCGCCGCACACATCAGGATAAAAACCGGCCACTGCTGCAAACAGGCAATGTACATGCCAGATTGCTTGAATTATTTACCCAGCGCGACCCGCTCTACCGTGAAACTGCGCATATCATCATGGACAGCGGCCGGCAAAGCGCCCGTGCCTTTGTACAGCAGCTGATCCAGAAATTGCGTCAGTTCAATCTGAAATTGATTACGACGCAGATAGAATAACAGTCAGCTGCTTCATTCCCGGCGCTGCCACTGCATACAAAATCTGACAAAATCCAGCGTGATTTACCCCGCTCACCGACAACCTGAAAGAACGTGATATGAATGCTATCGAATCAGTTAACGTAGCACTTGATGCTGCCCCGGAGAACCGCGGTTACACTATTCATATCGGGCAGGGGTTGCTCTCCCGGATGGATTTGCTGCTTCCCCACCTGCCAGGCAAAAAAGCGGCGATCGTTACCAACACCACTGTCGCTCCGCTTTATCTGGAGAAGCTGCGTACTGCCCTCGCCGCACATCAGGTGGAAACCTTTGCAATCATCCTGCCCGATGGTGAACAGTACAAAAACCGGGAAACGCTCAATCTGATTTTCGATGCACTGCTGGAACATCGCTGCGAACGCAAAACACCCCTGATTGCACTCGGGGGCGGAGTCATTGGCGATCTGACCGGGTTTGCCGCCGCCACTTATTTACGTGGTGTCCCCTTCATTCAAATCCCCACCACTCTGCTTTCACAGGTGGATTCCTCCGTGGGCGGAAAGACAGGGATCAATCACCCGCTCGGTAAAAATATGATCGGTGCCTTTTATCAGCCGCGCCTGGTGTTAACCGACACCACTACCCTTGCCACTCTGCCGGATAGAGAGCTGCGTGCCGGCATGGCAGAAGTCATCAAATACGGCCTGATTCATGATGCCGCATTCTTTGACTGGCTGGAGCACCATATCAAACAGTTGCTGGCGCGTGATTCTACAGCGATGAATTACGCCATCCGCCGCAGCTGTGAAGTTAAAGCAGAAATTGTTTCGCTGGATGAGCGCGAAAACGGGCTGCGCGCGCTGCTCAATCTTGGACATACCTTTGGCCATGCCATCGAAAACGCCATGGGCTACGGATCATGGCTGCATGGCGAAGCCGTCGCTGCCGGCACTCTCATGGCGGCGGATCTCTCCCGGCGCCTGCAACGCATCACTCTCAGGGATGTTGATCGTATCCGGTGCCTGTTTGAAAACACCGGCCTGCCGGTGAAAGGTCCGCGGCTCTCACCAGATCGCTATCTGGAATCCATGCAGCTTGACAAGAAAGTGAAAGATGGTGCGATCCGCTTCATCCTGCTCGATCGCATCGGCAAGGCTTCGCTGGATGATGCCGTTCCCGCTCCACTGCTGCTTGAAACATTGTCAGCCTGCGTTGCCGATGCATAACACAATGCACAACCGCCTGGCGCCCTATGCCGTATCCGACACCAATTCACGCGGCCGCCGTATCCATGAAGATTTTCCAACCGGGCGCAGCCAGTTTCAGCGTGACCGGGATCGTATCATTCATTCCACCGCTTTCCGCCGCCTGGAATACAAAACCCAGGTATTCGTCAACCATGAAGGTGATCTGTTTCGCACCCGCCTGACTCACAGCCTGGAAGTCGCCCAGATCGGCCGTTCCATTGCCCGGAATCTGGGCCTCAATGAAGAACTGGTGGAAGCGATTGCGCTCTCGCATGATCTGGGTCATACACCGTTCGGTCATGCTGGCCAGGATGCACTGAATAACTGCATGAAAGCGTACGGCGGCTTTGAGCACAATCTGCAATCGCTGCGTGTCGTCGATGTGCTGGAAGAACACTATGCCGCATTCAACGGATTAAATCTGTGTTTTGAAACGCGCGAAGGTATCCTGAAAAGAATCCCCAAATCCAGAGCGCCGGAGCTGGGTGAGCTGGGTATGCGCTTTCTACACGGCCACAATCCTTCACTGGAAGCACAGCTCGCCAATCTGGCAGATGAAATCGCCTACAACAATCACGATGTGGACGACGGTTTACGCTCCGGTCTGATTACCCTGGCACAGCTTGAAGAAATCGAAATTTTTGCCCGGCACCTGCATCATGTTAAACAGCATTACCCGGATATCGCCGGGCGACGCCTGATTCACGAAACCGTGCGCGGCATGATCAACACCCTGGCAACCGATCTGACCGGACAGAGCATCACCCGCATCCGGAGTGCCGCTCCGGACAGCCCGGACAGTGTGCGTGAAAAGCCGGTACTGATCGGTTTCAGCGATGCAATCAAACAGCAGCAGCAGGAATTGAAACGCTTCCTGCACAGCAATCTCTACCGGCACTATCAGGTCAAGCGCATGAGCAATAAAGCGCGGCATACTGTTGAGAAATTATTTGCCACATTTGAAACCGATCCTGCTTTACTGCCCTCCGAGTATCAGCATAAATTTCAGGAATACGGGTATCAGGCAATCGCTGATTACATTGCCGGCATGACCGACCGCTACGCAATCAAGGAATATCAGCGCCTGTTTGCCATTACCGAAAATTAAACAGATTTCATCAGACAAAAAAGGAAAACCGCATGAAAATAATTGCCGCTCTTTTAACAGTACTCCTGCTAATCACCAGTTGCAGCAACAAAGAATCCACCGGAAAAGACAAGCCGGAAATGGCGCTGATGGACGAATCCACCTCCATTGGCGAGCTTCCCTCCTCGCTGAAAGAAGGACTGTCAGAAAAAGAGCAGGATGAACTGAGGAAAAAAATCATGCCCTCATTGGATGACGATCTCACACCCGAGCAACGCTTCCTGAATCTGCGCAAAGATGCGGAAGCCGGTAATGCAGAGGCACAGAACAGCCTGGGTTCCATGTATTTCTCGGGGGATGCCATTTCGCATGATGCACAGGGAAAGGTCAAGGACCGTGATCCGGAGACGGCAGCAGGATGGTTTTTCCGGGCAGCTGAACAAGGTCATGCCGGCGCTCAGTTTAACCTTGGGTTGCTGTATTTCACCGGTGAAGGCGTTACCAAAGATACCGCCAAAGCGCTGGATCTATTCACCAAATCTGCTGAACAGGGCAATATCGATGCCCAGAACAATCTGGGTGTCATGTACCTGATCGGCGAAGGCGTCGCGCAGGATTTCACCAAAGCAACTGAATGGCTTGAAAAAGCAGCTGCGCAGGGAAATGAGGATGCCATCAGGAATCTCGAAGCACTCCATGCATCACAGGCAGAATCCAAAGCGGCAGTCGACGAAAAGAAATAAAGATATCTCCACATCCAATCATCCGGCCGGCCGTCGGCCGGATGAAGCCAGCCCGTAACCCACCACCCGCCACAGTCTGCCGCATCACGGCAGATCTGCTTCCGCCCCCAATTTTGTAAAGACGTTCTCCCTCTGATTTATTTACATCCGATTTTCAGATCAGCCTGATCAGTCCTTAACAGAATATTGATATTAACACTAACATTAACTATAATGATTCTCATTAAACGTAGGTTTATATCAATTATGTAGTGAAGGTAATCCGGTGATTCTGCTAACAGAATCACTTTTTTTATAAATACGCTCCGGTTAAAGCATTTCTGCAAAGCAGATTCAATCCGGATTCAGTCGCCAGCCATCAGCCAGCCGGAAAAATTACATCAGAAGGAAATTAAATGCCACAACCGCACAAAACACTACTCCCTCTCGGTGCTGCGCTCATGGCCGGCGGGCTGTCAATCAGCGCCTTTGCCGCAGAAGGAGATGATTCCCCCCAAGCCACTGTTCTTCCTACCATTAAAGTCGAGGCTAACGCTGAGGTTCCGAAAGATGGTTATCGCGCCACCACTACCCGTGTTGGCAAAACATTGCAGGATCCGCACGACATCCCGCAGGCAGTCACGACTGTTACCAGCCAGCTGATGCAGGATCAGCAGGTCAGCTCACTCAAGGATGCACTGCGCAACGTCGCCGGCCTGACTTTCAATGCTGCCGAAGGCGGACGTGCCGGGGACAACATGATGCTGCGCGGCTTCTATACCTTTGGTGACATGTATCTGGATGGCATCCGCGATACCGCCCAGTACAACCGTGAAACATTCTACCTGGAGCAGATTGATGTACTGCGTGGTGCCGGTGCGATGCTGTTCGGGCGTGGTCAGGCCGGCGGAGTAATCAACCAGGTCAGCAAGGTGCCACATCTGGGAGACAAGGGCAGGATCACCGGCAGCGTCGGCATGTACGGTTATTATGAGATGACCGGTGATTTCAACAAACAGATCACTGACACCATCGCCTTCCGTTTCAATGGGATGAAACGTACCGAGGGCAGCTGGCGTAAAAATCCGGCTGCCAACGACAGTCCGGGTCTGGATCGCGATGGCTTTGCCGCCAGTTTGGGGATCGGGCTCAACACCAGTAACGAATTTATTTTGAGCCACATCCGCACAACAGTGGATGACAAACCAGACTACGGTGTAAGTTTCGACAGCGCAACACGCAGACCACAGGAAAAATTCCCGGTGAAATATTACTGGGGTACCAACAACAATTTTGACAAAGGCACGGCCAATATCTCGACTGCCACTTTTACTCATCGCTTTTCACCCGCCAGTGAATGGCGCACACAGGTACGTTACGCCGATTATGAACGCAGCTACTGGGCAAAAACTCCGCAAACCACTCTCCCTCCCAGTGCATTAGCTGTCACTGGGGGCAATCAAACCCGTTACTCAGATTACAAAACAATAACCGTACAAACAGATTACAACCATCGTTTCAAGCTGTTCGGCATGAATCATGAATTTCTGGTTGGCGGGGAATACCTCAATGAAGACAGTTTTCGCAGCACCTTATTGAATTTTGGGGGAACAACCGTAGCTAACCCGCCACTGTTCCGGCCTAACAAAACTAACCCTGGCGCAGTGCCAGTCGAATTCAATTCTAATTCTTATGCGGTGTACGCACAGGATACGATCGAATTTATCCCCAAATGGAAAGTCACGCTGGGTGGGCGACGCGATCAGATGGACGCAAAATATAGCAGCACTACCTCTCCCAAACTGAATTATGGTGAATGGAGCATGCGTGGCGCTCTGTCTTACCATTTTTCAGATCAGTCACATTTCTATATCGCATACAGCGATTCATTCAGCCCAACCGCCGATCTGTATCAGCTCAGCGTTACGCCTCTCCCGCCGGAACGCAGTCAAGTCAAGGAAGTTGGCGCAAAATGGCTGCTGTTTGATGGTGATCTGGCCCTGCGTACCGCCCTGTATCGTGCCGACAAACAATGGGAACGTAATACTGACCTCGAATCTACAGCGGCCATCCTTACCAAAAAGCGCCGCACCGATGGCATCGAGCTGGAGCTGGCAGGTCGCATTACCTCAAACTGGGAAGTCTTTTCCGGTCTCGCTATAATGAACCCGGAAATCCGGGAAGTAGCTGTCAATGTCAACCCCACAACAGGTGCTCTTACCTCAGCAAACCCGGAATATAAGGGAAAACGCGCACGCAACACGCCTCCTTATGCTTTCAACCTGTGGACTACCTACAAACTGCCTTACGGCTGGAAAGTGGGAGGTGGTGTTGAGGTCAAAGGCAAGCGTTATGGTTACAGCCCGACCGGTACCGGACCGATTCCCACACTGCCGGGTGGAACCAAATTCCATCCCAATACCGCGCCTGCCTACATGCGCTGGGATGCAATGGTTGCCTACGAACAACCAAAGTGGGCCATGCGACTGAATGTGCAGAATATATTCAATACGACTTACTATGATGCCATCTATGACAACGGGCCATTTGTGATACCAGGGCTGCGTCGCAGGGTTATCATGACGGCTGAGTACAGGTTTTAATTTAACCGGAAATAGAGTCAATCAGGTGCTCCTGACTATCGACAGCGTTTTAACCGCAGAAGAACTGGCTACAGCACAAAAACTGCTGACTGAGTCTGCCTGGGTGAGTGGTCTGATAACCGCCGGCACCCAGGCGGCACAAGTCAAAAACAACCAGCAACTGCCGGAAGATGCCCCGCAAATAGCAGCGTTACGCAGACTGGTGTTAGGGGCATTGAACCGTAATGCCCTGTTCTTCACGGCAACTCTGCCAAACAAAATCATGCCGCCATTCTTCAACCGCTACAGCGGCGCAACCAACCATTATGGCTTCCATGTAGATAATGCCATGCGCATTTTGCCGGAAGATGGCGGCTATATTCGCTCAGACATCTCCGCTACCTTGTTCCTGTCTGATCCCGACACATACGAAGGTGGTGAACTGGTAGTCAACGACACCTTCGGTCAGCATGGCGTGAAGCTGCAGGCCGGCAGCATGGTGATCTACCCTTCTTCTTCTGTTCATCAGGTCACACCGGTCACGCGCGGTGAACGGATTGCCTGCTTCATGTTTATTCAAAGCATGGTGCGTGACCCCAATCAGCGCCGTCTACTGTATGAAATGGATATAGCCCTGCTGCAACTGCGCCAAAACATTGGTGAAACCGAAGCTGTTGTCAGCCTGACGGGCACCTACCACAATCTGCTACGACAATGGGCTGAAAGCTGAAAAATAATATGCCGGCCAGAATGAACGAGCTCTTACCCAAACTCTCAGCCATCCCGGACGGGATACACAGCGCAGCCGATTACCTGCCTTTAGCCAGAGAGCGCCTGCAGCCGGAAATATGGCGTTACCTGGAAGATGGCAGTGGTAATAACACAAGTCTGCAAGCCAATCTCCGGGCATTTGATCCTATTCATCTCATGCCGCGTCCGCTGGCCGATGTGCGCGGTGGCCATACCCATATCACCCTGTTTGGTCAGGCACTGGCCCACCCGATCATCCTCGCTCCCCTCGCCTATCAGCGCCTGTATCACTCACATGGAGAATCTGCCAGCGCTATGGCCGCCAGCGCACAGGAAGGGCAGTTCTGCGTCAGCAGCCTGGCCAGCCAAACACTGGAAGATATTATCAGTGCAGCCGGGCAACCTTTATGGTTTCAACTGTACTGGCAGGAAGATCGCCAGAGAACACTGAAACTGCTGCAGCGAGCCGTTGCCGCAGGCTATCGGGCAATTGTGTTTACGGTAGATGCGCCGGTCAAACAGGCTACCATCCGGCTGCCTGCCGGTGTCCGGTCGGTAAATCTGGATGATCCGGCTCCACTTCCAGCATTCTCATCCCGGCAAAGTCAGGTGTTTGATGGCTGGATGACGCAGGCACCACGCTGGGAAGATCTTGCCTGGCTACGGGAGCAAACCTCATTACCTTTGCTGGTCAAGGGCATTCTGCACCCGGAAGATGCCGAAAAAACAGTCAATCTGGGATGCGATGGACTGATCGTTTCCAACCACGGCGGACGGGTGCTGGATGGTGCCCCGGCCAGCCTTGACTGTTTACCACAAATCGCCAGCGTCGTTTCCGGCCGGGGCAAGGTTCTGTTTGACAGCGGCATCCGCAGCGGACGGGATGTCTACAAGGCACTCGCTCTGGGTGCAGATGCGGTCATGACCGGTCGCCCCTATATCTGGGGGCTGGCAGCAGCAGGGGCACTGGGTGTGGCGCACATCATCCGTTTGTTACGGGATGAACTGGAAATGACCATGGCACTGACTGGGGTTGCCAGTATCAGTGAAAAACAGATATGTCCTGATCGGAGCCAGAATCCGGCTTAACCTGGCTTGAAATCCAGTTTGGTCAGCACCCCGTCCTTATAGCAATAAAATTCATAACCTGGCGCTTCACTGGGGTTGAACACCTTTTCAATCTGTATTTCATCATACTGATGGATCAGTTCATCAAAATGCCGTTTCAGATCCTGAGGCAAATCCCCATAGCCAACTGACCATTCAATTTCCAGCTCATGATCTTTTGCATCATATTCGAATGAGAAATGGCGGTTGCGCCATGAAATTATGGCTTCATTCTTCTGGCCTCTGTCTCGCGAAACATACCTTACGTTATCCTGCTCAATAATATGCGAAGAGGTACTGAACAGCATGACAAAGCCCGAAACCACCATTGCACCGTATCCAACTTTTCTGAAAATAAAGTCGCTGACCAGCGGCAAAATGAACTTCAGGGTAAAAGAAGCAATTATGGCAGCCAGCGCAATCAGCAACCCTGTATACATGGCACTGGCTGAATACAGACCAAGCGACGCATAAACAACCAGCTTGATTGCGTGCAGATATACCTCATTGGCAGCACGGGTCGCAATGATTTCCTCTTTGCTCAATCCATACCGCAGATAAAAACGGTTAAACAACAGTCCAACGGCCCCGACTACCCCGGAGATAAAACCGGCAAAAAAGCCAGTCAGCGCCAGCATATATTTGGGGTAAGGCTTTTCATCTTTCTGCAGCTCCCGTCCTGACTGGAACATTTGTGGGATATTGAACAGGAGAAAAAGCGCCACAACAAACTGGAGATAAAGCGGATTAAGAAACCTGATCAGCCATGCCCCCATAAATACCGCCGGAATGGAGAGCGGAATAAACCAGAGAAATATTCTGGTATTGACGTGCTTTCTGAAAACAGCGATACGTGATGCCGTGCTGGCAAATGTCCCAAGCGTTAATGTAAAGGGAACCAGTGCAGCGGGAAGAAACAGGTTAAGTGCTGGAATCAGGATCAGACTGGCCCCTCCCCCGCATATTGCACTGATCCAGAAAGTCAGTACCAGACCGGGAAAGAACAGAATAACTTCCTGCGGCATGGACAATGACAGTTACGCCACAGTAAATCAGCGGTCGTGAATCACATGCGGCATGGCGGCCCGCAGGTAATAAATCATCGACCATAACGTCAGCACGGCTGCAACATAAATCAGCCAGGTGCCAGCCACTTGGGCATCAAACATATCACTGACCTGACCATGGTAAAGCAGCAGGGGTATCGCCACCATTTGTGCCGCTGTTTTAATCTTGCCCAGAAAAGAAACAGCAACACTTCTGGATTTACCGATTTGCGCCATCCATTCGCGCAATGCGGAAATTGTGATTTCACGACCAATGATAATCAGCGCGATGGGTGCATCCAGCCGATCCAGATGTACCAGAACAATCAGTGCAGCAGCCACCATCAGCTTGTCCGCTACCGGATCAAGAAAAGCACCAAATGCAGAAGTCTGGTTAAGTACGCGGGCCAGATAGCCATCCAACCAGTCGGTGAGCGCAGCGCCTGCAAATACGATAGTCGCTGCCAGATTTTGTGTAGCGGGAGGCGCCCAGTCTGTTGGCAGATAAAAAATGCCGACAAACAGAGGGATAGCCACGATACGCAGCCACGTCAGAAAATTGGGGAGGTTCATCTGCATAACCAAAAATACTCCATGTCCGGATTCATCACATCAGGTGAGTATTTTACGATTTAATAGGCAGATGAGGTTGCAGGCAGTTTTTTGTCAAAGCACCTTGGTTTCCGGGTGTGTGTAAAAGTGTCTGAATGGCTGTTTGCCAGCCGGCATACAACCGCTTTCTTTCAATTTCAGTCATTTGGGGTGTATAAACCCTGTCCCGTTGCCAGTAGCATTCAGTTGCCTCCAGCCCGGCAAACAGGCCCGCCGTCAACCCAGCCAGAATCGCCGCTCCCAGCGCCGTTGCCTCGGTCACTTTTGGCACTTCCACCGGCCTGTTCAACATATCCGCGAGAAACTGGCACATGAATCCGTTTGCCACCAGTCCACCATCTACGCGGATAATTTCAGCCTGATGGCCGCCATCTTCTTCCATCGCCGCCATCAGATCCAGAGTTTGGTAACCTTGCGCTTCCAGTGCTGCACGAACGATATGTGCCCGTGTCGTCTCACGTGACAGCCCGCTGATCATGCCGCGCACATCCGGCCGCCAGTAAGGTGCACCCAGGCCGGTGAAGGCAGGTACAAAATACACTTCATTACTGTCTGGCACACTGCGCGCCAGTGCTTCGCTCGCCGCCGCATCCCGAAAAAACTCCAATCCGTCCCGCAGCCACTGGATTGCCGCACCGGCAATAAAGATTGATCCTTCAATGGCATAAACCATCCTGCCATTCAGGCGATACGCTGGCGTGGTCAGTAAACGATGGTGCGAAGCCCTGAAATCCGGACCGATATTCATCAGTGCAAAACAACCGGTGCCGTAGGTGGACTTGACCATGCCCGGCTGGAAACACCTTTGCCCGATCAGTGCCGCATGCTGATCACCCGCCATGCCGCCGACCGGAATTTCCAGGCCAAACCAGGCCGGATCAGTCACCCCAAATTCAGCAGCATTATCATGGACTTCCGGCAGAATTGCTGCCGGAATGCTGAATAATGCCAGCAAATCCTTATCCCACTGCTGTTCGACAATGTTGAACAGCAGTGTCCGCGCCGCATTGGTCACATCAGTGGCATGCACCCGCCCGCCAGTCAGATGCCAGAGCAGGTAACAATCTATCGTGCCAAATGCCAGTTCACCCTGCTCTGCCCGGGTACGTGCCCCTTCGACGCTATCCAGTATCCAGGCAATTTTGGTTGCGGAAAAATAGGGATCAAATAACAGGCCGGTTCGAGCCGTTACCATCGGCTCGTGACCCCGCGCTCTCAATTCCCTGCAACTGGCATCAGTACGGCGATCCTGCCAGACAATGGCGTTGTAAACCGGCTTGCCAGTCTTGCGATCCCATAGAATGGTTGTTTCACGCTGATTGGTAATGCCAATAGCGGCAACCGGTTTTACTCTGCCGACAGGATGTTCCAGCACTGCACGACAAACTTCGAGCGTATCCCGCCAGATCGCTACTGCATCCTGCTCAACCCAGCCCTTATGCGGATAATGCAGCTTCAGCTCTTTCTGCTGCACTGCCAGAATATCCAGTTCAGCCGAAAACAGAATGGCACGGGTACTGGTTGTACCCTGATCAATCGCCAGAATCACCGGCTGATTACTCATCGCGGTATTCTTTGAAAAGAACCATCTGGGTTAGCGGTGAAATTCCCCGGAACGCTCGGGTTGGTAAGTCACTTCCATGATACGCACTCGCAGCACGCCGCCACCTGGCTTGGGCCATTCAATTTCATCACCTTGTGACAACCCCAGTAACGCACTCCCTACCGGCGCAAGGATCGAGATTTTCTCACCACTGGTATCCACGTCTTTCGGATATACCAATGTCAGGCAGAATTCTTCAGCAGAGGATGCTACCTTGAACCTGACGGTGGAATTCATCGTCACCACAGCAGGTGGAATTTCCTCCGGATCCACTACTTCCGCCCGGGCGAGTTCAGCTTCCAGATCATCCCTGCCCGGAAAGGCATTATGCGGAAGATCTTCCAGCAACATTTCCAGACGTTCTGCATCGAGCGTGGAAATCATAATTTTAGGTTTGATATTCATTCTAACTCCTCATATTGAATCAGCCACATGAACTGTAGCGAAAAAGATTGTTGTTTCAGGATGTTGTTTCAAGAAAGACCGTACCTTGAAACTGTACTATATGTAGAAATAACTAATCGGGGGACACTGCGGGTTAGCGAGGTACCTTCACAGGGGCCTTCTGAAGTTGAATCACAGCGTTACATGGCGCACGCCGCCCTGTCTGTCTGCTCAGGAATCCTCTGAAAAACGATACGCGCGCTGCCATCACTTCGTTAGAAGCCGGCTAAAAACACTTGCTTACTGCTGGTAAACTGCGCTTTTTCAGCCGGCTTTTACCTTACGCTGACTACTTCACCAACATTTTTCAGAAGGTCTTTAGAGATGCCTCATGAAGAACGGATGCGTTTCTTAAAAAATGAAAAGCCGGGTAACCCTTTGCGGTTACTCGCCACACAACCCGCAAGAACCCGGTACCTGCCGGTAAAGTATAGCCCACCCCCCTGCCATTGACCAGCACAGGCCGGTTCTCAGATCTCGCTCTCATTGCGAATGGAAAAACGATAGCCCGCTCCCCGGACCGTCTGCACCAGATCGGCCTTTCCCGCCACCTCCAGCGCCTTGCGCAACCGGCGTATATGCACATCAACTGTCCGGTCTTCGACAAAAACATGATCCCCCCATACCCGATCAAGCAACTGGGCTCGGGTATGTACGCGCTCGGCATGTGCCATCAGAAAATGCAGTAAACGGTATTCAGTCGGGCTGAGCAGCAATTCCTTTTCGTGAATACCATCGTCCGGATCAGTCACAGTGACACGATGCATTATCGGGTTGAGCTTTACACCCCCGACATCCAGAATGTCATCGGTGGCTTCGGGCAGGCTCCGGCGCAACACTGCTTTTATCCGCGCAATGAGCTCTCGCGGGGAAAACGGCTTGGTTATGTAATCATCCGCCCCCGATTCCAGCCCGGCCACCTTGTCACTTTCATCCACCCGTGCAGTCAGCATGATGACAGGAACTGATTTGGTACGAAGATCCCGGCGTAATGATCGGGCGAACTCAACACCACTTCTGCCGGGAAGCATCCAGTCCAGTAACACCAGATCCGGCAATACTTCGTTAATATGTTTTGCAGCCTGCTCCGCACTGCTCGCACACACAACGATATAACCGGCGTTACGCAGACTATAAGCAACCAGTTCCTGAATTGCCAATTCATCTTCCACCACCAGAACTGTTGCAGACACCTTCTACCTCGATCAAAAAACCCTGTCAGATAACCTGAATCATACAAGGCAAAGATGACATCAGGATGACAAATTGAAAATCATGCAGAAGGTGAGCTTGAGTGAAGGCTGCGGAACACACTGCCGGATTGCACTGACCGTAGTCTTTATACTGTACGAAGAAGACTGTACGGCATTGAGCAATGTCAGAAAGGAGTTAACTGCAGGGGGAAATTATCGCCAACCTGGACATGCCGGCATTTTGGCGGAGAGAGAGGGATTCGAACCCTCGATAAGCTTTTTGAGCCTATACTCCCTTAGCAGGGGAGCGCCTTCGACCACTCGGCCATCTCTCCGTAAATGATACTTTTAGATGACTTACATTTAAACAGCCGACTATACTAACATGTTTTTGTGCTGGTGTTATTCGCCCGATCCAGATCAAAAGCCTTGTGTAACACCCGCACTGCCAGCTCCATATACTTTTCATCTACTACGACAGAAATTTTGATTTCTGAAGTCGCAATCATCCGAATGTTAATCCCTTCTTCTGCCAGCACACGGAACATTTTGCTGGCAATACCGGCATACGAACGCATTCCCACGCCAATCACCGAAACCTTGGCAATTTTATCCCCGCCGATTACTTCTCGTGCACCAATGTGGGGCAACACCTGCTGATTCAACACCTCCATCGTGCGGACGTATTCATTCCGGTTGACCGTGAATGAAAAATCAGTAGTACCGTCATGCCCTACGTTCTGGATGATCATATCAACATCGATATTGGCATCGGCTACGGGTCCCAGTATCTGATAGGCAATACCGGGATGGTCCGGTACACCCACCACTGTAATTTTTGCTTCGTCGCGATTAAATGCAATCCCCGAGATTATGGGCTGTTCCATCTTGTTATTTTCCTCAAACGTGATCAGCGTACCATCGCCTTCTTCAAAACTGGAAAGAACCCTGAGCTTGACCCTGTATTTACCGGCAAATTCCACTGAACGTATCTGCAGTACTTTGGATCCCAGACTGGCCATCTCAAGCATTTCTTCGAATGTAATGGTATCCAGCTTCCGTGCTTCCGGCACCACACGCGGATCCGTGGTGTAAATACCGTTAACATCAGTGTAAATCTGGCATTCATCCGCCTTGAGTGCAGCCGCAAGCGCTACTGCCGTCGTATCTGAACCACCACGTCCCAGTGTTGTGATATCGCCCGCTTCATCCACACCCTGGAACCCGGCAACGATAACAACATAACCGGCCGCCAGATCCTCACGCACAGGATGTTCATCAATCTTCAGGATACGCGCCTTGGTATGAGCGTTATCCGTTGTAATGCTGACCTGAGAGCCGGTATAGCTTTTTGCTTTGATACCCAGCTCCTGCAAAGCCATCGCCAGCAGCCCGATTGTTACCTGCTCGCCAGTGGACAGAATCACATCCAGCTCACGGGGATCAGGGTTGGGCTGAACCTCTTTTGCCAGGGAAATCAGGCGATTGGTTTCTCCGCTCATGGCGGACAGAACCACAACCAGATCATGCCCCTGCGCCCGAAACTCAGCCACACGACGCGCAACCTGTTTAATGCGCTCGGTACTGCCTACCGAGGTACCACCATATTTTTGGACAAGGAAGGTCACAAATTTTTCTCAGAAATAAATGATCAAACAGCCCGAACGGCGGTGAATTCTACACATTTCCCCCAGAAAATACCATTTCCATATCAGGGAAATCAGAAGGCGATTCCCAGCTCACGCAATGTTTCTCTGGTTATTTTCCCCACAGCCAAGCCATGTTTTTTCTGGAATTCAGCCAATGCATTTTTGCTGCGCGGGCCCATCTTTCCATCAGCCGTTCCCGGATTCAGACCGGCGTCTGCCAGAGCCTGCTGAATTTTGCGAATGATATCCGGAGTTACTTTGACTGTTTCTTTACCATTATCCGCGGTTTCTGTGCTCTTTTTAGGTGTGGTCGCCACGATAGCTCCCGTTTCTTCAACGGCATTTTCAGCACTTTTTTTCGATTCAGACTTTACATCACCATTTACCGCACTGGTTCGCTGAATAATTTCATCTGCTTTTGCCAGAATTGATTCCAATGACTCTTCTGCGATATCACCCGACTCATCCGGCACGGATTCAGTTACGACTTCTTCACTTTGCATAATTTTTGCAGTTGCTCCAGGCTGTTTCTGTTTGGCAGCCTCCTCGGACTTATCACCACAACCCGCTGCAAACACGGCCAGAGACAGTACCAGAACGCTCTTTGCAAAACGATCAAGCTTTATAATTTTCATTCCCGAACTCCCTTGTAAAAAGAATAAACAGATTTTCCAGCATCTGAGTCAAAACTGACAGCTCATCCCCGGGCCCGCTAAACCATACCTCAGCCCGGGCAGCGCAGACAGCCGGATGTATTCAACATACACCCCCTTGCAACAGGGTTATTTTACTACGTGATTACACAAGGGCAGCCGATTTGTTACTGTCAGAAACAGGCTCTGTCCTCACAAATCAGCGCGTTGCTTTTACTGTACGCCCCTTTATTTGGAAGCAATTACCTCCAGCAATCCCTGCCAGGAGGTCACGAATCCCCTGGCACCTTCATCCTGAAGCCGGATCGCCAGGGCATCAATATCAATTCCCGCTCTGGAAAACTGCTCCAGCACCTGCTCACAATCTCCACCATCAGCCGGCATACATTCAAAACCCGGGTCATTCTGACCGGCCAGCGTTTTCAAGGTGGCTTCCGGTATCGTATTGACAGTAAAGGGAGCAGCAAGCGCCGCCACATACAGAACGGGTGAAGCAGCAGGATCTTTGGTCCCCGTACTCGCCCATAGCAGGCGTTGCGGCCGGGCACCGGCATTGTAGATTCGCAGCCAGCGGGGTGCATCAAAAAGATCACGGGCAGCTTTATAGGTGCGCCCGGCAATCGCAATACCCAGCCTGTTGCACAATTCCTCCGGAACCTTACCTGCCACCGCAACATCCCACCGGCTGACAAACAGGGAAGCCACCGATACCACATCAGGATTGAGACCGGCATCGATACGCCGTTCAATACCGCGCAAATAGGCTTCAGCCGCAGCCACATACTGTTCACGGCTGAACAGTAAAGTCACATTGATCGGTATCCCCGCAAAAATGGCTTCTTCAATGGCAGGCACTCCCTCCCTGGTTCCCGGAATCTTGATTAACAGATTCGGCCGGGCCGCCTGATTGTAAATCTCCTTTGCAGCAGCAACGGTGCTGGCTGTGTCGTAAGCCAGCAGAGGAGACACTTCCATCGACACCCATCCGTCGATGCCATTGGTCCGATCGTAAACCGGCCTTAACAAATCTGCTGCCTGTGTCAGATCTTCCAGTGCCAGATCAATAAAAATTGCCTCACCCGGTTTACCCTGCGCCAGGCCGGCGCGGATTGCCGCATCATAAGCGCCGCTGTTCCTGATCGCGTGGTTGAATATACTCGGATTGGAAGTCAGCCCTGTTACAGAGAATTCATCGATATAGCGTTTCAGCGTACCGTTGATTAACAGATCCCGCGTAATATTGTCGAGCCAGAGACTCTGGCCGAGATTATGCAAAAGTTGTGTCGTTTTCATGATTCTGCTCCTTGAAAAATCAGCCGGACTGATGCCATACACCGACTATATCCAGTATACGCGCCCCGGATAACTCTGACTGCCAGCTGTTTGATCACGCCCGTAAACCCGGTAACGGCTTGCCACCCCCCGCTCGCCCCCTGCGACAATTTGTCACATTCTCATTTCTGCTTACTGTCTGGATAATTCGGCCGCAATTATTATTCCGGCAAGAGGTTATTGAGTTCATGAAAAAAATTCTTTTTATTTTGATGCTGTTCCACACAAGCCTGAATTTTGCAGATGATGGAAAAATGGCGCAGGCCGAAGAAATCATGCTCGGGAAACTGATTTTCAGGGATAAAAATTTATCCCTGAACAGGAATCAGTCTTGCGAAACCTGCCACAGCCTGAGCCCTGCCATCAAACCAGGCCTGCCGGCCGTACCGGGTTTCGTCGATCCTGACAATGTTGCCACAGGCTCTCCCGTATCGAACGGCTCCGATATCAACCCCGAAACCGGCCTGCCTTTCAGCGGTACACTGAATACACCCAGTGTCGGCTATGCGGCCTTCAGCCCGAAGTTCAAATGGGACAAGAATCTGAACACTTATATTGGTGGATTCTTCTGGAATGGTCGCGCCAGAAATCTCGCAGAACAGGCAAAACAGCCCTTCCTGAATCCGGTTGAAATGGCTATGCCCAACGCTGCTGACGTTGTTAACCGCCTAAGTGAAAATGCCACCTACCGCAAACTGTTTAAAAAGATTTACAGCATTTCGTTGCCACTCAAGAAACCATCAGACAAGATGGTGGAGAAAGTTTTTCAGAGCATGGCCCAGGCTGTTGCCGCCTTCGAACGAGACAGATCATTCAGCAAATTCAATTCCAAATTTGATTACGTCCTGACCGGAGCAACATCATTCACCCCTGTCGAACAACAGGGGTTTGATCTTTTCAAAGATCCGCTAAAAGGTAACTGTGCGGTTTGTCATCCCGTGGATAGCACGCTCGATAAAAAAGGGAATATCGTTGTTCCACCCTTATTCACCAACTTTAGCTACGAAAATATCGGCGCCCCCCGCAACATGAAAATCTCCGGATTACCCGAGCCCGATCCGGGTCTTGGCGGGCGGGCAGACATCCGGAAGCAGGATGAACAGGGCCTGCAGATCGGTAAACATAAAGTCATGACCCTGCGTAACGTGGCGGTTACTGCCCCTTATGGCCATAATGGTGTTTTTGCATCTTTACAAATGATTGTGCATTTTTACAATACACGGGATGCATTGCCGCACGATTGCGACAGCACTTCGCCGCGCTTCCCTTCTCAATGCTGGCCTGTTCCTGAAATTGAACAAAACGTCAGTGACAAATTCGGCAACCTGAATTTAACAGCGGCAGAAAGAACGGCACTCATCGCATTCATGAACACGCTGACAGACGACTATCCCGACTGGGGCAATGACTCGCTGGTACCGCCCGGAACGCCTTCTCCCTATCCGTATATCCGGATGCCGTCCGAGTAAGTCATGACACGGTTCAAGTTTGAAGTAAATTTGATTAACAGGCGGACGGTCCGGAGTATGTCAACATTCTGATCTGTCCGCTGCCCAATCAAGGCTGTCCAAATAGTACTTACCGCCGTGATCTACCGTACAGGCTGCACCGCTTCACACTGCCCGCCAATCCACCGGCCACTTGTATCAGCCTCAATATAAAGCGGGGCGCCCTGCACCGTGCTGTTGAATTCCGTTTTTCCAGTAAAACTCTCAGGGGTGGAAAAAACACCTTCAGCGTGACCATTCCCTTTGAAACGGGGATTATCACAAACAAGTTCCACCTGATAGCGATTCCCGGATCGGCTGGCGTTTACGACCGCGCATCCGGACTGGTTTTCGTAAAAACGGGAGGGAATATCCTGTGCTGCCATCTCCGGGGTGATACACACTTTTGAAATGGCAGCCCCCTCCTGAATACGGGGCATTCTCAACCCGTATTGCCTGGCCAGACTGGTGATCTGCTGCATCTGTTCATGCGGAACATGCGCAACCAGCCCGAGCAGATCCGATCGGGTTGTAACTTCCCACAAGCCGGGCCGGATAGTGTCCTGACACCAGCCGGGGGCACCAATCATTGAGAACACGATAACTGCTATGAGCTTGCGCATGGCTGCCCCGGTCAATAATGTTTAGCGATGTTTGCGGTCGTTTTTACCATCTTCCTTGATTTCAATAATCTCGGCATCTTCTATCAGTTCATTGTTTTTCCCGGCAGCAGCGGACATCGCCTGCCTGAACTTGCGCCGCAACCACCACAGCCGCGCCCCAATCACACTGGCGACGGCCACAAATATCGCCAGCACGATTGAAAAGAAGAATGCACCCAGCACTACTACTACGACCACTGCCGGTATGAGTGTCAGGTAAAACATCCACTTGTTGGCCAATGGCGTTTTCCGGGATTCCCCTGATCCCCCTTCCGGGCCAGGCTGCCCCTGATACACAATTCGCCTGATGATTATCTTTCTGAGATCATCGTACATTGCATCCACTCCTCTATTTCAGCCACATTTTTAGGTGCCAGCGCAGTCAATACCTCACAACCGGCCAGGGTAACCGCCACATCATCCTCAATCCTTATGCCTGTATTCCAGAAATGCTCCGGAACATCTTCGGCCGGGCGAATGTAGCAGCCCGGTTCAACCGTCAACACCATCCCGGGCACCAGTTCACGCCACTGACCGGCCTGTTTGTATTCCCCGGCATCATGCACATCCAGCCCCAGCCAGTGCCCGGTCCGGTGCATGTAAAAACGCTTGTAGGATTCTGTTTCGATGACCGCCTCCGGGCTGCCCTGGCATAGATTCAAATCAATGAAGCCCTGTACCAGCACCTGCAAGGCCGCCTGATGCGGTGAATCCCAGTTATTACCGGGCCTGACCGCATTAATTGCTGCGGTCTGCGCCGCGAGTACCAGCTGATAAATCTCTCTTTGCGCACCGGAAAATTTACCGTTGACCGGAAAGGTACGTGTGATGTCCGCCGCATAACCGTGCAGCTCGCAGGCCGCATCAATCAGCAGCAAATCCCCGTCCTTAAGTCGGGTATCATTCTGGATATAGTGCAACACACAGGCATTGGCCCCTCCCGCCACGATCGATGTATAAGCGGGAGATTCAGCACCCTGCCGGCGAAATTCATACAGCAGTTCAGCTTCTATTTCATACTCATGTCTGCCGGGACGGGTTGCCCGCATGGCGCGCTTGTGCGCTTCGGCTGAAATTCTGCCAGCCTCACGCATTACCGCCAGTTCAGCATCATCCTTGACCAGACGCATTTCATCGAGCACATGGCGAATATCCCGAATTTCAGCAGGCGCTGACACCCCTTTCCTCACCTGCTCCCGTACCCGGTTAATCCATCCCACCACACGCTGATCCCAGGCTGCATCATGGCCGAACGCATGAAATACCACGGGTTGATTAGCCAGCAGCTCACCTGCCAGCTCATCCAGCCGGGTAATGGAATACGCGGCATCAAAACCAAAGGTTTCCCGCGCGGCCTCCGACCCATAACGGAATCCATCCCAGATTTCGCGCTCGGCATCCTTGTCCCGGCAAAATAAAATCTGCTGCGAAGCAGTCCCATCCCCGGCTGCAACCAGCATAAGAACAGCCTCGGGTTCACGGAAACCTGTCAGATAGTAGAAGTAACTGTCGAAGCGATAAGGATATTGCGTATCCCTGTTACGGTATCTTTCCGGCGAAGTGGCAATGATCGCCACACCCTGTTTTATTCGGGACAGCAGATGCTTTCTCCGATTAACGAAAGTCTCAACTGAAATCATACTGCCAGCTTGCCGGTAACAAAAAACCGGCTGCAGATCAACGAACCGGCCCGATCTCTTTCAACCCTTTTTCTCACAAAAAACTGATATACACCCAAAAGCATTATTAACTCCCATTTCCATTTATGGTTAAAATGTGTAATTTCCTTATTGAGGCTAAATCATGTACCGCATTGCTCCGAGTATACTTTCCGCCAATTTTGCCAGACTGGGTGAAGAAGTCACACAAGTCCTGAACTCCGGCGCAGACATCATTCACTTCGATGTCATGGATAACCATTATGTTCCCAATCTGACAATCGGCCCACTGGTATGCGAAGCGATTCGCCCTTTGACAAAAGCAATGATCGATGTACACCTGATGGTTGAGCCGGTTGATCGCATCATCCCTGATTTTGCCAAAGCTGGCGCCAATATCATCTCCTTTCATCCGGAAGCTTCACGTCATATTGACCGCACTATCGGGCTTATCAAAGAACAAGGCTGCAAAGCCGGGCTGGTTTTCAACCCTGCCACTCCACTTTCGTATCTCGATCACGTCATCAATAAGCTTGACCTGATCCTGATCATGTCAGTCAACCCCGGTTTTGGCGGACAGGCCTTTATTCCCGAAGCACTGAATAAACTGCGCCTGGCAAGAGAACGTATCAGTGCAAGCGGGCGCGATATTCTGCTGGAAATCGACGGTGGCGTAAAAACAGACAATATCGCGGAAATCGCCCGTGCAGGTGCAGATACCTTCGTTGCCGGTTCCGCCATTTACGGCGCGGGCAAGGACAGCGATCCCCACCGCTACGACAGTATCATTGCTGCCATGCGTGCAGAACTGGCAAAAGTTGCCTGATCGGGAGCAGATGACGTTTATGACTCAATCCAATATACGGCCATCTGGCCCGATACAATTTCCGCTCCCGCTCCAGGCGGTCATTATTGATCTGGATGGGACACTGCTTGATACTGCAGGAGATCTGGCGCTTGCGGCCAATGAAATGTTGCGTGAGTTACGCATGACTGAGCTGCCGGTATCGACCATACAAACCTTCATCGGCAAAGGTGTTCCCAAGCTTGTCAAACGTGCACTTACCAACAGCCCGGACGGGGAACCTGATCCGGAACTTTTTGAGCAGGCATTGCCGATATATGAACGCTGTTACGCGGAAAACCTGTATGTGCACACACGCCCTTATCCTGGCGTTGTCGAAGGGCTTGATCAGCTCAAACAGGCCGGTTTTCGTCTGGTTTGCATCACTAACAAAACTGAAATATTCACTCTGCCGTTGCTGCGTAAAACCGGCCTGTTTGATTACTTCGAACTGATATTGTCAGGTGACAGCCTGCCAAAAAGGAAACCGGATCCGCTGCCGTTACTGCATGCCTGTCAGTATTTTAACGTGCCGCCCAAAGCAGCATTGCTGATCGGTGATTCATCCAACGATGCCATCGCGGCGCGTGCAGCAGGCTGCCATATCTTCTGCGTACCTTACGGATATAACGAAGGGCACGATGTCCGTAAACTGGATTGCGATGCAGTGGTGGATACCATCGTCGATGCTGCCGGATTAATCACCTGTCAGCACGATATCAGCCGGTAGCGCAGCAACGCTCCGCTGGCATGCAACTGCAATCAGTTCAGATCGACCGGTAGCGTTTCATCCCATTAACCCGACCATCTCAGCAGCCCTGCTTTCTATGAATTGTTGCATAACTGAAAGTGAATTCAGCGCCCTGGCAGCACAGGGGTATAACCGCATCCCCCTGGTGCTGGAAACCTTCGCTGATCTGGATACCCCCCTCTCCATTTATCTCAAACTGGCAAACCAGCCTTATTCCTATTTACTGGAATCGGTAGTGGGAGGAGAACGGTTCGGTCGTTATTCGGTCATCGGACTGCCTGCAAAAACGCGACTGGAAGCCTGCTCCAGCCATATCCGCATCATCAGTGACGATAAAACTGAAGAAGCAGTCGATAGCAGTGATGTGCCAGGCTTTATCGGTAATTTCCTTAACCGGTTCAAAGTAGCCCCCCTTGCAGGCCTGCCTCGCTTCAACGGGGGGCTTGCCGGATATTTTTCCTACGACACCGTTCGTTATATTGAACCAAGGCTGGCCGGGCACGCCCGCCCGGATACGCTAAAGACACCGGATATTCTGCTGCTGCTGTCAGAAGAACTGGTTGTCATGGATAACCTTTCCGGCAAACTCTATCTGATTATTTATACCGATCCGGCGCTGGAGACCGCCTATCAGACTGGCAAAAGCCGGATCAGGGAACTGCTGCAAAAACTGCGGGAGCCGGTTTCGATTCCGGTAGAAAAACCAGCCCCCTCCGGAGCGGCTGTCAGCGAATTTCCCGAAGCTGATTTCATGGCTGCTGTAGAAAAAGCCAAGCGTTACATTCTGGAGGGTGACATCATGCAGGTTGTCCTTTCACAGCGTACCAGCAAGCCCTATTCCGCATCACCACTCGCACTGTACCGTGCACTGCGCAGTCTCAACCCATCCCCTTACATGTTTAACTACCATCTGGGAGATTTCCACGTTGTTGGCGCTTCACCGGAAATTCTGGTCAGACTGGAAAAAGATACGGTTACGGTCCGCCCTATTGCCGGCACGCGTCCACGCGGCGCGGATATCCGGGCTGACCAGGCGCTGGCTGCTGATCTGCTGGCCGATCCCAAGGAATGTGCTGAACACATCATGCTGATGGATTTAGGACGCAATGATATAGGCCGGGTGGCCCGAACCGGCAGCGTAAAGGTTACCGAAAACATGCAAATAGAGTATTACTCGCACGTTATGCATATCGTTTCCAATGTTGAAGGGAAGCTCAAGCCCGGTTTGAATGCGATTGATGTACTGCGTGCCACCTTCCCCGCCGGTACGGTCAGTGGAGCTCCCAAAGTCAGGGCAATGGAAATCATTGACGAACTGGAAATTTCCAAACGGGGTGTTTATGCCGGAGCGGTTGGTTATCTGGGGTTTGACGGCAACATGGACCTGGCCATCGCCATCCGGACCGGCCTCATCAAGGATGGCATGCTGCACGTACAGGCGGGTGCTGGTATTGTGGCCGACTCTGTCCCGCAAAATGAATGGATTGAAACCTGTAATAAAGCAAAAGCACTCATGCGGGCGGCAGAAATTGCCGAAAGCGGGTTAGACAGTAAAATCGATTAATAAAATTCTGATTAACAAAACTGCCTGGCAAGACCGGCCGGCTTAATCGGCTCAGCCGGCTCGACTGACAGCGTCAGACAAACTTGCCACTACCAGCCAGAAACAAAACCGATACAGTAACCTTTCCTTTCAGGAAGGGTCAGAACGCCCCCCTACCCCATATTCGTAGACCAGTTTACCTCCCAGCCAGCCGGCAATACAGAGAACGATCAACCCGGCAACGGATAACGCAATCGCAACCATGCCCGGCTGGCCCAGGCGGGTCCCATCCAGCCGCAGAAACAGACTGACAGCATAAAGTGACCAGCTGGTCATCATCAGCATCATGTGCTGATTGGCAACTTTCATAGCGGGACTCTGCTGGTCAATTTTTCCCAGCTCCAGCATGCCTGCCACCATGGCGAGCAACGCTGTGGTTGTTCCAATAACGAGTAGCACCCCAGCCACCCAGCTTGTCTGCTCATGGGTGAACAGGCCCGCAATATCGCCCAGTGTCGAAAGAAACCAGGTTGCCACCGGGAAATGAACCAGCATCGGATGAATGGGGTGTCTCATATCAGCATCTCCTTTCAGAAACTTACAACACTACGCTCAGCAGCGTCAGAAAACCTGCAACGGCTACGCCTGCGTGAATAATCACAACGCCCTTCGGCGCCACATTACCTTTTGCATGGACTGAAGCGAGATAAAACCCGCCCAAAGCAGCCACTACCAGCAGACCCAGTGCTGCCGTCAGACGACTGTTTCCTGAATCCTGCATCACGGTTAGTATCAGTGTTACCAGACCGGCGGCACCCAGCAGAGCATGTACAATGGAAACCGCCCACGGCGCCAGCTTACCGGTAAGTACTTTAGAAGCCAGGAACACGCCCCCTACTGCAGCAATTGCAAAAATCAGAATCGATGTATTTAACACTTTAACCCCCTTCTTTTGTTGAAAGGATTTCACTATACTGCAAGTTAAAATACTTTTGCAATACAAATATGTCAAAACTTGAAACGAATTCTTCTGCTATGAAAGCAGCCTTGTCATTACTGGGTGAGCGCCAGCAATCCCTGCTCACCGCCCTGTTGCATCATCGTGAAGGGTTAACAGTAGAAGAATTGTCCAGCCAGCTGACCATTTCTCGCAATGCTGTTAACCAGCATCTCACCCAGCTGGGCAGCAGCGGTTTCATTCACAGCACCTTGCAGGAAAGTACCGGTGGCAGACCGGGCCGGATATACACACTGACACCCAACGGCCTGGAACTTTTCCAGCGACGCTATTCATTTCTGGCAAAACTGCTGCTTTCCTGGATAGATAAAAACAGGGGAGAAGAAGAGCTCAATGCCTGCCTGACCGAACTGGGCAAAGAAATGGCAAACGGATTAGCGCACCGTCTCGCACAGCACACCTCCCGCAGCGATAAACTTCAGGAAGCTGCCACCATCATGAGTGAACTTGGTTACGATACTGAGATACATCAGTTATCTGAGAATCAGGCAGAAATCGTTGCCAATAATTGTGTTTTCCAGGAACTTGCTCAACAGCATAGCGAGTTTTGCAAACTCGATATCAGTTTCCTCAAGCATCTGTTGAAAGCAGATATCGAACACACAGAATGTATCGTCAAAGATGGAAAATACTGTCGCTTCAGAATAACCAATTCTGATGAATCTCAGTCCTGATCGCTATATTTACAGCGTTATAATTCCCTCCGCAGCATTTATAACCTTAATTATCAGACCTCCATTTCTCGCGATCCAATCATGCCATCCCGATACAACAAAATTGGCTGCTCTGTTTTTCTGATATTCAACCTGCTTTCCGCCATGCCGGCTCTGGCAGAAGGGGCAGCAGGAACCGGGCTAATCAACACATTGACCGGCTACAACATTAATGAAATTACCCCGGCACCTGCTATCAGACTGAAATTAGGTGGATGGGTGGAGACTGGCGTTAGCGGCAATCCACGCGAGCCGCGCGACAGGTCAAATTATCCGGTGTCATTCAACGACAAGGCTAACCGGGTCAGATTACATCAGGTTTACGGCTACATTGAGAAGGAAATGGATACCAGCGGAGATACCTGGGATATTGGAATGCGTGCTGACCTTCTGTATGGTACGGATGCAAAATTTTCAGCTACCACCAACTTTGATACGACTATTCTTGGGGATACTCCCAAGCACCAGCTGGTATTTCCGCAACTGTATGCAAGCCTGTACGCACCAATCGGGAATGGCGTCAGCCTGACAATCGGCCATTTCTACACCCTCATCGGCTATGAGTCCGTGATGTCCCCCAACAACTTCTTTTTTTCACATGCCTATACCATGCGCTACGGCGAACCTTTTACCCACATGGGCATGCTGCTCTCCTACCCGGTTAACAGCAATCTGACTGTCAAAAGCGGGGTTGTCACCGGTTGGGACAGCCTTTCCCGCCACATTCCAAATTATCTGGGTAGCGTAAATTATGTGACCGATGATGGAAAAACCAACCTGGCAGTAGCGCTGATTACAGGCGATGCACGAACCACTGAACTGCATGAAAACCACAATCGAACCATGTACAGCGTCGTGATGGAACATCATTTCTCTGAAAGATTGCGCTACGTGTTTCAGCACGATTTTGCAATCGAAGCCAAAACAGCTGAATCTCCTTCCGCTGCATGGTACGGCATCAACCAGTATTTGCTGTACGACATTTCAAACCGGCTGGGTGCAGGGCTGCGTTTTGAGTGGTTTCACGACAAAAATGGCAGTCGCGTTATGGTCGATGGCAAAGATCAGGATTTTATCGGTGTGACTGCGGGGTTAAACTACAAGCCGATTGCCGGGCTCACATTACGCTCTGAAGTTCGCTACGATGTGGCAACCCGCCATGAAGTATTCAGGGATAACAGAGACAGCGATCAGATACTGCTCTCAGCCAGCGCCATCCTGCATTTCTGATCCTTCGGGTGTTTTTTATATGGCGACCGGCTGGTTGACTGAACAGGAAAAACAGTCAACCAGCTGCTGCGTTACATTGCTGTTACTTTTTCGGCACGTAAAGATCCGTAATCGTACCTTCGGCCAGCTCAGCAGCAAAAAAAACGGTCTCGGATAAAGTGGGGTGGGGGTGGACAGTCAGCCCGATGTCCTGCATATCCGCTCCCATTTCCAGTGCCAGCACGGTTTCCGCAATCAGTTCCCCTGCATGCGATCCAACCATGCCGGCCCCCACAATTCTTTTTGTATCCTTATCGAAAAGCAGCTTGGTCATACCTTCATCACGCGCCATAGTAATAGCACGACCACTGGCAGCCCACGGAAATACCGCTTTCTCATAAGCGATACCCTGCTTTTCAGCCTCAGTTTCAGTTAGCCCCATCCAGGCAATTTCAGGATCGGTATAGGCAACTGAAGGAATGGTGCGTGCATCAAACGCCACCTTGTGCCCGGCAATCACTTCTGCTGCAATTTTGCCTTCGTACGAGGCTTTATGTGCCAGCATGGGATTTCCGACAATATCGCCAATGGCAAAAATATGTGGCACATTGGTTCGCATCTGCTCATCCACAGCGATGAATCCACGTTCATCCACACTGACACCTGCCGCTCCGGCATTGATCAGCATCCCGTTAGGCCGCCGCCCGACCGCAACCAGCACCCGGTCATAGCGTTGTGGCTCTGGTGCCTGCTCACCTTCGAAAAACACCTGCAAGCCCTCATTATCCGCCTCAATCCGGCTGACACTGGTATTGAGGTAAATTGCTTCACATTCTGTTTTCAGTTTTTTGGTGAGCGGCCTGACCAGATCAGCATCGGCTCCCGGTATAAGCTGCGCCATCCGCTCCACAATGCTGATTCTGCTACCCAGTGCATGATAGACCGTGGCCATCTCCAGTCCGATGATCCCCCCTCCCAGAATAAGCATACGTTCAGGAATTTCTGTCAATGCCAGCGCCCCGGTGGAATCAATAATACGTTCATCATCGGGAAAACCGGGAATACGCACTGCACTGGAGCCGGCAGCAATAATGCAATGATCGAACGAAACTGTTTTGATTCCTTCCGGTGTTTCAATCTTGATCAGATGAGGATTAACGAACTCCCCCGTACCATGAAGGGTAGTTACCCTGCGCTGCCGGGCAAGCGCTGATAAGCCTTTGGTCAGTTTCCCGACCACCGATTCTTTCCAGGCGCGCAGCTTGCTGATATCAATTTCAGGCTGACCAAAACGGATACCGTACAGACTGGCTTCTTTTGCTTCTGTCAGTGTTTTTGCAGCATGTAACAGCGCCTTGGAGGGAATACAGCCCACATTCAGGCAAACCCCGCCCAATATGGAATAGCGCTCGATCAATACAACCTGCCTGCCCAGATCAGCAGCACGAAATGCCGCTGTATAACCACCCGGCCCGGCACCCAGCACAACAACATCGGCATGTATTTCACCACGGCCGGTTAGAGGAGCTGGAGCAGGGGTATTTTTACTGACTGGCACTTTGTCCGCATTTATTACAGCAGGCTGAGCATCTGTTTTTGCCACCACTCCGGGTGATGACGGTAATGCTGCCGGGTTATCCGCCCCCTTTGTTTCCAGTGTAACAATAAGCGAACCTTGCGAAATTTTGTCCCCTACTTTGACATGCAGCTTCCGCACAATGCCCGCCTGCGGTGCAGGCACTTCCAGCGTTGCTTTATCCGTCTCAAGCACCAGCAACGATGCTTCCTGCTCAACCTCATCGCCCGGACTGATGAGAATCTCTACGACCGGGACATCCCTGAAATCACCAATATCAGGCAAAGTTACTTCTGTCAGTTGCGTCATGTTTTTATTCTCTGATATGGCCATCACCCAGCACGATGAATTTCTGGCTGGTTAACCCTTCCAGTCCCACCGGACCGCGTGCATGCAGTTTATCTGTGGAAATACCGATTTCCGCACCCAACCCGTATTCAAATCCGTCCGCAAAACGCGTCGAAGCATTCACCATCACTGAACTGGAATCCACTTCACGCAGAAATTGCCGCGCACGGGAATAATCCTCAGTCACGATGGCATCCGTGTGCTGCGATCCATAAGTGGCAATATGGGTAATAGCCTGGTCGATACCGGCTACGATACGAATACTCAGGACAGGTGCAAGATATTCCGCATACCAGTCTTCCTCCACTGCCGGCTTCATCCCGGTAACAAGTGCACGAGCGGCCTCATCTCCGCGCAGCTCCACTCCTTTCTCCACAAATATTCTGCAGATACGCGGCAGAAACTGCTCAGCGATTCCGGTATGTACCAGCAGCGTTTCCATCGTGTTGCATGTGCCATAACGCTGTGTTTTGGCGTTATCAGCAACACGCACGGCTTTTTCCAGATCGGCCGATAAATCAACATACACATGGCACACACCATCCAGATGTTTGATAACCGGGACACGTGCCTCATTGGCAATCCGTTCGATTAACCCCTTGCCACCGCGCGGAACAATCACATCCACATACTCATTCATGGTAATCAGTGCGCTTACTGCCGCGCGATCCGTCGTCTCCACCACCTGCACCGCCTGCTCGGGCAACCCGGCTGATCTGAGCCCTTCTTTCACGCAGGCAGCAATGGCCTGATTACTTCGTATGGCTTCAGACCCTCCACGCAAAATCGCTGCATTGCCCGCTTTCAGACACAAACCGGCCGCATCCGCCGTCACATTCGGACGTGCTTCATAAATAATACCAATCACTCCCAGCGGCACCCGCATTTTACCCACCTGAATACCGGACGGGCGGTAATCCAGATCTGTCACTGCCCCAATCGGATCAGGCAACGTGGCAATCTGTTCCAGGCCGGCAGCCATATTGGCAACCCCCTTCGAAGTTAAAGTCAGGCGATCAATCATGGCTGATTCGATGCCTTTGTCTCTGGCCCGGATCACATCTGCCGCATTAGCCGCCAGCAACAACACCTCATCACGACGAACAGCCTGAGCCATGGCAATCAGCGCGTGATTCCTGGCCGCCGTATCTGCTTTTACAACTGTGCGAGCCGCTGCACGTGCCGCTCGCCCGAGCGCCTGCATGTCAGCGTGTATTTTTTCGTCTCTTTCCATATCGCTTTAACGGTAATTGAATAATTCAGGCGACCCGGCAACCGGTTACTCGCCGGAATTTTTTGCTGCCCCCCCTTTCCATTTACCTGCCTGAATCAGCTTGTTTCTGAGACCCGGCAACGGATAACCGAGTGCATAAGCCTGCCCGGCATAATGACTGGCCTTTTCGTAGTTTTTCTGCTTGAAATACAGCAACCCGAGGTTATAGAGAAATGTTGCGTTATCTGGCTCTAAATTGACGGCTACCTGCAGCTGTTCGAGTGCTTCTTTATTTCTGTTGTGATGGGATAAAAATGCGCTATAGATCGAGCGAACCTGTGCATCTTTGGCATTCATACGAATCGCCCGGTCGAAGTAACACTCCACCGGATATTTCAATCCTTGAATACGGGTGGATTTTTCCCTGATTGAGTATTTGACAAGTGTTGCCAAAGCACGGTGATGATTGGGCCAGGCATTAAGCGTGTAGCTAAGATCCCCGGCGGGAGTTGTGCTTGTATTTCCGCTGATCAGATTCTCCACATCAGGAGTAAAGTGAGCAATTTCTACAATATCCAGATTATCCTTTAAATTAAACCTCTCCAGATAATCATACGGGCCATACCATGGCCCCTTCAACTCACCGCAATAAATTTTATTTCTGGCCGCTCCCGCCGATGAAGACAGGAAAAAAAATACCATTACAATAAAAATCGTCAGAATCTTCATAGATGTTCCGTACCTCATCAGAGTTCACTGTTTCCCGGCCGTTTCCCTGATACCATCCAGCAACCCGGCCAGTACTTCAGTCCCCGCTTTCCGGGAATTGGATAATATTTTATCCATTGGAGCAACCGGCGCCCTGTTTGCCTTCAATAATGCAAGAAACCGGTTCAGTCCTTCCATGATTGCTTCCTTTGAATCCAGAGGAGCGATCGTATCAATCCCCACATTTTTGAGCTTTTCTGCCGTATCACCGATTGGATCTGTCAACGCCAGAATAGGTCGTTGCGCACGCAAATACTCATACAATTTGGCAGGAATCTGATTGTTACAGTTTGCCGCCTGCAGAATCAGCAATCCGTCAACAGTTAGCATTTCTGCCAGTGCCTTATTGTAAGAAATTGGAGGTGCAAGTGAAACAATGGCTCCAATTTCAAAACGATCAATCAGGGATTGCAGATACGCTTCATGATGTGAAGCACGCAGGATAATATGCAAGCTTTCGGCGCTAATAATCTTCTGCTTCAGCAAAGTGGCCAGTGCTTCAAACAAGCAGGTTGGATCACGCTCCGATGGATAAATAATGCCGCTGTGCAGTAAGGTAATCCGGCCGGTTTGGGCAGTCTGGCTCACAGAACGGGTGACAGCCGTAAAACTGGATTCGTCATACCCGTTTTCTATTAAATGAAACCGGGACGCCGGAGTATGCGGAAACCTGACCTGATAATCCCTTAACGTACCGGGTGTCGTAAAAACCGCACCGGAGCAATATTCAATCGTTTTATTTTCCACCCATTCATAAGCACGATAAGTCAGGGGATGAGGTGGGTAATCCGGTTGTACCATGGGATCTCTGAAATCAGCCACCCATGGAATGCCTGTCAAACGGTGCAGACTCAATCCGATCAGATGCGCTGTTGCAATAGGGTAAGTCGACCAGATGACATCTGGTTTGTATTTTTTAATCAGATACCACCCTGCAGGCACAGCGCCCAGCCACCAGCTCACCCAGCGATCCGGCTGAGCCAGCAGCAGCGGATATCGCCCTTTCAACGAAAGATGTCTCGCCGTATCCAGCGCAAAAGCACGATAGACTCGCACCTGTTCCGGAATATCCGCCAGCTGACCGGAATCCGTCTGCTGATAAGCGCGCGGTGAAGGCGCCAGAACAATCGGTTCCCAGCCGTGATCAGGCAGATACCGGGCAAAACGCAGCGTGCGCTGCATCCCGCTGCTGCCGTGCAAAGGCGGGAAATGGTAGGCAATCATCAATACACGTTTTACCATGACAGCACCCGGTTTCCGGTCAGTTCCGCCACCTGGTCACGCCATTCGCGTGTGGAAAACGTATGGTTGGCGCCTTCCATGTGGAAAAGCTCTGCCTGCTTTGCTCTCATTGTTTCCTGCCAGTCTGCCGATGAATCAATCAAATCCAGAAATTCGCGTGCTGTCAGATCATTTCCACTGGTAATAATCAGTGTTTTTCCCTGAAAATACTTCAGGCCATCCAGCATACGCTCCGGCAAAGGCGCGGCCGGATCGCACGATGAACCGGCCTTCTCTTCTGAAACAACCGCTTCTTTTCTGCTCTGTACGCTGCTCCTGCCAAATTCGTACAGAGACCGGATGGAAGCCAGCAGGTTGAATTGTCCCCCCAGTAACTTCTTCCAGAACGCCGGTTCAGACAAACGCTCCAGGTAATAATGTTTCAGGTACGCCCTGGCAATACCCTGTTCTGTTCGAACCCAGGGATTCAGCAACACCAGCCCGCTCACCCGCTGATCCTGATGGGCATAAAATAAAGCAGCTGATGCGGCATCACACAACCCCCAGATAACAACATCCTCCAGAAAAGGACATTCGCTAAAGAAAAAATCGGTGGCACCGCGCAAATCTTCTTCAACATGTTCAAATGTCCGTATCTCGCCGTCACTGTCTCCCATCCCCCGGCAATCAAATCGCATTACAGGAATGCCACGTTCCGCCAGATAACGTGCAAGCAAAACAAACTGCCGGTGACTGCCGGCACGATATTGCGGCCCGCCAACCACGATCAGCACACCTCGTGTAACCGGTTGCTGCGGCAGATGTAAAATCCCGTAAAGCCAGTCGTGATGGCAGCAGAAACGTACCGCCTGTTCCTGAAAATTCATGGCTGGGTTCCGGCAAATGGCCTGGCAGTGGCTGTCAGCAGTGCCGGACATTCACTGATTTCCTGTGTCGCCCAGAATGGCAGACCGGGGATACACGTTACTTCCGGGTAAATACCGGACTGATTCCAGGCCTCCACGACTGAAACACCGGCTGGAGAGAGTCCGCGCCCGGCATCAGGTGTAATTTCAAACCAGTATACTTCGCTGTTTTTGACGGTAAGCCGACTTAATTTCAATTTATCAATTGCAGCTGCCATCGCAGATGAGAGAACATAACCCGCTACCTCCAGCGGTTTGCCTGTTGCCAGTTTTTCACGAAAAACCTGAACACTCGAGGTTTTTTCCATATCATCCGACAGGAGTTCATTTACCAGCTTCAAACGTAAAAACTGGGTCAACAATGATTTACCGTTGACGACGGGCTGCCAGAGTACAAATTTTGCCGGATCAGTCCTCGTTTTTTTACTTGCTGCATAATCCAGTGCCAGCAGGGCTCCCAGCCGTAATCCCCAAAAATGAACCGATGTAAATCCCTGTTGTATTAACCATCGGTAAGCAGATTCAACATCGTTTTTCCAGATCTCCCAGGTAGCCTCGCCAAAATCCCCTTCACTGTCTCCGCAACCATACAAATCGATCTGCAACACGCCCGCTCCGGCTGCTGCAAACGCTTTGGCCTGCAGCGCAGCCATGCGCCGGGATTTATTCATTTCCTCAGCGAATGGATGAAGATAAATAAATGCCTGATTAAGTAACGTATTCCCGACAGGAGAATGGTAAAGACAAAAACGCTTACCCGGCGAAGCATCCAGAAAAAAAGGTTCAGCCGGTGGACTCAGCATAAGGACTCAGTGTGATAATTTATGTTCGACGAACAGCGCCAAACTTCCAAGTGTTTCAAACGTCTGCGCACTGATTTCATCGTCATCCACTGAAAAATCGAAGTAATCTTCCAGCGCAGTAATTACGTTGACCACCGCCATCGAATCCAGCTCCGGGATATTTCCGAGTAAAACAGAACTGGCTGTCAGTGTGTACTTTCTCTCTCCGAGATTCAGCACATCACCCAAAATATTTCTGACTGCTTCAAGATGCTGCATAATCACTCCATAAAAACCATTATTTAATGTTAGCGGCATTTTAAGGCAGTTTCTTAAAACGTGCCGGCTATTGGGTCTGTATAGTCGCCCCTGAAAAACTCACATTGCTGATTATTATTTTTGGAATCAAACCAGATTTTCTGTTGTTCATTCAGATCAACTTGCATGAACTGAGGCCTTTATCAGAAAACAGAGGTGATTTCTGTATTTTCCGCCCGGGGAAAACAGCCAGAAAATGGCCAATGATGGGTTCAATGGTTGCACGTCTTTTGCACTGCTTGTGTTTTGTCCCGCTGGTAACACAGTTTCGTGCCAGGGAATTACCCTTGCCAGTTGCAGCAGAGAATCTGCAGGATCAGGCTGCCACAAAAGATCGACCGTCAACAGATTGCGCTGATGGAAAGTTTTACTCGGAGTGAGCATTGTCAATCACCATTTCGACCGGGAAAATAACACTAATTTTATCATTCCCAGTCGATTTGATCAGAACAGACAGCGATATATTCCACTAAAATCAGATGCTTAATATGTTTTTCAGGGGAGATCACATAGCAGTGAAACAAAACGGGCACAGAAAGTTGCGCGGTTGATTCTTCAACCAATACAGCAATGTGAGCCCAAATTCAGAGGTCATCGAAACCGTCGCCAGATGACTTGCCGTCGAGTCAGCGGGAGAGTAATCAAGATGGCCGATCCCACCCGCTTCAACCCTGCCTTTTCGATACCTGACTGTGACGCCCGGTTGCCGGACAACGTTTTCATAAAGACACGCTGTACACCGTTTTCGCGTGCTAATCCAAGAAGATTTCGGATGGCAAAACCGTAAATCCCGCGACCACGGAACTCGGACAAAGTCTCACATGCAGTAATCTCTGCTACATCTTCACTCGCACAGATAACGCGCGGCAAATCCTTATTCATCGCTGCAGCCGGCAGAAGCCAGGATACGTGAGCAATTTGGCCGTCAGCAAATACACCGTAGGCATAACTGCATCCGAATCGCTCCAAGCGACCCATCTGACGAGTACGAAATAATGGATCCGTCGTTGTAATATTACGCAGATCCTCATCTGTAAGTGCACGAAACTCCCAATCAACCGACTCCAAGGTACTGCTGGCAGCAGCATCTGCGGCGTAGATCAACATGCGCGACCAGCCACCAGCAAACAGGTGCAATAGCATCTTTCGGTCTGAACGAATCAGTTCCAGCACTCTACCAATACCGTACCGCCAGTCGGGGCCGACATAACAACTGGCGGAAAACAGCGGTATATGAGAAGCGCCAAACCCCTTCTTGAATCGCCCAAGTGTCGAATCTTCATCTGCGCCACCGAGGTTGAATATGTAAGCCCCTTCCGACTTCAACTTAATGGTAATACTGTGAATTAGGAAGTGTGATGCACCTACCGCCATGCCATCCGGTGACGTTCCTGCAGACTGGTAGTAACTTCCTCCCGCAGCTTGCAGAACCAAAATACTGGAGAGAACGCTCCCTTCGTGAATTGCCTGAAACAGTTCTCCAGCACCAGATTTGAGAATCGCTGCAATCTCAGGAGATGGGCCATCAAGGGAGATCTTTTCACCCCGGGATCGCCGTCGATCCATTGACTGGTTCATCAGCTCATGATGTACAACCGCTGCCTCAGCCGACCGTGTTTGCTTCACGACAATACCCGCTTTCTGCGCCTTCTTCACATTCCGTCGGTGGTTACTGCTCAGCATCTCGGCAAGATCGCCGGAGATATCAAGGATAAACTCACAGCGTTTTTTCCGCGTACAACGCCGATCAAACAGTGGTGGGTCAGTTCCGTATGGTGATGCGTATGTGCCTAATTCCAGCTGCGTAATACCACCTCGGCGTGAGAAGTCACGCAAGCCCTGCCAAAATACATGACTGTCCACGCCCAGATTTGGAAGTGAAGTAATCTGAAGCGTGCTATTTAACTTTCCCTTCTTGATAAAAGCCCCACAACCATACACAAGCTTACTGGCTGAGTCCTGCAAGCCCACTACCCATATCGAATAACCGAGTAACCGCATCGATTCGAAATAAGCAACCGTTGCAAACGGATTGGCTGGCTGAAGCTTTTCCAGTACTGCGATTACATCACCTTCAGCAGGGCAAGCAATGAACTTCATCACCTCGACATCCTCTGTTCACGACTGAGTGCATCCACAAAAAACTTGGTAGCCCAATTCAAAATACTTAGCCGACCATAGTCACCCCAGACAGGCCATGACCCAGCGACACCTCCACGTAACCGAATATCAGGATTTCGAATATCATGCCGTGCCATCAGATAACGATTTACCAGGTGAGCTGCTTCACGATATTTTTCTTCCCCGGTAAGAGAGTAAAGTTCGTTCCAAACTATCGATGTCTGTGCTGATCCTGTCAGGCAACACCAGTCAACCGCGGCGGAAAAATCTTCTCGCTGGCGCCCGGGAAGAAACCCGTCAGCATGCATAATCCCAATCTCTGCATCTGCGAGTAAACGTGCACCTTCAATTAAATCCTTGCGGCTGGTCAGGTTCCCGATCCAGAGCAGGCCTTGCATTGCATACGCCAAGGTATGCAAAAGCGGTGCATATGCATCTGACAAACAGCAATCAGGCAACCAGCCATTCGAGCGCTGTCGAAAAAGACAATTCTCCGCATTACGCAACGCTGCAGATATATAACGCTCCTCGCCAAGAGCGAAACCTGCCTCACACAACCCCCAGGCAGCCTTCACGTTGTACAGCGCCATACCGGGAGTGGCAAATTGTGAATGACCACGTATCCATGTACCATCAGGCTCTTGAATAGACACCAGCCAGTCGGAGGCACGGCGTGCAGCTTGTTTGAAACGTTCCTCACCCGTACGATGAATCAATGCGCTCCAGCCGAGGAGAACCATGCCGGTGTTGAATACTGCCGGCGTAGGCTCCAGATTGAACTTACCTCCCATCACAGCACCGGTTGGAAGCTGAACAGCAATCTCCCAATCAGCCATAGCAACTGCACGATCAAGTAAATCTGTATCCCCCGTCAACTTTTCCTGTTCAACAAAAGTCTGACAGATGTAGCCTGTAGTCTCTGGGTAACTAACATCAAAATCCTGTCCGAAAACCACACCGTAGGAAACACCCCGGTCGGTACCAGTATCCTGAGCACGTTTCAGCCATGCAATAGCCTCTTGGAGATGGCGCTCAAGATCAAGGTCGTATTCATCTGGAGAATATAGTGGAGCACGCTGAACTCTCTCACGGTGATGTTTCCACACTGTTAAAATTTCCCGCGCCACTCTTCTAATAAGCCTGGGCATAGTTCAAACTTTCTCCATCTGTAAATAGAAAAATCTGATCAGCTTTCTTGTCGCATAAACAAAGTGTACACAGTCGCAACCCGAGATCGGGTAAATTGTAATTTAATTATTAAGGCTTACCCAATACAACTAACAGTGATCTCTTTTCATAATTACTTTAAGCCGAAGACTTTCAGTACTACATTTATTCATAAGTAGCTCTAACAACACTTCAATCACCTCATTATGAACTGGTCTGAACTTTACTGGCAGCGCATTACTCCGCTGCACCTTTTTCTGTGGCCACTCAGCCGGCTGTTTGTTTCGTTTCAGGCCATCCGGCGTACTCTTTACCGGCGTGCGGTACTCACCCCGGTTCGCTTACCCGTTCCAGTCATCGTTATAGACGGCATTACCACTAAAAGTACAGTCAAGGCGCCACTCATCATTCAGGTTGTCAACACCCTGAAAGCAGCCGGACTGCGGCCCGGGATCATCAGTCGGGGTCATCCCGATAACCACCTCCCGCCCGTGAGAGTGACTCTCAATAAATCACCTCATATCGCCGGCGTAAAAGCACTGTTACTCGCCTATCATTTACGTGAAACCTGTCCCATCTGGATTGGTTATGACCGGATTGAAACAGCAAAGGCTTTACTCAATGCTCACAGGGAATGCAACGTACTGATCTGTGATGACGGTTTACAGGATTTTCGTTTGTTGCGTGATTTTGAAGCCATTATCGTTGACACCGGTGTCATCAACTCGGGAAACGGCCTGATCATGCCGGCCGGCCCGCTGCGGGACAGTTTTACACGCTTGCAGCATACGGATGCGGTCGTGCTGGCCGGACATCAGAAGCAACTGCCGGATATTGAAGAAAAAGTCAGAAAAATAGGTATCTATCCTCTGAAAGAACGCTTTTTTAATCTGTTGCAGCCGCAGCAGACAGTCAGTGCGGCTGAGCTGGCGAACAAACGTATTCACGCCATTGTCTGCAGCTCAGAGATGCAAAATTTTCTGGATGATCTTGAATTTCTAAAACTGGCCGTCACTCCCTGTGTATTTCCGGAAGAGCATCACTTTACTGCAGCAGATTTCCAGCCGGATGAAGCTGAAATCATCCTGGTATCCGAAGAAGATGCAGTAAAATGCCTGAATTTACACGATGAACGCATCTGGGTCTTGCAGCAGGAATATCGTATTGACCTCGGGTTGCGCGAAATCATACTTAACAAGCTGAGAGAAAAATTTATGGATCCAAAACTGCTGGATATTCTGGTTTGTCCGTTATGCAAAAGCCCGCTTATCTATAAAAAAGACCAGAGGGAACTGATCTGCAAGGCAGATCGGCTGGCGTATCCCATTCGGGATGGCATCCCCGTCATGCTGGAAGATGAAGCCAGAAAACTGCCTGACGAAGAAGAAATCAAATAGCGCCACGCTCTTTCATACCCCTTTCCATTCAGAAAATTATTTACACGGCGGATATCCGTCGTGTCTGCCTCTCAGCCCTGAATTTTCCATCGGCTCATAGGCCGATCCCTGTTTCCGGCGGCTTCAATATCCCGGTCATAGCGTCCGCCACCCATAAGTATGGAGCCTGTCTTACAAGGTAATACGATCCTGGCCACCGAATAACAGGGAATTTCCAGAGCTCCCTGGTGATAATACTGATCCAGTCCACCCGGCTCGATACGATCAAACAGTACGGCAGCCGGACCTCTTAGCGCCTCGATGCTCTCCAGATTGGCAGTGTCTAACTCACCTGGCGAACCGCCAAAACCTCCAACCCGGCCCATGACGAAAGATACGGGAACCACTGGAAAACTCGCTTCCGATCACAGATCGCACATCGACAAAATTCAGATGGGTTGGAAAGACTGTTTTTACTGCCGTCAGATTCTGGTGAGAAATCTGAGGAACCTCCGATTAGACGGATCCCCGGGGTAGAATCCATTCCCGCCATTTTCCCAGTAACGGGAAATAAATCGCCAGGCGGATGGGGCGATTTTCCATACGCTGCAACGCTTGAGCATAGCGCTCCAGTTGCGGACGATAGCGCTGCTGCTCCCGGTCAAGAAATTCCTCGAGCCCGCCACCCGAATGGGATCCTGTCTTGTAGTCAATGACCCAGCGCACACCTGCTGTATCCACAAATGTTCGATCAATGATGCTAATGGATGTTGAACCGCCCGCCGCAACCAGCAGCGCCCATTCACAGTGCGCCTCCTGATGCCGGCTGCTCAGAATCCAGCGGCCCGTCTCATCTTCCACGCACATTACCCTGAGTGTTTTCGTAATTTGCTGCACAGCCGTTTCCAGATCCTGAGGGGCAATACCGGACTGCATAAGTAATGATCGCCCGGTCTGTATGAAACCATCCAGATCCTGCTGATTTATGTTCTCAATACCAGCCAGCCCGATACGGTGCAGCAGACGGTGCACCACCACGCCCACCAGCCGGGCCGGCTCTCCCGCCCAGTCAAAATCGACCGGCTCTTCTGTCATACCGGCCTCATGCGCGTGCATGGCAACTGCCACGGCTTCTGGTAACGGCGGGGGTTGCCAGGCAGGTACCAGACGCTTTCGACTGACAAACAGTGGGCTGCTCGCCCTCCCGTTCGATACAGGCAAATTTTCAACCCCGGTTTCACGCAGCCGCTTCTGAAAATCTGCCGCCACCGCGGGCCATAACTTTGCCAGTAACGTATCTGATGGCGGACTAAGCCTATCGCCCCCCTCCAGCGTTCCTGAATCAGCTTTCAGATGTCCCAGCAAATGCAGGCTGTGTTTCGCCCGGGTAACCGCCACATACAGCAGGCGCGCCTCTTCCAGTGCAGTCCGTTTCTTTTCTTCAGACAGAATGTAGGCGGAAATCGGGTTTTTTTCACCCCCTGCTGCACTGATCGGGGCACACAACAAAGCGGATTGCCGTGACTGATCACGAAACACCAGCCAGTTGAGCAGCTTCTCCTGATCCCCCCGGGGCGATTTCCCCAGCCCCGGCAAAATCACTGTATCAAACTCCAGCCCTTTGGCCTTGTGCAGAGTCATGAGCTGTAACGAATCATCTGCGGCCACGTCCGGCAGGGCAAACAACTGTATCAGCCGTTCATCCAGTTCCTGGATATCGGGTCGATAACCGATCACATCGAAATTTTCCAGCAACTGAAAATAGACTTCAGCATCCGCCAGATCTGTTTCATCCTGCACACAGGCCGGCCCGCCCAGGCTGGTCCATGCTCCCTCCACACACCTTCTCAAAGACATCCTGTCGTAGAGCGTCAATGCACATTCCAGAACCGGCAGCACCCTGTTCACCCGCTGACCGCCTTCTTCACTCAAAACACCTGAACCAGCACAGGTACGCAATGCATCGATCAGTACATGCTGTGGCAGCGTATTGGCAACGGTATGTAAATCCTGCAGGGAAAGCCCGCAAAACGGGGCACGCAATAATGCCAGCCAGGCGATACGATCAGCCGGATGTACCAGTGCCCGGGTTAATACCATCAAATCCCGGATCACTGCGCGCTGCGCCAGTTGTTCAATTTCCACCGCCTGGAAACGCAATTTTTTTTGTCTTAGACTGGCAACAATACTTACCAGATGGCTGCGATTACGCACGAGCACAGCAGTTCTGCCATTCGGTCGCGTGGCTCTTGCCTGCTCAATAATCGCCACCACCTGCTTTGCCTCGGCCGGATCATCTCTTTGCAAACAAGGATAAACCCTGACCGCCTCCTGCCCGGAAGCCGCATGGGAAGCCACGGATGGTGCATATGAAACCGCACCGAGGTCCACTTTGTCCGTATCCGGCAATATCTGCGGAAAATAGCGGTTTACCCAGTCGACTATTCCACCCTGCGAACGGAAATTGACTGAAAGACGTAAAAACTTCATCTGAATCTGGCCAAAACAGCCACTATCACGAATATCCAGAAACAGCCCGACTTCCGCCTGCCGGAAGCGGTAAATCGACTGCATCGGATCTCCTACCAGAAACAGCGTCCGTCCATCTCCGGTTTGCCAACCGGCAGTCAATCGCTGCAGCAGCTCTGCCTGGTTGGAGGAGGTATCCTGGAATTCATCCACCAGGATGTGGCGGATACGATAATCCAGTGCCAGCGCCAGATCGGTCGGCGTTTCCGGTTCACCCAGCGCACGGACAGCCGCCATGGCAATTTCGGAAAAATCCACCTGACCATGTTGCCGAAAAACCAGCAGCAAATACCCGGCAGCCACCTTGAGCAGGCTGAACAGGGCCTGCAGTGTTTCCCATTCTTCATCGGTATACCGTTCCGGGGGCAGTTGCCTGAGTAAGCACAACTGCTGACGAAATGTCTCCTCATTCTGCAAAGCCGCCAGCAGCTCACTCATCCGCTGCTTCATTCCGTTCAGATATTCTTTTACGTCAGCATCACGTACTGATGATGGTGCCGGGAACCCGTTTGCCTTCGTTACCTGTTTACGCCAGTCTCCCGTTTGGGTGAGCAGGAAATCCGCTATGCTCTCCCAGGCAAGACGATCTTCAAGTGCGTTACCCGGCCAGTGGACTGTATTGCTGTCGGCGGATTCTGCCTCTGACAGATTGACCGCGGCAAACTGCATCAGCTCGATAATTTCCGGTTGGCAGCCGGCAGGAACAGCATCAGCCAATCGCTCTATTGCTTCCGCAACCCGGCCAGACAGCACGGATTCCAGACGATCACGCATACCATCCGAATTAGCGGCATCAACCACACCGTGCAACCATAAATCGCGCCGCGCCAGCATATCGGCAATCAACTGCTGCAATCTGTCCAGACGGTTGTCCAGATGACCGATCAGATGTTCGATTGCTGCAGTCCACTCACCCTCTTCCTCCAGTGCCTCGACTGTCAAACGGGCTGCTTCCAGATACAATCTGTCCGCATCCTCTGCCACTGATGACAAAGCACCCTGCCGGGAACATACCGGCATACGATCGACCAGCCAGGCACACAAGGAATCAATCGTCCGGATACGTAAACGTGACGGATTTTGCAGCAACTGCCAACCCCGCGCCTGATCATGTGCCAGCACCCGGTTTGCCAGCTCCCGCAACTGGCGCTGGTAGGCATCCTTCGCTACCTCCCTCTCATCAGCCGCTGCACGCAAAGCCTGCAAAATCCGATGCTTCATTTCACTGGCCGCCTTGCGGGTGAAGGTAATCGCAATGATCTCTTCCGGTTCATCCACTGTCGCAAGCAGTACCAGAAACCGCTGCGTCAGCAATCCCGTCTTACCTGATCCAGCGGGTGCCTGAATGATGAAGGAATGCTGTGGATCAAGCGCCTGCAGGCGCTCTACCTGATCTGGAATATCCTGTTGCAAGACTGTGTTCATCGTTCCAGTCCGGATAAAAAGAACGCAGCAAAACAGCTTTTATACATTTTTATGAAACAGACAGAAATGGAAAAAATCCATTCACTCAGAGAAAAGCTTAACGCGATGAAATCCGCTCCAGATCAGGAACAGGCGCGACAGACGAAGTCAATAACGGGACAAACTGGAGGGTGGCGATCATTTAGCAGGCATCTACAAAATTAAGTGACTGCTTTATTTTGCTGCCCCATAAAAAAATAAGGCAACCTGGATTCATAACCCAGGTTGCCTGATATGGTACAGGAGGTCGATTAGAATTAGTATTTACCGCCGATCCCACCAAACCAGATGACACAGCCCAGTGCAATAAAGACTGCTGTAGTGATCAGGGTTACTTTCCAAGCTGCTTTATTTTTTTCGTTTTCTCTCTGTGTTGTCGCTGCATCGTATCCCATGCTTTATCCTCCTAATATAGTTAAACGCTTTATCCTACCTCAGATAAACTCCCATTCGCGCGGGAAACTGATGGTGACTTACTTTTTAGTCCAGATACCCGGCATTACCCGCTTTATACGTTCTTCAAACCCATAAAGCTGAGGGGGATTCTAACCCAGATTTTTTTACAATGGAAGCAAAACTATTTTGGCAACAACGTGGTCTGGCCCGGCCTGAAAAACTGTCATTCCACATACCACACAGGGCATATCAGACAAACAGCAATACACTGTCCCGATCACGACAAGGCTGACTGATTGACCTGACTGGCCCAATTCAGAGCGTCAAGCTCCACTTTCAGCAAATCGGTCTGAGCAAGAAATTCAAGTTCTGCCATGGCTTTCCCGGCCTGTTCCATATCCTTTCTTTCTCTGGACTCGATCAACCGCAATTTACAGCCGAGCCGGCCTTCACGATGTACCAGCGCACGGATAACTTCATCCGGCATTTCCAGCTTATCCACAATCTGCCGGATTTCCATACCAAACAGCGTATCCAGTAAAGACATGATCCCGGTCATAAAGGCCCGATCCTGGTAATTTTTGTCATGCGGGCGGTCAATGATTGCAATCAGCTCCATCGTCCTGCCACGGATGGCGGCAGTCTGCATCAGCGCATTGACCTCGCCCGACCCGCCGGAAGGAGCGGTGGCATACAGCAGCAGCTGGATCCATCTTTTTAAAGGCTGATATCCCATTGCGATGATGGCCTGCCGTATGGAACCGATTTTCTGCGGCAATGCCGCCGCCACGGAATTGATCATGCGCAAAAGACTGTAGCTTAAACCCGGCTCGCGCTTGAGCAACTGCTCAACTTCATCGATCTCCGCGTCGCGCATGATCAGTGACAGTAATCGCAGAAGGGATAACTTGCCTGATTCAATTTTGTTACCGGAAACAATAACCGGTCTGGCAAAAAAATACCCCTGGAACATCTCGAACCCCAAGCTCATGCATATTTTCGCACGTTCCGGATTATCCACTTTCTCCGCCAGCAGAATAACCGGCTACGCTTTCAGCTCATGGACCAATCCTTCGATTTCAGTGTCACTCAATGCCAGCACATCGATCTTGACTACATTGACGATTGACAGTAACGGCCTGATTCTGTCATCAATCCGCGTGACATCATCCAGCGCAAGCTGATATCCCGCCTGTTTCAGTTCGATACAACGCTGCACCACCTCGGGAGTGGCAGCAATCGTCTCCAGCAGCTCCAATACGACATGTTTAGCAGGCAACAGCAGGATCGTATCATCCAGGAGCAACTCATTATTCACATTGATGAATCCACGCAGACTGCCCAGCACCTGCTGGATGCCCAAGTGTCCATAAGCATTTACCACCACATTGGCTGAAGCATGCACATCATCGGAAACCTCTGCCATATTTTCATCTCCTGACCGGAACAGGAGCTCGTATGCGACCAGGTTCTGATTACGATCCAGAATGGGCTGTTTACCAAAAAAAGTGTTTTCCATTAAATATACTCACTGACAGGAGCAATCATTACACGACTTTTACCGGATTTTTTGGCCTGATAAAGCACATCATCCGCACGTTTGAGCAGAGACTTCTGGTTTTCATGAAACTGCCGGGCAGCCACGCCCCCGCTAAAAGTAACCGGAACAGGATTACCCTCGATATCCGGCAACGCCTTCCTGGAAAAATTATTCTGTAAGCGCTGCAGCACCCAGACTGCTGATTCCAGCGTGGTATCCGGCAACAGAATGACAAATTCTTCACCACCGTAGCGAGCGATCACATCACTTGACCGCAGCGATCTTTTCGCAACTTTTACAAGATGGATCAGGACATCATCACCAAACTGGTGACCGTAGGTATCATTGATCTGCTTGAAATTATCCAGATCCAGCACCGCCGCGCACAGCGTATTCTCGTTCCGGTCAGCACGCGCCGCCTCCCGCAGATAAATGGCATCCAGACCACGCCGATTAAAGGCGCCGGTCATCGGATCGTAATGTATCAGCTCCCGCATCTGTTCCAGCTCCAGCTTGAGTGATTCGATCTGCCTCTCAGCCTGACGCACCTGTTCCTGGGCACTGTAAATTTCATTGCTGTAACGAAGATTCCGGGTATCACCCAGCACAGTATCCAGAATATTGATGATCTCGTTTACATCGCTGGTTTCCCGGATACGGCGCGCGTACTGCTCAACCTGCCGGCTGTATTCACCCGCACCGGCCACCGGTTTCTGATCCCCGGCTGCTCCTCTGGTTCTTTTCTTGCCAGCAGCCGAAGGTTTGACCAGCCGCAATACTTTTTCATCATCTGAATTCCGCATGATCGCCCTCCTGGAACTTCGCTGTAATTACTGTGTTCATCATAAAAACCCCGGCAGGTTGCCCAAAAAGCATAACCTGCCCAATCAGCTGAATCTCAATGCCCGCTTTCTGCAGCAGCAAGATTAGCCGATTCCGAACAAAATAAAAGGAAGAATAAAAGGAGGAAAACCATGCCAGTTACAAGACACAGCATAGCAAAAATGAAAGAAAGATCCGGTTGTGAATCATGCGGTACAGCGCGCGTAATAATTCACAACCTTATTTGATGCAAACTGCCCGCACCTGGTGGATATCGGTGATTCCCTGCAGCACCTTCTCGATCCCGTCCTGCTTTAAGGTACGCATACCGTCATGCAGTGCGGTTACCAGCATTTCAGCAACCCGCGCATGTTCCTGAATGTTTTTCTTGAGGGCATCGGTGGCCGTCAGTAATTCATGCAATCCGACCCGGCCGGCATACCCCGTTTCCGAACAATGTTCACAGCCAACCGCTTCATACAGGGTAATTTGCCCGTTTTCATCACCATACTGCTGAATCCAGCGGGATTCTATTTCACGGTAAGCCGCATCCGGATCAGCCTTGAAATCCCCGATATTCTTCAGCTCCTCACAGTATTCCACCAGCAGTGCATGGATTTCTTCCCGGCCGGCAACATGCGGTTTTTTACATTTGCATAACCGCTTCGCCAGACGCTGCGCCAGAATACCAAGCAAGGCATCAGCAAAATTGAACGGGTCCATCCCCATATCCAGCAAACGGATGACAGATTCCGGTGCACTGTTGGTATGCAGGGTTGCAAAAACCAGATGGCCGGTAAGCGAAGCCTCAATCCCGATACTGGTTGTTTCCTTGTCACGCATCTCGCCCACCATAATGATGTCAGGATCTGCCCGCAGGAAGGATTTCATGATTGTGGCAAATGTCAGCCCGGCTTTAGGGTTGATCTGCACCTGGCGCAATCCTTTCTGCGTAATTTCGACCGGATCTTCCGCCGTCCAGATTTTGGTTTCCGGCCGGTTCAGATGCTTGAGAATAGAATGCAGCGTCGTTGTTTTACCGGAGCCTGTCGGCCCGCAAACGAAAAACAAACCGTAAGGTTTACTGATGATGGATTTCAGTTGCGCCAGATTGGCAGGAGTAAACCCCATTTTCTCCAGCGGAATCGGCTCACCTGCTGCCAGAATACGCATCACCACATCTTCCACACCACCGGCTGAAGGAATTGTCGCCACCCGAAGCTCAATATCAAGCGGTGCAAATTTACGGAATTTGATCTTGCCATCCTGTGGTTTGCGCTTTTCTGAAATATCCAGATCACACATGATCTTGATACGTGTCACCAGCGGATTGCGATAACTGGCAGGGACTTCAATATAGGGCGTCAATGACCCATCTTTGCGAAAGCGAATGCCGGTTTTTCCTTTTCCGGGCAGGGGTTCGATATGAATATCAGAAACACCCATTTTGTAGGCATCCATGATGACACGGTTCACCAGCTTCACCAGCTCGTTATCAGCAGCTGCAGAGGCCTCATCTGCTTCTGCCTCCTTTGTCTCCTCCCCTCCTTCATCCAGATTGGAGAGCATTTCATCAATACTGCTGCCAATGTTTTCGGTTTTATTATCGCCATAAAACAAATCCAGCGTTGCCTGAAATTCGTGCCGGGTACAAACCGTATAGACCACCTTGCGCTTTGGGAAAATCTGATTGACGATACGCAGTGCCTTAATGCGCTCCGGATCCAGCGTCAGTACCACCAGTCCGTCAACACCATCATCAATCGGTAACCAGCTGTTGCTTGCAACAAACTCACGCTTGAGATTCTTGAGCAGATCCAGCGGCTTGATCCGATCCGGCCGATAGCGCTCATATCCAACCCCGTAGAAAATCGCCAGCGCCTCACCCACTTGCGCCACGCTTACGCTGAATTCATCAATCAGTACATCCTCCAGGTCACAACCTGATTCACGTGCCTGTCTGGTCGCCAGTTCAAATTCACTGGCACTGATTAAATTATTAATGATCAGCGCATCGTAGCGTGTCCTGCCCAGCAACTGCTGCATCTGACGCTGTTTAAGCGCGGCCGCCAGCACGTGACAGATTTCACCCAGATCCTCCACAACCTTTTGCGCAAAAGGCGCATCTGCCTTGTCCCGGTTATTGATAAGCTGCACCACGCCCAGCAGATCATTGTCACCCGCATTCAGAATCGGCACTACCAGCATTTGCCGGGTGCGATATCCGGTTCGCTTATCCACCTCCTGCAGAAAACGCAAGTGTTCACCCTGCTCCCTGAGTTCATTCCGGTCATAAACATCCCTGAAATTAACAAGTTTTTTATGCAGCGCCACAAAACCGGCAATGCTGTGTTCATTGATTGGCAGTTTCAGATCCTGCCAGGAATCCAGCCCGGTCTTGACGCGTGATGTCAGGCTGACTTTATCCTCACTCAGGGTATAAACAGTCAGACGTTCCGCACTGAAAATATCGCAAATATCCCGACTTACCTCAAATATAACTTCATCCACATTTCCGGCAGCCTGGATCCTGTCAATCACGGATCGCAAACGCCCGGCAGCCTCTGCAGCAACGCCGGGATCGGCTTCAAAAGCCAGAGATATACTCATTTTTCTTCACCTTAAAATTCAAATAACTGATTACTTGCCAATCTGCGCAGATCAAAACGGCTGACTCTGGCGAGAATCTCCCGCATGGTTATGTCTGCCTCATTCTGACGCAAATGAGTAATGTATATTTCGGCATCCTGCTGCAGTTTATTCAGCTCATCTGCGAGCAGGGCAGGATGGAAATGCCCGGCGCGCCCCGCAATATCACGCTGGGCATCACTGAAGGCGGATTCGATAATCAGATAACGCAGGCTGGTAATCCGGTTGAGTGCTTCCCACAATGCCTCACTGGCAGTGGTATCCCCGGTAAATACCAGGCTGGCCCGGCCGGAATCCAGCTGAAAACCGGTGGCAGGAACGGCATGACATGCCGGCAGTGGCGTGATCCTGCGTGAATCCAGCACCACTGTCTCTCCCACCGCAAGCGGCTCATAACGCATGTAAGGATGAACGGCATCAGGAATGCAGGAAAAATCCGGCCAGATATGCCAGTTGAAAATATGCTTCTGCAGGCATTCCAGCGTCTCCGGCAGCGCATGTACGATCAGCGGACGATCGCGCAGGCTGCCAGCCGTATCAACCAGAAAAGGGATGAATGCAATATGGTCGAGGTGAGAATGTGTGACAAAGACATGATCGATTTTCAGCAGATCACCCAGTGCAAGCGTACCCACCCCGGAGCCGGCATCAATCAGAATATCGTCATCCAGCAATAATGCAGTAGTATGGGAGTTGCTCCCTATCCCACCGCTACAGCCCAATACTTTTAATTTCAAGTTTAAAAATCCTCCATCCCGGACTTAACGGCAACTTACCGCAAATCCTTTGCTGTAACAGATGGAGAATTACAGCTGATTCCCGCTATTTGAGCAGTAACACAGGAACAGTCGAAAGCTGAATCAGCTTGCTGGCAACCGAACCGAGCAGCAAACCCTTGATTGCACCCAGCCCGCGCGGGCCAATGACAATCTGATCACACTGTATTTCTTCAGCAAATTGCAGAATCATGGGCACAATCTCACCTGCAACAATATGGTGCCGGTAGGTAATCCCCTTTTTTTCCAGATAATCACGCGCCTGCTGCAGACTTCTGAGACCTTCCTCGCGGTAGTAATCACCGATCTCGTCCTTGTTGACAAACATGGAAACATTGCCGGTTAGTGGCATACGTACGTTCAGCAAATGAATTTCCGGTGTTTCACGATACCAGTCGAGCCTGTTCACAAATTCCTCAACCGCCCGCCCGGAAGCTTCCGAACCATCAACCGGCAATACTATTTTCAACATAACGCCCTCTCCCTCTTATACATACATACCTGTGTTTCATCATAAACCGCGCTCAGTGTACAAACGCTATCAGGTGCCAGCCTCATTCTTTTTTCAGCAAATCCACGGTTAATCGCGCTTTTTTCTGTATCCGGGCTGTCAGCCATTTTCCGGTAACGATCACCCCAAACGAACAGACTGCCGGCACCAGCCACTGCAGATAGGCTGGCTGCGCATCAACCCACTCCCGGCTGACAGTATCACCTGTCAGCAAACCACCGGCAACCCAGCCGAGAAAACCGGCACCGATGACGATAATCACGGGAAAACGTTCAATCCATTTCATCACCAGCTTGCTGCCCCAGACGATGACAGGGACACTGAACAGCAGACCGAATATCACCAGCATAAGATCATCTCTGGCCGCACCGGCAATCCCCATCACATTGTCCAGACTCATCACCGTATCGGCGATGATGATAGTCTTGATCACGCCCGGCAGAGTTGTCGCCCCCCCCTTCACCATCGATTCACCCTCACCCGCCGGGCCGGCCGGCTCCGGCAGCAGCAGTTTAACGCCGATCCACAGCAACAACAAACCGCCGGTAATTTTCAGATAAGGCAGGGTCAACAGCTTGAGTGCAAAAAAGACCAGCAGGATTCGTATCCCGATCGCCCCTGCTGCTCCCCAGAATATTCCCTGATTACGCTTGTGTTCCGGCAGATGCCGGCATGCCAGCGCTATCACCACGGCATTATCGGCGCCCAGTGCAATATCAATGACAACAATCTGAAAAACAGCAACCCAGAACTGCGGATCGGTTACCTCCATGTCTTCTACTCCTGTCGCTCGGAAATGAATGCAAGCACTTCATCCTGCCGCCGTAAGGTATCCCGGTAGCCCAGATCGATCAGTGCCTGGCAGAAAGGTGCTTCAAACAATACATAACTGAGCATGGCAGAACCTTTCGGTCCCATCGCCCCGGCAGCATGAAAAAAATAGCGGATCGTACGCGGTAAACTGCTGGCGTAAGCCTGTGTCAGCTCATCAATTCTTTCGCTGGGTGTAATTACCATGCTGGCAACCGTGCGCAATGAAGAAATATTTCCCGTCTGCATGTCCGGAATCAGGCTCAATGTCTGGTTGATACGTTGCAAACGTTCAATATCAACATCCAGACTGTCAACGAAAATGCTGCTCATCACATGCCCGGCAATCTGTGCCAGTGGCGGATAACCGGTTACCTTGACACGCTCGCATTCAGTCTCTTTTTTCTCATTTACACCAATCACCAGCAAACGGTCTGCCCCCAGATGCAATGCGGAACTGAGCGGCGTCAGCTGCCGCATGGAGCCATCGCCAAAATACTCCCGGTTAATCCGGATTGCCGGAAAAATGAATGGAATCGAAGCCGACGCCACCAGATGCTGGATGCCAATACGTGCCGGAACGCCAATGCGTTGTGCCCGTTTCCAGGGGGTAACACTGGGATTGGCCTGGTAGAAAGTAACCGACTGCCCGGAAGCATATCCCCAGGCTGTTATTCCGAGCGCGTGCAATGTGCCTGCGTGAATGCTTCTGCGTATCCCCCTGAAAGGCAGGTGACAGGCCAGTAACTGCCGAAGTGGCGTGTTATCCAGCAGCGAAACCGGTTTATCCGCCATTTTGCTTGACACGATCGAGCCAAGATAGCGCAGTGTGTTATGCAGCACTCCGACCAGATCAGAGCGGTAGATCTGGCCGGTATGCAGATTGCCCCATACCGCTTCCAGTCGCTTGACGCCTGTGGAAAAATGCGTCGCCGCCATGGCCAGGCCGGCTGCATTGATAGCTCCGGCAGAAGTGCCGCAAATCACAGGAAAGGGGCTGCGCGCATGCGGGGGCAGCATTTCAGCAATCGCCCGCAGCACTCCGATCTGATAAGCAGCCCGTGCACCGCCACCAGTCAAAACCAGACCCAGTCTCGATGGTTGAGGATCCTGTGGAACCATCTCATTTACAGACAATGCACGCCACTCCGTTTTCTACCAGTATCAATGCCAATGCCTCCGCTCCTGCTCAGTTTCGCACCCGCGCGACTATACAGTATCTCCAATTTACACGAGATATTTTCGCTTCCCGACAAAGGCACTCCTGCACGGATCCCTGCGGAAATTCCCAAACACAACCCTGACATGCCATAGTGCTAAAATGCCACTAAAAAAGCACAGCAGTGGATGTTCTCCCTATAACCACAACACATCAATCACCATGACACATACCGGCCTTTTTCCTCCTGTCGAACCTTATGATCACGGCATGCTTCCGCTGGATAACACGCACACCATGTACTGGGAGCAATCGGGTAACCGTAACGGTATTCCCGTTCTGTTTCTGCACGGCGGACCCGGTGCGGGCGCCACACCTGCTCATCGCCGGTTTTTTGACCCCGCCCGTTACCGGATTATTATTTTTGACCAGCGCGGTGCCGGACGTTCCACCCCGCTGGGCGAAGTTAAAGACAACACCACACCGCTGCTGATCGGGGATATTGAAACCCTGCGGCAACATCTCGGTATTGAACAATGGCTGGTTTTTGGAGGATCGTGGGGCAGTACGCTGGCACTTGCCTATGGCGAGGCACACCCTGATCGTTGCCTGGGCTTCATTCTGCGCGGTATTTTTCTTTGCCGGCCCGGTGAAATCAACTGGTTTCTGTATGGTCTGCGCAACCTCTTCCCCGAAGTCTGGCGTGAATTTGTCGCACCTCTTTCTCCTATCGAACAGTGCGATATTCTTTCCTCTTACTATCGCCTGCTGATGGATCCCGATCCTGCTGTTCACATGCCCGCTGCAAAAGCATGGGGGCGTTATGAAGGAAGCTGCTCAACGCTGCTGCCCAATCCTGACACAGTGAATTATTTCACCAGTGATACGGTTGCACTGGGGCTGGCGAGAATGGAAGCCCATTATTTCCGGCACAATATTTTCCTGCCGGAAAACAGCCTGCTTGAGAACATACATAAAATCCAGCACCTGCCGGCGGTTATCGTACAGGGGCGTTATGATGCCGTCTGTCCGATCGCCAGCGCACATGATCTGCATCTGGCCTGGCCGCAGGCAGACTATATCGTCGTCAGCGATGCCGGCCATTCAGCCTGGGAACCCGGCATTCTGACCGAACTTGTCAAGGCTGCCGAAAAATTCAAGCTGATGCTGTAACAAAATACCATGCTGTTCCGATTCTGTTCCGGCCTCATCCCAGGCGGGACAGATCGATCAGCCCGGCCAGCTGTCGTACATCCAGCTGCTCCTGAAACGGTAATACACCCAGTAACGGACAGTCCAGCCATTCAGCCAGCGTTTGCAGGTTGATCTCCAGCTGCAGCATGGCCGGGTCGATGACATTTGCCACCCAGCCTGCCAGCTTCAGCCCTGTTGACTCAATCGCACGAGCTGTCAGTAACGCATGATTGAGGCAGCCCAGCCGCATCCCCACTGCCAGAATTACCGGCAGCCCCAGCACGCTGGCGAGATCGCCGGTATCGTAGCGGCAGTCCGGGATGCCTGCCAATGATAGCGGTACCCTGAATCCACCCACACCCTCAACGATCGTGACTTCTGCAGCCGCCTGCAGCTGCTCACAAGCTTGCCGGATCACTTCCGGATCAATCGTAATACCTGTCTGTTGAGCAGCAATATGCGGCGCTACCGGTTCCACGAAAGCGTAGGGATTGATGAGCGATTGCGGCATGCTGATATTGCTGGCAGCTTTCAGATTTTCCACATCCTGCCAGACACCGTTTTCACGGCCGGCTGCCACCGGCTTCATTCCGATCACCGTATGGCCCTGCGCTGCAAAAGCGTGCAGCAGCGCACAACTCACCACAGTTTTACCGATCCCGGTATCCGTACCCGTAACAAAAAAACCGATTGCCATTACATCAGGATCAGTATTGTCACGGTTACGGCTCCAGCCCCAGCTTGCGCCGCGTTTCCGGTTTTAACCGGGTCTGGCGTGATTCGGGTTTCCAGGCGTGGCCGTAAACCACTTCGTAAGTGGCCGGTAACCTGCCATCCTGACGCAGCATTTCATACTGATCGATCACCTGTTGCCATGCCGCCTTACCGGTCAATCCGCGCCGGCGCCCCTGTGTCACATTACGCGCACCGATCGCCTTGAGATCCAGCATCACACTCCTGACATCCTCGTAAGTCAGCGTGATGTATTCCATATCCATCACCGGCAGCGAAAAACCGCAACTCACCAGCACATCACCAATATCATGCATATCCGTGAAACGGTTGACATGACTGAACGGATCTGCTGATCTGAACGCCTGCCGCAGCTCTTTCAGCGTATCCGGCCCGAATGTACTGAACATCAGCAGCCCGCCATTCTCCAGCACACGGTGCGCTTCTGTAAAAGTTTGTCTGAGATCGTTGCACCACTGGATCGCCAGATTGGACCAGATCATCCCGATGCTGCCTTCACACAGCGGCAGCTGCTCAATATCAGCACAAATATAGCGCCCGGGCTGATGTCGTTTGAACGGCAGCCAGCGCTGCCAGCCGGCTACTTGCCCGGAAATGGCGGTACGCGCACAGGTATGCATGGTCAATGCAATATCCATCGGTATGATCTCTGCCGCGGGATAGCGTTCGCTCAGCCTGCGCGTGCCGTAACCGGTTCCGCTACCCGCATCAAGTATCCTGGCGGGAACATATTTGATGTATTCCAGGCGGGACAGCATGCGATCACCTATCTCCCGCTGCAACACGGCGGACTGATCGTAACCGGCCGCCGCCCGCTCGAACGATCGGCGCAGCATACGCTTGTCAAGTACATGGTCATAATGCATCGAAACAGCTCACAAATTGTTCAGGAAAAGAAAGAAACGGCGCATGGCCGCAATGAGGAAACAGGGTCAACCGCGCCCGCGACAAATGCTGCTGCATCCAGTCTGCCGCACCAACCGGGGTAATCACATCATTCCGGCCGTGAATCAGCAGCACGGGCTGCTCTATCTGGCTCAATTCCGCTCTCAGATCACTGGTTTGCAGAATCTTCAGTCCAGCCTGGAGGGTGATCGGATCCGGTGACTGATCGCACAAAACACGCTTGCGCAACTGTGCCAGCACCCGGGTTTGATCCTCGCTGCCGCTGACCTGTAATGTCAGAAACCGGTTAAGTGTCTGAGCATAATCACGCGCCAGATTCTCCATAAATAAAGTCAGCGTGGCAGCATCCATGCCCCACGGCCAGTCTGCCCGTTTGACAAAACAGGGCGTGCTGGCCACCAGCACCAGTTGCTGTACACGCTCAGGCACCCGCAATGCCAGTCGAATTGCCACCTGCCCGCCAAGCGACCAGCCGCATACGCTATAACGATCAGGCAGCCGGGCAGCGATCATTTCTGTCATCTGCTCCAGTGTACCCAAGGCACAATCACGGCTGGCACCATGCCCCGGCAAATCAACCAAGTGAAGACGAAAACGCTGCGACAGCAGCTCCACAACGCTGTCCCACACGCCACTGTGCATGGCCCAGCCATGCAACATCACCCAATCAGGACCATTTCCGACGGTTTTGATATGGACTCCCGCCATATCAGCACCCGGCCAGCTCATGCAGGGCCACACTCAGCTGTTCCACATCCGCTTCGGTATGCGCGGCAGACAGACTGATGCGCAATCGCGCCATCCCCTGCGGCACAGTTGGAGGGCGGATCGCCGGCACCCGGATACCTCTCTCGCACAACGCCCTGTCGAGCCGGACAGCTTCCTGATTCTCCCCCGCCAGTAACGGCTGGATCGGTGTTTCGGATGGCAGTAACGGCCAGGGAAGGGTTTGCAGCTTTTGCCGCAACAACGCTATCAGCCGGACAAGCCGTTCCCGGCGCCAGACATCCTGGCGGATCAGCTGTAAACTGGTCAGCAGGGTGTGTGCCAGTAAAGGTGGCGCCGCTGTAGTGTAGCCATAGGTGCGGCCATGCTGGATAAGTGTTTCAATCACGGGCGCCTGTGCCGCCACAAATGCACCGGACACGCCGGCCGCCTTGCCCAGGGTCGCCATATAAATCAGGTTGGGCACATCCCGTTCCACCTGCTGCGGATAATACAAACAGCCCCTGCCCTGTTCACCCAGCACACCAAATCCATGCGCATCATCCACCAGCAGCCAGGCATCAAAGCGCCGGCACAATGCCAGTAATTCGGCAACCGGTGCTGTATCACCATCCATACTGAATACAGCATCGGTAATCACCAGCCGGTACCGGGCAGTGGTTGCCTCCAGCTGCCGTGCCAGCACATCGAGATCGAGATGCGGATAGCGGATGAAACGGGCTCGCGTCAGCAGGGCGGCATCGTTGAGCGAGGCATGGTTGAGACGGTCAGCAAAAATTGCATCTTCGCGTCCTGCCAGTGCTGTCACCACTGCCATATTGGCCATATAGCCGGTGGAAAACAGTAAAGCACGCGGCAATCCGACAAATGCCGCCAGCGCCTCCTCCAGCTCGTGGTGCGCACGGGAATGGCCGCTGATCAGATGAGAAGCGCCGGAACCGACACCATAGCGCTGTGCCCCTTCTGCAACAGCTGCAATCAGTGCCGGGTGATTGGCCAGCCCCAGGTAATCATTACTGCAGAATGCCAGAAAATCCCTGCCCTCAATAGTGACATGCGGCGATTGCGGCCCTTCCAGCACCGGACGTAAACGGTACAGCCCCGCCTGTTTACGTTGCTGCAGTGCCTCGGTTAAATCCGGCAGCATTATGGCTGAAGTGCGTGCAATCCCAGTTTTTCAAGCAAAGCCATATCCTGTTCCGTATCCGGATTACCGGTCGTCAGCAGTTTATCGCCATAAAAAATGGAATTTGCTCCAGCCAGAAAACACAATGCCTGAATCGCTTCCGGCATCTGGCGGCGGCCGGCAGATAGCCTGACTTTTGCTGTTGGCATGGTAATACGTGCTGCCGCGATGGTACGGACAAACTCGAGTGGATCGAGCTCAGGCGTCCCGTACAAAGGCGTGCCTTCCACCTGAACCAGATAATTGATCGGGACTGAATCAGGATAAGGATCCAGGTTGGCCAGCTGTGCGATCAGCCCGGCACGGGCAGTACGCGATTCACCCATCCCGACGATGCCACCACAGCAGACATTGATATTGGCACCGCGCACTTCTTCCAGCGTATCCAGCCGGTCCTGATATTCGCGCGTGGTGATGATTTCACCGTAAAACTCGGGAGACGTATCAAGATTGTGGTTGTAGTAATCCAGCCCGGCCTGTCTGAGTTGAGCTGCCTGGCCGGGTTTCAGAATTCCCAGCGTGGCACAGGTTTCCATCCCCAGTCCCTTGACGGCACTGATGATTTCAGTCATGTATTCAATATCACGCTGTTTGGGTCCGCGCCACGCCGCCCCCATGCAGAAACGGGTTGCCCCGCTCTCTTTAGCCTTAGTCGCGGCAGCCACCACCTCCTCGCGCGACAGGATGGTCTGATTCTCCACCCCGGTATGGTAACGCGCCGCCTGCGGACAATAGGCACAATCCTCGGAACATCCGCCGGTCTTCACGGAAATCAGCGTGGACAGTTGCACGGCATTGGCATCGTGATACTGGCGATGTACTGTCTGTGCCCGAAAAATCAGGTCATTAAACGGCAGTCCCAGCAGCGACTCAATCGCCGCAACCGACCAGCGTGGCGATGCTTCCTGCTGCAATACTCCCTGTTGTACTGCCAAATCCGTGCTGTTATGCGCACACCCGCAATGTGTTTCAGAAGTTAAACCGGTTTCGTGTTCCATGATCCTCCTCGGCAAAAGCCTGCTCCAAGCTATAATGAACAGCAGGCGATCATCACGGATAACTCTAAAGTTGTCAATTTTTCCTTCTGTAATTCTGAACAGTCGATTAAATTTCACGCAGCTGTTCAATCATAAATACTGTGTATTGTGTCTTGCACCCGGTCATCAGGCTATCTGTCATGCCTGCCTGCAGGATCTGCCCGGGTTGCCGCCAGCGCATTGCCCCTCCTGCCTGTTACCCACGCCTTCGTCCGAGATTTGCGGAACCTGTCTGCGCAATCCCCCCGCCTGGAATCATATCAGAGCCGCTTTGCGCTATACCTTCCCGGTGGATGCGCTGGTGCAGGCATTGAAATACCGCGCTGATCTGCCACTGGCACCAGTACTGGCCAATCTGCTGCTTACCCGGCTCCAGGGAGATTCTCTGCCCGATTACATTATTCCGGTACCACTCCATCCGGACAGGCTGCGAGAAAGAGGGTTCAACCAGGCGCTTGAAATCAGCCGATACCTGAGCAAACAGACCGGCTGCCGATTGCTGCCCGCCGCCTGTATCCGCACGCGCCGCACACCGTCACAAACCGAGCTGCCGCTTAAAAAACGGCTGCAAAACGTACGCAATGCTTTCAGCTGCGGGCGTGATTTTTCCGGAAAACGGGTAGCAATCGTGGATGATGTCATGACCAGCGGCTCCACCTTAAATGAGCTCGCCGGGGTGATACGCCGCCAGGGAGCAGCTGAAGTCTATGCCTGGGCAGTTGCCCGCGCGTTTCCGGGTAAACCATTCTCCGGCACAAAAACAGATTTGCCAGAAAATTTGCCAAAGAACCAGACAGCCGGAAAAATCACTTAACCAATCTATATGTTCCAGGTCATTCTCCACCAGCCCGAAATTCCGCCCAACACTGGCAACATTATTCGCCTCTGCGCCAATACCGGCGCACAGCTGCACCTGATCAAACCACTGGGATTCAGTCTGAGTGATCGGCAACTGCGCCGTGCCGGGCTGGATTATCACGAATGGGCCAGTCTCACTGTGCATGAAGACCTGGCATCCTGCCTGAAACTTATGGCAGAACGACGAATATTTGCGGTCACCACCCGGGCAATCCAGCACCACACTCAGGCAAACTACACCAGCAATGACGTATTCCTGTTCGGCTCTGAAAGCCGCGGATTACCCGTTGACGTGCTGGAAAGTTTTCCGCAGGATCGCCGTATCCGCATCCCCATGCGCCCCGCCTCCCGCAGCCTGAACCTCTCTAACGCAGCTGCAGTTATCATCTACGAAGCCTGGCGGCAGGCCGGGTCTGATGATGGTGCTCTGGCCTGACACTCCCTGACACCAATCACACAATAACGGTGCTGCTATACGACCCAAGAAATGAATCTGCCTTTTTACACCATTGGACACTCCACCCGCACGCTGGAAGAATTCGTTGCACTGCTGCGTGCAGCTGAAGTGGAACTGATCGTTGACGTACGCACTGTGCCACGATCACGCACCAATCCGCAGTACAACCGGGAAACACTCCCCGGCAGCCTGGCGCCATTCCGGATTGATTACGAGCCCCTCCCGCAGCTGGGCGGTCTGCGCGGCAAATCCAAAACTATCGCTCCCGATGTAAACGATTTCTGGGAAAATCAGAGCTTCCACAATTTTGCTGATTACGCACTGAGTGATATTTTTCACGAGGGCTTTGAAAAACTGATCACACTGGGACGAAAACGCAGATGTGCAATCATGTGTTCCGAAGCAGTCTGGTGGCGCTGTCACCGCCGCATCATTTCTGATTACCTGCTGATACACGGCGAAACCGTTTTTCACCTGATGGGGCATAACAAAATAGAAATCGCCCATGTAACGGAAAGTGCCTGCCCCCAACCGTCAGGTGCAGTGACCTATTCATCACACAATTCCCTGGCTGACTAAGGCTTTTTCTGTCCACAGGCCAGACAATCAGATCCGGGCTGATTCTGAAGCCAGCGCCTTCATTCATTCTGTTCACAGAAAAAGCATCATCAATCCTTTACCTCGAACCGCAGAAAATCGATGAACCGCCGCGACTCACTGATCTCATCATGGGGTACCAGCAGATATTTCCAAGGCTTATTGCCAATCGTTTTTGCATAATCAGATGCTTGTTGGCACCAGCGGACTGCCGCATTCGCCTTGATTTTAACCTCCTGAGTTTCCATGTCGGTACGCGCTTTGGTTTCGACCATCAAGATTGCTGAATCGGTTTCAGCAACGAAATCGGGAATATATTCGGGTTGTTCGGTGCCCAGTTTGTAATAGATCTGGAACTGCCCCTTCGCCGGTTTAATCCACTTAAGAGCGTCACGCTCCAGAATAATGGCGAAGCGCCGCTCGGTGTCTGAATCGAACTTCTGCAGCGGATACAGGCAACGTGCAAAGCCGCCAAACAGCATCGTCTTGATGCGGCTGGTTTCGGTAACGGTTTCGCGGAAATGGTGCGCGGTCTGTCCGGCAATCGCCGTATAGTTGCAGGGCTTGAGTTCGGTAAAACCACGGCTGACCTGTACTTCGTAATCTGCCGCTTTCTCCCAGAAGTGCGCCATCATTTGTGCGTGAATTTCCCGCGCGATCAGCCGGCGATCTCGATCCAGCACACTAATTGCCTCATCCGCCGTCAGGTAGCTTTGCAGGTGCCTCACCATTTGATCCGCCAAATCGTAGAGCAAATCGGCATGGGTAAAGTAGTCGATATCGTCGAAATCCACCAGCGCATGAACGATATAGTCTTCCGGGCGCTGCTCCTTCAGGCCGATCTCTGCCGCCAGCGTAAACTGCTCGTTGGTGCGCAGCATTTGACCGACGATTTCGCGCTCACCGGGCTGGAGATGGAGCTGGCTCACATCCAGCTTGAAGGCGTGGAAGCCGGTCGTGACCTCGCCAGTCGGCACCACGGCGATGCGCGGGATATCGATGGTTTGTTGCACCACGATTTCGGTGGTCTTGTCCACCACGGAAGACAGATCAATCGCCGGTGCTCCACCGTCCACGCCCGCCAGCAAACTGCCCCGCATCGGGCGCAAAAGCTCCGCCACCTCCGCCAGAAGTACCGATCGCACCTCCGGCTTGAGCAATGCACTGCTGGTCGGTACCAAATCGTGCCTGACCTCATATTTGCCAATGACATCCATCACCACACGCGCCGCCTGCTTTTCAGCCTCGGTCGTGAAGATCGGCGCTGGCGCAGGGGCAAATTCACCGCCGCCACGGGCCGCTGCCGAGGCAGGATCGACCGCCGGGGTGTCCACAAGCCCAAGGCGCGCCGCCGCCCCGGACTCAACCCGCACGCTGACCTTCTTGTCATCGGCACCCGGTGCTTCGAGGATCACCTGCTTCAGCCGGATCGGCGAATCGCCACGATTGGCTTCGTCGATGATTTCCTGAAACTTGTCATGAGCGACGATGTTCAGCCGATCCACCGCCGCCACACCAGTGCGTTTGCCATAAGGCAGGCGCAGGCCGCGACCGATGCTCTGCTCGATCAGCGTGCGCGCATTGGCCGCTCGCAGCGGCACAATGGTATAGAGATTGGTCACATCCCAACCTTCCTTAAGCATGTTGACGTGAATCACGATCTCGGTCGGCTCATCCACACTCTCCACTGCCAGCAGGCGTGAGATCATTGCTTCCTCTTGAGCGCCTGTTTGGCTGGAATCGACCTGAATCACCTTGCCCGCATAGCGGCCATCAAAAAAAGCATCAGACTCCAGCAACGTCAGCAATTGCCCGGCATGAGTTGTATCGCGCGCAATCACCAGCATGAAAGGCTTGACCGCCTGCAAACCATTTTCACGAGCGTAGGTCAGCAGCTCTACCTTGGTGGTTTCGTGCAGGCGCACACCATCTTCCAGCTTGATCTTCTCGATTTCCTCCGGCGTATGTGCCTTCGCATCAAAATTACGCTGGGTGACAACGGCAGGCTCCTTGACAAAACCGTCTTCCATCGCCCGCGCCAACGGGTAGTCCACAACGACATTCTTGAACGGGATCGGCTTTGGGTTTGCTTCTACGAACGGTGTAGCCGTCAGCTCCAGCCCGAACAAAGGCTGTAATTCATTGATCGCCCGCATGCCGGCCTGGGCGCGATAGCGGTGCGATTCATCCATCAGCAACACCAGATCGGGCAAATTCGCCAGATGGTTGAAGTAGCTGTCGCCCAGCACCTCACGCATCCGCTTGATGCGTGGCTCCCTGCCACCGCGCACCTCGGAATTGATCTTGGAGATGTTGAAGATGTTGATGCGCACATCGTGCGCAAAGCCCATCGACTGATTGTCCACCGCTGCACCGGTTTGGTCGTAGTTGTCGCCCGTGATGATCAGTGGCGATTGCTGGGCAAACTCGGCGATGCCTTTGAACACATACTTCGGTGTGTTGCGCGTGAAGTCCGCAATCAGCTTGTTGTAAATCGTCAGATTGGGAGCGAGCACGAAGAAATTGTTGATCCCGTGCGCCAAATGCAGGTAGGCGATAAATGCGCCCATCAGCCGCGTCTTGCCCACGCCCGTGGCCAGCGCGAAGCACAGCGAGGGGAATTCGCGCTCGAAATCCGCAAGCGTCGGAAACTCGGCCTTCAGCGTGGCAAGAATGGCAGCAATATCACGTTCATGGCCGAGCATTTCCGGCGCGGCATCCAGCGCTTGCTTCAATCTGGCAAGGGATTCCGCCTGCGGCGCGCGTAGCGACAAGCGGCCCGTAACATGGTTCTGTACGCGGGCGCTCATTTGTCACCGTCCTCTTTGTTTTTTTCTAATTGCAATATCAAACGATCAAAATCGCTTTGAAATAACCTGTCCTGCACGATACGGTATTGCTCGAATTCGCTTTCGGCGTGCAGCTTTACCTGCTCCTGCGATACCTTACCCGGCCCCATCAATATCTCATTGCCATTGAACTCCAGGAACCCATCCAGTCGCTTGGCCCAATCCTGCATGGACATGGGGATTTTGCGCATCGCCTGGAGTTCAGCAAAATCCAGATAAATCGACACAATGCGCTCCAGATACTCCGTCTCTTGTACATTCAGATAATTCTTGGCGATGGAAACATCCGATTTGATAATTTTTCCCTGTGGCGCAGCGGCCCAATGCGTCAGCCCCATATTCGTTCTACCCGCATCAGCGCGTGACACAATCAGCTCGGCTGCCGTGTGTCGATGCACTGCCCAATGCAATTTGTTCTGCACCAGTGCAAAAAACTCTCGGGTGGTCAGCGCGTCCTTGTCGTAATCGAATGCCGTTGCGTATAAATCCGTTACCTTTTGGTAGAACTTCCGCTCAGACAGGCGAATCTCACGGATATATTCCAACTGACGATCAAAGTATTCATCTGTGAACAAGTGGCCTTTTTTCAGGCGCTCCACATCCATCGTCCAGCCCTGGATGGTGTAGTCCTTGACAATTTTCCCCGCCCATTTGCGAAACTGTACCGCCCGCACATTGTTCACCTTGAAGCCAACAGAAATGATGGCTTGCAGGTTGAATGCTTGGTGCGGTACTGCTTGCCATCAGCGGCAGTTATTAAGTAATCCTTAATAACTGCCTCGGGCAACAACTCGCCATCGTCAAAAATACGCTTCAGGTGCTGATTGATGGCAGCGACCGTCACATCGTAGAGCGATGCCATCATCTTTTGTGTCAACCAGATATTTTCATCTTCATAGCGCATTTCCACGGATTGCGATTGATCGCCCCTGGCGGCAATAAAGGTCAGGTATTCTGCCGCTGAGGATCGGACAATAGAGACATCTTGTTTCTTCTTGCTCATGTTTTTGTCTCCTGAGCGATCAGAAGTTCATTCTCCAACTCCTCCACCGTCGGCAAACTGGTGACCAGCCGCTCTGGTAAAACGCGCACCAGTTCGTATTCGGCTACGCCAATTGGCTTATCGATACCATGCAGCGCGTACTCCGCCACCAGCCGATCCTGGGTTTTGCACAACAACAGGCCGATGGTGGGATTGTCGTCGGGGGCTTTCACTTGCCTGTCCACCGCCGTCAGGTAGAAATTCAATTGTCCGGCGTGTTCTGGTTTGAATTCGGTGGCTTTCAATTCCACTACCACATAGCATTTGAGCCGCGTGTGATAGAAAAGCAGATCAATGAAGAACTCTTTATCGCTCACCTCCAGCCGGAACTGACGACCCACGAAGGCGAATCCATTACCCAACTCCAACAGAAACTGGGTAATGTGCCGCACCAGCGCGTTCTCGATTGCGCGCTCGTGGGCTTCATCGCCCAAGCCGAGGAAGTCGAACAGGTAGGGATCTTTCAGCGTTTCGTGCGCCAGTTCAGAATGTGGCGCGGGCAGGCGAACCCCGAAATTGGTAACGGCCTGGCCTTGCCGTTCGTGCAGACGATTGCGGATATTGAGTTCCAGTGAGGTGCGCGACCAGCCCTCTGCAATGGTGTGCTGGGCATACCATTCGCGGGTGGAAGTGTCCTTGAGCCTTGTCATCAGCACCACAATATGGAACCAGGGCAATTGTGCAGCAAGCTGCTGCATAATTTCAGCAGACGGCCAGCTTTCAGCAAAATCCCGCATATACATAAGGTTACGTGTAGAAAACCCCTTCATCTCGGGGAAGGCCTCGCGCAGATCACGCGCCAGCCGCTCGATGATCTTGCTGCCCCAACCTTGAGCGGATTGCCGTTGCAGGATTTCGTTGCCAATCTGCCAGTAAAGCGCAATCAACTCCGCATTGGCTGCCAATGCCGCCCGGCTTCGAGCCGCCTGCACGCGGGTTTTGATATCGGCCAGCCAGTCGGTATAGTCCGGCGGGAAAGCCGCAATTTTCTTGGTCATGCCTCACCCTCCCCATCACTGAACAAATCCGGCATGGGCGCGGTTTTTTTGGCTCGGCCTTTGGTGGAGACTTGGGGAGCAAGTGCCTCTGGCTCGGGCTCTGGCTCGGGCTTGGCCATGGGCAAGTTGGCCACATTCAGGCTGTAGTCGTCATGGCCCCACTCACAGCGGGCCAACACCATCTTGGGAATCTTCTTCAGCGTCAGGTTCGGCCAGCGTTCCACCGCCTGCACCGCTGTCACGCCGCGAAAGGCCGAGCAGCACACCAGCAGGCTTTGATCGGCCCCGACTTCCTCAGAAAGCGCCTGCAACTGATCGGCGGACAGGTTCTGCGTGGTGACGTAGAGGAAGTCGCGCTCGCTGGAGTGGCCGTGCTGCCACCAGCGGCCACCCATATCAAGCGGCGATGGTGCATAGGTAAAGCCTTCCAGCTTGCACAACGCCTCGGCCAATTGCGCGGCGTTGTACTCCGGGTTGATGACCGGGTTGCCCCAACGGTCGTTGACTATCAGGCTGGGGGCGAGGCTGTAGTAGCGGAAGCCGCCGCCGCCCTGCCAGCCCGCGCTTTCGGTGATACCGCCCTTGTCCTGCCCGTCGATGACCTTTTTCAGGCGCGGAATGATGTGCGTGTGGCAGTGCTCGCCCAGTTCGACCATGATCCAGCGGCGGCTCATCTTGTGGGCGACTGCACCGGTAGTGCCGGAGCCGGCAAAAGAATCAAGAACAAGGTCGCCAGGCGAAGAAGCTAGCGTCAGCACCCGATGCAATAGTTTTTCCGGTTTTGGGTTTTGGAAGACATCCTCACGATCACCAAACATCCTCTTCAGGTCAATGCTCGCCTCCTTATTACTGCCTGCTTCTTCATGCGTCCACCAAGTGTTGGCGGTTAGCGCATCATCCATTTCAGCCAAGAATTTCTTAAGCATCGGGCGGCCATCGCCACTCTTTCCGAAAGTGATGCGCCCGTCGTTCAGCCAGGTTAGGTACTGTTGCTCGTTGCATCTCCAATAGCGTCCCTTGGGAGGAAGAAAGATGCCGCCTTTCGGCCCGCGAATCTCAAACTGTCCTGCCGCATAGAATTTTCCTGCCGACAGGTTTTCCGCTTTCCACGGGCCGCGTGGGTCGTTATCGGGATTGCTAAAGGTTTGCTTCTGCTCTTCTGTCCTTGGGAGCTTCCCTATGCGGAATGTGTTCACATCCTTCGCGTAGCAGAAGAGATGGTCGTGCGTGTTCGATAAGTGCTTTGCTGTCTGATTAGACGTATAGGCCTTCTGCCATACCACGTTAGCAACAAAGTTCGCCCGACCAAATACCTCGTCGAGCAACACCTTCAAATAATGCGCTTCGTTGTCATCAATCGTGATCCACAGCGAACCATCATCCGCCAACAGTCGCTTGATAATCTCCAGCCGATCCCGCATCAGCCCCAACCAAATGGAGTGTTCCAGCCCATCGTCGTAATGCGTGAAGGCACTCCCTGTGTTGTAAGGCGGGTCGATGAACACGCACTTCACCTTGCCCGAAAACTCCTGCTCCAACGCCTTCAACGCCAACAGGTTGTCCCCGAAGATCAGCCGATTATCGAAAATATCGTTATCCGAAATCCGATGTCTGGCGTGATACGACAGCGACGAATCCTCCAGCAGAATGCGCGGTTCCAGCTTCGGCCGCTTCTCCTTGCCGATCCACGTGAGTTCGAGTTTTTGTTTGTTGCTCATCAATCATTCCTGCACAAAGACTATTAGCCAACGGCTTTGGTTTGTGGAATTGCTTCATCGGGCACTTGGATGTTCTGGCTGAAAAACATCACCTCGTTACCCACATATCGACGCTGTGCCGTGTAATTCAGTCCATAGGCAAGCGATTGGCTTAACTGGTACATGGCGCAGATTTCTTCCGTATTGTCGTAGGAAACAACCCAGGGCCATTTGAAACTCTTTTTCTGGAGAGCCTTGGCTATGGCAACATGATCATCATGCTCGTAATAGTTGCGGTACAGCCCCTTGCCTTTGACGTAGTAGGGGGGGTCAAGATAGATCAGCGAATTTTCCGGCAAAAACTCTGGGCACCTGTTCAATAAGTCGAGCGAATCCTCACCGTACACAGAGATATTGCTTGAGTGCTTGGCAATCTCTTTGATGCGGGCCGCCACAACTTCTTTCTTGAATCGCGCATCCAGTTTGTATTCACCATCCTGCTTCTGGCCGCCAATCACACCCGCCTTGAGAATTCCGGAACGATTGGTGCGATTCATGAACAAGGTCGCAAATCCCATCTCGACCATATTAGCCTTGGTTTCTCCGCGCAAAACAGACCGCCATTTGAACCACTCGTCGAGAGTGATGGGTGTGGAGTTAAGAAGATTCAACAGTGCACGTGAATGTTTGGTAACGGAAATCCAGAAGGCGTACACCGCCGGGTCAGCATCGTTGATATGAATATGGCTGGCATGACCATCGAGCAACAACGTCAGTGCAACGCCCGCACCTCCAGCATAGGGTTCCAGATAGTGCCCCCCGTTAACACTATTGGTTTCCATAACCTTGGCGATGAAGGGTGCAAAAGGTGCTTTGCCACCAGGATAACGCAAAGGGCTGTATAGCTTGTTGGAGTACATGGCTACGTCCCCTTTTTTAGCTTGATATCCAAGGCAGTCAGCTTGGCTACATCAACAGAATATCCGACCTTCATGGCATGATGTAACGCTTCCTTGAGCTGTTCTAAGAATTCATTGCTCGCAGTTGGATTACTTTTTATCCAATGCATCCACGGATTGAAAGGCTTGGATACTGTGGTAAATAACTGCTGAAAATCGGGATTTTTGTAGAAACGCTTGAATATTTCTCTTGGCTTTCCAGTACCTTGGTAGGTATTGAGCCTTTCCTTTACATCAACGGTTGCTCTATTGACGGCGAACTCACGAATAATTTCCGCTGCTGAATTAGTGAAATTCGGGCGTGCGTATCCCAGGTCATTCTTCCAAAAATCGTCATTTGCAGGAAGATTGTACAAGTGTTCGAAAATCAACTGATCAGGAGGGAGGCTTCCAGGAAGTAAAACAACCGTTTTGTAGCCCTTGCCGTTGACCTTGTCAGAAGTATCCGAGTCCAAACAAACCACGCTTTTTTCTGAAAATTCAGACACCCTCTTCTGAATCAGTTGTAAATAATTTGAGCAGCCCAGGGATATTTCAGGCAGAGGTTGAGTGAATTTCTTGATCGGCTGCCTGTTCATCAAGGCGGCAAAGAAGTCCGCAGCCTCCTTGTCCTCAAAATAGACATTCACACTTGGAAGACGGACTTCTGCCGAGGTTGAAACTGTTCTGGTATGAATGTCAGCACTGATCTGAGGCCATGACCAATCCTGAACAACCTGAACATTGCCGTATGTATTACTCAAATAAATGGTTTTGTATTTTCTTCTGTATTGCTGACTTTGTTCATAGGCGTACTCGATCAGAGTGGGCGAGTGAGAAGTCATGATCACTTGCAGATCAAGTTTCTTGCACTCGCGGTCAAGAATTTTGATCAGATTGACCTGGGCTGTCGGGAATAGTCCCGCATCCGCCTCATCAATCAAAAGCAGTCCCCCCTTGTAGTCCGCATATTCTTCTTTCAGCTTGCGGAAGGACATCAAGGCAAGAACGATCTGGCCAGCGTTATCCTCGCCCGCCGAAACAGAATCCTGATCATAATTTTCACCATGTGCAACGGCGGAGCTAATAGTTCCCTCTGTACCGGTAGCCACGGATGATTGGCGATTTAATAATTCGTTAGTCAGCCCAATAAAGTCTTTTTCATGCTTCTTAAGGTAATCGAAGTCAATCACCTTGTAATCACGATCTGCAATTGGATAGAGTCTTTTTAAACTCAGAAAAATGACAGGATGCGTGAAATTTCTACTTGAGTTGCTACCTTTTTCAGCGGTGCTATTGTTGCGAACTACTGGACGAGGAGATTTTCCTCGTTTCATCAGCTCCAACTTTGCTGTTGCATCTTGTCCCGTATATCCATCATTCAGCTCGATATTGACTGCCATTGAGCCAGCCACGTCGAACCTGTCGGAAATTCTGAAATGCTCACTGTATTGGGACTTAAACTTTCCGCCTGTGATCTGTTGATATGAAAGACTATTGTCATTTGTATAGTCTTTTTCAAAGCTGAAAATTTGTGCAGCAATGCCGAGTATAGATGACTTCGATGTCCCGTTTTTCCCGCAAATGACAGTGATGTGATCACCAAACTCCACCTCAACGTTGTCGAGAGCACGAAATTTCTCAATCACAAGCTTTTTCAGTTGTGTCTTGGACATATTGTTCATCCTTATTTCAGTTGCCACTCGACAGTGAACAACACCTGTTCCTGAACCCGTTGTTCCAGTTGCTCCTCAAGCTGTTCGATCAGCGTATTGCGCTGCATCTCGATGTCATCCTGCCTGGCGAACAGTTCCCTGCGTAGTCTGCTGCGCTTGGCTTCCAGTTCTCGCTGGCGTTTCTGATTCGCCAGTTTTTCTTCCAGCGTGGGTGAGGTCGCAGCGGTGCGGCGCACCTCCTTGATCTCGCGGTCGATCTCCTTGATTTCCTGCTCAAGGCCCAGCTTCAGGTCGTCCGCCCAGGCATCAAGCTTCTGTACTTCCTGCTCGAAGTAACCGAGGTTGCGCTGATTGATGTCGCGCAGCAGCGCCGTCTTGCGGGTGGCCACGTCGGCCACTAGCGTGGCATCGCCCGCGTTGTTGAACAGGCTCGCTGCCTGCGTGGTGGCAGGCAGGCGCAACAGCTTCTCCGGGTCATCCTCGGCCAGCGCGATGCCATCGGCAGTGCTGGCCGCGACCAGAAGGTGCTGCTCGTGGTTGCCCAGGGCTTCGACTGAGATCAGCTTCACAGTGAGCCATCCGGCCTTGCCGCGATAGTGCTCCAGCGTGCTGATCTTGGTGCCGTAGCCGTCGTAGTCGAACACCAGTTTGGCGCTATCGAGCGTGCGGGCCTTGGCCTGATGGGTGATCCACAACGCCAGCGGATGATTGATGCGGTACAGGTGGGCATCGCCGGATCGGCGTGGCAGTTCGTAGCGTCCCAGTTCAATACCAGCGAGTCCGCTGGCATCAATACCGTCCGGTGCGCGCTGCAGGTGGAAGCCATCGTCATCGAAGCTGGCACAGTCGCCCAATTCCGCCCGGCTAAGATCCATCAGCATCCGCTCGAAGCGGCTGCGGGCGCTGCGGCTGTCTTCGGCGCGCTTATTCATATCTAGTCGGAGCTTTTCTTGCACTTCCTCGTCGAAGTTTTCCAGCAGTACTTGGCGTGTCTTGACCATCGCCTCGTTGATCTCGCCGGAGAGGTCGAGCTGAAGCTGCTCGAAGCTTGCCTTGATCTCGGCAGGCCCACGGCAGTTCTGGTAGATGTTGGCGATGCGGCGTTCGAAATCAACACCGGAGCCAATCGCGCCCAGCACTTCGTCGCTGGCCCCGAATACGCCCTCGAACAGTTGGAACTTCTGTGCCAGCAGTTCGTACACGCGGGCATCGGCCTCGTTGCTGCGATCCACGAAGTTGACCACCACGACGTCATGCTTCTGCCCGTAACGGTGACACCGACCAATGCGCTGTTCGATACGCTGTGGATTCCAGGGCAGATCGTAGTTGATGACCAGCGAGCAGAACTGCAGGTTAATGCCTTCGGCCCCGGCCTCGGTGGCAATCATGACCGTGCCACGCTCCTTGAAATGCTCGACCAGTGCCGCACGGGTGTCGGCGGTCTTGGAGCCCGTGATGCGGTCAGTGCCTTCGTGCCGCTTCAACCAATCCTTGTAGATCGCTTGAGCGCGTGCATCGCTGTTGGTACCATTGAACAGGACGATGCCGTCGCCGTAGGGTGTGTCGGCCAAAAGACTGAGAAGATATTCCTGCGTGCGCTTGGACTCGGTGAAGATGATAGCTTTTCTGGCCGCGCCCAGCCGATCCAGTTCAGCGAAGGCACGATCCAGCGCGGTGAGCAGCGCCTTGCCCTTCGTATTATCCCGAATGCTGGTTGCCAGCGCCTTGAAGTGGCGAAGCTCCTCGATTTCCTGTGCGATGGTATTCCGTTCCGAGCGGTTCGGGACCGCAGAAGCTGATTCTTGGTCACTCCACTCATCAGCAATTTCGTCCAGCGATTCGTAGTCCTCATCAAGTTCTTCAGCCAGATCGGAAACTTCGGCAGTTTCGTCGAGCACTCCCTGAAGCCGCTTGGCCATCGTCTCCAACGCACCCGCGATCGCGTGCGAGCTGGACGCGAGCAACTTCCACAGCACCAGTGAAATCAGCTGACGCTGTCCCTCGGGCATGGCCTTCAGGTTGGGGCGATGCAAGTAATCAGCGACGAGTCTGGACAGTTCTTGCTCTTCGCTCGACGGCGTGAATTCCTGGATGATGGCCTTGCGCGCTGTATACGACACGTAGGGCTGAACCTGTTTGCGCAGCGTGCGCTTGCAGAGGGGAGTCAGTCGGTCACGCAGGCCGTTGAAGGCCTGTTCCCGGCCAGTAAATTGCGAGCGAAAGCTGTCGAGGTCTCCGAATACGCGGTCATCGATGAAGCTGACCAGCCCATAGAGTTCAAGCAATGAGTTCTGCAATGGCGTTGCGGTCAGAAGCACCTTGGAGTGAACGTGCGACAACGCCTCCTTGAGGGTTTTGGCAATGACGTTGCTGGTCTTGTAGACGTTGCGCAGGCGATGCGCTTCGTCGAGGACGACCAAGTCCCAGTCAATGCTCTTGACATCGTCAGCCTTGGACTTGGCGAACTGATATGAGCAAATCACCGGACCGGAATCATACGCGAATGGATTTTGATGTGTCTGCTTGCGGACGGCGTTAAAGCTTTTCGTTTCCAGGATTAGGCTTTGCAAACTGAATTTATCCTGTAATTCCTGATGCCACTGCTTGCGTAGGTTAGCTGGAACAATGATCAGAATACGGCGGCGGCGCTCGGCCCAGCGTTGTGAAATCACCAAACCCGCTTCAATGGTTTTACCCAAACCCACCTCGTCGGCAAGAATCACGCCGCGAGACAGCGGATTACGGCATGCGAAGAGAGCTGCATCGACCTGGTGCGGGTTAAGGTCAACCTGAGAATCAACCAACGTCGAGGCCAGCGACTCTACGCTGTCTTTGGCTGCCCGGCGAGTAAGCTGCCAGGCGATGTACTGGCTTTGATGCGGCGTCAGAAGCTGTTGCACCGTCTGTACCCATCCTCCTCTTTTTTCACGAATTCAAATTCAGTAATGATAAAGGGGGCTATTCAGGCCCCCTTCTTTCTTACAAAACACTGTATCAGGAATTCAGTTCAATGCAGATCGGATACTGTTGCTGATATTTTCGTTCAGGATACGTGGTGTAACAAAGATCAGCAATTCCCGTTTGTCATCACGTCTTGCTCTGTTCTTGAACAGGTTTCCCAGTACGGGTATATCTCCCAGAAGGGGAACCTGGTTGCGATCCTGCTTTTCGACCTGTTCGAAAATACCGCCGATGACGACTGTGCCGCCATTTTCCACCAGCACTTCGGTAACGATCTGTTTGGTGTCGATCGCCGGTCCGGCAGGTGTATTTTCTCCCCGGGTATCCTGGTTAACCTGTAGTTTCATGATGATGTTGTCATCAGGGGTGATTTGCGGTGTCACCTTGAGACCAAGCACAGCCTTTTTGAACTGAATCTGTGGCCGTGTCACGCTGATAGTTTGAAACGGGATTTCCGTACCCTGTTCGATACTCGCCTCTACACGGTTGGCTGTTACCAGACGCGGGCTGGCAATTACCCGACCCTGGCTGTCCGATTCCAGCGCAGAGAGCTCCAGATTGATCAGTGTGCCGTTATTGATCTTGATCAGGCTCAGGCCAAGCGCAGCCGGTCCGCCCGCCACACCGGCCAGTGCAGCTGCCGGCAGATTGACGTTAAGATTATCCCCTCCGCCAGGTATTCCACCGGCCGCCAGTTCGCTGGAACTGCCCAGGTTCCCGGAAATCCCCAGATTTCGTCCGTTCAGATTCTTATGACTTCCTATCCGGGCTGCACTCTGCACCCCGAAACGGGCTCCCAGGTTACGGCTGAATGTATCGGTTGCTTCGACAATCCGGGTTTCAATCATAACCTGCCGCACCTGCGTATCCAGATTCGCAACGTGTCGCGCAACTTCGGCGAGTCTCGCAGGGATGTCGGTAACCGTCAGCGTGTTACTGATGTCATCCACCTCCACCGTACCGCGCTGGCTTAGAATGCCTTTGAGTGGAATCGAGCTGGCTGTCCGGTAATTCAGTTTGAAGGCTTCTGTCTGCAGTACTTCCAGGTCGGTAATCTGCTGATTCTGCTCCAGCAGTGATTTTTCCCGGGCGGCCATTTCTTCCCGCGGTGCGATGAAAATGACATTGCCGGTTCTGCGTTTATCAAGGCCGTTGGTTTGCAGCACGATGTCCAGCGCCTGATCCCACGGAACATCTTTCAACCGCAGGGTCATGCTGCCTTTGACTGAATCACTGGCAATGATGTTGAGATCAGTAAAATCTGCGATCACCTGCAATACCGAGCGAATCTCGACATCCTGAAAGTTGAGTGAAAGCTTGTCACCGGTATACCCGCCATCAATCAGTTTCTTGTGAATGGGAATATCTTCAGCTTCAGCCAGGGGCCTGACTTCCACGACAAAACTGGCTCCCGTCTGCCAGGAGGTGTGTTCCCAGCGCCCTTTGGGTTCGATGATCATCTGTACGTTACCATCCCGCTCAAACGCCTCTATTGACTGCACCGGCGTGGCAAAATCCAGCACATTCAGTCGCTTTTCAAGGTTGGGAGGCAGATACGTTTTCATGAACTCAACCAGCAGTCTGCCGCCCTGGATATGGACATTGACTGCAGCACCCGGCTGGGATAATTCCACCTCCACCCGGCCTTCACCTTGTGTTCCCCGGTGAAAATCAATGTCACGCAAACTCAATGGGGTGTTTTTCACCGCACCGGAAGCCGATGCGGATGAACGACCTGATACGCCGGCTGTTCCGGCTGATACCTCACTGCCCTTGAGCTCTATCAGAAAATAATTGCCGTCAGCACGGGTTTCATAGGTTGTCGCCCGGGCAAGATTGATCACCAGACGGGTACGATCTTCAGCAGGGACAACATCTATACTCTTGATAACACCTCGGCCGGAAATGCTGCCGGACTTATCCAGCGCACTCCCCATCTGCGGCAAATCAAAATAAAGACGATCCGGGCCGTTCAGCAATACGCCAGCCGGCGGTGCGGTCACCGGTTTATCCAGGGTTAATCTGACTATCGTCCTGCCATCGGTTTGTGAAGTAATATCCACAGCCCGTAATGTATTGGCCGGTGCTGCTGCCACCTGAACACCCCATAAAACCGGCAGAAGGCCGATAAGCAGATTCTGCAAAAGCCGGTGTGTCATCATGATCAAGTCATCTTTGCGCCAGTTATTCACCCTTACCCTGTTCATTGTTTTTGCTCCTGAGTCTGCAACATGAGTACGCTGGTTCGTTCCACCCATTCGTCCCCTGTATCTCGTGTAATTTCTCTCAACTTGACCTCTACTTCAGAAACACTGTTTATCAATCCAAAATTCTGGCCCAGATAGTTACCTGTTCTGACACGATGAACCGAGTTATCCGGTGCCTTGATCAGAGCAAAAATATTTTTTCCACGCCGCAGAGAGCCCACCATGGAGAGATTTTCCAGCGGAAAACCTTCCAGCACTTCCCTGGGCCGTTTCAGGTCGGGCTCCAGTTCATTGCGATCCGGTTTTCCCGGCTTGTTTTTCCGGCTGCTGAAAGGATCCGGAATTTCGGAAGCCTGATACACAAAATGTTCCAGCGGCCTGATTTCAGGCAAGGGATCCACCTTTCCCTTTAGCCCCGCACCGGATTCTTTGACGAAAGATTCCAGATCTTCATAACCTTCCTGGCTGCATGCACTCACGAATAACAGCATCACCACGGTCAGCCGTAAACTGAGTCGGTTATTCATGACGCCCCCTTGGATTTTTTCTGTTTATTCTTCTCCGCTTCTTCCCTTTTACGTTCAGCGATTTCGTCATCATCGAGATAACGGAATGTTTTCGCTGTTGCGTTCAATATCAGCTGGTGATCTTTTCCCGGCATAATCTCGATGTCATGCAGCGTGACAATGCGCGGCAACTGCGCCACATCACTGGCAAAAGCACCAATGTCGTGATAATTGCCGGTTACCCGGAGAGCCACTGGCAGCTCGGCATAAAAATCCCGGAATGTTTCCCTGGTATCCGGCTTGAACAGCTCAAACTGCAACCCCCGCCCCAGTCCGGCCCGATTAATATCCACCAGCAGTGCATCCAGCTCGGATTTATTGGGCAGCTGCTTCAACAGGGTGCCCAGGGTTTTTTGCACATCTGCCAGCTGCTGACGTAAAGCATCAAGGTTGACTGCGCTGGTTTTTTTGGCCAGGAATGTGTTGCGCAATGTATTTTCTTCTTCCTGCACCTGTTCCAGGGTCATCCATTGTTCTTCCCAATCCAGAAAATAGCCGGCAGCCAACAGTGCTGCCAGCAGCAATGCCAGCGCACCTGCCTTGATTGCAGCCGGCCAGCTGCCGGGTTCGCTGGGGTTGATACGGCGTAATTCTTCCAGTACGTTCATGGCTGTCCCACTCCAGCGGTAATTTTGGGTGTCTTTTCATCTCCTGCGACCGGGTCGCTTTGCTCCGGCGAGCTCGTCAACCGGATATTCAAATCGAATTCATTGAGCCTGACGCCGTTTTCAGTTGCCGCCTTGATTTCAATCAGCAGCGGTGATTCCATCCAGGGTGAGGCATCCAGATTACGCATCAGCGTCGATACCCAGGCATTGGATTGAGCAAAGCCTGCCAGCCGGAGATGTTCGTTGGTCTGTTTAAAACTCTTGAGATAAACACCTTCCGGAACACGCCTTGCCACCTCGTCCAGCATGTGGACCACCTTGACACGATTGCCCTGCAGCGACTCGACAATTTCTTTACGTGCCAGCATTTCCTGAATTTTTTCCCTGATCGATTTAATCTCGGCAATCTGGCGATCCAGAATGGCAATCTCGCTTTTCAGATACTGATTACGCCCGTTCTGGTCATCAATTTTCTCCAGAACGAATTCATGTACCCCCCAGACAATCAGCACCCCCAGTACGGCAGTCAGGCCGGCCAGCATGGCAAACTGCTGCTGGCGTGCTTTACGCTTGAGTTCACGGTGAGGCAGAAGGTTAATTCGTATCATGATGGGTCAAATCCTCGCATGGCCAAACCACAAGCTGTCAGCAGCACGGGAGCATCTATCTTTAGCTGCCTCGACACAATCCGGCCTGACAGCTCCATCGCTGCAAACGGATTAATCACCTGGGTAATTATCCTGGTGCGCTCGGATACGATTTCCTCCAATCCCGGAATCGCCGCACATTCGCCTGACAAAAAGAGATAATCCACTTGGGAAAATTGGGTGGATGTAAAAAAGAACTGCACTGCTCTCGACACTTCCAGCGCAACAGTTTCGCAAAAGGGACGTAACACGTCTTCCTGGTAATTTTCAGGCAGTGTGCCGTTGCGTCTGGCTGTTTCAGCTTCATCCGGTGTCAGGTTGAAATGATTCTGTATATCCTGCGTTAACTGATTGCCGCCAAAAGACAGGTCGCGCATATAAACAGATTCGCCATTTAGCAGCACATTGACCCGGGTGACATTCGCACCAATATCAATCAGCCCAACCACCTTATCTTTTCCTCCATCAGGCAGTTGATGTGTAACAGCTCTGGTGGAGATAGCCTGGGCGGCAAACTGTTCAATATCCATCACTGTCACTTTCAGTCCGGCTGACATGGCTGTCGCTACCCGGTCTTCCACTTTTTCCTTACGGGCGGCAGCCAGCAGTATTTCCATTTCTTCAGGATGATCGGGAACCGGACCGATTACCTGAAAATCCAGATTGACTTCATCCAGCGGAAAAGGCACATACTGGTTGGCTTCCGCCTCAACCTGAAACTCCAGATCTTCCTCACGCAAACCAGCTGTAACATTGATTTTTCTGGTAATCACCGATGTCAGTGGCAATGCCATGACAGCCTTTTTCTGGTGTGTTCCCATTCGTTTCAGCGCGCGCCGGAGACTTTCACTCACCTGCTCGATCTGGTTGATTCCTCCATCCAGTAAGGCATCTACCGGCACAGGTTCGATCACATAACGCTCCAGGCGGTATGATTGCGGCAATTTGCCTTTCCCGGACAATTCCACCAGCTTGATTGATGATGCGCTGATATCCACTCCCAGCATTCGAGTGCTACCAGACAGCAGACTAAAGTCGATACCCAGCTTGATATCGAACGGTTTCTTCAGGATTGATTGATTAATTGCCATTTCAGCTTTCACTTGCAAAATGTTTTGCCCGGAACATTTTGTCCAGGCAGGTTAGTGCAACTGGAGCCGATTCTGGCAGACTAATGAATGAGTTAATTCATATAATAACGACTGATATACCCTTTATAATTTCGCTCTGAATCTATTCCACCCTACACGGCTTACTTATCCTTTAATGTTATTTCGCTGGTTTTATCGCTTCTTCCTGGTCATTATTGCCTCCGGATTACTCGCCACCTTGCTGGTCGTATTTGCAGCCCTGGTGACACTGCCCTCCCTACCCAGTCTGGAAACATTGACCGATTACCGTCCCAAGATCCCTCTGCGCATCTACAGTGCCGATGGTTTTCTAATAGGTGAATATGGTGAGGAACGCAGAGATTTTGTCAAAATCGGGGATGTGCCCCAGTCGCTCAAACAGGCCATTCTTGCCGCTGAGGATGATCGTTTCTATCAGCATTACGGCGTGGACTACATTGGCGTTTTACGCGCTATCTATTCCAACTTTACAGGTGGCGGAGCGCTGCAGGGGGCCAGTACCATTACCATGCAGGTGGCGCGCAATTTCTTTTTAACCAAAGAAAAAACACTGACCAGAAAATTCAGTGAGGCACTGCTTTCGTTCAAAATTGAACACAGCCTGGGCAAGGATAAAATACTTGAGCTGTATATCAACCAGATTTATCTCGGGCAGCGCAGTTATGGTTTTTCTTCCGCAGCACAAACCTATTTCGGTAAAAAGCTGGCCAGTATCAATCTGGCCGAAGCCGCCATGCTGGCCGGGCTTCCCAAAGCACCCTCCCGGTTCAATCCGATCGTCAACCCGGAGCGGGCAAAAACCCGGCAGCAGTATGTATTGAGGCGGATGCGCGAGCTGGGATACATCACCACCGCACAATTTTCGCAGGCTAAAAAAACTGCGCTGGTGCTGCATCGCCAAACCAAGGTTTTCGCCATGCCGGCCGATTACATGGCAGAAATGGTGCGGCAGGTGGTCTATGACCGCTACCGCGAAGAAGCCTACACGCGCGGTATCAAGGTCTATACCACACTGAAAAAAGAAGATCAGGAAGCAGCCTATCGTGCACTGCGCAAGGGAGTGATGGATTATGACGCGCGGCACGGCTACCGTGGCCCGGAAGCCTTGCTGAAACTGCCAGAAGACCTTAAAGATCACGAAGCATTACAGGACATCATGCAGGATATCAGCGACAGTGGTGACATTCTGGCAGCAGTGGTGCTGTCCACCACCCCTAAGGCGATTGAAGCCTTTCGTAAAAATGGAGAAATTATCCAGATTACCGGTGAAGGCCTGAAAACAGTCCGCGGCTTTCTGGTGAAGGATCCAAAAATCGGTGATAAACAAATACGCCCGGGGTCACTCATCCGGGTCAAGAAAACAGAAAAAAGCGGCTGGCAGATCGTTCAGCTGCCAAAGATCGAAGCAGCACTGATCGCGATGGATCCAAATAATGGTGCTGTTCGCGCACTGGTGGGCGGGTTCGACTACAACGCCAACAAATTCAACCATGCCACACAAGCCTGGCGCCAGCCAGGGTCGAGCTTCAAACCATTTGTCTATTCTGCCGCGCTTGAAAAAGGCTTTACCCCAGCCACGATCATCAACGATGCACCCTTGTATCTGGGACCGGAACAGACTGGCGGCAAGGCCTGGGAGCCCAAAAATTACGATGGCAGGTTCAGCGGCCCGATCAGAATGCGCACAGCGCTGACACATTCCAAAAATCTGGCGTCGATACGAATCCTCCAGGCGATTGGTCCGGCTTACGCACAGGATTACATCACCCGTTTCGGTTTCGATCAGAAACATCACCCGGCAGTACTGCCCATGGCACTTGGCGCCGGTTCTGTTACACCGATGCAAATGGCTATTGGTTACGCCACTTTTGCCAACGGGGGCTACCATATCCATCCTTATTTCATCGAACGGATCGAAGATGAACATGGAAAAATTATCGAACAGGCGCGCTTTTCCACAGCCAGCCAGAATGCCAAACAGGTTATCGATCCGCGCAATGCATTTCTGATGACCAGCATGATGCAGGATGTCATCCAGAGAGGCACAGCTGCCCGGGCAAGAGCTCTGGGACGCAGTGATATCGCGGGAAAAACCGGAACAACCAGCAACGCTGTTGATGCGTGGTTCTGTGGTTACCAGAAAGATCTGGTAGCAGTTACCTGGATGGGATTTGATGAACCCCGACCCATGGGAAACCGTGAAACCGGAGGGCAAGCGGCTTTGCCCATCTGGATTGACTACATGGCAACCGCGCTTAAATCAATACCTGTTGCCAAAATTACGCCTCCCAAAGGCATTGTCTCAGCCAGAATCAATCCAGAGACTGGTATGAGAGATGAATTCGGAACGCTTAGCGAATATTTCTTCCAGGAACAATTGCCGCCGGAAACTGATTACTCACTGCAAGACGCAGAACCAACTGAAGAACTGGAAGAGTGGTCATTCTGAACTCAGGAACGGCATGCGGCGGCGGTAACAGGTAATACAGCCGGCTGAACAGAATAAGCAAATATAAATGCGGGTGAAGTTGCACCCGGGCGAGGAGTGCGCCTGCGGCGTTTTTAAGAAATAACTTTCTGGTGCCGGGAGGGGGAATCGAACCCCCATGAAGTTGCCTTCGCGGGATTTTGAGTCCCGTGCGTCTACCAATTCCGCCATCCCGGCCCGGGTTGCGGCAGGAAGGCAATTATACCGAAATCGCCCCGCACGGCAACCGATAACCATCCCGGATCCTCCGAAAAATGCCGGTGAGGCGGCCGGTATAACGAAAAAACGGGGAAAAACAGGTGACACAGGCAAAACGCAGCGAACCCCGGCATACCTGCCGACAGCGACCCTGATCAGCAAGTTTTACCACCTGTTGCAAAATCTTCACTATTATTATTCACGCTATCAGCTATCCCGGACACGATTACAAAACAGATCCGGTAAGCTGTTCCACCTGTAAAAATTTGAAAATCCATGCAAAATCCCATTTTGAACCATCCGGACGAACTCACCGAAATTACGCCGGAAGCAGAACTGCTTTTTAACGAAGTATCCCCGTACCTTAAACCTGAAGATCTGGCTCTGTTAAAAAGTGCTTACTTTTTTGGTCAGAAAGCCCATGCCGGCCAGTTTAGAAAATCGGGGGAACCTTACATTTCCCACCCGGTTACGGTTGCCAGAATACTCGGTGAGTTACGTCTGGATATGGTAACGCTGGCTGCCGCGCTGCTGCACGACGTGGTGGAAGATACCGGTATCCAGAAACAGGAAATCAGCGAGCGATTCGGTTTTTCTGTAGCAGAGCTCGTAGACGGCGTTTCCAAGCTCGACAAGATCAGATTCCAGACAAAAGCAGACATGCAGGCGGAGAATTTCCGCAAGATGTTGCTGGCAATGGCTCAGGATGTGCGGGTAATACTGATCAAGCTGGCTGACCGGCTGCACAATATGCGCACCCTCGAAGTCATGTCGTCGGAAAAACAGCACCGTATTGCTCAGGAAACGCTGGAAATCTATGCTCCAATTGCGCATCGTCTTGGCCTGGAGAACATCTATCAGGAGCTGCAGGAGCTGGGTTTTCGTTTTTCCTACCCAACCCGCTACAAGGTACTGCTCAAGGCCACCAGGGCAGCAAGAGGAAATCGCCGGGAGATCGTCGGAAAAATTCTGGAAGCAATCAAACTGCGTTTACAGGAAACCGGGCTGGATGCGACAGTCACCGGGCGAGAAAAACACCTGTACAGCATTTATAAAAAGATGGTCGAGAAGCACCTCAGTTTTTCGGACGTGCTGGATATTTATGGTTTCCGGGTAGTCGTCAGGGATGTTTCTTCCTGCTATGTGGCGCTTGGAGCACTCCATGGCCTTTACAAGCCCATTCCCGGAAAATTCAAAGACTATATCGCCATTCCCAAACAAAATGGCTACCAGTCATTACACAGCACATTGCTTGGCCCTTATGGATTACCGATAGAAGTCCAGATTCGTACCTACGAAATGCACCATATCGCAGAAACCGGGGTCGCCTCACACTGGCTCTACAAGAGTAAAGATATCGATGCCGGAATGAACGAGCTGCACATGAAAGCAAATCAGTGGATGAAAGGTTTGCTGGAAACCCTGAATGATTCTTCCGATTCGCTCGAATTTCTGGAACATCTCAAGGTGGATCTGTTCCCGGGCGAAGTTTATGTTTTTACCCCCCAGGGCAAGATACTCACACTGCCAAGAGGATCTACCACAGTGGATTTTGCCTATGCAGTACACACTGATGTCGGGAATTGCTGTGTCGCCGCAAGAATCAACGGGGAAATCTCACCCCTTCGCACGCGCCTGAGAAGCGGTGATCGTGTGGAAATTATTACAGCGCCAGCTGCAAAACCAAATCCTGTCTGGCTGTCTTATGTTGCTACGGGCCGGGCCCGTTCCAGTATCCGCTATTTTCTGAGAACCATTCAATACAGCGAATCTGTCAAGCTCGGAGAACGTTTGCTGAACCAGGCATTATATGCTTTTGGCGTAAATCCGGAGACTGTCGAACCTGCACAGTGGGAAAAACTGATCAGGGAATGTGGGGTGAAATCCAGGGAAGCACTGCTGGCGGATATCGCTCTGGGTAAGCAGCTTGCTGCCGTTCTGGCCAAGCGGCTGGTGGTGCCGGGTGAATCTGTTTCAAATACATCAGGCAAAAGCTCCATCACTATCCTTGGCACGGAAGGAATGACTGTCAGGTTTGCACGGTGCTGCTACCCCATTCCTGGTGATGGCATCGTCGGATTGATCAAGAAAGATCAGGGACTGGTGATCCATACACAAGACTGCCCTGCTGTAGTCAAAATCAAAGATCACAAAAATATGGATAATCAGCTGGATGTGGTCTGGGGAGCAGAAATTGACCGGACTTTCCCAGTCAGTATTTTTACGACCGTAGTGAACAAAAGTGGCGTACTGGCCAGAGTTACCGCCGAGATTGCTAAAGCAGATTCGAATGTTGACGATATCACGCTAGAGAACGACAAAGATTACACCACGATGCGCTTTATCCTGCAGACCAGAGATCGTCAGCATTTGGCACAGATTTTCCGCAGACTGAAGCACATTGGTGAAATAGTCAAAATGGGCCGTATCAAAAACCAGTAAGCCATTTCCTGATAAAAAATGAGTGCCAACAATCTACTTCTTGACTTCACTTCACCCGGGTCGATTCCTCCTGATCCTGCTGAGGCGGTACAACGGGCAATCAATGAAACACAAGTAACCATGCAGGCACTTGCCTCACTTCTTGAAAATGATCAGATAGAGAACACGACTGCGTGGAAGTTGCTGGCAATATTTTATCTGGCTACAGATCGGGTAAATGATCTGGCCAGAATTGAAAAGCAGTACAAGAGCATTACCGGGCGGTCCCTTTCAGCCGGCCTCAGGCAGAAATGCGCGCGATGGTTTAATGGCGAGACCATCAGCAACCCGATCCTGTTTGAAATTCCAAAAAAAATTACGGCAGCGGCACTGCCCGATAACATTATTCAGCGCGGGCAACACTCACCAGACAATGTTCTGCTGGACTTTTCACAAGTACAGGAAATTGATAATGAAGGGCTTAAGAAACTGGCAGCACTTTTTTCCTCTTTAGCTCAGGAAAATGTCAAACCCAGGCTGCGCCAGGCAGACCGCTTTATTGCCTGCTTACAAAACAAAGCAGAAAAAAACACGGAAAAAAATACGCAGGCAATATGGGATGTGCTGTTTGCTTATGAACGATTCTGCAATAACAGGGATGCTTTCGAGGAAAAAGCAATCAGGTTTGCAACCCTTTACGGAATTTCACCTCCCTCCTGGGAGTAAAACCGGTACTGCTACCGGCTTTTATTCTCCTCACGAACCTTTTCAATCAACTGGTTCAATACTGAAACTGTATCCTGCGGCAAACCACCCGCCTTACCGCTGGTCACGTATCTGCCCCCCACCACCAGCGCAGGTACGCCGGTAAGCTTATATTGCCGAGTCATTTGGGCGGCACGATTTGCCTGGTTCTGAACAGTGAATGAATTATAGGCGCCGATGAATTTGTCACGGTCAACTCCCTGCTTTCCAATCCAGTCGAACAGGGCTGACTCTTTTGATAAATCCATTTTTTCACGGTGAATAGCATGGTAAATCCTGTCATGCAAGGTTTGAGTTAAACCGAGGCTTTCCAGCGCATAAAAAGTTTTTGCAGCGGGTACCCAGTTGTTACGAAAAACAGCAGGAACAAAGTGGAATTCCACGTCAGCCGGTTTGTTCTCCAGCCAGCGGTCAAGATAGGGATGTAAATCATTGCAATGGGGACAGCCATACCAGAAAAATTCAATAACTTCGACGTGCTGCGCGTCACTATCAGTCGGCTGAGGAGCAGACAACACCGTGTAATCCTTACCTTCCACGATTTCAGCCCGTGCTGTCAGGGTCCATGCCAGATTTACAGCAGCAATACTCAGGAGAAAGAAGAACAATTTTCTTACAGCCATCTATTTTTCCTCACTTTCAAAGTTGATAAGCCACAAATGGAACTTCCAGAAAAAACAAATCCGGTCTGAGCCGGTTTTTTAGATTCACAATGCCCCGGTTGCATTAACATCCTCTGAAAAACGTCAGCGAGGAAGCCGGCATAAAGAAAAAACGGGCTAAAACAGATGATGCAGGCAAAGCGCAACGAACAGCTGCGAAATGGCAGCAGGGTGGGATTATTGCCTGCGTCGAATCAAAAACGCAGTTACGGGCCATAAATACGTATCTTGAGACTGTTTTTAACGTAGTAAACAGGATCGCTCTTCAGAATCCTTAACCGGTTACTCCCAAAAGCTACTGTGCCCCATTCGAGGCACGCACCAGGCTGGCCGCGATTCCATTTGTCTGCAAAGAAGCACGAACCCGATCCAGCTCCTCCATCCTGGTAAACGGGCCAATCCGCACGCGGTAGGTGGAAATATTGCCTTCGGTTCTCCCCGGCTGAACTGAAGCGATAATACCTAATAAAGCCAGTTCGGCTTTCGTTCTCTCGGCATCGCTGGAATTTCTGAAAGAACCAGCCTGAAGATAATATCTATCTCTGGATTCAGAAATCTTTTCTGCTGTTTTCTCTGCCGGTTTATCAGCAGTTTTTTCAGGTGGTTTCTTTGTTACAGTGGCAGCAGGAGGCAGCGGTGATAAATCAAAAGCCTCTTCAACCGGGGGCTCATCAATACCGGGTAAAATTTTGTAAAAATCAAAACGGGGCCCGTTTGTATCTGCCTGGTTCGTATTCTTCCCGGTTTTTTTCTCCTGCCTGTCTGATGAAGGTGTGGACGAGGATGGTTGCTGCACTGGCGCTTTTTCGGCAGATTGGGTCTGGGCAGCCTTCCCGCCGTTCAAAAACGGACTGGGAGCCTGGCTGATATACAGCCATACCCCAATAGCACTTGCCAACCCCAGGGTGTAGCCGATAAACAGACCCAGCCACAGTGAACCACCGTTTTTACGGTTATTTGCCGAATTTCTGGACTTATAATCCCGACTCATTAATCTTTCCGTATTTCATCCAATTACATTTCACGCGGGGCTGTTACCCCCAATAACGATAATCCGGCCGATATCACCTGTCGAACAGCTGAAATCAGTGCCAGTCTCGCTGTTTTAAGTGACTCATCTTCGACAAGGAAACGGGTCGAATTGTAATAACTGTGAAATTCTCCTGCCAGTTCACGCAAATAGAAAGCCACCAGGTGAGGCGCGCGTTCCTTTGCTGCAGCTTCGATCGTATCGGGAAAATCGATTATTTTTTGCAAGAGCACCAGTTCCGCCGGATCAGACAGCAATTCTGTCCCAGCTTGAGAAAGCATATCTGACATATCTGCCGTACCCCCCCATTGATTCAGCACACTGCAAATACGGGCATGCGCGTATTGCACGTAGTAAACGGGATTATCGTTACTCTGTGATTTTGCCAGATCCAGGTCAAAATCCAGATGCTGGTCACTTTTACGCAACACATAAAAGAACCGTGCAGCATCATTGCCCACTTCCTGACGCAGCTGTCGCAATGTCACGAATTCTCCGGAACGGGTAGACATGGAAACTTTCCTGCCATCCCGGTACAGAACTGCAAACTGAACCAGAGCTATCTCCAGTTTTTCCGGATCAAGTGACAGCGCACTAAGTGCCCCCTTCACCCGCGGAATATAACCATGATGATCCGCGCCCCAGATATTCAGCATGATATCGAAACCGCGTTCGTACTTGCTGAGGTGATAAGCAATATCCGAAGCAAAATAGGTATATAAGCCATTTTCCCGCTGTACAACCCGATCTTTCTCATCACCAAAATCAGTGGAACGAAACCAGAGTGCACCATCCTGCCGATACAACAGTTTTTTGTCATCCAGCAGCTGTACTGCGCGCGCCACCATCCCGTTATCAAACAAAGACTGTTCCGAAAACCAGACATCAAATTCGACACCGAATTCCATCAGATCATCCCGGCAATCTGCCAGCTGCTCCTTCAGGACAAAATTGTGCAGATAAGCATAATCCTGGCCAAGAATGGACTTTGCAGCTGCAATGAGTCTGTCAAGACGTTCATCTTCATTATCTATAGTTGTGCTTGAGCAGATTTCAGTCAGTTGCCGGGTTGTCGAATCAGAACGGTGCGCATAGCGATCGCCGTGTGCTCTATATATCTCGGACGCCATATCAGCAACATACCGGCCCTGGTAAGCATTGGCAGGAAACGAAAGTGAAAGCCTGCACAAATCAAGATAACGCAGCCAGGCGGATAACGTCAGAATATCCATCTGCCGGCCGGCATCATTGACATAAAATTCACGCGTGACGGTATAGCCCGCTGCAGCCAGGATATTGGCCAGGCTGGCGCCAAATGCCGCCCCCCGCCCATGCCCGACATGCAACGGACCAGTGGGATTGGCCGAAACAAATTCTACCTGTATGGTTTTCCCTGCGCCTGACTTACTGTAACCGAATAAATCACCTGCTTGCAGCACCGTGTGCAGAAATTGCTGTTTCGCTGCTTTTTTCAGAAAAAAATTGATAAAGCCGCTACCGGCAACATCAGCCTTTTCCACATAGGGAGAATCTGGCAGCACTTCAATCAGCGCCTTTGCCAGCTCCACAGGATTTCGATGCAAATGTCTGGCCAGTTTCATCGCCAGATTACTGGAATAATCACCATGATCGGCCATTTTGGGGCGCGACAACTCGATCTGAATACCCGCTTCATCGGGAAGAATTTGTCTGGCAGCCTGAGCAAGCAGTTGAATACAGTGTGATTTAAAGTCGGCAGGAATCGTTGTAACCATGACAGGAAAGTATTTCAGCAAGCCCGCATTATAGCGGCTTGACACCAAACTTGTTTGCGTGTTTTGGCATACAAACCGCACCAGACAGTCAATCAATCCGCTGAAAAAGACTGACATGGCTGCATTATTTCTCCCCAATATTTTTGCTAAAAATCACTTGTATTCACGAGCCGGGCAAAACAGTTTCAGGTTTTGCAGATTTCATGTGTTATTCAGCAGGTATATAATGCGACGTATTACAACTGCCCGCACACAGGGCAAAACCCCTGGTCGACTCAAAATGGAAAATACGGAAGAAAAATTCGGAGTGGAAATACTGGAAGCCTGCATTCAGCATGCCAGAGAAGTGCTCAACCAGCAGCTCCCTCATGTTAAAGATAAAAAATACGATTTTGCACCCCAGTTCAAAGAGCTGACCATACAGCTTTATCTGGTGGGTGTTATGCAACAGTTCTATGACCAGTATGAAGCTACAACGACAGATGCCCAGGAAAAAGCATTTGATGCGCTGTACCATATGATGATCAAGGACGGTGTCAAGGCTAAACGGGCAAAAAACCAGACTAAATTTATCAGGCAAATGTCCAGGCTGGATGATGGTGATGAGGCACTGGCACTGATGCTTGGCTATGAATCAAAACCGGGGGACCATAGTCTTGCTGAAGTCTTTGATCATTATGTGGGTGAAATCAGAGTTTCAAGAAGATTCTGGCGCTTCTACGATCAGGGCAATAAAATCCTGTTTCTTGGTGGTTTACTGTTCGCCATGGCTGGCGTATGGTTTATGACGATTTACCTGCCGGAAAGTGACAACATGGCTATTCTGGCTGTGGGGCTGCTGGCGGCACTCCTTTTTGTCGTGCCCGTATCTCTAGTTGGCCTTCTGATTCATCGTTATCATATTAAGAAAGGCAATCGCGCCCAAACGCCGCCCCGGTAACTGACTACCCGCTACGGGTATTCCCGGTATGTGCCTGAGAATTGTCTTAAGAACATGTCAGGAAACAATCCGGGGTATGGTTTTAGCAGCAATTTCCAAATCAGCTCAGCCCATTTAGTAGATAGGCTCTTTACCTGCGCACCTGGTTTTCCTGAATTCTATGAATGCAATAATCATCAGCGGCAGTACTATAGCCGGCAAATTCCGTGAGGAACTGAAACAACGTGTCAAAACACTGACTGAAACGTGGATGCAGCCCGGTCTGGCAGTCATTCTGGTCGGTGACAACCCCGCTTCCCGTGTCTATGTGCGCAACAAAGCCAAAACATGTGACGAGCTGGGTATCCGTTCCGAGGTCTTCAGTTTCCCCGGGGATATTTCCCAAAAAGCCCTGCTGCAGCAGATTCAGGATCTGAACGCCAACACGGAAATTCACGGCATCCTGGTACAGCTGCCTTTGCCCGGCCATATTCATATTGATGAAATAATTGCTGCTATCGCAATAGAAAAAGATGTTGATGGATTTCACCCCTGCAACGTAGGCGCTTTGGCAGCAGGTCACGCTCTGTTTCACCCGTGCACTCCCTTTGGCGTCATGAAGATGCTGGCAGAATTCAACATCCCCCTCCAGGGGCAGCATGCGGTTGTTGTCGGCCGCAGCAATATTGTCGGGAAACCAATGGCACTCATGCTGCTGGAAAAAGGTGCAACTGTCACCGTTTGTACCTCGCGTACCCGTGATCTGGCCAGTCATACCCGCAATGCCGATATTATCGTTATGGCCACAGGCAAAGTGAATTTGCTGACAGGTGACATGGTCAAACCCGGTGCAACCGTTATTGATGTGGGGATCAATCGCCTGCCCGATGGCCGGCTTTGCGGAGATGTTGAATTTTCAGGGGTAAAGGAAAAAGCAGGCTATATTACGCCCGTCCCCGGTGGAGTCGGCCCAATGACCATCGTCATGCTGATGAATAACACAATCGAAGCAGCTGAACGCGCCAGAGCGACGGCACAAGCCGTTGCCCGGCAAAGTTCCATGCAATAATTTCAGAATTGTTAACAGGGAGCAGACCCGAAATGGATCCAATGGACATTGATCCGCAAGAAACACAGGAATGGCTGGATGCCTTGGAAACGGTTCTAGTGAATGAAGGTACCGAGCGCGCCCATTTTCTGCTGGAAACGTTAGTGGAAAAAGCGCGCCGTTCCGGTGCCTACCTGCCCTATAGCGCCACTACCGCCTATATCAACACCATCCCGCCCGCCAAGGAAGAGCGTTCGCCAGGCAATCATGCGCTGGAGCATCGTATTCGCTCCTATATTCGCTGGAATGCCATGGCCATGGTATTGCGCGCCAATCGCCATACCAATGTGGGCGGCCATATCGCCAGTTTCGCCTCAGCTGCAACGCTCTACGATACCGGTTATAACCATTTCTGGCACGCTGCCGGCGAGCAGCATGGTGGCGACCTGGTTTATCTGCAGGGTCATTCAGCTCCCGGAATTTATGCTCGCGCCTTTCTGCTGGATGAGCTGACTGCGGAGCAACTGGATAATTTCCGCCAGGAAGTGGGTAACAACGGCCTGTCTTCCTATCCCCACCCGTGGTTAATGCCGGATTTCTGGCAGTTTCCAACCGTTTCAATGGGTCTGGGGCCACTCATGGCGATCTATCAGGCACGTTTCATGAAATACCTGGGTTCGCGCGGACTTGCTAAAACCGAGGGGCGTAAAGTCTGGGCTTTCATGGGTGACGGAGAAATGGATGAGCCGGAATCTCTGGGGGCAATCTCCCTGGGTGCTCGTGAAAACCTGGATAACCTGATTTTTGTTATTAACTGTAACCTTCAGCGCCTTGATGGACCGGTGCGCGGCAATGGCAAAATTATTCAGGAAATGGAAGGCACTTTCCGCGGCGCCGGCTGGAATGTAATCAAAGTTATCTGGGGTTCCTACTGGGACCCCCTGCTGGCCAAAGATACCAAAGGTCTGCTGCAGCAGCGCATGATGGAATGTGTTGATGGCGAATACCAGACCTTCAAATCACGCGATGGCGCTTATGTGCGTCAGCATTTTTTCGGTAAATATCCGGAATTACTGGAAATGGTTGCCAACATGTCCGATGACGATATCTGGCGACTGAACCGTGGCGGCCACGATCCTCACAAGGTTTATGCCGCCTACAGTGCTGCAATGAAACATACCGGTCAGCCTACCGTGATCCTGACTAAAACAATCAAAGGCTATGGTATGGGGGAGGCCGGAGAAGCGCAGAATATTACCCATCAGCAGAAAAAGATGGGCACGATTTCGCTGCGGGCGTTCCGCGATCGCTTTGGTCTGCCGATACCGGATGACAAAATTGACGAAATCCCCTATCTCAAATTTGAAGAAGGGTCACCGGAATACAACTATATGCGCGCACGGCAACAGGCTATGGGAGGATTTATTCACCATCGCCGCCGTAAAGCCGCAGCATTGCAGATTCCACCCTTGTCCGCTTTTGAGACACTGCTCAAAGCCAGCGGTGAAGGGCGAGAATCTTCCACCACAATGGCATTCGTGCGGATACTTAACGTTCTGGTAAAGGATAAAAATATCGGCAAACACGTGGTGCCTATCGTAGCCGATGAATCACGTACTTTTGGCATGGAAGGCATGTTCCGTCAGCTGGGGATCTGGTCGTCAGTCGGACAGCTCTATACCCCGGAAGATGCCGATCAGCTGATGTATTACAAAGAAGATCGAAGCGGACAGATTCTGCAGGAAGGGATCAACGAAGCAGGTGCCATGGCATCATGGATCGCAGCTGCCACTGCCTATAGTACACATGGCGTGCAAATGATCCCGTTCTACATTTTCTATTCAATGTTTGGTTTTCAGCGTATCGGTGACCTCACCTGGGCCGCAGGTGATATGCGCTGTCGCGGCTTCCTGCTGGGCGGAACCGCCGGCCGTACGACATTGAATGGAGAAGGGCTGCAGCATGAAGATGGCCACAGCCACCTGGCTGCTTCCACCATTCCGAACTGCGTATCCTACGACCCCGCTTTTGCCTATGAACTTGTGGTTATCATGCAGGATGGTCTGCGCCGCATGTATCAGGAACAGGAAGATGTGTATTACTACATCACTGTAATGAACGAAAACTACTCACATCCGGAAATGCCTCAGGGTGCGGAACAGGGCATTCTGCAGGGAATGTACCTGTTCCGCAGCAGGCAGCGCAGCAAGCTGCATGTACAGCTGCTGGGATCGGGAACAATACTGCGTGAAGTTATTGCTGCAGCGGAAATTCTGGAAAAGGATTTTAAAGTCTCGGCAGATATCTGGAGTGTGACCAGTTTCAACCAGTTGCGGCGGGAAGCACTCAGTGCAGCACGCTGGAACATGCTGCATCCTGATGAACCTGCCCGATTGTCATATGTGGAAACCTGCCTGAAAGATCAGGAAGGCCCCGTCATTGCTTCCACAGATTATATGAAGATCATCGCTGATCAGATTCGGGAATTCGTCCCGAAGCGTTATTTCGTACTGGGTACGGATGGATTTGGTCGCTCCGACACACGCGAAAAACTGCGACAGTTCTTTGAAGTTGATCGCCATTATGTCGTGGTGGCAGCGCTCAAAGCTCTGGCAGACGAAGGAAAGATACCGGCATCACAAGTGGCCAAAGCAATTCGTGCTTTTGCCATTGATCCTGACAAACCTGAGCCGGTCAAAGTTTAATCCATTCATGATCGGGGAAATTCTGCTGATTCTCTCTGACAGCATTGGTTACAGCAAATTGAGGAGTACAAGTGGCTGAAGTCAAAAAAGTTCTGGTTCCGGATATCGGAGATTTTGAAGGTATTCCGGTCATCGAAATCATGGTCAAACCTGGTGATAGCGTACAGGCTGAAGATGCTTTGATCGTACTGGAATCAGACAAAGCCACTGTTGAAGTTCCTTCACCTTACGCCGGGACAATCCGGGAAATTCTGGTAAAAACAGGCAGCAAGGTTTCCCGGGGCTCAGAAATCCTGACCATGGAGATCACTCCTGCGACAAGTAACGACCAGGAAATTTCACCCTCCGCCAGCCTGCCAGGTGAGTCACCATCTGCGCACCCCTCCCGGCCAGTCGAAGCCACATCCGATCAATCCCGAACGGCATCTGCAGCAGAATCTGTGGCCATCCCCAAAAAAACAGCCTCTCCCCCCGTGCCGGCACAGATACCAGGCCATGCAGCCAGCCAGGACAGCGGAGTTACTCCCCATGCAAGTCCTTCCGTCAGGCGATTTGCCCGCGAGCTGGGAGTTGACCTGGGCAGGGTAACGGGTACCGGCCCTAAACAGCGTATTCTCAAGGAAGATGTACAGGCATTTGTTAAACAGGCACTGGCAAACGGGCGTGACTCCAGCGGAGGTACACTCGATTTATTACCGTGGCCGCATGTTGATTTTGCAAAATTCGGGCCGATTGAACTGAAATCCCTTTCGCGCATCCGGCAAATCTCAGCTGCCAATCTTCACCGCAACTGGGTCATGATTCCGCATGTTACACAGTTCGATGAGGCTGATATTACTGATCTGGAAACACTCAGAGTCACCCATAATGAAAATCGGCAGAACAGCGGTACCAAACTGACCATCCTGGCTTTTCTTATCAAAGCTGTAACAGCTGCTCTGAAAAAATTTCCGGAATTCAATGCTTCTCTGGATAACAGCTCGGCAGAAGGCCAGCTTATCATTAAACGTTATTATCACCTGGGTTTTGCAGCTGATACGCCTAACGGACTGGTCGTTCCGGTTATCCACGAAGCTGATCAGAAAGGGGTCGTGGGTATCGCCGAAGAACTTGCCAGACTGTCTTCACTTGCCCGTGAGGGAAAATTGAAGCCTGCTGACATGCAAGGTGCAAGTTTTACCATTTCCAGCCTCGGCGGCATTGGTGGCACAGGCTTCACGCCGATCATCAATGCACCGGAAGTAGCAATTCTGGGCGTCTCGCGGGCAAATCTGAAACCGGTCTACCAGAACGGAAAATTCATTCCACGTCTGATGGTACCGCTCTCCCTTTCCTACGATCATCGTGTCATTGATGGCGCCTCAGCAGCACGCTTCACTGCTCATCTGGCCAGCATTCTGGCAGATATGCGCCTTGCGCTGTTCTAACCGGTCAGCTGCCATTTATAACATGCCTGCTCCATACACCCCCGGTAATGGCTGAAACAGTTCAATATTCACTCACCGGAATTTATGGCGGCACGTTTGATCCTGTCCACTACGGGCACCTGAGAGTTGCGGAAGAGCTAACGGATATCCTGCCACTTGATCATCTTTCCTTTTTGCCGGCAGGCCGGCCCCGTTTGCGTAATGCACCTTTTGTATCCGGGGAGCATCGGGTTGCCCTGCTGCGAGAGGCCGTTTATAACAATCCCCGATTTCTGGTGGATGATCGTGAAATCAGACGCCCTGGTGAAACATACAGCGTTGAATCTCTGCAAGAAATTCGGCAGGAATACAAGGAATCTGTTGTATTGTGTTTTATTACAGGTGCCGATGCCTTCCTCAGGCTGCCACACTGGCATCGCTGGCGCGAACTGTTTGGGCTATGTCACTTTATTATCGTTAACCGCCCCGGATCGGTTCAGATCAACAATCCATCCAGTCTGCCTGACGAATTACAGGATATCTGCCAGAGCCGCTGGGTAACTGCGGCTGCAGAATTGAAAAATTCCCCTTTCGGCCTTATCTTTACAGCACCTACCACCCTGCTGGATATTTCATCCACCCGCATCAGAAATATTATCGCTTCAGGTATGAGTGCACGCTATCTGCTCCCTGAATCAGTACTTAACCACATTAACGAACATGGTTTTTATACCGGAGGAAAATGAAATCATTTGAAGCGCTGCTCAATACGACAGTTACCGCACTGGAAGATCTCAAGGCTGACGATATCCGCGTGATGGATGTCAGTAAACTGACTTCATTATGCAGTACGATGATTGTGGCCAGTGCCGGTTCCACGCGCCAAACCCGGGCACTGGCCGGCCATGTGCAGGAAAAGGTCAAAGCAGCCGGTGGAAAAATTTACGGGACTGAAGGTGAGCAAACGGGAGAATGGATGCTGGTTGATCTGGGAGATATCATCGTCCATATCATGCAACCGGCCATCCGCAGTTACTATGATCTGGAAGGACTCTGGGCAGATCCCAACTGGCGATCAACCCAGGAAAATTCTGCAGCATACGGCTGATTTACCTGAGAATCTGATGAAACGAAACCTATCAGAAACATAGCAAGCAAGCAGGCAGAGCAGCGAATATCGCACAATATTGTGATCCGCCTGAATCACCCATTTTAGAAATGCTCTTATCCAAATCGTGAAATTTCATATCCTGGCTGTGGGTAACAAAATGCCGGACTGGATAACAGCAGGCTACGCTGAATATAGCCGGCGCATGCCAAAAGAAGCTGAGTTGCTGCTGATCGAAGTCAAACCGGAAAAACGTACCGGCAAGACAGCTGCACAGCTGCAACAGGCTGAGAGTGAGCGTATCCGGGCTGCGCTCCCCCCCGGGTGCCATATCGTTGTACTGGATGAAACGGGGAAACAGGTGTCTACAGTAAAACTGGCCGAAATGATGACAGGCTGGATGGAATCCGGCCGGGATACTGTGTTTATTATCGGCGGTGCCGATGGATTACATCAGAATATCAGGCAGATGGCTCACGAAAAGCTGGCTCTGTCGGCCCTGACGCTGCCACACGGACTCGTCAGGGTATTACTGGCGGAGCAGCTCTACCGTGTATTTTCCATCAGCCGCAATCATCCCTACCATCGTGCATAGCGCGCAATCGGGTTGCGACGTTACAGACAAAAACGAAACTTAAACCAGAGCTAAAAATGACCATTTCGGCTGGAAGCAGTATCTATCTGGCATCACGCAGCCCCCGCCGGCGTGAGCTGCTCAAGCAAATAGGAATCAGATACCACATTTTGCTCATGCGTGAAATACGCTCCCGCCCGGCGGATGTGGATGAAACTCCGGCTCCGGGTGAACTCCCGGCAGATTACGTTTACAGAATCACACACACCAAGGCTGAAACCGGATGGCTGCGCCTGAAACAGCGGGGCATACCTCTTTTACCGGTGCTGGCTGCAGACACCACTGTTGTTCTGGACGGCCGCATCCTGGGAAAACCGCAAGATGCCGGGCATGCGGAAGCAATGTTACGCGCCCTTTCCGGGCAGGAACATCAGGTTTATACCGCTGTCGGGCTGACTTTTCAGGAACAGACCAGACTGCGCTTATCGATGACAACCGTACGCTTTCGCGATATCAGCCCGCGCGAGATTGAAGCCTATATTGCCAGCGGAGAATCGCATGATAAAGCGGGAGCCTACGCTATTCAGGGAAAGGCCGCCGCTTTCATCATCAGTATTAGTGGAAGTTACAGTGGCGTGGTCGGGTTACCCCTGTTTGAAACCGCTCAATTACTGGAAGAAACAGGAATCACTGTTTTCTGAACAAACATAAAAATAACCGGATACCCGTTTTGTTATGAGCAGCGAAATTCTCATCAACGTCACTCCGCAGGAAACGCGTGTTGCCATCATAGAGCAAGGTATCACGCAGGAGCTGCATATTGAACGCACCAGCAGCCGCGGTATCGTGGGTAATATTTATAATGGACGTGTCAGCCGCGTATTGCCCGGTATGCAGTCAGCTTTTGTCGATATCGGCCTTGAACGCGCCGCTTTCCTGCATGTGGCGGATATTCACGAATCTTGCCGGAATGAACACCATAAACCGATCGAGCAGCTGCTCTCAGAAGGCAGTAATATCCTTGTCCAGGTGGTCAAGGATGCCATCGGTGTAAAAGGGGCACGACTCTCCACCCAGATCAGCCTTGCCGGGCGTTTACTGGTGTATCTGCCGCAGGAATCGTATATCGGTGTATCACAGCGCATCGAAGACAGTAACGAACGAGAATCGCTGCGCCAGAAATTACAGAACATCCTCCCAGCCGATTCCACCGGCGGCTACATCATCCGAACCATGGCTGAAACCGCCGAGGAACCGGAATTACAGGCTGACATCGTTTATCTGCACAAGCTCTGGCAGGACATCCGGAAAAAATCACTCACCACTCCTTCATCCTCACTGCTCTACCAGGATCTGGATTTGAGCCACCGGGTATTGCGCGATTTTGTAAATGCCGACACCTACCGCGTCCGGGTAGATTCACGCGAAACATTCCAGAAGCTCACCACTTTTGCCAGTGAGTACATGATGAGCGATCTGGAAAAAATCAGCCACTATACCGGCGAGCGACCGCTATTCGATTTATATGGCGTTGAGCAGGAAATTGAAAAATCACTGGCACGCCGTGTTGATCTGAAGTCTGGCGGGTATGTCATCATTGATCAGACCGAAGCACTGACCACGATGGATGTCAATACAGGCGGTTTTGTCGGGGTGCGCAATTTTGATGACACCATCTTCAAAACCAATCTTGAAGCCGCTCAGGTAATTGCACGACAGCTGCGATTACGCAACCTGGGCGGCATCATTATTATCGACTTCATTGACATGGATCGTGAAGAGCACCGGGCTGCGGTACTGGCCGAGTTCAACAAGACACTGCAGCGAGATCGGACCAAAATGACGGTCAACGGCTTCACTGCATTGGGACTGGTTGAAATGACCCGTAAACGTACACGCGAAAGCCTGGCACAAATTCTGTGTGAAACCTGTCCAACGTGTCAGGGACGAGGCGAGATCAGGACAGCACAAACTATCTGCTATGAAATCTTGCGCGAACTGCTGCGGGAATCCAGACAATTCAATGCGAAGGAGTACCGTATCCTGGCCTCACAACAGGTAATTGATCTTTTCCTGGATGAAGAATCGCAAAGCCTTGCTCAGCTGGGAGATTTCATCGCCCGGCCAATCGGCCTGCAGGTAGGTACCTCCTACACACAGGAGCAGTATGATGTAATTCTGATTTGAACTCGGACCACCCATCCGGACGTGAGAGATACATGATTGGGAGTCAAATTCCCCCTGCGACAAAATGTCGCATTGTATACCGTGCCGGGTTGCTCTAAAATTTTGAACACAGCGATGAAGATATTGATAATCGTTATCAGTTCTGATAGCATCCAAAACTGGAATTCAGTGTTATCTGATTATCTGAATTGGACAGATCAGGTTTTATAATCCATTACACTTCAAATACTTGGCTAAAAAATCATACAAATCACATACTCTTCACACATCATGGCCAAAATCCGTCATAAGCCGGTTCTTACCGGCCTTTCTCTCTTCAGCTTCCTGGCGGTAGTCGCAACACACGCAGCCGTACTGTACGGCATGTGGCATCATCGTTTCAGTACCTCAACCCCGGAAACGATTACGCTTTATGCACAATTCATCGCGCCACCGGAAAAACAGGCTGAAGTCACTGAATCCCCCAAGGTAGAACTCAAAGCAGAACACATGCCGCCTCAGGTGAAACCTAAACCGCCTGTCAAGAAGGTACAACCGCAACCCAGGCGCCAGCTGGTAGCAAAAGCCCCTGCAGCAACACAGGAGCATGTTGCCCCGCCACCGGTTGAGGAACACAAGCCGGAACCCGAGCCTGAGGAGAAAGCAATCGCTGAAACGGTAGCAGAGGCAAAACCGGCACAAATGCCATCAGGCCCAGTCAGTCTCTCCTCTGAATTATCGGTATCCTGCCCGGATCTGGCCAGCCCTGCCTATCCAGCGCTATCCCGCCGCATGGGTGAAGAAGGCAAGCTGGTACTGCAGGTTGAGATGGACGAAACCGGCCGTATCAGCAAAGCCAAAATTATTGAAAGCAGCGGTTACTCCAGACTGGACAACGCTGCTCTATCCGCTGTTAAAACCTGGCGCTGCCGGCCGGCAATGCGTGATGGCCACCCCGTACCGGCAATTGCCCTGCAACCTTTTAATTTTGTCATCGAAGGAAGTTAATTGATGGAAAAAACGCTTGGTTTTTCTAATTTTCTGACACAGGTTGATCATGTCGGAATGTGTGTACTGTTTCTGCTGCTTTCTTTATCGGTCGCAAGCTGGTATCTGATCGTCACCAAAAGTATCAGCAATCTGATTGCATCACGCCGTGCCAATGCTTTTCTCAAGCATTTCTGGGATATTGATACTGTTCCACAACTTGAAAACGTGATTAAAGGCATGCCCGGTAATCATGCATTTGTACAACTGGCCAAAACTGCACTGGGCGTCACATCAGATTCACAAAAACACGGCCTGGAAAAGATGGCAGCAGCCGGCGGGGCAAACGAATTACTCACCCGCTCGCTGCGCAACAACCTGGATCAGGAAGCGGCACGTATTGAAAATGGCCTTACCATTATTGCCTCGGCCGGCTCGGCTGCACCCTATATCGGCCTGTTTGGCACGGTCTGGGGAATTTACCACGCCCTGATCCAGATAGGTCTTTCCGGACAGGGCACGTTAGATAAAGTAGCCGGCCCGGTAGGTGAGGCACTGATCATGACAGCACTGGGCCTCGCAGTTGCCATCCCGGCAGTACTGGCATTCAATGCCTTTACCCGGCGTAATCGCCTGTGGATGGCTCAACTGGATAATTTTGCACATGATCTCTATACGATCATGACGGTAGGTGGCAAAATTAGTGGCGAAAGCAGCCAGAAAACTTCACTGAAAGCTGCAACAGCGACCTCACAGCCGGTTCCGGCAGTCGGGTTGGCCCATACTAAAGCGAGCGTTGTTAATGGAGAGGGACAGTAATGGCCTTTGGCGATTCAACCCGTTATCAAAGCAAGACTGCCATGTCTGAAATCAATGTTGTGCCACTGGTAGACGTGATGCTGGTGCTGCTGATTATCTTCATGATCACCGCACCGCTGCTGACACATTCAGTCAAAGTCGATTTGCCAAAAGCATCAAGCTCGCCCAATTTGACCCAGCCGGAACACATCGAATTCGCTATTCGTGCAGATGGCAGCTTCTATTGGGGGGGGGAGCCCGTGACACTGGATCAGTTACCTGAACGCTTTGCCAGGGCAGTTGAACAATCCGATAAAACTGAGCTGCATATTCGTGCTGATCGCGATACACATTATGAACTCGTGGCCAAAGTTATGAGCATAGCGGCTTCATCCGGACTGGCACGCATTGGTTTCGTGACAGATCCAACAGGCGAAAACCCCTGACACCCGACAACTGGCAGGTTCAATTCCTTTTCACACTCACTCATACCCGATTCATATTCCACAGCCGGATCGGGTATGAGGCTGATTCTGACCGGTTCTGGCAACCTTAAAGTTCAACCGGCTCCTTTTGAAACTGCGGCACTCAACCCTGTTTCCACCCGCCGCGCATGCTGGCGGAATGTTTCAAACAGACAAATCCCGGCACTGACTGACACATTCAGGCTTTCAATACTGCCACTCATGGGAATGCTGACGAGCTGATCGCACGCCTCCCGGGTCAGGCGGCGCATGCCTTCACCTTCAGCACCCAGTACCCAGGCAACGGGCCTCGTCAACGTGACTGAATCCAGCGTATCAGGCGCATCGGCATCCGATCCGATGATCCAGATACCTGCTTCTTTAAGCTCTCTCAACGTTCTGGCCAGATTAGTCACGGCAAAAAAAGGAACAGTATCTGCTGCGCCGCTGGCGACTTTATGTACTGTCGCCGACAAACCAACTGCCCGATCTTTGGGAACGATCACGGCATGTACACCAAATGCATCAGCAACACGCAAACACGCTCCCAGGTTATGTGGATCCTTAACGCCATCCAGCACCAGTAACAACGCCGGCTCGGCAAGTTCATCCAGCAAATCTTCCAGCACGGCATACTGGTGCAGCTTTGTGACGTGGGCTGCCACTCCCTGGTGACGAGTTGTGCCTGTCATCCTGCCAATTCTGTCCTGCTCACAGAGAATCAGGCGCGTGGAAGATGTCTCAGCCAGATTTATCAGATCACGTGCCCGCCGATCCTGCCGGTTCGCATCCAGATAAATTTCCCTGATGCTGTCCGGATGCTGGCGCAACCGGCTGATAATGGCATGAAAACCAAAAATGTACTGAGAGTGACTCATGGTAATTTTAAGGAATGAAAAAAATGTTATTTGCCTGATTTCTTGCCCATACCATTATCTGCAAGTATGAAATCAATCTTGCGGGTAGCCAGATCGACCCGAACAAGCTTCACACGCAGCTTGTCACCCAGCCGGAAACTGATCCCGCTCCGCTCGCCACGTAATATGTGCTTGACTGCGTCATGCTGGAAGTAATCGCTGGGCAGCTCTGAAATATAAACCAGACCCTCAACATAAATTTCATTCAGCGTAACAAACAGGCCGAAAGCCGTAACCCCTGTGACCACACCATCAAAACAGTCACCAATTTTATCCTGCATATAAAAACACTTAAGCCAGGATTGCACTTCGCGCGTAGCCTCATCGGCACGCCGTTCTGTTTGTGAACAATGTTTACCAATTTCATGCCAATCACCGGGGGCATACTGTTTACCTGCAAGTACCGCCTTGATGGCACGATGCACCAGCAAATCCGGGTAACGGCGAATGGGTGACGTAAAATGTGTATACATCTCATAGGCCAGGCCGAAATGCCCGATATTATCCGGGCTGTACATTGCCTGGCTGAGTGATCTCAGCATGACCGTTTGCAATAATTGCGCATCCGCCCGCTCTTTGATGTGATCCAGTGTCCGGGCATAATCTTTTGCCTGAGGTTTGTCACCACCACGCAGCTGCAAACCAAATTCTTTCAGAAAATCACGCAGTGCCAGAAGTTTTTCATCAGTTGGCCCTTCATGAATCCGGTATAAAACAGGCTGCTCGTGCTTTTGTAAAAAATCAGCTGCGCAAACATTGGCCGCCAGCATACATTCTTCAATCAGACGGTGCGCATCATTGCGCTTGACCGGGTAAATCTGTTCAATTTTGCCCTGGTCATTGAAAACCATTTCTGTTTCAACCGTTTCAAAATCAATCGCTCCCCGTTTTATCCGGGATTTATTCAGTACCTTGAACAGCTTGTACAACAGCCGGATATGCGGCAGCAGTGGCGCATGTTCTCTGGCAGCGGACTCCTTTGGCTGATCCAGCATCCCGGCGACAATGTTATACGTCAGGCGAGCGTGGGAAAGCATGACTGCCGGATAAAAACGATATTCAACCAGCTCCCCCCTGGCCGACCAAAGCATTTCACATACCATGCACAGACGATCCACCTGCGGATTGAGTGAACACAACCCATTGGAGAGCACTTCCGGCAGCATCGGGATTACTCGTCTTGGAAAATAAACCGAGTTGCCCCGATTAAAAGCTTCCCTGTCCAGCGCATCCTGATCACGCACATAATGACTGACATCAGCAATGGCAACAAACAGCCTGTAATCCTTTCCTTCCTGCTGGCAATAAACCGCATCATCAAAATCCCGTGCAGTCTCACTGTCAATCGTCACCAGCGGCAGGTGACGAATATCCTCGCGTTTGGCAAGGTCTTTCTTCAATACTTTTTTGGGAAATCTGACAGAATTCTGTTCAACCTCGGGTGGAAATTCATGCGGCAAATCAAATTTGCGTAACGCGATTTCGATTTCCATGCCGGGTGCCGCGTAATCTCCCAGAATCTCGATAATATGGCCGATAGGCTGAGCATGCTCTCTTGGCTGCTGAATAATGCGCACCATGACCACCTGCCCCGCATGCGCACCCATGATATTTTCCTTGGGGATGAGAATATCCTGATTGACCCGCTTGTCCTCAGCCACGACAAAGAAAATACCATGCTCCTCAAATAATCTTCCGACCAGTTGTGTATTGACGCTCTCTAAAACCCGGATAATCCTGCATTCCTGCCGCCCGCGCCGATCCACAATATTGGTAACCCTGGCGATCACCCGGTCACCATGCAACACCTTATGCATTTCTCTGGGGCTCAGGAACAGATCAGCGCCACCCTCATCCGGCGCCAGAAAACCAAAGCCATCGCTATGTCCCAGAACCGTACCTTTTACGAGCTCCAGTTTATCTGTTACACAAATATCTCCCTTACGATTACAGATAATCTGCCCTTCCCGGATCATCGCAGACAGCCTGCGATGGAAAAACTCAGATTCCTCGGGTGTTATGCCCAGCAGCTTAACTAATTTGGGTTCACTGATCGGTACCCCCTGTTTCTCCAGCACTTCCAGGATAAACTCACGGCTGGGTAATGCCTGCCCGTAACGTGCCTGCTCGCGTTCAAGGAACGGATCGAGCTCACGCAGCTGGTTTTTCTTGTTTCTTTTTCTCTTGATTGACAAATCGAAGGTTTCCTATAGAATTTACAACCTTTCTGCGAGCCTTATTTAATATAGCTCTGCAGAATCTGCTGCTGATAGAATCAATACAGCAGCAAACAAAAGTAAGGCCCAGATGGCGGAATTGGTAGACGCGCTAGGTTCAGGTCCTAGTGGTGGCAACACTGTGGAGGTTCGAGTCCTCTTCTGGGCACCAAAAATGGTCATAAACGACCTGAATGTCTTCCTGACACCCCCTGCAGCTCCCCTTTCAGATAACTTATACCAAAATCCGGTTCACACGATTCTACTGTGGATCCGCCTGGTGTAAGCATGATTATTTCCGGACACCCGGTCAGACTGTTTACCGGTACGGCAAGGTTCGGTTCCAGCGTCCAGACTGCGCAGCTCCTCGTACTGAACAGATGGAACAAGTTGTCGGATATTTGCGGTTCTTTATTTACCACTCAGCCGCTTGCCGAATGAAATCCCGTAGACAGGCGAGCGGAAAAGCAGGATAGGGTCCTTCGTCGGCTCAATGCCATCAGCCATCACGAGGGGATTGAAATTGATCCACTTGCATTCTGCGCCTTCTTGCGACATTGCAGACACGATCATTAATGTGCCCATTTTTATCTCCTTGCGGTTGGAAGGCCATAACCGTGTGGGATTGTCCTCAGGATCACCAGGATTACCTATCGTTACGATCATGTCCCAGCGAACAGGGCCACGCTCAGTTCTTTCAATCAGCCTGTCCTCGAGGAAACTGGGAGATGCGGATCTGAGCTCATCGTCGGACAGCTGTTTCTCTCCATCCCGGGGAACAAAGCGCCAGCGGATCAGCGTGGTTTTATTATCCTGACTCACAAATTTGAATGTATGAACCCCAAAGTAGCTGCTGTTGGCCCAGCTAACCGGAGGATTGTTTTCAGCCAGAAATTCTGCCTGCGGCAAGCTATCCGGGTGACTTGCTCTGAATGCTTTGATCCTTTCCGGATCAGGTTTGCCGGTTGCAGGATCGGGCTTCCTGGCAACAATATCGTCGAAAAAGGTCTGTGGCGTTGCCGCACCAAAAACTGGCGTATTCAGCATGGTCATGTGCTGCAGGCTGCCATCCGGTAATCTGAACTCCAGGGCCATACCGCGCGGAATTTTTGCAGTATCCGGGACGCCGGGATTGCCACCAGCCAGCGAGAAACGCGCAACCACCGGCACGGATCTGCCTGAAAACAGCGCTGAGCGTGTATAGGCACGCGCCGCCTCCGGCAGTCCGATAAACTCGCCGGCTGCGCACGTCCCTTTAATGTGGTTACGACGTTCTCCCGGATGTATTCCAAAAGTACCCTCCAGGGTGGATACCACCTGATCCGGCGTCGCCTCCTGTTCCGCTGCCATGCCAGGAGGTGCAGCCAGCCAGAGCGTTCCGCCCAGCAGCCCTATCAGGAAACTGTTTCTCTCAATGGACATGTATGCGCCTTCCAGTTTGTCAGACAAGAACCCGACACCCGAAGTCAGTGGCCGTACCGCATCCGCTGCATCGGCCGGGCAGACCCAGCATTAGACACGACAGCGTATTTCGCCATGAACGATAGACATCCAGCCATCTTTAGCTGAAGCCCAGGCTCGCCATGCCTTCGACACCCGTTCCAGATCATTCTGTGATGCTATTCCCTGGTCGCGCAGCTGATCTGCAATTTTTGATTCTAAAATGCGATCTGCCCACATACCGCCCCACCAGTTTCGTGCTTCGGGTGTAGATAAGCACCACGTGCCGGATGTTGCGATTACATCAGTGAATCCGGCTTTGTGTGCCCAGGACAATAAATAACGCCCGGCATTTGGCTCTCCCCTGTTTGTGCGGGCGGCCTTCTGGTACCAGTCCATCCACTCATCCAGCTCCGGCAGTTCCGGGAACCAGATGAACCCCGCATAGTCGGCGTCACGTGCAGCAACAATGCCCCCCGGTTTACACACACGTTTCATCTCTCGCAGCGCCTGTACCGGGTCATGCAGGTGTTGCAACACCTGATGGGCGTGTACGATGTCGAAACTGTCATCCGGGAAGTCCAATGCGTGAACATCACCGACAGCAAATTTCACATTATCCAGATCATGGCGTTTTATTTCGCTTCGTGTCAGATCAAGTGACAGCCCGGTGACCTCTAAAGCCGTAACGCAACCGGGCGCGATCCGTTCTGCAAAATCAGCTGTAATCGTCCCGGCTCCTGAGCCCACATCAAGCAGGCTCATACCTGGGACCAGCTCCTCTAACAGGTATTGAGCAGAATTTTCCACCGTACGATTATTATGTGAACGCAACACGGAGCTGTGATAGCCATGCGTGTAAGTCGAGTTGCTATTGGGCATACTTTCCCCCTGTTCGGCAATACGGTAAGCGGGCAGCAAATTGTGCACCACTCCGGCACAACCAGGCTACGCACAACGCATCCCGAACTGTTGAGCAGGTACAGATGCGAAGCAGTGTTCATTTGAACGGGGAGACAGGTGTACAGTGCGGCGCGTTATGCTAATCCGATTTTCAGCGATTCATCAGCCGTTTGACGGTATCCAGCAGCAATTCATTTTCAGGGTGCGCTTCCAGTGCTGACTGCCAGATTTTCTCAGCATCCTGTTTTGCGCCATTTACCCAGAGCAGTTCTCCGTAATGGGCTGCAATTTCAGGATCGGAGCGGGCATCAAAGGCAAGCTTCAGGTAATTGATCCCTTTTTTCAAATCGCCCATACGGTAATAAACCCACCCCAGACTATCTAAAATATAGGGATCGTCAGGAGATAATTCAATGGCCTTCTGGACCAGCTCCAGCGCCTCCGGCAGTTGCAGGCCACGCTCGGCCAGGCTGTAGCCCAATGCGTTATAGGCATGAGCATTATCCGGTCTCAGCCGGATCAGTCTGCGCAAATCCCGCTCCAGCACATCCAGCTTGCCGATCTTGTCTGCCATCAATGCCCGGTCATACAGCAGATCGATCTGATCCGGGTGCTTTCGCAGATAGGCATCGAGTAAATCATAGGCGCCACGGAAATCACCACTGTCCCGCAACAGCTGTGATTCGGCGATCAGCAACTGTGCACGCTGCTGTTCATTTTCAACCGGGGTCGTTTTCAGATATTTTCTGGCCGGGGCCATACCCTCCCGCTTTGCCAGCAGAAACGCATAGCGTACCCGGGAAAAAATATAGCGCTCCCCTCCCGTCACCCGGCGGTAAGCATCCATTGCCTCGGTATCGTGCCGGGCGAGTTCATGGACACGCCCCAGATTGAAATAGATTGTGTTGGTATCTTCAAACCCAAGCCTGATTGCCTGCTTGAAATATTTTTCTGCACTTGTCAGATCATTCAGCTCGGCAGACAAAAGGCCAATCGCCAGCGCAATATCAGGATTGGAGGGGTTCGCCTGTTCCAGTTTCTGGAACTGTTCACGCCCGCGATCAAATTCCTTCTCTTCCATGAGCATACGGATGTAGGCAATCCGCATATCGTTGGCACCGGGAAAACGGCTGAGATATTGATCATAAAAAGACAAAGCTTCATCTTTATCAATTTTCTGCAGAATCTGCCCCCGGTGTACCGCGGCCATTTCCCATTCCGGCCGTAATCTGAGCGCCTGCTTCATGGCTTTTGCTGCCGTTTTGAATTCATCGGCTGCCCAGGCTGCCTGTGATACAGCAAAATGTGCTTCCGGCAAATCAGGATAGCCTGCCGCAAGTTGCTGCACCAGTTTCAGCACGGCCTCCTTATCCGGATGGTGCGACAGGAGTTTGTTGATCTGCATGAATGCTTTATCAACCGTATCCGGCTCCAGTTTCAGTAACTGTTCAACGTGAGGACGTACGTTATGGAGCTCGCCATTCGCCACAAACAGCGCCACAGCGGCCTGGCGCGCCTGCATGGAATCCGGCTCCAGCATTACCCATAAATCAATGGCTTCACGCGCTTCTCCAAAGCGGCGTGCACGCAATGCAATATCAGTCGCATGTTCGGCGATCCTCGGATTGCGCGTTTCTTTTGCCAGCCGGATAAAACTTTCTGCTGCAACATCCGGCTGATCACGCTGCAAAGCAGTTTCACCCAGCAGGAAATCAAACAGAGAATCGGCGGTCAGTTCTGTCGCAGGCGCAGTATTACCGGAACCCTGCGTAACATCTCCTGTTTTGGGTAGCTGGGTACAGCCTGCCACACCCAGCAACAATGCTAACTGTATCGTCAAAATAACTTTCATTTCGTATCGGCCTTCGGCAACCCTTTATCTATATAGTTTGAGATTTCAAAATAACAAATCCGGATTTGTGCTGATTACAGTCGTTTTTCTGACCCCGGGATTTCTCGCTTAAGGAAATCTGAGAAATTACCTGCCTGTTTGCACGCTTTCCAAAACTTCCCTAAAACGCATTATTATCAGATGGCGGCTGACTTGCAGGAGCAGCTGGAGAAGCATTTACACCCGGGGCAGACGGGTTCTGCTGCAATGAATTCAATCCGGCACCCGGCACCCCCCGCATCATGCTGCCATCCGGCAGACCTTCTCCATTACCGGGTGGCCGCTGTCCTCCCTGCCCTCCCGCAGTATTACTGGCGGTATGGATAAATTTCCAGTCCTGGTAGCTTTCAGCTTTATCAAAAACCGCATAATCAGCCGGAAAATTGGCCCGTCTGGCGGGGGCCTCCTTCGACAGACTGTAAACGCCGGTAATTCCGCCATCCTGCTGCCTGATCAGCCCCCAGTCACGGCTGTTTGTCATCGGATCGATATAGATTCGTCTGAGGTGTCGTTTCACAACCAGTGAACGCTCATCCTTGAGCAGCTGTTCCAGAGAAACCGGGTAGCGACTGACATTCACTCCCCCCTCTGTTTTGGAATCGTTGTAGTAAGACTCAATCGCCCGCCGGAACTGATCCCCTGTAAACAGCAGTTCCAGCTCTTTTTCCCGTTTCATTTCCGTGCGCCAGATCACCCCGGCAGCAGCCAGCATAATGCCTGCAAGCATAACAGCAAACAACATCCAGATATAAATATATCCCTGTTCTTTCCGGCATGACATCGTCACCATTTTTCGTAAAATGTCCCATCCAGAGCCTGCCGGTCGGAAGTGGTATGGATATCAAACACACCCTCCATTTCCGGGTCCGGCGGCGGAATTTCCACCCAGCTGTTTTCCCCGGTAACCGGATCAACCGGTATCGCACGAATATAGCGATTTTCAACCAGTTGCTGCAGATCAGCCGGATATTTGCCGGTATCGGAAAAATACTTGTCGATCGCATCACGCAAGATGCTCAGGTTCTGCTTGAGCACCGTCTCCTTCGCCCGATCAACCGAATTGAAATAGCGCGGCGATACAATAGTAAGCAGGATGGCGATGATGACCATCACCACCAGCAGCTCAATCAGCGTAAAACCCTGTATACGCTGACCGCTCCCGAGCTGCTTTAACCGGTTAGAGAATGATCTGGTCAACACGCTTTACCATTGGTTATAGGGAATTCCGTTCAACCCTGTTTTTTCTGAAAGGGAATAAACATCGTAAACATCCTCTCCCTCTTCCGGGTTATCAGGCGGACTGGCATAACTGCGCCTGCCCCAGGTTTCAGCAGCTGGCACTTCAGGATCCGGAAACATCGGGTCACGCGGCACCCGGCGCAGGAAAAAAATTTTCTTCTTGCTATCCGGATCTTTTCTGTCTCCTATGCCGGAATCCAGTTCTTCCAGCTTGTGAGGGTACCCGGTTTCATCTGCCTTTTTTTCTACCCGGCCTTCATCCGCTGCCAGTTTATAGGCATCAATCGCTGCACGGATCTGATGCAGCGCCGTACGCAATTCCCGCTCCTTTTCACGTTTGGCAACCATTTCACCCAATGGCATTGCAGCAGATGCCAAAATCCCCATGATTGCCACCACGACCATCAGTTCGATCAGGGTAAAACCCCGGCAAGAAATTATTTGCAACATATGCAACCCGCAAAACTAAAGCGGTTTTATCACTGAATGTTGATACTGGCTGCCGGTGGCACACTGACCTCCACCGCCTGACCGGTTTCATCCCGCACCTGTAAATTCTGCAACGTGATTTCTGTAGTAACAGGATTTGCGCTGACAGCCTTAAAACGCAGTACGACTGTCATTCCGGTAGGCTGATCCCGCCCGAGCTTCAGGTTGCGCATTCCGGATTTCTCTCCGCCATCCATCAGCTCCAGAACATCCGGATCGTAAGCCAGGTTCAATTCACCCAACATCAGGGAATTCTGTGTCATCAACCTGACCGTAGCAGTAAATTCACGCCCTTTCACCACATTTTCCGGCACACGCAGCATCAGAGAAGCGGAGGAATCCCGGGCCTGTTCGACAGCTTCCCGAAACAGATCCGGCGAGGTGCCCGATAATCCGGCAGATCGGACAGCCTGACCAAGCGGCAGATTTCCCTGAGCAAATGCTCCCCCTGAAGATTCCATCGCCAGCGACTGGGGCGCGGTGTTACGGATTGCAACCGGGAGTTTTCCGGCAGCACTCGCTGTACCGGAATAGAACTCACTTTCAAAATGATTGGGTTGAGTTACATTGCGAACAATATGCGGTGTAATCAGCAAAACAATTTCAGTTTTCCTGTGTTTTCTGGTTTGTTTGGAAAAAATATCACCCAGTATGGGGACATCCGTCAAACCGGCAATGCCTGCTTTTTCCTTACTCATATCATCCTGGATCAGCCCGGCAAGCACCTGCGTTTCGCCATCGTGTAGCTCCAGCACCGTTTCTGCCGTGCGTGTACCAATAACGATGGCTGTAGCCGCATTATCTCCGCTCCCGGATCTTTTTTCACCGAGATTGCTGCTTACTTCCAGCAGCGCTTTCAGTGTCACTTCACTGTTGCTTCTGACAACCGGTTCCACTTCGAATTTCAGCCCGACATCAATATAAGTGGCTGAGGCGGCCGATCCGACATTAGCTGTATTGGTCACTGTGAACACCGGCTCTTTGTTGCCAATATGAATTTTTGCCTTCTCCCGGCTTTTGACACGAATACGGGGATTAGCCAGCACATCTGCATTGGTCAGCGTTCTGCCGAAATCAATTCTGGCCTGATTGCTGATGGTGAAGCTGCGCAGCCCTTCGAATCCGGTATTTTTGATCATGCTCATTTTAACGATAGAATCGGCCGCGACCTGAGCAGGCGCCCCCACCCCCGGAACAGCACTGAATGTAACGGAATTGGGCATATTCGGCCCCAGATCCAGTGTACTGTCACGCTTCACCTCCAGTACGACCACATCCAGCATCACTTCCGGATCGGGAAAATCATTGATGGCCACCAGACGCTCCACCAGCCGGATCATCTCCAGCGTATCCCGTATCACAAACAGGTTGAGCTTCTCGTTAATATAAATATCACGTGCCTTGACCAGCCCGCGGATCATGGCCACCATCTGTTTGACATCGGTATTGGCAACATGAAAACTGCGCACCACCAGTTCCTGATAATCTTTCTGTTTGGCAGGTGTATCCGGGTAAATCAGCAATGTATTGTTGTTGAGCACCTTGTAAGTGAGCTGATTGGTCAACAGCATGAGCTTCAGCACATCTTCAATCGGATTATCACGAACGAAAATGGAAGCGGTCGCCTCCTGCTGCACATTACGGTCAAAAATGAAATTGATGCCGGCTGTACGGGAGATAAGCTCAAACATGGTTTTCAGCGGTGTATCACGAAACTCCATGGTGATCGGTTTTCTGAACTGTGTGATCAGGGACAGTTCCGTTGTTTCGGCCCGTGCAATGCGTTCACTTAGCGCCCTGATCAGCTTCCGTGCTTCCAGTTGCATCGGATTATCCGCCAGCACAGCCCTTATAATTTTTTCCGCACCGTCCACATCATTATGGGCAAGCATTTCCTTTGCCTGGTTAATCTGGACAATGTGGCGACGCTCCTGATCCACCGCATCCAGCCCCTCCCGCGCACGTTTATTGTTAGCACTTATGCCCAATACACGCAGATAGCCCTGATCGGCCTGATCCAGGTTGCCGGACAGCCGGGCATTATCTGCTTCAAACAAAACCTGGCCGGTAATGGTGTCCCGCTCCCGTGCCAGAGTCGCCCCTATTTCCCGATTATCCGGTTCCTCACGGGCAGCCTGTTCCAGTTTTCCCAGTCCGTCTTCCAGCTGCCCCTCTGCAATCAGTCGTTTCCCTTCCAGAAAGGACGGGTTTCGCGTTGTCTGTAACGCACAGCCGGCAGTCAACGCAAACAGCAACAGCACGCAGATTTTTTTCCCTGTGTTCATTCCATCCTTCCCGGATATTCTTGTTCGATAGTCAATGTCTGTCTGACACCCAGCGGAAGATAAGTCAGTTCAATCGCGTCCTGCCGGATTCGATCAACCCGGTATTCACCATTGATACGTTCTCCCACACCGGTAATGTAATTTTGATCTTCCCGGGTAAGGAATACGCGGGTTCTCCCTTCAGAAACCACTTTACCCAGATAGGCAAACGGCAGGGGCGGCGCCGATGGCGGTGGTGTTCTCCGCCTGGCTTCTTCTTCCCGCCTGGCTTCTTCCTGCCTGGCCTGGAATGCCTGCTCATCCGGACCGGCAGATACCGCATGTTCAGGCTCCCAGGATATCGCTGCAAAAATATCATCTGCTCTGGCACTGAATTGTCGCTTTCCCAGCTGATTCAGCTGGTCGGCAGACAATGTTTCATGTATCTGCCGGGTTTGTCCGGCAATCCCTCTCCCGGCAGAAGATTCTGTCGCCGGTACCACCGCCTGTACCACATCATTCACCGACAATTCCGCCTCATCCTCCACCAGCAGCGCAGCCACCACCGTTGCCGCCAGCGCGCCCCAGAGAATTAATTTTTGATAGAAAGGAGTACTGCTGGCCATATCAGATACGTTTACCGGAAAATATCTGCTCAGTAATCATTCAAATAAAGATGCATGTTCAGACGCGCCTCCACTCTGCCAGCCTGTATGGTTTCGCGCCTGATGCTGATATCAGTCAGCGCCAGGGTCGGTACAGACTGCAAGGCGCCGGCAATAAAAGCACGAATCTGGGGATACGTGCCACGCAACGGCAACTGGATTTCGTAACGCACCAGTTTTGATTCTTTTTCCATCATCAGCCGGTAATCGCTGCTGTTGAGCTCTATACCGTTTTCTCTGGCGATTCTGTCCAGTTCACTGATCCAGTAAGGTGAAGAATCGCTGCGCGGCAGAAAATCATAAAATACCTGTAAAGCCTGGTTATCGTTCAGCCCGGTTCGTCCGGAAGCATCCGGCCGAGCTTGTTGCATGGCTTCCACTCTGCTTTTCAGCTCTTGCAAAGCCTGCTTCTGTGGCAGTACTGCCGCCACGAAAAATACCAGAGCCAGCATGAACAGCCCTGCCCCTGCCCTGCCAGCGGTTCCCAGACGGGTAACGTGCCAGCGTGCCCTGATCCACCCGTTTCCTAAAGCGATTCGTGCCACGTTGCAATAACCGAAAAAACAACAGGATGACGCGGGTGGTCCTGTCTGGTTTTATAACTGGCCAGGTGGGCATTCTTCAGGGCCGGCTCCCGTTCGAGTGCCTGGACATATTCCACCAGAGCGGCAAGATTACGCGCCTCGCCGGTAATGCGAATCGTTTTCCCGGAAACACCGGGCTGCAGCGACAACAGCGCAACCCCCTTGCTGTCGGCCATCTCCAGTGAATCAAACAGCTTCTCCCATGGCAGATTGAGCTGATGCAGGATGCCATCCACCTGTTTGAGCTCCTGCTGTGTCGCTTTACTGATCCTCGCTACCGGTGTTCTGGGTTGCCTGATATGTTTCTGCTGCAGGGTAATCCGTGCCTCGCGTGCTTCCCAGTAGGCAATTTTTGACATGGTCTGTTTAAGCAGATACACCGCTGACAGCAGCAGCACGACACCGGCAGCCAGCAGCAGATAGTCCAGCAGTGGAATCTGCTGCTTGCGGTAGGGAAAACTCAGTTTCAGGCTACGCATGATCCCGCCTGTCGCCTGATTCGCCCGGGAAGTGCACAGGTATGGGAAATTCTTCCTTCGACAGACAGATAAACTGCCAGCGAAGAACAGATTCCGGTAACAGCCCGGTAAACCCGGGAGCAAATACATAAACCGGCCCGGCTGCCTCTGCCAAACCGGAAGCAATTGATTCCAGCTCCAGTGCTGATAATAATTCTTCCTGCAGATGTTTCACTATTCTCTGGTTACGCACACAGCACCAGATACCCTCCCGTTGCGAGACCAGGCAGAATCGCCCGGTCTCCACCAGAACAAACCATATCTGCTTTCCAGTCAGCTGCTTTGACCCGTGATCAAATGCCGCAGCAAGATAAGGCTCTGTTCGCACCAGTCGGATTTCAAGCCGCCGGACAAGTGCTTCCAGTCCGGATTGCAGATCACGTGCGATAGCTGCACACCATGCCCCGCCGCAAGGATCCCAGGCACTCAGGCTCAGCTCCCAGTCGTCAATACGTTCACCATAAATTTCACGCATCTGAAAACCGGCATAAGCCATCAGCTCATCCGGATTTGCCAGAGAAGGCTGGGGAGCAATTACCCCGTAACGCACAAAATGATTGGATAACACGACGTGCAACTCTGCACCGCGCCTGAAATCTCCATCCACTTGCGCGAGCATCTGTTCCAGCAATTGCAGAGGCGCTTTCCACTGTTGTCTTGAATCATCTTCCTGAACACACACGCCTGATTGCCTGAACTGCTGCACAGGCCTGATACCACGTGCAAACCCCGCCAGACTGACCTGATCCGGCGCCAGAAAGGCCTGAATTCGATTACGCCACAACAGTGACACGATTGGCCTCCTGCAGGCTGGTTTGTCCGCTTTTCACCAGATCCAGTGCGGCTTCACGCAAAAAACGGGTGCCGTTCAGCCGGGCCGCCTCTTTGATGCGGCGAATGGGTGCCTGTGCTACGATCAGTTCACGGATCTCATCGTTCAACAGCAATATTTCGGCAATCGCACTGCGCCCGCGATAACCACTGCCACGACACTGTCCGCAGCCTCTGGCTGAACGGAAATCAAACTGCTCTGCCTGGTCGGGAGAGATTCCCGATTCCCCGATCATCTGCTGATCCGGCCGCTCTGCCACCCTGCAACTGGTACACAGCAGACGCACCAGCCGCTGCGCCACAATACCGTTCAACGCTGAAACAAAACTGTAGGGGTCCACACCCATATGCGCAAACCGGCCGATAACATCAAACACGTTATTGGCATGCACCGTGGTAAAGACAAGATGCCCGGTCAGCGCTGCCTGAATGGCAATCTGTGCTGTCTCTGCATCGCGGATTTCACCCACCATGATTTTGTCCGGATCGTGCCGCAAGATCGAACGCAGACCACGGGCAAAAGTCAGCCCTTTTTTCTCATTAACCGGAATCTGCAGCACACCGGGCAACTGATATTCAATCGGATCCTCGATAGTAATGATCTTGTCCTGACCGTGATTGACTTCCGAGATGGCAGCATAGAGTGAAGTCGTCTTGCCGCTGCCGGTCGGTCCGGTCACCAGCAACATGCCGTACGGCTCCGAGCCAAGGCGACGCATACTGGCAATGGCCGTGGCATTAAATCCCAGCTGGTTCAGGGTCAGCCCTTCAACATGATCGGTCAGCGCCTGGCGATCCAGTATCCGCAACACGGCATCTTCCCCGAAAATGCTGGGCATGACTGATACCCGAAAATCGATCTCTCTTCCCTGGATGGATACCTTGAAACGGCCATCCTGCGGAATGCGGCGCTCGGCAATATCCAGATCCGACATGACCTTGATGCGGGAAATCACCTGCTCGGCAAGATCAACCCCCGGCATTGTGCCAATGCCGGTCAGTACGCCGTCGATCCGGTATTTAATAGACAAGGCCCCCGGTACGGTTTCCAGATGAATATCACTTGCCTGCGACTTGTGTGCATCATACAGGGTCGAATGCACCAGGCGCACCACCTGACTGGTACCCTCGTGGATTGTTTTGAGCGATAACTCTTCGATGCCGGTTCGGGCCAGATTTTCCTGCGCGGAGGGCAGCACATTATCCATCGCGCGCATGTTCTGCTCCTGCTGCGTAAAAAAAGCAGCCAGATCAGCCGGGTGCACGAGATGCCATAATGCCCCTGCCGGCACATATTCCTCTGCCCAGTCACGCAGCCCCGGCCGGAACGGATCACTTACCGCAAGCAGATATGACTGATCTGCCTTTTGCAGCAACACACATTCATGCCTGGCAGCCAGTGCAAAAGACAGCCGCTCAAAAGCCGGCTGCAACCCGTGCAGATCGTTCATCGCCAGTACCGGCATGCGCAGCACATCACCCAGTACAGCCATCAGGGCATCCGGCGTGCCCTGCCAGGTTTCTTCCAGCACCCTGACCAGGGTGGTATGGCGGGCAACCGCCTGTTCGTGCGCCTGGCTGAGTATGCCCGGATCGATCACCGGTCTGTCCGGTAAAACCGTATTTCCCTGCATCAGTTGATACTCCCGGCCAGCTCAAAAATCGGTAAATACATAAGAATGATGATGCCGCCGATCACGGTTCCGATGACTGCCATCAGTAGCGGTTCAATCAGTTTTGTCATCCATTCAACCCAGCGACCGATTTCCTCATCATGAAAGTTACCGATACGTTCCATCATGTCACCCATCATTCCGGTGCGCTCGCCCACCCGCAGCATGCGGTTTCCCACGGCTGTAGTCAGCCCTGCACGCTGCATTGCGCTGGAAATGGTTTGACCTTCACGAATAAGTGCAGCTGCCGTTTTGACTCGCGGGCGAAAATGAGGCTGCAACAGGTCGCTGACCATTTCCAGCGCCTGTGTCACGGGGATACCGCCACGCAGCAGCATACCCAGGGTTTTGTAAAACCGGGCAAGCTGATAAATCCGCATTCGCTCACCGATTGCCGGAATACGCCAGACTGCCTGCAACAGATATGCCCGGATCTGCGGCTGGGAAAAAGTATAAAACGCAGCCACCAGAAAAATAGCTGCTGCTCCTGCCAGCAGCCAGCCGTTTTTCTGAACCAGATGCCCCCATTCAATCAGCAGCATCGACATCCATGGCAGATCCGTCCCCATATCTTCATAAATGGCGCTGAATCTGGGCACCACGAAAACCAGCAGAAAGATTGCCACCAGCCCTCCCAGCACCAGTAGCAGAGCCGGATAAATGGATGCCCCCACCAGTTTTTTACGCACCAGATCCATTTGCGACTGATAGATAAGGTAGCGTGTCAGCGCCTCACCCAGATCACCTGTCTGCTCACTGGCACGAATGGTAGCGACATACAGCGGCGGAAATACCTGCGGATAGGATTCCAGTGCACGCGAGAGTGTCATTCCCTCGCGCAACCGCGCCAGTATTTGCTGCAGCAGCTCACGTATCACACTGTCTTCTTCCTTCTCAACCAGTGTTTCGATTCCTTCCACCAGACTCAAACCGGCGGTGAGCAGGGCAAGCAACTCCTGGGAAAAATTGGATAACGGAAATGTGTGGCCTGATCTGGGCAGCAGGCCTGAAAAATTCCGCCGGACACTCAGGACCACGCCTCCCCGGGCACGGATCCGGTTACGCACCTCAGCTTCGCTGGCCGCCTCAAGCTCGAGCAACACAGTTCCTTTCCCGGACAGCAAGGCTCTAACCGTATAGCGCATCAGTCGTATCGACTGCTGTTACCAGTTGGTAATATCCGCATCCTCACCACTCCCTCCGGGCTGACCATCCTTACCGAAGGAAAACAGATCAAAATCGCTCTGTGTACCCGGATATTTATACTGATAGGGTTTGCCCCACGGATCTGCCGGTAACCGCTTGCTTAAATACGGTCCCTGCCATTTCGGTTCGCTGGCCGGCGCCGTGATCAGTGCATTCAACCCTTGCTCGGTCGTGGGATACGTCCCGACATCCAGCCGATACTGATGCAGTGCCTTTTCCAGAGAATCAATCTGTGCCTGTGCCATTTTGACTTCGGATTTACCTACCTGTGAAAAATACCTGGGGCCGACATACGCTGCCAGCAGACCGATGATTACCATAACAACCAGCAGCTCAAGCAGGGTAAATCCGCGTTCACAACCTCCGCATAATCCGGCAGAACGCTGATTTATTCCACCGGCACGTGGAACACCGTAACGCAGCGAACCGGATTGATTCACTTCATTTGCAACGGGGCCCAGTAATTTAATCAGCACCTTTCCGGTATTTTTTAATATTTGCTTCATAGTTCAAATATCCTTGAATTGAGATTTTTCTGGAACATTCCCGGCACAGGAATGGACAGGCAGGAGGAACATAGCTCAAAAATCAGGAAATATCAGGGGATAATTGGCCTGCTCATCAGGATTGATAGCCAGGAAGAGGCAGAAAACTGTTCTGCTCCACGACAGTAAGGCTCTAACCTATTTCAGGCTCAGTATAGTAGAGTTGCGCTCCATCCCGGTCAAGCGGGAAAATATGACATTTACTTCTGAAATCAGATCACTTTCACCCGCAACAGCCAGCGGAAGTACAATACCTCCCAACTTATCCGGAAAACGCAGCTGATGAAACTGAAATTTACAAAAATGCATGGCTTGGGAAATGATTTCATTGTCATTGATGCCATCAGCCAACCTGTTTCCCCCGACTCCCTGGATCCCGCCACAGTGCGCCGGCTGGCAGATCGTCATTTTGGCATCGGTTTCGATCAGTTGTTAATCGTGGAAAAGGCCAGAGAAGGCGGGGATTTTCGCTACCGTATTTTCAATGCCGATGGGGGAGAAGTGGAACAATGCGGCAATGGGGCTCGCTGTTTCGCCCGCTTTGTGCATGACCGCAACCTGACCCGCAAAAGTACCATCCATGTTGAAACCGCACGCGGCATCATCATGCCGACAATCGAGGATAACGATGAAGTGACAGTCAACATGGGAATTCCCCGGTTTGAGCCAGCACAGATTCCTTTTAAGGTTGCACAGCGTGCGCCTGTTTACCCGCTACAGATCGGTAACAGCATAATTGAAATCTCTGTTGTCTCAATGGGGAACCCGCATGCCGTACAAATTGTGCCTGACATCGATCTGGCACCAGTCACAGGCGAAGGCCCGGTTATTGAGTCCCACCCGTTTTTCCCTGAAAAAGTGAATGCCGGTTTCATGCAGATTGTCGATCGCACCCATATCCGGCTGCGCGTATTTGAGCGCGGAACCGGTGAAACACTGGCTTGCGGAACAGGTGCTTGCGCAGCGGTCGTCAGCGGTATTATTCGTGGCGTACTGGATTCCGAAGTACAGGTGGCAATGCGGGGCGGCAACCTGCGTATCCGCTGGGAAGGAGAAAATCAGCCGGTCTGGATGACAGGGCCGGCCGTTTCCGTATTTGAAGGCACTATCGACCTGCAGACATTGCAGCAATAATAGCCACCAGCCTCCCGTCATATCTTTAACATCACGTCTTCAATCCGGACCAATTCACCCGCTCCATCATGCGCACTCTGATTACCTACATCATGGTTTTCCCGAAGCGCAGCGCATTTGTACTGATTGCGCTGCTGCTGGCGGGTGCCGCTGAAGCACTCAGCCTGACGGCGCTGCTTCCCCTGTTATCCATTGCGGTCGGGGAATCCATTGATTCCAGAATAGGCAAACTGGTGGTCGACCTGCTGCACCAGGTTGGACTGTCACCCACACTGGAAATCATCCTGCTGGTCATCGTCGGCGGCATGTTTCTCAAGGGAGCCATTCTGCTGCTGACCAACCAGCAGGTCGGCCATACCGTCGCGCATGTCGCCACCGCGCTGCGGCTGGATCTGATCAAGGCACTGCTTGCCAGCCGCTGGCAATACTATCTGCGCCAGCCCGCCGGTGCGCTGGCAAACTCGATTGCCACCGAGGCTTACCGTGCCGCCATGGGTTTCGAGCACAGTGTCAACGTGCTGGCACTGGCAATCGAAGCAATGGTATACAGCATCGTAGCCATGTTCATTTCCTGGGAAGCCACGCTGGGATCATTACTGATCGGTGCGATCCTGTTCGTAGTATTGAATAAACTGGTCAGGGCAGCCAAACGCGCCGGAAACAAGCAAACCCACCTGCTGCGCCATCTGCTGACTTATCTGTCTGATGTACTCAGTTCAGTCAAATCCCTGAAAGCCATGGCACGCGATAATGTGGCCGATGCCATTCTCCACGAACAGACACAACTGCTGGAAAAAGCCACACGCAAGGAAGTCAGCAACCGGGCGGCGCTGCTTGCCTTGCAGGAACCTATCCTTGCCGCACTGACTGCAAGCGGCCTGTATCTGGCACTGGTGGTATGGAAGCTGTCGTTGCCGGAAGTTATGGTCATGGTGTTTCTGCTCACCAGGATTCTGGGATTACTGAATAAAACACAGCGCCGCTACCAGCAGCTCGTCGCGCAGGAAAGCGCTTACTGGGCCTTGCGCAAAGCGGCTGACGAGGCACGCATGGAAGCCGAGAAATCCGTCGGCACGCAGATTCCAACGCTGGAACAGAGGATCAGCCTGCGTCACGTTACCTTCAGCTACGGACAAAAAACAATTCTCAGCGATCTGGCTGTTGAAATTCCGGTTCATTCGTTTACGGTACTGATCGGTTCTTCGGGCGCCGGGAAAAGCACACTGATTGATCTGCTCTGCGGGCTGGCGGAACTGGAATCCGGCGAAATCCTGATTGACGGTGTATCCTTGCATCAGATCGACATGCGCCGCTGGCGACACATGATTGGCTACGTTTCTCAGGATACTGTTTTACTGCATGACACCATCCTGAATAATATCCTCGTGGGTGAGCCTGCAATCAGTACCGAAGATGCGGAACGCGCACTCAGACAGGCCGGTGCGTGGGACTTCGTCAACTCATTCCCGGAGGGAATGCATACGATGGTCGGCGAGCGTGGCGGGATGCTCTCAGGAGGACAGCGGCAGCGTATCGCCATTGCCCGGGCACTGGCACATCAGCCGAAGCTCCTGTTACTGGATGAGCCCACCAGCGCGCTGGATCCGGAAAGTGAACACACTATCTGCGCAACACTGCAAAATCTGGCGAAGGAATTTACGATTGTTGCCGTCTCCCATCAGCCGGCGGTTATTCAGGCGGCAAGCCGGGTATTCATCATCAGTGATGGCAAAGCGGAATTGCTGTCAAACACGGATGTCCGCCTGTCCGGCAGTACGACGGGCATCACGAATGAGAAAGCAGTGATCTGATTTTATCCACCCGGGCAGCGTAAACCTGGCGGTTGATCCGCATTGGCAAACCGGTTTCCCCGGCGTGTAACCGGCTGATTTTACCGGCGATAGCGCCAGCATCCACACTGGCTGCCGCCTCCAGTGCCCTGCTCAAATGTTCTGCTTGCGGATAAGGCTTGTCTGCATACCCCAGTCGACCATGAAAATCACTGGCACAAGCCTGTAAAAAAGCGTTAAAACGGGCTTTCTTGCGATAGGCATCCGTTGCCTGCAACATATCGGCAATGGTACCAGGGCGCAATTCCAGTGCCCGGTGAACCTCACCATGAAAACGCGCCACCAGCAGTGCCAGATCCCTGGACTCTCCGGGAACCCGGATGCGCTCGCACAGCGCCGCAGCCAGTTCCACACTGTGTGCCTCATGACCGATATGGCGCGGCCACGCATCAGGCGGTGTAACTCCTTTGCCCAGATCATGCGTTAACGCGGCAAAACGGACTTCAAGGGGAAAGTGCTTCGAAGCAGCGTAATCAATCACCATCATGACATGAATACCGGTATCAACTTCAGGATGGGAATGTACCGGCTGCGGCACACCAAATAATGCATCCACTTCCGGCAAAATACGGGCCAGCGCACCACATTCCCGCAAAACATGGAACATGCGCGAAGGGTGCTGTTCCATCAGGCCATGGGCGATTTCCTGCCAGACACGCTCCGGCACCAGTGCTTCTGTCTCACCGGTATGGACAATCTCTTTCATCAGCTCCAGCGTTTCCGGTGCCACCTGAAAACCGAAGCGTGCCGCAAATCGCGCAACCCGCAGCACCCTTACCGGATCTTCCACAAATGCGGGACCAATGTGACGCAGAATGCCCTGCTGCAAATCGGCGATACCGCCAAACGGATCAACAATATTGCCAGCTTCATCTTTGGCCATGGCATTGATCGTCAAATCGCGGCGCGCCAGATCTTCCTGCAAAGTGACACCGGGTGCGGCGTAAACTTCAAATCCCCTGTAACCTCTGGCAATTTTCCGTTCAGTGCGTGCCAGCGCGTACTGCTCATGTGTTTCAGGATGCAAAAATACCGGAAAATCCTTACCCACCGGACGATAGCCCAGCCGCACCATCTCTTCCGGGCTGGCCCCAACCACGACATAATCCTGATCCTTTACCGGCAGCCCCAGCAGCTCGTCCCGTATAGACCCACCCACCCGATAAATTTTTATCTCCGGCATATCAGTGTTTGGGTGCTACCGTCCCAAGCCGCTGTTTCAGGGTCGGTTTATTGGCATGGCCGAAATTACTGGCGTAGTACATCGCATTGCTCAGCACGACTTTGACGTAGTCACGTGTTTCATTGAACGGGATGGTTTCAGCATAAACTGCACCTTCCAGCGGCCGGATATCCTTCCACTGCTTTGCCCGACCCGGCCCGGCGTTATAGGCAGCAGCGGCAAGCAACGGCTGATCATCCAGCTGATCCAGCACATGCCTCAGATAGTAGGTCCCCAACTGAAGATTGGTATTGATATCGGTGATCAGACTGGTACGAAAATCCTGCACTCCCAGTTTACCCGCCACCCATTTGGCGGTTGCCGGCATCAGCTGCATCAACCCGGCAGCTCCGGCACCGGATTTAATATCGGCGATAAAGCGGCTTTCCTGCCGTATCAATCCGTATACAAACGCTTCATCCAGCTGATTTTGCTGCAGAACAGACCGCATCTGCTCACGATAAGGGGCCAGATAACGCAGATTAAAATCATGGTGTGCAACCGTTTTAATGGCCGTGTTGATCACCCGGTCATAAATACCATAACGCTGGGCTACCTTTGCCGCCGCCAGCAGTTGCTCATCGCTGAAATTCTGTATTGTCCAGATCCACTCGCGATTCGCCTCCACTCTCTGATTCAGCCGGTACAGCGCCAATGCCCGGCGAATTCCCGGATTTTGTTCCATGAGGCGGATGGTATTCTGCCCAACCTGCTGCTCGCTTGCCGGAACACTGAGCATTTCACCCAGTTCCTCTCTTGCCATTTGCCCGTAAAAACTGTGCTCACGGCTCAGGGGAATAAGTAAAGCATTGGCTTCAGAATTTTTTTTATCGACTTTCAATGCACGCGCACGCCAGTAACGCCAGACATCCTCCTGCTGCATGGTGGCAGGCATCTGACTGATGCTGTCCCGCAGAATTTTCCAGTTACCTTCACGCAACGCTGCGCGCGCTTTCCAGGCATGTTTGATTTCAGACAGCGGATAGGCGTGTTTGCCCGCCGTCGCTTCTGTAAACCAGTTCAGGGCGCGTGGATCCTGTCGGATTGCTGCCCAATAGGCAAGGTTACCTGTGAAATAAGACTGATCCGTTTCCGGAAACTGGCCGCGGATTTTCTGCCAGCGAGCCAGCGCCTGATTGGTTTCGCTGCGCAGCAGGCGCAACAGCGCAAACAGCACAATTTCACGATCGGCACGCGACCGGACTGATACCTGCCGGTCAAGAAAACGTCTGGCATCCTTGATTACCGCACTCAGTTTCTGTAAATCCAGTGCCTGATACGGGGGCAGATATTGGTTCAAACTTCTGGCCACACTGGTATTTCCTGCTTCCAAAGCCAGCCGGATTCTGGCCCAGATATCCTCTACTGAAAGCACGCCGGATTTAATCACTGTCTCAAAGGCATCAGTGCAGCTGGCCGGCATATCACGCCCGGTAAACCAGCGTGTCCGGATCTCTCCACTGGCTGTTCTGTCCCCCCTGGCCAGCCGGTATCGCAAGGCATAGCATTGCAGGCTGTCCTCACGGTTAACCAGTTTAGGGTATTCCTCAGAAAACAGCGCCCATTGCTGACGTTTGCCAAGAAGCTGCAGCCAGTCCGCCCGCAGCCTGTCTGCCACAAAACTGCCATCATAGCGTGCCAGAAATGTTTTAACCGTCCCTGTGTCCGCTGTATCCAGAGACAGACGCAACTGGAAGTATTCCGCATAAGGTGCCAGCACGTGGTATTTCATACGGCTGACGTACTCGGCAACACGCGCCGCGTTACCTGCCCGGAAGGCTTCCCGCACTTCCAGGTAATCTTCATCTCCCCCGGCAAACAACAACTGCGCCCAAAATGCCAAAAACAACCCGGCAAGCATCCTGCTCATAACTTAACCCGTTTATCCAAAACCATGATCTGTACTGAAACAATGCGTAAGGCACCTCTGCCTGAACCCTCCACTCGTTCGTGCAGAGGTGCCTTAACCGCACAGCCAGCTGTTCAGCCGGCAATTGTTTCAACAAACCCAGCCTACAGAGGAAATCACATATTCATGTGACAATAAAAGGGGGTATCGTTCATCTTTTCCTGCCGGGATCCACTCATTCAGAAAGCAATACAACTTATTTTTATGATCAGATAACCCCTTGCGCCAGCATGGCTTCGGCCACTTTCACGAATCCGGCAATATTTGCACCATCCACATAATTGACTGTGCCATCCGGTTTTTTGCCGTACTGGGTACAGGAACAGTGAATGGCGCGCATGATTTCCTGTAATCGCATATCAACTTCTCCACTGGTCCAGGAAAGCCGCATTGCCTGCTGACTCATTTCCAGGCCTGAGGTAGCCACCCCGCCCGCATTACTTGCCTTGCCCGGTGCAAACAACACATTCGCATGCTGGAACCGTTCAATCGCTCCCGCAGTACTTGGCATATTGGCACCTTCGGCTACACAGCTCACCCCGTTTTTGACCAGTGCAGCCGCATCATGCTCGTTCAGTTCATTCTGCGTCGCGCAAGGCAAGGCAACATCCACCGGCACATGCCACGGCCTCTCACCCGGAAGAAATTGTGCTCCAATCCGTTCAGCGTACTCATTGACACGACCATAAAGGCGATTTTTGACTTCAGCCAGAATGACCAGTTTTTCAGGTGTAAATCCGGCATCATCTACTACCGTACCGCTTGAATCTGAAATAGTGACAACTTTGGCACCCAGTGACATAGCTTTATCAATGGCAAACTGTGCCACATTTCCCGAGCCGGACACCGATACCCGCAAGCCTTTCAGTGAACGACCGGCATGATTCAGCATTTCTTCAGCAAAATAAACCAGACCATAACCTGTCGCTTCCGGTCGCAGCAATGATCCTCCGAAACTCAATCCCTTACCTGTAAACACGCAATCTGCCCGGTTAGTCAGTTTCTTGACCATCCCGGCCATATATCCAACTTCCCGGCCCCCCACACCAATATCCCCGGCCGGCACATCAGTATCGGCTCCAACATGCCGGAACAACTCAGCCGCATACGCCTGACAAAAACGCATGATTTCCCCAGGACTTTTACCTTTTGGATCAAAATCCGACCCTCCTTTACCGCCCCCCATCGGCAGCGTTGTCAGTGCATTCTTGAATGTCTGTTCAAATGAAAGGAATTTAAGAATGGAAAGATTGACAGACGGGTGGAAGCGCGTACCTCCTTTATATGGTCCGATCGCCGAGTTGTACTGAATACGGTACCCGCGGTTCACTTTAACCTCACCACGATCATCAGTCCATGCCACCCGGAATATGATCACGCGTTCCGGTTCAATCAGCCGATCCAGCAATCCCTGTTCAGCATATCGGGAATGCTCGACAATAAACGGCCACAAACTTTCGATCACTTCTGAAACAGCTTGCAGAAACTCAGGTTGCCCCGGATTCCTCTCGGAAACGTATTGCTTGAACTCCTCGATACTGCCGTACTTCATCTCCATCCCCTTCCGTAAATTAATGTAATAGTAAGTGCTCAAAGAAACCGGCCGCCCGACATACGGCTGATAATCATCGCAAAATTTCACTGATTACGGGGAAGTTTGCAAGCCATTTCTGAAAAAAAACTAAAGGGATGGAAACCGGTTGCGACAATCAACCCATCCTGTCGGCAAGACAAAATCGGCTGTCAAATAAATCCGTTATAAAACAGATGGATGTTCAGCAATATCCTGCCAGAGAAACTGCTGGCCAGCCGGTTGACAAAAACAATGATCAACGCTTATAGATCAGCGCTCATAGGCCAGAATAGGGGCCAGCCAGCGTTCTGCCTCCTCCAGGGTCCAGCCTTTGCGCCTTGCGTAATCCTCGACCTGATCTTTACCGATTTTCCCGACTGCAAAATAATCAGATTCGGGGTGGGAAAGATAAAAACCGGAAACCGCTGCGGTTGGCACCATGGCAAAAGCTTCCGTTACAATGATTCCACTGCGTTTTTCTGCTTCCAGCAGAGCAAACAGCGGTCCTTTTTCGGTATGGTCAGGGCAGGCGGGATAACCCGGTGCCGGGCGAATTCCCACATATTGCTCGTCGATCAGCTGTTCATTGCCAAGGCTCTCGTCTTTTACGTACCCCCAGAATTCCCGCCGCACCCGTGCATGCATGTGCTCTGCGAATGCTTCAGCCAGACGGTCAGCCAGTGCTTTCAGGATGATTGCACTGTAATCATCATTTGCCGCCTCGAAGGCGCGCACCCGCTCATCAATACCGAAACCGGAGCTGACTGCGAACAAACCGATGGTGTCATCTATCCCGGTTTCACGCGGAGCGATGAAATCGGCCAGGGCCAGATTGGGACGCCCTGCCGGCTTGGCTGTCTGCTGCCGCAGGGAATGCCAGGTCATAACCACTTTGCCGCGACTGCGATCGGCATAAATCTCGATGTCATCGCCATTGACGGTATTGGCCGGAAACAGACCGATGACGGCATTGGCTGAGAGCCATTTCTGCTCGACGATCTTCTTGAGCATGGTCTGGGCATCACGAAACAGATTGCTCGCCGCTTCGCCGACAACCTCATCCTGCAGAATAGCGGGGTAACGCCCGTGCAGTTCCCACGCCTGGAAGAACGGTGTCCAGTCGATGTACGGAACCAGCGTTTCCAGCGGATAGCTGTTCAGTGTGCGCAGCCCCAGAAAATCCGGAGCTGGTGGCGTGTAACGGCTCCAGTCGGTTTTGAACGCGTTGGCCCGGGCTTCCTCAAATGTAAGCAATTTGGATGGCCCTTTTTTATTTTTATGCTGTGCCCGGTTCTTTTCCTGCTCGGCCTTAACCTGCTCAATATAACTGTCACGCTGATCCTGTGACATCAGATTGCTGCACACTCCAACAGCCCGGCTGGCATCCGGCACCCAGACAGTCACCCCGCTGTAATGCGGAGCAATTTTGACTGATGTATGCACACGCGAAGTGGTTGCGCCACCAATCAGCAGAGGAATGGTGAACTTCTCACGTTCCATTTCTTTCGCCACATGCGCCATTTCTTCCAGCGAAGGGGTAATCAGGCCGGACAGACCAATCATGTCAGCCTGTTCACGACGCGCCATTTCCAGGATCTGGGCACTGGGCACCATCACGCCCATATTGATGACTTCAAAATTATTGCACTGCAACACAACGGAAACGATGTTTTTACCAATATCGTGCACATCCCCCTTGACCGTGGCAATCACCAGCTTGCCCTTGGGCTTGCTGTCACCGGAAATCTTTTTCTCTGCCTCGATGTATGGCAGCAGATGGGCAACCGCCTGCTTCATCACGCGCGCCGATTTAACCACCTGCGGCAGAAACATTTTGCCGGCACCAAACAGGTCACCGACCACATTCATGCCATCCATCAGCGGGCCTTCGATCACCTCGATCGGCTTGCCGCCCTGACTGATGATTTCCTGCCGGACAATCTCGGTATCTTCAACAATGTAAGTACTGATCCCCCTGACCAGCGCATGGATCAGGCGCTGCCGTACCGGTTCATCACGCCAGGCAAGATCCTCAATCTGTTCCTTTTTTTGTCCCCTGAAGTGTTCTGCAAACTCCACCAGACGTTCTGTCGCATCCGGCCGCCGGTTCAGCAACACATCCTCAACATGTTCCAGCAGATCAGGGGGAATATCGGAATACACCCCCAGCTGGCCGGCGTTGACAATCCCCATGGTCATCCCCGCTTTAACCGCGTAATACAGGAAGGCAGTATGAATCGCCTCGCGGATCGGTTCATTACCGCGAAATGAGAAAGACACATTGGAAACACCACCGCTCACTTTAGCGTAAGGCAGTGTTTGCCGGATGATGCGGGTAGCCTCGATGAAGTCCACCGCGTAGTTACTGTGCTCCTCAATACCCGTGGCAATCGCAAAAATGTTGGGGTCAAAGATAATATCTTCGGGTGGGAAATCAGCCTGCTCAATCAGCGTATGGTAGCTGCGTGTACAGATGCCCACCTTGCGCTGCAAGGTATCGGCCTGCCCGGTCTCATCGAAAGCCATCACAATCACCGCGGCTCCATAACGGCGTGCCAGCCTGGCGTGGTGCAGAAATTCCGCTTCCCCTTCCTTGAGACTGATCGAGTTAATGATTGCCTTGCCCTGAATGCATTTCAGACCCGCTTCAATTACTGTCCATTTGCTGGAATCGAGCATGATCGGCAACCGGCAGATATCCGGTTCAGCGGCCACCAGATTCAGAAAGGTCACCATCGCCTTTTGCGAATCCAGCATTGCCTCATCCATGTTGATATCAATAATCTGCGCACCGTTTTCCACCTGACTGCGCGCCACCGCCAGTCCTTCGGTGTAATTGCCGTTGAGAATCAGCCGGGCAAATGCCTTGGAACCGGTGACGTTGGTACGCTCCCCCACATTGACGAACAGGGAATGCTCATCAATATTGAGGGGCTCAAGACCGGAAAGCCGTAATTTTTTGGGAATATCAGGCAGCCTGCGCGGTGGAATCTCCCGGATCGCTTCAGCAATGGCAGCGATATGCTTCGGCGTGGTGCCACAACACCCGCCAACAATATTGACGAACCCCGACTGTGCAAAATCTTTGATCAGCCGCGCAGTATATTCCGGTGTCTCGTCATAGCCGGTTTCAGCCAGTGGATTAGGCAGGCCAGCATTGGGGTGCGCGCTGGTAAAAACCTCGGCCACATTGGATAATTCCTCCACATACGGGCGCATCAGTTCCGCTCCCAGCGCACAGTTGATCCCTACCGAGAGAGGGCGCGCATGCCGTACCGAATTCCAGAAAGCTTCCGGTGTCTGCCCGGAAAGGTTACGCCCGGAAGCATCAGTGATCGTGACTGAAATCATCACCGGCAGACGTAATCCGTGCGTTTCAAAATACTGGTCAATGGCAAATAACGCTGCCTTGGCATTCAGCGTATCGAAAATGGTTTCGACCAGTAAAATATCCGCACCGCCATCAACCAGCCCGCGCACCGATTCGGTATAGCTTTCCACCAGACTGTCAAATGTGATGGCGCGAAATCCGGGATCATTGACATCCGGTGAAATCGAAGCTGTTTTGGTGGTAGGCCCGATCACACCGGCAACAAAACGGGGCTTTCCCGGTAGTTTTGCTTCTATCGCCCGTGCTTCCTCACACGCCAGACGTGCGCCCGCCACATTCAGCTCGTAAACCAGGTCTTCCATGTGGTAATCAGCCATTGAAGGCGCATTCGAGTTGAATGTATTGGTCTCGATGATATCCGACCCGGCTTCGAGATAAGCGCGATGAATGGCGCGGATCCCCTCCGGTCTGGTCAGACAGAGCAGGTCGTTATTACCTCTGAGATCATGCGGGAAATCAGCAAAACGCTCGCCCCGGTAGTCTGCTTCAGTCAGCTTGTAGCTCTGGATCATCGTCCCCATGGCACCATCGAGCAATACGATGCGCTCGGCCAGTAACTGTTTCAGCAAATCAGCACGTTCATGCATAGTCATAACAGACCTTCAGGTTGAAATTGTTCAGTCAGTGAAAACAAAACGGGGGAGATTTTATTTGGGAAACGCAGTCATGCCATCACGCAGGCGAAGCAATGTTTCCTCTTTCCCCAGCAGCTCCAGTACAGCATCGATCGCCGGGGTTTGTGTCTCGCCGGTGGCCATGACCCGCAACGGCATCGCCAGATGGGGAAATTTCAGATTGTGCGAGGAAACTGTCTGTTTGATTTCATGGTGGATACTCTCCCGCTTCCACTCAATCTGTACCAGGCGATCAATCAGATATTCCAGTACCGGACGGATTTCAGCAGTGAAATACTGCGTTCTGAATGCCTCAGAAGGTTCGATCGTCTGGAAAAAATAAACTGAAGCATCAGCCAGTTCCTCAACGGTACTGACACGATCTTTCAGTAAACCAACAATCCTGTGCAGGCTTTCTGCTGCCGGCAGACGATAGTTTCTTTCCAGCAGGAACGGCATCACCAGCTCTGTCAGCCGCGCATCGTCAGCCACCTTCAGATAATGCTGGTTCAGCCAGGTCAGTTTCTCCGGGTTAAATTTTGCCGGGGAGCGATTGATTGCTGTCAGGTCAAACCACTCTACCAGCTCCTCCCGGCTAAAGATTTCCTCATCACCGTGTGACCATCCGAGCCGCGCCAGATAATTGATCAACGCTTCCGGCAGATAACCCTGATCCCGATAATGCATCACCGACACTGCTCCGTGCCGCTTGGAAAGCCGTTCTCCGTCCGCCCCCAGAATCATGGGCACATGCGCATATTGTGGTACGGATTCTCCCAGTGCCTTAAGGATATTGATCTGGCGCGGTGTATTGTTGACGTGATCATCCCCGCGGATGACATGTGTGATTCCCATATCGAGATCATCAAGCACCACACCAAAATTATAGGTAGGGGTACCGTCACTCCTCAGCAATACCAGATCATCCAGCTCGTGGTTAGCCACGCTGATTTTGCCTTTTACCAGATCATTGAACGTCACATACCCTTCCAGTGGGGTTTTCAGGCGCACAACCGGTTTGATGCCTGCCGGCGGCGTCTGCCTGCTGTCACGCCAGCGACCGTCATAACGTGGTTTTAACCCGGCCAGGCGCTGCTGTTCCCGCAGCGCATCCAGCTCCTCCTTACTGGCATAGCACTGATAGGCAAGCCCTTGCGAAAGCAGCTGTTCCGCAACTTCGTGATAGCGATGCAACCGCTGCATCTGGTAATACGGCCCTTCATCATAATCGAGCCCCAGCCAGGCCATGCCGTCAAGAATCGCCTGCACTGATTGTTGGGTCGAACGTTCAAGGTCGGTATCCTCGATTCTCAGTACAAATTTTCCGCCTGATTTCCGGGCAAACGCCCAGGAAAAAAGCGCAGTACGTGCCCCGCCAATATGAAGATATCCGGTAGGGCTGGGAGCAAAGCGTGTTTTTACCATCTGATTACACTAAAAATTGGAGTGTGGTTGTATGCGGTCATTTCTGTTTCCAGAGCTGTTTTTTCTCACCCGGGCAAGGTGAAAATATCTCCGGGTTAAGCCGAGCAGAGCAGATAATCAAACACTATTGCCTGCAGCCCCTGTTTTTTGATAAGGGGTCATTATGTTACCATGAACGGCGCGTTTCCCTGTCTCCCCGGGTAGCTGACTGGCACAGCCTTTACCGCCCCAGCCGTTGATCCTGCAGGCATAATCCGCTTGTTTGCTCCATTGTTCGTCATTTATTGAATCGGATAACAATTAGAAAATGTTTTTTCATACGCTTTTCCGGGATGAGCTGAGGTTGATTTGGTAAATGTCTTTTACGAAGAAGCCGGTGCCCTCAAAGTCGGCAGTGTTCTGACTGACAATACTGCTTCCCTGCAAATCGAATCGGCGCACGGGAAACGTTCCAAAATCAAGGCAACATCGGTTTTGTTACGTTTTGAAAATCCGCCAATGCATGGATTCATACAGCAGGCACAGGAAAAAGCGGCCGATATTGATGTCAATTTCCTGTGGGAATGTTGTGAAGAAACCCGGGAATTCACCGGACAGGAACTGGCTGGCGATTATTTTGGCCACACACCGGATCCCGTCGAAATTGCTGCCATCACGATTCTGCTCAGCCAGAATCCGGTTTATTTTCATAAAAAGGGGGCAGGCCGTTTCAGGGCAGCCCCGCCGGAAATCCTGCGGGCGGCACTGGCCAGCCGTGAAAAGAAACGACTGGCTGAGGAGAAACAGGCCGGCTACGTGCAGCAACTGACAAAATTTGAGCTGCCCGACACCTTCCGGCCGCTGATTGATGACCTGTTATACCGGCCGGATAAAAATACAGTTGAATGGAAAGCGCTGGAAGCCGCATGTGAGGCTACCCGACTGAGCGTGCCCGGATTACTGGAACAATGCGGTGCGATTCCTTCAACACATGATTACCATTTCAACCAGTTTTTACACGAACATTTCCCGGAAGGGATCAGCACAGATTCATACCCTGCCGATTTAGCCGGCATGGCTCCGGAAGATTTACCGGAAGCCGGTGTCAGGGCATTCAGTATCGATGATGCCACTACAACTGAAATCGATGATGCCTTCTCTGTTACCCCGCTGAGCTACGGCAGTTTCCGGATTGGAATACACATTGCCACGCCCGCTTTGGGAGTGGCACCAGATTCCCTGCTTGACAAACTGGCAGCAAGACGTCTGTCCACGGTTTATCTCCCCGGCCGTAAAATCACCATGCTCCCGGAAAGTGTCATTCAGCACTTCACCCTGGGAGAAACGCACCAGCGGCCGGTACTCTCGTTATATCTGGAGGTGGCGGATGATTTCACCGTCACCCGCACTTTCAGCCGGATCGAGACCATTGAAGTTTCAACCAACCTGCGCCTTGATTCACTCGAACAGCAGTTTAACGAAATCACCCTGCAAGACAACCGGACAGATTACCCTTTTGCCCATGAGCTGAAACTGCTCTGGAATTTTGCCTGCAAAATGGAAAAATTACGTGGCAAGGATCAGGACATCAACAGTGAAAAAACCGATTACAGTTTCGTCATAGTTCAGGATCATGTTTCGGTTTACGAACGTCGCCGGGGTGCCCCTATTGACAAGGTCGTATCAGAACTGATGATTTTCGCCAATGCTGAATGGGGCAAGCAGCTGGCAGATGCCGGTTATGCCGGGATTTACCGCAGTCAGGGAAACGGCAAAGTGAAAATGAGCCTGTCCCCTGCGCCACATCAGGGGCTGGGTGTATCACAATATGCCTGGAGCAGCTCGCCCATGCGGCGATACGTCGATCTTATCAACCAGCGCCAGTTAATCGCACTGGTGTCGGGCACCCCTCCACCCTACACCCGGGAAAACGACACACTGCTGATCACTATGCGTGATTTTGAAATTGCGTATGCAACCTATGCGGATTTCCAGCGCGGTATGGAACGCTACTGGTGCCTGCGCTGGCTGCTGCAGGAAAACGTCAGCACATCCGGCGCCATCGTCATCAGGGAAAATCTGGTTAAACTGGATCGTCTGCCGCTGGTTGTCCGCGTACCCTCGTTACCGGATCTGTCTCCCGGCACGCCAGTCGCGATCGGCATCTCACAGATCAATCTGCTTGATCGTTCGCTCAACGCCAGTTTTCTTGGTAAAAGTGAAGGTTGACGATTGACGCAGCTCACCGCAGTTATCCGCTACCCCATGCAACCCGATCACAAAATTTATCCGGCACTGTTGATCTCACTGCTGTTGCATATGGCTGTCATTGCAGGTGTATCACTCAGTCTCCCCCAGCAGAAAACGACCAGGATCACCAGATCCATGGATGTCATTCTGGTCAACAGTCAATCCTCAACCAGGCCGGCAGATGCGAAAGTACTGGCCCAGGCCAACCTTGATGGTGGCGGCAACGTGGCGGAAGACCGGCGGGCAAAAACGCCGCTGCCGGTACTGCCTGGTGTGAAACCCGTCATGAATCTGGCTGAAGCCACCCGGAAAACCAGACAACTGGAACAGGAAGTCAAAAAACTGCTGACGGCAGCTGAAAGCAAAACCCAAATTATCCAGCCGCCACCCCAGGCAAAGCCGGGGAAAGATAAACCCGTCCGGAATCCACCTGCCGCCAAACCGGATAATTACAATGATTTTATGCAGCGCAGCCTTGAAATTGCGCGTCTTGAAGCACAAATCGCAAAAGATCACGAGGCCTATCAGAAACGGCCGAAGCGTACCTATATCGGGGCCCGTACCCGCGAATACCGCTTTGCCCGCTACCTGGAAGACTGGCGGCTCAAAGTGGAACGTATCGGTAACCTGAATTACCCGGAAATTGCCAGAAAACAAAAACTTTACGGCAGCCTGCAGCTCACCGTGGGTGTGCGCTCCGATGGCAGTCTGGAATCAATCGGCATTGACCGTTCTTCCGGAATACAGGCACTGGACGATGCCGCCATCCACATTGTACGGCTGGCCGCACGTAACGGATTTGCGCCCTTCCCGCCCGATATCAGCCGTGATACCGACATCCTGCATATTACCCGCACCTGGGTATTTTCCCGCTCAGACAAACTGCTGAGTGAATAACGCTCAGATAACCGGAATCAGCAGGCATGGATACCTACGCAGTCATTGGCAACCCGGTCACACACAGCAAATCACCATTTATTCATACCCGATTTGCACAGCAGACCGGCCGGATCATGCGCTACATCGCCCTGTCAGCACCATTGGACGGATTTGAACAAACTGTTCTGGATTTCCGGAAAGAAGGCGGCAAAGGCATGAACATCACCGTTCCGTTCAAATTTGAGGCTTACGCCCTTGCCAGTCGGCTGACAGATCGTGCCAGCGCAGCGCGTGCAGTCAACACATTCCGGTTTGAGGAGGCTGGAGAAATACTCGGCGACAATACCGACGGGATTGGGCTGGTACGTGATATTGAGATCAATCTGAATTTTCCGCTGGAAGGTAAACAGATTCTGCTGATGGGAGCAGGGGGTGCCGCCAGCGGCGTCATTCTGCCATTGCTGCAACAGCACCCCGGTCTGCTGGCTATCGCCAACCGCAATCCGGATAAAGCCGTGTTACTGCAGCAGCAGTTTACAGGCTACGGCGATATCGTTGCCGGGCATTATCAGGATTTTACCGGGCAACATTTTGACCTCATCATTAACGCCACCTCTGCCAGCCTGCACAATGCACTTCCCCCTGTACCGGCAGATTTACTGCATGGCACAGCACTTGCCTATGACATGCTTTACAGCAGCAGGCTGACACCATTTCTGGAATTCGCCAAAGCACAGGGAGTGACACATCTGGCTGATGGCGCCGGTATGCTGGTGGAACAGGCGGCAGAATCTTTTTCTCTGTGGCATGGCATTCACCCTGAAACACAGCCTGTTATCCGGCAACTCCGGGATGAGTTGCATTGTCATGCCCCGTGAAATTCACACGCACACCTCCATCTTCCCCATCCAAATCCAGGCTGATCAGCACCTGGCTGCTGCGTCCGCTGTTACTGCTCCTGACGACAGCCCTGCTTTACCAGTCCTGGTTCCTGCTGCACATCGTCTACTGGCACACCTACCCTGTCACCACCAGCGCACTGATGCGGGACCGGCTGGAAACCATGCGCCGGCAAAACCCTGCTGCAGAATTACAGCACCAATGGGCAGATTACGCACAGATCTCCGGCCATCTCAAACGGGCTGTTATTGCCGCTGAAGATGCCCGTTTCCTGCAGCACCAGGGGTTTGATTACCAGGCGATTGAAACCGCCTGGAAAAAAAACCTGAAACAGCGCAAATGGGCAGCCGGCGGATCAACCATCAGCCAGCAGCTTGCCAAGAATCTGTTTTTATCCACAGAGAAAACTGTGTTGCGCAAGTTCCAGGAAACCCTTATCACCCTGATGCTGGAAGCAATACTGACCAAACGGCGTATTCTGGAAATCTACCTGAACATCATCGAATGGGGTGATGGTATCTTCGGCATCGAGGCTGCCGCCCGCCATTATTTTGGAATACCTGCATCATCACTCACCCCTGCACAGGCCGCCTGGCTGGCCTCCATCATTCCGAATCCACGTTTTTATGACAGCCACCGCAAACTGCCTAAACTGCTCAGAAAATCCGAAATTATTCTGTCACGCCTGCCGACAGCAAAAATTCCCTAACCTTGCTGAAAATAACCCGGTTCATTCTCCCGGAAAGATTTTTTTGTAATCTTCCCTTTCCACGCTTGCACTAACTGGTATTCTCCACACCAGTTTCCGGGTAATGGTAATGGATATCAGCGGATATAATTGCCTTGCTTTTTTATAACGCCCAGTAACCTGAACAGCAAACCTGCCATGACTGAAGAAAACCGCGAAAATCCGGAAGAGAAACAGCAGAAAGTAATTTCCCTGCTGCAAAAATACAAGCTGGTCGAAGGATTTGTCCGCCTGCAGGATTCCCCGGAGCCGGAGCTGATCGAATCAATCATACAAAAGCAGAATCTGGCCAATTTGCGACAGGCGCTGGACAGACTTCATCCGGCAGATATCGCCCATCTCCTTGAATCCCTCCCGCTTGAAGATCGCCTGATTATCTGGGGGATGGTCAAGGCCGAGCAGGATGGTGAGGTGCTGCTTGAAGTCTCCGACGCGGTTCGCCAGACACTGATCGAGGACATGGACAGCAGGGAGCTGGTTGCGGCGGCAGAACAGCTCGATGCAGATGAAATTGCCGACCTGGCACCGGATTTGCCATCTGAAGTCATGGAAGATGTCTTTCGGGCATTGCCGACGGAAGAACGTGAACAACTGCGCGCTGCCATGTCCTATTCCGAGGATGCAGTCGGCGCGTTAATGGATTTTGATGTGATTACCGTGCGCAGCGATGTGCGCATCGAGGTAGTGCTGCGCTATTTGCGCCGGCTGGGTGAATTACCGGATCACACCGATCAGCTGTTCGTGGTTGGCCGTGATGAGCAGCTGCAGGGTGCATTGCTGTTGAATCAGTTACTGGTGAGTGACCCTGAATCTTCAGTGGCAGAAGTTATGGCGCACGACACCGTCAAATTTTTGCCGGATGATAAAGCGGAAGAGGCCACTCATGCATTTGAACGCTATGATCTGGTCACGGCTCCGGTTGTCTCTCAGGAAGGAAAATTGCTGGGCCGGGTAACTGTCAATGCAGCCATTGATTTCATCCGCGAAAGAGCTGATCTCGAAGCGCGCAACCAGGCCGGGCTGAGTGAAGAAGAAGATCTGTTTGCCCCCATCTGGAAAAGTGTACGCAACCGCTGGGCCTGGCTGGCGATCAATCTGGTCACGGCGTTTATTGCTTCCCGTGTCATTGGATTGTTTGAGGATTCAATCGAGAAACTGGTAGCACTCGCGGCGCTGATGCCGATTGTGGCAGGTGTTGGCGGGAATTCGGGCAATCAGACCATCACCATGATCGTCCGCGCCATCGCGCTGGGACAGGTGAATCAGGACAGCACGCTCAAACTGATCAGCAAGGAAATCGGTGTCGGTATCGTCAACGGTATCGTATGGGGAAGTGTGGTCGGGATATTCACTTACACCCTCTACCATGATGTCCAGCTGGGTCTGGTCATTTCTCTGGCCATGCTGCTGAATCTGCTGCTGGCAGCAACGGTTGGCGTGCTTATCCCGCTGATTCGCATAAAACTCGGGCGCGATCCCGCTCTTGGCTCCAGCGTCATGATCACGGCTGTCACTGACAGCGGCGGTTTTTTTATTTTCCTGGGTCTGGCCACGTTATTTCTGCTTTGAAATTTCAGTTCTGGCAGGCAATACCGACAGATAGAATTTATAGGCAAGATGCGGTAGCAAACGGTATAGCGGCATTCGCAGCCAGTGGCTGCGCCAGTAAAGCCACATGCGCGCATATTTTGCTCTTCTGGCAGGATAATCAGGATGTTGCGGCAGCAATGCCAGCGGTACACAGTAATGCATGACACATTGCGCAATTCGGCCAGGCCGCCGGTCAAGCTGCTTTTCCAGGCCATCCGGAATAGCAGATCGCAGCAGCAGGCGACTGAAATACAAACCATAAAACAACGGCTTTCCCAGCCCAAGCTGATTGGCGCGCCCGATCAGTTTCTGCCGGAAAAGTGGCTGCCGGTTGCTGAAAAACAGTAACAGCTCGCTGAAATCCACCAGATGACGCAGATCATCGGCCAGCTCATTGTTCTGGAACAGATTGACGGCACAGTGCAGCACCATGTCTTCCGGGCTTAATACATAGCACCCGGCCTCTTTCACTTCAATTGCCGCTTCCCGGAATGACTGCGGGTCAATTTTCAGTTTGCCCAGTGGAGAAGAAAGCGTATGGTGAACATCCACTTCAATACTGCGTTCAGGATGTACCAGCGCGGGAATTTCATGGCTCCACTCACGATAGTAACGCTCATCGTAATCAGTCAGCGCGTGATGCTGCCAGCCTTTCTTCAGCAGGGCAGCTTCAACCCGGCGCAGATTTTCCTTTGACACCAGCAAATCGAGATCAGCAAACATGCGCCCTGCCGCATTCGGCAGATCCTGCAGCAGATAGGCCATTCCCTTGAGCACAATGACGGGCATATCAGAATCATCCAGCGCCCAGCGCACCCGGTTCAGCTCCCAACGTACTGATTGCTGCTGTTTTCTCGCCTGGATCAGACCGGAACGCAACAGATTGGCGGCACGTATCGGGATATTGTCCAGCAATCCTTCTCTTTCCAGTCTGGCTGCCAGATAGCCGGATAGCTGCGCCCGTCTTGCCAGCCGCAGCAGTAATTCCCATTGCCGATTATCGTATCCGATCAGGGAAGCAGGCTGAATGATCGCTTCCAGCAGCAGCCGGTGATGCTCCGCCCGGAGACCTGTCTTAAATTCAATCATCAGTTCATATCAGCCGGCATATCAGTCAGCGCATCCAGTGCTGCCAGCACACTGTCAAAATCGGAATACACCAGTTTGCGGCATTCACAATTCCGAACCAGATGCGTGACCGCATTAAACGCGGTTTCTCCCAGCAGCTCATAGTTAAATGCATTGCTGGCAAGTAACAGAAATGCCTCGGATCGCGGTAGCGGCTCCAGTTGCAACGCTGCACCAGTTGACCATTTTGGAAAAACAATCCAGCGGGATTGTGCTGTCTCATCGGTACGCCTGATACTCTCCTGCGGCGGGCGCACATGGGCAACCGTACCTTTCAGCGTACCAGGTATTTCCGGCCCCAGCACAGCTTCCGGCAGATAATCGCGAATGACTTCTATGGACCGGTTCTTGAGTGGCATCAGCCGGGGCAGTGGAAAAAACGCACCAGACTGCGGATCCATCAACCCGAACTCATCGGAAAACAGCCGGTAGCCGCGGTGAATCAGTGCCGTGCACAAGGTTGTCTTACCACTGCCGGGCCAGGCTGGCAGCAACAGCACATGGCCATTGCGTTCCACGGCAGCAGAATGAAACAGCAGAAGGTGATTGATACGCATGGCGATGGCCAGATTGATACCCCACTCCAGCGTTGCCAGCGCCTGCTCTGCAGGAACAGGTGGAAATGGAGAGCGGCCATCAACCTCAAACTGAATCAGCCGGGCAAACGGTCGCCTGATCGAACACCTTGATATTACCCTGACGTGGAACTCGGCAATCTCAGCCTCTCCCATCAGCGAATAATGGGCATACATCCGGTAAAGCTGATCAATAAGCTGGGGCAGCCGGGTGCGAATGGACAGGTTGAACGGCCCTGTTTTTACACGCAACCCCGACCCGGTAAGCAGTACACGGAATGCATCCCGCGACAGTTGTCCAGCCCTCACGCGCTTTCTTTTACTCTCACAATCAGGCCCAGTGCTTCAAAACGCTGCAAGGTCCGGGCGATTTGTTCGGGAAATTGCGTATCAGGCAACAATGTAAAATATTCCGACAATTTTTGGCACAATCCCTCAAGGGTAACAGGAGACTGGCCCAGCATTATAAGAACCTGCAATCCCATTTCATTCAGGAAATGGGTTTTGCCGGATTCCGGCTGGAAGACAGTAAATTCACCATCCCAGTTTTCTATGCGGAGTGATGAAAAGCCGTGTACTTGCCAGTGATCCATTCAGGCCGGCGTGACAGCTAATTACAGCCCGGGAAGAAATACCCCCTTGCCCGATAAAGAGGTATATGCAGCCGAGGAAATAAGAATGCCGCCATTATTTAGGCAATTCTCCGAAGAATCTTCCAGACTCAGCGTAGCAACCGGAGGTTCGCCCAAATCATAAGTTGAGCTGCCATTTTCTACAGGAGTCGCACCGTTAACACATACATATTTACCATCGACCTGGTGCGCATTACCTGCATCGACTGCACCCACCAGATTACTCGATCGTGCCAGCGCTGCACCGCTATGCAGTGTCATGATGACGGGGATAGCAACGGTACTTTTAAGCAATCGTCTGCGAGCCGGCTGGGGAGCAGCAGCCACTTGTTCACCGGTAATAATCTGACCTGTTTGTCCCTGTATTTTTTCTTCCGACACGTTAATCACCTTTCATGTAAAAACATATAAAATTCCGGAGACCCTGCCGTCAGTATAACAACAGGAAGCAGGTTATTGCCCACCTGCCTTCTTTATATTTCATACAAGCAGATTTCATACCATACTAAAAAACCAGTTCTATTCCATTAAGAAACAATCAGTTAAAACCATATATCGGCCATGACAGGCCAAATATCCATAAAAATGTAAAATAATCCGACAGTTATTTTCTCATAATCCAGACAACTCCCGAGAAAACCACGGCCTGCATTGTAACGATCTCTGATCATATTGCGGTTATTTTCCCGATACAGAAAACCTGGTATTACTGCAAAAATGAAAAAATCCCGGCGAATCGCCGGGAAATTTCATGAAGTGCTGTATCTTAACCGACAATTCAGTCATGGCATGATTACCCCTTTTATGATCCTCTTTCCTGATGTTTGTAAAACGTGTAATACAACACGGGCAGCACCAGCAAAGTCAAAATGGTCGAAGAAAGAATGCCGCCAATCACTACTGTAGCCAGTGGGCGCTGCACTTCTGCACCCAGGCCGGTCGCCAGTGCCATGGGGATAAACCCGACTGCATCGGTAAGCGCAGTCATCAGCACCGGGCGCAACCGGGTCAATGCCCCAATCTGTACGGCATCCGCCAGCACATGCCCATCCTGACGCAGCTCCCGGATAAATGTCAGCATGACCAGGCCGTTCATCACTGCAATTCCTGACAGTGCAATAAATCCAACCCCGGCAGAAATGGATAACGGAATGTCACGCAGCGACAAGGCCAGCACTCCTCCTGTCAGTGCAAACGGAACACCGGTAAATACCAGCAACCCATCCCGAAAATTGCCGAACATGGTATAGAGCACCATAAAAATCAGTGCCAGTGCAACCGGGATCACGATCTCCAGTCGCTGTGCTGCCGACATCATTTGTTCAAACTGGCCGCCCCAGGCCAGCCAGTAGCCCGGTGGTATCCCGATCTTTTCATTGACCTGCACCTGCACCTCCCTGACAAAAGAACCGAGATCACGCCCGCGCACATTGGCTGATACCACCACCCGGCGTTTGCCGTTCTCACGGCTGATCTGATTGGGCCCCTGCATAAGGCTGAAATTGGCCACCTCACCCAGTGTCACGTAAGCGGTAGACGCAATCAGCGGCATCTGGCCGGCAAGCATTCCCCCCTGCGATCCCGGTGGAATCGGCAGGCCGATCGGCAAATAACGCAATGCCTCAATATCGGCACGCAGCGATTCCGGCAGGCGTACCTGTAATTCAAAGCGGCGGTCTCCCTCGAAAATCAGCCCGACAGGCTTACCTCCCACGGCAATCGCCACTGCATCCTGCACATCCGCCACATTCAGGCCATAACGTGCAATGCTGGCACGATCAATCTGGATGGACAGCACCGGCAGGCCGGTCACCTGCTCCACCTTCACATCCGCCGCCCCCGGCACAGTTGCCACCAGCTTCTCAATACGCTTCCCCAGTGCGAGCAGTTTATCCAGATCATCACCAAATACCTTGATGGCCATATCTGCACGTACACCGGCAATCAGCTCGTTGAAACGCATCTCGACCGGCTGGGTGAATTCATAATTATTGCCCGGCACCTGCAACACCGCTTTTTCCATTGCCGTAATCAGCTCATCCTTGGTTTGGTATTTGCCGGTCCACTCTGTCTGCGGTTTGAGAATGATAAAAATATCAGCCACACTGGGAGGCATCGGGTCGGTCGCCACCTCCGCCGTTCCAATTTTGCTGAACACTCGCTCCACCTCGGGAAATGACTGGATAACCTTCTCCAACTCACTCTGCATGGCAATCGCCGTGGAAAGGCTGGTACCGGGGATACGAATTGCATGCAGTGCAATATCGCCCTCATTCAGGCTGGGCACAAACTCACTGCCCAGACGGGTGGCCTGCAATACCGATAACGTCATGACGACCGCTGCCACCGTGACAGTCAGTCCCTGATTACGCATGACCGCAGCAAGCATCGGCCGGTAGACATGCTTGCACCACACGACAATCCGGCTTTCGTGCTCCGCCACATTACCGGTCAGAAACAGCGCAACGGCCGCCGGCACAAACGTAACCGACAAAATCAATGCGCCCAGCAATGCCGCCACCACGGTAAACGCCATAGGGTGAAACATTTTGCCTTCCACACCAGACAGGGCAAAAATCGGCAGATAAACAATCATGATGATCATCTGCCCGTAAATCAGGGCTCGCCGCACCTGTTGCGTTGCAGTAAACACCAGCTTCAGCCGTTCTTCCCGGGTCGGCATCCGCCCCAACCTGGCCTGTTCCAGTGCAAAACAGCGAATACTGTTTTCGATGATAACAATGACGCCATCAACGATGATGCCAAAATCCAGCGCACCCAGACTCATCAGATTGGCACTGACATGGTTAATAACCATGCCGCTGAATGTAAAAAGCATTGACAGCGGAATAACGAGCGCGGCAATCACCGCAGCACGAAAATTACCGAGAAACAGGAACAGCACAACGATAACAAGGGAAGCACCTTCGACCAGATTACTGGAGACGGTGTGAATCGTGCCATCAATCAGCGTGGTTCGGTCGTAAACAGGGACAATCGCCACACCTGCCGGCAGTGAACGGCTGACTTCTGCCAGTTTCTCAGCCACGGCATGTGCCACGATACGGCTGTTCTCACCGACCAGCATATGGGCAGTTCCCAGCACCACTTCCTCACCATTGCGGGTGGCCGCGCCGGTACGCAATTCCTTGCCAATCAGGATATCAGCCACATCCTTGATACGCAGCGGCGTCCCCTGTCTGCTGCCCAGTGTGATTTCACCGATCTGATCGAGACTGGTAACCTGGCCCGGCAAACGTACCAGGTATTGCTCTCCCTGCTTTTCGATGTAACCGGCTCCCAGGTTAATATTGTTGCGCTCAAGTGCTGCAACGATTTCCTGCAGGGTTAGCCCGTAGGCAACCAGTTTTTCCGGATAGGGAGTCACATGGTATTGCTTGACGAACCCCCCGATAGTATTGATTTCGGTCACCCCCTCCACCATGCGCAACTGGGGACGGATGATCCAGTCCTGGATCTCACGCAAATCTATAGGGGTGTACGCTGTTCCATCCGGTTTGCGCGCCTCCGGAATACTTTCGACCGTCCACATGAATATCTCACCCAGGCCGGTGGAAATTGGCCCCATCATGGGTTCAATCCCGACGGGCAACTGCCCTTTTGCCTCCTGAATACGCTGGCTCACCAGCTGACGGGCAAAATAAATATCGGTCCCCTCCCGGAATATCACTGTCACCTGAGACAGTCCATAGCGGGACAATGAGCGCGTATACTCCAGCCCGGGCAACCCGGCCATAATCGTTTCAACCGGGAAGGTAATACGCTGCTCAACTTCCATTGGCGAATAACCCGGCGCAGCCGTATTGATCTGTACCTGCACGTTGGTAATATCCGGCACGGCATCAATTGGCAACTGCTGGTAGCTGTACCAGCCCAGTACGGCCATCACCATCACCAGCAGCAGCACCAGCCCGCGGTGCCGGATTACCGCCTGCAGCAAACGTTCAAACATGGGATACCTCCCGACTGCTGTCGGCCGGATGAAAAAAAACCGGCACGGCGGAATCAGTTACCGGATAACACAAGAAGCGAGCATCGTGCAGCACTGCGATGCACCCGAAAAACCAGTTCCCGGAAATGTCCTTAGTGTTCATGCGCTGCCTCTGCCTTGCCCAGTTCGGATTTGAGAATAAAACTGTTACCCGCAGCGTAGTATTCTCCGGCAGACAGGCCATCAACGACTTCGGCCATTTGTTTATCGCTACGTCCCAGTTTGAGTGGACGCATTTCGAAAACATCACCGTAACGGCCAAATACGACCGACTGATCGCCTATTGTCTGTATGGCGTCCAGCGACACCGCAACCGGGACTTCAACCGCTTCGGTCTGCAAATCCGCTTTGACGAACATACCCGGCCGCCATTGCTCATCCTTATTTTCCAGCTCCACCCGGGCAACCGCCGTGCGAGTCTGCTCATCAAGCAGCGTCGTCACATAAATCACTTTTCCTTTTCGTATCAGATCATAAGCATCTGCCCGGATAATTGCGGGCTGCCCCGCATGAATCTGGTGCAGATTACGGGGAAATACCCTGACAGCTGCCCAGATCGTGGAAATATCAGCAATGATGAATGCGGTTTTATCTTCCTTGACCGCTTCTCCGGTAACAATTGTCTCGTCAATAACAATTCCGGAAATGGGAGAACGGATTTCATAACGGGTGATATTTTTTACTGACGATCCGGATTCCAGTGATACCCCCAGCGCCAGCAGACGTTCGGCTGCCAGCTGGGTCGTAATACTGGCTTCGTCCCACTGCTGCCGGGCGGAGAGATAATCCTGCCGGGCAGTAATCTTTTCTCGCCACAGCTGTTCTTCCCGATCATAGATCGTTTGTGCCAGCGCCTGCCGCCTGCGGGCAAGCAGATACTGACTGCGCAAATCAGCCAGTATGGCGCTTTCCATGACAGCAAGCACCTCTCCTTTTTTTACACGCTGGCCGTGATGACGCTCGATGGATACCACCATACCGGGCAGACGCGGCACAACATGCACGATCTTGTGTTCATTGAAGATGATTTCACCCGGCAGGGTAATCTCTGAGTGGATGACAGCCGGGCCGGCTGCAGCCAGCCTGATGCCGTTGTTTTGCATTGTTGCATCGGACATTTCCACTCGCCCTTCGACCTGGCTGTAATTCCAGCGATAGCTTTTCCCCTGATATTCAGCAGCGATAACCAGCTCAAAAGAATGGGGCTCTTTGACTTCCTGATCACTGACCAGAAAATCATTTTCCGGCCGAAAATGGAACAGCTGCGCCGGCTGGCCAAGGCGCGACAATGCCACCGTTACTTTCACTTCTGCCGGTGGCAAGGATTTTTTCTGCTGGTACGGATATATCCTGAACTGTGGAAATGCACCACTTTCATGAATGATAAGTTCCAGACCAAGACCATCTTCCGAGAATAAATTTCCTCCATGCGGCCCGATTGCAGATCCAGATCCAGGCGCAGCTTTGTTTTCTGAAACAGGCTGCCCAGCAGTATCCGGTGTTACAGATTTATCCTGTATCAGTATCCAGGTTCCCAGCAGGACGCCGGCCAGAATAACCGCCACGATGGGTAATCGTCCGGTAACGTTCATTGATTGCGCTCCTTCCCTTGAATATTGAGTCTCGTGGAATCTGCGGCTGAATCAGCAAGCGGTGCTGCAATCAGCTGCTCGATGGTGTTGACCAGACGCTGATAACTGGCCAGCGCCCGCACATAAAGAATGCGATTCTGAAAAAAGGCACGCTGGGCATCCAGCATTTCCAGAAAACTGAATTTACCCAGCTGGTAACCCCGATTGGTAATCTCAAAAGCATTTTTCGCACCTGGCAATACCTCATCATGCAATAGCCGGATTTCATTCCGGGCAGCCAGCAGGTTTTCGTAGTTGCGTGTAAATTCAGTTCTGAGCTGCAATTCAACTGATGCACGCTCGTCTATTGCCTTATTCAGGCGGTGGTGTGCTTCCAGTTCATTTCCCTGGTTGCGGTTAAAAACCGGGAGGGGGATGGTTACTCCCACCACAGCGGTTGTGGCATCTACCCCGAGATAGCGCCGAATACCTGCATCAACAGTGATATTCGGAATTTTTTTCGCTTTTTCCAGCGCAACCATTGCCTCACGCTGTGCAATATTTTTAAGGCTTTGCAGTACGATCGGATTTTCTTCGAGGCGATTTACCAGTTGATTAAACTCCGGTATCTCAACGAATGACTCCAGTTCGCCCAGCACCTGACTAAACCGGGGTTCCGCTTCTCCCCAAAGCAGGGCGAGCCTGGTTCTGGCGGCTGACAGATTGTGCCGTGCCTGCTCCAGCTCGATATTTGCCGTAGATAGCGCAACTTTCGAACGTATCGCTTCCATGGGCGGCGATTTTCCCGCCTCAACCCGTTTCACCACTGTCTCCATGGCAGCCTGAACCAGATGCAAGGTATCGCTCAGTACACTGACCTGCGCCTGGTTTTCCAGCACATCAACAAAAGCACTGGCCGTGCGGGCAATGATTTCCAGCCGTTTGGCCGCATACGCCTGGTCTGCCATCTCCTGCCCCAGTGTTGCCACATTCACCCGGGCCGGCCGCTTGCCACCGAGCTCAATCAGCTGGCTGATACGAAAAGTCGTAAATTTCTGGATGTCACTTCTGGAGGAATTGATATCCTCTGCTTCGATGCTGAATTCAGGATTGTTAAACAACCCTGCCTGTAATTTAGTCCCTTCATAAGCAGTGACCTCTTTAGAAAAGGCTGCCAGCTCGGGATTGTTCTGCAGGACCAGCTGCAACGCCTGCCGCAAGGTAAGCTCACCCTTCCCGCCAACAGCACCGGCCTGGACATTCATGACCGGCACCGCACCATCGCCCAGGGCGGGGAGCGCTCCTGTCAGCAAAGATGCCAGAAAAAACATTACCCGCCCCGGGCGAAATAATCCCTGCCTTCTTTTTATTACCTGATATTCGATCATGATGATTGATAACGAAGTTATGCTGCACAAACGTATCGAATGTGGACAGCGAACAGGTCAGGCTGCCGGACAGATATCCGTTTCGAGATACTGAAAACTGTCTGGTACCCGGTGTTTTTACCCGGCTTTACTGCAATAACCAGCCGGAAATAAATCAGGAGAAGAACCGAGGGGGGTGATAAAGACGATCAGGTATTGTTTCCGGGAATGTGCTGTCAACGGCTTCCAGCACCCTTTCACTGATATCGGCAGCATTTATCTGCAATAACGAAGGCAGATAAAACGCCTGAAGCTGGCCGGCAGCGTGCAGACACGAGTGCGTGGCAGTGTCCAGATCCACATCTCCATCAAGCGCGTGATGCAGTTCAAGATGCACATCCGGATACATCAGAAACAGCTCTCTGTAGTAATGATGCGCCAGCTCATGTGTAAATACCTTGCCGTTGAACGACCATCCGAACGTATTTGTCAGCATGCTGACAAGAAACGCCAGAACGACCAGCCTGACAGCAGAGGGTTTATTCATTTGGAAACAGCAGATATCTGTATAAGATGCTGCCAATGTAACACGAAAATGCAGATTTCTGCCATTTTACACCCGGCTGAAATACCGAAAGAATCCGGCACAAGGATTGGAAAAAATCCCGAACTAAAACAGCTCCACCCCTTCCTGCATCAGCATTTCCACCAATGCGATCAGGGGCAGTCCGATAAGGGCATTAGGATCATCTCCTGTGATCCGTTCGATCAACATGATCCCCAATCCTTCCGCTTTTGCGCTGCCGGCACAGTGATAAGGCTGTTCCTTTATCAGGTAGCGCTCGATCTGGCTGTCGCTCAATTCGCGGTATTTCACCGTACAGGGAACCACTCGCGCCTGCAAATGATCTGTTCGGCTGTTAAACAGACACAGTGCTGAATAAAAAACAACTTCTTTCCCACGCATGAGGCGAAGCTGGCGAACTGCATTTTCATGATTCAACGGCTTGCCCAACTGCATTTCCCCTAGGGCTGCAACCTGATCTGCTGCAATAATGAGCGCATCGGGAAACAGCTTTGCAACTGCATATGCCTTTTCCCTGGCCAGACGTAATGCCGTCATCTCAGGCATTTCTCCGGATAAGGCCGATTCATCAATGGCAGGGCTTGCTGTTTCAAAAGGAATTTGCAGACGCTGCAGCAATTCACATCGGTAAACCGAGCTGGAGCCCAGCACAAGAGGTGGGTAATTCGTACGATTTTTCAAAATATTATAGTAATGTGCCGATCCGTGATTTTGACACTTTGTTATAAAAAATATAACATGCGCGCCTTATGTCTGACCAACTTGTTATAGATACGCTGGATTTTGTCTACAGCAGCAAAACACTTCAGGGAAATGTCCCGCTGTCTAACCTTGAACGTCTAAAAGATTATCTGGCGAGCTCAACGGGAAAGCTGACTTACCTGGTCACTGGCCTGTTGGATGAACAGGAAAGGCCAATGCTGGAAATATCTGTAAACGGCGCTATCGATTTAAGTTGTCAGCGTTGCCTGGGGAAAATTGAGCACACACTCGATGTAAAAGCGGTATTACTTCTGGCCAGAAATGAGGATGAGCTGCAACGCTACGACGAAGATATTTTTGCGGATGCAATTTATGCTTCAACCGAACTGGATATTCTGGCTTTGATAGAAGATGAGGTGATTCTGAGCCTGCCGGTTTCCCCGCGCCACGAGAACATTGAGTGCCATATATCGGCCCGGGCCAAAAAGTGTGAAACCTCTGTCTCTGTAAAAGAACACCCTTTTACCGTACTGGCATCACTGAAACGGCCGCACTGAATTTGAACTGTTTTTACAAGTCGCTTTTACTCTGGAGTTAAACATGGCTGTTCAGCAAAATAAAAAATCCCCTTCCAAGCGCGGGATGCATCGTTCTCACGATGCGCTAACCACCCCCCCACTGGCGATTGAGCCTGCTACTGGAGAAACTCATTTACGGCACCACATTAGCCCGAATGGCTATTATCGCGGTAAAAAAGTTATTAAAACCAAAAACGACGATTGATGGTATTGGTTTCTGCTGCCTTAATCCTGCTGCCAACTCCTTTTTAACAAGTGAAAATAACAGTAGCAATCGATTGTATGGGGGGTGACCATGGCCCGCATGTCACGATTCCGTCAGCAGTTGAATATTTGCGTCTTGACCGTAAAACCAACATCATTCTGGTCGGTAATCCTGATGTGATTTCCAGGGAGCTGGATACACTCAAGGTTTCGCCTGGTGAACAGCTCAGATTACACCCGGCAAGTGAAGTGGTCAGTATGGATGAGCATCCGGCTCTTGCCCTGCGCAATAAAAAAGATTCCTCCATGCGTGTAGCGCTTGATCTCATCAAAAATGGTGAAGCACAAGCGTGTGTTAGCGCAGGTAATACCGGAGCGCTTCTGGCTACCTCCCGGTTTGTACTTAAGACCATTCCCGGGATAGATCGGCCTGCATTGGCAGTTGTGCTTCCAACCATGTCCGGCCATACCTACGTGCTTGATCTGGGAGCCAATGTAAACTGCACAGCAGAACATCTGCTCCAGTTTGGCATGATGGGGGCATCGCTGGTTTCGTCTGTCGAGAATAAACCCAATCCCAGCATCGGCCTGCTGAACATTGGCGAGGAAGAAATCAAGGGCAATGATGTTGTCAAGCAGGCAGCTGAACTGTTTCGTTCCAGCGGGATGAACTTTTATGGCAACATTGAGGGTGATGACATTTACCGCGGGACAACCAACGTAGTAGTATGCGACGGCTTTGTTGGCAATGTTGCACTCAAGACTTCCGAGGGGCTGGCCCAAATGCTGGCCAGTTACCTGCGAGAAGAGTTCAGACGTTCTTTATTCAGCAGATTTGCAGGATTAGTGGCTTTACCGGTTATCAATGCCTTCAGGCGGCGAGTTGATCACCGCCAGTACAACGGTGCAAGCCTGCTGGGTTTACGTGGTATTGTCATCAAGAGTCACGGCTCCGCGGACAGCTATGCTTTTCGGTGTGCTATCAGACGAGCAGCAGAAGAAGTGCGTGGCGGCACCTTGCGTAACATTGTCGAACATATTGAAGCATTACGGTATAACGCCGGACATAACATCGGGCAACCGGTATCAGTAGAGTGAGCAGCTGAACATGACCATGTATTCACGAATCATTGGCACCGGCAGTTATCTGCCAGAAAAGGTTCTGACTAACAGGGACCTCGAATCGATGGTTGACACCAGCGATGAGTGGATACGAACACGTACCGGTATTGAGCAGCGGCATATTGCCGCAGAAAACCAGATGGCAAGTGACCTTGCACTGGAGGCAAGCCGCAAGGCCATTGAGGCTGCAGGAATTCAGACAAAGGATATTGATCTGGTCATTGTCGCAACAACAACACCGGACATGATCTTCCCAAGCACGGCCTGTATTCTGCAGCACAAGCTCGGCCTGTCCAGTGGACCAGCGTTTGATGTTCAGGCTGTCTGCAGCGGGTTTATCTATGCATTAGCTACAGCAGATATGTTTGTCAGCTCCGGAAAATCCAGAAACGCGCTGGTGGTGGGTGCAGAAGTTTATTCGCGCATTATAGACTGGAATGATCGCAGTACCTGTGTTCTGTTTGGTGACGGTGCGGGAGCCGTCGTTCTTACGCAAGACCAGAAGCCGGGTATTCTCTCATCCCATCTGCATGCGGATGGGAGCTATAACCAGGTTCTTTCTGCTCCTGCATCCATTCATTCCGGAAAAATACAAGGTACACCCTTCATTACCATGGAAGGAAGCACCGTCTTCAAATTTGCGGTTAAAGTACTGGAAGAAGCGGCATTGGAAGCATTACAGGCAAATCAGCTGCAACCTTCTGATATTGACTGGCTGATTCCACACCAGGCCAACATTCGTATTATTACCTCAACAGCAAAAAGGCTCGGCATTCCCGAAGAAAAAGTAGTAGCGACTGTTTCACAGCATGGCAACACCTCGGCCGCATCTGTTCCGCTGGCACTGGATCAGGCTGTGCGTGACGGACGTATCCAGCCGGGCCAACATATCATACTGGAAGGGGTGGGTGGCGGGTTCACCTGGGGATCCGTTCTGGTGCGCTGGTAAAATATGAAGATCGCTTTTGTTTTTCCCGGGCAGGGGTCACAATCAGTTGGCATGATGGGCAGTTATTCAGAGCTTCCATCCGTTCGTGACACTTTCAGTGAGGCCACCGACATTCTGCAGCAGGATTTATGGTCGATGGTCAGTAACGGGCCTGAGGACAGTCTGAATCTCACCACCAATACTCAGCCTGTTATGCTGACTGCGGATGTGGCTATTTACCGGGCATGGCAGCAGGCTGGAGGAATCAAACCACATTATCTGGCCGGTCACAGTCTCGGAGAATATGCTGCACTGGTTGCAGCAGGATCACTTACTTTCCCGGATGCTTTGAAGCTGGTCCGTTTTCGCGCAAGAGTCATGCAGGAAACCGTCCCGGAAGGCGTCGGCGGCATGGCGGCCATTGTGGGTCTGGATGATGATACCGTCGCTTCAGTCTGTACTGAGGTAATCAGTACAATGCCGGGAATATCACTTGAACCGGCAAATTTCAATGCGCCGGGCCAGGTGGTAATCGCCGGCCATTCCCAGGCGGTTACACAAGCCGTAACACTTGCGAAGTCAAAAGGAGCAAAGCTGGCTGTCACGCTGCCAGTGAGCATTCCATCACATTGCTCTCTTATGCAACCGGCTGCTGAAAAGTTAGCATTTCTGCTGGAAGAAACCACATTACGCCCTCCTGAGATTCCGGTTTTCCACAATGCCGATGTTCAGCAACATCCCGAAGCAGCCTCCATTCGCGAAATACTTGCACATCAGCTTTATCGCCCTGTTCGCTGGACAGAAACAATTAAAACGATTGCCGCACAGGGTATACAACATGTTGTGGAATGTGGCCCGGGTAAAGTGCTGTCCGGACTAAACCGCCGTATTGACAAGAGCCTGGAAAATATTGCACTGACGGATACCGGTACCCTGCTCAAAACGGCAGAAACGCTGAAATAGCACATCGGCACTATATATTCGGGAATGTTTGTTCCAATTACTCATTAATCCTCAGATGCCACTAGCACATAAAATCGCACTGGTAACCGGCGCAAGTCGTGGAATCGGTAAAGCTATTGCACTGGAACTCGGCAAATACGGTGCAACTGTTATCGGAACTGCCACTTCTGAAACTGGCGCTGCACACATTGGCCAATACCTCGGCAAAGCCCAGATATCAGGCATGGGCCTGGTCATGGATGTCAACAATATCGAGCACATAAACAGCGGTATTGAAACCATACAAAAATCACTGGGTGATGTTGCGATACTGGTTAATAACGCTGGTATTACACGAGATAACCTGCTGGCACGCATGAAAGATGATGAATGGGACAGCGTCATTCAAACCAATCTGAAATCCGTGTTTTGCCTCAGCCGTGCTGTATTGCGTGCCATGATGAAAGCTCGCAGCGGCCGAATTATCAATATCTCATCCGTCGTGGGAGCGACCGGGAATCCCGGGCAAACCAACTATGCGGCTGCCAAAGCGGGCATAATTGGATTCAGCAAATCACTTGCAAAAGAAATTGGCAGCAGGAACATTACCGTAAACTGCGTGGCTCCGGGTTTTATTGATACCGATATGACGCGTTCCCTTTCATCCGATCAGCAGCAATCGTTAATTCAGCACATTCCGCTTGGCAGACTTGGTCAACCTGAAGATATCGCTGCTGCCGTCGTTTTTTTGGCTTCCTCGGCAGCAGATTATATTACCGGTACCACGCTGCATGTTAACGGTGGCATGTTTATGGAATAACCGGGTTAATCATTTCGGACCTGAAAAGAATTTAATGTTTTTATAGCAGTAAAGCATGTTTTACCTGCAGAACAGTGCAGGTTTTGCCAGTAGTTTGAAATTTGTTAAACTTGCGGAAGTTTTTTACCTGAAAAGGATGGTGTATCAATGGAAATCACTGAAATAGAAGAACGTATCAAGAAAATCGTAGCTGAACAGTTGGGTGTCAATGAAGCTGACGTTAAAAATGAATCTTCGTTTGTCAACGATCTGGGAGCAGATTCACTGGATACCGTTGAACTCGTCATGGCACTTGAAGAAGAGTTCGAATGCGAAATTCCTGATGAGCAGGCTGAGAAAATCAATACGGTTCAGGAAGCAATTGATTTTGTAGCAGCTAACGCAGCTCAATAAAACCTATTTTTTCAATGATTCATTGGGGTTGTCTTGTCCAAACGTAAAGTCGTCATTACCGGATTAGGCATAGTTTCACCAGTCGGTAACACCGTTTCCGAAGCATGGGAAAACATCGTTGCCGGGAAATCCGGTATCACACAGATCACGCGCTTCGACGCATCAGATTTTTCCTCAAGAATTGCGGGAGAAGTCAGGGATTTTGAGATAACAGAATATCTCTCTGCCAAGGAAGCGCGTCGTATGGATATATTTATCCAGTATGGAATGGCAGCCGCCATTCAGGCCATTAAAGATGCCGGAATCAGTGATGTCACCGGGTTCAACGCAGAACGTATCGGTGTAAACATTGGTTCTGGAATCGGTGGCCTGCCCATGATCGAAAATACCGATGCCGCCTATCATGCAGGAGGCCCGCGGAAAATTTCTCCATTCTTCATCCCCAGCACTATCATCAACATGGTGGCCGGCAATCTGTCCATCATGTTTGGATACAAAGGGCCAAATCTTGCCATCGTTACTGCCTGTACGACTGCAACACACTGCATAGGCAACTCTGCCAGAATGATCGAACACGGTGATGCCGATATCATGATCTGCGGTGGTACAGAATCATGTGTTACACCGCTGGCTATAGGGGGATTTGCATCGGCACGTGCCCTGTCATCAAATAATGATAATCCGGCATTAGCCAGCCGGCCCTGGGATCTCAAACGAGATGGATTTGTTCTGGGAGAAGGTGCGGGTATCCTTGTTCTGGAAGAGATGGAGCATGCGAAAAAACGCGGTGCCAACATTTACGCGGAACTGGCCGGATTTGGTATGAGCGCGGATGCATATCATATGACTGCACCGTGCGAAGATGGAGAGGGTGCATCCCGCTGTATGACGAACGCTTTATCTGATGCGCAGATGAACATTGATGAACTCCAGTATATCAATGCACACGGAACATCAACTCCTCTGGGGGATATTGCGGAAACAGTTGCAGTCAAACGGTGTTTTGGTGAGTATGCAAAAAATATCGCTGTCAACTCCACCAAGTCAATGACCGGACATCTGTTAGGTGCAGCAGGTGGTGTGGAGGCAATTTTCTCGGCTTTGGCGATTCACCATCAAATAGCCCCTCCTACCATTAATCTTGATGATCCTGATCCCGCATGTGATCTGGACTATGTGCCAAATAGTGCCAGAGAAATGAGAATTGATGCAGCCCTGTCAAACTCATTCGGATTCGGCGGAACTAACGGCACACTGGTCTTTCGAAAAATCTGAGAATCATTCAGGGATTCCCGGAATACACCGTCTGTAAGAATAGACCCCAGGCAGAAACAGCAGGCCATACTTTACATAGACAGGAAGAAGCATGACCTGCTGTCTGACCAACTGATCACCCGGTTTATGTGCTGATATGTCTAAATCAACACGTCTCAGGCAATTTATCCGTTTTATCCTTATCACCACTCTGATTGGCTGCACGTTGTTTTCAGCATGGTTTTACCGGCTGGCTACAACCCCGCTAAGCCTCCCGGCAATACCCTGCGAATTTTCAATTGAATCCGGAAACGGATTGCGTAATATCGCCCGGCAATTAACTGAAGCAGGTATTCTCCCTAACGAATGGTCTTTCATACTGCTTGCCACGGTCACCGGGTACAACGCTTCACTCAAAGCCGGCGATTATCAGCTTACTGAAAAACTATCCCCTCTGGACCTGTTGGAATATCTTGCCCGGGGGAAAGTCAGGCAATATGCAATTACCTTTCTCGAAGGATGGTCGTTCTCGCAGTTCAGAAAAGTGCTGGATGTACACCCTGCTCTCCGTCATGAATCTGGCAAACTCGGTAATCCGGAAATATTGCGTGCCATTGGGGCAGAAGAATCCAGTGCTGAAGGCCTGTTTTTCCCGGATACTTATTTTTTTACCAGAAACAGCAGTGATCTGGTTATTCTGCAACGAGCCTACCAGGCAATGCAGCAGCACCTTGAAACAGCCTGGCTCGCCCGACAGCCATCTCTCCCGTTAAAGAACCGGTATGAGGGCCTGATTCTGGCTTCGATCATCGAAAAAGAAACCGGTACTGATGGCGAGCGATCCCAGATTGCCGGCGTATTCATCAACCGACTGCGTCATAACATGAGACTCCAGACTGATCCAACTGTAATTTACGGCATGGGTGAAAAATTTGATGGCAATCTGCGCAAAACCGATCTTCAAACTGACCATGAATACAATACTTATACCCGTTCCGGCCTGCCTCCCACTCCTATTGCCATACCCGGGCTGGCCTCCATCCGGGCTGCCTTTAATCCTGCGATAACTGATGAACTTTATTTTGTGGCCAGGGGTGATGGAACCTCACATTTTTCATCAACACTTGAAGAACATAATCGTGCCGTCGTGAAATACCAGAAAAACCGTCCATAGCACTTCCGGCCCATTCATTACAGATCCCCGGCTACTACACACCATCCACTTCAGGAAAGCATTCCCCAATCTTAATTACCAGGGTTTCTGGAAAAAATTTGAGCCTAACATGCCATTTTCACTCATTATCCCCACTCTGAATGAAGCAGAAAATATTGATCCATTACTATCAGGTATCTTTTCGCTTACCGATTTGGGAAATCAGTTTGAGGTCATTATCATCGATGATGGTTCTGCTGACGGCACGCCTGATAAAGTCAGGCAATGGCAGCGCACGCATAACGTACGCCTGATTGAGAGGCATGGGCAGCCAGATTTAACAGCTTCCATTATCGAAGGGACGGCTGCTGCCAAATATGAAGTTATTGCTGTCATGGATGCCGATCTGAGCCACCCATCAGACCGGCTGAGCGCACTTGTCCAGCCTGTATTGGATGGCACACATGACATTGCTATTGGCAGCCGGTACATTGCCGGTGGCAATACAGTTGGCTGGCCCTTTTATCGCCTCTGGCTGTCCCGGGTTGGAGGCTGGCTTGCGCGCAGTATCTGTGATGTCAATGACGCCACTTCCGGTTTCTTTGCTTTCCGGCGGGAGCTGATCAGCAACATTACCCGGAATGCAAGAGGATACAAGATCCTGCTGGAACTGTTGATGACAGGGCAAGGTCGCTTGCGTGTCAAGGAAATCCCCATCAGCTTCCGCGACCGGCAATATGGTAATTCAAAACTGTCTCTTACCCATCACCTGGCCTATCTGCTGCAGCTTATCACCCTGGCGGGCGGTACCATCTCTTTCCACACAGCCAGCCGCTTTGCCATAGTCGGGTTTCTGGGTATTTTCATTGATGTACTGATTTTCCGGTGGATGACTGAACATGGAGCCAGCCTGGCTTCAGCACATATCTCCAGCTTCATCACGGCAGCCAGTTTCAACTATGCGCTAAATTCAAAATGGTCATTCCGGCTGCATCACGCAGGCCATTTGCACTGGAATCAATTCGCCCGTTTTCTGACAGTGGGCATATTTGCAATGCTTCTACGGGGAGCTGTCCTGGCCTGGCTGGTTTATACCTGGGACATGCCTGCCGAATGGGCAATTTTCCCCGCCATCCTGACAACAGCCATAGTGAACTATCTTGGATCTGCCTTCTATGTATTCCCCCGGACAGAACCTCCTGTTTCCACTGATACACGATGGCGTATTGCCTCTGTAGGCGTCGTATGTTTCGTCATCCTGTTACGCCTGGTTTACATGGATGTGGCGCAGCTGATCCCTGACGAAGCTTATTACTGGCAATATGCACAGCATATGAGTTTAAGTTTTTTTGACCATCCACCCATGGTTGCCTGGCTGATCTGGCTGGGAATAGCACTGGCGGGGCAAGATGAATTCGGAGTCAGAATCGGTGCCTTCGTGTGTGGATTGGTCGCAATGGCTTATTTATTTGCCCTGGCACGCAACCTCTACGACAAGTCTACCGCCATGCGTTCGGTATTGCTGTTTGCCATTATGCCAGTCGGTTTTGCGTCAGGATTGGTAATGACACCGGATGCACCGCTGATTGCCACCTGGGCAGCCACACTTTACTACATGGAACGTGCTTTGCTTGCCAGTCAGGGCCGGGCGTGGATTGGCATCGGCATTGCTTTCGGGTTAGGGATTTTATCCAAATATACGCTTGGCTTACTTGGTATTGCTGCGCTGCTTTACACAATCCTGGATCCGGTTGCACGTCGCTGGTTACTTCGTCCCCACCCCTATCTTGCTGTATTGATTGCATTGGCCCTGTTCAGCCCGGTAATTATCTGGAATATGGAAAATAACTGGGCATCATTCCTGTTTCAGACTGGCAGAGTTGGCAGTACACATACATTCTCCACCCCCAAGCTGATACTCCAGATAGCAACTGTACTGACACCGGTCGGTCTGATTGCAGCTGCATTCGCATTGCGATCCATTCCTTTGTATTACCGGAAAACCCCTCGAAAATATCTTTTTATCGGGATATTCACCGGTGTCCCGTTACTGGTTTTCCTGATTATCAGCACCTTTGATTCTCTGCGTTTTCACTGGACTGCTCCGCTCTGGCTGGCACTCATTCCTACCATGGCCTGGATGATCGGCCAGCATAATGCATTCAAATGTATCTCGACGCGACTCAGCGCAGCCTGGCAGCCAATGATTATCCTATCCCTGCTCACTTATGCCTTTATTTTGCATTACGTCACACTGGGAATACCGGGACTACCTTATCAGTTTCTGAGCGAGCATTATTTCTGGAAAGAAACTACGGCAGAAGTCGAACAGATTGCCGGGAAAATCAGGCAAACGACAGAAAAAGAACCAATCGTGATTGGAATGAGTAAATGGTCAACCGCCAGTGCACTTGCGTTCTATAACAAAACACCGGTCCTGGATATCCGGTCACGCAATCTGTTTGGTCAGCATGCTTCCATGTACAGTTTCTGGAATCCTGTTGAACCGGCGACTGATCGGCCGATACTGCTGATAGGAATGAAGCCTCAGGCACTGGAATCCAGTGATGCAACCGGAAATTTTGAGGCCAGACTGGTCAACCCCGGAAAGATACAGACCCGCTCCATCTATCGGCATGATGGTGTTTTACTGCGAACACTCTACTACCGGACAGCAGAAGGGTATCGCGGAAATTCCGCGGCACCACAGCAGCATACGCAAAAATCAGATTAGTGGTTATGGCCAAAGAACAGCCCAATCAGCCATATCGTACTGATTCCCAGCGTAATGAGCGTAACCTGCTGGACAGTTGCCCCGATTTCCGGGCGTTTATGCAGGCCCGGAATCAGGTCTGACATTGCCACATAAATCATACTTGCAGCAGAAATGGCAAGTATGGGTGCGATCATGTGATCCAGCCGGTTCAGCATAAAATAGCCCAGCAGTCCCCCAAACAGGGTTGCCGTACCCGATAGCAAATTAAGCCACAACGCACGAGCCCGGGTAAAACCCGAGTTAAGTAAAATGATGAAATCTCCGGCTTCCTGCGGAATTTCGTGAGCAGTAATTGCAATGGCTGTAATGACACCAAGCTGGGTATCCGCCATGAAAGCTGCGGCGATCAGGACACCATCCACAAAATTATGGAAAGTGTCACCCAGAATAATCATCATGCCGCTGCGGCCATGATCGTCTGACGATGTTAATGGAACGGCAGATTCGTGTACCTCACATTCAGACAGGTGGCAATGGCGCCATAACAACAGTTTCTCCAGTATAAAAAATACAAGAATACCCAGCAGCAGAATTAACGTCAGCTGCTTGGGGGATTCTGCCAGTTCAAGTGCTTCAGGTAGTGCATTCAGAAATGCTGCACCAAGCAATGCGCCAATGGCATAGGAAACCAGTATGGAAATCCATTTGCTGCTACGGACATTGAGCGCAAATAAGGCTGCCACCCCGATACTCAACAAACCACTGGCTATACTGGCAAAAATGATCCAGGCTAATACTGGCATGGGTTATCCAAGGTAATCAGGAACAGGCAGAAACAGCTCGCACAATCACTTACGGGTTGAAATGCAGACAAGTAACGACGGAAGACAGTAAGAATAAAGATTTCCGATGAATCAACACTGAGGCTGCAACAGAAAATGTGACTTTATTGTCTCTGTCCGGCAGCAGGATTAAGAGGGGAGCCATTACACGTCAGAAGACGGATTCATCCACAACAAACCGGCCATCCTGCCTGTTTTTCCATCACGACGATAGGAATAAAATTTTTCAGGATTGCTGAACGTACATATATCACCACCGTAAACCTGACTAACCCCAACATGCGACAGTCGTTGACGCGCAAGTTCAAAAAGGTTGGCATACCATTTCCCGTGTTCCTTTCCCGGCAGAAAAGCACGGGCTGCGTATCGATCATGTCCGACAAACACCTCTCGCACTTCATTGCCTACTTCAAAGTGCTGTGGACCAATTGCCGGGCCCAGCCATGCAATTATCTGCTCACTGCGACTATACTTGCGTAACTCTCCGAGAGTATTTTCGATAACACCACCAGCCAGCCCGCGCCAACCGGCATGAACAATCCCCACTACACTGCCTGCCGTGTCGCACAACAATACCGGTAAACAATCTGCCACTAAAACAGCACACACTACACCTGGGCAGCGACTCATCGCGGCATCGGCTTCAAATGTTTGAGTATCCGGGTCAACCCATACTGCCCTGGAACCGTGAACCTGCGTCAGCCAGCGGGGAGAATCCGGCAGGTATTGACGAAGCTGATTGCGATTCTGCTGAACGATCAGTGGATCATCATCAACATGGCTGGCCAGATTCAGGCCGGCATGACTGTTTCTATTCCCGGCAGCAGGCTGAATATTCCGGGTGGTGAACATGGCACTGATATTCGCAGGAGCTGGCCAGTCCGGTACAATCCGGTCAATCATCAGGTGAGCGCTCTACGCTACAGTGGAGTACAGTTTGGAAAAGACGTCACAAACCTTGTCAATTTGTTCTGTCGTATGCGCTGCGTTAATACTGCAGCGTACCAGCGATTTTCCTTCCGGAGCAGCGGGCGGCAACACCAGGTTCACGTAAATATCGTGCTCCATCAATCCATTCCATAATGCGAGCGCCTGCCTGGCGCTATCAAGCAAAACTGCCACAATCGGGCCAGGATGCGGGCCGAGACGATATCCGGTTTTTTCAAGGCTGGAATAAAGGTGACGGGCATTCTGCCATAACTGTTCACGCAACAAACGCCCCTCTCGCAGCAGTTTCAATGCGGCACGTGTGGAAGCGATCGTGGCGGGTGAGGGAGATGCAGTAAATATGTAGGGGTGACTGACGTATCGGAGCTGATCAAGCTGAGAATGATTGCTGACACAGAAACCGCCAATACCACACAGGCTTTTACTGAAAGTTCCAGTAATGAAATCCACATCATCATTCACACCAGTTTTCTCCACTAGCCCCTGGCCCGTTTCTCCCAGAACACCAAGTGAATGAGCTTCATCAAGCAGTAAAATACTTTGGTAGGCTTTTTTTATTGCCACGATCTCAGCCAGAGGAGCCTGATCGCCCAGCATACTGTAAATACCTTCAACAATGACCAGTGTATTTCGGCTGCGTTCACCCAATCGACGCAGTCGTTTCTCAAGATCCGCCGGGTCATTATGCCGAAAGCGGAGGATATCAGCCCCACTCAGGACACAACCATCGTAGATACTGGCATGGGAATCTCCATCAATCAGCACAACATCACCCGGCCCCACCAGTCCAGAGATCGTACCTAAATTTGCTTGATAGCCTGTCGTAAAAACAACACATTCACGACAGTTATAAAACTCGGCAAATTCATGCTCCAGCGCACGGTGGCCATAATAATTACCATTGGCCATTCGTGAGCCTGTTGTTCCGGTACCTTCCTGATCAATAGCCCGGTGAGCCGCTTCTCGGCACTCTGGTGCGAAACTGAGTCCAAGGTAGTTGTTTGTACCCAGCATTAATACCCGGCGCTCACCGATTCTGGCTTCAGTCGCTGAGTAGGATTCTTCTATAGGAATGCCAAAAGCACCGACACCTTCGGGTAATTGTGCCTTCCTTGCTGCTGCTGCAGCGTCAAGTTTTTCCAGCAGACTCATTGTGATGACAATTTGATTTTGTAGATTAAATCGGCAAGATCCTGTACTGTTAAAACGTCTACGAGCGTATTCAAAGGAACGGATATATCAAACTGATCTTCAATTTCCATTACCAGATTCAACAGTTTGACCGAATCAATTGCAAGGTGTGTAATGAGGTTTGTTTCAGGAAATACTTCCATCCTGGTCTCTGTAAAATATGCCAGACGCTGGCAAAGCAGCTCTGTAATTTGTTCCTGAGTTACTTCAGACATGAAATCAGTCCCATCATCGGGGGAGAAAAATAATATTAGAACAGAGGTAATGTTCGCAAAATAGGCGGTTATTGTCGACGAACATTAGCAGCACTTCAAGAACAAATACCTGCTAGTCTCTAACAAGCAAGGGCAGTGCTGTTTGCAGCTTGATTGCCGGAGACCAGCCAGCCAGTTCCTTTTTTAAAGAAGAAATATCACACGTCCAGTCCGGATGTCGAAATTCCGAGACTTTACCTGGCGTTAATATAGGTGCATAGTTCAAAAAACGTGCCAGCCATAAATTAAAGCAGGACAGCACACGAATGCCACTCAGAGGTATTTGAAAACAGCGTACCGGTTTATTCAGCACTTGTTCAGCTATTGCAGCAATAGATGTGTAATCATACCCGCCTGGCGTTCCATCATCGATTTCATAAACCCCGCTCACCGGTCGGCCGGCTTCAAGCCAGCCGTAAATAGCCGCAACCACATCGTCCACATGGATCAGACCAAAACGGTTACCGGCGTTACCTGGAACCGGAAGAATACCATAACCCATGGCCCGAAAAAATGGCTGCATCGCTTTGTCACCAGGGCCATAAACTGCTGCCGGCCTGAATACAGTTGAAGCTAATTTCCCGGAAAATTCAGGGATTAACTGTTCCGCCTCATATTTACTTCGTGCATACCAGGAAAGTTGGAACTCACGAGCGGCCAGTGAAGAAATAAATAAAAACCTTGAACATGAAGACGAGTCAGAAGCGGCCCGCAAAATATTTTTTGTTCCAATCACATTAGCCTGGAAGAAATCATCCCAAGATTTTCCTCTAATTGCTCCAGCGCAATGTATAACTGCTTCAGTACCAGAAACAAGGTCACGCAATACACCATCACGACTCAAGTCGCCGTAAACCCACTCCACAAGGGGAAAATCCTGCCCTGGTGCTGCTCTCCTGGCCAGTGCACGCACCCTCCACCCGGATGCTGTCAACTTTGAGATTAGAACATGGCCGATAAAACCTGTGGCACCCGTTAATGCAACAGCTCTAACCATAGATACTACCGGAAGTGAGAAGGAATTTTACAGCCCCTTCTCACATAAAGAAATGATTTATTGATAGATAATGGAGCTGTCAGCCAGCAGTATAAGTAGTGGCTACAGGCTGCTCCAAGTTTGCACGCTGCAAGAAACCCTGGCGTGCTGCAAAACGTGACAACTTCCCTGACGAAGTCCGAGGCAGTGTATGGGGCGGCACCAGTTCAACCAGGCAACTAACCCCAAAAGCCATATACACCATCTGCTGAAGTCTGTTAATTAGCGACTGCCGGTCTACTGCTGAAGCAAGTCTGCATTCAACAACCAGTACCACCGATGTTGAGCCATCCTCATTACTGACACCAAATGCAGAGGCTTCCCGTGCCCTTACTTCCGGCTGCTGCTCGGCAAGTTCTTCGACATCCTGCGCCCGTATATTTCTACCGTTGACAATGATGACATCCGTACGTCTTCCTGTGATATACAGATCCCCTTCAAACAGGAAACCAATATCACCTGTATCCAGCCAGCCATCTAATCTGATTGCTCTCGCAGTTTCATCCGCATTATTAAAATATCCACTCATCACGCTTTCCCCTCTAACCAGAATACTTCCAACCGTCATATGGGGAACTTCATGATCTGCTTCATCAACCACTCTGACTTCATGGCCTGGCAACGGGCGGCCACAATTCACGAACTCATTATACTTCCTGCCGTCTGCCTGAACTCTTACCGCAATTTTTTTCTCAATCAGCGTCTTGGCATCTACACGTAAACTTCTTGCCCCCAAACCAATATCAGGGAAAGATACTGCGAGTGTTGACTCAGCCAACCCATAACATGGTAAAAAAGCACGCTCATCAAATCCTGCAGCAGAAAATTTGGCAGCAAAACTCTTCAGCGTATCCAGTCGGATCATTTCAGCCCCTACACCTGCTGCTCGCCAGCTACTCAGATCCAAGTCCACCAGATCCGATTCACGTGCACGCAAAGTACATAATTTAAGACCGAACGGTTGGCTAAAAGCGATAGTACAGCGATTACGGCTAATTAGTTTAAGCCACTGCAAAGGACGAACAGCAAAATCCCTGGTAGCCAGATAATCTACAGACAGCTGAGCCGCCAAAGGGGCCAGCACCAGGCCAACCAAGCCCATATCATGATAAAAAGGCAACCACGATGCACACCGGTCACCAAACCGGACATCAAGACCATTGCAGACGATACCCTGCAGATTAGCCATTAAAGCTTTCTCGGTAATAACAACTCCCCTTGGCAAACGAGTACTGCCGGAAGTAAACTGCAGGTAGGCTGTTTCGTCCGGTGTATTGGGGAGGAGTGCCACATCGGCTTCCGGTAACAAATCAAGCTGCTCAGGTGTACCGCTCCATTTAAGCTCGTTATTTACCAGGCCATTAACAGCCTCGTTGAGAAATTCAATAAAATCGAGGCTGGCTACAGCCACGTTTGCTCTACTGCTCTCAAGCATCCCTCTAAGCTGCTGCACATAAATTGCACGACTGCCAAGATTTACGGGTACCGGCATCGCAAAGGGAATAAGGCCAGCAAACCGGCAGGCAAAAAACAGCTCAATAAACGCCGGAGTAGTATCAGCGATCAGTGCAACCCGGCTGTTACGAGCCAATCCAAGACCGGACAGCCGTTTTGCAATTATTTTTGAATTTGTACACAACACCCTGTACGGAAGTACAGATTTAAGATTACCTCTTGAATCGTAAAAATTGTACCCAGTCTCACCTTGAGCCGCGTACTCAAGTGACTCCACTAAGGTTGTAAAATTTGCTCTTCTCTGGGCCAACAAATTATGAGTAGGTGTTGGCGCAATACCTATCCTGAGCGACTGGGAATCATTTTTTTGTACTGGCGGAATGCCCAACTTGGCTATTGTCGAACTCAAAATCTTCCCCTAGAAATATTTTCTGGCCAATTTGCTGAATTGATACACAACTCGCCACTTACGCAACAAGTAAGTACCACCACCCATGGTGTATATATGGGCTGCGAGCTTATAGAAGGGCCCTTTAACTGTCAAGAAGACACCCTCTCTACTGTTGTTTTTCAACAACGATATAATTATCGCATTCCACCTGTAAAAAACCAAAATATTAGCTTTTAAACTTCATGCTGGATAAAATCACCGGCATTATAAATCGTTTACGACGCAACACGAAATGAAGCATAAGCTCCCCACAAAAACAGGAATCGGTTTGTTCCTGTTTTTTGCAATACTATCTGCGTCAACTTACATTCATGCAGAAAGCTGGATACGGCCGCCAGATGACGTTGATATTTTCGGTCAAATTCAAACAACAGCAGCCAGTCGTGAAGAAACATTACTTGATATAGCACGCCGGTACGATATTGGTCAGGATGAAATGGTATTGGCCAATCCCGAGGTAAACCGCTGGCTACCCGAAGATGGCGCCACAGTCGTACTGCCGTTACGTTTTATCATCCCACAGGCTGAACGAACCGGTCTTGTCATCAATCTGCCGGAAATGCGGCTCTATTATTTTCCCAAACCGGCAAAGGGACAAAAACCCGAAATTATCACCTATCCTGTCAGCATCGGCAGAATGGACTGGAAAACACCATTGGGCAGAACAACTATTGTCAGAAAACAAAAAAACCCGACATGGACTCCCCCTCAATCACTCAAAATTGAGGCAATAACAGAGGGAAAGCCTCCTCTGCAAGATATCGTCCCACCCGGCCCTGACAATCCTCTTGGACGATATGCACTATATCTTGGCCTGTCCGGCTACCTGATCCACAGCACCAATAAACCATTTGGAGTTGGCATGCGCGTCACACACGGCTGCATGCGCCTGTACCCTGAAGACATTGAAAAACTGTTTAATCTTGTACCTGCAGGCACACCAGTGCAGATCGTTAACCAGCCTATCAAACTGGGATGGCAGGGCAGTATTTTATTTATTGAACTGCACCCGCCGCTGGAAGAGGATAACACCAGCTTTTCTGATTACGAGCGAAAGGTCCATAGCACAATCTCGGAATTTCTCGAAAAAACCACCAGAAATTCCAGTGGGACAATCATAAAAGAAACCAGAATTAATATGGAAGCTCTGGCATCAGCGATCCGGACCAGGAACGGCATACCGACCCTGATTTCAGAAAATCAGGAAAACTAGCCATCAAATATATTTAACGTCCAGAATTTCATACTCCCGAATACCGCCAGGCGCCTGCACTTCAGCCACATCCCCCGCGTATTTGCCAATTAGTGCCCGGGCAATAGGTGAACTGACAGAAATTTTACCTTCCTTGATATCAGCTTCATCATCACCCACGATCTGGTAGGTCACGACAGTATCATTGCTCAGTTCCATCAAATCAACAGTGGCACCAAATACACAGGCGCCATCTGCATTTAATGTTGCGGGGTTAATAATCTGCGCATTGGCCAGCTTACTCTCCAATTCTGCAATACGTCCCTCTATAAACCCCTGCTTTTCTTTGGCAGCATCATATTCGGCGTTTTCCGACAGATCGCCATGGGAACGTGCTTCTGCAATGGCAGCAATGACAGCAGGACGATGAACTGTTTTCATTTCATGTAACTCTGCACGCAATTTCTCTGCGCCAGCTTGGGTAACGGGAATGACATTCATGACCTAGGTTCTCTTTTGATCTAAAAAACAACGTTATTCAAACAACAGGCTGCATTCAGCACATTGCCTGAAAGCACATAGCACATTAGCTATCTGATTAAAAATCTCACAAACAGACACCTATCCTTTCAGATTAGTACCCAACAGGCTCAGGAGGAGAAATAATTGTTGCCTAGACAGCCAGATTTTGCAAACGATAAACCTGCAATTCCTGACGAGCGGCCATGCCGGCACAAGCGGCCCGTGCACCGGCAATGGTTGTGTAATAAGTTATCTTGGCCTGTAAAGCAGCACGCCGGATAGAATAAGAATCCCGCACCGCACTGCGCTTATTTGTTACCGTGTTGATGATCAGAACAATCTCTCCGTTCTTGATCATATCCACAATATGTGGCCGGCCTTCCGTCACCTTATTGACTGCAATCACCGGCAATCCCGCCTCTTGTAAAATTTGAGCTGTTCCGCGTGTGGCATAAAGCGAAAATCCCAGTTCAATTAATTTGGCAGCGATGGAGACAGCTTCCTGTTTATCGCTATCTCTTACACTGATCAGTACATTGCCCGATGTCGGCAACTGAACACCCGCAGCAAGCTGTGATTTGATGAATGCCTCAGCAAAAGTCCTGCCGATCCCCATTACTTCACCGGTTGATTTCATCTCCGGCCCAAGTATGGTATCCACACCGGAAAATTTAGCAAACGGGAAAACAGCCTCCTTGACTGAGAAATGAGGAGGATGAATTTCTTTTTTGATGCCCTGATCAGCCAGGGTCTGGCCTGCCATACAGCGAGCTGCAATTTTAGCCAGTTGTAAACCAGTTGCTTTGGAGACGAAAGGAGCCGTACGCGATGCCCTGGGATTCACCTCCAGCACATAGACAGTATCATCCTGGATGGCAAACTGGACATTCATCAGTCCTCTGACATTCAGTGCACGCGCCATGGCCCCGGTTTGTCGACGCAATTCATCTTGCAGAGAAGCAGAAAGATTGAAAGGAGGCAATGAACAAGCAGAATCACCGGAATGAACTCCGGCTTGTTCGATATGTTCCATAATTCCACCGATCAGTACGGTTTCCCCGTCAAAAATCGCATCAACATCCACCTCGATTGCGTTATTAAGGAAATGATCCAGCAATACAGGAGAGTCATTTGATACCTTCACGGCTTCCTGCATATAACGCTCCAGATCGCGCGCCTCATGCACAATTTCCATGGCACGGCCACCCAGCACGTAACTTGGCCTGACAACCAGGGGATAACCGATTTTATCCGCTGCAGCCAGAGCTGCTTCCGGAGTACGCGCGGTAAAATTGGGGGGCTGTTTAAGACCCAGCTCTTGCAGCATGGCTTGAAAACGCTCACGATCTTCAGCACAGTCAATCATATCCGGGCTGGTGCCAATAACAGGGACTCCGTTTGCTTCCAGTGCACGCGCCAGCTTAAGCGGGGTCTGCCCACCGTACTGCACGATAACACCAACCGGTTTTTCCACTGCCACAATTTCCAGAACATCTTCAAGCGTGAGCGGTTCAAAATACAGCCGGTCAGAAACATCATAATCAGTCGAGACTGTTTCCGGATTACAGTTGACCATAATTGTCTCATACCGGTCTTCACGCAGTGCCAATGCAGCATGTACACAGCAGTAATCAAATTCGATTCCCTGGCCGATACGATTAGGCCCACCCCCCAGCACCATGATTTTCTTTTTATCAGTTGGATGAGATTCGCACTCTTCCTCATAGGTTGAGTACATATAGGCCGTATGTGTATCAAACTCGGCTGCACAGGTATCCACTCGCTTATAGACCGGGTGTAAACCCTGTTCATGCCGTCTGGCACGCACTTTATCCTGGCTGGTACCAAGCAAAGCTGCCAGCCGCCTGTCTGAGAAACCGCAGCGTTTCAAATGGAGCAGCTCACGCCGATCCAGTGTGTCCAGCTGTCTTCCCGAAAATGCCTGCTCCTGTCTGACCAGATCTTCAATCTGAACCAGGAACCACGGATCAATCCGGGTAAGTGCGTGAATTTGATCGAAAGGAATATTGCAGCGAAATGCATCAGCCACATACCACAAGCGCTCAGGCCCGGGATGACCCAGCTCGGCCTTTATGACTTCAAGATCCAGGGTCTTTTCATCCAGACCGTCCACACCTGTTTCCAGCCCGCGTAACGCCTTCTGCAGCGATTCCTGGAAAGTACGCCCAATCGCCATGACCTCACCCACTGATTTCATCTGTGTAGTTAAACGATCATTTGCCTGGGGGAATTTTTCAAATGCGAAGCGAGGCACCTTGGTTACAACATAGTCGATGGTCGGCTCAAACGAGGCCGGAATAATACCACCGGCAATATCATTGCCCAGTTCGTTGAGTGTATAACCGACGGCCAGCTTGGCGGCAACCTTGGCAATCGGGAAACCCGTTGCTTTCGAAGCCAGTGCAGAAGAACGTGATACGCGGGGATTCATTTCGATCACAAGCATATTTCCGTTTTCGGGATTAATGGCGAACTGCACGTTGGAACCGCCTGTTTCCACGCCAATTTCCCGAAGTACCGCAATTGATGCATCGCGCATACGCTGATACTCTTTATCCGTCAGTGTCTGAGCAGGCGCAACTGTGATCGAATCACCTGTATGGACCCCCATGGGATCAACATTTTCGATAGCACAAACAATAATGCAGTTATCCTGCTTATCACGGATAACTTCCATCTCATACTCTTTCCAGCCAATAACCGACTCTTCGATCAATAACTCCCGGGTAGGGGAAGCTTCCAGGCCGCGCTCACAAATCTCAATAAATTCTTCCCGGTTATACGCAATCCCCCCCCCGCTCCCTCCCAGGGTGAAAGAAGGCCGGATAATGGCCGGGTAGCCGATCATGGCTTGTGCCTGTATCGCTTCTTCCATGCTGTGTGCCATAGCAGAGCGTGCAGATTGCAGGCCGATACGTGTCATTGCCTGTTTGAATTTCTCGCGATCTTCCGCTTTGTCGATAGCTTCTCGGGAAGCGCCAATCAACGCCACACCATATTTTTCCAGCACACCATGCCGCACCAGATCCAAAGCACAGTTAAGTGCTGTTTGCCCTCCCATGGTTGGCAACAGTGCATCCGGCCGCTCAATCTCGATTATTTTTTCAACAGCCTGCCAGATAATCGGCTCTATATAAGTAGCATCGGTTAATTCCGGGTCAGTCATGATCGTTGCCGGATTGGAATTGATCAAAATGACGCGATAACCTTCCTCTCGCAATGCCCGGCACGCCTGCACACCAGAATAGTCAAATTCACAAGCCTGGCCGATAACAATCGGCCCTGCACCAATAATAAGGATAGATTTCAGGTCGGTACGCTTTGGCATTTGTGATGAAGGTTATTCCGGTGGCTCAGACTGATTGCTTGTTTTTCGCCATCCGGCTGATGAAACGACTAAATAAGTAATCCACATCCTGCGGGCCCGGGCTGGCCTCAGGGTGTCCCTGAAAACAGAAAACCGGATGATCTGTCAGCTCAAACCCCTGAAGACTGCCATCAAACAATGAATGGTGCGTAACACGCACATTGGCAGGCAAGGTGTCAACATCAACTGCAAATCCGTGGTTCTGGCTGGTAATCATCACACGGCCACTATCGATATCCAGCACCGGATGATTAGCACCATGATGCCCGAATTTCATTTTGATTGTTTTGGCACCTATCGCCAGTGCAATTAGCTGGTGACCGAGACAGATACCAAAAACAGGAATTTTGCCAGCCAGCAATGCACGGGCTGTATCGATCGCATAATCACAGGCTTCCGGATCACCCGGACCATTGGAAAGCACCACACCATCCGGCCGGGCAGCAAGAATTTCATCAGCCCGTGTCTGCGCAGGATAGACGGTCACCTGGCAGCCACGCTCAACCAGTTTGCGCAAAATTGCACGTTTGACACCATAATCCAGCACAGCAACCCGGTAAAGGCGCTCACCCGCTGCCTGATAACCTTTTTCAGGTGACCACGCCCCCTCACTGAATTCCCATGATCGGCTGCAACTGACCACACGCGCAAGATCCATTCCCGTCAAACCGGGAAACATTTGCGCCTGCTGCAATGCTTCAGCCTCATCAACATGGCCAGCCATGATACAACCGGCCTGTGCACCCTTCGTTCTCAGAATGCGTGTAAGTTTGCGTGTATCTATCCCGGCAATTGCCGGGACGCCGTACTGCTTGAGAAAATCAGGTAATGTCTGGCGACTGCGCCAGTTGCTGGCAATAAGCGGCAGGTCACGAATCACCAGCCCTGCCGCATGGACAACTCTGGAAGAAATTACAGATTCTATATCCTCATCATTAACACCGGTATTACCGATATGAGGATAAGTCAGCGTAACAATCTGGCGGCAATAAGAAGGATCAGTGAGAATTTCCTGGTAACCGGTCATGGCTGTATTGAAAGCCACTTCCCCGGTAGTGATACCTTCCGCACCGACTGAATCTCCGTGAAAAACAGTACCATCAGCCAGAACAAGTACAGCACGCGGACGGTTCAACACAGAATTCCCCAATATTTTTGTAATACGATACAGACAGACAGAAAAAAAGCGGTTTGAAGTTGACGCTACACCGCTATACGTTAATTATACGCCAGAAACAGAAGCTTTTCCAGAAACAACCTTGCCCGCACATGCCCTGTATAAGCCCTATATAAATCAGAGATTACAGATCAAAGGCAAAATACCCCCTTTCAGAAAAATGGTTTTCTCAAGCCATCATACCGTTATGCCTCAGTAGCGCATCAATTTTTGGCTCACGTCCACGAAATGCGATAAATGATTCCAGTGCCGAACGGCTGCCGCCTACAGCAAGAATTTCATGCCGGAAATGCTGGCCGGTTTTCGCACTCACCACCTGGCCGGTCCCATTTTCTTCAAACAGGCTGTAAGCATCCGCAGATAACACCTCTGCCCATTTATAACTGTAATAACCAGCGGCATACCCTCCGGCAAATATGTGGCCGAAGCTGTCCGGGAACCGATTGAAAGCAGGGGGAATAATAACTGCCACCTGCTGACGGATTTTATCCAGGCGCTGCAATACTGTTTCACTTCCCTGCGGATCAAAGTCAGTGTGTATTTGCATATCAAATAATGCGAATTCGATCTGGCGCAAAGTCTGAAGACCGCTTTGGAAGTTTTTGGCAGCAAGCATTTTGTCAAACAATACGCGCGGCAGCAGATTACCGGTTTCCACATGTGCCGTCATATCACGCAGCACTTCCCATTCCCAGCAAAAATTCTCCATGAACTGGCTGGGAAGCTCAACTGCGTCCCACTCAACTCCATTGATACCAGAAACCCCCAATTCCTCCATTTGAGTCAGCAAATGGTGCAGGCCATGGCCAAATTCGTGAAACAGCGTAATTACCTCATCATGTGTAAACAACGCCGGGCGCAACTGTCCGTCAATCGTCACCGGTGCAGAAAAATTGCAGGTAAGGTAGGCAACCGGTGTTTGAATTTCAGAACGACCGATCTCCGGTACGTCAATCCGTCGCCGTGTAATGGCATCATCCATCCACGCTCCCCCGCGCTTGCCGGGGCGGGCGTAGAGATCCAGATAAAATTGCCCCAGCAAATTACCTTTGGCATCTGTGATATCGAAAAACTTCACATCCTGATGCCAACGCTGAACATGGCGTGCCGCCCCTGCCTCGCTGATATGTATCCCGTACAAAGCCTCCACCAGCTGGAACATGCCGGACAACACCTTATTTTCCGGGAAATACTGTTTAACCTCCTGATCGGAGAAAGCATAACGCTCAATACGCAGTTTTTCGCTGACATAAGCAATATCCCAAGCCTCAAGCTGAGCCAGCTTCAGTTTTTCGGCGGCAAACTGCTGCAGCTCCACCAGATCCTTTTCTGCATAAGATCTTGCTCTGGCAGCCAGTTCATTGAGAAAACCCAGCACCTGCTGTGGTGTTTCTGCCATCTTTGGTGCCAGAGAGACCTGCGCATAGCAGTCGTAGCCCAGCAACCGGGCCTCCTCCCGGCGCAAGCGTAAAATCTGCTCGATTAAAGGCATATTGTCGCGATTTGCCGCCTGATCTGAAACCGTTTCAAGCTCGCTCGCCCGTGTCGCATATGCCCGGTACATCTGTTCGCGTAAATTACGATTGTCTGCATACTGCATAACCGGCAGGTAGGACGGTGCGTGCAGGGTAAACTTCCAGCACTGCGCAGTAACTGATGTATCCCCGGTCGCTGCTTCGCGTGCTGCCTGTAATACATCTTCCGGAATCCCGGCAAGTTCATCCCGGTTTTCCACAAGCAGGGAAAATGCATTGGTAGCATCAAGCAGGTTATCGCTGAATTTCGCACTCAATGCTGACAACTCTTCCTGAATCTGCATAAACCGGGCTCTATCTTCCGGTGGCAGTTCAGCACCTCCCAGGCGAAAGTCGCGCAGCTGGTTATCTACAATTTTTTTGCGCGCCTGGTTTAATGCATTGAACGACGAATCTGCCCGTAACTGTCGGAATTTTTCAAATAACACCTGATCCTGCGACAATTCGGCATAGTACTGCGTAACACGCGGCAGGTTAGCGTTATAAATCTCTCGTAACTCCGGGTTGTTCATGACCGCATTCAAATGCGTTACCTGCCCCCACGCACGCGATAAACGTTCGTTTACATCTGTCACCGGTTGTACAAAGTCCTGCCAGTCGGGAATTTCTGTTGCATTTTTAACTGCATTCACCACGGCGCGGCAATCACGCAACAGCTCATCTATGGCCGGCGCAATGTGTTCATTGCGAATTTCTTCGTAGTGCGGAAGTGTGGAAAAATCAAGTAGCGGGTTTTTCATATCAACAGTAAAAAGTTTTTATTATTCAAGATGGAATCTTGTCAGCCATAAACAATACGCCCGTCAATCAGGGTAAACCGGGCACGTCCATACAACTCCATTCCAAGGAAAGGAGTATTTTTCCCCTGGCTCTTCAGTTCGGTATTATTAACGACCCAGCTTTCATCCGGATCAAAAATACATAGATCTGCAGGAGCACCCGCTGCAAGCTTCCCCGCCCCGATTCCCAGAACCTGTGCAGGGTGAAGCGTAATTTTTGCCAATGCTTCGGACAATGACAGTCTGTTTTCCATGGCCCATTTCAGCGTAAGCGGCAGCAGCAGCTCCAATCCGGTTGCGCCAGTTTCGGCTTGAGCAAACGGCAGCAACTTGGCATCTTCATCGACTGGTGCGTGATCCGAACAGATCGCATCAATTGTTCCATCCATCAGTCCGGCACGCAGCATATCCCGATCAGCCAGACTTCTCAGTGGCGGCATAAGATGGCAGTTGGCATCAAAAAAACCGATATCCATGTCAGTCAGGTGCACGTGATGAGCAGAAACATCACAAGTTAACGGCAATCCCTGCCGTTTCGCCGCCCGTACCAGCGCAACTCCTTCGGCACTGGAAATGCGACAGAGATGCACGCTGGCACCGGTTTCTTTCATCAGTGACAGAATACTGGTCAGCGCAATCGTTTCTGCGCATACAGGAATTGCCGGCAAACCCAGACGGGTGGCAACCTCTCCTTCATGTGCAACCCCATGATTGGCCAGATGCCTGTCCTGAGGGCGCAACCAGACCTTGAAATCAAAAGTGGCAGCATACTGCATGGCTCGCATCAGCACATGCAGATTGACAATCGGCGCATCAGCCTGGCTGAATGCAATGCAACCAGCGTCATGCAATTCAACCATTTCTGTCAAATACTCGCCCTTGAGCCCCCGAGTCAGTGCTCCCACCGGATACACGTGTGCCCGGTCCAGGATGCGCGCACGATGTTTCAGCATTTCCACCAAACCCGGTTCATCCAGCGGCGGATCCGTATCAGGAGGACAGGCAAGACTGGTTACCCCCCCCGCTACCGCAGCCTCCAGCTCTGATTCCAGCGTAGCCATATACTCAAACCCCGGTTCGCGCAACCGTGCTGACAAATCAACCAGGCCGGGACATACAATCATTCCGTCAGCATCAATCTCGCGATCGTCACAAAACCCTTCCGGCCGTGAATCGATTGATACAATTTTGCCTTCAGCCAGATAGAGATCACCGATACGGTCCATCCTGCTGCCGGGATCAATCAAACGGCCATTTCGGATACAAATGTGCATAGGACAGTACGTGTTAATTTCCGGCGAGAATTGACATCACCGCCATACGAACGGCAATACCGAAGTTTACCTGGGACAAAATGACGGACTGGGTGCCATCCGCCACTTCTGAATCAATTTCCACGCCACGATTCATCGGACCCGGATGCATTACGATTGCATCCGGTCTGGCAAGTGCCAGTTTTTCCGGCGTCAACCCATAGTATTTGAAATATTCTTCCGTGCCCGGCAAATGTGCCGATTTCATGCGTTCATTCTGTAACCGCAACATCATCAGTACATCCACCTCTTTCAGACCTTGCGACATGTTGTGATAAACATGCACGCCAAGCCGCTCAACTTTGGCCGGTAACAGTGTTTTGGGAGCAATAACACGGATTTCAGGCACACCCAGTGTTGTCAGCGCGTGAATCTGTGAGCGCGCCACCCTGGAATGCAGAATATCCCCTATGATTGCCACGCGTAATGCGCGGAAATCCTGCTTGTAGCGGCGAATGGTAAACATATCCAGCAATGCCTGCGTGGGGTGGGCATGCCACCCGTCACCCGCATTGATAACATGAATCTCCGGTCTGACATGGCGGGCAATCAGATGCGCCGCCCCACTTTGATTATGGCGTACGATAAACATATCCGCATGCATGGCAGACAGGTTATCCACCGTATCCAGCAGCGTTTCACCCTTGGTCTGGGATGAGACTGCCATATTGAGGTTAATGACATCCGCCGAAAGACGCTTTGCTGCAATTTCGAAAGTGGTACGGGTCCGGGTACTTGGTTCAAAAAACAGGTTGAACACTGACTTACCCCGCAACAGAGGAATTTTCTTGACATCGCGTTCAGTCACACCGGTGAACGATTCTGCCGTATCAAGAATATGCTGCAAGATTGAAGCAGGCAATCCCTCTGTCGTCAGCAGGTGCTGCAGCTCACCATTCCTGTTCAGCTGGGGATGCAGGCCCATTACACAGAGATCCCGAAAAAATTACGATGGTACATAGGTTCTAAATACAGGTAAAAATCCGGGAATCACGCATCAGCCTGCCGTCAGGTTGCGTAAATCCAGACTCAGCCTGCCGTCATCTGATTGCCTCAACTCCAACATACTGTTTTCCGGCAAGGTGATAATGGCTCCCGTATATCGGGCAGCAATCGGCAGCTCCCGCCCGCCACGATCCACCAGTACCGCCAGATCAATACTGGTCGGGCGACCATAATCAAACAGCTCATTTACGGCTGCACGCACCGTCCTGCCGGTGTAAAGCACATCATCCACCAGAATAATACGGCTGTTTTCAACATCGAAAGGAAGCTGAGAGGGCCTAACCTGTGGATGCAGGCCGATTTTACTGTAATCATCCCGGTAAAAAGATATATCCAGCACCCCTACCGGCAGCACAACCCCCAATATCTGATGAATACGCTGAGCCAGCCAGGCACCCCCGGTATGAATTCCCACAATAGCAGTACTCCCGGTTACATCCGGCCGTATTTTTTCAATAAGCTGCACCAGCAGTTGTTCTGCGTCAGGAAGCTGCATGAGATAAATCGAAATAAATTTGGAGGATATGTTGCGCGGCAATCTGATCGAGCATTGGCCGCTGCTTTTTTCTACCGGTGACACCCGCTTCTTCCAGTGCCGAACGTGCGATCACTGTGGTGTAACGCTCATCTGCCATTGCTACCGGAATATCAAACCGCCCTTCCAGCCGCCTGGCAAAACGGCGACACAACTGGGTGATCTCGTGCTCAGTACCGTCAGCATGAACCGACAGCCCCACCACCAGCAAGACCGGCTGCCATGTTTTGATCAGTTCTGCAATTTTCTCGAAACGGGGTTTAGTCATGGCCTGATCGATCGTCGTCAGCGGATGAGCCATCTGCAACTCAAGCTCTCCAATCGCAACACCAATGCGCCGCGTACCAAAATCAAACGCCAGCACCGTACCGGACACCATATTACCAAGCGCATCAGGCATGACCGACGTCACTGGACAGATTATAAAAATTGATTCCCAGCAAGCTCATGACTGCAGGCAATCGTTCTTCAAAGGACAGCTCAAACAATATCTGCGACTGAGCTGGCACCGTCAGCCAGGCATTTTGCGCCAGCTCCTGCTCAAGCTGCCCCGCCGACCAGCCTGAGTAACCCAATGCCACCAGCATTCTTTCCGGCCCCCGGCAATCGGCAACCGCCTGCAAAATATCAATGGAAGATGTCAAACCGATCGACTCATTGGCAGACAGCGTAAACTTCCATGACCCAACCGGTTCATGCAGCACAAACCCGGTGTCAACCTGTACCGGTCCGCCCAGTAATACCGGCGAATTGGAAATCGTCGCATTTTTGGGGGACATTCCCAGTTGGAGCAATAATTTTTCTACCGATAAATCCGTCGAACGATTCACCACCAGACCCAGCGCACCCCGTTCATTATGTTCACAGATATAGGTCAGCGTCCGGGTAAAAAAGGAATCCTCCAGCCCCGGCATGGCAATCAGGAAATGATCGGTAAGATTGATGCTTTGCATTAAGATTGTGCCATCCAGGAACAAATAAGAAATTTCCTCTGACTTCACACCCAATAGGCGGTACGCGTCATGATCCCGGAACTGAACTTCATAACACGCCTGACCGGAGCAGGTAACTGCCCTCCACCGTGCGAAACAGCCATGGTAGCGTGACAGGCCTCATCAGTCTTCATTTGTGTCACAATCGCCCGGCTGCGAACATCCTGATGAGGTAATCGCTGCAGATGATCCGCCAGATGCGCCTCAACCTGGCGCTCGGTTTCTGCCAAAAAACCCAGATTCCATTTATCACCGAGCACACCCGCCACCAGTCCCAGCGCAAACGACCCGCCATACCATAACGGATTCAGGTAACTTTTACGTCCATCCAGTTCCACAATGCGACGCTCCGTCCATGCAAGATGTTCGGTTTCTTCACGCGCCGCCTGATCCAGCGCCTGCCTGACCTGCTCATTACGTGCTGTCAGCGCCTGGCCCTGATACAGTGCCTGAGCACACACCTCACCCACATGATTAATGCGCATAAGCGCAGCAGACTCACGCTTTTCGATCTCACTCAATGCATTCTCGGGCAGATCCTTCCCGGGCACCGGGCGCACAGTATTGGCCGGCGCCAGCAATGTCCGCAAGGCGCTATCAAAACCTATAATCAACTTGTCCACGTTCAGCATAACAACCCCTCCACTCTCCGTTCTCTCCATCCCTGCCTGCTGTTTTTAATCAGCAAACCACCTGGAGACCACACGAACCCTTATTTTATACGCATTTGCCGCGCGAGCAATGTTACCGGATGCAAAACCTCTATATTGATACCCTTCCTCACCAGTCCATTAGCAATATGCAAAGCACAACCGATATTCGCCGTCACCAGACAGTCCGCCCCTGTATGTTCGAAAGCCTGTAATTTTGCATCGAGTAACGATTTTGCAAACTCAGGCTGATCAAGATAATACGTACCGGCAGCGCCGCAACACCGCTCATTTCCGGGGAGTTCCACAACCTCTATTCCCGGGATACGCTGCAACAAAGTATACAGATGCTTTGAGGCGCACAACGTATTACGCAGCGTACAGGGTTCATGCACAGCTACTTTGCGCACCAACGGCTTAAAACTGATTGCATCCCACTCCAGTCCATCGAGAAACTGACTGATATCCATTACCGGCACAGAAAAACCCACACCCGATTGCGATGAATATTCCGCCAGCTGCACACCGCAACCGGAAGCAGTACTGATAATGGTTTGAGCACCTGAATCTTCAAATACACGAAGATTTTGTCGGGCAAACGACCTGGCCATATCGATCCGGCCACTATGCTGATGCAATGCCCCGCAACAGGTCTGCTTACCGGGTACATGTACCGTATAGCCCATCCGGTTAAGCACCTGTATAGATGAAAGCAGCGTTTCGGTATCAATCAGCCGCGCAACACACCCTACAAACAGGGCCACCTCCCCACGTGAGGCGCCTCTGGCCGGGTATTTACGCCGCCATAATGTTCCCGGCAGATTGCGCACTGTCAAAAACAGCAGCGATTGGGCCAGATCATTTTTTCTCAGCATTTCCAATCGCAACAACAATGACAGCAGGCCCATCCTGGTGAGTAAACGCAACATTGGCCGCAGGATATCGAACCGGGCTGGCTGAGCTATCAGCTTCCGCTCAAAGAAATCCCTCAGCCCATTTTTTTTACGCTGATTTACATCTTGCGCAGATGAATGCGCATAAATCATGGCACGCGCACCGTCAATCAGCTGACCATAAGCAACGCTGTTCGGGCAAACCTGCTCACAGGCACGGCAAGTCAGGCACCGATCCATATGCTGAATAAATTTTTCATTCAGAGGAATATGCCCGTTTGCGACTCCACTCATCAGCGCAATCCGCCCACGCGGCGAATCTGCTTCAGAATATGTCAGATGATATGTTGGACAATGCGGCAAGCAAAGCCCGCACGCCACACAACGATTTGCTTCAGCCAGCAGAGCTTCCGCCGGCGAAGCATCCTGATCCTGATCCATATCCCTCTTTGTTTTTAGGTCAACCATTTCAGCGAAATCCGGTTATATAAAATTTGTAACTCACGCCTGCCCAGGCAATTACTGTTGCTCTCCCGATTCTGCCACGATCTTCTTTCTCAAATGCAGCCATATTGCCATTCTATTTACTTCTTGCCATGCAAGATGAAATTGCAATAAAATTAGGGGTTATCGTTAACAAACAACTACTTTTATTACAAGGGGTACCATGGTAGTAGTGAGACTGGCACGAGGTGGTGCCAAGAAGCGTCCTTTTTACAACATGGTCGTGGCTGATTCCCGCAATCGGCGTGACGGAAAATTCATAGAACGTGTCGGGTTCTACAATCCGCGCGCCACGGGTGGAGAAGAAAGTCTGCGCATTCAGATGGATCGCCTGACTTACTGGCAATCCCAGGGAGCACAACTGTCCGATACCGTTTCACGACTTGTCAAACAGTTTGGCAGACAGCAGCAGGCTGCACAACCACAAGGGTGAAACGAGGCTCCTTGAAGCAAAGGAGCCTATGGTCGTGCTGGGTCGGATCATCGGGCCACATGGTATTCGGGGGCAGATAAAGGTTACCCCTTTTACCGAATGTACCGGCGGGCTGATGGAGTACGCCGTGTGGTGGCTGAGTAAAGATGAAAAGAAGTGGCAGGTTGTGCATCCCGTTTCATTTTCCGGCCATAACAACAGTGAGCTCATCGTTAGCCTCAGTGAACACGAAGACCGAACGAGCGCATCTGAATTGAAAGGTTTACTGGTTGCCGTACCACGCAGCCAACTGCCTCTGTTATCAGAAAATGGTGAAGAGGGCTACTATTGGGCGGATCTGATCGGGATGGATGTTGTTAATATTCAGGGGGAATTGTTCGGTACGGCAGCAGGTTTGTTTGAGACTGGTGCAAATGATGTATTACGTGTCCGGCTGTCTGGAGATAACAAAGAAGAATTAATCCCCTTCATTGACCAGGTTATCATGCGTGTAGATCTGAAATCACGACAAATCACGGTAGATTGGGAGCTGGATTACTAAACTTGGTACCATGTCGTTTGAATTTGATGTTATCACGCTACTGCCCGATATGTTTGACGCCGTTACACAGTATGGTGTAACAGGCAGAGCAAATAAAGACAATTTATACCATCTGCACACTTGGAATCCTCGCGACTATGCTGCAAACCGTTACCGGACGGTAGATGATTCGCCTTATGGTGGAGGGCCAGGCATGGTCATGATGGCTGAGCCATTGGGTAAAGCCATTACAGATGCCAAGACCAGACAGGCTGAAAATGGCATTGGAAAGACCAGCGTAATTTATCTTTCACCACAAGGTAAATTACTGAATCATAAAAAAGTTTTGCAAATTTCCGCATTAAATGGAGTAGTGTTACTCTGTGGTCGCTATGAAGGGGTTGATGAAAGGCTAATAGAGGATCAGGTAGATGAAGAAATTTCAATCGGGGATTATGTGATATCCGGTGGAGAGCTGGCAGCAATGGTTTTGATTGATGCCGTGGTAAGACAACTGCCTGGTGCGTTAGGTGATGCGCAATCAGCCGGTCAGGATTCTCACGTTAACCAGCTGCTTGAATACCCGCACTATACCCGACCCGAGATATACAAAGGGAAACCGGTTCCTCGGGTGCTGCTGTCCGGCAACCACGCAAAAATAGAGTGTTGGCGCCTGCAACAGTCAATTGGCAGGACGTGGCTAAAAAGGCCGGATTTACTGGCAGAAAAATATCCGGAAAAGCTCCCGGAAAAGGAAAAGAAGTTACTGGAAGAATTCAGGCAGTTACGGTGTGCAGCAGTTGCTGACCAATCGATGGATAAAATTAAAGAACAGGAGCAATGAAATGAATTTGATAGAACAGCTGGAACGTGAAGAAATTGAAAGACTGGGAAAAATTATTCCTGATTTCTCACCCGGTGACACAATCGTAGTCAATGTAAATGTAGTAGAAGGCGACCGCAAACGTGTTCAGGCTTTTGAAGGAGTTGTTATTGCCAAGCGTAATCGCGGACTTAATTCCTCATTTATTGTCAGAAAAATATCCAGCGGGGAAGCAGTCGAACGCACATTTCAGACTTACTCCCCTCTCATCGCCAGCATGGAAGTTAAACGGCGAGGTGATGTACGTCGAGCAAAACTTTACTATCTGAGAGAGAGATCCGGTAAAGCAGCAAGGATCCGGGAAAAATTGCCAGCCCGTGGTACGCGGCAGGAAAGTGCAGCACAAGAGTAATTCAGCTCTAACAGAGCAAACTCCCTGGCTGTTACAATTTCTCTCCGGCAAAAAGAGCGTTATTCCAGGTACAGTTAACAACTGCACCTGGAATACAGGTCTTTACAGTGCTTTAATATGGACTGAGCACGAGGTGTTCAAGGCACGCCTCTACTACATATATTGAATACGTAAACGAGACCGTGAGTGCCGCACAACACCGCACCTGAAGAACCCGTTTCCGGAAGTTCTCGGCAGAACCCCCTCCCCTATAGTACAGCCAGCTCTCCGCCAGCTATGCCGAATGAAACAATACCACCCAGCGCAAAGCAGGTTGATATCGTAATACCTGTCTACAATGCACCAGTCCTAACCAGGCGTTGTATTGATTCCGTCATTCACCATCTGAGCCCGTCCATACATAAGGTACTTATCCAGGATGACGCATCTGAAAGTGAAACGCGTGAAATGCTGGACCACTTACCCCACCCGTGTGCGAAAGTCTTTCACTCAGAAAAAAATCAGGGGTTCGGCAAGACAGTTAATGCGGCAATCAGTCGGTCAAATGCTTTCTATGTATTTATTCTGAATTCCGATACTGAAGTTAAATCAAATATCCTGCCGTCGCTTTGTGCAGCATTTGATGCAGACCCCGGGCTGGCTGCCATTATCCCCACAGGAAACAGTTACGATAAATTTGATCTGAGCCGTTATACACTGCAGCCTGGAAACTACATTCAGACACATTACCTGCGCGGCCATGCTGTTTTAATACGCCGCGATGTGTTCCTTGCCGTTGGCGGATTTGATTCGATTTTTGGTCGCGGATATTACGAGGACATTGACCTTGGGCGCCGTCTTGATCTTAACGGCTGGCGTTTTGGAGTCCTCCCGGGAGCTTACATTTACCACAAGAAAGGTGGCTCATTCGGCAGCGCCCGTGTACCGCTGGCACGGAAGAATCGGGCTATCTACCTGTCACGTTACCCAAAAGCACAGCGAAACCTCCTGTTACTCACATGGAATGATACCCTGGCCGACCTTGATGAAGAACTGATCAGCACCATGAATAAAATCTTTCATAATGGCGGTTATGTTCACTGGTTAACACCAACCCCGCAAAACCAGCTGCCCTGTTTACAAATGTATAACTACCGTCTGAACTGGTATTCCGTGATCAGAATCCCATTACGAGGCTGGAAACGGGCAGACAGGAAGATCGCTGAAATATGGATTACACCAGATGTCCCCTTCTTGCTGCGCACTTTTCTGACTCTCTGGGGAAAATGTCGGGGAATTAACGTTTTGCTACCCGGGAAAACAGAAAATTAAAGCAGCTACCGACACTCTGCAGCAAGAAATCAGACTGTCTCAAACCGCATGGATTCATTCATCCAGCAGCTTCTTTATTTTCTCTGGCGGCCGCCCCAGTACGGCACTATCACCACGAACCACTATCGGACGCTGAATTAAGTCAGGATTTTCCGCCATCAACCGTAACAGCTCATCGTCACTCGCTGACTCTGAACCCCTGGCAAGCGGCTCATCCGCACGCAACAAACCCTTCACCGGAATACCCAGCTTACGCACCAGTTCACGTAAAACATCAACAGTTAAACGGTCGTTGTAGTAATTAATACTCTCAAACACCTGACCACTTTCACTGAGAATGGTCAGGGCTTCACGACATTTACTGCAGGTGGGTTTTTGATAAATGGTTATTTTATTGCCCATGAATCCAGTCTCACTTGACTCCGCATTCTTTGGAAATCGCATTATAGGCTGCTGTCGATCCTTTCAAACCGAAAGTATCTGTTGTAGCTGTTCCCTGCGAAGAAACCCCGTTTACCACCATCTGGCTGCCGCTGCGTATCGCTGATATCAGCTTGTTATCAGTCGCTGAATCCGGTGCCCAGGCGGTATCATTCTGGGTAAACAGCTTAATACGCTGACTGCCAATGCTGACCGTCACATCACTGTTTGGTTTATACGAATAACCTGCAACAAAGCTGAACACATTTTTACTTTTCTCGGCAGGACGGTGGGTAATTAATGCATAAACCGCCCCACGCTTGGTATAGTTGCCTTCCTCTTTTTTGGGCTTGCCAACCATATAACAGACCTTGCCACCATCTTCGGTATAAACATAGGCCGCCCAATCTTCAAATTCCCCAACCAGCCTGGGATCAGCCGCATAAACCACATTACCCGCCATCAAAGAAATGGCTGACAGCAACAGCACCTTCGAAAATATCCGCCTCATTTCACCAAACTCCATCATTATCAGATCAGAACAGTGACGGCTCAACACCCGGGGCAAGAGCCGCCTATCCCCGAGGTTATCAGTTACATCCTTCCATTTTATAAATGAAATAGCCATTCTGTTTAATCGCTTCAATCACTGCATCAGGTGCTTTCTGGCTATGGCAAAAACGGCATTCTTCACTGGTTACAGTTGCTCCTTCCTCTCCAATCGAAGCAAGCCATTCTTTAGCAAATTCAACTGCTTTTTTGTCATCCCTGACATCGGTAAATACATCAAAATGCATCACATGCCCATCTTTGGCCTTGACGTAAGTGTCATAAACGTGAATCTGCATAAAAACTCTCCTTGATAAGAAATGTTGAGTAACGAAAACACTGAAAATGAACGTTATTATGCCATTTTTCGACGTGCCACGATAACGCCATCCCGCGTTGGGTTAATGAAGCTGTCGAATTCCGTGTCAGCCGAAATCAACCGGTTATGCTCCCTGATTGCCTTCGTCCAATTCGGTCTGGCATCTGCAGCGTCCTCTGCCGCCACACAGCCATGCCACAATACATTGTCGGCAATATACAGGCCACCGGGGCGAATCCGTTCTCTGGCCATCAGCCAGATATCGGGGTATCCGACTTTATTGGCATCGTTGTAGCAGACATCAAAATCCCCTTCTGTCCGGCCAAACACATCCTGAGCATAGCCTGTGCTGAACGTCACCCTCTCCCATAATCCGGCAGCTGCAAGGCACTGTTCCGCTTTGCCCCGATTGCGCGGATTACTGTCTGTACAAATAACCCGCCCATTCGGACCAACCGCCCTGCTGAACCAGTAAGCCGAATATCCGTACCCGCTGCCAAACTCAAATACCCTGCGTGCCCCGATCATTTTTGCGTAAATTTCCAGCGAAACACCAACCAGCCTCCCGATAATCGGGAAATTATTTTCTCGCGCAAACATTTCCATTTCATCCAGAACAGGATGATCAAACTGCTCCGCCAGGGCATACATGTAATGTTCAATAACTGGATTAACGGGTGTCAACATACCTGAGTTACCGGCTTCCCTTATCCTTATTTCAGACCGGCCGCGCCGGAATTTTTCTGATACTTCCGCCAGCAAACGGTTATGGCCGTCACTGTAAGCAGAAATGGCGGAATCCTACCGTATAACAAAAAAGTATCAGTCAATCCGGACATAAAAATAAAAAATACGATTGCACTGCCCAATAAAGCCACCTGGCTCTGCCTGAAGCTCCGGAACCAGCACCATAACAAAAAACCAAAGGCCAATATACCCAGTAATCCGAGATGCATGCCAATTTCGATCAGCTCATTATGAAAATGTGCAGTTTCCTGAAATTCCGGCAGCTTTCTGTAAATTCCCTGTTTATAGGTGGCAATGCTGTCATCGAAATATTTTTCTGCCATACCGGAGCCATGGCCCAGTAAAGGATGCTCGGCAATACCATGCAAACCGACATCCCACATTGCCAGCCGATAGCCCACACTGGTCTGGTAGTACCCCTGCTGAAAAGCATGTAAATCTGCAACAGCCTGCTGCAGCCTGTCGCGAAAAATATCACTGCTGGCAGCAAACAATACCGTCATGGCCATAATTAAAAACAAACCACCTGCCAGCCTTCTCCACGCTATCCGGTATCGTAAAACCATCATCAGCAATAGTGCTGCCTGCGTGGCAATCAGCATACCTCTCGCACTCTGATTGAACTGGAGGAATAACAGCAATATGGCGGTCAGCCATAACAGAACGGACGGCAGTCTTTTCCCTCCTGATAACGTTTCCCAGCCCAGAAAAACCGCCAGAATGACCCCCGCTCCCAAAGCCGACGAATAGGACAGGTAGGACATGTCAAGCAAGGCAATTCCCTGTGTTCCCTGTGTGGCCCACTGATACCCCCCCAAAGCCACTATCCCCAGATAACTGCAAAGGAGCGCCCCGGCTGCCCAGGGCAAACGTTCCTTATTCAAAAGTGAAAACAGGGGAATAAATGTCAGCAGGATAAAGTATTTTCTCCATTTCCCCTGAAAAATGGCAGCAGAATCGCTCCACAGCAGACCAAGCAGCCATAACCCGCAAAAAACGAGAATACCCATGACCAGCGGCTCTTGAAGCAGATCAGAACATCTGGATATTCCTCCATCCATCAGCCAGGCAAAAACCAGCAGACCCATCCCCCAGTATATGAATCCCTTTGGCCACAACGTAAAGCAAAAAAGCACCAGTACAAACCGTATAAATAGTTCGCGCCAGTTCTGTGTAATCCATTCTTCCAAAAAAACTCCTTTACATGTAACGCCCCATGCTCAACCTATTACCGTAGCGCAGAAATAAGGCTTTCATACCTGTGCTATCATGCCCCGAACTGGTGAAACGCGCATGACACCGGCAAAAGCTGCGTTATTATAAAAGCGCAGAATATTCCGGAATGCGGCACTTTACAGTAATATTTACCTGTCTCGCCAACAGAACATCTTGAGCAAATCCCGGTTGTTTCATCACTTTCCGCAAATCCGGCCACTCATTTCAACATCATGAAAACAATTGCCATCATTCCCGCGCGCATGGGTTCTTCGCGTTTTCCCGGCAAGCCTTTGGCGCCACTGCTGGGCCGTACCATGCTGGAGCATGTTTACCAGCGCGTTGCCATGAGCCAGTCGCTCAGCACAACCTATATCGCCACCTGCGATGAGGAAATCCGGCAGGCTGCAGCCGCCTTTGGCGCACCTGTCATCATGACTGCAGATCGCCACGAACGCGCCAGTGACCGCATCGCAGAAGCTGCTGCACACACGGATGCCGATCTGATTGTCATGGTGCAGGGAGATGAACCGATGACGTACCCTGCCATGATTGATGCCGCCATTGCACCTTTTCGCAATGATTCCAGTCTGGAATGTGTCAATCTGACGAAACGTATCGACGATGAAGCTGATTTCCGCAGCCCCAACACCATCAAGGTGGTTATGGATCAGCAGGGAAACGCCCTGTACATGACCCGCCAGCCGGTCCCAACGCTGGCGCCGGATGGTTTTGGTGCAACCGCTGCCTACAAACAGGTGTGTATCATTCCCTTCACTCGCACCTGCCTGATTGAATACAGCCGGCTGCCCCCCACGCCACTGGAAAAACTCGAATCAATCGACATGCTGCGCCTGCTGGAACATGGTCGCCGTGTCAGGATGATAGAAACTGAATATGATACGCAAGCCGTTGATACCGAAGCGGATCTGGCACGCGTTGCAGAATTGATGGCCAACGATCCGCTGCTGGCCAGCTATCAAAAACCCTGAAATCCTACCCGAAATTTTCATGTCACTCAAAACCCGACTCGCCCGCCGTGAACTGACCATTGGTTCATGGGTCACACTTGGGCACCCTTCAGTTGCCGAGATCATGGCTAAAGCCGGTTTCGACTGGCTGGTGCTGGATACCGAACACAGTGTGCTGGAACTCAGTGAAGTACAGGCCCTTATTCAGGTGCTGGATGGACAGCAGTGTCCGGCGATTGTGCGGCTGACTTCCAATCATCCCGACCAGATCAAGCGCGTCATGGATGCCGGTGCCAGCGGAATCATGGTGCCAATGATCAAATCTGCAGAAGATGCTCGCGCTGCAGTCAGTGCTGTCTACTACCCGCCTGAAGGAACACGCGGCGTCGGACTGGCGCGTGCACAGGGTTATGGCGCCAGTTTTCAGGCATACCGGCAATGGCTGCGTGACAGCGCCGTCGTCATCGCGATGATTGAACATATCCAGGCCATCGAACATATCGACGCAATTCTGTCCACCCCTGGTATTGATGCCTACATCATCGGCCCTTACGATTTATCAGGCTCAATGGGACGACCGGGTGAACTGGATCATCCTGATGTACAGGCCGCCATTCAGGTGGTGCTTGAGGCTGGAATCCGTCACCAGACAGCAGGCGGTATTCATGTTGTCGAACCTGATCCGGCACTGCTGCAACAGCGTATCGGGCAAGGTTTCACGTTTCTGGGATACGGCCTGGATATTCGTATGCTTGATTCCCTCTGCCGCACTCATCTGAACCACATCAAAGCATCTTTATGAGCAAAATCGTCGTTTCCACTTCATCCTTCGGCTTCGATCATAATCCGGCCATACAGCAACTGCGTGCACAAGGCTTCACCATCACCGGCAACCCTTACCAGCGCAAGCTCACCGAAGATGAAATTATCGGCCTGCTGGGAAATGACACTGTTGCCCTGCTGGCAGGAGTCGAACCACTGACAGAACGGGTACTGGCCAGCGCCAGCGCTCTGCGGGTGATTGCACGCTGCGGTACCGGGATGGACAGTGTCGATCTGGCAGCTGCCCAACGACGGAACATTAGAGTTTCCAACACACCCGAGGCCCCGGCACAGGCCGTTGCGGAGCTGACACTTGGACTGATGCTCGATTGCCTGCGCCAGATCAATCATACCGATCGTTCCGTGCGCCAGGGAGAGTGGCCACGCTCGCAGGGAAGACTGCTGGCTGCACGTACCGTTGGCATTATCGGGCTGGGGCATATCGGTCGCCGTGTTGCGGCACTGTGCCAGGCATTCGGCGCTAAAGTCATCGCACATGATCCTTATCTGCAACAGGCGCCCTCTGGAATCGAACTCGTTTCCCTGGCTGATCTGCTCGAACAGGCCGACCTCATTACCCTGCACTTACCCTATTCTCCGTCAGTTCACCACCTGATCAGCGCTGATGCCATTGCCCGCATGAAACCGGGGACGATCCTCATCAATGCTGCCCGCGGCGGATTAGTCGATGAGGCCGCCTTATGTGCAGCACTGGATAGCGGCTATATTGAAGCGGCTGCCCTGGACAGTTTTGAACAGGAACCGTATCAGGGCCCGTTGTGCAAGTGTAATCAGGCGATACTGACTTCCCATATTGGCTCGCTTGCACGAGAAACACGGCAGCGTATGGAACTCGAAGCCGCTGAAAATCTGCGAAAAGGGCTCATCGAAGCAGGGTTGATCAATGCATGAAGGAATACAGCCCGGACAAACAGCCGTTGTACTGGGAGCAGGCGGGTTTCTGGGCAGCCATGTCGCTGATGCCCTGTCCAATGCCGGTTATCAGGTACGGCTGTTTGATCGCCATCCTTCGCCGTTCCGGCACCCCGATCAGGAAATGATTACCGGCGACCTGATGGACATCAATCAGGTCATCAGGGCTGTCGAGGGGGCAACGACAGTTTACAACTTTGCTGCCATCGCTGATATCGACGAAGCCAATGACAACCCGCTGGGCACTGCAAATATCAATGTGATCGGTAACATGCACGCGCTGGAAGCAGCCCGGATCACCGGTGTCCGCCGTTTCATCTTTGCCAGCAGCATTTATGTTTACTCGGAATCCGGTTCCTTCTACCGCGCCAGCAAACAGGCTGCCGAGCGCTTCACTGAGACCTACCATGAACGCTACGGGCTGGAATACACTATTCTGCGCTACGGCTCGCTCTACGGCCGCCGTTCCGACAGGCGTAATGGCATCTACCGCATGCTGTATGAAGCCATACAAAACCATTCTGTCACTTATCACGGCAGCGGTGATGCGATCCGGGAATATATTCATGTCGAAGATGCCGCCCGCATGAGTGTGCAGGTGCTTGCTCCGGAATTTGCCAACCGCCACCTGATCCTGACCGGGCAGGAAAAAATGCGTATCCGCGATGTTATGACCATGATCTCGGAAATGATGCCATGGGATGTTGCACTGCATTTCGATCAGGACAAACCGGGGCACCATTACCAGATTACGCCGTACGCATTTCAGCCGCGCATTGGCCGCAAGCTGGTGCTTAATGAACATGTCGACCTGGGCCAGGGGTTGCTTGACTGTATCCAGGAAATTCACCAGCAGATCAATCATGGTGATACAGCAGAGAATGATGCCATTCCCTCTTCTACCGATAATCAGGCATGAACACAAACAGAAACATAACAGCCCGGCCTGCTGATTACTGGCAGGCTATCATCTTTGATTTCGATGGTGTCATCGTAGAATCCGGTGACATCAAAGCGCAAGCCTTTGCCGATCTGTACCGGCATCATGGTGATGCCATCGCACAGGCAGCCGTGGATTACCACCGCGCCAATGGCGGTATGTCACGCTACCTTAAATTTCACTATTTCCAGCAGAATCTGCTGAACAATCCCCCGCTCACCAGAGAAGAAGAACAGGAGCTGGACCGGCAATTTTCCGAACTGGTCATGAACGCGGTCATTGCCTGCCAGCCGGTTGCAGGCGCGGAAGCATTGCTGAATAAAATGGCAAACCAGATCCCATTGTTCGTTGCCTCCGGCACCCCGGAAAACGAGTTACAGGTCATTGTCGAACGGCGCGGGTTATCCTGCTACTTTACTGAGGTACGCGGCTCTCCCCGACTTAAGGAAAATCTGGTGGCTGACATTCTGTCCGCTTACCCGCTTGACCCCGGACGCGTACTGATGATTGGGGATGCACTGGTCGATTATGAAAGTGCACATCAAAACGGTATCGTATTTCTGGGTCGCGTCCGCCCGGGCGATATCAACCCTTTTCCCGAACCCGTCGAAACCGTATCTGACCTGTGTCCACTGACCACCTGATCAAACGCCATACTTTCAGTGACCTGACCTCGTTATCGGAAGCACTGGCCCGGTCTGCCGCCATCACACTGCGCAATGCGATTGCACAACACGGCCAGGCCAGCCTGGTCGTTCCCGGCGGACACACGCCCGCTACTTATCTTCCCCGGCTGGCACAAATGGATCTTCCCTGGCAGCAGGTTTTCATCACGCTGAGTGATGAACGCTGGGTTGAACCTACCAGCGAGCAATCCAACGAGCGACTGGTACACGAACATTTTTTGCAGCATATGCCGCGGCAACCCCGCTTCATCCCCCTCAAAACTGAATGTGCTCACCCTGATCAGGCTATCACCGGCCTCAATGAACGCCTGTTCGGATTACCGTTGCCATTCAGCCTTGTTATCCTTGGTCTGGGAACGGACGGTCACATCGCTTCCCTGTTTCCCGGCATGACGCTGGATATGAACTCAGCCAGCCTGTGCCAGACCGCCACACCACCAGCGGCACCCTCCCTGCGTATCAGCCTGAGCCTGCGTGCACTCGTCAACAGTGAACGTATCGTACTGGTCATCTCAGGGAAGGAAAAAAGGCAACGGGTTGACCGGCTCATTGCGTTACCCGACCCAAATATACCGTTTGTCCGGCTCATGCAGCTGAAACCGGTGGAGTTATTCGAAACGGACTCATAACGCACCCGGGTGAACTGAACGTTGAAAAAATTTCTGCGCCGCTATCTTTATAAAAAACCTGCCCGGAAACTCGCTGTACAAGTCAAATCAGCAGTGGATTCTCTGGAAGGAGCCCTGCCGATCATCGTCATATCCTATAACAACGGTATCTATGTCGATCACTGTGTACGGCAGCTCAATGCACGATCCATCAAACCGCTCATTATTGATAACGCCTCGAAGGATGCTGAAACACTCGCTATCCTTTCTGAAATCAGCATGGCAAAACAGGCTTTTGTCGTACGATCTGCGATCAACATGGGGGCACGCACCGGGTTTCAGTGCCCGATTTATGATGTTTTACCGGATATTTTCGGTTACACCGATCCGGATTTGCTGTTTAACCGGCATCTGCCTGCAGATTTTATTCAGCAACTTATCGGTGTCTGCGATTACTTCAAGTGCTTCAAGGCGGGCTTTGCCCTGCCCTATCAGACCGAGCACGAGCTGACCAGTTGCCGCATGAAGTCAAGCCTCGGTAAAATTATTCCTTACGAAAAACTGGTGACTGTATCGCAATGGGAATCACGGTTCTGGAATAAGCCGCTCAAGCATGACCGGCTGGAAGTATACGCCGCGCCAATCGATACCACTTTCGCGATCTATCACAAAAAATACTATCGGGGGGATTTTTTCGATGCGGTACGGGTTGCCGGCAATTTTTCCGCACTGCACATGCCGTGGTTTCCCGATCTGGATCTGCTCTCGCCCCACCAGCGATCAACTTACCTGAAAGGCAATAAATCATCGACCTGGATCACAGACCGGATTTCGGACCCGTAGCGGCTGTCACCCGCCACGCTGTCCCGATTCTGACGGAATGCAACCATTAACCAGACACCGGTTCATTATGCGCGAGATTGGGCTTACCATCGGACTGCTGTCCATCAGCAACATTTTTATGACATTTGCCTGGTATGCACATCTGAAGGATTTAAGCAGCAAACCATGGCTGGTGGCAGCCCTGGTCAGCTGGGGAATTGCCTTCTTTGAATACATGCTGCAGGTGCCGGCAAATCGCATCGGATTCAGTGTTTTATCCCTGGGACAGCTCAAAATCCTGCAGGAAGTCATCACTCTGTCTGTATTCGTACCCTTCAGCCTGCTCTACATGAAAGAACCGCTCAAGCTCGACTACCTCTGGGCGGGGTTATGCATTCTCGGTGCGGTGTACTTCATTTTTCGCGGCGAGATAGCGGCGGATCAGTAACCATCTGAAGATTCAGGAGGATGCCGGGGAGATTTCCCGTCCTCCCGGCTGCTTGCAGCCTCCGCTGCTGCGGGTGGTGACATAATCCTCAGGAATTGCGCTGTTTTCACCAGCAACCCCCTGATCAGTCTCCACAGTTTTGGCAGCAGCCAGATTGCCAGGCCGATAAATATAACAAACAGGATCAGAAACAGAATCGGATGATTCAGCGCTGTCCACAGTCCGCCAACCACCATTAAATCTTCACTGATGGAAGCAGTCCAGTTGGACACCGGCTCTGGTGAAGTATTGATCATCAGGCGTGTACCGGTTTTGGCAGCATGACTGGTTGCCGCCGCTCCTCCGCCAAGAATACCTGCTGCAATTTCCAGTGCGGGCGAGACATCCCCCACAGCACCCGCAGCCAGCATGACACCGGCCGGGATACGCACGAAGGTCTGCAAGGCATCCGAAATACTGTCCACACCCGGTATCTTGTCAGCAAAGAACTGCACCAGATACATGACGCCCGCTGCTCCGATAATGAAAGGATTTTCCAGTACAGCCAGCTCATGCGGCAAAGTAATATTGCCGGTAGCGCCGCCCAGGCCCAGTATCAGTAATGCTGCATACAGATTGATGCCGCTTGCCCAGGAGCTGCCCATGGTAAGTGCCAGGGTTGCAACCAGATTTTCATAGCCGTTCATTCAGTCAATCTCCATTATTCCGCAAGTGCTATCGCCGGTTGCTGCAGCAGACGCTGCGCAAGCAGCCCGGCCCCCAGCAGGCCGGCTTTCGGATTCATCACCACATAAACCGGAATCTCGCGTACCAGTGCACTGTATCGCCCTTTGTTTACAAACGCCCGGATGAATCCGGGTTGCCGCAGAACCTGAATGATGCGCGGTGCAATCCCTCCTGCGATATAAACACCGCCCCGGCATAATCCGGTCAGCGCCAGGTTGCCTGCGTAAGTGCCATAAATTTCTGCAAACAGATCCAGCGCCTGCAAGGCGATCGGATACCGGTGCTCAAATGCCAGACGGGTTACGGTTGCGCCATCATCTGTATTCAGTTCAATACTTTTCAGATGCTCACCTTTAGCTGCGTCGGTCTGCAGAAAATTAAAAATATGAGTCAGCCCCTGGCCGGAAAGCAGTCGCTCAATTGAAACACGATGGAATTTTGCCATCAGGTAGCGAAGCAATTCAATCTGAGTCGCACTGGTTGGTGCAAAATCGACATGTCCCGCTTCCGTTGCCAGCGGTTCGTAATACCGTCCGTGCTTTATCAGCCAGGCAACCCCCATGCCTGTGCCCGCTCCCAGTACCACACGCGGTGCCGAAGGGGAAGGCTTGCCGGCCTGCAGGGTGACCAGATCACCCTGTGGCAGTACGTCGATAGAAGCTGCGGTTCCCTCAAAATCATTGACAATTTTTACAGCGGGAATCGAGAATTTCTCTGCAATGGCATGTGCACTGATTATCCAGGGCAGATTGGTCAGGTGTACTTCCTGTTCAACGACCGGCCCGGCTATGGCAAAACAGGCAACAGCCGGCTGGCAGCCGGACTGTGCCAGAAAATCTGCCAGAATGGCGTCAAAATCAGCATATTCATGACTGTCATAAAGATGCTCATGATGACATTCAACCACCCCGCCCCTGATTACAGCTGAGCGTAATAACGTCTTGGTGCCACCAATATCACCATACAACAGGTATTGATCCATCCGTTCTATCCTCTCCGGTTCAGTATGCATATCTATATCATTTATACCGGTAAAAATACCCGGAAACCGACTGTTTTTACCCTCAGTCAATAATCTCAAGGTAGCAAAAGCGACGGGGGCGGGTACAATAGGCCGCCAGTTTTTCCAATTTAATGTTTCCAGTTTAACGACCAGAAGCCCGGGCTGAATTCCGGCATGGCCGGCAGGTTTATTCCGGGCCCGTTCTCCCGGGATTGATTAGATCGTGATAAAAAATATGGGGGTATTGTGACAGATATCAGTGTTGCGGGTGATTTGCTGTTAAAAACCACAACTTTACAGCTCGACAACGTTGTGGCGGAATTGCGGGATGTGCGCACCACCGCACTTCTCAACCGGCAGGGAAATCTTAATCCACCCCAGCTCCCTTCCCGCAAGGTACTGGCCGGGATTATCGATGGCCTGCGTACCGCTTTGTATCCCAACCGGCTGGGGCCATCCGATCTGGCAGTGGAAGGCGTCGACCATTACGTTGGTCATACCCTGAATTCGTCATTGCGCGCCCTCCTGGTCCAGATTCAGCATGAGCTGTATTTCAATTCGGGAACGGAAGAACTCAATCATGAAACCTACGCACAGGCCGCCGAAATCACCCAGGCATTTGCCAGACGCCTGCCTGCAATTCGTCGCATACTTGATGAAGACGTACTGGCTGCTTATCAGGGCGATCCCGCTGCACGGGGAATTGATGAGGTGCTGGTGTGCTACCCGGGTGTTGCTGCCGTTACCTGGCACCGGCTGGCGCATGAGCTGTATCAGCTGGGCACACCGCTGATCGCCCGCATGATTTCTGAAATTGCCCATTCGCAAACCGGTATCGAAATCCATCCGGGGGCGCAAATCGGCAAAAGCTTCTTTATCGACCACGGTACTGGTGTCGTTATTGGTGAAACCACGGTTATTGGCAACAACGTACGTCTGTACCAGGCAGTCACTCTTGGTGCCAAAAGTTTTCAGGTGGACGAGCACGGTTCACTGGTCAAGGGAATCGCCCGCCATCCCATTGTAGAAGATGATGTGGTCATCTATGCCGGAGCAACTATTCTGGGGCGTATCACCATCGGACGCGGCTCCACCATCGGCGGCAATGTCTGGCTGACACGCAGTGTGCCTCCCGGCAGCCGCATCACCCAGGCGCAAACGCATAACGACTGAAACACGGTCAATCCATCACACCCGGACAACACGGATTCCTCTCACCCCGTTTTTTCATTTCCTGCAAACCGGTTTGCAGGAACCAGCCAACACGAAAATGAATACCGAACAATCGGCAAAAGGATTTTCCCGGTATCTGCCGGGGGAAACTAAAGCCTACGCTCACCAGTGGTTTTTTACGGCAGCATGCATTTACGCAATACTGGTCATCCCGCTGGCCATGCTGGCAAGGCATGGCCTTGGTCCGGCAGCCCTGGCTTTACCCGCCGGACATGCCTTTGAAATGCTGTTTGGGCTTGCCCCGGCGCTGATCGCCGGTTATCTGCTGGGACCGATGCCTGCCCGGCGGCTGGCGTGGTTTCTGGGTTGCTGGCTGCTGGCAAGAATCACTGGTCTGACGGCCCCTTTTGCCTGGTTTACACTGGCGTTCAATGCCCTGTTTGTCATACTGCTCGCCCGACAGTTGCTTCCCCGCCTGTGGGCCGCCAAAAAATGGCGTAACCGCTCACTTGTCCCTCTGCTTGGCCTGATCTGTATGACCACCATTGCGGTCATCCTGGCCGGCCGGTTTGATGCATACCTGCTGCACCGCTACCTGGTCGATGAAAGCGTGCAACTGTTCGCTTTACTGATGCTGTTTATCGGTGGCCGCATGCTGGCTCCGGCAGCCGCCGGGGAATTTTATCGTCAGGGCAGGGAGCTGGAGGCCCGGGTACAACCCAATATCGAAGGCAGTCTGATCATCACGATAACTGCTGCCTATCTGCTGGCACCCATTGCTGTCCCGCTTTCCGGCACCCTGCTGATCCTGAGCGGGATACTGGCGGGAATACGCCTGCTCCGCTGGCAGTTATGGCACTGCCTGGCGCGTCCTGATCTGATCTGTCTTGGGCTGGGTTACGGCTGGCTGGCATTGGGCCTGATCCTGCTGGGATGGGCAAAACTGAACGGTGGCAGTCATTTCAGCACGGTGGTACACGCCATTACCGTCGGCGCGCTGGGTACACTGGCAACCAACGTCATCGTGCGCGTCACCCTGCTGCACGTGAAGCAATATCCTTCACGCCTATTACTGATCGTGGTCATGACGGGATTCATGTCGATTGCCGCCATCACACGCATGGCGGCCAATCTGAGTGATCACCGGGAAATACTGCTGATCGTGGCCGCATCAGGCTGGAGCCTCGCTTTCCTGTTTGCGCTCTTCATCGTGCTGAAAGGCCTGATTGAACCGCGCGCAAAACGCACTTCCACCCAGTCATCACAAACGCCGGCAGTGTGAAAGCAACCGGTAGCGATGCTGTGGCAGGCAGAGCAATACCACCGTTACGCTCTATTTATCCAGCAACAATGACAGTAGCAACAAGCGCCCATACGCAGCGCTTTCCGGCAATTTCCTGTTAGCCCAGACTTTTGCTCACCACCTCATACACATCTTTGCTCAATTCCCGTTGTGCAAGAGATTCCAGTGCTTTGCGCATCAATGTGGCGTGTTCGTCAGTAAACTGACGCCAGTGTGTTAATGGCGTCAGCAGGCGGGCGGCTATTTGCGGGTTGCGCTGATCAATACCGGCGATTTGATCTGCCAGGAACTGATAGGCTTTGCCGGAACGATCATGAAAACCGGCAAAGTTCTGATTGGCAAACGCGGCAATCACAGCGCGCAGTTTATTCGGGTTGCGCGCATCGAACGCCGCGTGGTTTAAGAGCTGGTGCACGGTTTGTAATACCTCCCCCCAGGGTCGGGTGGCCTGTACCTGAAACCACATATTGACCACCAGTGCCTCGTGCTGCCATTGCTGATAAAACACCTGTAACGCCTCCTGTGCGGTTACATGGGCATGTTCAGCATGCACCAGTGCCCGCAAGGCAGCAAATTGATCGGTCATGTTGTCAGCCCGGGCAAATTGCTGCTGCGCCAGGTTGCGGTAATCAGCGTTGTCCAGATGCAGCAAATATGCCAGTGCTGCGTTGCGTAAACTGCGTGCTGCCATGGCAGACGCGGATAACCCCTGTGACTTGTCCTGCAGCGTCTGATAGCAGCTCAGCAGTTCTGTCTGCAACTGCGTGGCAATCTGCTGCTGCAATTGTGTTCTGGCCTGGCTGATTGCTGCCGGATTAGCCTTGTCATACAGGCTGGCCAGATATGGTTCGTTAGGCAAACTTAACATGCAGGCCAGTAATGCTGTATCCATGGAAGCGTGACCGGTGAGCAGCGGTCTGAATGTATCCAGCAGCACGGCTTGTTCGGCACGGTTGTCTTTGCCGTCGATAGCGTTGCACAACACAATGCGCATCAGGCTTTGTATGGCATCCCAGCGACAAAAACCATCGCTGTCCAGCAGAATCAGCTGTTGCAGTTGTGCCAGCTGACAGTCATAAAACACTTTAACGGGTGCGGAAAAACCACGTAATAAAGATGGTACCGGGTTTTCTGCTATTTGTTCAAAGACGATAGTTTGCTGTTCCCGGCAGATATCCAGTACGGTTTCTGTGCCTTTGTTCTGCCCGTCAATCATCAGAGCAAGTGCACCTTTACCGCCATACAGTGCAATTCTGAGCGGGATGTGCAGTGCCTTTTTCTCTGCCTGCCCGGGAGTGGCGGGGGTGTGCTGGCGAACTGTCAGACTGTACTGCTGCTGAACGGCATCATAGTTGTCGCTGATATACAGCTGCGGAGTGCCGGCCTGTGAATACCACAGACGAAACTGGCGCAAATCCCTGCCGGATACCTCCTCCATGCATTGCACGAAATCATCACAGGTGACTGCCTGACCATCAAAGCGGCTGAAATACAGATCAGTGGCTTGGCGGTACAGCTTGGGTCCCAGAATATTGGCCAGCATGCGCACCACTTCAGCCCCTTTTTCATAAATGGTGACGGTATAGAAATTAGATATTTCCATATAGGAATCCGGCCGTACCGGGTGTGCCATCGGACCGGCATCTTCAACAAACTGCACGCTGCGCATCAGGTTGGCATCTTCAATACGCTTGACTGCACGGCTGTTCATGTCTGCTGAAAATTCCGAATCACGATAAACCGTCAGCCCTTCTTTCAGACTTAACTGGAACCAGTCACGACAGGTAACGCGGTTACCCGACCAGTTATGAAAATATTCATGGCCAATCACCCCTTCCACACGCTGAAATGCCGCATCAGTGGTACTGGCCGGATGAGCCAGTACGCAGGAAGTATTGAATATGTTGAGCCCTTTGTTTTCCATGGCTCCCATATTGAAATCATCCACAGCAACAATCATGAAGCGATCCAGATCATATTCACGGCCATAGGTTTGCTCATCCCAGCGCATAGCCTTTTTGAGTGACTGCATGGCGAAATGGCATTTGTCCTGATCTTTGGCTTCCGTATAGATTTGCAATAAAACCTGCCGGCCTGATTGTGTGGTGAAGTGATCTTCCAGGCAGGCCAGGTTGCCTGCAACCAGTGCAAACAGGTAACCGGGTTTTTTGAAAGGATCGTGCCAGTGAACGATGCGTTTGCCATCCTGTACGGTGTCAGACACACAATTGCCATTGGATAGCATGGTCGAGCACATACCTTCTCCGGCAATGATCACTGTTTCAAATTCGCTCATGACATCCGGGCGATCCAGGTAATAGGTGATCTTGCGAAAACCCTCGGCCTCGCATTGCGTGCAATACATGCCACCTGAGCGATACAGTCCTTCCAGTGCAGTATTTTTCTCGGGATAGATACGGGTTTTGCAGTGCAGAACAAAACGTTCCGGCACGTTGTAAACCATCAGGTTTTGCGGTGTTGTCCGGTAATCCCCGATACCAAGCGAGCGCTTGTCAATGGCCAGGGCAAGTAATTCCAGCTGCTCGCCGTGCAGGATCAGGTGATCAGTTTTGATGCTTTGCGGATTACGGACAACAGTCAGCCGACTGCTGACATCGGTATAGCCTTCGTGCAGTTCGAAGGTTAAGTGGGTTTTCTCAATCAGGAATTCAGGTACGCGGTAATCGGCAAGGTAAGTAACAGGTGTGGCAGACATAATCAATCGTAAGCAATAGGTGGAAAATCTGCATTAACCCACTTCAGCCTTCTGATTTCAAGTTATACAGATCAATCCGGTATGAATTTCAGGACATTGCCGTTGATGCAGTAGCGCTTGTGGCCGGGAGGCGGACCGTCATTGAACACATGGCCAAGGTGGATACCGGAACTGGCACTGCGCACTTCAATCCGTTGCATGTAGCCGGAGTTGTCCTCATGATAGGTAACGGATCCTTCCATGGGTTCAATAAAACTGGGCCAGCCGGTGCCACTGTTAAATTTAGTCTGGCTGAGAAACAGCGTGGCACCGGTAATCGGATCCACAAACCTGCCGGGGCGTTTTTCATCCAGATTGGAGCCGGTAAAAGCACGTTCAGTCCCCTGTTCAAAGGCAATTTTCTGCTGTTCCGGTGTCAATAACTGAAATCCAAGCCATTGCCAGAATTTTTCCTTCTCTCCGTTATAGCCGGTGTAGCGCGCCACTTCCCTGCCTTCTCTGAATAACACCATGGTGGGAGAGGCAAACAGCGGTTTATCCAGCACCCAGCCAGCGGGCAGGCTGGCATTCAGTGTCGTGGCAACAGGAATATCCGCCTGCCAGTGATCAAGCATATCCTGTTTGAACTGCGCGCAGAATTCGCAGTTTTCAGATTCAAACACTATCAGTTGCTGTTCAAAGCTCAAATCTCTGCTGTTAAGTGGTTGCGTCTGGTGAGCGTGCGAGGTCGTGGAGGTGTCGTGTGAATGATGGCTGGCAGGGTATTTCACGCCAGTACCACCCAGGCCGCAATAACCATCCGGATTTTTTTCCAGATAATTCTGATGATATTCCTCCGCCGTGATGTAATTTTTCAGCGGTAAAATTTCAGTGGTAATTTGGCCGAATCCCGCGGCAGACAGTGCTTGCTGATAGGCGTCACGTGTGGCCAGCGCGAGGGTTTTCTGATTTTCGTCATGATGGTAAATGGCACTGCGGTAATTACTGCCGATGTCGTTACCCTGACGATCTCCCTGGGTAGGATTGTGACTTTCCCAGAATTTTGCCAGTACGCTTTTCAGCGACACCTGTTCCGGATTAAAGGTAACTTTGACGACTTCAGCATGGTTGCGTCCGCCGGCTTTGCCCATATGCAACCTGCGCTCAAAATCTAATACGTCTTCATAACCGGCATGAGTATTATCCCCTCCGGCATAGCCGCTTTCCACATCAATAACCCCGGGCAGTTCATTCATACGTTTTTCGGCGCCCCAGAAGCAGCCCATGCCCAGCACAACAGATTCTGTGTTTGCACCGGTAACCCTGCCGGTATGAGTGGAATTGGATGTCACAGTGCGCTCCATAGCAAAGATGGTTACGGCCATTGTCAGTATCAGGCCGGTGAATGCAGCAATTATTATTTTCATTTTTTCCAGACGTGAGACAGGAACAACTTTTTGACATTCATGCATATTTCCGGTTGGGCCTGAAAAATGATCAGAGGTTCCGTTCCCGGTAAATGTTCTGGCGGATCATGCCATGAATTCCCCCGGAACGGGATCAAAACCGGAATTGGCCGGGTATTCCGCCAACGATCCTGTTAAAAAAGCCTTTATGATGGAAATGAAGAACACTGTCCTGAAATCGGGTTTAAGATTCATAGTCGGCTGTTTTTCTTCCAAAATATGAAACGTTTATAACATTCTGATGGCAGTTTTTCCGATGAAATCCCTTGTAAATGACATGTCGAAAAGCAATTCATATTTTCAGGCTGCATTTGAACAGGCGACGGTAGGTATTGCGATTATTTCGCTGGATGGGCGCTGGCTGTGCGTCAATCACAAATTGTGTGCCATGCTGGGCTATACCCGGGATGAACTGATGGCACTGACTTTCCAGGATGTAACGCATCCGGATGACCTGAAAGCCGATCTCGACAACACCAGGCGCATATTGGGTGGTGAAGTTTCCACTTTTGCCATGGAAAAACGCTATATCCGCAAGGATGGCAGCGTTATCTGGATTAATCTCCGGGCTTCCCTGGTACGTAAACCGGATGATACGCCGGACTATTTCATTTCCATTATCGAGAACATACAAAGCCGCAAGGAAATTGAGGCCGATTTCAAAGAAGCAAAACGTATTGCCTGTCTTGGGCACTGGACATGGAATGGTGCTGACAAACTGACCTGGTCCAGTGAGGTTTACACCATTTATGGCCGGGATCCGGCACTGCCGCCGGCAAATGATCATGAAACAGCCGGTTACTACACGGCAGAAAGCTGGAACAGGCTATCGGCCGCGATGCAGAAATGCCTGAGTGAGGGCAGCGTATTTCAGTGTGACGCGGAAATCGTACGTCAGGATGGCTCCCACCGCTGGGTCATCACCCGCGGAGAAGCAATCCGGGATATTGATGGACGTATTATTGCCATGCATGGCACAACGCAGGACATTACCGCACGCAAACTGGCTGAAATGGCCCTGCAGGAAAGCAGGGAACAGCTCAGGCTGTTCATTGAACATGCACCGGCTGCACTGGCCATGTTTGACCGGGAAATGCGCTACCTGACCTACAGTCAGCGCTGGCGCACGGATTACCGGCTGGATGACCGTGATTTGTCAGGGATGAGTCACTATGACGTTTTTCCGGAAATCGGCGAAGAATGGAAAGCCCTTCATCGCCGCTGCCTGAATGGCGAAATCATACATGCCGAGGAAGACCGTCTCGTGCGGGCTGACGGCAGTGTACAGTGGCTTCGCTGGGAAATACGGCCCTGGTACCAGGGGAACGGCACAGTCGGTGGTATTGTCATGCTTACCGAAGATATTACCCGCCAGAAACAGACTGAAATAGCCCTGCAACAACTGAATATCGATCTGGAAGAGCGTATTGCAAGCCGCACCACTGAGCTGAAGGCACTCAACCAGTCACTGGAAAGTTTTGTCTATTCCGTTTCTCACGATCTGAAAGCGCCACTGCGTGGTGTGGATGGTTACAGCCGGCTGCTGGAAGAAGATTATGCCGATCAGCTGGATGACGAAGGATGTCTGTTCATTCGCAATATACGGGCGGGAGTACAGCAGATGAATGCGCTGATCAATGATTTGCTGGCTTATTCGCGTATGGAACGGTGTCAGCTGGAATCTGCCGCGCTGGATTTATCCGCACTGGTTGGGCAGGTACTGGCAGAGTTTCACAAGGATATTATGAACCGGGTTGAAATCATCGCCGATTTGCCACCACTCATGGTAAAAGGAGATCGCGACGGCCTGGCCATGGTACTGCGCAATCTGCTGGAAAATGCAATCAAATTCAGCCGGCATGCAGCGCACCCCCGTATCGAATTCGGCTTCGCGCGCGACAATGAACGGATCACCCTGTGGATCCGTGACAATGGTATCGGTTTTGACATGAAATACAGTCAGCGGATTTTCGAAATCTTTGAGCGTCTCCATCATCAGGAAGATTACCCCGGGACAGGAATAGGTCTGGCGCTGGCCAGAAAAGCCATTCATCGCATGGGGGGACAGATCTGGGTACAAAGTGCACCCGGAGAAGGTGCCACTTTCTATTTCCATCTGCCTGAATTTCAGCCATCTGAATTCCAGGAAAAACAGGAGTAACGATGTCATCTTCTGTAATGGATTTACTTCCACCCATCCTCCTTATTGAAGATAATCCGCAGGATGTGGATTTGACTCTGCGTGCTTTCAGGCGCTGCAGACTGGCCAGTCCCGTTCTGGTTGCACGGGATGGTGAGGAAGCCCTTGCCTGGATACCGCGCTGGGAAGCCGGAGAACCTCTGCCGGCAGTTATTCTGCTTGACCTGAGATTACCCAGGATCGATGGCCTTACCGTATTGCAGACACTCAAATCACATGCCGCATTACGCCGTATTCCGGTTGTCGTGCTGACCACTTCCAAAGAAGATCGTGATATTCAGGCCGCCTATGATCTGGGAGCCAACTCCTACATTGTCAAACCGGTTGATTTCGATAATTTTATGGATGTGGCACAGCAGATCAAGCTCTACTGGTGCGTACTCAATGAAACAAAAAGATAAAACCCCAATGCATGTCCTCTATATTGAAGACAGTCCCAGTGATGCAGATATTGCGTGCCGCACACTGGCGCGTATCGCACCTGATATTACCCTGACCACGGCGGTATCACTGGCTGAGGGGTTGCGCTATCTGGAACAGCCGGATCAGTTTGATGTGTTGCTGACTGATCTCAACCTGACGGATGGCTCCGGCCTGGAAATGCTGAGCTATGTCCGGGAACAGCGATTGCCACTGGCTGTGGTGATTGTTACCGGATCAGGCAGTCATGCCAGGGCGGTTGCCGCCTTCAGGGGCAGTGCTGATGGTTATCTCATCAAGGAAGGCGATTATCTGCAGCGGTTGCCGCGTGTGTTGTATAACGCGCGTGCACGTTTTCGTACCAGAAGCCCGAATCAGGATTCACCCTGGTCGCGAGTGCTGTATGTTGAACACAACCATTTTGACATCGACCTGATGCGCCGTCATCTGGCCAGGTATGCGCCGCATTTGCATTTGACAGCAGTAACAAATGCACAGGATGCACTGGCACTGCTGCCGGCCGATCCGGATCAGGCAGCGGATTTCGATATCCTGCTGATTGATTACTGCCTGCCGGGTATGGATGGCCTGGAACTTGTCAGGCTGTTACGCGAGGAACGCAAACTGGATATTCCTGTCGTGCTGATTACCGGACAGGGGAATGAGCAGGTAGCCGCGTATGCACTGCATCTGGGCGTGGAAGATTACCTGTCCAAGCATGAGGGTTATCTGTATGAAATTCCTGCCATGCTGGAGAAAGCACGGTGGCTGGCCGAGCTGACACGTCAGCGGATCGGCCTGAGGCAGGCAAATCTGCGTCTTTCCCATCTGCTGGCAGCCAGTCCGGTCGTATTGTACAACCTTCATTTTGCAGACGACGGACTGCAGATCGTTTGGGTCAGTGAAAACTGCAAACAGCTGCTTGGCTACACCCGGGAAGAAATATTTGCCCCCGGCTGGTGGGTTGCGCACTTGCATCCGGATGATCGCGAGTCGGCACTGGCACACCAGTCACTCCTGACGGCTGAGGATAAACTGGCGCATGAATACCGTTTTTATCACCGCGACGGACGAATCATCTGGTTGTTCGATGACCTGCGGTTAATTCGTGATGCCCGGGGTCGGCCGCAAGAAGTGGTTGGTGCTTTTCTGGACATCAGCGAACACAAACGGATCGAGCTTATCAGGCAGGCACATCAGTCGGCACTGGATCTGGTTATTGCCGGCCAGCCACTTCCAGCCATTCTGAGTGATATTGCCAGGCGCCTTGAAATGATCAGCCCCGGCATGCTCGTTTCCATCCTGCTGCTGGATAAGCAGACAAAATGCCTGAAACTGGGGGCGGCACCCAGTTTGCCGGATGACTACAACGCCGCGATTGATCAGCTGCAAATTGGCGAAGGTGTAGGCTCCTGTGGCGCAGCTGCTTTCCGGGGGCAGGCAGTCATTATTTCGGATATTGATCACCACGCAAACTGGCAGCCTTTCCGGGAGCTGACGCACGAAGCGGATTTGCATGCATGCTGGTCCCTGCCTTTCAAGGATGAGAAAGGGAGTGTACTGGGTACGTTCGCTGTTTATTACCGTACCGTGCGTGAACCTGCGCCGGCTGATCTGGCGCTGATTGAAGAATTTGCCTCCTTTACGGCACTGGTCGTACAAAAGATTTATGCGGCAGAAGCCCTGAGACTGGCGGCTACCGTATTTGAATCTATTCGCGAAGGCGTAGTGATTACCGATCTGGAGCCACGCATCGTTGCGGTTAATCAGGCATACACCGAGATTACCGGTTACAGCACAGCTCAGGTATTAGGCAAAAATCCGAAGATTATCCGGTCAGGCCGCCATGACAAGGCGTTTTATCAGGAGATGTGGTCCAGCCTGAAGGAAAAAGGTTACTGGAGCGGAGAAGTCTGGAATCGCCGTAAAAATGGCGAAATTTACCCGCAATGGCTGGCAATCAGTGCCGTGTGCATCAATCAGGCAAACTGCAACAAAGAAGGGCCCTGCAATTATGTGGGGGTATTTACTGACATTTCACAGCTCAAACAATCTGAAGCCAAGCTGGCACACCTGGCACATTACGATCCGCTAACCGGTCTGCCCAACCGGTTGCTGGTACAAACCCGTCTGCAGCACGCAATTGAACGCGCACAACGGCATGGATTGCTGGTGAGCGTACTTTATATCGATCTGGATCGTTTCAAGAATATCAATGACAGCCTGGGTCATCCGGCAGGAGATGAGTTACTGATCAAGCTGACAGAACGGCTGAAAAACCGCTTGCGCGAAGAAGATACCCTCGCGCACCTGGGAGGGGATGAATTTCTGCTGGTACTGGAAGACATCAAGGAACCGGGGGAAGCGGCAGTTGTGGCACAAATTCTGATCAACCTGCTTGCAACACCTTTTATGTTATCCAGCAGTCACGAAATTTTTATCAGTGCCAGCATTGGGATCAGCCTTTTTCCGGGTGATGCGCATAGTGTAACCGAGCTGATTCAGCATGCGGATATGGCGATGTATCAGGCGAAGAAAGAGGGCCGCAATACCTACCACTATCATACGGAAGCCTTGAGTGTTGCAGCGAATGAACGGCTGATCATGGAAAACCGTTTGCGCTACGCGCTTGCTGCCGGGGAATTTATCCTGCACTACCAGCCTTTGATTGATGCGCGTACCGGTAATACGGTCGGGGTGGAAGCGCTGGTACGCTGGCAGCCGCCGGGAAAGGCACTCGTTCCGCCTGGAAAATTTATCCCGATAGCAGAAGATACCGGCCTCATCGTGCCATTGGGTGAATGGGTGCTGCGCACTGCCTGTATGCAGGGCCGTGCCTGGATTGATGCCGGTCTGCCCCCCATTACGATGGCTGTCAACCTGTCGGTGCGGCAATTCCAGGCAGAAAATCTGATCGAGCAGGTGTGGAAAATACTGAAAGAAACCGGGCTGCCTGCAGCCTGCCTGGAACTGGAACTGACCGAAAGCATGTTCATGGAACATGCCGAGCATTCGATTGAGATACTGAATCAACTGAAAGCGCTGGGAGTCCGGCTGGCGATTGATGATTTTGGTACCGGCTATTCATCGCTGATTTATCTGAAGCGTTTTCCTATCGACAAGCTGAAGATTGACCAGAGTTTTGTACGTGACCTGGCACATGACCCCAATGATCGTGAAATTGCCGCAACAATTATTGCCATGGCGCGCGGGCTGAAACTGGGCGTACTGGCAGAAGGAATCGAATCGGAACAGCAGCTGGATTTTCTGCGCCAGCACGATTGCGATTATTACCAGGGATACCTGTTTCATCGCCCGGTGCCGGCAGCCGAGCTTGAAGCATGGCTGCGCGAGCACTCGGCTTTTCAGTAAATTACCGGTATCAGCGGGTGGAACAGGTGGCTGCAGATACCCATCGCACCATGTACAGACCCGGCATCTGCATCCGCATTCACAGCGTATTGTGACCGGAAACAAGCCCGGCACCGGCTGCGGGCACAAAATCACGGGTGATGCTAGACTCCCGGACTGATTTGCAGTGTCAAACACATAGTGGAGGAAACACAATGAAACGAGAAACAGTTGCCATTCACGGTGGTTTTGCCGGTGATCCGCAGACACATGCGGTAGCAGTCCCCATCTATCAGACCACCAGCTACTATTTTGACGATACCCAGCACGGAGCTGATCTGTTCGATCTGAAGGTGCAGGGCAATATCTACACACGCATCATGAACCCGACCACAGCTGTGCTGGAAGAGCGGGTGGCGTTGCTGGAAGGCGGAGTGGGTGCACTGGCGCTGGCTTCCGGTATGGCGGCCATCACCGCCTGTGTACAGACGCTGGCCAGGACGGGTGATAACATCATTTCCACCAGCCAGGTGTATGGCGGGACCTACAATTTTTTTTGCCATACGCTGCCCAATCAGGGGATTGAAGTCCGCATGGTGGATGGACGCAATCCGGCAGCGATTGCCGCTGCCATCGACGATAAAACCCGGATGGTTTATTGCGAATCACTGGGTAATCCGGCGGGTAACGTGGTGGATATTGCGGTACTGGCTGAAGCAGCGCATGCAGTCGGCATACCGCTGGTGGTGGATAACACCGTACCCACCCCGGTGCTTTGCCGCCCCTTCGAGCATGGTGCCGATATTATCGTCCATGCCTTAACCAAATATATGGGCGGGCATGGCACCAGTATCGGCGGAATTATTGTGGATTCCGGCAGGTTTCCGTGGAAAGACAATCCGCGTTTTCCGCAATTCAACAAGCCTGATCCCAGCTATCACGGTGTGGTGTACGTGGATGCGTTTGGCCCGGCAGCATTTATCGGCCGCGCACGAGTGGTGCCGCTGCGCAATATGGGGGCGGCAATTTCACCCTTTAATTCCTTCCTGATTTTACAGGGGATTGAAACCCTGCCGCTGCGGATGGAACGCCACTGTTTTAACGCGCTGGAGATTGCCCGCTATCTGCAGAAACACCCCAAAGTCAACTGGGTCAATTTTGCCGGCCTGGAAGATAATCGCGATTACGCACTGGCGCAGAAATACATGGATGGCGGTATTCCTTCATCCATCCTGAGCTTTGGGATCAAGGGAGGGCGTGAAGCCTGCGCCCGTTTCATGGATAAACTGGAGCTGATCACACTGCTGGTCAACATTGGTGATGCCAAAACCCTGGCCTGCCACCCTGCCACGACCACTCACCGCCAGCTCAATGATGAAGAACTGGCCAAAGCGGGTGTCAGTGCCGATCTGGTACGTTTATGTGTCGGTATCGAGCACATTGATGACCTGATTGCCGATATTGAACAGGCATTTGAGGAAGTATAGGTATACCGTACGTGTAAATCGCTGCCTATACGCTATCAAGCTTCTGGTGCAACTGGACAGCAGCACTAAAGGTTATACAGGGCAATGAGTCAGGCCAAATTCCAGCCCCGCGCGTACTTGGCGACCTGCGGGCCAGGTGCCGCACAGGAGCATCGCGGCAGCAAGCCTGGGAGCGCTGCAGCGGGCGAGTCAGCTCACAACCAGCAACCACACGACTTACCCTTCATCGTATATTCCCATACCTTCATCGCTCCCCAAAAGCGAAAGTACAATCGTTCGCTGCACTTTCATGTGTAGCGGGCGGATTTCATACTGCCAGATTGGCTTTTGTGGCTCTGGCTTTGGGGAAGTACTCTTCTGAATCCTTGATCCCCCATCATGAACACCTTTAGCATGTGCGGGATCAGCGTCACCGTAGCTGCAGCCATGAAGTCCAAGGCGTAGCCGTGCCCCAGTCAGGATTCACAACAAACTAAGGACGTATGGGCCAACTGCCCTCGCAAGGAGACTGAGCCGACTCGGCTTCCCGGCCAGGCTGCTTCGCCGGCTTGCCCCCTGATGCGGACAAGGCCGATCACCTCAACAGAAAGCGCAAATCCCCCCGTCGCGCCCTGCGGTAGCATGCTTGAGGCATGGCATGAAGTTCCATGACGAGTTCGTGCGGCATATCAGGGACCACCCTTCATAACATTGTGGAGATGAACCGTCAGCATTGAGCACGGCATCCATTTGCACAACCCAGTCCAGCAAGTGAAGGAAAAACACAGCGACCATCGCATCGCCATGGCACGCGATCATTTAGGAAATGCGCATTATTAGGGCCTAATTGCCAAGATCGAAGATCTATTCCAGCTCAAACGAGCAAGCTGAAAGTTAGGTTTTACCAAACGCAAGGAAAAAAATTGAATATGAAGGGGAGAAAATCTTGATAGAGCAGGAGAACATCGTCCGGTATTGGTACGCAGTCGAGCTGCTTCAACCCCAATCAGCGCCCAAACTAAAGAAACGCAGTAACTCATATAGTGCGTTCATTCACGACACGCCAATCCGGCATCCTGTTCTTCCCTGGGCTTCTGAGAGTGTCGTAAGCAAACAGGTATTACCCAAGAAGCGCGTTTGGAGCCACACACTCTATGCTCACCTGTATGACAGTCGGCTCGTCGCGGAAAAACTGAAGGAAGCTTATGGGGCCGATCAAGGTTATCGGGAGCCACAGTTTCGAGAATCGGCGCTGTTCGCTGCGAAGTTCACCATGGCCGGCCAAATGGTCGATAACAGTTTCGTACTCTCCAGTGAGGCGTGGTTCTTGGGGCGGGTACTGACTGGAAAGGATTGGACAAGGGGATTCGAGGACGATCAAAAAGCTGCCGGCGATCAGGCGAAAACTCTGCTTGCAGGCCAGGTATCCGGAGACTCCCTGCGGGAGTTGACCCAATGGATTCTCCAGTTCCTCGGCGTGGCTGACTTCTTTGGTCATATGGATCGGCATCAATTTCGTTTTCGTTCCCAACCCGTCAAGCCTGACAAGCCCGAATCGGAAGACAATCCGCTCAACAGCTTCTTGCTCGATGATCTTGCCGATGTCGCCGACAGCATCAGTCAGGGCGTGAAAAGTGACCCACTGGATCAATACCTCCGCCAGTACGACCCCCAGCAGCGTCTGCACGTTGACGATGATCGCGCGTCCCTGCCGCTGATCGACAGACTGATGCCGGATGCCTACGCCAATAGCTGCTGGCCCTCCGAGCGGCATTTGGGACTTGTGCATTCTCAGCAACTGGCCGTTAATACGATCCTGGCCACCCCAGGTAATGGCCAGGGACTGCTGGGCATCAACGGCCCGCCAGGCACGGGTAAGACGACGCTGCTGCGCGACTTGATTGCCACCATTATTGCCAGCCGGGCCGATGCACTTGCCAAGTTGCGCCGAGCCTCCGACGGGTTCGCGAACAACGGGCGTGAAGAGGCCAGTGACGGTGGCAAGCCGCAGGCTTGCTTCAGGCTCAACCCAGCGCTATATGGCTTCGAGATCGTGGTCGCCTCGTCCAATAACGGCGCCGTGGAGAATGTCACGCTCGAATTGCCCCAGCGCGACAAGATCGACGAGAGCTGGCTGCCGGATGCTGAGTACTTCGCCGATCTGGGGGAGCTGACCAGCGGCAAACCAGCCTGGGGACTGATTTCCGGTGCACTGGGCAGCAAGGCCCGGCGGAAAAATTTCGTGGATTGCTATTTCTTTGGTCAGCGCCCCTTTGGCGGCAAGGACAAGGCAGATTCGGAAGCTGAAGAAGATGCAGATGTCGAGTCAGACGAGGAAATCGAGAACACCGTAGATACCCAGTCCTCCGACCTTTCCGCTTTGGAAACTTTGGAAGAGAGTGACGGTGGCAACGATGATCACGACAATGCGTCCCCCGAAAAAGACAAAGGCCCGCAGGGCTTCTGGGGTTGGCTCAACACGCATGCCGAGATCAATGCGGCCCGCTCATCGGAACAACGCCAGGCACATTGGCTCCCCAACCGACAATCCGCACAGACACTGGCCGACGAAGCCACCCCGTGGGGACGCATGGCCGGGCCGATCGGTAGCAAGACTTGGGTTGGGTTGCCACTGGTCGTACATCGCCGCTGCGACAGGCCGATGCACGAGCTCGCCAATCGTATCGCCTATGACGGTGCCATGGTGTACGGAACGATCGCACCAGATCCCGAGAAGGAGACGCGCGCCAGCTTGTTGACTGGCTGGATACATGCTAATGGCACGTCGCAAGGGAATTGGGTACCCGCCGAAGGGAAGGTATTGCAGGAACTGCTGGCGCTATTGCGTGAGGATGGCGTGGAGGCCAAAGACATATCCGTCATCACGCCCTTCACCGACGTACGAAACAATCTCAAACGAATAGTGGGCAAGAAAATGGTGTTCGGTACGATTCACACCATGCAGGGCAAGCAAGCGCCGGTTGTCATCCTGGTACTGGGTGGCAACACGGCTGGCTCAGGCGCCCGCAATTGGGCCGTTTCGGAGCCCAATCTCCTCAACGTGGCTGCGACGCGGGCCAAGCGACGTTTCTATGTGGTCGGCGACAGAAACGACTGGAAGAATCGCTCGCTATTCTGTGATGTCATGGATCTTCTGCCCCTCCAGAAAATCCCGGCGCGCGAACGGGAACAGATGTCACTCCCTCAATAACCGCATATTGGGGTCGACTGGGTCGTTCTGCAGCTTGTGTTTGAGCAGGTGTAAGTGAAACACTGGCAGCGACGTGGTGCTTTTGCATTGGTTGTTAAAACTTGGCGCAACCATCAGGCCGCGCCCTGAAAAACAGCTTGCACCGCCTCACCTACGTTTTTCAGAAGATTCCTGATTGTTCAATTTCAAATAAGGGTCAGATTTTCGATACTTGCCCCGGTATCAAGTTTTTTCGCTTCCGATCCGTGCAATTTGATTTGCAGCCGCAGTTCGTTCATGGAATCGGCATTGCGCAAGGCATCTTCGTAGGAAATGACGCCATTCTCATAAAGTTCGAACAGCGCCATATCAAAAGTCTGCATACCCAGCTCACCTGATTTCTTCATGATTTCCTTGATTTCATGCACATTTCCCTTGAATATCAGATCGGAAATCAGGGGAGAGTTGAGCATTATTTCAATCGCTGCAGCACGTCCGCTGCCTGTTTTTTTGGGAATCAGCCTTTGCGCCACCAGTGCTCGCATATTCAGGGATAAATCCATCAGCAGCTGAGCACGCCGCTCTTCCGGAAAGAAGTTAATAATACGGTCGAGTGCCTGATTGGCACTGTTTGCATGCAGGGTGCCCATGCATAAATGCCCGGTCTCGGCAAAGGCAATGGCGTGCTCCATTGTTTCCCGATCACGAATTTCGCCAATCAGGATAACGTCGGGCGCCTGCCGCAGCGTATTCTTCAGCGCAGCCTCCCATGATTCCGTATCCACCCCGACTTCCCGCTGGGTGATGACACAGTTGATATGCTCATGCACATATTCAACCGGGTCTTCGATGGTAATAATGTGTCCGTGGCTGTTTTTGTTGCGATAGCCGATCAGCGCTGCCATTGAGGTTGATTTTCCCGAACCGGTTCCACCGACAAAAATCACCAGGCCACGCTTGCTCATGACAATTTCTTTCAGTACCTGGGGCAACCCTAAATCATCAAAATCCGGGATTTTCGTGGTAATTGTCCGTAACACAACCCCTGTTCGCTGCTGCTGAACAAAGGCATTGACGCGAAAGCGGCCGATCCCCTCCGGATTAATCGCAAAATTGCACTCCTTGCTGGATTCAAACTCTGCTGCCTGCTTGTCATTCATGATGGCTTGCGCCAGTGCTGCGGTATGTACGGAAGAAAGCGGCTGCTGTGTAACGGGTGTCATCTTGCCGTCAATTTTCATCGCCGGCGGATAACCTGACGTGATAAACAAATCGGAAGCCTTCTTGCTGAGCATCAGCCGCAGCAAATCATGCATAAATTTGAGTGCCTGTTCTTTTTCCATAACGGTACTTAACCCCGGAAATTATCCTTGTTCATGGCTTTGGTACGTGCTTCCGCCACTGAAATAACGCTACGCTTCACCAGATCCGCCAGATTCTGGTCGAGCGTCTGCATTCCAACCCCCTGCCCGGTCTGGATCGCTGAATACATCTGTGCCACTTTGCCTTCCCGGATAAGATTACGGATAGCGGGTGTTCCAACCATAATTTCATGAGCTGCCACCCGTCCCTTACCATCTTTGGTTTTCAGCAGCGCCTGGGAAATAACGGCACGCAATGATTCCGATAACATCGCACGCACCATTTCCTTTTCTTCGGCCGGAAATACATCAATGATCCGGTCGATGGTCTTGGCAGCCGAGCTGGTATGCAGTGTGCCAAAAACCAGATGACCGGTTTCTGCAGCGGTCATTGCCAAACGGATAGTCTCCAGATCCCGCATTTCCCCCACAAGGATAATATCCGGATCTTCCCGCAGCGCAGAACGCAATGCGTTACTGAAACTGTGTGTATCCCGCCCGACTTCACGCTGATTGATCAGGCATTTTTTGCTTTCATGCACAAATTCGATCGGATCTTCCAGCGTTAGAATATGGCCATACTGGTTTTCGTTAATGTCATTGATCATGGCCGCAAGCGTGGTGGATTTACCTGATCCGGTCGGCCCCGTAACCAGCACTACACCACGCGGCTGTTGCGCAATTTCAGCGAAAATTTTGGGAGCTTTCAGCTCTTCAAGTGTCAGCACTTTGGATGGAATAGTACGCAGAACTGACGCTGCTCCCCGCTGGGTGTTGAAGGCATTGACACGAAAGCGTGCCAGACCGGGGATAGCAAACGAGAAATCACATTCCAGATGGGCCTCATAAGATTTACGCTGACTGTCGTTCATGATGTCGTACACCATGTCATGCACATCCTTGTGTTCCAGCACCGGAAGATTGATGCGCCGGATTTCTCCATGCACCCGGATCATAGGTGGCATGCCGGCAGATAAGTGCAGATCAGAAGCGCTATTCTTGACCACAAATGAGAGTAGTTCTACTATGTTCATTCGGAATATTTCCTCAGCTTTGTTGGGAGTGACCGGCTGGCAGTGTTTTATGGCCGGCGTTAACAGGTCGACCTGATCTAAAACGGAAAAAATCTCCCAAAATTGAATGTATTTCCAAACGGCCGGTAAAATCCCGCTGTTATGTTCCTCACACCCGTTTATTTAACCCATTTATTCAATCACCATGACAACGATCGCTTCCCGCCTGCAAAACGTCAAAAACCGCATTATTGAAGCTGCAAAAAAAGCGGGGCGTGATCCGGAAAGTGTTCGGCTGCTGGCAGCCAGTAAAACCAACACACCGGATAAATTGCGCGAGGCCTGGGAAGCAGGGCAAACCGTATTTGGTGAGAATTATCTTCAGGAAGGTCTGGTAAAAATCCATGCGCTGGCAGACTTACCGATTGAATGGCACTTCATTGGTCCGATTCAAAGCAACAAAACCAAACTGATTGCCGAAAACTTTTCCTGGGTACACGGAATTGACCGGGAAAAAATTGCAGCCCGCCTTTCAGCAGCCAGGCCGGAATCATCGCCGCCGCTGCAGGTTTGCGTACAGGTTAATGTCAGCGGAGAAATTACCAAAAGCGGCGTGGATCCGGAGAAAGCAGCTGAACTGGCCGCTTTCGTCAGCGAGCTGCCCCGTCTTCAGTTACGCGGCATCATGGCGGTTCCGGAACTGACCGCCGTAACCGCACTGCAGCGTGAACAATTTCAGATGCTGCGCGAGGTTTATGAACAGCTCAAGCAACAGGGTTTTAACCTGGACACGCTTTCAATGGGTATGTCGGAAGATCTGGAGAATGCGATTGCAGAAGGTGCCACAATGGTCAGAATAGGTACTGCTATTTTTGGTCCGCGGCGCTACGCTATCCCCGAGGAGCTTGGTTCGCGCCGGCAGTGAGAAACCGGTATTTCTCCATCAGCTGTTCGTGGTTTTCAACTCTGCCGGGATCGGTAATGATGCAACTGACCGGGCAAACTTCCACACATTGCGGCGTGTCGTAATGGCCCACGCATTCCGTACACAAGTCCGGGTTAATTTCATAAATCTCCTCACCCTGTGAAATTGCCCGGTTGGGGCACTCAGGCTCACATACATCACAGTTGATACATTCATCAGTAATAATCAGCGCCATCTCTTTACTCTCTTTATTTACCTGTTTCGTTTTTCATAAAGCCGTTCAGCCACGAGCGGGTGTACAAACTTGCTCGCATCTCCACCCAGGCGTGCAATTTCACGCACGATAGTGGCTGAAATAAATGTGTATTGTTCTGACGGCGTCAGAAATATTGTTTCCACATCAGGGTATAAACCACGATTCATTCCTGCCAGCTGAAATTCATATTCAAAATCAGATACTGCCCGCAGACCCCGCACGATGACACGGGCCTGCTGCTGCCGTGCAAACTCCATCAGCAAACCGGAAAACCCCGTTACTTCCACGTTAGCGTACCCGGCCAGAACCGTGCGAGCCATTTCCACCCGTTCCTCCAGCGAGAAAAAAGGAGTTTTTCCGCTGTTGGCAGCAACAGCCACGACTACCTGATCAAACAACCCGGATGCGCGATGAACCAGATCCTCATGTCCACGTGTAATCGGGTCAAAAGTACCCGGGTAAATAACTTTATCCATCAAGATTAAGGCTTAACAACCCGTAATGAACATGGCCCGCCCGGCTCTGTTTCCAGATTGACCAGGTATTATCCGGAAGCAGCCTGTCACTGCTTTCAACATAGACCACCCCTCCTTCCTTCAGTTTTTCCGGCAATAACGGTAACACTTCAACCAGCAATCCGGATTTGAACGGAGGATCAATAAAAACGATATCGTAGCGTTCTGCACCGGTCGCAAGAAATGTTCCGGCACTGGCATGTTCCAGCGCCACCTGTGACGCCCCCAGTTTTTCGATTGAATCGCGCAGATTGCGAACTGCTTTCATACTTTGCTCGACCATCACCACCCGTTCCGCCCCTCGCGAAGCGGCTTCAAACCCCAGCGCACCACTGCCGGCAAACAGATCCAGGCAGGTTTTACCGGTCAAATCCTGTCCCAGCCAGTTAAACAATGTTTCCCGCACCCGGTCCGGTGTCGGCCTGATTAACGTATCATCCGCAAACTGAATCAGCCTGCTGCGCCACTGCCCGCCGATAATGCGAACTTTGCCTGCTAACAACATGAAAAATCAGGAGCAGTCTGCTTCTGCTCTGCACCCACAACCACTGTCACCATCCCTGCCGGATCAATCCGGCGCTGGAATGCATCCTTAATCTGCGCCACCGTCACTTTTTCCACTGCCTTCACATAATCTTCCAGATAAGTCAGCGGCAAATCGTAAAAACCGATAACTCCAAGGTATCCCAGAATTTTCTGATTACTATCAATACGCAGCGGGAAACCTCCCACAATATTCTGCCGGGCAGCCTGTAATTCTTCCTCGGTCGGCCCTTGCTCAACAAAATCGCTGAGCGTCTTCCGTGTCAGTTGCAGCGCCTGCTCTGCCTGCTCCTTCTTCGTCTGCAAACCGATTTCAAAAGGCCCTTTTTCCCGGTACGGCATAAATACGCTGTAAACACTGTAAGCCAGCCCGCGTGTTTCACGAATTTCCTTCATCAGCCGGGAAACAAACCCGCCCCCTCCCAGAATGTAATTACCTACCAGCAAAGGAAAATAATCGGGATCCTTGCGGCTTAATCCCGGATACGCCAGCTGGATATGGCTTTGCGTTGCCGGATGTGCGATCTTCTCGGTCGCCGGTACCGGCTTCCCGACTGGTGGCAGGGTTGTATCTGATTTCCCTGCCGGCAAATTCCGTGTCAATGTTTCCGCAATGCGATCCGCTTCTTCACGCCGGATATCCCCTATTATTGCGATGATGGCATTGCCGGCCGTGTAACGTGCGCGGTAAAAATCAACCAGATCCTGTCGCTGCAGTGCAGTCAGCGTGGCTGCCTCTCCTGTTTCACGCAGACCGTAAGGATGTTTACCGTATAACAGCTTCATCAGCACCCGGTCAGCAATGACTTCCGGTTTGGTATCCGCCTCCTTGAGTGCAGCGATGATACGGGCCCGTTCCCGTTCCAGAATTTTCCCGGGAAACTCGGGGTGCTGAATAATCTGCGCCAGCACATCCAGCGCACGAGTTCTTTCCTTCTCCCGGCTCAGTGTCCGCAACGACAACCCCGCCCGATCCAGATCAAACGATCCACCCAGGTTGGCTCCCACATCCGCCAGTGTCTCGGCAATCTTATCTTCAGACAAGCCACCTGCCCCCATACTCATCAACCGTTGCACCAGCGCAGCACGGCCGGAGGTTTCCGCCGTATCAGTACTGCTGCCTGCCGGAAATTCAACACTGAGATCAAGAATCGGCAAATCATGATTCTCAACGAAATAAACCTGCGCCCCGTTAGCCGTCTGCCAGTGCTGAATTGGCAGGAAGGCCAGCGCCCACTGCGCATGAATACCCAGCCAGAATATGATCAAGAACTGTAAAAATCGCATATATCCCTTTCCCGGTAAATTTAGGGAAACGCTGATTTATCCCATCATCTGGGTTGCTTCCTGCTCCATTACATTCGCAGTCGCAATGACGTTTGTCGCTTTAACCAGCCTTTCCTTAGTGTTAAATGCACAAACATTGTATGCCAATGCCGGCAGAAGTTTCCAATCACAAGGCCAGAAAAATTACCTCACCTTTCACAGCCAATGACTAAAACAGGTGACATCTGAAGAAAATGAAGAAAAACCCGGATAACAGGGAAATGACCGTTTCGGTCGGGAAATAAATAACTTACAAGTGATCCAGCGGGCTAATCACACCTTTACCCCCCTTGTTTAACACATGGGTATAAATCATTGTGGTTGCTACATCACTATGCCCCAGCAATTCCTGTACCGTACGAATATCGTAGCCCGCCTGCAAAAGATGCGTGGCAAAGGAATGGCGCAAGGTATGCGGTGTGGCAGGCTTGGTTAGCCCTGCTGCCAACACTGCTTTCTTCATCGCGCGCTGCAGCAGTTTTTCATCCATATGATGGCGCCGCTCCGTGCCGCTGCGCGAGTCGATCGAATAACTCCTGGCAACAAAAATGTACTGCCAGACCCAGCCAGTCGCCGCATTCAGATACTTTCGCTCCAGCGCATCCGGCAGATACACCGAAGCCATCCCCTTCACAAAATCATCCTCGTACAACAGGCGCCGCCGCTGCAGATGTTCTTGCAAGGCCGGTATGAGGCGCTGCGGCAGCATCGTCACTCTGTCTTTCGCCCCCTTGCCATCCCGCACCAGAATTTCGCCCCGGGCAAAATCCACATCCTTCACCCGCAAACGCACACACTCCATCAGCCGCATACCCGTGCCATACAACAGGCGTGCCATCAGCCCATGTGTTCCCTCCATGCGCTCCAGCACCGCCTGGACTTCCTGCACCGTCAATACCACCGGCAAACGCGCCGGCCGCTTCGCCCGCACCATGTTGTCGAGCCAGGGTAAATCAACCTCCAACACCTCCCGATACAAAAACAGCAAAGCTGAAAGTGCCTGATTTTGTGTCGATGACGCCACTTTGTCCGACACAGCAAGATGCGTCAAAAAAGACTCAACCTCTCCGGCTCCCATCTCTTGCGGGTGTCGTTTATCATGAAACAGAATAAAGCGCCGTACCCACTGGACATACTGCACCTCGGTCCTTATGCTGTAATGCTTTAAACGCAACCTGCCACGCAACTGATCGAGCAGCTTGGGTGGTTCAGGTACAGAAATCGGTGGTGTTTTATTCATTTTCATTTTACATTCAATATGTTACGGAATAACATGTTTGTTATACACCTCTTTACAAGGAAGTATACACCGCTTGCGGTGTATACTGGACGTTATGAGTCACCAGGATTTTGAGTATGCAATGGAGTGAGGAAGTAATCCTTAAGACCAACAACGTGAGCGTCCGAGTTTTGTCCTTGGCACCTAAAGAGGTCGCTCCGTGGCACTTTCACCAGAACGTGGTCGATAACATGTTTTGCTTGTCTGGTAGCATCCTCATCGATTTGCAAAACCCTAGTGAGAGCCTTTTGCTAGAGCCAGGGCATCGTTGTGAGGTTAAGCCTGGCCGAGTACATCGGGTTTCAAATCCTCAGGAGAAGGAGGCAAAATACCTTCTTGTGCAAGGAGTTGGGGAGTATGACTTCAACATCGTCAGCTCATAACAAGTCATTCAACCAGACGCAAAAAGCTGCGCTTTTTCCGCTGGTTAATTCAGCGTTAGGCGTCAAACACGGTTTTGTTTTTTGGTTGCATTTTATTGCTGTAGTTTTAGCAAATGGTGTGCCGCGTTCGCCCCAGCTTCCGCGTGTTCTTTTGCACAGCAGTTTTGTTTGTGTTGTGTCAGCAACGCAGTGTTTGAAAATCTGCTCGCCGTGGTGCGGGCGCGTCACCTTGTTAGAACCTTGCGCGGCTTTCGTGCTTGGCATAATCTTGCAGCATTAGCTCAGCAGCTTTCGGAGAAAGTGCAGTGAGTTCAACAGCAAACCACCAGCCTAACAAGTCGCTCAAGCTGACCGCCTCAAACGGGGCTGCTTCGCAGTTTAGCCCCGTTTTCGGTTCCCTTCGCGCTGCGCGCTCCGGCGGCAGCTTAGCTCTGCGTTAGGCTTCATGGGTGATATCAGGAGGTCGTGTGAGTAAGAGCGCAATCGCTACAGCGCAGTCCATCTTTTCCTCTCGTCTGGACACGCTTGAGCAACTTCTAAAGAAAGCATCTACCCATTTCGGCAGTGACGAGTCATTCCTGGCTGAGCGCATTGCCCCGGACATGCACCCATTGGGCACGCAAATAGCTTTCACATGCAATCAGCCAAGGAACTTCTCCTTGTGGTGCGGAGGGATGCCCAATGACAACCTTGACCCTAGCGTTACCTCCGTAGCTCACGCTCAGTCCCATATCAGCAGCACCAAGCAGTTGCTCCATGCCATCAATACCAACGACTCCAAGCGATCTGAAACGGCCCGCATTGAATTGGGCGGAGGACTCTATATTGAGCTTCGCGGAGAGGAATATATCAATGACTTCTTAATCCCCAATTTCTATTTTCACATGGTAACCGCATATGACATTCTTCGGATGAAAGGACTGGAGATCGGAAAAGGCGACTACATGCTTCACCTTGCGCCTTTGGTAAGGCAGGCGCAATGAAGCCTAACAATTCATTCAAGCCGACGCCGCTTCGCGGCGCGGCTTAACTCAGGCGTTAGACCTCAGCCATACTTTCGGGGGATTCATGAAGAACGGAGAACGTGCGTTCGTCATCTTCTTTGGTCTCCTCTTACTCGGCGCAGGGATCTACGCCGCACTTCTGACAGAGACGCCAGGTGCTTGGCGGTACATCGGTGGCGGAGTGCTTTTCGCGCTTGGGGTCAATGCTGTCTACGGTGGACTCATCGGCAAGCGCCCTTGGATTTCCAAGATTGGTCCACTGCCGTGACGGATCTGCGGCCTAACAATGCGCTCAAGCGGGACACAGTGTCAGGCTTCGCCTGCCCCTGCGCCCCTTAGCTCAAACGTTAGGCGGCAGCTCGTTTCTTTTGTCAGGTGGGGTGTCGCAATCGTTTTGCGCGTGCTTCGTGGCGCATCGCTTTGCTTCGGTGGGTGCCGCGCTTGGCCTGCGTGGTGGCCAGTCGGCGCAAGCCAGTCTTTCGCAGCCAACGCGCGCGTTTCGGTTTTGGCGGATGCGCATTGCGTGGTGGCTTGTCGCGTTTCCATGCGTTCAACGCGCGCGGTTCGTCGCAGCCGTCCGGTCGTCGCAAGCGGGTAGCGCTTTGGGCGCAGGCCACAACGGTTATCGCACTTGTGGCACCACAGCCACAGCGGTATCTTTCGGCCGAGCGGCAAGATTGCGGGGCTGCCGCCTAACATTTCGGTCAAGCGGACGCCGGTCAACCGCTTTCGTTCTTGCAAACCTTGCGGCCGGCGCCGCTTACCTCAAGCGTTAGGCCACATGGATATCTCACCCGCGCCCGAACGTAGAGCCCCGGAAATCGCCGGCGTGGTCGCGGCGGAGCTTGAGCACTTCTCGAGTCCAGACATAGTCAATGCGCTCCGCAAGTTCCTGGTTGAACCCCGCCTCGAGCTGCGACAGTGGGATTGGTCCCGCGATCACATCGAACTCCCCACTTGGGTCATCGCGGAGAGCTCGAAATATGACTACGGCATCGTTTACGCAGAGCGCGGCTTTGGGCCGAGCGCGCCTTGGGGTTTGGTCTTTTCGTCCGCGAACAATTTCGGCGCGGACTACTGCTGGTACACAAGCCTCCAGTCGGCTTTTGAAGACTCTCGGCTGATCGAAGAGTCCCGGGAGGAGTCAGATGCGGCCTAACAATTCGTCCAAGCCGACGCCGCTTCGCGGCGCGGCTTAACTCAGGTGTTAGGCATTTAGGAGTTCTCTATGCATGGTGAATGTTTGTGCGGCCAAGTCAAGTTCGAAATCCTTGGCCGCATTCCAAAGCTCTACCAATGCCACTGCTCACTTTGTCGTAAGCAGGGCGGCTCTTCTTCAAATGCAGCAACGATTGTTGCCGCTGAAAATTTCCGCTGGCTTCGTGGCGAGGAGATCATTAGTTCTTGGGTTAAAGACTCGGGGTTTCGCTCTGATTTTTGCTCAAAATGCGGCTCTCCTGTACCCAATCCACTTAGAAATTTGCCCTATGTTTGGGTGCCTGCCGGTTTGCTCGATGCAAACGCGCAGTTGGAAATCTGTGCTCATTTGTCTATTGCGTCCAAAGCCGCCTGGGACACAATTGCCTCGCCCGGAGTGAAATATGAAACCGTGCCTGAGTTATCTGAATTTCTTGAGCTTCTTCACTCAAAAACACATGCCTAACCCGGCGCTCAACCTCGCTCCTTTCAGTCGCTGGACGCTGCGCGATAAAGCCGCGCAGCGCCGGTTAGCTCTGCGTTAGATTTCATAGAGCGCTTATGCCAAAGTTTATCGCCACACTCGCCATTTTCAGCCTTATCTCAAATTTTTCATTCGCTGCTACCGACGGAGAAAACCAAGCGAGCTCATTCGCAAACATCTACGCTTCACTTTGCCTCAAGCATCTAAATAACCTTGAGGCACTGCATGAAAAGTTGGAACCAATGCCAAAGTTACCTCCTGAAAAGGCAGCTCATTTTCTAGCTGGCAACGCCGGGGATGCATGGCCCGTTCCAGACAAGTACGGAACGTTTGTATTGGCGCTTCCTACTGGGAAAAATCTTTGTGCAGTACACGCACGCAGAGCGGACACAGAGACAGCAAAGAAAAAATTCGCCGGCCTCGTGGCTAGCGCGCCTTCACCACTCGTAGCGAGACAAGTGAGAAATGAGCAAGCGCAAACCACAGCGAACGGCTCAACTCAGACCGTCGCCTACGAGTGGTCTGTCCCAAACGCGCCGCGCAAGATGCTATTCACCTTAACAACCGCCTCGTCTGAAACAGCACAACTTCAAGTGCTTGGATCTGCCGCGATCATTGGCCAATGAAATCTAACATCCCGCTCCAGCCGACCGTCAAAAAGCTGCACTTTTTTGCCGTCGGCTGAGCTTGCACATTAGACAGTAACGGAGAATATGAATGTATCAAGGTGAAGAAGGTTACTTTGAGCTTGCTCATCACGAAGATGAGCTAATCAACCATCGGCTTACCTGGTTAATCGGTTCTCAATCGTTACTCTTTGCCGGATACGCCGTGTTGTTGACGGTAGAGAAAGACAAATTGGCCGCGTCAATTGAAAAGATACAACTCGCACTGTATTGGCTGCCTTTCCTTGGAATCTCAGTTGCGTTATTAATCTTAGTTGGCATAGTATCTGCTGTTACAGCCAGTTGTATTCTAAAGGTGCGATTTAGGCGTCCATTGGGCTACAACGTGGGGAGGCTGGTTGACAGCTTTGCTTTTCCCTGTTGCGTTCATCTTTGCCTGGATAAAAGTCGGACTATGAAACATCTTCTTTGTCTAACCCGGCGCTCAAGCCGACCCGCTTCCGCTACGCTCCAGCGGCCGCTTAGCTCTGCGTTGGGCTTGGCAAGGATACAAAATGATTGACCACACTGGTGTCTCCGTCAGCAACTATGAGCGCAGCAAAGCGTTCTATATCGCAGCGTTGGCCCCCATGGGCTATCGGTTATTGCTGGAGGTTCCGGCGGAACTAACTGGCGGCCATGATGCAGCCGGCTTTGGTGTAGCTCCAAAGCCTGACTTTTGGGTTGGTGGTGGCGGTCCCAATGTCCCGTCCCACCTATTCACATTGCTTTTCGCGTTGCAGGCCGTGCTGTAGTCGATGCGTTCTATGCGGCTGCAATTGCTGCTGGCGGTAAAGACAATGGCAAACCGGGTTTACGTCCGCACTATCACCCTAGCTATTACGGTGCCTTTGTCCGCGATCCAGATGGGCACAACATCGAAGCGGTTTGTCATGAAACAGTGTAGATCCAATAAGGCATTCGAACTGCTGTTTCCGCCGTCGTTTCACGGCGTCATGGCTGCGGGTTGATTTGGACGGTGAGTATCATGGAAAATCAATTCTTTCTCTTTTAGATGTATTGGCACTAGCCATCAGTCCAAGTGGAGAATTCAGATTGCTGGCACTACACGCTCACTACTCAGGGTTCACAGCATGACTAGTCGACTCTGTCGTAAGTGCGAAGGCTCCGGGAAAGCGCTTACCTACGTTCTGGATTCATCAAAACCTGGCGGAGAGATGAAGCCTGTGTACAAACCATGCCCCAGTTGTTACGGGGCAGGAGTCACGATGGAGAATGCTCCTCCCTCAGGGGAGGGCAACTCGTACGGCTTGTCGGCTCTGACAGGACTCATCGCAGGCGGATATGTCTGGGTCAAGACCAAAGACGAATCGATAGCCATTATTACAACGTTCATTGTTGCGTATATCGTTTCGACGAAAATAGGGAAAATTATCACATCAGTGATCTGGATCGTTTTGATTTTATGGATTTTGGCAGGGCTGAAATTGATTTAGTCTTACATTTTCAAGCGCCGCGCTGAGATAACTGCCACAACGGCAAGAGCCCAGCTTCCGTGATTCCGGAAGTGGTTTCTTTTTTTATGAAGGGGTTGATGGATGCGCATGAAAATACTGGTTTTATCGGTACTGCTTCAGGCAGTTTTTCCCATATCGCATGCCGCGGAAAGCGATGCCGCATTGGGAAACCCGGAAATCGAGTCGATGATTGAAACCTGCATCAAGGTAGAAAGTCAGAAAGAAAGTTCATACAGGCAACTGCTGGCAGAGCCTTACAGTTGCGGCACCATCCTGGTCCCGCGCCCCTTGGTTGCCCGTTCCTCGGAAGCGTATCGGACGCGTTTCGTTGAAAGCAGGCGGAAAATGTATGCCGAATCAAGGGGCAACCCTGGAGGGATCCAGGAGCTATGCGATACCGTGAAACTTAATTGCATTTTCAACAACCCGAAATTCACGTACTCCGAACAGAAGGAGAGACTGATGCTCCTGTTCGGTCCGCCCCAGTAAAGAAACACGAACCTGTTTCTGGTTTTCACCCGGGCGTGCTCGCCTTCGAGCAAGCGCATTTTCATTGGGAGGCTGTGTGTTCAAGCAAATCGCCCCTCTTTTGCTGCTGCTGGCGGCCAGCCCTTGCCTGGCGGCCGATACCGGGTGTGCGGCGGATGCGATCGCCCAGGCCCGGAAGCTGCTGTTGTTCCACAGCAATAACGACGACAGGGCGGGCGTCGAAGCGAAGGCGAAGGAGCTGCCGCCCCTCACCAATCCGGCGAACCAGCGCCAGAAGTTTTCTGTCTTCGAGGTCAAGGGCTATATCTACAAGGGCAATTACCGCATGCGGCTAATCTACTACCGCGCGGGCGGTGAGTGCCTGCTGATGGGGCAGGAGATACTTGAACTGGCGAGCCTCTGACCGCGGCTTTGCACGCGCCGGGGGCTGGGGGCCGGGGTGCCCTGCCGCTGCGGCGCTGGTTGCAATGTTTTACGCCTCCAGCGCTTGTCAGACAAGCGCGAGCCGCTATCTTTTCATGGGCTCAAGTAGCGGTATCTATTGAACATCGAGCGGTGCAAATTCTCCAACACCTATGCAGTCCATTGGGACGTAGCCACGTGGAGGAACGCATGATGGACAAGGCACTGCAGCAGATTTTCACCTTGGCGCAGTGGCCCTGAGCACGCGCCAGCGCCAGAGGCTGCTGGCGCATCTGAAGGAAATGGACAAGAAGCCCGAAGTCATTCAGATTCTCCAGCGGCGCCAGCACGACAGGCCCGTATGCCTGATTGCAGCAGCGCGCAAGTTCTCCACGATGGGCACGCCAGCCGCCTGCAACGCTACCTGTGCCGCCATTGCGGCAAAACCTTCAACGCCTTGAGCGGCACGCCGCTGGCGCACCTGCACTTGCGCGACAAATGGCTTACCATCGGCATCCACGCCGTGAACAGCGAAGATGTTCTTTGCCAAGTCGATTCCTGCGGTTACGATGGTCATGGTCTTCCCCTTCCACAAAACAAGCGTGTTGATGAGAGAGTGCACTTCCCGTCGTGGCACTGTGATGCCGTATTGCGCAAATGCGCGCTGCGCTTGGGACGGGGAAGCCCCTTTCATTCGTTAGGGGTGGTATGCGCACCGTATTGCTTGTTGTTGCCGCTATAGCAAATTTTGCATTCGGAGAAGTTCTTGCGGTTTCCGAGAAAGTCGATATGGCGCTTGGTTGCAAGACGAACCCGCTGTTGGTCGATTCCTGCTTCAGTGTGCAAGGTAAGCTATCGACATACAACGGCAACCCAAGCCTCCGCATCTGGCCTAAAGGCACGCATCGCTTGCTTGGCGTCATTGACGATGGGGAATCGAAATCCATTCCTCCAAATACCAGATCGTTGGTCGGTTTTGGCCGGGATGTTTGGGGCAATTTCGTGGTTTGTCCTTTCTCCAAAGCCAGGGAAGGGCACATGCAATTCGTATGCGTGGAGGCAGCATCAAATGTTCGCGTATATGAAAACCGCCCCTACCCATCGTTGCAGGGGACGCTCCGCCTATCGGCGGCGCGCCCCTGAACTCAGACGTTGAGGATGTAGAAAAACCTGAGCCTGTTAGTTTTTCTGGAATAATCAGGAGTGGAGAAAATTATCGGGAGCTATGGGATGGCACGATTCAAACCGGTTCAAAATGGTCTGATCTGTTACCTGTCAATTTCTCCCGGCAGATTATTCCAGGCAGTTTCGAACACGGGCTGTGCTATCTCGTCGATCATGAATTGGAAATGGCTCATACTGTCTCTGCCCGGCTGGCAAACGACTCTATTCGAATGGTTCGAACTGCACCTTCCGAGCGCCAGGGGGCGCACACGGGTGCTCGCCGTAATGCTCCACCCGAGGGACGCCAAAGAACTCGTCATACCTGAGCCACCGGCAAAAGTGAAATAAACTAAGCGCCCATGACTATGGACAAGGTTGGAAAGCTAAAGGTGAGGTAGGTCGTCAATCACAGAGTCCAACGGGTTAAGCGGTCATCTGTTTTGCATAGTATTGTTGGCTGAAAGCAGCAGGCGACAGATAACCAAGTCGTGCCTGTTTGCGGGTGCGGTTGT
>WBZO01000101.1_pt1 | contig 227335 bp, 235 predicted proteins | sample 5204261 | NCBI WGS metagenome assembly WBZO01 (sample SAMN12412400, study PRJNA552823) | activated sludge metagenome | isolation source: activated sludge from anammox sidestream of wastewater treatment plant... | place: USA: North Carolina | collected 2017-09
CCATTGTACTTGGGAGAGTATGTTTGGCGATATAATCACAGAAGCGATAGTGATAAGATGAAAGTGAAGCGTATTCTTGAGTTGCTAGAAAGGGAGGTTAGTGGCTAGATTGTCACTATACCCAAAAATTTTATATTACGTGGCATCAACCTTCCATGTCCTGTTATTGGAGTACTACTATGTCTGATGATACAACCACAACAATGGGAATGTGTAACATTTTTGGAGGATTCTTCCCCTGGTGGGTTTTACTTATCCAGGGGATTATCGCCCTGATCCTTGGCATCTTCTTCCTGACCTCCCCTGCAATGACTGTGCTGGTCCTTATCACCTTCCTTGGTGCGTACTGGTTTATCAGCGGGATCTTCACGCTCTTCAGTGCAGCAGGAGAGCAGAAAGACAGGGGAATGAAAATACTTCTTGGCATTCTCGGAATCATTCTCGGGCTTGCCATCCTAGCGTACCCGTTCTATAGTGCATTCATTGTGCCATTTATCTTCATCATCATGGTGGGGGTGTGGGCACTGGTGATCGGGGCGATCCATATCTACCAGGGGATTACCGGCGGTGGCTGGGGGGTTGGAATTATCGGCCTTCTCTCGGTATTGTTCGGCCTGATCCTCCTGGTTCACCCGTATCTTGCCACTCTGGCTCTCCCGTTCGTGCTTGGTGTTCTCGGGATTGTCCTCGGTTTTGCCGCCATCATCGGGGCATTCATGATACGGTCAAAACAGAACGCAGCCTGAAAACCACCCCATATTCTCTTTTTTTTAACCGTTCCCTGTGGTATGAGCCGGTTCTCCTTCGCCAGACTATTAAGGGAGTTCCATCAAACCTAATCAGCGTACGAATGCACAAGGTACTGCAGGGAAGAGGTCACGGATTCCATGTTTGAACTGTTTTTTGAGATTGGCAACTATGCGATCTGGATCTTCGTGGTCACCAGCATTGCCGCAATGGGTCTCAACCTCACGGTCCCTGAAGTCCTTGCACCATGGAAGAAGAAATGGCTCCTCTCGATCTCCCTTATCGCGAACTTCGTGGTTGTCCCCCTTTTTGCCCTCTTTATCCTTTATCTCTTCCCGCTTGATCTTGAGCTTGCAACCGGGCTCATTCTCGTTGCCGCAGCAGCCGGAGCCCCCTCGCTCCCCAAGGCCATGGAACTGGTCGGAGGGAATGTTGCCTATGCTGTAGGCCTCACGATGATCCTGATCCTTGTTACGATCTTCTACATGCCATTCATGCTTCCCTACCTGATCGAAGGGGTCCAGGTAGACCAGACCAGCACGGCGACGTACCTGATCGTCTTCATGCTGGTCCCGCTCCTCCTCACCATGGCGATCCGGGCAAAATTCCCGCTCCTTGCCTACCGGTTGTATCCCGTTATCGATCGCGTATCTGACCTGTCCATCATCGTGGTCCTTCTCATCTACACCGTCGCCCTCTTCATGAGTGATTTTTCGGTGAAGGCCGGGACCCTCCTTGGCCTTGAAGGCATCGCCGTTGCGATCCTCTTCATCCTCGGCTCTTTTGCAATTGGGTACACACTCGGTGGTCCCGAACTGCAGAACCGCCAGGTCCTCGCATTCGGGACAGGATTCCGGAATGTCTCGGCAGCACTGGTGGTGGTCTCTGCAAGCTTCACCGATCCCCAGATCCTCTTCATGGTCCTGGTGATTGCAGTATTCGGGATTGTGTTTATGTTTATTACCGGAGGGTGGCTCTACCGGAAGAACAAGAAGGAAGGAAAACGCAATCCTGCACGTGACCTGTAGGGTATATAACAACCCCCCTCCCATGACCGGAAAGCGGTCACGGGATATTATTATGAACATAGCTTCGGCATTTTCATTTGCTTTCAGCTGGATGTGAATTATGTCATTTTTCCCTGTGGTGGGGCGATACTTCTTATCAGTAGCGGATGATGTAGTTTCCATGGTATTTCGTCCGGTGTTCACATTTTATATCCTGGTACTTTTCGGATTGCTCTTTACCGGATGCAGCGCTCCTGCCCCGATGCCTGAGGTGCAGGTAGAGGGAACGGCAATATCATCGATCACCTTAGCAGAACTGACCATCGAGGTCTTTTTAACTGTCGACAATCCATATCCGGTGGCAATAACACTCCAGTCTGTTTCCTTTGATGTGTATTACCGAAATGGTGATGAGTGGAAGTATCTGGCACACGGGAAAGAAGCAGGGATCCTGGTCAATCCGGGAAGGAATCTTGTCACTATCCCTGTAAAAATACAAAATACTGATCTCCTTGTATCCCTCTTCTCATTCATGGAGAGCAGACAGATTCTTCTTGAGATTCGAGGGGTGGTCGTTCCTGACCTGCCAGGGAACCTGGCCCCTGAAATTCCTTTTACAAAGACGGTCTCTATCGTCCGCTGAAAACACTGAATTCTTCTTCTCCCTTTTCCAGGATTTCCCAGGAAGGCTCGAACGGTTCATATGTTGGATAGGAGCGCTGTATCGCGGATTGTCATCCAAAATTCAAGGTCCTGCCAGCGGGGGGAAAAGAATGGATCCTTTTTATGACACGGGGTCAGGGACTGATTTTGATCCACTTTCCGCGGAGGGGAACGAGACGGGGGGAGTCATCCTCACTGCCTGACACAATGCATGCAAATGTAAGAAAAACGTTAATGCCACATCCTGAGCTAAACTAACAACCATTCAGCCAGCCACAGGAAGCCTTTTTCCATGAATTCGACCCAGAAGATGTCAGAAGTTTCCCGGATCCTTATCCCCCTTGCAGCGTTCGTCATTGTCCTTGCGGGAATGAAGGCGGCGGTGTCGATTGTCGGTCCTATACTCTTTTCAATTTTCCTTACCGTGATCTTCGGAATGCTCCTCCACTGGTTCGAGAGAAAAGGGTTCACCACCCGAAACGCCTTCATCCTGACGCTTGCGATCTTCTTTGCAATTCTTGCTGTTTTTATCGTGGTGATCGCAGGGTCTTTTCTCCAGCTGCTGTCCGATCTCCCCCGCTACCAGCAGGAACTCGAGGCAAGTCTTGAGCTGATAAGCCCGTATCTTATCTCAGTCGGGATCGATCCCGCCTCCCTGACCCTGCAGGAGATCGTCACCTCACTCTCTATTGAAGTCGGAAGCCTTATCCGGCAGCTCTGGAATATCGCAATCCTCTTTGTCATGATCATCCTCACTACCATCTTTCTCCTCTTTGAAGCCAGGGGATTTTCCCACAAGCTCCGGATCATCATCGAACAACTCAGGCCGGGTGACCTCCCCCGCTTCATCTCACTTGCGGAGAAGAACGTCGGTTATCTCATCATCCGGACCGAGGTGAACCTCGCAATGGGTATCGGGACAGCAGTCATACTCGCACTTATTGGGGTAAAATACGCAATATTATGGGGTTTCATTGCCTTCCTGCTCGGATTCATACCCTATATCGGATTCTGGCTCGCGGTGATTCCGCCCATGCTCCTTGCATGGTTCGATATCGGCCCCGTAGCCGCTATCCTGGTCCTTGCGGGCTCTGGGATCGTGAACCTCATGGCCGAGTATCTCATGTTCCCGCACCTGGCAGCACGAGGCCTGGCGCTCTCCACCGCAGTGGTGTTCATCTCCCTGATCTTCTGGGGATGGCTCCTCGGTGGCTTCGGTGTGCTTCTTGCAGTCCCGCTGACCCTTTCCGTTCAGATGATCTGCGAACTTTTTGATGAGACCCGGTGGATCTCGCTACTCCTCGGACCAGCTCCCGGAAAGGATAAACGTCCATAACAACGCGTCCCTTCCTCTGCAGATTCCTGGAATTGTCCCCTGATCATGGTGAGGGGGATTTTTTCTTCCCGCGCTGGAGGGGGGAGCAAGCCTGGAGATGGCTTCGATCATGGACCCGTTTCCCGGAATAAAGGAGGATGGTCACGATTGTCCCCGGTTCGTAAGCAGGAATTAATTAGCCGGCCCGGTGATACCTTCACCATGGAGAAGAGTTATGGTATTTACCTCGCCTATTTTTTCATGGCTCTGATCGCCCTGAATGCGTTACGCGCCCTTTTCAGGGGGGAGTACAATGCCATGGTCACCGCGGTCCTTATGCTCGGGATGACCGTGATCCCTTTTGTTGTTGCCAAGCGGATGAACATCCACCTGCCCTGGTTCGTCTTCTTCCTGGTTGCCCTTGCCCTCTGGATCCACACTGCCGGCTATGTGCAGGGATACTACACCACATTTTACCCCTACTACGACAAGATTGCGCATATCGTCTCGGGGACAGCTGTGGCTGTCCTTGGTTTTCTCGGGGTCATCTTTGTTGACAAGTACATGAAGATGAACCTGACCACGTGGTTCATCATCTTTTTCACCGTCATCTTCGGTATGGCGATGGGGGCATCCTGGGAGATCTACGAATTCCTGGTGGACTTCTTTTTTGGGGGCAGCCTTGCCGGGCCCATGCAGAACAGCCTGAACGATACCATGCTTGACATGATGTTTGTCCTTGCAGGCTCTATCATCGTCGCCCTGCTGGGTGTGTTCTGGTTCAAGCAGCACCGGAAGGAGGAGATCACCCAGGAGGCAAGGATCCCGGTCTGAAATGATCCTTTCCCTCTTTTCAAGTCTTTTTTTAGGAACATGGCTTTGGCATATTCCTTTTGTATCCTCGTCTCAATCAGATTCGTGTGAAACTGTTCTGATCCTTGAAGTAGTTCCGGGCTCTGCAGGGGTCATCCGAGGCAAATCCGTCGATTCCCAGGTGTGCTGCCACCAGGAATTCTTCCGGCGTGTTCAGGGTCCAGGAGACCACGAGAAGATCCCGGGCATGGCACTCCGCGATCAGGGTATCGTTCAACAGGGCAAACTTCGGAAGGACCGCATCGGTACCTAGTTCCTGTGCGGCACCTGGCAGGCTGGCCGTCTCCTTTGAAACAATAATACCTGTCCTCACTCCCGGCAGATGAGCGAGGGCAGCAATGATGCTCTCCGGGTGGAACGAGACGACAAACAGTCCTTTTCGTCCAAACTCACTGAGCACCCGGCTGATCGCCGGCTCGCTCCCCGGTTCCTTGATCTCGACAAAAAGGCCGCAGCGTCCCGAAACAAGACGGCAGACTTCTTCAAGGGTCGGGATGGACTCCCCCCTTCCGGCATCAAGGGTCTTAAGTTCCTCAAGAGTATGGGCATTCACCGGTCCTGTACCATTGGTGGTGCGATCGAGCATCGGATCATGGATGATAACCGGCATCCCATCACGGCTGAGCCGGACATCCACCTCGATATAATCAGCACAGGTCATCCCCGTCTTCATGGCCCGGAGCGTATTCTCGGGCTCCACTGCTCTGGCACCACGATGGCCTACGATGAACATGGGACTCCTCCAACAAAGCTGCGGTATACTCCCCAAAAACGGCCTGAATTGAGAGAGGAGGGCGGTGGGGGATGCGGTTTTTTACCAATCTCCGGTTGTGCCCCACATGACTCTCACGATATAAGGGCGGGAGTTACTCCCTGATCATGACAAGCATCATCTTGAACGGGGTTATTGCTGTCAGGGCATGCGGGGCATGAGCCGGCATGATGATCGTCTCCCCTTCCTTCAGCAGGTGGACCACTCCAGAGAGCCTGATCTCGCATTCCCCGTCAAGGATGGTGGCAAGCGCGTCGAATGGGGCGGTATGCTCCGATATTCCTTCATCCCTGTCAAATGAGAACAGGGTGATACTCCCCGCCTTCGAGTTGATGATCATCCGGCTGGCGATACTCCCGTCCTGGTAGGTGACAAGGTCCTTCAAGCGCAGGACCTTTCCCTTTATCTCTTCACGGTCTTCTCTTCCCATCCTTGTCTTCCTCCACTCTCTTCTCTCTTCTCAGGGATATCAGTTGCGTCTCCCGGCACACATGAATGGCTAGTTCTTCATCTCAAAAAAATATTATTTCGCCCCTTCTTTCCCCAGTTCTCCCCCAGCTCTCCTGTATTCGAGGGCTCCTTCAACCGGGCAGACATCAAGGCAGCGGTGGCAGAGATAACACTCCCCTTTCCGATCGTCCCTCTTCGCCTCGTTTGTGGGGCACGCCCGCTCGCACTTCCCGCACGAGATACAGGCATCGGTCCGCCGGATCTTGAACCGGCTCCCCATGGCAGGAACTGATGCAAGAGCCCCGAACGGGCAGATGAACCTGCAGAAGGGGCGATAGAGGAAGAGAGAGATTGCGATGATTGCCAGGAAGATGATGAATCCGGCAGACAGCAGGAGGAGGAAAAAGTCCCGGATTCCAAAGAGGCGGAGGAGTCCATAGGTGAAAAAATACCCGGCAATGATGAAGAGGATAAAAAAAATCCACCTGATCGCTCCCGGCCACACTTTACTCCCCACTTTTACTTTTGATACGGGTGCAAGGGAGGCCAGCTCCTGGACGGCTCCGACAGGGCACAGATACCCGCAATAGAACCTTCCGAAGACAAAACTGAGCACCAGCATAACGATGAGGCCCGCCGCCGCAACCGTGAGGGGTCCTCCAACTCCACGGGCATCCCTCAGAACGAGACTCTGGAACTGCCAGGGGATGATCGGTGAGAAGATTAGGAAACCGAGTGCTACCGTGATCAGGAGAATTATCCAGCCAATCCGCCGTGTCCACCTTTTCGTATACCAGAGATATGCAAGAATAAAAAACATCACAAGGGCATAAATGAACCCAAGCGCCCGGGCCTGCTCGAATACCATGGTTGTCTCCAGCATACGTGTACAGTTTTCCCTCTTAATAGGATAATGGGCCTAAGGGATTGTGCAGTCTCCCTGCAGTCTTGTGGTTCGCAATACCGGACAGATGGCCATGCCGGAGGAGACACCTTATATATGACCCATGGGAAAGGAAGCTGGGCAGGAAGTCAAGGCGTCCTGGAGATGATGATCCTATGAGCCTTGTCGTTGCATTCTCAGGTCGTGACGGGGCGGTTATCGCAGGTGATCTCAGGGAGATCCTGATGCAGGGTCCCGATGCTGAAATTGCGGGGTTTGAGCTGGAGCTGTACTCGGGGCAGATCGTCAACGACACCGATCTTGGAAAAAGGGCCGCAGAAAGGGGTATTGCTCTGCAGGTTCGTGACGACAAATGCAAGGTCTCGGAACAGGGTGGGATCCTCGTTGGGGAAGTGTCTGAGTCTGATGGAGCCACCGTGAGGATCCGGAGGCTTTTTGTCTCCTGCGGGACCTATGCCATCGTCGATGTTAAAGAAGGCGGGCCGGTCCTGCAGAGGACAGGGAAAGGGAGTTCCTTCGTGGGCTTGGAAACGAGGTGACCAGGAGCATCGCATATGACCTGATCCGGGATGAGTGGAAGAACGGTACTTTTACCGATGCTGTCCGCCTCATCATCGGGATCATGACCGCCGCTGCATCACGTACAGCCTCGGTGAGCAGGGCATTTACTCTCCTCCAGACCAGGGGGAAGGCAGATCTGGATACTGCGGCAATCATGGGTTATGGAAAGAGTGGCAGGGATACGTAAGCAGGCCGGCGAGCAATCATCGTGAGTCCTGTAAAGAGAGGTCACGAATCCCCCTTGCTGTCTGAGCCAGAATCTTACGGTGACAACCGATGACAGACGATAATGGGGTTGTTCGCAAATAAAACGTCCCCCCATGGTATACACTCCTCATCCATGGATATTCCCTGCCCTTCGCGACAAGGGAACATATGTTCAGGGAAAGGGAAGAATGTGGATTCCTGTAGCGACAGCCCGGGAACTCCGGTATGATTGGGGGGGAGGGTAACGATTGTTCCTTACCATTACAGTGAAAAAGAGGGACATTTATTACCAAATAACCCTGACCTAGCCTGGAAGGAGATGGGATCCTGAACCCAAAAGTGACGATGATCATCAAACAGTGTTTCCCTCTCGTTATCGAGAGGTACGAGAGAGACCCTGTCTCTCCGGAGGCATCGATCGGGAGTCTTGAACGGTACCGCAAGATGGGATACGATGCGATCCGGAATCTTCCGCAGGAAGAGAAGGAGAGGGACCAGAGCGCGATCGATACTGCATTCCAGGAATCAGCAGAAAAGATCCAGCGACTGGATGAGCAGAGGAGACAACACTGCACCGACACCCACAACCCTGATGATCTCCCGGTTCAATCCTGAAAGGAAATGTCCCGGTATTCATGGCTCGTACACTCTCTGAAAGAGATCTCGCGATCCTCTCCCTGCTTGCACCAGAGGTGACGGATCCGCTCTGTCCTGGATCAGGTCATGGTTTCTTCTCGATCCTTCCCCCGGTCTCAAACCACTTTGCCACGGATGATGCCGATTTTCTCAATCGCATCGAACAATTGCCGGATGAAGATCTCACGTACCTCGCCGGGCTGATTCTGGATGGCACCGAGAGCATCGGGTGCATGCGCCCGGAGCATGTCGTTCTTCTTGCTGACGAGATTGCGAGGCGGATCTCCATGGAGACAGCCGATTCGATCATCGGCCTCTATGCGACAGGAGTTCCCTGCGGACATGAGGCTGATGAAGAGTGATCTGAAGTATACCTGGGTTTTTTGGGAGGACCCTAGGGTTCAGGGATTATTGGTAAAGGTCTGTCTGCTTTCCTTTACCCTGCAATGCTGATACAGCTCTTTAGTTTGTGCCGTTCACCGGGAGTGCCGTCTTTCCACTGATACCGTCTCAGGTAGTTCCCTGCTTTTTCCCCGACCAGAGCAAGTCAGAGGTTGTTTTGATGAAATACATATGACAGGTTCATCATATTCCTCCCTCTGATGAAAACCTCGAAGACGGCGTTCATACCAAAAGAAGAGAGTGCCTGTATTTCTTCACGCGTTTTTGTTCCCCGGAACTTCGCCCACAACAATCCCGGGGGAACAATTGATATCGATGAGGTAGAGATGGTTTGCTGCTCCTTGAGTCCACTTGCTGATCTGATGGTGCAAAGATTTGTCCCAGTCAGGAACCCTTCATGGACAGGAGGTTTTGAATGGCATTTTCTGCAGATTGTGTTCTGTCCATGGCCGGATCACACGCTGGTCCCCGATAGAAACCACGATGAAAATGCACATCACTGAATTTCTATGGGTAAGAGAACATACCATCGGGAATCACTTATTTATCACGTGGATGAGGATTCATCGGGTAAATGAATTCCGTCCCGATATTCATGTATGCGAAGAACGAGATCGGTACCGGATACTGGTTTCCCCCGCATCCATGGTGTAATGCAGGAGGTGCAAAACCAGGGTATAACAAACCCCGAGAGAGCATGCATCGGGCCAAGGAGGTGAGGTGATTGGCCACGATATCTCGAATGAGGTACCATTGCTGCTGCTTCACAGGAACCAGGCCAATTGTTACCTGAGGTCTCCCCTCTTTTCAGGGACTGTCTGCTACCCTACCGGGATCAATCCGGGGTGATTGCCGGTGATGCTACGACCGCCATTCGATGTGACGACAAAGGTATTCTCTGTTCCCACCATACCGACTCCCTTAATCCCTTTCTTTGGTTCTAATGAGATCACCATACCTTCCTCGAGAGGATGGTCAAATCCTTTTGCTATCACCGGATGTTCGGCGATCTCAAGACCAATCCCGTGACCTAAAAACTGGACCTTCCTGTTCCCATATCCCATAAAGTTATTGAGGAACGAAGGTTCGAGTTCCGCCATGGCACTCTCATAGATCTGTGAGGGAATTGCCCCGCATTTCAGGAGTGATGCGACCGTATCCTGTATCTCAACGCACCGGCGGTGAATTTCGATGACTTCTTCGGGCAGGCTCCGTCCAAAGACGTAGGTCATGGTCTTATCGGTGTGGTACCCGTGAAATCCGCATCCGATATCGACAAAGACCAGGTCACCGTCATGCAGCTTCCGGTCACGACTCCCAAGCAAAGGGACCGCGGGTGACAGCCCCGCATTGCCACCAGGGCTGTCAAGGTAGGTGGGGTAAATGGAGCTCTCACCGAATCCGACCAGTCCGAGCATGATGTCTGATTCGGACATGCCGAACCTCACGATCCCATGATGGCCCTCTTCCATCATAAGGCGATAGAGTTCATTGGTAAACTCCGCCTCGCTGATCCCCTCACTCAGGGCTCCCGGAACCAGCTCCTCGAGGACTATGCGGTGGATCTCTCCCGCCCGTTCCATCAATCCACGTTCATAGGGGCTTTTTACGGAACGGATCTGCAGGATCTGCTTGTCAACCGCCCTCACGTATTTGAATGGGAAATGTTTTCGCAACCTCGAGAAGAGGGCGAGAGGGACCTGCTCGGTCTCAAGGTAGACGGTATCCGGAATCGAAGGTATTGATTGCGCTGCATCCCGGTAGCTTCGCATCGGCCTGATCTGCGGGAAGAGGGATTCATCCATGGCCCGTTCATAACTTCTCTTCACCCAGAGGCAGGCTTCTCCATCCCGGGGGATGAGGAGCATGCCGTCCTGTATGGTACCACAGAAATAGTAGAGGTTGACCTTGCTGAAAACAGTGACAATCCCCCAGTCAGGGTGCATTGTGTCCATCTGGATCCGAAACCGTTCCATCCGGCTGTCAAGTTCGCTCCGAGGGACCCTCGTGTTCATGAAGTATATCATTTGGGTACAAACTATTTACGGATAATGAAACGGGTCATTTAATGCACCCATTGGAATGATCATCTCTCCTTTCGGAAGGATTGCATAACATCTGATAACCCAAATCTCTCCTGGCCGGGTACCAAGGGGACTTGCCAAAGAAAAGGGGGGAGATGCGCCGACCGGGACTCGAACCCGGGTTTAGGCGTTGGCAACGCCTAGTGATAACCACTACACTATCGGCGCAAAATGACTCTGCATTATAGGAATTGAATCATTATAAGGATATCGAATAATCGCCTGAAGGATATCCCTGGACACGTTCGGGTGGCAGGGAGGGGCCGATTCGTTCAGGCTGTGTCATCGGAACAGAAGATACCAGGAATCGCCTCGATTCCAACATCTTAATTTCACGTCACGCCAGATCATATGCACATGCGCCCGCTCATGATCGACCTTACCGGGAAGAGGGTGGTGATCATTGGCGGGGGTGAAGTAGGGGCACGGAAAGCACGGTTCTTTGCTCCTGCAGCAGAAGTGACCGTCATCTCCCGTTCATTTTCCCCACATCTCTCCGGGACTGATGTGAAACGGATCCCCTGCGATATCAGGGACCTGCCTGACGGGGAGATATGCGCTCTGCTGGACGGGGCATTTGCAGTCGTCGCGGCGACCCCGGATCCGTCGCTCAACAACCGCATCGGGACCTTGTGCCGGGAGAAGGGTATCCTGTTCAATAATGCTTCGGGCGATACAGGCGATCTCCTGATCCCCTCGGTGATTGCCGGTGACCACTTCCTCCTCGCCCTGAGCACCGGGGGGGAGAGCCCGGCGGTATCCAGGTTCCTCCGCGAACACCTCCAGTCCACGCTTCCTGACCTCGACAGGATGGTGGCACTCCAGGCAAGGCTCAGGCAGTACCTCCCGGAAAGAGAACCGGATTCGCGGAAGAGAAAAGCTATCGTGACCGCAGTCCTCTATGACCCTTCCGTATGGGCTGCATTGGCGAAAGGTGAAGAGGGGGCATGGCAAATCATAGAGGAGAAGTACCTGCAATGAACCAAGCCCTCTTCACCCCAATCGCGATAGCCGGCCTGAGCCACCATACCGCAACGGTGAATATGCTCGAGGCGTTCAGGTTCCCTGATGAAGCGGCGTTTCTGAGGAAGGCAAAAGACCGGTTCCGCGGGATCCTGCTCCTCCAGACCTGCAACCGGATCGAGATCCTGGTGCATGGTGAAGCTACCAGCCTCGTCTCACTCCTGCAGGAAGAGGGCAGGACGGACTTTTCAATCCTTACCGGGATCGATGCACTCCGCCACCTTCTCGAACTTGCCGCGGGCATGGACTCCATGATCATCGGTGAAGACCAGATCATCGGCCAGCTCAAGACAGCGCTTGATTTTGCACGGGAGAGAGGGTGTGCAAACCCGGTCCTTGAACTCTGCGTGAACAAGGCGGTCCATACCGGGATTGAGGTGCGGAAGCAGACCCAGATCAACCGGGGTGCGGTATCCATCGGATCTGCCGCAGTCCTCCTTGCCGAGGAGCAACTCGGCTCCCTTGAAGGAAAGAGGATCCTCGTGGTGGGGTCCGGGGAGATGGGGATGCTCGTTGCCCAGGCGCTTGCGGCAAAGCAGCTCACCGCGATCTACGTTGCCAACAGGACCTACGGGCGTGCCGAGGTGCTTGCCAAAAAGATCGGGGGAAAAGCGGTGAGGCTGGATGATCTCCCCCGCTACATGCTCCTCTCTGATGTTGTCATCTCGTGCACCTCTGCCCCCCATCCCGTCATCCACTGTGACGACCTGAAGGAGATCATGAGAGGGCGGTGCTGGCCGCTTGAAGGCCATCCCAGACCACTCATCCTTATCGATATCGCCCAGCCCCGTGATGTCGAAGAGGGCGCTGATGCCATTGACGGCGTCCATCTCTTCACCATCGACAGCCTCAGGCAGATCAACGAGAATACCATGAACAGCCGCAAATCGGAAGCGGCCAAAGCCCGGGCATACCTGGACGCTGAGCTCGCTCATTTTATCCGCCTCCTCAACGGCAAAGCAGCCGATGATACCCTTGCCATCCTCCATACCTGGGCTGAATCGATCCGCACCCGGGAGAGAGACCGGGCGATCAGCCGCATCGGAACCGGGGATGAGCGAACGAGAGAGATCGTGGATGACCTGACCAGGGTCCTGGCAAACAAGATCCTCTCCGATGTCACCTTCTCGATACGACTCTGCGCAGAGGAAGGGGACCTGGACTATGCAGAGTCGCTTGTCGCAGCGATCACCAGGGGTGAACGATTATGTTTCCGCAACAACGAATGAGAAGGCTCCGCGGAAGGCTTATCCAGCCCTTTGTGAAGGAGCACTACCTCAATAAGACCGATCTCGTGATGCCGCTATTCATTGATGAGATTGCAGAACGACACACGCCGATTCCCACCATGCCCGGTCAGTTCAGGTATCCGCTGGCAGCTATCGGCCCGGTGGTGCGCCAGCTCCAGGAGAGAGGGATCGGCGCCGTGCTCCTCTTTGGGATACCGACCCGGAAGGATCCTGAAGGAACCGAAGCGTACAATCCCCGCGGGGTAATCCAGCAGGCCGTGCAACGTATCAAATCCGAGGCCCCGGGGGTCCTCGTCATCACCGATGTCTGTGCATGTGAATACACCAGCCACGGTCATTGCGGGATCATCGGGGAGGGACCCTGCGGGATGGATCTCCGGAACGATCCTTCCCTTGAACTGATAGCAAAGATCGCGGTCAGCCATGCTCGGGCAGGTGCGGATCTGGTTGCCCCTTCCTGCATGCTTGACGGCATGGTCGCGGCGATTCGGACGGCTCTGGATGAAGAGGGATTCCAGGAGACCGGGATCATGTCCTATTCCACCAAGTTTGCAAGCGGACTCTATGGTCCTTTCAGGGAGGCGGCTGATTCGGGCTGCGGATTCGGGGACAGGAGCACCTACCAGATCCACCCGGCTAACTCCAGGGAAGCCCTCCGCGAATCCGAGATTGATGCGCGGGAGGGTGCCGATATCCTCATGGTAAAACCGGGAGGATTCTACCTGGACATTGTCTCTTTGGTCCGTGCACTCGGCCTCCCTGTAGCCGTGTACCAAGTGAGCGGCGAATACGCCATGATCCGGGCTGCAGCCATGAACGGGTGGATTAATGAGAAGGCCGTGGTCATGGAGAGCCTCATCTGTGCAAAACGTGCCGGCGCGGACCTGATCATTACCTACTATGCCGCGGATGCGGCAGGGTGGCTTGATGAAGAGCAGTGATTATTTCGAACAGGCCAGGATGCTGATGCCCGGCGGGGTGAGCAGTCCTGTCAGGGCTATTAAGCCTCGTCCGTTCTATACGAAGTCGGCACAAGGGAGCAGGATCGCCACGGTTGACGGCGAGGATCTCATCGATTGCTGTATGGCATACGGCCCGCTCATCCTCGGCCATGCCCATCCCCTCATCAAAGAGGCGATCGCCACCCAGCTCGGGAAAGGGTGGCTCTATGGGACCCCCTGCCCGCTCGAGCCCGAATACGCCGGGATGGTTATCCGCGACCACCCCGGCATGGAGATGCTGCGGTTCGTCTCGAGCGGGTCCGAGGCGACGATGGCAGCCATCCGGGTGGCACGCGGGTTTTCCGGCCGCCCCGACATCGTCAAGGTGGAAGGGGGCTTTCATGGAGCCCATGATGGTGTCCTTGTAAAGGCAGGGTCAGGAGCGACGACCCTCGGGATCCCTGACTCGGCAGGGGTCCTTGCCGACGTGGTTGCCCATACCTGGCAGGTCCCATACAATGATCCCGATGCACTTGAGAGCCTCCTGTTCCGGCACCCGGAGATCGGCGCATTCATCATCGAACCGGTGCCCGGGAACATCGGGCCTGTCCTCCCGGAGAAAGGGTATCTCCAGGAAGTCCGCAGGATCACCCGTGCCCATGACGTCCTTCTTATCTTTGATGAAGTGATCACCGGGTACCGGATCGGAATCGGGGGTGCACAGGAATACTACAATGTCAGGCCGGATCTCACCACGCTCGGGAAGATCATCGGGGGAGGCCTCCCTATTGGTGCATTTGGCGGGAGACGAGATATCATGGAATGTATCGCACCGGCCGGGCCGGTATACCAGGCAGGAACGTTTTCGGGAAATCCCCTCTCGCTGGCTGCCGGAATGGCGACGATCCAGTGGCTGCATGCCCATCGCGGCATCTACCGCGAGCTCGACTCTGCCGGGAAACGGATCGGTGAAGCAGTTGCCGGAAAAGGGGGGTCATTTGTCCAGCATGGCTCGATGTTCAAATTCTTCTTCCGGGCCGCTCCGCCCCGGAACTACCGGGAGGTAAAAGAGTGCGACACAGGCCGGTTCTCCTCGTTCTGGTCAGCCATGCTGAAGACAGGTATCTTCCTTCCGCCCTCGCAGTTTGAGACCAATTTCCTGTCGGCAGTTCACAATGAAGATGATGTCGTGAGGATCAGCGACGCGTACCGGTCATGCCTGTGAGGATTGGAACCAGGGGGAGCAGGCTCGCACTGGCACAGGCAGAGCGGGTCGCCTCCCTGCTGCGGGATTGCGGTACTGCTTCAGAGATCGTCATCATCACCACCAAAGGGGATACCGTTGACGGGGTACCTCTCCACGAGATCGGGGGGCAGGGAGTCTTTGTCAGGGCGCTTGATGATGCCATCATCGACGGAACGATCGATGCAGCCGTCCATTCCATGAAGGACATCCCGGCAAAACGGCCTGACGGCCTCCGTACTTGTGCCATACTCAAGCGCGATTCTCCTGCGGACTTCCTGGTCCATACCATTCCAAGGGAAGAGATCCGGGTGATTGGGACCACAAGCACGAGAAGAAGGGCACAGCTGCTCAGGCACATGGAAGGGATCCTGGTAAAACAACTCAGGGGGAACGTGGATACGAGGCTCCGGAAGCTCACCGAAGGGCAGTACGACGCCATCGTCCTTGCTGAAGCGGGGCTCGAGAGGATGGGACTGTCAGTGTCCGGGACCCGCCTCTCCCCGCAGCGGTTCGTCCCCTCCCCAAACCAGGGCACAATCGCGGTAGTGTGCAGCGACGACCCTCCCCTCTGCGAAGTATTCGCACCTCTCGATCACGACCAGACCCGGATTGACGTGGAGATGGAACGCACGGTAATGGAGGAGGTAGGGGGAGGTTGTTTCACGCCGCAGGGGATCTATGCCCACCATGGCCATCTGATCGGGGAGATCCTCTCCCTCGACGGTACGAGAAGGATCAGGAGGGAGGATGATGTCTGCTCCCTTGAGGATGCCAGGATATTTGGACAGTATCTCCGGAAAGAGGGTGAGGAACTGATCAGGGAAGCATATGAGAAACTGAGGATTTGTGATGAAGGGTAAGGTATATCTTGTCGGGTCCGGTCCGGGAGGGGCGGGGCTTCTTTCCCTCCGTGCCCGCGAAGTGATCGATTCGGCCGAGGTGATCCTGTACGACCAGCTCCCCGGGGAGGAGATCCTCCTCTCACTGCCGGAGCATGCTGAAAAGATCAACTGCGGGAAATACGGATCTGACCATACGCTCGAGCAGGAGGAGATCGAGGAGCTGATGGTCCGGAAAGCACGAGAGGGAAAGAGAGTCGTCCGGCTCAAAGGAGGCGATCCCTTCCTCTTTGGCAGGGGCGGCGAGGAACTCGAGGTGCTCAGGGGGGAAGGGATCGAGGTCGAGCTCGTCCCGGGGATCACGAGTGCCCTTGCTGTCCCCGGGGCAGTCGGCATCCCGCTCACGCACCGGAAATATGCATCCTCGGTCACAATCCTGACTGGACATGAGGATCCGACAAAAGAGGAGTCGGCACTGGACTGGGCGCTGCTTGCAAAGCAGTCAGGGACCATTGTCATCCTGATGGGAGTGAAAAACCTCCCCGTGATCGCCGGCTTGCTCATCCGTGAGGGAAAAGATCCGGACACCCCGGTTGCCATCATCGAACGAGGTCTTCGGAAAGACCAGCGGGTTACCACGGGCCCGCTGGCGAGAATAGGAGCCCTTGCAGAGGAACGGCACGTCAAACCCCCGGCTGTCATCGTGATTGGCGGCGTGGTGAATCTGTACCGGGAAGGAGACGGGATCATCCCTCTCTGAACCTGCCTTACGGCGATTTATCCAAGTATTAATACCTTAATACACTGTACTTTAGTCAGGTGCCTGCATGAGCCTGCCCGGCGGACCCACAAAGGATGAGATCATGGCGATCTCCCTCGCAAAACTCTCACTTGAGCCCGGCGATATCGTTGCCGACATCGGGTGTGGGACAGGGACGGTCTCTCTGGAGGCAGCACGCAGGGTTGCAAAGGTTTATTCGGTCGATCTGAGAGAGGAGGCCGTCTCCTGCACGAGGGATCGTGCCCTGGCGGCCGGAATGACCAATATCGAGGTGAGCCTGGGACACGGGATGGATCTTATCAGAGCTGTGCCCCATATCGATGCTGCGTTTGTCGGCGGGTCCCGTGGACTTGCGCGAATGCTCTCCCTCCTCGCGGAAAAGAAGGTGAGGTCGGTGGTCGTCAATGCAGTACTCCTCTCGACGCTCCACGAAGCGGTGACCACGATGCAGGAGTTATCGATGTTCAAAGAAGCGATCCATGTTTCGGTCGCACGTACTGCTCCCCTGGGTGGCGGGCTGATGTTCCGACCGCTCGATCCCGTATACATCATCGTTGGAGGAGCCCCGTGCTGATCGGGCTTGGGCTCGGCCCGGGGGAACCGGAATACCTGACGCTCAGGGCAGTCCGGATCCTCCGCGAGGCCGACGCGGTGTTTGTCCCGGGGATGATCGCAAGGGAACTGGTAGCCCCTTACCGCGATGCAGAGATACTTGACTTCCCCATGACCGGAGATGAAGAGAGGATCCGTACCTGCATGGAGCAGAATGCCGACCGCATCGCTGGGATTGCCCGGACCAGGACAGCTGTGCTCGGTATCCTCGGTGATCCGAACTTCTTCTCCACCTATTCCCGGCTCACTGCCATCCTGAACGTCCGCCATCCCGGTATCCGGTGCAGGACCGAGCCGGGGATCAGTGCCATCACTGCTTTCGCCTCGGTGGCCGGGATCTCGCTTTCCGGCGGATTCCTTGTCACTGACGGCCTGGTGGAACCACAATCCCGGATCATGCTGAAGGTCCGGCGCCCACGCCAGGTAGCCGAATCGCTGAAACGGGAGGGGTTCCGATCATTTGTCCTGGTGGAACGGATGTGCATGGAGGGGATGCAGATATACCGGGACGATCAACTCCCCGAAGAGAGTGACTACATGAGCGTGCTGTACGCGGAGCGGTGAATGCCGGTCATCTATTTTGTGGGGGCCGGACCCGGCGATCCCGGTCTGATCACGGTCAGGGGCATGGACCTGCTCTCCCGTGCAGAGGTCCTGGTCTATGCAGGCTCCCTGGTAAATCCCGAACTGGTGGCAAGGTCATCCGCCCGCATAAAGCTTGACAGCTGGGGAAAGTCACTGGAGGAGATCGTCCCGCTCATGATCCGGGAGGCACAGAACGGGGCACTGGTTGTCAGGCTCCACTCAGGGGACCCAGCATTGTACGGTGCTATTGTCGAGCAGATGCAGCTCCTCGAAGAGGCAGAGATTACGTGCGAGGTCATTCCAGGAGTCTCATCGCTGTTTGCAGCATCGGCCGCGCTCGGGACACAGCTCACCCTCGGCGGGATTTCAGATACCCTGATCGTGACCCGCCCTGCAGGAAAAACCCTGGCACATGATGAGATCCATGAGCTCTCTGCCCACATTGCCACGATGGTCTTCTTCCTTGGGGCAGACCGCCTGGATGAGATCACGAAAAAACTCCAGTACCCTCCCTCAACCCCGGCAGCGGTGGTATACCATGCCAGCTGGCCGGACCAGAAGATTGTCAGGGGAACGGTCGCAAATATTGCCGCGAAGGCAGCAGAAGCAGGGATCACCCGATCGGCGCTCCTGGTCGTAGGAGGAGTCCTGGATCCATCGGGATCAGGCCACAGGAGGTCGATCCTCTACTCATGAACAGGGCCGTCATCTATCTGCCACGGTTCTCTGAAACTGCCGGAAGAACTGCCCGGGTGCTTGGTGCCGACCTCCTTGAGTATTCGGAGACCGCTTTTTCGAGAGCCATCTCATGCTACCGGGAGATTGCAGCGGTGATGTCGATGGGGATAGCCGTCAGGGGAATCGCACCCTACCTGAAAGACAAGTGGACGGATCCGGCTCTTGTGGTAGTGACGCCCGACCTCCGTTTCGCCATACCGGTCACAGGAGGCCACCACGGTGCGAATGCACTGGCAAGGGAACTGGCGGTACTGGGAGCATTCCCCGTGATCACCACCGCCACCGAGCGGGAAGGGGTTCCTTCAGTGGAAGGAATTGCTGCAGCTGGGGGGTATTCCCTGGTCAACCGGGACGCATCAAAAGCGGTCAATGCCGGGTTCCTTGACGGGACTGCCGGGCTCTATTCGGTGGAGGGTCCGGCCGTGGTCATCGGGGACAAGGAGACCGCATTTCTCATCACAGATGGGGAATACAGTATCGGGATAGGGTGCAGGAAGGATACCGGTGCAAAAGAGATCGAGGAAGCGGTCCGGACCGTGCTTGCCACGTCAGGGATCAGGCCCGATCAGGTTTTCATCTATGCCACGACCGCAAAGAAAGCACACGAAAGCGGCATTCTCGATGCTGTCCGTGCCCTTGGGCGGCCGCTCCTCTACTTGGATGACCTGACCATCAATGCCATCCCCACACAGTCAGGGTCGCGGGCATCCCGCATCGGGCTCTCGGGAGTTGCCGAACCATGCGCCCTTGCCACGGCAAAACGAAGAGAACTGGTCCTGGGAAAAACAGTTATCGGAGGAGTCACCATTGCCATTGCACGATAACAGAAAGGGGATGCTTTTTATCATCGGGATCGGGCCCGGCAGCCCAGACCAGATGACAGGACAGGCACGGGAGGCACTCCTGCAGTCCGAAGTCATTATCGGCAACGATACCTACCTGTCACAGATCGGGTCGCTTATCAGCGGAAAGGAGATCATCCGGAGTTCGATGGGGCAGGAAGTGGAGCGGGCAAAGCGGTCCATCGAACTCTCACGATCACGCATCGTCTCGATGGTGAGCGGCGGCGATGCCGGGATCTACGGCATGGCAAGCATTGTCCTTGAAGTCCTCGAGCATGAACCATGCAGCGTTCCGGTCAGGGTGATACCCGGCATCACCGCTGCAAACGCGGCAGCATCCCTGCTCGGCTCTCCCCTTTCCGGCGATTTTGCGGCAGTCAGCCTCTCCGATCTCCTCACTCCTCTTGAGGTGATCGAACGGAGGCTTCATGCCGCGTTCTCCATGGGGACTCCGGTGGTACTCTACAATCCAAAAAGCAGGGGAAGACCTCATCATTTTGCACTGGCTATGGAGATTGCCGGGAGATACCGGGAGGCGGCCACGCCGGTCGGGATAGTGAAGAATGCCTACCGGGAGGGTGAGGAGATCATGGTCACCACGCTGGGAGAGATTATGCACGCCGAAGCGGCGGTGGACATGCACACCACCGTGATTGTGGGTGGCGAGGAGAGCAGGATCTGGAGGAACGGAGACGATGTCAAAGGAATCATCACCCCGAGGGGTTACCACAAAAAGTACGTATACTGATCTTGGTGCGACAACCACCGAGGCATATGAGATATCACGGACGAGCAGGGCGCTTGCACAAAAGGCGATAGGAGACGCAGACTACGAGGACCGGGTGAGGCAGCGGTGCTCCATCGCGGTGGGCGATTTTGCCATGGCAGGGCTCCTACGGTTCAATAACAACCCGGTGGAGGCAGGCCTTGCTGCCCTCTCCCGTGCTGCGCCTCTCGTCACGGATATCAGGATGGTCCAGGTCGGCATCCAGAAGAAGGGACATGGCAGCCCGGTTCTCTGTGCCCTCGATCATGGGGCAGATCTCGCAGTATGCCGGGAGATCACCCGGAGCAGTGCCGGGATCCTCGCGCTGAAAGACCAGCTTGCCGGATCCGTGATCGTGGTCGGCAATGCCCCATCTGCATTGCTTGCCGTCTGTGACCTGGTCCGGGAGGGGTGCCGGCCTGCACTCGTAATAGGGACACCGGTCGGTTTTGTCAAGGCAGCCGAATCGAAGGAAGAACTGCGGAGCCTTGACATCCCTTCCATCTCGAACGAGGGGACAAGAGGCGGGACCCCGGTCGCGGTCGCGGCGATAAATGAGATCATCACCATCCATGCAGAGCTCAAGCGCCAGCCCTGAGAGGATCACCGATCCGGTGACAGGATTTTCGTATCCCGCATCATGGATCGCCGCATGCAAAGACAAGGAAGGCCTGGATCTCGTCAGGGCGGGGCTCGCTGTGCTCACTTCCTCCGGGATGATACTCAGGCGCGGATATACGACCGGCACCACCGCTGCAGCCTGCTGCAAGGCTGCTACGCTCTCCCTGAAAGAAGTGCCAGACAAGGTATCCGTCCTCACCCCTTCAGGGATAAGGGTCTGTGTCCCGGTCGAAGCCACCCATGGCACAGCATCCTGCTTTAAATATCCCGGGGATTATCCTGGGGATGCCACTGCCGGAATCGGGTTTATTGCTGAATGCAATCCTGCCGGCAACGGGATCAGCCTCTATCCCGGGGAGGGTATCGGGCGCTTTGCAAGGGATACCCCAAGGAATCGGAAGGGCGACCCAGCCATCAGCTCTCCTGCCCTCTCCTCCATCCTTGCCGCAATTCAGGAAGGGCTTGAAACAACAGGGCTTCCAGGAGTAACCATCCATCTCCAAGTACCACGCGGGGAGATCGTTGCGAAAGACACGCTCAACCCAAAACTCGGAATCGAGGGGGGGATCTCGATCCTTGGCACAACCGGACTCGTCGAGCCATGGGACGATCACCTCACAAAGACCGTCATGGAACGGGTCCGGACTTCTGACCGGGTTGTGCTCACGACCGGGAGGACCGGGCTCCGGTATGCCCGTCTCCTCTTCCCCGGTTACGATGCGGTACTTGCAGGGTCCCATCTCAAAGAGGCTCTGGGAGAAGTAAAGGGACAGGTCATCCTCTGCGGACTCCCTGCACTTATCCTGAAGTTCCTGGACCCGGAGATTCTGAGCAGAACAGGGTGTGAGACCATTGAAGAATTCGCTACCCGGCCGGAGTTCAGGGCACGGATGTATGCATCATTTCTTAAGGGGAGGGAACGATATCCGCGTCTGAGAGTTGTAATCGTCGATCGTAACGGGAATATCTTGGGTGATTCGGGGTGAAAGTCGTCGGGGTAGGTTGTGGGCCTGGGATGCTCACGGAACAGGCAATAAGCGCGATCTCTGATGCGACGATCATCTTCGGCTCGAAAAGGGCTATCGCCCTTGTGGAAGCCCATATCCCTGCAGGCTGCCTCGTCCGTCAGATGGTCACGTTCAGCCCGAGCCAGCCGATCCCTGATAACGCTGTCATCCTATCAACCGGCGATCCGCAGCTTGCCGGCCTCGGATATCTCGGTGGTGAGATAATCCCCGGCATCTCATCGCTCCAGATAGCTGCAGCACGACTCCGTATCCCGCTGGAACAAATATCCGTCGTGATAGCTCATGGCAAAGATCATGGACCAGCGCTTGACAGGATTGCAGACGAGGTGAGACGCGGACAGATCACCTTCATCATCGCGGATCCGAAGTTCTCAATCACCGCGTTAGGCGCAGCGCTCTTGGGAACAGGAGAAGATATCTCCATTGCAGTGTGTGAAGATCTCGGCTATCCTGGTGAGAAGATTCGGATCGGATCGATAGCAAGGCCTCCACAGCCGGTCTCCCGACTCTTCTCGGTCATGGTCGGCAGGATTGAATGCCCCCCTGGGGACCAGAAGAGCCACTGAAGGGCATATATGGAAGCACCGCCTACCTCTTTTCAAGGAAGAAAGGAAGGTGAACCATGGAGAAAGCAACAAAGAAACAATTGAGCCTGTTCTGTTTCCTTGCAGGTTTTATTCTCGTACTCATCCAGGATCTCAAGGGATTTTCTACGATCGATATGGGATTCTCCTGGCCATGGGCAATCATGTTCTACACCGGGCTTCTGCTCATGATGATCGGGTATTATCTCCGGGGTTGAACCGGGATCCCGGGATCAGACTGCCACAACCAATGCTACAGTGGGGAGGTACCGGGCTGCAGGGAAATATCAGGTAATTTTCACCATATCCCTGTCCGGGGCTATGAATCCCTCCTTGGCGAGAGCGGAGAGGACTGGATCGACCCGGTCCGGGGAAAGGCCGGTCTCCCTGCAGAGTTCTTCTATTGTCAGCGTTCCGTGTTTCACGAGGAGAGCCAGGATCTTTCCCCTCACCTGGCGGACAGACCCATCGAACGGTGATTGTTTTTTATACTGCCGGCTCCTGCGATTCGGGTTTTCTTTTGTTCTCCCCAGGTAGGCGCCATAATCCATCAGAGCATAATACCAGTCCCTCGGATTCTTCCTATCAAGGGTCTCTTCCACCAGGGGAAGGATCTCCTCATCTGTCACTACAGGACGGTCATGGAAGAAGCAATGGATAAATACTCTCCGGATGTTCGTCTCGAGGAGCACCGACGGTTTTCCGAACGCAAAAGCACGAATGGCAGCTGCTGTTGCCTTTCCGATTCCTGGAAAGGAGAGGAGAGCCTCTTCATCATCAGGGAGGGCCCCGGACCATTCGGTCATGATCAGCGATGCCGTCCTCTTTAATGCAAGGGCACGACGGTTATACCCGAGGCCCTGCCACTCACGGAGCAGCTCCTCAACCGGAGCAGCATGGAGTGCGGCAAAATCCGGGAACCTCATAATGAATCCGTCATATTTTTCCAGTACCCGTGCCACCTGGGTCTGCTGGAGCATGAATTCTGAGACCAGGATCCGATAGGGTTCGCGGGTCTCCCTCCAGGGGAGATCCCTCCGGTTCGCCCGGTAAAACAGGTAGATCCTGTCCCGGAATTCGCCCGGGCACAGAGTGGTGGGATCAGGTGTTTCTTTCATCACGGAGCTCTCTGATGGCGGCAACATACTTGCCGGCATCAAATTTCCGGTTCAGGCCGGCAGCGTTCATGTATCGTATTGTTCCAAAAACAGGTCGTTCTTTCCAGGGCCGGTCGTGCTTGCCAAAACACCACGCTACCCCCGCATATCCGTTTGGATCGCGCCCGTCCAGTTCGTACCGGTTATTGAGGGTCAGGGCGGTCTGGTACGCTTCCTCCGGGGTCTCAGACCATTCGAGGATCTTCTTTCCCCAGTACATCCGCATGTAGCCGTGCATCTTTCCAGTGAGCACCATCTCTTCCTGGGCCGCATTCCAGTAGGGATCATGCGTCCGGGCCGATTCAAACGTTGAGAACCCGTAGGAATACTCACGCCGGTCTGCAGAATGGACGGAAAGGGTCTTTTTTGTCCAGGCAGGGAGCCCTGCATAATCATCATACAGGGGGTTGTAATGGACAAAATTTATCGCGAGCTCTCTCCTGACGATGAGCTCTTCAAGGTAAGCCGCTGCAGAAAGGCTCCCTGACCGGAGGATATTCTGTGCAATAAAGACGGGAGAGATCTGGCCGAAATGGAGGTACGGGCTCATGCAGGAGAGCGCCCCGGCCGATGGATCATTCCGCTCTACGGGGTAATGGTCGAGATGCCGGGCAATGAACCGTTTGAGAAGGGCGGCAGCCGCTTCCTCACCGCCTTTCCAGGGTAGCGGATAGGGCTGCAGGGTGCCGCCCTGTTCCGGGACTATTCCCGGAATATCGGAAAGCAGCGATTCGACGGTCATATCTCTCTCAAAATCCTGCTCAAGGCGAATGGATGATAGGGATGGTTTTCTTTCTTCCATCGGGAGAAGAAACCGGTCGATGTGGGGGGTGATCTTCCTTCTGAATGTTGCAGCAGACCATTCTTCTTTTTCGGATGCGATGTCTGCCGGAACGACTACATTGGTCTCAACACGGATCAGGGGACAATCGAGCTCCCCTGCCACCTGCTGTTGCCACTGGTCCTGGAACCGCAGGTAGCCCCTGTCGGTTACCACCAGCGCCGCATCTCCCCCCAGTTCCCGTGCGGCGGTTCCAGGAGGACCAGTCCTGACAAGGAATCGCACTCCCTGCGCTTCCAGATCGCGGGAAAGGGCAATCAGCCCTTCGACCATGAAACGGTAGTGCGGGTATGTTGCCCCGGGATAACCGGGTATCAGGTCAAAACAGGCAAGAAGCGGAAGCGAATGGCGTTCAGCCATCCTGACCGCATACTGGAAAGCATGGTTGCAGATGACCCGTGGTGCTGCCTGCATCCAACAGAGGATGTAATGCCCTTTCTTAACCGATTTTTTCGAGAGATACGCTACCCTCTCTTCCTGGATCATTGCCTGATGGTTGACGTTCTTCCTACATTACCATTCACTGTTTTTCCCTGATTGAAACGAGGGAGAAGGGTGATCTTTATCTGCTGAACAATTGTCTCCAGGATATATGGGGGACTGCCCCGGTCCTGGTATAGTCTACCCACACCTTCTCCGGGTCTCCATGCAGGGTGATATGAGAACGCCAGGAAAGGCCGGAAGGGTTCACGGTAGCAAAAGTATCAGTGAATACGGTCTTTTCCCTGCTTCCGATGATGGTCTTGGTAAAGGATACCGTCTCGTTCACGGTACCTTCCACAGAAACGCTCGTGCTCGTGGAGATTGGACCACTGAAAGAGAATACACTCCCGGGTAGATCTGCTGCAACGGACCCTGCAATAAAAATGGCGAGCAGCAGCAGAATGATGGTTGCTTTTATTCCTTCCTTCATATGACATACTCCCATGGTTCCGGGAAGGAATCATGTTCAGTGGAAAGAAGAACCCCGGCAGTATATAATCTTACTGAACCACCCGGTTCAATCATCTGAATCACCCCCTTTTAAAGAGTTCATCCATCTTTTGTTTCCGGAACACGATCATCGTTGGTCTCCCGTGAGGGCAGGTGAAAGGGTTCCTGGTCCGGGCAAGCTGATCAAGGAGATTTCTGCATTGATCTAAGGTGCAGAAAGCACCCGCCTTGATAGCCCCCCGGCAGGCAACAACACGCCTCAGCTGCTCACGTGTATCGATGCCCCGTGACATCCCGGGGGCTATGATCCCCGCTATAATATCCCGTATCTCACCGGGTTCGATACTCTGCCCGAGGAGGACTGGGACTGTCCGTACGAGAAAGGTCCCGGGACCAAATACATCGATACAAAATCCCTCTTCTGCAAGGAGGGGAAGTGATGCGGAAAGAGCCTCGCTTTCGCCGGGTGAGAACGAAAGAACAACAGGTTCCAGGAGCTCCTGGAGATCATGGTGCTGCTCGGCGTATTCCGTGACCTGTTCGTAAAGAACCCTCTCATGTGCTGCGTGCTGATCGATGACCAGGAGGTCATCCCCGGGAGTGCCTGCAAGGATGTACAGGCTCCCGAGCTGGCCGATAATTTCAAAAGCGGGGAGTTTCGATTCCACTGAGGTTTCCGGCTGTCTACCGGTCAGGCTGATCTGGCGCTCGGTACTGATCCGCTCCCGGAGGAGCGGTTCTCTCACCCCGGTCTCCCCACCCAGCTCTGGCACACGGTAACGGATCCGCCCGGGATGTTCTGCCCCGGAAACGGAATCACCAGTCACCCCGGCTTCCGGGATAAGGGATGCCCCGCCAAGGCTCTCGCTTATCGCTGATATCAGGACCTTTCTGACCTCCTCCTCCCGGCTGAGCCTGACCTCCCGCTTGGTAGGGTGCACGTTGACATCGACTTCCGATGGAGCAATGCTGAGATCGAGAAATACCACGGGATACCGGCCGGCCGGAAGGAGGGTGCCGTATGCCTCCCTGACTGCATTTGAAAGGATACGCGAGCTGATACTCCTCCTGTTCACCGAGATGAACATCTGGTACTGATTCTTTCTCGAGAGTTCAGGGACCGAGATGTATCCGTCAACGAAAATTCCCTCCTTCTCCACATGCACCCTGATCATCTGCCGGGATACGGGAAGGCCGAACAGGTGGATGATGGTATCCATGAGTATTCCTCCTCCGGGTACTGAAAGGATCTTCCGATCGTTGTGAGTCAGTTCGAACGCTATCCCTGGATGAGTGATGACAAGGCGCTCGATGAACCCGGTAATGCGTGCAATTTCAGATGATACCGTTTTTTGAAATTTCTCGCGTGCAGGTGTGTTAAAATACAGCTGCTCGACTGTGATCACAGTCCCAAACGGGCATCCTGTCTCAGAAACCAGGAGGATCTCTCCCCCCTGGTTCACGATTCGTGTCCCTGATATCCCTGCCCCTTCGCGGCTCTTCGTGACGATGGTCACCTTCGCCACCGCTGCAATGCTGGCAAGCGCTTCGCCGCGGAAACCGAGAGTGGAACATGCGAACAGGTCATCGATGCAGGCAATCTTGCTGGTTGCGTAGCGGGCAAAAGCCAGTTGTGCATCGTCCGGGCTCATGCCACACCCATCATCACTCACCTGGATCGAAGTGATCCGGCCGTTCTCCGATGTCACAGCGACCCTGATCCGTCCTGCACCGGCATCGATCGAGTTTTCACAGAGTTCTTTTACTACGGAGGCTGCCCGCTCCACAACCTCCCCGGCCGAGATCCGGGATACCGTGCCCTCATCAAGGATCTGTATCCGGGTGCCCTGACCGGGCGTCATCGCTCAGTCACGCTTCCTCTCCCCTGCCAGCTGTTTCAATTCATAGAGTATCTCGAGGGCATCCCGTGGGGTCAGCTGATCAGGATCGATCTTTTTCAGGTCGCTGACAACGGGATGTTCGACAAGAGGGGGTGGATCGACAAGCAACATCTGGGTGTATCGCTGAACCCTCGGTCCCCCCGCTCCTTCACCACGGATAAATTCTTCCATGAGAGCCGACGCCCTCGTGATCACTCTCCCGGGCAGCCCGGCAAGTGAGGCGACATGAATCCCATAGCTCCGGTCGGTAGCCCCGGGTATCAGTTTCCGGAGAAAGATGACATCGTTGCCGGTATCCTTTACTGCAAAATGGTAGGTACGGACCCTTTTTAAATCATTCTCGGCTGATGCTAACTCGTGGAAATGCGTTGCAAAGAGGGTTTTTGGCCCGGAAGCCCCCTTTCCATGCAGGAAGTCAAGGACTGCCCGTGCGATGCAATACCCGTCAAGGGTGCTTGTTCCCCTGCCGATCTCGTCAAGTATGACAAGACTTCTCGGAGTCACATTATTCAGGATGTTTGCAAGCTCGATCATCTCGACCATAAAGGTGCTCTGTCCTGATGCAAGATCGTCAAACGCACCGACCCGGGTAAAAATCCGGTCGACGATTCCAATCCGGGCATGGGCTGCCGGTACAAAAGATCCTGCCTGAGCCATGACCACAGTGAGCGCCACGGATCGCATGTAGGTGCTCTTCCCGGCCATATTTGCCCCCGTGATGATCTGGATCTGGCAGTCACTGGAGGAGAGGACGGTGTCGTTGGGGACAAACCCGCCTTTCATACCGGGTTCCACAATGGGGTGCCTGCCCTCCCGGATCAGGATATCCTGTGTCTCATCAATGACAGGACGGGTATACTGTTGCAGAACGGCTGCCTCGGCGAGTGCCGCAGCAGCATCGATCGCGGCAATACCCCTTGCGACCGACTGGAGGGAGGGGACGCCATCATTGAGCTTCCTGAGCAGTTCCGTGTACAGTTCCTGTTCGAGCGAGGAGAGCCGGTCTTCTGCCGTTGCGATGAGCGCTTCCTGCTCTTTCAATTCCGGGATCGTGAACCGTTCTCCCGATGCGGTGGTCTGCTTCCTCTGATAGGTGGGGGGAACAAGGGCGAGGTTCGGTTTCGTGACCTCGATATAGTAACCAAATACCGAGGTATAGCCGACCTTAAGCGATTTTATCCCAGTCTTCTCCCGTTCCTGTTGCTGGAGCGTGATGATCCATTCCCGGCCTGATGCAGCCCTGCTCCGGAGTTCATCAAGCAGGCGATGGTATCCCTCGCGTATCACCCCGCCATTCCGGGCAAGGGCTGGCGGGTCGTCGGCAATAGCGTTCAGGATCAGGGGAGCGATCCATCCCTCGTCAACAAGATCCCCGCACGAAGCCGCGAGTTCGACCGGGAGGGAGGGATCGTCGAGGGCTTCCCGGAGGGCTGAGAGCTGGCCGAGCGTGCGTGCCAGGGCAATGAGATCGCGGGGACCGGCGTTGGTGCAGGCTATCCTTCCGGCAATTCTGCTGATATCTGCCAGCTCACCGAGTATCTCACGGACCCTTGCCCTGACGGCCGTCTTCCTGGAGAAGTATTCAACGGTGTCGAGTCGCCGGTTGATAGCGGCAGGTGATACCAGCGGGACCGCGAGCATGCTCCGGATGAGCCGGCTTCCCATGGGGGTCATGCTCTGGTCGAGGAGGGAGAACAGAGTTGGATCCCCCGATCTCCCCCGGATGCTTTCCAGGATCTCCAGGTTCCTGAGCGTGATCCCATCGATCAGGCATGCCTCGCCTGCCTGCCGGTAGGAGATCTGTTGCACATGCGGGAGATCAAGCCGCTGAGTTTCCTTGGCATAACAGAGTACCATGGCGGCTGCAACCACGACTGAGGGGACCGATTCTATGGCAAACGCTGACAGATCGCTCACTTTAAAGTGATCGATAAGGATTTTTCTTGCGCTGGCAGGATCAGTCGCACAGCTTCCGCCTGCAGTGACCACCACCCCGGACTGCTTTACAATATTTCCGAGTTCCGCTGAAAGGTTCTCCGGTATCAGACATTCAGACGGACGATACCGTGCCAGTTCAGAGGTGAAGGCCGCGGTCCCGCGATCGGAAGGACAGGTTGTCACAACAAACTCTCCGGTGGTGATATCAAGAAATGCCAGGCCCATCACAGAATTCCCTTCCAGGGACGCCACTGCCATCAGGTAGCGGGCCCCGGATGATCCGATCATCCCCTCATCGATCACCGTCCCGGGGGTTATTATTCGCACCACCTCGCGCCGGACGATCCCTTTTGCATTCTTTGCATCCTCGACCTGGTCACAGATGGCAACCTTGTAGCCTTTTGCAATCAGCCGGGCGATGTATCCCTCAACGGAATGGCAGGGAACACCGGCAAGCGGGATCTTCTGGCCGCCGGAATCTTTCGAACGGGAGGTAAGGGTTATTTCGAGCTCACGCGAGATGGTCTCGGCATCACCGCCGAATGTCTCGTAGAAGTCGCCGATATGGAAGAGGAGGATAGCATCCCGGTGTTGCTCCTTGATCGCCCAGTACTGGGCCATCGCAGGAGTCAACCTGCCATGGTTCGGTCCGGGATGCTCGTCTCCATTCGCCATTATACAGATGATCGTAGTGCGATGAGAAATGCATACCGATCCAGAACACGGAGCAGGAGGGCAGGGGCTTTCAGCCTCATGGTAAATACAAAAAAAGTTCGTGAAATAATTCCCCTCAACTACCCGGCCTCAGCAGATCGCGGCAGGAGCAGGATCCCATAAACGAGGGTTGAAATAGGCAGAACCCTCAGACGATGGGCATTGGATACTGATGATGGAGCCAGAACAACGAGGGGATACCAATGATCGGCAGGAGAGAGAGAGACCGAACCGGCTTATCCACGAGGTAAGCCCCTACCTGCTCCAGCATGCCTGGAACCCGGTGGAATGGTATGCATGGGGAGACGAGGCGTTTACACACGCTGCCGGGGAGGATAAACCAATATTTCTCTCGATCGGGTATGCCACCTGCCACTGGTGCCACGTGATGGAACGGGAGTCGTTCGAGGACCCTGAGGTGGCAGGGATACTCAATACCCATTTCGTACCGGTAAAGGTGGACCGGGAGGAACGGCCTGATATCGACGCTCTCTACATGGCAGCAGGCCAGATTCTCTCCGGGAAGGGAGGATGGCCGCTGAATGTGTTCCTGACTCCCGAAAAACAACCGTTCTTTGCCATGACCTATATGCCCCGGGAGCGTCGTTTTGGAACGCCCGGTATTATCGATATTCTCGAGGAGATCAGCAGGCTCTGGAGGGAAGCACGCCCCGAGCTTCTCAGAACGGCAGGACTCGTTGCTGCACACCTCTCCAGGGAGACGGGGAAGGGCAGGAGATTACAGCGAACGACACTCGATGCTGCATACCATGAGCTCCTCCTCCGTTTTGATCCGAGGAATGGCGGATTTGGGGGCGCTCCCAAGTTCCCCCTCCCCCACATCCTGCTGTTCCTTCTCCGTTATTCACAACTGAAGGGTGAGGAGCGGGCGATCAGTATGGTTGATACGACCCTTCGTTCCATGGCGATGGGTGGATTGTATGACCAGCTCGGTTCCGGTTTTCACCGGTACTCGACCGACACCCGCTGGCTCGTTCCCCACTTTGAAAAGATGCTCTATGATCAGGCACTTCACATCCTTGCCTATACCGAGGCGTACCAGCTGACCGGCAATGAATGGTATGGAACTATTGCCAGGGAGTCGCTGGAATACGTGCTCCGCGAGATGACCTCCCCACAGGGAGGATTTTATTCAGCCCAGGATGCCGACACCGGGGGAGAGGAGGGGGGTTATTATCTCTGGACGAAGAAGGAGGTGGAGGATCTCCTTGACAGCGAGACAGCCGCTGCCGCATGCTGTGCATGGCATGTCACGACGGCGGGAAACTATATCGATCCGGTGACAGGAGAGAGAACAGGCAGGAATATCCTCCATCTCACGCGTGATATCACGGACCTTGCGCCAGGCATGGGGTTGTCTCCCGAAAAGGTAGCGTCTCTTATCGAGGCAGCCAAAAAAACACTCTTTACAGCCCGGAAGAACCGCGCCCCGCCTCTCACGGATGACAAGATCCTTGCTGACTGGAACGGGCTCATGATTGCTGCTCTCGCAAAAGGTGCCCGGATCTTTCACGAAGAACGTTACAGGAACGCGGCAGCCAGGGCGGCGGAATTCATTCTCGGGTCGATGAAGAATGCAGACGGGCAGCTCCTCCACCGGTACAGGAACGGGAGGGCAGGGATCACCGCCCAGGCTGCAGATTACAGCTTTCTCATCTTTGGTCTCACCGAGCTGTACATGGCAACGTTTGATCCTGCCCATCTCGCTGCAGCCCTTTCCCTGCAGGAATCGCTTGACGGCCAGTTCTGGGATCCCGGAAACGGGGGATATTTTACTGCTGCAGGGACCGAGAACGACCTGATCGCACGCCAGAAAGAGTTCTATGACGGGGCAATCCCGTCTTCAAATTCCGTTGCATTCACCAACCTTTTAAGGCTCACCATGCTCACCGGGGATACCTCGTTCGAAGGCCGCGCTTCGGATCTTTCCCGCCTCTATGCTGACCACCTCGCAGAGGCCCCCGCTGCCTACCCCTTTTTCCTCAGTGGGGTCAGTCTCCTCTTCGGCCCCTCGTCTGAAGTTGTCATTGTCGGGGGAGACAAGGGTGATACGGCAGAAGAGATGGTGGATGCGCTGGAATCCAGATACCTGCCGTTCACCGTGATTCTCTTAAAGGATTCTAAGAACGAGGATGCACTGGCAAAGGTTGCCCCGTTCACCAGGGACCTGGGTGCTATCGAGGGGAAGACCGCTGCATACCTCTGCAACCGCCACTCCTGTTCAGTACCCGTGAAAGGGGTAAAAGAACTGCTCCTGGTGGTTGAAAAGGAAAAAGACCGGAAAAAACCCTGGCTTTAAAAAAATATTCAAAGATTCCGCAATGCAACCATGTCCTTTACCCCTGTCAGTCTCCACACAAGGGATCGTTCCTCGAGTGCAATCGCCTCGGGAGGATCCTGGGGTGAGTGGCCGAGAGCCGCGAGAATATTGTTGGAGAGATTTCGTCCCTTGATCAGGTTCACAAAATCCTCGCGGATGATCTTCTTATCGATGGAATCGGTCACTTCCTCGAGGTAGCCCTGGAGGGTGATGAAGGTGTAGCAGGAGAGGTCGCTTGTGTACTTCTCTACCTCAACCGCAACATGGGGGCTCTTCCGGAAATACTCGATTTTTTTTCCATATTTTGTCGAGAGGAAATAGAGGAATTTGCCATCGAAGACATAGAGGAAGGGGGCAATGTAGGGGTATTTCTCTCCCTGGAATGCAATACGGCAGACATATCCTTCCTCGATAAGATGGTCATAGTCCTGCTTCTCCATGCGGGGAATTTTTACGATTTCCATACGATTTCCTACTCTCCTCAATAGTTGCGGGGGTAACATAAATTTTTGGAATTCGAGTTCATGCATCCGATCATGGGGGGACTCTAATCTCGTCCTATCTCGAAATCCCCCTTTTGATTGGGGCGGGTTTCGAAAAAAGGCAAAAAAAGCATCCTTCCGAATCGCGGGACCATTCAATTCATGTATCACGAATTTAATTTCGGCGGTTCCCAAGGAGGGGGGGCAATATCGGAGAAGAAGGCTCACCTTCCAGGAGCGCAGATCCTGAATGCCCCTACTGGAGGGCTTGAGCTGAATCACAATGATGCCGGGACACCTCATGCGAGAGTGGTGAAATCAACTTTTCCGGTGAAACGCGGCATTCCATGAATCGAAGGAACGGTTACCGGATTGGTGCACAGCGCTTATTGTACGTGCTCCACGGGATATCCTGCCCGCAGATACGCCCCCATTCCGCCAAGGACGTTGGCCAATCGCGAATACCCCTTTCCTGCGAGATAGCTCGCTCCAAGCGAACCCTTAAAGCCGGCATCGCAGTAGACTGCCACCTGACGATCCATCGGCACTTCCCCCCACCTTCCCGGGAGTTCCCCGACATAGATATGATGGGCCCCGGGGATCATGCCATACTTCTTCACATTTGCAATATCCCGTACATCAAGGAGAAAGAGGTCATCATTTTTGCGCTCTCTTGCGAGGTCATGCACACTCCAGGTCTCGAAATGGCCTATCGAGCTTCCTGATTTAAAATATGCCGGAAATCCCCCTGCCAGGTACCCCTTCAGGTTATCGTACCCGAGTCGCATGAGATGCCTGCTCACTTCCCCGAGATAACAGTTGAAATCATCGATGAGAATGATTGGTTGATCATACGAAAGGAACCATCCTGCAAAGGCAGGGATACCATCCTTCCAGATCGAGAGGCTGCCCCTGATGTGCCCCCCCGCAAATGAGGTGGGTGAACGGATGTCAAGCATCTGGGACCTATCCCTGATATCGCGGAGTTCATCCACCAGATAGGGCCGAAGATCCGGGAGATGGGAGAGGACCGGGGCTCCTTCCTGGTTCATCTGTTCCATCTTCGCAAAATAAGGAGGAAGATAATGATGCTCGTTCACTTTTTTTTGTATGAACTCACCTTGAGAGAGAGAGAGATGGGGATGTGTCTGCTTTTCATACCCTACCGTGGTAACCTCATGGTCGCTGATCGCGGATCCGCACACCGAACCTGCCCCGTGTGCCGGGAGGACAAGCGTGCCATCCCCGAGCGGAAGGATCTTCTTCCAGATGCTCTCGTAGAGCAGCGCTGATACTTCAGCCCTTCTTTCAGGGCCGAAAAAATCGGTACGGCCTGTATCACCGGCAAAAAGGGCATCCCCGGTAAATACAGCATAGGGGAGGTCTGAAACCTCCCTGTCGGTAATAACGATCGATATGCTCTCAAAGGTGTGGCCTGGTGTCTCGATGATCCGGAGTTCAATACGTCCAAGCCTGAACGTATCTCCTTCCTTCACCCCGTTCCCATACGCAAATGATACCTGGGTGCCATGGTAGATGGCGGCTCCGGTCCGGGATGCAAGTTCGAGGGACCCAATCACGTAGTCTTCGTTGCGATGGGTCTCGAATATATGGGTAATCCTGACATCGAGCTCCCTTGCCAGTTCAAGGTATGCTTCACAGTCCCTCCGTGGATCAACCACCGCGGCCATTCCTGCCGCACTGATGAAATATGAATAGTGAGAGAGCCCTTCTGATGATATCTTCCGGATGATCATGAGTATGCCCGTTCCCGAATTGAATTCCGGTTCCAATATAGTTTTCGAACAGGGAGATTCCGGGGCGTCAAGCTAATTGCTGAATCGCTCCTACCTTGAAGCGGATATGACTGGTCCGTTCAAGACGCTCCTCTTCGATATGGACAACACCCTCTTTGACCTTGTCCATGCAAAGAACAAGGCGTGCCAGGCGGTGACAGCGAGACTCGGTGTTGGCGATGCCGAAGACCTCTTTTCATACTTTCTCCGCCGACAGGGGGGTTTTGATGATCCTGAAAATATCCGGGACTTCATGCTTGACCACTCCTGCTACGAGAGAGGCCTCTTTTGGGAGTGCACCTCGCTCTACCGCGAGATACAGACCCGAAACCTGACCCCCTACTCAGGGGTCGAACAGACCCTTACACTCCTTACCTTAGCGGGATTCCGGTTAGGGATAGTGACCGATGCATGGCGGGCAGATGCAACAACCCGTCTTGAAGCAACCGGCCTTTCACCGTTCTTCGATCACGTGGTGACCCATGAAATGACCGGAACACACAAACCGAGCAGTCTCCCGTTCCTCCTTGCACTCGTCCGGTTGAATGCCACTGCACGGGAAACGCTCCTTGTCGGGGACAGCCCGAGGCGGGATATCGCCCCTGCTGGAATCCTGGGCATGTGTACCGTGTATGCCAGGTACGGGGACCGGTTTTCCCACCCGAAGTCTGACGGTGGTGCGGACCATGCCATCGATTCTTTCCCCCAACTACTGGAAATCCTGGAACCCAATGGAAGAAAGAAGAGAGATACCAGGGAGTCTACCCTTGGATCGCACATGGCCAGGGGTGGGGAAGGGAGCAGTTAGTGCTGCCAGGCAGTCTATGCCTGGATAGCATCCCTCCAAGCCATATCGGGAACTATATCAAACCGTGCGTTCAAGCATGGAGAGGACGATATGACCAGGAACCGTGTACTTTTTATCTGCACCCATAATGCCGCCCGGTCCCAGATGGCAGAAGGCTACCTCCGTTCCCGGTATGGTGAGCGTTTCGAGGTATTCAGCGCTGGCACCGATGTATCGGCCGTCAGCCCGTATGCGATCAGCGTCATGAGGGAGATCGGGGTGGATATTTCCGGGCACCGGTCAAAGCTCCTGAAGGAGTTTTCAGGCGTGGAGATGGACGTTGCCGTCGTCGTCTGCGATGCAGCAAAGTCTGCATGCCCGTTCTTTCCCTGGGCAAAAGAGACGATTCATGCCACCTTCAGGAACCCCAAGTAGTTCTCGGGGACCGATGATCAGATACGTGCGGGGTTCCGGGAAATCCGGGACAAGATTACGGGATGGATTGATCACTATGTCGCCGGAAATTCATGAAAGGGGTCGTACCCCCCCGGGATACACGATCATGCTTCAGGCCTAGGATATTTCAGTTGGAGAACGTAAGAAGGATCCACCCTGCATCGGCGACAGCAGGAATAAAACTGTAATATCCGATTGTGGCGGCTGAGTTCCCTCCGGGTAAGAGGCAGAGAGCCGCCAGAATGTGCTACCCCTCTGAGCCCGTCAGCTCACGGAGGGTTTCTTTAACCTCATCCACGTGGCTGAGCACCTTTACCTTCCGCCATACCGCGGCAATATGCCCATCGGGAGTGATCAGGAAGGTGCTCCGCTCGATACCTTTCAGGAGCATGCCATCCTTCCAGACCTTGTATGCGGCGATGGCATCATGGTTCTGATCGGAAAGGAGGCGAAACCGGAGCCCCTGCTTTGTCGTGAATTTCTGGTGGCTTGCCTCTGAGTCAGCACTCACGCCTACAATCTCGGCTCCCAGCGCAGCAAACTCATCCACCGCATCGGAGAACGCCCTGGCTTCCATCGTGCACCCGGGTGTATTGTCTCTCGGGTAAAAGTAGAGGACGAGCCATTTCCCTGCAAAATCCTTCAGGCAATACTCTTCCCCTTCCGAATCGGGAATACAGAAATCAGGTGCCTGCGTACCGGTCATCGGATCGTTCTTTTCGTCAGTCATCACAACGACTCCTGATCCAGATAGGTCCGTGATGATAAAAAAGATTCAGACTCGTCCAGCGTCCCGGCCACGATCGCTGATCCTGATCTGATACTGATAAAACCACAAAATGCAATGATCGAATCAGCAAAGGCCTCGTTACCGTTAAGGTTATACATGGGCATGGGGGCCGGGGAAGTTCGGCCATACCCTCAACACACCATGGTGGGAGAGCCTTATTTTCCCTTTCTGAAAAAACCAAACGGATCACGATGATTGAACAGGAGCCGCGACTTCTTCTCGGGAAAGACTCCTTCCGCCACCGACTTGATCTCCTCGACCGAGTAGAAGGTTCCCGGCAGATGGTGCTGAATCCCCCGGACAACCTCTTCGAGATCCTGGCGCTTGATCACAGAGAGGATGATCTTCACCTTTCCCTTGGATCCCTCCCCGTCAGCGATGGTAACCCCAAAACTGTGTGCTCTGAGAAACGAGAGAAGTCCTGTAATATCCTCGTTTGAGATCACCCGGACGACCACTGTACCAATTGAGAGCCGTTCCTCGACCGTCATTCCAAGGAGGGTCCCCGCTGCAAAACCCCCTCCGTAGGCGATGTAGCAGGCAACATTCGAGATATTGTTCATCACCTGCCCTATGGCAAGGAGCCAGATGATCACCTCGAAAAACCCGATGACAGGAGCGATATACTTCAATCCCTTCGCGATGAAGATGACCCTGATCGTCCCGAGACTCACATCACAGATGCGGAAGAAGAATATCAGGAGTGGTAAAATAACCCATGCAAAGAGATCGGATGATGCTACAGGATCTGCCATTGCCTTACCACCATTCTACGGATGGTCAGACCCACCCGCGATATTTCATTGCGGTTACCACCCTCCCGACTGCAATCGTATACCCTGCCTGGCGCATTGGGACGTTGTTTCCGGACGCAAGGGCATGAACCGACCGGTAGGCATCAACCATCTTCATTTCAAGCCTGGCCTGCACCTCCTCCCTATCCCAGTGGTCGAGGTTGAAGTTCTGTACCATCTCAAGATAAGAGACGATTACTCCTCCCCCGTTGCAAAGGATATCGGGAAGAATCGGGATTCCCCTGGCCTGGAGCAGGGCATCCGCATCGCCGGTGACGGGCCCATTTGCGAATTCGGCAATGAGCCTTGCCTTCACCCGGCTGGAGTTGTCGATGGTGATCACATTCTCAAGAGCGGCAGGGATAAGGATGTCGACATCAAGCGCCAGCAATTCCTCGTTTGTGATATTCCTGGCACCAGAAAAGTCCATGACACTCCCGGTCTTCTCCTTATGAACCAGGAGGGCGCGGAGGTCAAGACCTTCTCCCGCAAACACGCCGCCGCGGCTGTCGCTTACGGCAACGACCCTTACTGAATACTGCTCCTGGCCGATAATGGCGGCATGTGCACCAACGTTCCCAAATCCCTGGACCGCGACCCTTGCCCCTTCAAGAGGGATGCCCAGGTCCTTTGCAGCTTCCCTGACAACAAACCATCCCCCCCGGGCAGTGGCATCCTCCCTGCCCTCGGATCCCCCAAGGCTGACCGGCTTTCCCGTGATGACCCCGAACGTGGTCTTTCGGAAGATCTTGGAGTACTCATCCATCATCCATGCCATAACCGATGAATCAGTATAGACATCCGGTGCCGGGATGTCCCGGTCCGGACCGATAAAGTGGGAGATCGCCTGGATATAGGCACGCGAGAGCCGCTCGATCTCTCCCGGGGACATCTTCTTGGGATTGCAGATCACCCCCCCCTTCGCACCGCCAAGAGGCAGGTTATGGAGCGCGCACTTCCAGGTCATGATGGCGGCAAGTCCCCGTATGGTATCGATTGTCTCATCCGGATGGAACCGTATCCCGCCCTTGGTTGGTCCCAGGGCATCGTTGTACTGGACCCGGAATCCTGAAAATGCCCTGATGGAGCCGTCATCCATCCTGACCGGGATGGAGACATGGAGTTCACGCATGGGCATCTTCATGACTGCTTCGAGATTGGGTGTGATCTGGAGATCTGCAGAGCAACTGCAGAGATGCCGCTTGACGTCCTCGAACAGATTCTGTTCCACCACAGTACCTTCTTCCTCCTGTTTCCTGTTCTTATTCCTCTCTTTTCGCGATACACTTTATCGTTTTTTCTCAAGAAATGCCCGTATCTGTTCCTCCGGGTGGACGTTTGAAACCGGGTGCTTGCTGAAACGTTCCTCAAAACACGGCTTTGCCTCCTGATAAAATAATCCGAATGCAATGGGCGAATCGGTGTTATAGTCCCATTCCTCCGCTTTGCGGCACGCAGCAGTGAAATCGGATGGATCATGGCCGGACAACTCGTATCCCTGCCTGTCGTAGAGTTCTGACACGTTGAAATAGCTTGCACAGATCTGGAGCACATCCACGAACGAAAATCCCTTGTGCCGGAGTGCCTGGCCGATTATCCCGGTAAGGTGAGGCATCTTTCGCGAGGTGCTCCGGGCGACGAACCCGGCCCCGCTGGCAAGCATCAGGGTGAGGGGGTTGAAGGGCTCTTCCGGAGCCCCCTGGGGGGTCGACTTTCCCCGGAATCCAAGAGGGGATGTGGGAGTGTACTGGCCGGTAGTGAGTCCATACACCCGGTTGTTGTGGATGACCACCGTGATGTCAGTGTTCCTCTTTGCCCCGAAGATAAGGTGATCAAGACCCTCAGCGTAGGCATCACCATCCCCGGCACAACAAATGACGGTGAGCTCAGGATTGGCAAGCTTGATACCGGTTGCGACCGGGATCGTCCGGCCGTGAATCGAATAGAAGCTGTTGATGCCGAGATAGTCGCTCATCTTTGCGTGGCATCCGATCCCGGTGACGAGCACGATATTTTCAAGGGGAACACCTTCTGAAACGAGCCCTTTGATTGCATTCCTGAGGGCGAATTGTATAGTAAAGTTCCCGCAGCCCGGGCACCAGGTATTCTGGGCACCCGTTATCAGGTTCTTCTCCTGCATCAGGACACCTCCTTCAGCCTGGCACCCAGTTCTTCAACCGAGAACGGACGCCCATCGAGTTTATCAACGTGGATATCGACGACTATTCCATGCTGGCGGCAGAGAAGCGTGAGCTGCCCGTCTGCATTCTCTTCGACCGCGATAAGGGTGCGTACCCCTGCAACCGCCGCTTTGAGCTGTTCTTCGGGGAAAGGTGAGAGAACGATCGGTTGTATCACGCCGAATCCATATCGCCTGGCAACCTCTGTGCAGACCAGGAGGGTCGAGCCCCAGCAGAGCAGTGCAGTCCGTGCCCCGCCCATGCCGTAGGTCTTTACGCACTCAAGGAGGTCGATCTCCCCCTTCAATGCCTGAGCCTTCCTCTTCCTTTTTTCTGTCATCAGCCGCACGATGTCAGCTTTTTCCGTAGTGATCCCGTCCTCATCATGGGCATAGCTGTTCACCTTGATCGCGGCATCCCTCAGGGGCGGGAACTGCAGGGGGGAAATACCGTTTTCCGTCATCTCGTACCGTCTGTAAGACCTGGAACTGCCGGGTTTTGCAGGATCGCCGGTCCCGGGAACTATCATCGCTTTCTCATCGAGGCTGTATGTGCCCTCACAGAGGGTCTTGTCCGCGAGGATCACTGCCGGGACCTGGCATTTCCATGCGAGGGAGAGGGCGATCGAAGACCAGACGTATGCCTGCTCGGGACTCCCTGGCGCCACGACAATCCGCGGGAACTCTCCCTGCCCTGCGTGGAGGACGAACCGTAAGTCGGTCTGTCCGGTATAGGTCGGAAGTCCCGTGGATGGCCCGGTACGCTGCCCCATGACCACCACGATGGGAACCTCCGCTCCGCCTGCGAGCGAGAATCCCTCGGTCATCAGACAGAATCCACCCCCTGATGTCCCGACTGCCGTCTTCTTCCCGGCATAAGAGAGCCCGAGCGCCATCAGCATCACCGCAATCTCGTTCTCAGGATGGACCACGGTGAGAGGAAAATCCCGTGCGGCTCCCGCAAGGAAATGAAGGAGGTTTGACGTAGGGGTCATCGGGTAGGCAACGTACGCATCGAGGCCACCGTGCAGGAGGCCAAGGCCAATCGCCTCGTTTCCGTTGACAAGCGGGCAGCAGGTCGTGCCGACCCGAGGGATCACACGCTCCTCCAGGACCGCCTCATATCCCTTCCTCGCAATCGCCAGGTTCTTCTCAGGGACTTTCGGGATCTGCCGCCGGATTACCGTCTCGACCACATCAAAGGGTATCCCAGAGGCTTTTGCAAACGCCCCGATAATGCAGGAGTTCCCCATCACCGTAGGTGCCTGTTCTGCCTTTAATATCGCTTCCACTGGTATCCCCTGCCCCTGTCCATGGACCCTGCCGCTGTCAAAGAGTATGACCGCGTTGTCAGACAAGAGGTGCCGGTGGAGATCGACAGAGTCCTGCGAGAGAGCCAGGAGGTAATCGCACTGGTCCCGATGTGCCCCGATCTTTTGTTCCGCTGCACGGGTGATGGTGAAGTTATGCCCCCCCTTGATAAGAGAGGGGTAATCAAAGTACATGTAGGTCTGGTATCCCATCTGGTTGAAGAGATGGGCGATCAGCAGGCCTGCACTATTGATGCCATCGCCAGCCCTTCCACCGGTCAGAACCGAAATATCATACATCTGCTCCACCTACCTCTCTGGTGCACACCAGGGATGATATACATTCCGCCCAGTCTCGCCTTTTAAAAGAGATTTATTCGATATTTCGGTTATTTTTTCTTCCCCGAGGCAGATTTCCGGATTCGCTCCGCCTCATCATGGTCCTCAACCTTCATCAGGAAGGTCCCGTAACAGGGTTTTGTGAAGGGAAAGGTGATCACATCCCCATCGAATCCGATCGAGATCGGGGGGATACCAATAATGTGCTTGTCAAATATCTTGAATCCGGGATCAACATCGACATACTCCTTGCAGCCGGACCGGATATATTCCCTGCATTCGGCGAAACTTGCATCGCGGAGGATGATCTCGTACTTCAGAGATTCGATACAACCCATGGGAGGACCTCATCGAGCTTGTTCTTGAGCGGCATCGGATTGTGAACGGCCTTTGCAGCAATCTTCTCGCAGGGAAATGTTATCATGCCTGCAATCTCCTGGAAATGTTCCCCGTAGATGAGGGCAACCACCGTCTTTCCGGTGATAGCCTGGACGGTGGCGGCATAGCTGACCCCCGCATCATTATGGATGAAGATGAAGTGGAAGCCAAAGTCACGTTTTTTCTCGGCAATCTCGCTGATGTAACGGTCGATGTCCATTACCTCACCTACGTAATGCCGCTCTGGATCAGATACCTCCACGAGACTACGTGCAGCCCGGTTCCCCGCGATGACCGTCCGTATCCCTTTTTTCCGGAGGGCACTTATCAGGTAGAGTGCAATCCCGGTCTGGATCGGAACCTGGGGGCAGCCGAGCACGAGAACCGCAGTCTTCTCCTTGTTTTCATGGTTGCTTGTCATCTTCTGCAAGAATCCTTTCTCCCTGTTCCTCAAATGGTTTTCCGAAGGATCCATCCAGGGGATACCGGTTGCATCACCTGGACGTGGGAAGGGGCAATGGTCTGGCGGTGGTGCCCATGCAAGGATATCCCGGGCCCGATGCTCCGCACGGACGCTTACAAATCCCGGACCCGGCAGGGATGGGTATAGACGGTAAAGCGCTCCTGCCGCGAGAAGCAGATCAGGGTTATGCCGAACTCGTCAGCGGCGGCGATCCCCTGGTCCGTGGTTGCCGCCCGGGAGATCACAACCGGCACCCCGGCATGGGCATACTTGACCACCATGTCCCGTGGCTGTCGCCCGGTACAGCCTATGACGCACTCGCTCAAGGGTATCCGGGAGAGGACCGCGTGTCCGATCACCTTGTCAACCGTGTTATGCCTCCCCACATCACTGCTCCTCGCAACGATCTCCCCGGCATGGAACAGCACCGAGCAGTGGACACCGCCAGTCTGGCGCCAAAGGTCAGTCACTATCTCGCGGGTGATCCCATACACTTCAGCAATGGTGATGGAATGATCCGAGACCACCTCACCGGGTGGGCGCCTGATTACCCCGATCGATCCCGTGGTCTCTATCTCCTTCTCCATGGACCCGGCAATGCGGGCCCGGACCCGGATCTCTTTGCCGGTAACTTCCACCGCATCCACCTCCTTTGAGAGGCCCTGGCAGATGACAAAACCAGCGCCGAGTTCTCTGGCCTGGTTTGCACTTGCCACAAGATCGGTAAAATGGAGGTCGTTCAGGAACAGGGAGAACCGTTCCTCTTTTACCACAGTATCCTCGATCGGAGCTGCTTTTCCCTCCCTGACCTGGATCCCGGTGAACCGAATGGTATTCATGATCCCGTCTCTTCGGCCAGCCATCGGAGGTAGGGAGGATATCCTCCGGTTACCGGCAGCACGATCATCTCAGGGAGTTCATACGAGTGGAGGTTCTGGATCTCTTCCATCACTGCTTCCACTTTTGTCCGCACCGTCTTGATAATCAGGAGCTGCTCCCTGTCTTCACACAGTTCCCCTTTCCATCGGTACACCGATTCGACCGGGGTGATATTCACGCAGGCTGCAAGATGCTGTATCACGAGCGCCTGTGCGATCCCTTTTGCTTCCTGCTCCGCTGCTGTAGAGAGGATGACGACTGGCTCACTGTCCATGACCACTTCACCTGCTACATCCCTCATTTCGTATACCGGATAAAGAGATCTTCGATCCATACTACAGTCACCCCGGAATGAGGGCACCTTAAAGAACCTGCGAAAGAGAATATATCCCGCATGTACGCGGAACGTATGGGGCAGCTCCCCCCGTATCTCTTTGCGCGGATCGATGAGATGAAAGCCGCGAAAATCCGGAGCGGGGTGGATGTCATCGACCTTGGTGTCGGAGACCCGGATCTCCCGACTCCGAGTCACGTTGTTGACGCACTCTGCGAGGCAGCACATGATCCGAGAAATCACCATTATCCTTCCTATGCCGGCATGGAGACCTTCAGGACGGCAGTGGCCGGCTGGTACAGGTCGCGGTTCTCGGTCACCCTTGACCCTGCAAAAGAGGTGCTCGCCCTGATGGGCTCTAAGGACGGTATTGCCCATATCCCGGAGGCGTTTGTCAACCCCGGGGAGTATGTCCTTGCCCCGAGTCCCGGCTACCCCGTCTACCGGACCTCGACCCTCTTTGCCGAAGGGAATGTCTATGAGATGCCGCTCCTCGCAAAGAACCAGTTTCTTCCCGATCTTACCGCGGTGCCAAAGAAGGTGGCACAGGCAGCGCGGCTGATGTTCCTCAATTATCCGAATAATCCCACCTCAGCGGTAACGCTTCCGGGATTTTTCGAAGAGGCCGTGGACTTTGCCCGGGATAATGATATCCTGATCGTCCACGATAATGCCTATTCGGAGATAGCATTTGACGGATATCAGGCCCCGTCATTCCTGTCGACCGAAGGAGCCATGGAGACGGCCATCGAGATGCACTCCCTCTCAAAGACCTATAATATGACCGGATGGCGTATCGGGATGGCCTGCGGCAATGCCGATATCATCGCAGGCCTTGGAAGGGTGAAGACCAATGTCGACTCCGGGGTATTTGACGCCGTCCAGAGAGCGGCGATCGCCGCTCTTGCCGGTCCGCAGGACTGCGTCCGTGATGCCTGCAGGACCTACGAGAAACGCCGGGATGTCCTTGTCAAAGGACTCCATGCGCTGGGGTTCGATGTGACAGCACCTCGGGCGACCTTCTACGTATGGATGGCCGTGGACGACTGCATGCAGTTTGCCACCCGCCTCCTGGACGAGGCCGGTATCGTGGTCACACCGGGGATAGGATTCGGGTCCGGTGGTGACGGGTACGTCCGGTTTGCCCTCACGCGGTCTACCGAGCGGATACAGGAGGCCCTTGATCGTATCGGAGGACTTTCCCTATGATACTTCCCGGCTTCATGGGGGTTCGGAACGGCCACCTCTGCATCAGGGATCATGACATGGTGGCACTTGCAGGACAGCATGGAACCCCCCTGTATGTGACCGACCAGGACCGGATTGAAGAAAACTACCGCCAGTATCAGCAGGCCTTCCTGTCACGCTATCCTGATACCCGGATCCTCTATGCAGCCAAGGCAAACGGTAACCTTGCTGTACTCCGGGCACTTGCCGGTCTCGGTGCAGGAGCAGATGTATTCTCATCCGGAGAACTGCACCTGGCACTTACTGCCGGCATGAGTCCCGGCTCGCTCCTCTTCAACGGGAGTTCCAAGAGCCCCGGAGACCTTGCGCTTGCCGTGGAGAAAGGGGTTATCGTCTCGGTCGATTCCCTCGATGAACTTCACCAGCTCGATACTGCTGCAGGTCAGGCAGGAAAACGGGCTGCGATTGCCTTCCGTGTCAATCCTGCCCTTGACGTGCCGACCCACCCAAAAATTGCCACTGGCCTGGCCACGAGCAAGTTCGGGATCGCCCACGAGATGATACCCGCAGCGTACGATGAGGCGCTTGGATGCGAGTATATCGATCCCATCGGGATCCACTGCCACATCGGCTCCCAGATTCTCTCAGTGGAGCCGTTTGCCAGAGCCTGCGAGGTGATGGTAAGGATTGCAGGGGTAATCACCGACAGGGGGGTCCGTCTGAAATTCATAGACCTTGGCGGCGGCCTTGGTATCCCCTACCACCGCCCAGGCGACCATGCACCTTCCCCCGATGAGTATGCCGAGGCGGTGGTGCCGGTATTCAGGAAAGGGATTGCTGCTGCAGGAATTACTCCTTCGCTCTGGATCGAACCAGGCCGGTCACTCGTGGCTGATTCTACTATCCTGCTCACCAGGGTGAACTCGGTCAAGAAGGCTCACCGGACGTTTGTCAACGTCGATGCAGGGTTCAACCTGCTGGTCCGGCCGGTGATGTATGACTCGTACCACGAGGTGGTCACCGCAAACCGCGTAGACCAGGACGGCACCACTCTCTGCACCGTGGCGGGCCCGATCTGCGAGACCGGGGATATCCTTGCTTCCGACCGGTTCCTTCCCGATCCGGTTTCCGGAGATATTCTCGCCCTCCTTGACTGTGGTGCCTATGGGTTTGCCATGTCATCGCAATACAACAGCAGGCCGCGATGCCCCGAAATACTGCTCAAAGGGAATATGGCTGCACTTATGCGAAGGGGAGAGACCATCAGTGACCTGACCTGTACCATGCAGTCCCCGCCCTGGCAGAAACAGGACTGAAAAGAGGCGCTCCTGCCATGCACTTCCACTATGCCCTGGTCGACGACCTGATCAGCAGGGAGGAGTTCGAACGCCGGGTAGAAGAAAAGATGCAGGAGTGTGGCGATCTCATCGATGATGTCACAGCTGCAATGCTGGTGGTCGGCGAGCTCGACCGGCAGCACGTGAAGATCAGCGGGCTTTCCGGACGGTCCACGCTCTTCTCCTTTTTTGGCAAGGTCATCACCGTGACTCCTCCAAAAGAGTTTACCCGGCAGGATGGCGGGAAAGGGTGGGTCGCCCATCTGATCCTTGCTGATGAGACGGGCCAGGTAAGGGCAGTCCTCTGGGATGAGAAAGCCGGAGCTGCAGCTGAGATAGAGACCGGAGAGGTTCTCGAGGTGATTGGAAAGCATGCGGGAAAGCTGAAGAATGATATCACCGTCCTTGCCCTCCGCAAGTCCCCCTGCATAATCGAATGTGGCATGTCAGTCCATCCACAGCTCGCCCCTCCAGAACGGAAAGACATCAGGATCAGGATCCTCCATCTCGAGGACCCCAAGACAATTACCCGGCGGGACGGCAGCACAGCCGAACTGATCGAAGGATGCGGGACCGATGGAACCGCGGTCACCCGGCTGATGACCTGGCTTCCCGAGATCTTTGACGATGTCCTCCCCGATACCACCGTTTTTATCAGGGGAGCGCTCGTTAAAGCCAGGAACTGGGGAGTAGAGTTTGTCATCGATGAGAAAAGTGAGGTGACACCTGATGACACCTGCATATCCTTCTCATTCAGCACCCTTGATACCGTAAAAAACGAGGGGGACTGGTCGGTTGAGGGATCGATCGCATCTCTTCAGCCGGTCCGGGCTTTCTCCTCGCGGGATGGCAGGACCGGTCACGTGCGGAACATCGTTATCTCGGACGGGGCTGCAAGTCTCCGGGCAGTCCTTTGGGGAGACCGGGCACTGGTGCCTCTTGTAAGGGGCGACCATCTCACCATGTACAATGCACGGCTCAGACAGGGTCGCTCTGGAGAACCTGAGCTGCATGTCGGCACCGGGGGATTTTTGGTGGTCGCGCCACGCGGGCTTGAGGAGGAGGTAGAGATGGAAGGGACGGTGATTGCCACAAGGGAGGGGACATTTCTCGATGACGGGAAGGTGCGGTATCTTGTCAATGGCACTCTGCCACACGGCCATGAGTTCCGGGTGAGGGGGGTACGTTCCGGCGAACGGATAACGATCAGCACGTCAGAAGAAATTGAAAAGGATGCGGTGACGGTGCGATCGCTGCTCAGCCACCTTACCGGGACAGGGTGACAGGAACCAATACTTTCACGCTGCATGGCCGTGAAGATATATGAGAGGATTCATGTATGTTCTCCACGAAAAAGGTGAACCCGAGCAATGACAAACGGACCCCTTGAACTTGAAGATCTCCCCGGTGTGGGCCCTACCACCGCAGAGAAGCTGCGTGAGGCAGGCTTTATCACGGTGGAGAGCATCGCCACCGCATCCCCTGCCGAGCTCGCAGAGACTGCGGAAATTGGAGAATCCACAGCAAAGAAGATGATCAAATCGGCACGTGAACTGGCGGAAATCGGCGGATTCCGGACCGGAAAGGATGTGTTTGAGCAGCGGAAGGGAGTACGGAAGCTCAAGACCCGCGTGCCCGAGCTTGATGACCTCCTCGGTGGTGGATTCGAGACCCAGGCTATCACCGAGATGTACGGTGAGTTTGGTTCAGGAAAAAGTCAGATCGTGCACCAGATGGCGGTCAACGTCCAGCTGCCTGAGGAGGAAGGGGGGCTTTCCGGGAGTGCTATCTACATCGATACCGAGAATACCTTTCGGCCGGAGAGGATTGAGCAGATGGTCCTCGGCCTCGGCATCGATGCCGACCCCGCAGAGTTCCTGGAACATATCCATGTGGCACGGGCCCACACCTCTGACCATCAGATCCTGATGCTGGACACGGCACGGGAACGGGCTGCCGAACTGAGGGATTCAGACAAGCCGGTCAGGCTCTTTATCATCGATTCGCTCACCTCACACTTCAGGGCCGAATATGCCGGTCGCGGAACCCTTGCAGCCCGGCAGCAGAAACTGAATCGGCACCTCCACGACCTCTTCAAGCTTGCAGACGAGAACAATGCGGTCGGCCTGGTCACCAACCAGGTGCTCTCAAACCCGGCGGTCTTCTTTGGTGACCCGACCAAACCCATCGGCGGGAACATCGTGGGGCATACTGCAACATTCCGGATCTACCTGCGGAAGAGCAAGGGAGGCAAGCGTATTGCCCGGCTGGTAGACAGCCCGAACCTGCCGGAAGGCGAGGCGCCTTTCATGGTGGAGGAGGCGGGACTGAGGCAGTGCTGAAGGGGCTCGTCACCGATATCGATGGCACCCTCACCGACCGGCACCGGAGGATCCACACCGGTGCTATAGAATACATCCGGAAGCTCTGTGATCAAGGGATCCTGGTCGTGCTGGCAAGCGGAAATACCTCCTGTTTCATGGACGCACTCTCCAAGATGATCGGTACGCAGGGTGCCTTCATTGCCGAGAACGGAGGTGTGTACCGCACCGGTTATGCCCAGCCATTACGGATCCTTGGCAACCAGACCGTCTGTAAAGAGGCTCTCAAGGCGGTGGAGGATTTTTACCTCCGGTCGGGAATCACGCTCGATCTCTACAGCCCCACCTACCGTTTTGCCGATCTCGCCTTCGCCCGTACCGTCCCGGTTGACGAGGTCAGGGAGATCGTGAAGGATTTTCCTGTCGATGTACTGGACACAGGGTTTGCCATCCATCTCCAGTCAAACGGAGTGACCAAGGGGCTTGCTTTCCTGAACCTTGCCGCTGAGTTCGGGCTTGATCCGTCTGATTTCCTTGCAGCAGGGGATGCCGAGAATGATCTTGAACTTCTCAGGTATGCAGGGATCGGAATTGCAGTACAGAATGCTCATCCCGCAGCAGCGGCAGTAGCAACCTACATTGCTCAAAAAGAATTTGGTGACGGCTTTGTGGAAGCCCTCGACCGGTATATGCCCTACTTCCTCGAGAGGTAACGGTCAACGATGATATAATCCTTGATATCCTTGACCGATTCAAAGGATACAAACATACGGTCACCCTCCACCCGGTACCCTGAAGTATCAAAGGAAGGGTCAGGCTGCACTATCATATCGACGACCTGTCCGGTCTCAAAATCAACGACGAGGTTTTTCAGGGTACCGATCACCTTTCCTTCATTGGTAACAATCTTCTTTTTGGATAGGCTGCGGGCTAATACTCTGGCCATAACAGAACTGTTGAGCTTTTAATATTTAAAGATGTTCAAAATTCGTCCAGAAGGATTGCGTTTTTAAAAAATAAGGGCTCTAATTCTGGAAAAAAGTCGATTGAGGCAAGATCCGGGTACATACGGTCTTGCTAGAGGGTAGGGAACTGCCGGATAATGTCAGACTGGGTGAGGATCCCCACCGGGCGATCGTCCTCCATCACCACAAGCCTGCCGATTTCACGCTCCTTGAAGCGCCGGATCACTTCGAAGAGCTGCACGTTTGACGGTGCCTTGACAACATCGGTGGTCATGACCGCTGCTACCTTTTCATTGAGTGTCTTGTGATTGCCGATCGCCTTGGCAATATCACTCATGGTGACAATCCCGGCCAGCCTGCCGTTCTCCATCACCGGAGCCCCGTGAATGTGGTGCGTGGTGAAGAGACGAATGGCATCTGCAATTGAATCGGTGTCCCTGAGGGTGATGAGAGGGGCACTCATATAATACCGGATCTGTTTTTTGGGAAGCGAGATCATCTCGTAGGTGGATATGAGGAGGGTCTGCGATATCTCGTCCTTCCCGTATACCTCCCCTCTGATCAGGAGCTTGTTGACCGGAGTCGGTCCTATCGTGATATTGTCCCCGATCTCAAAAGCACGTACACTCCCGATGATTCGGACACTTGCCTGGCAGATATCCGGATGGCAGAGGGTGGTGAATGCAATCTCCACCACTTTTACTCCCTTAACTACCTCACCGTCCCGGGATATTGATACATCATACTCTCCCTCTGAGATACCCAGGTTCAGCTCCTTATAGGCAAGGGAGGTGGGATTATACCCTCCCTTCGGACCGGGAATACCGTCCACCAGCCCGATGGCCTTCAATGCCTGCATCTGGTTTCGGACGGTTCCCGGATTCCGCTTTATGACCTCGGCAATCTCTTCCCCCTTGATGGGGTGCGAATGCTGATGATAGAGGCTGATGAGGGTGATAAGGATATCCTTCTGGATGAGGGATAAATCCATAATGGTTTATCATCTGATTTCGCATATATAGATTGGGTTGAATATCCGGTGGAGTTCGAGAGAATACCGACAGTTCCGACCGCTGATGAGATACTCGACCGGAGTTTCCGGAGAGCTGCATCGAAGATGCGGCTTAAGAGGAACAAGGATCGGGCAAACGAGGAATTCGTCCGTGCGGTGAGCCATGGCATCCATGACCGGCTCGTTCAGATCATCAGGTCTTTTCCTGAACTCAATGAGCTCCCGCCTTTTTACCGCGATATCGTCGATATCATGTGGGGGATGGACCGGGTAAAAAAGTCACTCGGGGCAGTCGGCTGGGCTGCACGATGGGCACGAAACCACGGACCAGGCCTCGCGTACCAGACACGGAAGGCAGAGACCCCCTCTGTGATCCGCAAGAGGACGGTGGCACGCCTCTCCTCAGTGGTGCACCAGATTGATGACGAACTCCGTTTCCTGAACGAGATGCGAAATATCCTGCGAAAACTCCCCCACGTGGATGAAGAGTTCACCGTGGTGGTGGCAGGATATCCCAATGTAGGTAAATCCTCGTTTATCCGCATGGTCTCCTCTGCAACCCCTGAAATCGCATCCTATCCGTTCACCACCAAAGGAATTATCGTGGGGCATCGTTATGCCGGGTCGGAGCGGATGCAGTTTATCGATACCCCCGGACTGCTCGATCGCCCTGCCCCCGAACGGAATCCAATCGAGCGTCAGGCACTCACGGCAATCATCAACCTTGCCGATATCGTGCTCTGCCTTCTCGATGCCAGTGAGCATTGCGGGTACCCCCTTGAGGAACAGGTCAGGCTGGTCCATGAGATAGAGCAGATGGTGAGCGTCCCTGTCATTGTTGTCGTCAACAAATCGGATCTTTTCTATTTTGACGGCTATCTCAACATGTCCACGGAGACTGGAGAGGGTATCGACGAGGTGCTCGATACCCTGATCAGTTACCGGGAACGATCAAAGGAGCAGGGCGAGGCCATACCCGGCTAAAAATCCTACAATCGCACCCCCGTTGATTGGCGGGAGGCCTGCCTGGGGCTTTCCTTTCTGTACCACCAGAAGAAGGAGAAAGAGCCCTATCACTGAACCGATAATCGCTCCAAGAGAGGGAAGGGTGATGAACCCAATCCTCCCCACATCGAGAAAGACATTGGCAGACACCACAAGAATCGAGGGCATAATCAGATCCCCCATTCCGATGAGGTAGGCAGCACGCTCCCCCTCCCCGATACTCCCGATCCCCTCAGTCCGGTAACTGTATCCCCTTTTCTTCGGGACGATAAAGAGGATGGGAGACTTCATGTCCACAACTCCCTCTGCAAGCGTGATCATATGACGGGTCTTGTATACCGAAATGGCATCATAGACCATCAGGATGACGAGGAGAATGATCACCGGAATAATCGTGAGCGAGATCCCGAAAATCGAGGCTGCTCCAGCAGCAATAAGGATCCCCAGGGTATCGATGACATACCATTCGGGGTACAGGTAGAGTAATACTGTCGCAGCAGCCGAGAGTATCAGCGAGATTGCGAGGGTGCCCACGGTCAGCCCCAGGAAGTACCCCGCAATCCCGGCAAAAATGTAGACAAAGGTAAAGAATATGGAGAGTCCGATGATTGCCCCGATCAGCTTCTTCCAGCGGAACCTCAATAAAAGGAGGAGAAAACCGGTGAAAAGAAGGAGGATGATGATGAAGATGAACGGATTTGCCACCGATTCAGGGTCTTCAAAAGCGGTTATCCCGGTACTCTGCATGGGAAGGGAGAGGAAGAGCGCAGCAAGCTCGACGATCACAAGCATTGCCGGAATGATGAGAAGGGGAAGAAGCCGGGATTTTTCCATTATATGACCACGATATCCTCAGGTAATTTAATTACCCGGTCTTCATCAAGTAAAAGCATGGATATACGTGAGTATCTGGGGGATATAATACTCATTATCATTCTCTGTTCATCGACGTATCTATCTCTTGGAGCCATCAGGGCGCCGCCCTCATTGATCGCGTACGGACTCCTGATCGCCATCTCGATCTCCGGGCTCTTCCTGATCATCCACCACAAAATCCGCACTATCGAGCTGAATATCACCAACCGCGAGCGCATGGTCAGGGTCAGCCTGGAAGAGATCTCAGCAAAGATGGCCCAGCGGTACGAGAGCAGCATCGAGCGTATTGAAGAGACGGTGGCAGAAGTCGCAAAACGGGTATACCGTTAGCCAGAGTGCCGGAGGCTTGAGCACCGCATGGGAGTCGCCTTAAGGGATATCGTTGAAGGATACAAGATCCCGGTTGCCTGGGAGGCTCTTTCAGGGATTGCAGCAATCGATGCCCATAATGCATTATACCAGTTTCTGAGCATCATCCGGCAGCCGGACGGGACGCCACTCATGGACCAGCGAGGCAGGGTGACCTCGCATCTCTCCGGAATTCTCTTCCGCACCACGAATTTCATCGAGAAAGGAATCAGGCCCGTCTATGTTTTTGACGGACCCCCACCGGCATTCAAGCAGGACACTATCGAAGAGCGGCGGACCGCCAGGAAGCAGGCACAGGCCAGATGGGAAGAAGCCCTCGAGAGAGGAGAGGTCGCGGAAGCATACAAGCAGGCACGCTCTGCATCGCGGGTCGATGAGCAGGTCATCTCAACGGCAAAGACCCTCATCCACCTCCTTGGCATTCCCACTGTTGAAGCTCCGAGTGAAGGGGAGGCCCAGGCAGCAGCGATGGTCTGCCGGGGAGATGCCCGGTATGTCGTCTCCCAGGATTATGACACCCTGCTCTTCGGAGCCCCCCTTCTTGTCCGCAATCTCACGGTGAGTGGAAAAAGGAAACTGCATGGAAGATCGATCTCTGTCTCCCCTGAACGTATCGTCCTCTCCGATCTTCTCAAAGGTCTGGGGCTTACGAGGGACGATCTGATCCGGATAGGGATACTCGTCGGAACTGATTTCAATGCCGGTATCAAGGGTATCGGGGCAAAGACAGCCCTGAAGATCATCAGGAAGGGTGAATTTGAGACAACGCTTGAAGAAAAAATCCAGGGGATTGACAGCGATGCAATATTCGATTTTTTCAGGCAGCCACCCGTGACCACGGAATACACCCTCTCATGGGGAGAGCCTGACCATGACGGTGTCATGAAAATGCTCTGTAACGAGTACGACTTTGCCCCGGACAGGGTTGAAAAGGCACTTGCAGGGATGCAGGTCAAAAAAGGCCAGAAAACACTTGATGCATGGTTTTGAACGTCAGATCGCTCCTATCGTGAACCAATCCTCCAAAGAATGTCAGAATATAAGCAGGGTATCGTGGCATTCTCAACCCCTGTTTTTTCCTCTATCTTCAGGGGAGTCTATTAAGAGAGAGATCGTGGGCTGCATTCAACTGTCCTGCCTTGCTGATGAACTCACCCAAGCTCTTTCCAGACAAAAATGAACCTCTGGATGGCAGTGATGTGACCAATGAGGCCAAAGATCACAAGGAGCCACCCAAGGAAGGGAAGTCCAAAAACCCCGGCAGGGTAGATGATGTTCAGGATACCGGCGATGATGAGAAGGAGGAGGCGGTCAGCCCTGCCAAGTATCCCGCCGTAGTACCGGCCAACTCCTACTGCCTGCGCCTGGGTTCCAAGATAGGAGACCATCAGCACCCCTGTCAGGGCGAATACCCCGATCGGCCAGGGGGCAAAACCACCGGCAAAAATCCCGGTGATAATGAAGATATCAGCATAACGGTCGATCACATGGTCAAGAAAGTCCCCTTTCCTGCCCTGGATATTCATCGCCCGTGCCACTGCTCCGTCCATCGAGTCAAAGGCGGCATTACACATGATGAAAAAAGTGCCGAGCACCACATCCCCAAAATAAAAAGCAATGCCGGCAAAAAGAGCAACAAAGAATGCAGCGATGGAGAAATGATTCGGGGTTATCCCAATTCTGATTGCGATGTCGACAAAGGGCTTATAAATCCATTTCAGGTGGGGTCTGAGGGAATCAAGGGTCATTCTATCTGTCCGATATAATCTGACCAGTCAATGGCACCGAACGAGGCCTTTACCTGTCCCCTGGCAAACTGGTCTGCAATCATCGAGCATTCTGCGATACTCTTGTCTGTTGTGTCGAGTTCATAAACCTGTTCCGGTGAGAAGGATTCCAGGGTCTCGATAAGGATGACATCGAGCGCTTCTGCAAGGGCATTCTCCCGGACCTTCTCTTCCCGATAACCCCTTCTCCTCAGACGGTCCATAAGGACATCCGGCCTGCACCGCAGGATAATAATCCGGTCGCAGGGCAGGAGATGGGCGAGGTGACCTTCCACAAATCCATTGAAGCAGGAGCATTCCCGGGCCCACCGCTCTTCATCGATAACCCGGGTGTCACGCTCCTGGTCCATCTCGATTATGTAGGGGGATATGGTTTCCGAGAGGTGCAGGACAGGAGAACCTCTCTGCGCAAGCGCTCCGGCAATTGAACTCTTCCCGGTACCGGGGGTCCCTGTGATTCCGCACATCATAGGAGGTCCGGTTCATTGGGAAAGACCGGAATTCGCCTCCCGTATCCCCTGAATCTCTTTCAGAAAGAGGTTGTTCTCCCAGTCATCCCCGATACTTACCCTGATGTAATGGTCGGGAAGTCCGGGGAAACTGGCACAGGACCTGACAAGAACTCCATGCAGGGCCAGTTCCCTGACCATTGCATCCCCGGTCCAGGGAGCTACATCGACCATGATGAAGTTTGCCCCCGAAGGGGTAACGGGAAAGCCACACTCCCGGGCAATTCGCTCCCTCCACTTCATGACGTGCGTCACATACTGCCCCATAGAATTTTTGTCACTAAAGGCACCTATGGCAGCCTGGGCAGAGGCCGAATTGAGGGTAAAAGGGGTAGAAGCCCGCCGGTAAAAAGGGACGATCCATGCGGGTACAAAGGCGTATCCGACACGGGCACCTGCCAGGGCATAGGCCTTGGACATGGTCCGCCCGATCACAAGGTTGTCATACCGGTTCATCAGCGGCAGGTAATCGGTATCACAGAACTCGATATAGGCGTTATCGAGAAAGAGGATGCCTTGGATCCCTGCGAGGATCTGCTCGATGATCTCGGGAGGGGTGACCGTCCCGGTGGGATTGTTCGGCGAGCAAAGAAAAGAAATCTTCGCGTCTCCTGCTGAATCGATAAAGATATCTGGGTCAACAGAATAATCCTCATTTCTCCGGACGGGGCGTATCTCGGCGGACTGGGCCTGTGCCGCCAGCCCGTAAAAAGAGAAGGTCGGGGTGGCAATCCCCACCCTGTCACCGGGATTCACAAGGATCCGTATCAGGGTCTCTATTACGCCGTCCATTCCCACTCCGCTCACAAAGTGGTACGACCCGTAGGTCTCCCGGAGGCACTGCAGGAGCTGTTCCATGCCTTCATCAGGATATCTGTTTGCTTCCCTGAGTGCGTCGCAACCTCGGCGTATTGCATCCGGAGAAGGAGGATACGGATTTTCATTGCTTGCAAGCCGGGCAATACGGCTGATCCCGTTTTCCCGGGCTATGTCCCCCGCTTTTTTGGCAAAGACATAGCCTCCTGCACGGAAACAGTCCCTTACCAGAAGAGCATCCCGCTCACCCCTGGTTATCCTGCCTGCCATTCCTTAAGCACCAGTCGTATAACAGGTACCTCCTGAAAGAAGATAAACTGCGGTGCCTGCCAGACTGAGAGAAAGGATTGCGGGGAGGGATCGCCGCTGTTACTCTGCGATACCGGCAAGGGCCGCATTGATCACTGCTGCGGCCTGATCAATCTCGTCGTTAGTAATAACAAGCGGGGGTACGAGGCGGAGGTTGCCATCTGCCGCGCAGTTGACGAGCACCCCGTTCTCGGCACACCTCTTCTGCACTGCGGGACAGTCATTCCCGACATGCAGCCCAATCATCAGCCCCAGTGCCCGTGGCTGGTGGTTGGAGAGCAGGCTGGAAAACCGCTTCCCCTTTCCCGGGACATCGGGGAGTATCGTCTCGATCACCCCTATCGTCGCCCTGGCAGCAGCACATGCCAGCGGACTCCCGGCAAAGGTGCTCCCGTGCTCGCCTCGTTTAAACTCGAGACCTTCCCGTGCGAGAAGGGCCCCCATGGGGAACCCGCTTGCGATTCCCTTTGCAAGGGTGACGATATCGGGTTCTATCCTGGTGTGCTGCATGGCCAGCCATTTACCCGTCCTTCCCATGCCGGTCTGGACTTCGTCCACGATCATGAGAGCTCCATGCCGGTCGCATATCTCCCGGATACCTGCAAGGAAACCATCCGGCGGAATGATCACCCCGGCTTCTCCCTGGATCGGTTCGACAAAGACCCCGGCAACCGACCCATCTACGGCCTTTTCGAGCGCCTGGAGGTCGCCATAGTCCACGAACGTGCATGACGGTTCGAGCGGGAGGAACGGTTCCCGGATTGCAGGCTTATGCGTGACAGAGAGGGAACCGAGGGTGCGTCCATGGAACCCATGCGTAAACGCAACGAAATTTTTTCTCCCGGTTGCAAGGCGGGCAAGCTTGATCGCTCCGTCATTTGCCTCGGCACCAGAGTTGGATAAGAATACCTTGTGCATTCCGGTAATCTCCACCAGTTTCCGGGCAAGCTCAGCCTGCCCGGGGACATAGTAAAGGTTGGAGCAGTGGATCAGTCTCCCGGCCTGCTCACAGATGGCCTGGGTCACCTCCGGATGGCAATGGCCCGTACTGCATACAGCGATTCCTGCAACGCAGTCGATGTACTCCTTCCCGTCCGCGTCCCACACCTTTGAGAGGTGACCACGCTCAATCATGATCTCCCGGGAAAATGTGGGCATATAATACCGTGCCTCAGAAGCACGGTAATCCATGTGGTTCATGTATGTTCTGCCTTAGTATCTTTGGGTATATTCCCTATTCATACTCTATGGTGGCAGGTGGTTTCGGGGTGACATCATATACCACCCTTGCCACGCTCGGAATCTCCGAAGTGATGCGGGACGCGACGATACCGAGAACATCATACGGGATCTCGATCGGGTCTGCAGTCATCCCGTCCCTCGAATTCACAGCCCGGACGGAAACAATCCATCCGTGAACCCGGTTATCTCCTTTCACCCCGGTACCAAGCCCGAGTAGTGCCGCAAAACACTGCCAGGGAAGATACCGGTCCACCAGTTCCTCTTCGACGATCCAGTTTGCTTCCCGTACTACCTCAAGCTTCTCCCTTGTCACTTCGCCGACGATACGGACGGCGAGACCCGGGCCCGGGAACGGCATCCGGTGCTGGATCTCCGGGGGAAGACCAAGGGCCCCGGCAACCTCCCTCACTTCATCCTTGTACAGGTCACGAATGGGCTCGATCACCTTCTCGAACTCGATCTCAACCGGCATTCCCCCGACATTGTGGTGACTTTTTATCCCTCCCTCGCTCTCGATCCTGTCAGGGTAGATCGTTCCCTGCAGGAGGAAGAGGGCCCCGGTCTTTCTCGCTTCCCGTTCAAAGACCCTGATGAACCGCTCCCCGATCACTTTCCTCTTTTTTTCAGGATCAGTGATACCGGCAAGTGCCGAGATGAACTCGTCTTCGGCATGGATGATACGGAGGTTCAGGTGACCGAACATCCGGGCAATCCGGTCAGTCTCTCCTTTCCTCATCAATCCCGTATCGACATAGATCGGGATCAGCCTGTCACCGATGGCACGGGAGGCAAGGGCAGCACAGACCGAGCTGTCGACTCCTCCTGAAAGAGCAATGACGACCCGGTGGTGCCCTGCCTCGGCTGCAATCTCGTCAACCGCCTCCCTGACGAACCGCTCTGGCTGTACCATCAGCTGTTCACCCCGCCCGACTTCACGGCGCTGCATGCTTTCACGAACCCGATAAAGGGGGGTGAAGGTCTCGTCGGCCGTGACCTGAACTCGGGGTGGAACTGTGTAGCAAGGAAGAACGGGTGATCGGAAACCTCGCAGATCTCCATGCGGTTCTTCCATGACCCTGAAAATACCAGACCGGCTTTTTCGAGTTCGGGGATATAGATCGGGTTCACTTCATACCGGTGGCGATGCCGCTCTACAATCACCGGCTGCCCGTAGATCTGCATCGCAAGGGTGTTTTCCTTGATAGTGATCGGATAATTGCCAAGACGCATCGTTCCGCCAAGATCGGTGACCCCCTGCTGTTCGGGCAGGATTGCGATCACGTGCCTCCCTTCCCCCAGTTCAGCACTCGTCGCATTCTCCCATCCGAGCACATGTCTCGCATACTCGACAACCGACATCTGGAAACCAAGGCAGAGGCCAAGCAGGGGAATTTTTTCGGTGCGGGCATAACGGATAGCTTCGATCTTCCCCTCCATCCCCCGTTTCCCGAATCCTCCGGGAATCAGGATGCCGTCAAATTCGCCCAGATGCCGATCCTCGTACCGCTCGGCATCGAGCCAGGAGATCTTCACCTCCGTTGAACAGGCACGCCCTGCATGCTTAAGGGCTTCCTTGATACTCATGTAGACATCCTCGATCCCGTATTTGCTCACGATGCCCACTTCTATCCTGCTGGTATATTCCTTCGCGACCAGTGAATACCAGTCTGAATCCGCTCCGCGCGATTCGAGGTGCAGGTGACGGGAAAGTACCTCTGCTGCACCCTCCTTCTCCATCTCGGTCGGGACCTGGTAGATGTCAGGGACTGTGGCAGCGCTGATCACACCCTGCTGGGGAAGGTCGCAGAAGGCTGAAATCTTCCTCTTGGTATTAGACCCAATCGGGCGGTGTCCCCTTCCCACAATAATATCCGCATACAGGCCCAGCTCACGGAGTGCTTTCACCGAGTGCTGGGTCGGTTTTGTCTTGAGATCCCCCATGCTGTCTTCAGGAATCAGCGTGACGTGGATAAGGACCGTGTCTTCAACAGGGAGCTCTCCCCTCATCTGGCGGACCGCTTCCAGAAACGGCATGCTCTCGATATCGCCAACGGTCCCTCCCACCTCGACCAGACAAATGTCCGCCTTCCCGGCCCCGGGAATCTCCTCGCAGGCAGCAGCCCTTATGCAGCACTTGATCTCATCGGTGATATGCGGGATGATCTGGACCGTCTCACCAAGGTAGTCACCTCTCCGCTCTTTTTCGATGACACTCCGGTAAATCTTTCCCGTGGTGATGTTGTGCATGGATGAGAGATCGATATCAAGAAACCGCTCATAATTCCCGAGATCAAGGTCAACTTCACCGCCATCGGAGAGCACAAAAACTTCTCCGTGCTGCCCTGGATTCATTGTCCCCGCGTCTATGTTGAGGTAGGGATCGATCTTCACCGCGGTGACCGTGTAGCCCCGGTTTTTGAGGATACGCCCTATGGATGCAGCGGTGATCCCTTTACCAAGTCCACTCATCACCCCCCCTGTAACAAAAATATACTTCAAAGAAAACTACCCGCCGGATGCACTATTCTGTCTTAAATATACGCCGGATCGGGAGATATTTTTATTCCCCACACCATTCATTCCCTTTTTCTTTTGAAGAGTGGCTGGGGGAAAAGCGCATGTCAGACCTTCGTGACCATGAACGTGGCTGTGCTGCGGGAGAGTATACGGTCAGATCCTTCAAGCATGACATCCCCCTCGGCAAATATAACCCTCCGGCCTTTCTTGATCACCCTGCCGGTCCCGACAAGGACTCCGCGCTGCGCCCCGCTCATGAACGTCGTGCTCTCAGAAATGGTGGCGATCCGCTCTTCCGGTCGCAGGAGAGGATAGATGGCAAGGACCATCGCTTCATCGGCGAGGGCTGTGAAGAGGCCTCCCTGCAAAAAATCCTCTCCGTTCAACATGTCAGGTCGTATCGGCATGCGGAGGGTGGCACAGCCGTTGCCGATAACCCCCAGCTCAATTCCCATGAGGGTAAAAAACGGATTGGCATCTCTTCCATAAGACCGGATTCTCTCGATATAAGGCATGGATGAGATACGTTTTTTTTGAAAACCGATAATGGTTGCCTGCAGAACCGCCGTCATCATTTAACCGTCAGGCATCCAATATATCCTTCATGGATAATGAGGAGACAACCACACTGCTGAAGGATCTGGTCTGGCTCAATGCAGTGATTGCCACGGAGCTGATCCAGATAACCGAGAATGTCTCATCAATGCTTCGCCAGTCCCCTCCGCCGGAGTCCTGCATAAGGGATCATAACAGGCTGCGGGAAGAGGCGCTCAGGATCGCTGAAAAGTGCCACCCCGGGACCGGACTTCGCGAGCACCTCACCGGACACCAATAAAACAGACAACGGCGATTCTGATTGAAACCGGATTTCAGCATCATCATCCCGGCATATAATGAAGAGCACCGGATAGGGAACCTCCTCTTACAGATACCCGGCAAAGGAGGCCATTATCTTATCATCTGCGATGGCAGCGATTCCACCCCTGCAATTGTCAGGAAATGTGCCAGATCCCATCCGGAAACAGACCTTCGATGCCTGGTGTATCCCCACCGACTCGGGAAAGGAGGGGCAGTGAAAGAGGGATTTATCAACGCCAATACGGCGTATGTGGGCTTCATGGATGCCGATGCCTCGACTTCGGTTGCACAGATGATCTCCCTCTTTGAAGAACTGGGGGATGCCGACTGTGTTGTGGGTTCACGCTGGCTCCCGGGGTCCATTGTTCCCGAGCGGCAGGGAATTGCCCGGAGATTAGAGAGCCGGGGATTCAACCTGCTGATACGGCTGCTCTTTGGTCTCTCCCTGACAGATACACAGTGTGGGGCGAAAGTATTTAAAAAATCAGCCATCGATGCAGTGATAGGGGAAATGGCAGCGACCGGATTTGAATTCGATGTGGAATTGTTATGGCGCCTCTCGATGAAGGGGTATATCATAAAAGAGTATCCGATCACCTGGCAGAACAAGGGAGGATCCCGGGTCAGGGGGAGGGATTCCTTCCGGATGCTCAAAAGCCTGGTCTCCATCAGGTTTTCAGGGGGTATTGGAGATGGATAAGGAGTATCGGGAGGAGTCCGTCAGGCAGGCCTTCAGGCTCTTTGAAGAGGGAAAATATCTCGACTCCCTCGAGATTTGCCGTGCTGCAGGGGAGCAGGGTACCGACACCCAGATCCCCATTCTGGCAGCGAGAAACCTTTTCAATCTCGACCGGATGGACGAGGCAGAGGTACTGGTGCGGGACCTGCTCCACGGGATGCCTGATTCGTCTTACCTGCACAGTTTTCTTGGAAAGATACTGGAACGAAAACACGAAGACGCCGCGGTTGCCGAATACATCCGGGCTATCACGCTCGATCCCGGCAACCTGGAGGCACTCAGGAGCTATGCTGCCTGCCTCATGGCACAGCGCGACTACCGGCGTGCCATCCCGGTCCTTAAAAAGATTGCACAACTCTCCGGAAAGGAAGAAGACCAACGCCTGTTGATACAGGCGCTCACTTCTGCCGGCCAGGCACGGGAAGCACTTGTGGTATACCGGTCTTCCATCAGGCATACCGATACTGACATGGACCATATCGCTGCCCTCATGGGTGCGGGTATTTTTTCCGAAGCCGCCCGCGAAGCACTGGGGGCACACCGGAAGACCGGGTCTCTTGAATCTGCCCGGCTGTACCTGCAGGCTCTTTCACGGGACTATCCCGGATCTGCGGAGCGGGAATATCACGAATTCTTCTCAGCCCTGGGAGATACGGGAATCGGATACGATTATGCTCAACTGCTCCTCTCTGCAGGGAAGCCTGCTGATGCGCTCCGGGTGGTGAGGGATCTCCTCGATGATGACCGATCAGGTTCACACCCGCGTATACGGCTCCTCCTCTGCAGGCTGAACGCGATGGCCGGGGAGCGAGAGAAAGCCCTTGGTTGTTTTGAGTACCTGATCAGGGAGACACTGTCAGATATCGATGATCCAGGATTCCTGTCTGACCTTCTGGCCGGATACCGTGAATATCTCCTGACGTATTACCCGGTCAGGGATGCAGTCGTCCGATTCCTTCTGCAGGTATCAGGGACCCCCCATGTGGTCTGCCTCATCGAGTCTGCAAAGCTGTATGAGGATATCGGTGATCATGCCGAGGCGCAGTCATATTATTACCGGGCATACAGGAGCGATTACCTGTCCGGCGGCATTGCGTATGCCCGTTACCTTGCCCGGCAGGCTGAACGGAGGGAGGGCGAGAAGGTTCTCCTTTACATTCTGAACAATGTGCGGAAAACCAGGGATCTTGAATCGCTCGCCGGATTCATCCTCGATGAGGAATGGAGGTTCTTCTCGCAACAGAGGATCCTTGACCGTCTCGTCAGCGTGCTTGAGGGACATATCCCGACCCTGGGTTCGGACGGATTCGAATACCTTTCCGTCGCATACCTTCTCTCTGCGAGTGAGGCGTTGAAATGCAGGGATTACCAGAGCTGCAAGGAGTACTGCCTGAGAGGCCTCGATATCGTTCCATCCGGTTCTTCTCATATAAGGCCGGAAGATTTTCTCGAGCTGATCAAAACCTGTAAAGATCAGACGCTCTCCGACACCCCTGCCCTTACCCCGAGAAGGGCAGATCCCGTAAAAGATGAAAGGGATGAGGCACTCCAGAACTTCATTGATTCATGCGATGAACAGGAGAGGGTGATCATCGAGTTCCTCAGAACCCACCGTGAAGCGAGCGAAATGGATCTCCGTCAGCTCCTGAACACCCGGAGGGTGGTCGGAATTATGAACCGGATTATGCAGAAAGGTGCTTTATCCGGGTTTCCCATAATTGTAAAGAAGGGTTCAGGAAAAGGGGGTGAGATATATGCCTATACTGGCTGACCATGGGGACAAGAGAAAGACCGGGAGTGTCAACATTATCAATGCACTCCGGCGCGGAACGGTGCCGGCTGGCGGCCTTGAACGGATTGCGGTCGGGATTGATGTTGAGGAGGGGGTTATCGCCTCCCAGCTCGATTATGTCTCAGATGGCGGAGGAGACCTGAAGTTTATTCGCGGTGATTACGGGAGCGGCAAGACCTTTCTTGTCGCGAGAGCCCTTGAGATAGCCCGGGAGAAGAACTTTGTCACTGCCCATGTGGTGATCTCCCCAGCATCCCCCCTCTACAAGCTGAAAGGGATGTACCAGCAGATCTGCGCGACCCTCCGGACACGGGAAGAAGAGCATGCCATGAAGGCAGTGATCGACACATGGCTCTTCTCCATTGAGGAACGTCTCCTGAAAGTGAGCGACCACCCCCTTCCGGAAGACAGTCTCGAGATTGCCACACTCAAGGAGATAGAAACCGCTCTTGCCGGGATATCAGAGATGAATTCGTCCCTTGCGTCGGCTCTCCGGACCTACTACCGGGCAAACAATGCAGGCGATTTCCAGACTGCGCAGTCTGCTATCGGCTGGATCTCTGCAGAGCCGAACATCGGCAGGGATTTCAAGGCCAAGGCAGGGATAAAAGGTGATGTCGATGAGACGTTTGCGCTCGTCTTTCTCCGTGCACTCGTCCGGATCATCGTGAACGCCGGTTATGCGGGGCTTGCGGTCGCAATCGACGAGCTTGAGACGACGCAGACGCTCCCGAGGAATCAGCGTGAGAAGGGATATACCACGCTCCGGTTGATCATTGATTCCCTTGATCGTGGCGAGATGCCCTACTGTTACTTCTTCTTCACCGGTACTCCGGCCTTTTTTGAAGGCCCGAGGGGAATTCGCTCGATCCCGCCTCTCGCTGACCGGATCGGTGTTACTGAGAGCGGGGAATTCAGAAATCCCCGCCAGCCCCAGATCTCGCTCTCCAAGTTCGATGCAAAGAAACTCGAGCAGGTGGCCTCAAAGGTTATTACCATCTATTCAGAGGCGTATGGCGAGGTTGACCGAAACAGGGTCTCACACCGGTTCATCAGGGCCATGATCAACAGGCTTACGGGGAAATTCGGGGGGCGGATCGATGTCATTCCCCGGATATTCCTGAAAGAGCTGGTCGATGTGCTGGACAAATGCGAACTGTATGAGGAGTATGATCCCTGGGAGAGCTACCAGTTCGACACCAGGCACCTGAAAGGGGAACTTCGGGAGGAAGAAGAAGCGGTGATGGTGGTTGAGTTCTGAAGAAACCCGAAAATACACCTGATAACATCATCTTATCAAAAGCAGAGCCTGAAGTACCTTGTGAATCCTTTCCAATCGGGGGTGTGGGTTTTCCACCTCTGGCCAAGTGTTTTTTTGGGATTCCTCCACTATTCAGAGGATTCCTCTCCTACCCTTGACTGGTGAACATTATTGTTTATTTCTGCTGTCCCTCATTCATTTTCGAAAAATTGTAAATAGTACCTCGAATCGCATTCACGAGCGAAAGCTTGAACCCGGAACGACAAGAGACACTTCTCTGTGCAGGGAAGGCAGTATCTGGTTCTCCTCTCAGTGCTCGTGTCCGCGCTCCTGATCCAGAGCTGTACAGCAGATCACCTAACCATCTCGGCACTTCCAGAGTTATCCGCAATCGGTGAACGGCTCGAACTGAACGGGAGCACTGATGCAAAGGGCACTATCGCAGTATTCCTGCTGGTGTCCGGACCAGGTCTTGACAAACGCGGGGTCTGCCTGGAGAACCTGAATCTCCCCGCGGGTCATGGGTACTTCACCTCGGCATACGTGAACCCCGATGGAACCTGGCGATATATCTGGGACACCAATTACCTTGCAGGCAGGCTGATCCCTGGGACCTATACCGTATATGTTGTGAACCTCCCTCTCGGCCTTCCTCATTCAGGATCGGTATCTTTTGCTAAGACCAACGTAACATTCACCCGGATGTCAGATCCGGGACTCGGGACCGATGTGATTCCACTCTGCCTGGCAGGAATTTTAGGTGCAGGGCTCATCCTGGTTCGCAGGAGAAAAGGATAATTCTCATGTAATTAGCCAAAATCCGAGTGTCGGAGATAAGAGTACGATAACAGGACAGAAAAACATCCTCTTCATCCTGTTCTCTCTCCTTTCTGATTGAAAAGAGAGATTGGATGATTAAGGGAGATGGATTACCTGGTATAATCAATTGATAATACAATTGGTTTACTGATCCCTAAGAAATAACAATATTCATTTATTCCCAATCGAAAAGTTAACCCGAACGCCTATGGCATTGAAGAAGCAGATCAGCATTTTCATAATCCTTACTCTCTTGGTTGTTGGCTTTGCAACCTTTGCAGGCTGCACAACAACCGAGCCGGGCAGTGGCACTCCTACCGTGACCCCTACCCCCAGTGAGACTGGCAATATGACCACTGTTCCAACAACTCCCGTCGGGCCAAAAACAAAAGTGCTCCTTGCAACCACAACGAGTCTCTACGATACGGGGCTCCTTGACTACCTGAAACCGAAGTTTGAGGAGCAGTATAACGCCGAACTCCTGATCACCTCACAGGGTACCGGGAAGGCCATCGAAGTCGCAAAGAAAGGCGATTGTGATATCCTGGCCGTCCACTCTCCCTCACAGGAGGTTACCTACATGGAGGATGGTGCCGGGTTGAACAGGCGTTGCTTTGCCTACAACTACTTTATCATTGTCGGGCCTGAAAGTGATCCCGCCGGTGTGAAGGGAATGACCCCCGAGCAGGCATTCACGACCATCCTCACCAAGGGGAAGGCAAACACCCCCGGTGTGATGTTCGTTTCGCGTGGTGACAATTCGGGGACTCATTCTGCTGAAAAGGCCGTCTGGGCCTCTGCAAAGTACAATTATACCAAGGATGTCCAGAAATCAGGCAACTGGTATATCGAGGCTGGCAGAGGGATGGGCGAGACGCTCCAGCTCGCATCAGAGAAAGGAGCCTACACCCTGACCGATGAAGGGACCTATCTTGCCTACCAGGGCGATCTCGACTTGCAACCTGTTGTGAGTGAAGGCGCTATCCTGCTCAACGTCTATTCCGTAATCACGGTATACAACGACAAGACGACAACAGAAAAGATCGAGATGGCGAACAACTTCGTGAACTTCCTGATCTCACCACAGACCCAGGCCGATATTGAGAATTATGGCAAGGATAAGTACGGGAAGAACCTCTTCTCTGCAATGAACGGTGACTGCGCCAAGTTCAACTGTGTCTGTACCGGAGAAGCAACCGCAATCGAACCGATGACGGTCTTTAATGCCGGAAGCCTCAATGCACCCTTCGCAAAGATTGAGACGGCATATGAGAGCCAGTTCCCTCTGGTCGATGCCCAGCTCTTTGGGGGAGGCAGTGTCACCATGATCGAGAAGATCACAAAACAGGGCAAGAAGGCAGATGTGCTCGCCTCAGCCGATGCCTACCTCATCCCGACCCTGATGTACCCGACCTACGCCGATTACTATGTGACGTTTGCAAAGAACCACATGGTCGTGGTGTATACCAACCAGAGCAAGTACAACGATCAGATCACTGCTGACAATTGGTACGAGATCCTGAACACCCCGGATGTCAAGTACGTGATAAGCGATCCAAACACCGACCCTGCGGGATACCGTGCGGTCATGTCGATACAGCTTGCGGAGCGCGTCTATGGCGTTGACACGATCTTTTCGAGCCTCCTTGCTTCTCACAGTAAGATGACGAGGACATTCTCTGATGGGAAGTACACCATTGATGTGACCAAGCCCACCCCTGATGGAAAGCTCGTGATTGGAAAATCCGGTCCTGATGTGGTTGCCATCTTAAAAGAGGGGAAGGCTGACTATGCGATCGAATACAGCAGCGTAGCAATCCAGAACGGTCTGCCGTATATCGAACTCCCAGTGGGAATGGACCTCTCCGCCCAGGAGAACGCGGATTCGTACGCAACCGTCAAAGTAAAACGTGTCAGCGGAACCACTACTGCAACGGAGACGGGTACACCTATCATCTATGCTGTTACCGTTCCAAAGAATGCTCGGAGCCCGGACCTTGGACTCGAATTCATCAAGATCCTGATCAGCCAGACAGGCCAGGATATCCTCACCGCTGACGGCCAGGAAGTCATCAGTCCGCCACTCGGTTATGGGAATGTCCCGGCAGCATTAAAGGAGAGCGGCGTGGTGATGGCCTAGATATCTTCTTTTTTTGTTTTACCCTGTTTTGCAGTAATCAAGGTTACTTTACAAGCAGTACAGGTTTTTTAGTTGGCAAGATGGAGATTCGCTGAATAGTGAGGGATTTTGAGGGGAGGGTGCTATTGCTGTCGATCGAATCCGGGATTGCAAAAACAGAGGGATCCGATCGGTCAGATTCACGTGATTGCACCCATCGTTGGCATGGGAGGTCGTGTGTGCCTTCAAATCAGCCATTTCGGGTTGCGAAGGGCGGATGCCATACCTCATTCCACCTGATCACCGGTTATGAAGGTGAGATACGATGAGACAAAAGATCTGGTTCGAACCTATCGGCATTATCCATACCCCTTTTGCGGAACCGACAGGAATGCCCATCCAGCCGGCCGGGGGCAGAGAGATAACAGGCACCGTCGAAATTTATCCCGAATTTGCTGATGGGCTGATGGATATCGAGGGATTCTCGCGTATCATGCTCATTTACCATTTTCATCGTTCCGGAACATATCGACTTCAGCTGGTACCTTTTCTTGACACCCGCCCGCACGGTGTCTTTTCTACAAGGGCACCCAATCGTCCCAACCCGATTGGGATATCCATCGTCTCCCTCATGGGAAGGGAAGGAACCTGCCTGCAGATCAGCGGCGTGGACATGCTCGATGGGACTCCCCTGCTTGACATAAAGCCCTACCTTCCCGAATGTGATGCCTTCTGCTCGGAACGGACCGGGTGGTTTCCATCGGAGGGAGCCCATTTCACCACCACCCGGTCTGATGACCGGTTCTCGGGAACGAAGAATGATTAAATGAATTCAATTAATTTTTGAATTTCATAAAATAATTTTATATATTTCCTCTTCATATCCATTAATGGTCATGCATCCCAGGAACATGTGTGACCCTGTACATCGCTCTGTGATAACACCAGGAGTCATGCCGGAACCCCCATGTCCATGGTCAATATGAGTGGGATTCTTCCGGCACACCTATCACCTGTTTTTTTCTCCGATCTGTTTCATGAGATAAGGAATACCATATGCAAGGCACATTCCTGCGATAAAGGCCACGGTCATTGAGGCGACTAACGAGAGGACTGCCGTGGTGATGGTTACGAGGTAGGAACTGGTCTTCACCCCGTGCCGTGCCAGTTCTATCGCGACAAAGATCAGGAGGGCAGCATAGAACCCGGGTGAGATCAGTCCGAGCCATGCAGTGCTTGCAAAGAGCAGTGCAGCCCCGATAAGGATGATTCCTGCATAGATGTTCGCCCCCCCGGTCCTTGCCCCGAACCGGTACTGTCCTGCCATCCCCCCGGCGCCGTGGCACATGGGCATCCCCCCAAAGGGAATCGAGGTGAGGTTCATGAGCCCGATGGTGAGGGAGAGCTTTTTTGGCCGGATATCCGCAGAAAAAAGGTCCTTTGCGAGGAGCGAGGTCGCGAGAATTGCATTGGTAATGGTAAGGATAGCCTGGGGAAGAACCAGGTCGGCGAGTGAAGCGATTATTTCAGACCAGGAAGGGACGGCAATGAGGGTGAGGGAGAGGGTACTGATGGGGGGGAAGCCCTGTATGATTATGCCGGCAACAATCGCGACGGCAATCACGGCAATGGATGAGAGGTCCGGGACACGGAAGTGGGTTGCCACGAGAAATCCCGCTATGATGATGAGGGCGCCGAGCAGGAAAAACCCGGGATCGGGAAGAATGTACCCTGCAGCGGTCCTGAGGAGGAGGAGGGCCAGTCCCAGCTGGATACCACGGACCACGGGGAGCGGAATGTATCGTTCAATTATTTCAAGAATATTGGTACATCCGAAGATGAGGAAGATTCCCCCAAGGATGAGCCCGGCAGCGGCGATCTCTCCTCCCGACATCCCCGCAGCGACCGCGATGACGGCAATCGCCTTCATCGGCTCCACCGGAACGGGGTACCGGTAATAATACCCTGTTACGATGAACCAGATCCCAAGAAAAAGGAGAACAGGACCGATCCCAAGGGCACCGGTTGCGGCAAGGGCGAGGGAGAGAGGGAGGATGGTCCCAAAATCGCCAAGGCTGCCAGCCAGTTCACCGATACCAAACCGGAGCGGGGGTCTGGAATCCTTGGGCATGATCTTCTGTCAGTCAGAGGATGGACTCATTCAGCACGGATTATCGTACCGATCCGTTCACCTGCAATAGCTCGCCTTACATTTCCTGGCTCGAATCCATTGACGATCTTCACTTCCCGGATGTGCTTGGCACTCATCATCAGCTCGACCACTTTCGGTTCGAGGACCATATCCTCCATCTCCATGGCCAGGAGTTCGGATGCGGTGATATCCGGTATCCGGGTCGCATCCTTATCCGTGAAAGGATTAGCGGTGAAAAGTCCGTCAACGTTCTTTACGAGTATCAGGTTCTTTGCCCCGAGAACCTCGGCAGCAAGGAACGCTCCGGTATCGGTCCGGTGCGGGGGGATCGAACCGATCGCAGCCGGTTGTTCATACAGGCCGTAGGGAGGGGTGCCATGAATCACGGGAAGTACGCCAAGGTTCATCAGCATCGGCAGTTCCAGGAGGTCTGCCGTGTGGATCCGCGTACCGTGATATGGGGAGAGCAGGATTGATACCATGATCGCGTTCTGCTCGCTGATCTTTCCGGCAAGCTCTGCAAGGACCCCGGTCGGCATCCCGAGGTCAAGTCCGAGATCAAGAATATGGCGCACCCTGACCCCGCCCCCAGTCACCACAAGGATCTGGTGTTCCCGTGATAGTTCTCCAATCTCGGTCAGAAGGGGTATTAAAACGTCCTTTCCATAATCGATGATCCCATGACCCCCGATCTTTACCACATTCAGATCGGGCATCATCCTGAGGAGGCTCCTGCCTTCGTATCTTTTCAGCAACCCCTTCCGTACCAATGACTCTCCCTGGAGCTTGCTGGCGACTTCGAACCGGTCCCGTTTCATGCAGTATCCCATAGATTTATATCATCAATGGTTAATACAGTATACTGTAAACCAGTTGGTATAACAGATGCTCTGGTTAACCAACGCTGGCAGGTGAATCGTAATGAAGATGAAGATCTATGTCAGGGAACGGATGAAAGTCCGCGAAGGGGTCAAGCAGCCGATGTTCCGGATTGTTGCAGTCACTGGCGGAACCGTCCAGATCGAGCTGACCCACTTCAGGAAGTTTGAGATCGAGCAGATCGCAAAGGATGTCGGGGCAGAAGTCATTTACTTCGAAGAGATACCCGATGACGCGAAGGAGAAACAGAAACACTGATCATTCTACCTTTTCTCATTTTCAAGATTTTCGAACCAGAACGCTGGTACTCCACTATGTGATAGGCATTTCCTTGCCCCGATAAAACAAGAGTATCGGTATTGAATCCTTGCAGTAAGAGTCGATACGATGGTCCGATCTCTGTTCACATTCTTTATTCTGTTCCAGGATTGACAATCCCTTTCCGGAATAAAGCACTTCCCTGGAAGGATTCAGCGGTACATTCCTCGACCTTTCCGGTACAAGACGTAGTATACCACTCCTCAAGAGAACTCCTGAATTCCTGAGACTGGACGATTTGCAGGAGGACTTGTATTCTCTCATCCTCAAGTGACTCCCTCCGGGCAACCAGAACATGGAATTCATGAGAAAGGGGAATAAAGGCCAGTCCTGCTTCCTTTGCAAGGACTGCCGAGCTGATTCCTGCATCAGCAATACCAGTTTTCACCGCCGATATCACTGCATGCTCTGTTTTTACCGCAGTGCTGTTCATTACCATCTGGTCGTGACCAATTTCCTTTGCAGCAATCAGCCTATCAATCAGAATTCTTCCGGTTGAACCTTTGGGAGAATGTACCACCCGAAGATGATCAAGGTCGGCAATACCTGCACCGGTATGCGAGACGATACCGACCGGTATCTTACCAAGATGAATAACGACGGCATGAGTATCGTTCCATGGATACCCTGCCCCGATGTCCCCATACAGATCCGGAATAGTAAGGGCAACAAGATGACAGGAATTTTTCCGGAGTGCAAGGAGTGCCCGCGAAGAGAGGTCATCAAAGGTCTGCAGCATAACGGAATGGTTCGCCAGGGCATAGGCAAGCTGCCGGGTGCCAGGATTTTTTGCCCCGATACAAAGAAGAGTGCGCTCAATCTGGTGAGGAAGAGAGGTGCAATGGATGTCGACCCACTCACCAGCCTCCCATCCTTCACTGGCAAGGGGGATATGGAGATAGCCGTTCGCCCGGATCAGGTTCATCTGGAGACCTGAACCGCGGGGATGGGGAAAGATCCAGGACGTGCCGTTGACTGCTCCAGCCGATACCGGTACATATTCATCGAACCCGAGATCGGAGGGCATGTCCCGTGCAAGCCTTCCCCTGATAATCCATTCGTCGAGGGGGGCAAGCCCCCACGAGACGAGGAATGGAGCAACGATCTCGCGGAGCACGGTCTGGGAGCCCACAGGATATCCTGGTAATCCCACTACTGGTTTTCCCCTGATTGCTCCGAGCATAGCCGGTTTTCCTGGCAATATTGCGACTCCGTGAAAGAGGAGCCTGCCCAGCTGCATGATGGTCTCGGCCGAATAATCATGTCTTCCCGCCGAGGTCCCTGAGGACATGAGTACAAGATCGTTTTCAAAAACCGCTTTTTCCAGCGCCTGTGCAATCTGTAGAGGATTATCACGCACAAGCGGATAGGTTGTGCAGAGAGCACCGAGACGAGAAAGGAATGAGGCAGCAAAGAGACTGTTGGTCTCGATCACCTGGCCGGGCCCTGGTACCGTTCCAATCGGAACCAGCTCGTTGCCTGTGGGGAGAATACCGACACGCACGATTCTTACGGTAACAGTATCATATCCATAGGTCGCGAGGGCACTGATATCAGAGAATCGTATCTGGTGGCCCCGTGGGATGATCAGGTCCCCTTTCGTGATATCCTGGCCGGGAGGACGGATATGCTGCCCCGGCCGGGCTGCTTTCCGGACAATACAGGAGGATTCCTCCAGGCTGACATCCTCAATCATGATGACTGCATCGTAGTCCGGAGGGATCATGTTCCCCGTATCAACCCTGACAAAGTCGGTGAGAGCGAGGGGACGCTGCTCTCCTGCCCCTATGGTGGTACTGCTCTTCACCGCTATACCATCCATCTCGGCAATAGAAGAATCCGGTACAGTATACCGGGCATAGACCGGTTCTGATGCAACCCTCCCTTCCGATTCGGCGATAGGGATGGTCATGGATCCTCCTGATGGAGGGAAGGTTGTCTTCATTAAGGTGAGGGCATCACCGAGGGTCCGGAGGGTAAGGTAACGCTTCTTCATCATCTCCAACCTTCATGGTGGGATATGGGTTCACAGGCATGGAACATCGTCCTGGATCCGTACTGAAAGGTATTCAATGTTTACTTGTTTGATATGTAAATTATTTAGTATTAACCTTCAGGGAGAATAAGCCACTGGCAGCTGCGGAATGTACGGAAGGAATATCGACATTATAACCATATCCTGGAATTCGAGCGATATTCCACGGTCTGATAGCCGGTAAACTGGTCTTTTCGGCCAGCCTTCAGGTATGATAACCCATCTGTTTCCAGACCTGGCCCCTGTGGCCCCCATAAGAGTGTCATTGATACAGGGATCAATTCCTAGACTGCAGGTGATCTCATTTCCATCGAGAACACCTCCCAACAGTCGGGGAGCAGTTATCATCATCCTCACCGCACCTGCAGAGGTTGGACAATATTCTCCGTGGAATCCGAGTGCTTCCCAGATGAAATCCTCGCGCTACCGTTCCATTGATAGCTATCAATCTTCTCTCCAACGGTCAGGATTCCTTGCAGAGAAGATACTGTCCCTCCCGGGCTGGTAGGGATTCTGGTGGATCACAGGGGTATCATCGATGAGATCGAGGAACGAGACATCAAGTATACAATCTTCTCTTATTTCCGCGATTTTTACCATGGTGAGCGAGAGGGGATTTGGTCTTGAAGGAGATCGGAGTGAAATTACCCCCTTTACCGGAAGATCCGGTGAGATCTTTCTTGGGACGGCCAGTGATATGGTACGGTCCGCCCGGTGCCTCCATCAGTAAACAATAAGAGGGGAATGTCCATCCATCCCTTCGAGGGTATCGGCATCGGGGGGAAGAGTTCAATCTCCCCCTCTACACCAAGTGATGGCATCTCTTTGGGGGAGCGGACCGGTGAGTGGCCCACCCCCCATCTGGACCAGGTGCATCTCACTCATCCCTGATACTCCAGCCTCTTCTGGGTTATTGCTGCTGTGGAGAGCTTAGATCTTTTTGATAATACGCATTCGGGCCACAGCCAATGCAGACCCCCTTATCCAGCAGGTCAGAAGGAACCAACTCACCACAGACACGGCATGTACCCGATTGCCACTTCTGCTTGGGAGTCACCTTCACACGGACTTTTTCAGGAGAGAGGATATCACGACCTGCCCTGAATATCTCATCGATCAGGGGTACTGCCTTTGCCCTCTGATTGAACGCAGGGTCGTTGGAAAACCAGGCCTTGATGAGGGGATACTTTTCCAATTTCCCGGGATCGATAAAGATTCTGAAACCATCCGTGAAGGGTTCTGTCGAGGGACGGTTCAGGGTCAATGCAAATCTTCCCATGGGAATGATCCGGAGCCGGTGGTTCCCTGAGGTGCAATGGAGGATGACCTGCAGGGGATCGGGGGCACATTTCTGAGTTTCGCAGACTGAATACAATTTTTCTCCCGGAGTTGCACCAAGTTGCTCAACTGCATAATCGACCATGAAGACTCCGATAAGGAGACCTGGTGCAGGATAGGTATGGAATTCGATGCAACGCTTGAAATAGTCCTGTAAACGCGGTGAGATGGCGTGAGAGTCCATCAGGGGTTGTATCTCGCTCTCAATTTTTGACATGATAACTTTATTATCTTATTATTATTGTCATATCAATCATATGATATGAACAAATTTGCGCGCTTTTCCAATTTAATACCACACGCTGTAGTAGGGTTAAGAAATAATATTTAATTAAATTGGCAAATTGTTAATTATAATTGTTTATATTTTATATACCTTCAAGCCCTGCTTATTCTATTGTACAGCAATTTATCGAGGACCCCAGGAATCAAGATTTCCGGAACGATTTCTATGACTAATGCCAAACCAGAAACCCTGAAATATGTGCCCACAACATGCCCCTACTGTGGAGTAGGGTGCGGGCTGAACCTCATCGTTAAAGATGGGAAAGCAGTTGGCGTCGCCCCCTGGCAGAGGAGTCCTATCAACGAAGGAAAACTCTGCCCGAAAGGTATGACCTGCTGGGAGTTCATCCACAGCCCTGACCGGTTGACAAAACCATTGATCAAGAAGAACGGGAAGTTCGAAGAGGCGAGCTGGGACGAAGCACTCGACCTGGTTGCAAAGAAATTCGGGGAGATCTCGGACAAGCATGGTCCAAAATCTCTCGGGTTCCAGGTCTCGTGCAGGACACCGAACGAGGAATGCTATATCATGCAGAAACTCGCCCGGGTGGGGTTCCACACCAACAACGTGGACAACTGCGCCCGCATCTGCCATGGCCCTTCAGTCGCCGGGCTCTCGCTCTCGTTTGGGTCTGGTGCAGCCACGAACCCGTTCGAGGACGTCCTCAACTCCGATTTCATCCTTGTATGGGGTTCGAATGCGGTGGAAGCACACCCGCTGGCAGGCCGGCGGATTGCACAGGCGAAGATGAAGGGTATCCCTATCATGGTCGTCGATCCCAGGTACAGCCCGACCGCACGGCTCGCGGATACATGGATCCGGTTCAATCCCTCGACCCATATCGCCCTGATCAACTCAATGATGTACTGGATCATCAAGGAGAACCTCCACGACAAGGAATTTATCGAGAAGCGGACGAAGGGATTCGAGGACCTGAAAAAGACCGTCGAGAACTACGCGGATGTTGAGAAGATCACCGGGGTTCCTGTAGAGACGGTGAAGGACATGGCACGGAAGTACGCTTCTGCAAAGAATGGCGTCATCATCTACTGCCTTGGCATCACCGAACTCACGACCGGGACCGACAACGTCCGGTCGCTCGGGAACCTCTCGATGCTCTGCGGGAACATCGGGCGCCCTGGTGTCGGTGTCAATCCACTCCGTGGCCAGAACAACGTGCAGGGTGCCTGCGACATGGGGGCCTACCCGAATGTCTACTCAGGATACCAGAAGTGCGAGCTCCCGGAGATGCGGAAGAAGATGGAGGATGCCTGGGGCATGCCGGCCGGATCGCTGCCGGAGTGGTACGGGTCGACCCTGACTGAGCAGATCTCCCAGTGTGGCGATCCAATCAAGGCAATGTATATCTTCGCCCTGAATCCGGTAGTCTCCTACCCGGACTCGAACCATGTAAAACGGTCTCTCGATAAGCTCGACTTCCTGGTCGTACAGGATATCTTTTTCACCGAGACCTGCGAGTATGCGGACGTAATCCTCCCCGGAGCATCCTTTGCAGAGAAGGATGGGACATTCACCAGCGGGGAGCGGAGGATCAACAGGGTGCGGAAAGCCGTCAATCCCCCTGGCGAGGCAAAGGAGGACTGGGAGATCTTCGTCCTGCTTGCAAAGAAACTCGGGCTGAAAGGATTCGACTTCAAATCTCCCCAGGAGATCTGGGATGACGTGCGGTCGGTCACTCCGTCCATGTTCGGTGCTACCAATGCACGGATCGACATCCCAGGATCTGTCCACTGGCCTTGCCCGACTGTTGAGCACCCCGGGACACCTATCCTGCACAAAGAAAAATTTGCTTCACCTGACGGCCTTGGCACCTTCTTTGGTATCGAATACCGCCCACCCGCTGAGGTAGCAGATGCGGAATACCCGTTTACCCTGATGACCGGACGGTTGATCTTCCATTACCACACGAGGACCCAGACCGACCGTGCAAAGGTGCTCCATTACGAGGTGCCAGAGAACTTCGTCCAGATCAATACCGAGGATGCGAAGAGACTCGGGATTAATGAGGGTGACCATATCAAGGTGCGCAGTCGCAGGGGAGAGACCACGCCACTTGCCCGGGTTACGGATGAGGTGGCCCCCGGTGTGCTCTATATGGCCATGCACTTCCCGAATGGTGCAAACAACCTCACCAACACGGCCCTTGATCCGATGTCCAAGATGCCCGAGCTGAAGCACTGTGCCGTTGCTGTTGAGAAGATCGCGGAGGCGAAGTGAGCATGTCAAAGAAAGGAGACATGTATTATGCATGGACCTCCGATGCTGACCTCGCAAAGAAGGCGGAGTGCGGAGGAGCGGTGAGTGGCCTCCTGAAGTATGCGCTCGAGAAAAAGATCGTCGATGGAGTTTTCGCCGTCACACGGGGGCAGGATATCTACGATGCGGTCCCGGTGATCATCACCGACCCCAAAGATATCGATAAAACCGCCGGTTCACTCCATTGTGGAACACTCCTTCTGTCCAAGCTCGTCAAGAAGTACCTGGACGGTGCCACTAACCAGAAGATCGCAATGACGGTCAAGGGCTGCGACATGATGGGGCTCTACGAGCTGGCGAAGCGCCAGCAGGTTAACCTTGACAACATCATCATGATCGGGGTGAACTGCGGGGGCACGGTCTCCCCGGTCACGGCCCGGAAGATGATCGCAGAAAAGTTCGGAGTGGACCCGGACACGGTCCACAAGGAAGAGATCGACAAGGGCCAGTTCATCATCGAGTACGAGGGAGGCCACAAGGGCATCTCCATTGACGAACTCGAAGAGCAGGGTTACGGGCGGAGGAGCAACTGCCGCCGGTGCAAGTTGAAGGTGACCCGCCAGGCAGACCTTGCCTGCGGAAACTGGGGTGTCATCGGGGACAAGGCAGGGAAAGCAACGTTTGTCGAGGTCTGCAGTACCAAGGGAGCAGATCTCCTGGACAGGGCGGTCAAGGACGGCATGATCAAGACCGAGGCTCCGAATCCGAAGGGTCTTGAGATTCGGGCCAAAGTCGAGAACGCGATGTACAAACTCAGTGACAAGTGGCGGAAGAAGGACTTTGAAGGCCTGGGGGAGGGAAGAGAACGTCTCAAGAAGATCGTAAAAGAGACCTCGCGATGCATCAAGTGTTATGCCTGCATCGAGAACTGCCCGATCTGCTACTGCGTTGAATGCAGCACGAAGAAACCATATCTTGTAAAACCTGGGGAAGTCCCGCCGAATTTCATGTTCCATCTCATCCGGTTCGCACACATCGCCGACTCATGCATAAACTGCGGCCAGTGCCAGGAGCTCTGTGCGATGGATATTCCGAATGCATTGTTCATGCATGCACAACAGGTTGAACTTGAGAAGATGTTCGGACATGTACCTGGGGTGGATATGTCGCTCCCGCTCTTGGCGCTCGTTGAGGAGCGGGAAGAGCGCGACCGGCTTGCAGCAACCGGAAGCGACCAGATCTTTGATATCTTCAAATAAATCCTTCTTTTCTTAGGAAATTGTCAGGTATTTTCAAAAAAACGCCTTATACTGATCGTGCCGGCGTGGTGGTAACTACGACATTTCAACGGTTTTACGTTGAAGAAGGGATCATGCTGCCTTGTTCGTTGTTTATTGAACAACCTCGTAATAGGACAGTGAACCGCACCCTTTGCATTGATCTCCATCAAGCGCGATATCCGGGACCATCTCTCCGCAGGTGCCGCACCTGACCGACTTCCACGAACTCTTGGGGGGCACCCTGATGATAACCCGCTGGTACGAGAGGATATCACGGCCGGCTTTCAGGATTTCATCGATGAGAGGGTAGATCATCGTCCCGCTGTCGAATCCCGGACTATGGGTATACCATGCGTTGATAATCCGGAATTTTTTCAACTTTTCGGCATTCACATAGACACGCACCCCTTCGATCGCATCTTTTTCAGAAGGCCGGTTCATCGTAAGGGCAAATTTTCCTATCGGGACCACCTGGAGGCGGTGATTTCCAAAGGTACAGCCCGCCATAACCTGTATAGGATCGGGAATACACTTGTAAGTCTCAGCAACAGCGTAAAGTTTCTCGCCGTGGCGGGCGCCAAGGAGCTCAAGTGCATAGTCCACCATGAAGACACCGATAAAGAGGCCGGGTGCCGTCACCGTGTGAAAACTGCTGCACCGGGTAAACTGTTCTTGAAGCGCAGGACTGATTCCATAGGCGTCCATGCTCTCCCGCATTTCGCTGGACGCGCGGGAGTGGCTCGGAAACTGCATGAAAAGCGAATGATGCCGGCTTTTATAAGGATTGTGCAGGTTCCCTTTCTTCGTTGTCCCATAACAGGTTAATCAATAAATATTTACAAATAAACCAAATTTATTAATATTTAAATAACATGAAGTTTGAGTCATTAACTATAAACACTAGTTAATCAGAAGTCCGGATTTTCCGCCGGATGTCTCCGTTACAGGGGGATGAATATGAGTAATGAAGCTTTAAAGTATGTGCAAACAACCTGCCCGTATTGCGGGGTTGGCTGTGCCCTCAACCTTGTTGTCAGCGATGGTAAGCTGGTAGGAGTAGAGCCTTTCAAGCGGTCTCCAATCAATGAGGGCAAGCTCTGTCCCAAGGGAATGACCTGCTGGGAGCATGTCCAGAGCCCCGACCGGCTCACGACACCGAAGATCAAGAAGAACGGAAAGTTCGTGGATGCTTCGTGGGACGAGGCCCTTGACTTGATCGTCAAGAAGTTCACTGAAATTTACAAACAGCACGGGCCCAAGGCGCTCGGTTTCCAGACGTCTTGCCGTACCGTTAACGAAGACTGCTACGCGCTGATGAAGTGGGCGCGGTGCGGTTTTTTGACGAACAATGTCGACAACTGCGCCCGTATCTGTCACGGACCTTCCGTCGCAGGACTCTCGCTCTCGTTTGGGTCCGGTGCAGCAACCAACCCGTTCGAGGATGTCCTGAATTCTGACCTTCTTCTCATCTGGGGTTCCAATGCAGTCGAGGCTCACCCGCTCGCCGGCCGGCGCATCATCCAGGCAAAGAAGAAAGGCATCCCAATTGTCGTAGTTGATCCGCGATACAGTGCAACCGCCCGGCTTGCCGACAAGTGGGTTCGGTTCAACCCGTCGACCCATATTGCACTGGCCAACAACATGATGTATCATATCATCAAGGAAGGACTCGAGGACAAGGAGTTCATCGCAGAGCGGACGAAGGGATTCGATGACCTGAAAGCGATGGTCCAGAAGTATGCTGATGCCACGAACATCCACGGTGTCCCGCAGGAAACGGTCAAGGAGATTGCCCGCAAGTATGCGACTGCAAAGAATGCGGTCATCATCTACTGCCTTGGCATCACCGAGTTAACTACCGGAACTGACAACGTCCGTTCGATGGGCAACCTCTCGCTGGTTACCGGCAACATCGGCCGTCCCGGCGTTGGTGTCAACCCGCTCCGTGGCCAGAACAATGTGCAGGGTGCCTGCGACATGGGTGCGTATCCGAACGTCTTTGCCGGATACCAGGCAGTCGCAGTTCCCGAGAACCGTGCCAAACACGAGAAAGCCTGGCACCTGAAGGAAGGTTCACTCCCTGACTGGTATGGATCGACCCTGACGGAACAGATCAACGATGCCGGCACTGTTGTCAAGGCAATGTATTTCATGGGCCTGAACCCGACGGTCTCCTACCCTGACTCGAACCATGTCAGGCGGCAGCTGGAGAAGCTCGACTTCTGCGTCATGCAGGATATCTTCTGGAACGAGAGCTGTGACTATGCAGATGTTGTCCTGCCCGGTACCTGCTTTGCCGAGAAGGATGGTACGTTCACCAGCGGCGAGCGGCGTGTCAACCGTGTAAGAAAGGCTGTTGACGGCCCCGGTGAGTCGAAGTACGACTGGGAGATCATCGCCCTGCTCGCAAAGAAGATGGGCCTCAAGGGCTTTGACTGGAAGAGTGCCAATGATGTCTGGGATGACATGCGGGCAGTCACGCCGGGTCAGTTCGGTGTGACCTATGAGAAGATGGAGAAGCCCGAGTCCGTCCACTGGCCCTGCCCGACCATCGAGCACCCGGGAACACCTATCCTCCATATCGGAAAGTTCTCTGCAGCGGATGGGAAAGGCACCATGTTCGGCATCGAGTACCGACCGCCAGCAGAAGTAACGGATGCTCAGTACCCGTTCACCCTCATGACCGGGCGTGTTATCTTCCATTACCACACCAGGACTCAGACCGACCGTGCCGCACAACTGCACTATGAAGTGCCCGAGTCCTATATCCAGATTAATACCGAAGATGCGAAGAGACTGGGGATTAAGGAACGCGAGAAGATCAAGGTTTCAAGTCGCCGTGGTGAAATTGAAACCCTTGCTCGTGTAACTGATGATGTTGCACCGGGCGTCCTGTATATGGCTATGCACTTCCACAAGGGTGCAAACACGCTCACCAACACAGCACTCGACCCGATGTCAAAAATGCCCGAGCTGAAACACTGTGCCGTGAAGGTTGAAAAGATAGCGGAGGCGAAGTAAATGGCACTCTTTGGCGGAAAAGCCGAGGCTAAAAAAGGTGATATGATCTACGCATGGACCAATGATGCGGATCTCGCAAAGAAGGCGGAATGCGGTGGGGCGGTGACCGAGCTGCTCAAGTATGCACTCGAGAGCAAGACGGTTGATGCCGTGCTTGCCGTGAAGCGCGGTGTGGACCTGTATGACGCGGTCCCAACCATCGTCACAAACCCCAAAGACCTTGATGCATGCGCCGGCTCCCTCCACTGCGGCACGCTCCTCCTCTCCAAGCTGGTGATGGAGTACGTGCCCAAACTCTCTGGCAAGAAGCTGGGAATGGTAGTCAAGGGCTGCGACCTGATGGGCCTCCTTGAGCTTTCAAAGCGCAAGCTGGTCAACCTTGACAACATCCTCATGATTGGGGTCAACTGCGGCGGATCGGTCAGCCCGATTACTGCCCGGAAGATGATCAAGGAAAAATTCGGCGTTGATCCGAACACGGTCACTAAAGAAGAGATTGACAAAGGCCAGTTCATCATCGAGTATGAGGGAGGCCACAAGGGCATCTCCATGGATGAACTGGAAGAAGCCGGCTACGGGCGCCGATCGAATTGCCGCCGTTGCAAGCTGAAGGTACCCCGGCAGGCAGATCTCGCCTGCGGTAACTGGGGCGTTATCGGCGACAAGGCGGGTAAGGCAACTTTCGTTGAGGTATGCTCTGACAAGGGTGCAAAACTACTCAACGCCGCTGTCAAAGCCAACAAACTATCCACCGAAGCAGCAAACCCCAAGGGCGTCGAACTCCGGTCCAAGGTAGAAAATTCGATGTATAAGCTCGGCGACAAGTGGCGGAAGAAAGATTTTGACGCCCTCGCTCCCACACTCTGGGAGACCATTGCAAAGGAGACGGGACGCTGCATGAAGTGTTACGCATGCATCGACCACTGCCCGGTCTGCGTCACCATTGCAGACAAGTGGAAACAGCCTGACCAGATGGTCCGCGCCGGTTTCATCCCGGCCGACCCGATGTTCCACCTGCGCCGCTTCGCGCACATCTCCGACTCCTGTATCAACTGTGGGCAGTGTGAAGAGGGCTGCCCGTCAGAGATACCGCTGGCGCTCTTCTCGCATGCAATCAGGACAGAGGCAGACAAGTTCTTTGAGCCGAAGCTCGGGAAGCCAGCCTATACCAATTAATTTTTCCTGGCGGAACGGAGCACAAATCTTAAGGAGAGATGAAAAAACCATGAAATCAGAAGATGCAAAGAAGATCATAAAAGATGCCATAGACAAAGAGATCGAGGCATATACGTTTTACCATGGCATTGCCGGCAAGGTGAAGGACAAGGTATTGAAGGACCTGTTCACCGAACTTGCCGGGGAAGAGAAGAAACACCGGGAGTTTTTGCAGGGAGTACTTGACAAGGATGTATCAAAGATGAAATTTGATCCATCCCACGACTACAAGGTGGGAGACAACCTGCCGACCCCTGACCTGAAAGTCGACATGAAACCACTGGAAGGTCTTGTCCTGGCAATCAAGAAAGAGCTGCAGGCGATGCAGATGTACACCCAGCTCGCAAAGCTTTCCAAGGACACCGAGACGCAGTTGCTCTTTTCCCAGCTCGCAAACATGGAGCGGAGCCACAAGGCACGGCTCGAGGATATTTACACCAATATGGCGTTCCCTGAAAACGTCTGGGTGTAATACTATCCTCAACAATTTTTTTTTACGACTGATTCAGGAAAAGGAAATTTTCTTACCCCCCCGAACACCGGAATACTGGCCCTTGTCATTCTGAAACCGGTCTCGCCGGTCCCTTATGAAAACAGCGGGGTTCTCTCTTCAGTTCTCTGAAATCAGTCTGTGCCTTTTAAAGGTTTGATGAGATGCCCGTGTAATAACAAACCTGGAAGTATTGATTCGCTTTTTCTCCCCTCTCTTCCAGAACGTTCGGGATAGCCTCATGCAGCACCTCAAGCGGCGATCCCCTTCATACCATCACCCCCGGACGCAGTCCGGGAAAGATACCAGCCTTCTCCATCTTTCTCCTGCCTCTCGGTGCTCCCGGGGATCAATCTTCTTGATCGAGAATCGCTCTCATTGCGACTCCGTGGTATGAGCGCCGATTCGATCCATTCGTCTGTTCCAGATCCAGACTAGTATTTTCGAGTTCCGGTTCCACATCATCGGGCAGGTGCACCTCTGCCCACGTATGGTAATCACCTCCCATGGCTGCCCGGTGTCTGATCAGTGGCCCCGGAAGGACTGGCCCAAATCAAGGTGGCGCAGATCTATGACGATTCATGTCGTCCCCGTCATTTGAGCACTGGTATCATTTTTTAAGGAGGAGGGAATTGGAACCTTCCCCATGAACGAATCATTCCTACAAGTGGCATGAATCCTTCCGGCACCCACAAAAAAATTGGTGCAGGAAATGACTTCCGTTTCCCCTGATCTCTTCAAGATCTCCATTCTGGATAATCCGGCCTCGTTCCATGACCCCCATCTGGTCACCAAGTGATGCAGCATCCCTGAACGAATGAGTCACGACAATACAGGGAATATTGGATGTTTTGACATACGTATGGAGGTAAGACCGCATACGCTCCTGGGCGGCTGCATCAAGGGCACTGACCGGCTCATCGAGGAGAAGCAGTGTTGGGGAGATGACAAGTGCGCGTGCAAGGGCTGTTCTTTGCCGCTCTCCCCCGGAGAGCTGGTCCCCCCGGACTCCTGAAAGGTTTTCGAGAGAGACCCTGGCGAGGAGCTCCCCAACCCGTTCACGGATCTCGGGCTCTGGTACCTTTCTTCTCCGCAGGCCAAATGCAACATTCTCAAAGACGGTCAGGTGAGGGAAGACGGCGTGGTTCTGGAAGACCAGCCCGATCTCCCTGTATTCGGCTGGTACATGGATCCCATTCATGCTGTCGTAGAGCACCTGCTCTCCGATCCTTATATGCCCTGCACCAGGTGGAAGGAGTCCGGCTATAAGATGGAGCAGGCTCGATTTCCCGGAACCGTTCTCACCTATCAGTACCATGATCTCGCCCTGCCTGACGGTGAACTCTGCTTCAAGGAGATACTCCCGCAGGTCTCTCCGAACCGCCACCTCTAACGTTCTCCATACCCCCTGAGCTTGAATTTCACGAACGCGATAATGAGAAATGAGATGATGATGAGAATAACCGAGAGCGTGATAGCTGCAGTCAGATCACCCTGCATGGCCGTATAGATGGCGAGGGGCATCGTCTGGGTCCGGCCCTGGAAATTCCCGGCAAACATGATAGTCGCACCAAATTCACCAAGTGCCCGTGCAAAGGACATGATGGCCCCCCCGATCAGGCCTGCTTTCACGAGCGGCAGGATGATGGTGAAAAAGGTTGGGACGGAGGGGGATCCGAGACTCTTAGCCGCATGTTCGTACATTGTATCAAGCTGCTCGAAACTTGCCCGAGCCTGCCTGATGTAGAACGGGATGGAAACAAATATCTGGGCAATGATTACCGCAAGGGTGGTGAAGGCGATGCTGATACCATAATCATAGAAGAAACTCCCGATCAGGCCCATCCTGCCAAATGCCAGGAGAAGGGCGAGACCCGCTACGGTTGGAGGAAGCACGAGCGGGAGGTCGATCAGGGTATCCACAATCTCGCGCCCGGGATAATGGTGGCGGGCATTGACCCATGCCACCGGAGTGCCAACAAGGATGATCACAAGCGTGGAAATACTGGCAGTAACAAGGCTGAGTACAAGGGCATTCCAAACTACCGGGTCGGAGAGCGAAGCCAGGAATTGTTCGAATGAGATTCGGAAAAAGAGTCCAAGGATCGGAGTGATGATAAAAATAACGAGCAGGGTGATCAGTACCCCTGCCCCAATGGTGAGAAAAAGAGGATTCTTCCCCTGGAAATATCTTCTTCCCATCATCCGATCCCAGTGCTCAGGGTAACGCAAATCCGTATTTCGCCAGGATTGCCCTGCCCTGTTCACCTTTCAGGTAGGCAAGGAACCCTGCTGCCTCGTCCTTGTGTGCCGATGATCCCACAATCCCTGCCGGGTACTCAGCGATAACATTGTACTGATCGGGGATGGAAATCACCAGGAACCTGTCACGGTTTTCCGGGGTAATGTCCGATTCATACACGATACCCGCATCTGCTTCACCGAGCTGGACTTTGGTGACAACCCCGGTCACCGTTGTCTCTTCTGATATGACATTGGCAAGGACCGATGCATTATAGGAGGGGCCATACGTGGAGTCGTTCCCCATCTTTTTCAGGATCTGGCGGGCATAATCCCCGACCGGGACATCTTTTGTACCGATGACAAGTCTTGTGCCAGGGCGTGTGAGATCAGCCAGGGTCGTAATATTCCCGGGGTTGGATGCCGGGGTGATGACTGCCAGCTTGTTCTTCGCAAACAAACCGATGCTGCTGTTCTCCATGAGGCCCTGATCACGGAGTGCATACAGGTGTTTCGTATTGGCTGAGAGGAACACATCAGCATAGGCGCCCTGTTCAATCTGTGTTCTCAACGCTTGCGAACCATCAAAATTGAGGACAACGTGGATACCGGGATGACTGGTCTCATAGGTCTCTGCCATGTCGGTCAATGCACCGGTGAGAGATGCGGCAGCAAAGACCGTGAGTTCGGTTTTTCCTGGTTCCGCCTGGTTTCCGGTACAGCCCGTAAGGAGGATTGCAGCAAGGAAAACTACGGTTACGGGAATGATCCATGAAAACTTCATAATACTAATGAGCGAATGAAGTATATTTAGTTGACTATTTCAATTAATTAAATAGAAATATTTATCACAATCGAAGCTTACTGGTACTATGCATCATAATTGGTGCAGGGAAGTCCAGCTTTAGAGCCGATAGAATTGTTTTCCGGTTGCCGGCAGCTCACCTGTTGCACTTCATGTCCATGGTCAATCACGTGATCTGCCGGCTCCACCCTTTGACCAGAACCCCATAAATCGTATCAACAATGGTGTGCCACATGAGTTCCACGCATGCAGATCCTGTCTGCCCTTACCCAGGCTGGGAACGGCGTATATACCGGCTGCCCCGCCCAGTCAGTATGAACGATATACAGGAATTTTTAGGAGATGAGGACTTATATATCCGGGATACCGTATCAGGTCCGGTACATATCATCCATAAATACGGCCTTCTGGAGATTCACGCTCTTGTCGGCAGGAAAAGTATTGAGGTCTGGTACAATCCGGACAAGGGATCGTATCCTTCTGAATACCTTGATGCGCTCCTTTCCACGCGATTTTAGAGCGTGTGATCAGAAAAGAGTTTAATCGATTCCCACCATCACTTCTGAAGCTTTCATCACGGCGTAAACGTTCGACCCTTCCTTCAGCTTCATCGTTTCAGCAGAGTGGGTGGTGATGGTCGAGACAATCTCCAGTCCCCCACCAATAGCTATCACCACTTCCGTACTCACCGGGCCTTTCTTGATCATTTTTACTTTTCCCGGGATCTGGTTCCGTGCACTGATCTTCATGAAATTCACCGGATGTAATTGATTACCGGAACCATATATCATTATGTATTAAACATGTCCGGAATGTACCTTGTCATTTTCTCATCACATAAGCTGCCCAATAACCCGGGTGCAGAATGCAATGCCATGAAATTCTGAAAAAAGGGGCGATTACGTACCAAATCCTGGTCGGGCCTGTTCCAGACTCTTCAGGATGGCTGCGCGAAGCATCGCTACGGGGATTGCTTTAAAGATATTCTCTCGTCCGGGTGCAGCCCTGTGGACATGGCAAGGCTCCTCATCCAGATCCTGGCAACCTGTGCAGCCAGGGAACGGGACTTCTGTGCCAACGATCTCCTCGACAGGAACTCCGTTTACGAGCACAACATTTGACTCCTCAAATTGGTCCAGAGGGAGGATGGTATTTTCGAGTTCCAGTTCCACCCCATCGAGCAGGTGCTCCTGCCCGAGCGTGGTGATAACCTGCCAGAGATTGACCCCGGTATCGGAGCAGTGGCCGCAGAAGGACTGCCCCAGGTCAAGGTGGCGCCATTCGATATGGAGTCTCGTTGTTTCATTCATCTGATAAAACGCTCCTGCAGATGTATTCTTTCGGGGTGCGTGTAGATGCTCATCCGTGGTGGCCGTGCAAAACCCACCAATGTCATGTTCATCCGTTCTGCCAAAGAGATTCCTGATGAGAACGGGGCATTGTTGCTGATGACAATCGGGATTCTGGCCCGGTATGCTTTTGCTACCATGTCCCCGGGGAGCCGGCCGGTACAGACCATAAAGGAATGACCTGGATCTATCCCTGACAACAGTGCTTTTCCCACTGCCTTGTCGACCGAAGTATGCCGCCCGATGTCTTCAGCTGCCGAGAGGATGTGCCCCTGGTTATCAACCAGGATTGTACAATGCGTCCCTCCGGTTGACCGCCATACTGTTGCCGTCTCATGGACCTGCCTTGTCCCTTCAAAGAGTATCTTTCTCTCTATGGTAAAGCCGTCCGCAAGGGCCGGACCTGACAGTTCCTGCCGGGGACTGATGCCAACTCCTGCACTCCGGATCTCGACAGCAGGTGCGTGTCCTTCCAGTGTGCACTCTTCCGCGGTAACCGAGAGGAGTGGGGGATTGATATCGATCGAAGTGATGCAACCAGGATTGCCGATTATCCCTTCACAAATGAGAAAACCGACCGCAAAGCTGTCCAGATCAACCGGTGTGATCTTCAGGGTTGTAACCGGAATCCCATTGAGGGTGATGGTGACAGTGTCTTCAATACAGACTGGTACCGTTTTCCGCTCAGCAGTATCTTCGCTTACGGCGAGAATCTCATGGTCACGTGTCATGACGTTATCCGAATTTATCAGAGTAGTGCCTCGCTGTTTCATTCAACAGACCCCTTATGCAGTTGTCGTATCTCATAGCAGCCGACTGCAGGATTCAGAACCATACACTACCCGATGCTTCCTGGACTCGAGTTTACCATCTCTCATTTTCAGGACTAGGGAGGAACAACACCAGGCAGGTATGATCCGAACAATAAGAATGGGGAAAGAGAATAATTAATTTCACTTATTTTGGTTGTTTATGTAATACCTATACCTTAATTCATGATTCCATGCATACTGAAGAGATCAGAACCATGATGATGCGATTGATGAAGGAAACACGATCACCCTATCCTTTTTGTGCCAGAATGTCGATGAGTATACTACAGGTATCCGATGGCAACACTCTCAATTGAAATCATCTATGATGCCGTGCTCCGCATCCAGCTCTTCGAAGAGCACGAGATATCCGTCATCTTTTCCGAGAAGGGGGTCCGAATCAAATTACCTACCACCCGGAGACTTGCAGAGTTTCTGGCTGTTCCTCATTACTACGTTCTCCCGTATTTTGCCATGATGGAACAGGAATCCCTTGTCACCCGTGCGGAACGGGTTGGGATTATGACCACCCCTGCCGGGACCGCGCGATACCTCGCACTGATGAAAAAGTCATACCCGGCAGAAGGAGAGGCAATTCTTGGTCCGGATGTGTACAAGGAACTCATGCACCGGGCTGGGCTCTGATCCAATCACTATATCAGTTGACATAGCAGTAAGTAAACGGATATCATTAATATTCTGCCAGAATCCAATTAGATATTTATTGAAATACCCGTCACAGAATTGTCCTGGTTACCACCAGGGTAATTTCAGGACTGTGACCTGGCACTTTATTTCATCATAGCTCTGAGACAGCACCCCCCATGACCACTTGAGGAGTATCCCTGTATGAATGAAGTTATTGAAGGAATCATCCAGGCGGTTCAACTGATTGTATCTCTCGATGAGGAAGTTCTTGAGATCACGGCACGGTCTCTCCTGATTTCGCTCTCGGCAACCCTTATCGGTTCGGCGATTGCTATCCCCATCGGGGGATTCATCCACTTCAAAGAATTTGGCGGAAAGAGAGGGCTTGTCACCATCATCCAGGCGCTCTATGCACTTCCGACCGTGCTTGCCGGCCTCCTGGTTTACCTGCTCCTCTCCCGTTCCGGCCCGTTCGGGTTTCTCAGGCTGATGTTCACCCCAACGGGTATGATCATTGGCCAGATCGTTCTGATTATTCCATTGATGATCGGGATGACCCTGATCGCCCTTTCAGGGGTGAGCCGGACCAAACAGGATACCGTGATATCCCTCGGCGCCTCCGAGACCCAGACCGTGATCACCATCGTCAAGGAGGCGCGGTTTGCCATTCTTGGCGGAGTGATTTTGGGGTTCGGCCGGGCGATCTCCGAGGTGGGGGCTGCGATGATGATCGGGGGTAATATCAGGGGATACACCCGGGTTCTCACCACCGCCATCGCCCTTGAGACATCGATGGGGAACCTCTCCCTCTCCATTGCACTGGGGCTGATTCTGCTCGCAATTGCCACGGTTGTGACCGGCATACTCTTCCTTGTCCAGGAGCGGTGAGATCATGATCGAATTCGAGCACGTGGTGATGAATTTCGGCGAAAAAGAAGTATTGAAGGATAATTCATTTACCATACAGAAGGGCGAGATCTTCACCTTTATCGGGCCAAGTGGCTCCGGGAAGACCACGATCCTCCGCCTGATCGACATGCTGGAACGACCTACCAGCGGAACGATAGCAATTGATGGTATCAATGTCTCTTCCCTGAAAGACCGGGACCGTATCCCCCTCCGCCGGAAGATGAGCATGGTGTTCCAGAAACCGTCACCCCTCCGTGGAACAGTTTTTGACAATGTCGCAATAGGGCTTTTATTCAGGGGTATCGGTCACGATGAGATAAAGGCCAGGGTGCCGGAAGCGCTCGAGCTGGTAGGGCTCAAGGGCTACGAAGATCGGAAGGCAGGAACCCTCTCCGGAGGGGAGATGCAGCGGGTGGCTATTGCCCGTGCAATCTCCACGAAACCCGATATCCTTCTCCTGGATGAACCAACCGCGAACCTTGACCCCGTCTCCACCGAGAAGATTGAGAACCTTATCTCTGCCCTCAAGGAACGGTTCGGGATCACCGTCGTCCTCTCGACCCATGACATGGTGCAGGGGCAGAGGCTGGCAGACCGCATTGCGGTGATCATCGATGGCAGGATCGGCCAGATCGGGACCTCAAAGGAGATCTTCTACCACCCGATGAACCGGGCGGTGGCGAACATGGTAGGGGTGGAGAATATCTTTGAGGGGGTCATCGCCAAAAACGAGGGCGGGCTCGCTTCAATTGATGTTGATGGCATTTCCATCATCGCAACAACCGCGTTTCTTCCAGGTACGCCGGTGGTGCTCTACATGCGCCCTGAAGATATCACATTCCATGTAAGGGACGGGGTAAAGAGCAGTGCCCGGAACGAATTCATTGGAACGATCACAAAAGTGCTCCCGATGGGGCCGAATGCGAGACTGAAGGTCGATGCCGGAATAACACTGACAGCGGTGATCACCCAGCGATCATACGAAGAACTCGACCTTGCACTCGGGAAGGAGACCCAGCTGGCTTTCAAGGCGAGCGCGATCCATGTGGTGGAGAGGAAGCCCCAATTATAAATTTAACTTCTTTCTTCCAGAATCGACGCCTGTATATTGGATCATGCCCTATGCTCTTACAGAATGGATTGCATCGCCCTTGCAAGCGGAAGCAGCGGGAACTGCCTCTACATCGAGAGCGATGACGCGGCACTGCTCATCGACGCCGGTCTTTCGAAGAGAGAGATCCTGGCCCGGCTGAATACTGCAGGGGGTGAGGCTGACAGGATCCAGGCAATACTGGTAACCCACGAACATATCGATCACATGAGGGGGGTATACGCCCTTGCCCGCTTCCTGAAGGTTCCGGTATATGCCACAGGAGGAACTCTCCACGAATTCATACGGTGCCGGGGAAGCACCGTCATGCCCATCGAACTGGTACGGTGCCGTTTTGGTGAGCGGCTGGAGATAGGGGATTTTGAAATCGAGGCATACCCTACTTCGCACGATGCAAAGGAACCCTGTGCATTCCGCGTTGAGGAAGGCAGCATCTCGATAGGATGCTGTACCGATACCGGAACCATCTCCCCCGGGCTCCAAGAGTGGCTTGCCCGCTGCGATGCACTGGTCCTAGAGAGCAATCACTGCCCGGAGATGCTCCGGACCGGTCCCTACCCGGAGATGCTGAAGCGGAGGATCCGGTCAAAGCGGGGGCACCTCTCCAATCCTGATGCTGCAGCATGCATCCGCACCCTCTCCCAGCAGATCCATACGGTGATGCTCTCTCACCTTTCAGAAGTGAACAACACTCCCGATAAAGCCATGAAGACCGCACAGGAAGGGATCGGACTCTTCATGGACGAGATCGATATCACCCTTGCCTCTAATCCTGATAAAGACCAGCACTGGCCTGGACGGATCAGGATCTGATGTTGATTCGTCTCCCGGTATTAACGGACGTTCTCCGGTCATTCGAGCATTTTTCGCTTATCCGGTGAGGCTTGGATCCTCGGCAGGAACGACATAACAATCATTATTCTCTGTTCCACCAAACCTGATGCAAAAAGGGCCCGCACATGAATTTTCGTGAATTTGCACGTGTCTGCGAGGAACTTGAGGGAATACCCGGCCGTCTTGCAATGATCGATCTGATCAGCCGGATCCTCCCCACGCTCAGCGATGAGGAGCTGCCGGTATTCATCAGGTTCATCATGGGACGGATCTTTCCTGACTGGAGCCCTGAAAAACTCGGGATCGGGCCAAATCTCCTCTACGAGGGGATTGCATACGTGGCTGGGATACAGAAAGACGAAGTCATCCGGATCATCAACCGGACCGGGGATGTGGGGAGAGCGGTCGAGGAACTCCTGGGACGAAAGGAACAGACTTCGTTCTTCACCGAGGAACTCTCTCTTCTTGATGTATACAGGGAACTTGCTGCCATCGCTGCCACTGGCGGGAACCGGTCGCAGAAAGAGAAACTTAAGGTGGTAAGGAAGCTGTTCAGCAATGCGGGTCCTCTCGAAGGGAGATACCTCTCCCGTATCATGCTTGAGGATTTGAGGATCGGAGTTGGAGAGGGGAATGTCAGGGAGGCGATCGCCCGTGCCTTCCAGGTTGATTCTTACCAGGTCGAGCATGCCTTCCAGGCGATCAATGATCTTGGGCAGGTCGCACTCCTCGCAAGAGAGGGGGAGGATCGGTTGAAGGAGGTCCGGATCGAACTCTTTCACCCCGTCAAGATGATGCTTGCCCAGCAGGGGAGTATCGAGGGAGCTGTTGCTGAGAACGGGGCAATGGCCGCAGAATACAAATATGATGGGTCAAGGTTCCAGTTTCATAAATCGGGCGCCACCTGCAGGATGTATTCACGGAAACTTGAGGACGTCACAGATGCACTCCCGGACGTCCTCGATCTCCTGGCAAAAGCGACTGACCATGATGTGATCCTTGACGGTGAGGTGATCGCCATCAGGGATGACCGCCCGATGCCCTTCCAGACCGTGCTCCGGAGGTTCCGGAGAAAATACGGGATAGAGGAGATACGCGAGGAGATCAGGATGATCCCGAACGTCTTTGACCTCCTTTACCTCGATGGCGAGACCCTGATAGATATCCCCCTCTCGGAACGAAGATCCAGGCTTGCCGGTGTGCTCAGGGATTATATTGCCCCCCAGATTGTGAGCGGGGATCCAGCGGTGATCGACCGGATGTACCAGGAGGCACTGGCCGCAGGCCACGAAGGGCTGATGCTGAAAGTACCATCGTCACCCTATACCCCGGGGGTGAGGGGGAAGAACTGGATCAAGATCAAGCCTGCCGTGGACACCCTCGATCTCGCGGTGATCGGCGCTGACTGGGGTGAGGGGAAGCGGGCACATCTTTTCGGTTCTTTCCTCCTCGCATGCCAGGATGCGAACGGGGAACTGGTTCCGTTATCAAAGGTGGCAACAGGCTTTTCAGATGAACAGCTCCAGGAGATGTATACCCTCCTCAAAGACAGGGTTATCAGTGAGTCAGGCAAAGAAGTGCGGTTCGAGCCGGGGATCGTGATCGAAGTAGGCTACTCCGAGATCCAGATGAGTCCCAATTACAAGGGAGGATTTGCGTTGCGGTTCCCCCGGTTCATCCGCCTCCGTGATGACAAGTCGCTCGATGAGATCGAGACTCTTGAGAGCATCAGGGAGCGGCATATGAGGCAGTCAACGGTACAGCAGTGAGCAGCCCGGGGAACCCTCTCCCCCATTATCGAGGTTCCCTGCACATCCTTCACAGGAGAGCCCCTGCCTAATACTCAGAAAGTGTCTTCTGGAAACGGATCTCCGGAACAAGCGCAGAGTAATGGAACCAGTCAGGAAAACCAGCAAGAGCGCCGGCCTGCTCGATGGCATCAGCAAGAGAAGAAACAACAAGTGGTGATCCCGCCATCGCACGGCGTGTCGTCTCCCGGACAACCCAGGTTCCGAGCGGCGCCCAGTAGGAGGGGTCAACATTCCGGATTACGATCACCCGGGCACACCGACCTGATCGGAACAGGTGCTCGGTGACAGCAAGCCTCGCTGAATAGTAAGCACCGGTTATCGGGGAGTATCCTGTTTTTTTCATTGTTTCTCCATCCCTGACAACGGTCGCGGTCTCGCCTGCCCAGAGGCTGCGCGGCTCCCATCGCTCGATCATCTCGTATCGCCAGTCACCGGGTAGGAGGATCACAGCGATCCGGTTTCCAAACAGTTCCGAGTAATGGAGCCGGATCTCCTGGAGGGGAGAGAACCGCGCAACGGCACGTTTCTGTACAGTCGAGACCGAATCATCCACTGCGGTTATTGCCCACCGGGTGGGTACAATCCTTCTTTTCTTCCCGAGAAGCCCCGCGGTAAAGAGAGGGGTGATCCGGTATACATCAAGTCCCGACCGGTGAAGGTCGATGCATGCCTCCACAGCAGGGAGGTCGGTATCTGAGACAACCCGATCCACCGCACGATCGGTAGGGGGATGATCAAGCAGATCAAGTCGCCTGATATTCCCCACACCTCCAACAGGTGCAGTAACCCGGTCAAAATCAGGATTGAACCTGACCGGCTGTTCGAACGAGGCCTCGACCGAAACGGGGTGTGAAGCAAGGGCTATTTCCTGTATCTGCCCAAGACGGGGAGCAACCTTCGAAATACCACGGATGGTATCTGCCCGAAGCCTGACAATATCCTCGATCCCGAGACCCTGTGACAACCAGTCGGTCGGAATGTCGGTGTCCTGTACGAGGAGAGGTCCGCCGCTGACTGAAGGGTACCCTGCACTACCGATAAAGACAGACGGAGCTATCCCCTGATACTCAGTAACCTGACGTGCTTTGGCCAATGATTGGAAACGCTCCATGATGGGACACCTTGTGAGTCCACAAAGACGTTTTCCCTTGCACACAGCGCAGAGCATAACGAATCAGCCCGGGTATCGGGAGATGGTCACCCGGCTGCCAAGGTGAAGGATCAGGCGTGACACCAATTCGTTCCAGAACACAGGTCCAGTTGGGATCATCTTTCTCATCTCAGCACCAATATCATCATCCCGCTCGCTCACCGCCCTCGCAACTACCGAGCCAGGGACATACCTCGCTTCGACTATTCCGTCACGGTCGCCATCTATGATTCCGAAAACAGGGATACCAAGATGGGAGCTGATATGTCCGCAGACAGCGGTTGTATCATCACCAACGCTGATAATCCCGCAGACGTCGGGAGTGAGCAGCCGGTACAGGTGATGCCCGGCGTGATCGATGAAAAGCACCCTGCCATAATGCCTCTGCCCCAGATTGGTGGGAACCGGTGCATTTCTCCGTATCGTCCCGCTCTTGCACCAGATACCGGAAAGGTCACTTACCATCATCTTTGCTATCTTCTCAAGACCGTGCATTTTTGGTATGAGCCCCGATTCCGGAATAATGGTTCCTTCCTCGAGTTTGAGAACGACCTCGGCCCCAGTGGCATGACCAATCACTACACCGTTCACATAAACGGGTTCCCCCCTTATGCATCCCCGAATCGACCGTTTCGGTGATGGTGCGTTTTTCGATGTCCTCTTCGAAACAACACGAAAGCCTGTCTTTTCCCCAATGTCCTGGACCAGGTTGTCAACAGCTATGTTCCATGCATAAAGGATTTTGTCTGAGCATTCGATCTGGATGAGCCCCCGGGGTAAAAGACGGGATGCCACAATCTCACCGAATATTCGTCCGGATTCGGGGGTCTTGCCGTGGTTGGCGAGAATAGCAGAGCCGGAGATATCCTTCAGAACGAGGCTGGGAGGCACGCTGATAAACTCGCACCTGATCCCGGACTCCTCTGCGGCGGTCCGGGCCATCACCCCCGCAACAATGATCCGTTCTGGATTGAGCCGGTCGATAAGGTAAGGAACATCTCCGGCGTCAAATACCTCCGGTCCATGGAGGACGAGGATACAGGGATCAGAGGGGGTGGACATGGGACGATTATTCCTGTCTTGAAAAAGATATGTTGAGATTTCAGATAAGGGTGCGGATGGAGGGGCACTCCATCAGAATACAGATCAATTCAAGGCAACCTCACGACTACCCGCACGGAGACACCTCAACGCCATATCACGACCATCAGATTACGCATCAATTCATGGTAATCTCACGACCTCATAATTAGTTCATCCCTTTCTGAACCGCTGCTATCAAAAAAATCATAGCAAGGACTTTCTCTTATCAAATCCGAAGAATCGATTCAGTTCTTCAAAGACATTCTTCATCGAACAGAAGAGGAGAGGAGGAGATTATTCTCTCCGTGACCCAATGATGAGAAGGAGGAATATCACTGCAACTATCCCGGTCACTCCACCGGCTATCCCTGCTGTTGTTGTAGTGGGAAGTTCAGTGAGGGTTGCTTCTGAGGTAAGCGTTGGAGTGTCATTTACCATCGCAATAGTCTGAATTTCGGTCGGTGATGTGGTACCTGATACATTGCCGGAGGTATCATTCTCGCCAGTTACCATTGATTGTTCGGCTGCATAGGCGGCGGAGAGCTTGTCGGGGATTCCGGCAAGATTCGGATTCATCGCGAGGGCCTTCAGATACTGCTCTGCGGCATCAGCATATTCTCCTCCAGCGAATCGGGCATCACCAAGAAGTGCATAGACGCTGGCATCACCAGGATCGAGTTTTAAGGCCTTAGCAAAAGCATTTTCTGCTTCAACGGTCCTGTTCAAGGACAGAAGTGCAGTTCCCTTTCCTTTCCATGCCCTGAACGAGAACGGATCATAGGAAATTGCCTTTTCGTAGGCGGCAAGTGATTCGTTATACTGGCCTTTCGTGAAGAGGTCATCACCTTTTATCCGCCAGAGAACCCCGTCCTCGGCAGATACTCCGCTTGATCCGGATGAAGAGCCGGAATCTGATGAGGAGCCTTCTGAGCCGGAACTGCCACTGTTACTATCCTGCCCATCACTGGTGTCACTACCACCTGATCCTGACCCGCTATCACCAGAACTGCCGCCATCATCAGAACTCCCGGAATCACCAGAACTGCCGCCATCATCAGAACTCCCGGAGTCGTCATCGTCATCGAAGCTTCCCGACCCGCCATCATCCCAATCATCTGATGGAGAATCCCAGGAATCCCCGCAACCACAGTCATCTGCAGCTGCGCTCCCAACGATGACCAGAACAATGAAAACGGTCACAATGAGAGAACGCACTGGCTTCATAAGAAGAGTTATGCGACTGACAAATTATAGGTTCCCCCTGAGGGGAATAGTGCCTTCTGCATCAGACGAGCAGGATCTGTATCGAATTCTGGATGAACACAATACCCACCATCAGCACACCAAGTACAATGAATTGCCCGTCTGCAATCAGGTCACACTTCAGATTTCCGGTGCTTATCTTTTCGTATAACAGGATGTAGGCCTGGGCATAAATCATTCCAAAGAGAAACAGGCAGAGAAACAGCATCGGAATCTGGAATTCGAGTAACACGATTATCCCCACACCAAAGATGATATTGATCAGAGTAAGGAGGATCTTCGTATTGGTCACCCCGATACAGACCGGTATGGTCCGAACCCCCGTTGCACGGTCACCCTCAACATCCCTGATATCAAACAGGACCGTGTTGATAAAAACCAGCGAGAAGAAAAACAATACCACTGCAAGCGTAATAAGGCTCGGTATTGCCCCTCCGACATAAACGGGCAACAGCGCAGGCGGAAGTGCCCAGGCAATGGCCACTATCATACTTTTTGCGAGGGGAATTTCTTTCAGTCTCCTGTATTTACATCCCTTTGGGAAGATGGGTGTGCTGTAAATCAATCCTGATATGAGAGGTATTGCTGAGATGAGAAGCACACTCAATCCATAGAGACCAGAAAGGACGAGGGCAAGCACATACGCGCCGATTGCTGACGCGAAGAGCAGATGTTCATACTTCTTTGTGAAGGCAAACCGGTGAGAATGATTGATGGCATCCTCGCTCTCGTCGGTTTTCCTGTTCAGGTTGTATACCGAGAAAGTGATCAGCATCCCAAGTGCAAGCACCACGGGATTGAAAGCGACGTTGTGCAGGACACTGGAGATGAAGGCCATTGCCCCCGCAGCAAAAGAGAGGTAGATTGAGCTATAAACCAGGTACTCGATGAAAACACCGGGGTCCAGGTCAAAGGTGTATACCGGATGGCTGTGTTCAAACATAGATTATTCTTCATGACTAGAATAAACATACATTCCCATGGTGAAAAGTACGCGAAAAGATTAATATTAATCTGAACGATTAATCAAATTATCAGAAGAGCGCCAGCCCCAGCCTGGGGATAAACCAAGATAGTATGTAATTATCCCTTCTCCGATATGAGATATATATTTTTGCCCGGCAAAGACTCTTTTTTAGGGAGATTGGGCTCAAATAAGTGAAAAAAACAGATGGAAACCATACATCAATTCTTCGTTTCCGATCCCGGGATCGTGAAATACCACTCGAATTGCAACTCATGCAAATATGTCCCCGAGAAGAGATATCCAGGACTATTATTGAGAAATGATTATAAAGTAAATTCCACTGCATTACTCTTATAATACTGATACAGCTTCTGCCCCCACGTAACCGCTGCTGGATCTGCTGAGAACAAATCGGTGGTGGTGTCATAGGTGACTCCGTCGCTCTTGTAAAGGCCAAGCGAGATCTGCTTATCGGTTACTGTCAGTCCCAGCCGGGGCATTTCATCGAGGATGAAAATCTTGCTCGTGGTATGGCTGGCAAGTTCGTGAATTTTTTCAAAATGGGGAGATTGTAGGATCTGTCCGATAAGGTCTTTTCCTATCAGTGTTTCCACATATACACCTTCCCTGATTCGTTTGAGCACAGCATCGGTATGGGCTGGGCTTGAGATAGGTGAGACGATGTAGATCTCTTTTGCGTCCTGTATCATCTTGAGAAAATTGAAGTACACATTGAAAATATCAACATTCGTATCAAGAATGATATCGGAATTGTACAATTCTCCAAGATTGACGAAAAAATCTTCAGGGATTGCTTCTGAGTAATGCTGATCCCAGAAATTGTTGTACTTTTTTGTGACTGATTTGAAAAGGATAATATCCTTGATCTTTTTGGTGAGGATCTTTCCCACGGGAGTCAGGTGGTATTCGTAATCAGAGATTGCCATAAAATTACTCGATTCCAGCTTTCGGATCTTTGGGATAAGTGCCTGGGATGAGCTCCCGGTAATATCTCTGAGCTGGGAAAGGGTCTTTGTTCCATCAGCCAGTGCAAGAAGGATCTGGATCTGGAGTCTCGACCGAAAGAGCGCCTGGATATCTCCCATGATACGGGTATACTGATCAACTTCTTTCGCTCTCAAACCATGATTTGGGGGCAGTCCGGTGAATGCTATGTTCGAACTATACATCGTCCGGCTCTGTTCAAACATAACTTGTTCTTCGAGGGTGAAATAAACATAAATTCCTATGGCGAAGAATCTCCAAAGAGATGAATGTTAATCGTATCAGCTAATGCCCATGCCTTAAAAAAAGACATTTCCATCACAGGGAACGGAGGAGCTGAAATATCCCTTCCAATATGATATATCTTTGCAAGGCACTGAACAATCACAGCCCCATCAATCTCCCATCCCGCGGGTAGTCTTGCGAAAAGGGATGAGGTGATGAACAATAACTTATGAAAAATGCGCTCTCATGCCATCTATTCTTTGCAAGGATATTCACACAAATGAAGGGTTGAGTTACCAAGGTGAACCATCAGTATTTCAATTCGGTTGCCATATTCCGGAAATAGTGATACACCGTATGCCCCCAGCTGACAGCTCTTGGATCAGTGGAATACAGGTCGGTTGTGGTATCATACGTGATGCCGTCATTCTTGAAAAGCCCAAGGGATATATGGTTCTCTGTAACCGTGAGCCCCAGCTTTGGCATCTCCTCGAGAACGAGTATTTTACTCTTCGTATGACTGGCAAGTTCATGGATTTTATCGAACAGTGGTGATTGCGAGAAGTGTGCGATAAGGTCTTTTCCCACCAGTGTTTCCACATATGCACCCTCATTGATCCTTTTCAGAACTGCATCAATGTGGGCAGGGCTTGAGATAGGTGAAAGGATATAGATCTCATCCGATTCCTGTATAATCTTAAGAAAATTGAAATAAACATTGAATATTTCGACATTGGTATCGGTGACAATTTCTGAATTGTACAGGTCACCGACAGAAGAGAAATAGTCATCTGGTATCGACTGAGTGTAATGCTGATCCCAGAATTTTTTATGTTTCTTGATCACTGATTTGAAAAGGATGATATCCTGGATTTTTCTTGTGAAGATCCTCCCTATAGGGGTGAGGTTGTACTGGTAATTGGCTATTGTAATGAAATTGCTTGTTTCAAGTTTTCGTATCTTCGGGATGAGAGCCTGCGAGGAACTTCCTGTTATTTCACGAAGTTGTGCAAGGGTCTTTGTTCCATCAACAAGGGCAATTAAAATCTGGATCTGAAGGCGCGAGCGGAAAAGTGCCTGGATATCCCCCATCATACGAGTGAACTCGTCTACTGCCATTCTGTATCACCCACACTGACCTGCCTGCCGGATGTTGTCATCACAGGAATACCACCGTAATACCTTGTTTCTGACGGCGAATGAGAAATTATCATCAGTGCCATTAATCGATGAGATTAATCTTCATCAATACGATTAATCAATCCTTAAGGTGACATGTAATTGTATATAATACCTATCGAATCAGTTATCCGGCGCTCCCATTCCAGGTTAAAAGATACCGATCAACTGACAATAATCTGGATGGCGCTTGGGTACCTGCCCATAATGGCAAACACGATCGCTCTGCCCACCCATAACCTTCCCCCTATGAATTCTCTCATGTCAGACAACTCCCCAAGAGACTGTAACACCTCAAGTGCCGTAGCATCAGCCAGCATGAAACTGTCTGTGACCGTTGAATCAAAGTAAAAAAGAATGGGGAGTTTGAGGCGGTAGCGGAGAGATTCAGGAAGTCTCTCCCAGAGAACACGGATCGTATTTCTATTAAAAGCATACTCCCTGCCACCACGTGTGATCGATGCAGGATGTAACTCCATGACAAGGTCTGAAAGTCTCCTTCGATCAGCAACGACGCCATCGTTTATTTTCCCCATCTCGAGAGCCATCCATCTCATGAGAACGGATTCATCCGACACGGGTGGACCAAAGGTCATACTCATTTAATACTCTGGTCTTATTGGATAGTAATCTATTCCGATCGGCAGGATTTTTTTTAGGAAACATCAACAGCAATTTACCCGGTTCAACCCATGTGACAAAACAAGGAGAAGTCTACCAGAGACTGATATCTGGTGAACCGCAATGTAGGGACAGCTCGTAAAGAAACAGGGGATAACCAATTATCATGACTATGTCATTGGCAAAGAACCTCCTCATCACCGGCAATCCCGGGATTGGCAAGACCACGATCCTGGTATGGCTGGCAAGAGCCTTGTCAGATCATCGACCTGCCGGCTTTGTCACCCATGAGATCAGGGAGAATGGGATCAGGCAGGGATTCCTTCTTGTCAGCTGTTCAGGGAAGAAACGTATTCTTGCCCATACTGATATCCAAAGCCCGGTTCGGTTGGGAAAGTACGGAATCGACCTGGAAGGATTCGAGTGTTTTCTGGAGGAGATATCCCTGGAGGAAAAAGAGCCGAATCTTGTCATTATCGATGAGATAGGTAAGATGGAATGCTTTTCGCCTCTCTTCAGGGAACTGGTGCTCTCTCTCCTTGCCTCCGAACGCCCCGTTATTGCCACCATAGCGAAGAGAGGTATTCCCTTCATGGAAATGATCAAAATGAGACATGATGTGAAGCTGATTGAAATAACGATGCAAAGCCGGGACTCTATCAGAGATGATCTCCTGAATTCAGCTATTATAATGCTGGATAACCATGCTCGATCAGCACTGGGACAATAGTCGGGTAGTCGGGTATTAGTGAATCCCTCATGATTCACAAAATCTCTTAACATCAGGTCTACCAGAAGGGAAAGGAGGATGAACGGAGGATTGATCAGGGATTGTGAGTAATTCAAGGGAATGGGAATACTTCGAAGGGACGGTCTTTCTGCCAAGAATCCTGTGATATGATGCTGTTTCCAATGATCTGGTGATTTACCAGCGGCCGACTGTTTGAGAAATAATCCGGTTCAGGATTTCCCGGGGTATCGAAAGTTCTCTTCCCGGACGGTTCACTGCAATCCAGTTGTTAAGCGCCATGGCAACGGTAAGAATCTCACGGGGATTGTGGGTGGCCTTTGTGATCCACCTGCAAATATCATCTTTATTCATGATCGTAAGGTCGTACGCATGCTCGATCATCTGCAGATGACTCATTGCCATTTCATGGATGTCCGCGGATTGTGGCATGGTCCTATCCTTACTATTCTGGCTTATACAATTAATCCAGGAGTGCGATCCTGGAATTCGGATTGATTGATCTGGAATTAAGGCGTGTATACATTTTAATAGAAGGGTAAGATGTCACTCGGACCGCTTGCGCAAGGAAAATAAGGTGGCCCTTTCTTTTGCGAAAAGCAACAAATTTCACCTGTTTTTTTCTCCTGGTGCCTACGATACCGTTGAATTATCGGGGTGTGGTGATGATGAGGAACGATCCTGAATCAGGGATTGAAAAAAATAGTAGTGCACCAATGGGCTCGAGGAGATTCGAACTCCTGACCTCCGCCATGTCAAGGCGACGTCATAACCAGCTAGACCACGAGCCCGCTCTTTGAAAGATGCCTCTTAATATAAGTTACATGACTATTAAACTATTCTCTTTTTCTCCAGTAACCGACTGTAAGCCAACCATTCTCCACCATGGACCGGCTGATTTTAATATCTGAAAGAACAATTTTCCGTGAAAATAATAAACATGCCTGCGGTACACTACGGTCTCTTTTTTTCCCGCTTTTAAAGAGAGAGAGAAATGATGTTATTCAGATCAGATTATCCGAGATTTTCGCAAATTTTGCCGTAAATATCCCGACCTTTGCCCGGAACTCGTCCATGATTTCAGGAGATACTTCACCATCCACGTTCAGAACCATGATTGCTTCTTCCCCAGGAGTGATTCTCCCTACCTGCATTCCGGCAATGTTGATATTGGCCTTGCCGAGAATGGTCGATGCCCTGCCGATCACCCCGGGTTTATCAAGGTGACGGGATACAATGACATATCCCTCGGGGATCATGTCCATGGTATATCCTCCGATAGAAACGATCCGGCTCCTTCCCTTGAAAAAAACCGTACCGCTCATCGTCTCTTCCATCATGTCGGTCTTGACTTTAATGGTCACGAGGCTTTTGAATCCACCGGATTCGGGAGTGGTGGTCTCCGCGTAGCTGATTCCCCGCTCCTTTGCGATAAACTCGGCGTTCACGATATTGACAGGGACCTGGAGAATTGGATCGAGAAGCCCTTTGAGCGCCATCCTTGTTACGAACCGTGTATTGGTTCCCAGCTGGGAGAGTTCCCCGCTGTAGGTGAACTCCACCCGCTCCACTCGTCCATCCACCAGCTGCATGAGGAACCGTGCCATCTTCTCAGCGAGGGCGGCAAATGGTTCGATGGTATCAGCGACCTCAGCAGGGACGATTGGTGCGTTGACAATATACTTTGCTGAACCTCCTTTCAGGACGGCACTGCACTGCTTTGCGATCGAGACAGCAACATTGGTCTGGGCTTCGACGGTGCTTGCACCAAGATGAGGGGTCGTGATGACCTGGTCAAGGGTGAGAAGCGCGGAGTTGAGAGGGGGCTCCTCTTCGAAAACATCAAGTGCTGCACCCGCCACTTTACCGGACTTCACAGCGTCATACAGTGCCTTCTCATCGATGATGCCCCCCCGGGCACAATTGATGATCCTGACGCCATCCTTCATCGTGACAATGCTCTTTGCATTGATGATGTGCCGGGTCTCCTTGATGAGGGGGGTATGCACCGTAATGAAATCCGAGGCCTTGAAGAGCTCATCAAGAGACGCAGACTCGACACCCAGCTGGACAGCCCGCTCTTTGCTGATAAACGGATCGTATCCCAGACAGTGCATTCCCATGGCATTGGCCCTCTTTGCTATCTCGCGCCCGATCCTGCCAAGCCCGACTATCCCCAGGGTCTTCTCATTCAGTTCCACCCCCATGAACTTCGAGCGCTTCCACTCCTTCTTCTTCAGGGATGCATTCGCCTGGGGGATATTCCGTGCCAGGGATAACATCATGGCCATCGTGTGTTCGGTTGCAGCAAGGGTATTGCCCTCGGGGGCATTTGCGACAATAATTCCACGCCGGGTCGCAGCATCCATATCGATATTATCGACCCCGGCCCCTGCCCTCCCGATAAACCGGAGCTTTTTTCCTGCTTCGATCACTTTTGCAGTGACCTCAGTGCCGCTGCGGACGAGAAGCGCATCATAATCCCCGATAATTTTGATAAGCTCCTCTTCCGGGAGATCGGTTTTAACATCAACCTGGAACTCCGATCTGAGCAGCTCCAAACCATCTTCGGCCAGCGGATCGCTGACCAGTATCCTGAAGCTCATATGAAAACCCATAGTATATCGTTACCAGAGCTTTTCTAACCTTCTTCTCAATCCATAGTCCTGTCGTACCACCGGCCCGGTGCATCAGGAGATGATAATTTATTAACCAGATGACAGGTGAGATTATAGTGGTGCGTGAATGAAGGAGATGCCGGATATTCTGTGGCTTGAAGAGATACGAAAAGAAGATATCGCTGCAGTAGGGGGAAAAGGAGCCTCGCTTGGAGAGATGTCATCGATGGGCCTCCCGGTACCAGGGGGATTTGTCGTGACGAGCCGGGCGTTCCGCCACTTCCTCATTGAGACTGGGATCGAACAGCCCCTGTTTTCTCATCTTGAGAACCTGAACGTCGACGATAACAATGCTCTTGAACAAGCTTCAAAGAAAGCCCGTGCACTGGTGATGAAAGCAAAGATGCCAGCATCCCTGAAAGACAGGATCCGGGAATCCTACCAGAAGCTGAACGGAGGCGGGATGGTGGTTGCCGTCAGGTCAAGTGCGACGGCCGAGGACCTTCCCGATGCAAGTTTTGCCGGCCAGCAGGAGACCTTCCTGAATATCAAAGGTGAGAAGAACCTCCTTGATGCTGTCCAGAAGTGCTGGGCTTCGCTGTACGGAGCGAGGGCAATTTACTACCGTGCAAAACAGGGTTTTGATGACCGGAGTGTCAACATCGCTGTGGTTGTCCAGCAGATGATCAACTCGGAGAAGGCAGGGGTGATGTTCACTTCCCATCCGGTGACGGGAGAACCTCTGACGATCATCGAGGGATCCTGGGGTCTGGGAGAAGCAGTGGTCTCCGGCTCGGTATCACCTGACAAATATGTCTATGATCAGCGGACCGGGAACGTGATCGACAAGCTCATTGCTCAGAAAAAAACCGAGATCGTCTCCGATGGTGAACATGGCACAAAGACTCTTGAAATCGGAAAAGAACGACAGGAAACACCGGTTCTATCCGACGATGAGGTTGCCCGGCTGGCCACGTTTGGGAAGGTCGCGGAAACCCATTACGGGATTCCGCAGGACATCGAATGGAGCATAGTCGGGGAAACCATCTACATCCTCCAGTCCCGGCCAATCACCACCATCAGGTCAGGTGCAACTTCGGTAAAAACAGAAACAGGCGAGGGAAAGATCCTGGTCAAAGGCCAGGGGGCATCACCGGGTGTGGCGACCGGCCGTGTCGTGGTTATCCGCGACGTCAAAGATACGGGATCGGTCAAGGCAGGAGACATCCTTGTCACGAAAATGACAAACCCTGACATGGTGCCGGCGATGCAGAAGGTTGCAGCGATTGTGACTGATGAAGGGGGGATGACCTGCCATGCCGCAATCGTGAGCAGGGAACTCGGTACCCCGGCGGTTGTCGGGACAAGAAATGCCACCTCGGTCCTTAAACCAGGCCAGCTGATCACGGTTGATGGTGAAAAAGGATTTATTTACGAAGGGGCACTCGAAAAGCCGGCCCAGGCGCAGGCTCCTGCTGCGGCGATCACTGCATCACCCCTTATCACGGCAACCAGCGTGAAGGTGAACGTCTCTATCCCCGGAGCAGCGGCTCGCGCTGCTGCGACAGGTGCTGACGGGGTGGGTCTCCTCCGGATCGAGCACCTCATCCTCGGGCTGAACAAGACGCCGGGATGGTTTATCGCGAATGGCAGGGAAGAGGAATTCATCGATGAGCTGTACAAAGGGATCAAGATCGTACTTGATGCTTTCAACGGAAAACCGGTCTGGGTGCGGACGCTTGATGCCCCGACCGATGAGTTCCGGAATATGGCCGGTGGCGAGAATGAACCTCACGAACACAACCCGATGCTGGGATGGAGAGGTATCCGGCGCGATCTCCAGAGCCCCGACCAGTTCCGTCTCCAGGTCGAGGCGTTCAAGCGGCTCTGGGAGAAGGGATACGACAACCTGGGGGTGATGTTTCCTATGGTATCGCACCCTGAAGAGTTCATCGCTGCCCGGGAGATGATGGCAGAATGGGGAGTGGATGTCAACGCCGCAACCCTTGGGGTGATGATCGAGATCCCGTCATGTGCCATCATGATCGAGGATTTCATCCATGCCGGGATCGATTTCGCCTCGTTTGGAACCAATGATCTCGTCCAGTACACCCTGGCTATTGATCGGAACAACGAGAACGTTGCCTCAATGTACCAGCCGAAGCATCCCGCAGTGCTGGCACTGATCGACCAGGCGATCGAGGTCTGCCGTGACCACGGGGTCGAATGTTCCATCTGCGGCCAGGCAGGTTCTGAGCCCCCCATGGTGACCTGGCTCGTCGAGCATGGGATAACCAGTGTCTCGGCCAACATCGATGCCATTGCAAAGATACGGGAGACCGTCGCACGGACTGAGCAGCGAATCATTCTTGAGAGTGCAAGAAGGTCACATGCGGAGTAAAGGAATCCCTGAAGAAGACCTCTTCTCATTTTTGCAGTCAACAAAGCTACAGGATAAAAACCACCGGTTCATCCTCAGCTCGATGTGTACCATCCCGCATCCGGTGGCAGTCAGGGCGCATGCCCTCTTCATGGAGACCAACCTCGGGGATCCGGGGCTTTTCCCGGGAACCGCTTCGCTCGAACGAACGCTTATCAGCCGTATCGGGACCCTCTTCCACCACCCCGATGCCTGCGGGTATGCCACGACCGGAGGAACAGAATCAAACATCCAGGCACTCAGGATCGCAAGGGCGACCGCAGGGATTGCATCACCCAATGTAGTCATACCTGAATCCGCCCATTTCTCATTTAAGAAGGCCTGTGATATGATCGGGGTTGAGATGCGGTCGGTTCCCCTCACGGGGGATTACCGGGTCGATTGTGAACGGTACCTGGAGTCCGTTGATGCCAATACCTGCTGCATGGTTGGAATTGCAGGAACGACCGAGTATGGCATGGTAGATCCCATCAGGAGCCTTGCAGCCTATGCGCGGAAGGAGGGGATATTCTTCCATGTCGATGCTGCATTCGGGGGTATGGTCCTTCCGTTCCTCAAAAGGGCTCCCGAATTTGATTTCTCGCTCCCCGGGGTGATGTCCATCGCTGTCGATCCTCACAAAATGGGGATGAGCACCATACCAGCCGGCTGCCTCCTTTTAAGGAATGAAAAAGATCTCTGTTCATTATCAGTAGATACCCCCTACCTTACGGTGAAGCAGGAGTTTACGCTCTCCGGCACCCGGCCCGGTGGATCCGTTGCCGGAGCACTCGCGGTGCTTGAGTATCTTGGCTACGAGGGGATGGCAGCAGTGGTCGAAGGGTGCATGAAGAATACAAGACGGCTGATCAACGGGATGGAGAGTTACGGAATCCGGCCGGTTGTCACTCCCGATGTCAACGTTGCCACCTTCAAAGCCCCGGAATTGCCGGTTCCTTCCCCCTGGCAGGTCTCGTACACCCGGAATAACCATCTCAGAATCGTCTGCATGCCCCACGTGCATGCAGGAATCATTGAAGCATTTCTTGAAGCTATTGGTGAGCAGTATGCTTGAAAAACTGATAAAATCGCTTGAAACGTGCCCGGTTGTCAAACGTGGCGAGTACAATTATTTTATCCATCCTATAACGGACGGGGTACCTTCTCTTGATCCTGCCGTGCTCCGCGAAGTGGCAACTGGCATGATCAAGATCATGGATCTGGACCGGGTCGACCGGATCGTTGCTGCCGAGGCGATGGGGATTCCCATCGGGTCTATCATCTCCCACATGACAGATCTCCCTCTGAACATCGTCAGGAAACGCGAATACCAGTTGCGGGGTGAGATCCCGGTTCACCAGGTTACCGGATACTCGAAAGGTCAGCTCTTTTTGAACGGTGTGCGGGAGGGAGACCGGGTCGTTATCGTCGACGATGTAGTCAGCACCGGGGGAACTACCAGGGGGATCCTTGCCGCACTCCACGTGGCAGGAGCAGAGGTTGCTGATATCTGTTTTGCCATCCGGAAGGGATATCCTGATATCGGAAGGCCTTACAAGGTGCTGGTAACCGTCGAGGTATCTGACAGGGTGCGTGTGGTTGAACAACATCTCTGACCTGGTGACATGGCTCCGGGAGAAGAGAGCACGGTCGGTCGCCCTCCAGTTCCCGGCCGGCCTCAAGCGTAAGGCAGCGGGTATAGCAGATGCCCTCTCCCGCCAGGGATTCTCTGTCATCATCAGCGGCGATCCCTGTTACGGTGCCTGTGACCTGTCGCTTGAGCTGCTCGACTATGCCGATATGCTCGTGAACTTCGGCCATACCCCTCTGCTCACTCACCCGAGGGTATTGCACATACCGTTCCGGGTCGACTTCGATCCGGTCATCGTTCGTTCTGCCCTGCCTCTCCTCAAGGGAACAGCGATCGGGATCATCACCACTGCGCAACATACCCACCTGCTCCCGTTCATCGTGGATCTGCTCAGAGAAGAAGGATTTGAACCATTCTACCGGACAGCAGGGGGAAGAACACCGGAGCCCGGCCAGGTACTTGGCTGCTCGTTCGAAGCTGCCCGGATACCCGGGGTATCGGATATCCTGTTTATCGGGACCGGGGTATTTCATCCCCTCGGGGTGCAGCTTGCCACTGGTGCTCACGTGGTAGCCCTTGACCCCTTCACCGGGCATGCCGTTGAGGTGGATGCAGGAAAGTTTCTCAGGAAACGGCATGCCCTCATTGAGAAAGCACGCGATGCGGTCCATATCGGAATTATCATCAGCACAAAGCAGGGCCAGAACCGTTATGACCTGGGAATACGCCTCCTCTCCCTCTCTGATAAGGCATTCCTCGTCTTCATGAAGGAAGTGAGCCCCGACGAGCTCCTGAATCTTGGATTTGAGGCCTACGTGAACACCGCATGCCCCAGACTTGCATATGACGACCAGGTCAGGTTCCCGGTACCGGTACTTACTCCGGCGGAGTATGAAATTCTCTGCGGGACACGCACCTGGGAAGACTATTCCATCGATGAGATGCTCTGTCAATGAAACTGAACCAGCTCGAGAGGCTCCTTGAGAACCTGGAGGGATTTTCCGACCCCTCTGCCCTCCTTGAACAGTACAGGACACCGGCTCCGCTCGCAGCACGGCTCCTGTTCCATGCAGCGATGAGGGGAGATATTGAGGGGAAACGAGTCTGTGATCTTGGATGTGGTTCCGGGATCCTTGCCATTGGGGCAGCACTCCTTGGTGCCCGGGAAGTGGTTGCTCTGGAGATCGATCCTGATGTGCTCGGAATCGCCCGTAGGAATGCAGATCGGGCTGGTGTGGAGATACATTTTCTTGAAGCAGACATAAAAAATCCTGAAATCCATACCCTGGCCGGAGCCTGCGATACCATTGTCATGAACCCCCCGTTCGGTGCCCAGCAGATCCATGCCGATCGGCCGTTTATCGATGCAGCCCTCGCAATAGCACCGGTAACGTACGGGATCTTCAACGCAGGCAGCCGTTCGTTCATCAGAACGTATCTTGCCGGACGGGGAGAGATTGACGAAGTGATTGGCGGCCTGCTTCCGATCAGGCGGACGTTTGCTTTTCATAGAGATGAGATCAGGGAGATTCCGGTGGAGATTTGCCGGATAGTATCGAACCATGAAATATAACCCTTCCCCAGAGTCCGTGATACCACCAGGGTATACCCGGGTTATGTTTACTGGCGCGAAATCAGTCCGTTTTTTAGGGGGATGATCAACCTGATTTGGTACCTTTCAATCAATTTGGGCCTTTTAAAAGGAGACTCAGGGAACCTCAAAAAGAGTGGGGATCATTCCCTAAAAAATCCGATAGTATCATGAGATTCCCAAAAAAAATCGAAAACGGAATTCTGATATGCTTAGGGCAATTGCCACGAGTGATTGGAATTCACAGAGAAATTATAGGGATTCAGGTATAACAGTCATGGAATAGAGATGTACTGAGGTTTCGGTAAGGATATGATTACCTCTAATGAACCAACACAATCCTGTCTTACCCTGGTTGTTCCGGGAACGGATGATAGACTCGGCAGGATATTGTCTCATGCCCATGAAAAAGAGGAGTGCCCATGATGCGAATGCTTGTAACCGGGGGTGCCGGATTCATCGGCAGCAATTTTATCCGTTTCCTCTTAAACGACAGGAACGATACGGAAACTGTCGTCAATCTCGACAAGCTTACCTATGCAGGAAACCTGGAAAACCTGAAAGACATTGCGGGAAACCCGGCATACCGTTTCATCAGGGGTGATATCTGTGATGGGGAACTAGTATCGCGGATTCTCGATGAATTCGATATAGATACGGTGGTGCACTTTGCTGCAGAGAGTCACGTCGATCGTTCCATCAGCGAAGGCTTATCTTTTGTCACCACCAACGTGACGGGGACCTGTTGTCTGCTTGAAGAAGCCCGCAAGGCCGGGATATCCCGGTTTATCCATGTATCAACCGATGAAGTATACGGCAGTATCAGGAAGGGATCATTCTCCGAAACTGATCCCCTGAACCCCTCAAGCCCCTATTCAGCCAGCAAAGCGGGCTCGGATCTCCTTGCCCTCTCCTACTTCACCACCCATCATGTACCGGTCATCGTTACCCGGTGCACGAACAATTTTGGTCCGTTCCAGTATCCTGAAAAGCTGATCCCCTTATTTACCACGAACCTGATCGAAGGAAAAAAAGTCCCGGTATACGGGAGCGGGATGAATGTACGAGATTGGATCTATGTTCTTGATCACTGCCGGGCGATTGCGTGCATTCTGAAAAAGGGTATTCCTGGCGAGATATACAATATTGGCGGGGGAACAGAACTCACGAACCTCGAGATCACACGAAAAATACTCGAACAACTCGGGAAGGATGAAACCTTCATACAATTTGTCGGAGATCGGAAAGGACACGATTTCCGGTATTCACTTTCCTCGGATAAGCTGCATTCACTTGGATGGCAGCCCACATTCACGTTTGATGAAGCACTGGAACATACGATCCACTGGTATAAGGAGCATGAATGGTGGTGGCGGAAATTAAAATGATCTCGCCGCAAAATGGCCACCGGACCATTATTCTTGGCGCCAATGGGATGCTCGGTCATGCCTTCCAGGTCGTTTCTCCCAAAGCGTTGTTTTTTGGGAGGGAGGTTGATATCACCGATGAGGCGGGCATCAGGTCACTCTTCAGGCGATTACAGCCATCCCTTGTAATCAATGCCGCAGCGTATACCGATGTCGACGGATGCGAAGAGCATCCTGATCATGCCTTTTTGGTGAACGGTGAGGGTCCGGGATATATCGCAAGGGCATGTCGTGAAACCGGAGCAGCGCTTGTTCATTTCAGTACCGATTACATCTTTGACGGGGATAAGCAGGGTTACCTCGAATCCGATCCTCCTCACCCCATCAACACGTATGGGCAATCAAAACTCCTTGGTGAGGAGCGTATCAGGGAGACGATTGATGATTACCGCATTGTAAGGACCTCCTGGCTCTTTGGACCTGACGGGAGAAATTTTGTTGATACCATGCTCCGCCTCTCAAAAGAGCAGGAGATCGTTCGGGTGGTTGATGACCAGGTGGGGCGTCCTACCTATACAAGGGATCTTGCAGTAAAGGCGCTCCTCCTCGCACACGAGGCCCCGGGCATCTACCATGTTACCAACGAGGGCACCTGTTCCTGGTTCGAGTTCGCCCGGCACATCATCCCGAATGTTATTCCCTGTACCTCGGATGAGATCCACAGGAAAGCAAAACGGCCCCGTTGTTCAGTACTCCTGAATACCAAAACAGCACCTCTCCGTCACTGGAAAGAAGCACTTGCTGAATACCTTGCCCTAAAAGGAAGAGAACCAAAAGAGAGATGATACCCTCATCGGAACACCTGTATTATCTTCCGGCATTCTTATTTCTCCTCTCCAGGCTGATATTGTGGTCATCGCCTGGAACATTTCGAAAGAGACTAGGGTGGTATATGATACATCGATCACGTTTGCCATTCCACAGGAGACATGACAGGGAACGATTAGATCAGGTTCTTGAACTTCCATCGAACCTCTCTGGTTATTCAAGAGAATTTTCCATCCCTACTTTCTTTTAAAATGAAATACAAATACCCATAAATCCCGGAGGCTGGATAGGTGCACCCGGCAGGATGTCTATGAAGATCATCCAGACCCCAGTAAGAATCGGATCAACAGGCGGAGTCGAGGAGTATGTCCACAATCTCTCGAAAGGCCTTTCCTCCCGCGGGCACCAGGTCACTGTTGTCGGTGCTGCAGCAGGGGAGAGCGCGTTTAAAGATGCAGGGTACCACAGGAAACTGTTGAGATCATGGTTCAAGCTGGCGAACACCAATATCACCCCCGCTCTGCTCTTCACCCTGCTCTCCAGTGATTTTGACCTCATCCATACCCATATCCCAACTCCCTGGACGGCTGAGATCAGTGCCCTTGTATCAAGGATACGAAAGAAACCACTGATTCTCACATACCATAATGACATCAGGGGAGAGGGGATCTATGCTCCGGTTGCGTGGATCTATAACCGGTTCATCCTGCCCCTTGTGCTGAAACAAGCCAGCCGGATAATAATTACCCGCACTCATCACCAATCCCCTTGTCTCAAACCTTTTTCCGCGAAACTGGTATGTATCCCACCGGGTGTTGACAGCACCCTTTTTTTCCCGGGAGAAACCCCCGGAAAAATAGGAGATCTTTTTTTTCTTGGGATTTTTGACGAGTATCATCAGTATAAGGGGTTTGATGTCCTGCTGCAAGCACTCTCTTTGCTTGCACAGCAGGGAAAAGAGGTCAGGCTGATTGCAGGGGGCAGCGGGCCCCTTATAGCGAGATACAGGGAACTGGCTGCGGACCTGTCAATCGATAGAAACGTGACTTTTCCCGGGTTTATCCCGGGAGGAGATCTTCAGTCTTTTTATGCCGGAACCTCGGCATTTGTCCTCCCATCCACCGATCCCTCAAGGGAAGGATTTGGTATCGTTCTTCTTGAAGCCATGGCGTGCGGAAGGCCGGTGATTGCAACGAATATTGCAGGGATGGCTGCCGAGATCGAGGAATGTGGGGCAGGCATTATAGTCAAACGAAATAATCCATCCGAATTGGCAGACGCGATTCGCCTCATCATCGATGAAAAGCCATTGGCAGAACGAATGGGTGATGCCGGGAGGAGACTGATCGAGGAACGGTTTGACTGGAAGATAATTGCAGAGAGGGTTGAAACACTGTATGACGGAGTGCTCTGATAACGAGACATCCACCTGCACGAGACTTGGGCAGGGAACGATACCGTATTCTGGCAATCGAGGGAAGATGAGCGATCACCACCTTGTGTCGGTAGTGGTAGTCAACTACAATGGACGTCATTTTCTCGGGGAGTGTCTTGCAAGCCTCAAAAACCAGACCTATTCTCCGATCGAGATTATCCTTGTCGATAATGCCTCATCTGATGGAAGTGTGGAATTAGTACAAGCCTCATTTCCCGACGTTCATATCGTTCAGAACAGTGAGAACCGGGGTTTTTCCGGTGGGGCAAATTCCGGCATAATGGAATCGAATGGAATGTTTATCCTGACGCTCAACAACGACACCAGAATGGATTCTCATTGCATACGCTCTCTTGTCCATGCCATTGCCAGCGATGCCAGGATTGGGATGGGTGCAATCAAAATGCTCTTCCCGGATGGTACCATTAACTCGACGGGCATCTGCATATCTCGAAGTGGTGCTGCCTGGGATCGGGAGATGTTCAAGCGCGACAGTCATGACAATAGTCCGAAGGGAGAGATCGTTGGGCCCTGTGCCGGTGCGGCGATATACCGGAGATCGATGCTCGATGCGATCGGACTCTTCGATGAAGATTTTTTCCTTTTCATGGAGGACGTAGATCTCGCCCTCCGGGCGCGGCTGGCCGGATGGGAGTGTGCCTATATACCAGAGGCAGTAGTATACCATCACCACGGCGGGACGGCAGGATTCATGTCTGACCTTACGGTATACTATGGAAACCGGAACATTCTTTGGTACCCAATCAAGGATTTCCCGGCATGGTACCTTGTCACATCACTTCCCTGGATACTGGGGAGGACCATCGCAGTAATCCCCTATTATGCTTTGAGAGGGCAGGGGAGGATCATCCTGAAATCCAAGATCGATGGCCTGAAAGGCATACCACGCATGATTAGGAAGAGACGAACCGTGGAAAGGATCATTACCCCCGGTATGATAAAAAAACTAATAAGAACATGGAGTTCAATACAAAGGAGGTCAGATGTGGATCACTGAATACCGGGATCTCATTTCCATACTCACGGTCAGTGATCTCAGGGTGAAGTATCAGAGTTCGGTACTTGGATTCGCATGGTCGCTTGTGAATCCCCTCCTGATGATGCTGGTCCTCTATATTGTCTTCTCCAATGTGTTCCACATGTCGGAGAACCAGTATGCTCTTTATATCCTGATCGGGATCGTGAGCTGGCGGTTCCTCCAGAACGGATCATCCGCGGCTATGTCTTCAATCGTGGGAAAACCGGGCCTCGTCACCAAGGTATATATCCCGCGGCAGATCCTTGTCCTGAGCTCAGTCCTCTCAGGCTTTGTCAGCTCGCTGCTTGAATTCCTGGTACTGCTCTGTCTGCTGGTCGCATTCGGCGTCCCGATCGCTTATACTGTGCTCCTGTTCCCGTTCATCCACCTCTTGTTCCTCTTCCTGTTGTACGGACTCTCTCTTGGCCTTGCCTCACTCTACGTGTACTACCGGGATCTGAACCAGATCTGGGAGGTGCTTCTCCAGGCAGGGTTTTTCCTCTGCCCCATTGTCTATCCCCTCAGTACAATTCCGGAACAGTATCTCCCACTCTACATGCTCAACCCGATCACCGATCTCATCACGATTTATCGGGATATCTTCTTGTATGGTCAGTTACCGTCTCCTGCAACGATCGCCATTGTCGTGATATCCGGAGTCCTCCTTTTCTCTGTCGGAAAACTACTGTTCGACAAACTCGAACGTCGCTTTGCTGAGGCGGTCTGATATGGAAGAGATCAAACAGGGTACGGTCGAAGCGGACGATGCAATCATCGCGGAACACCTTTCCAAGCGCTACAGGATACCCCATGAACGAAAGCAAACGATCTTTGAACATGTATTCAGCATTTTTAAGGGGGGTGCCTATTCATACGAGGAGTTTTGTGCCCTCGACGATGTATCGTTCAGTGTCCGACAGGGAGAGACATACGGGATTATCGGACCGAACGGGAGCGGAAAGAGCACCCTTCTGAAGATCCTGGCAGGGGTTCTGTATGCAGATGGCGGAGTCAAGGTTGTCCAAGGAAGAATTGCTCCCTTCATCGAACTCGGTGTCGGTTTCCAGCCGGACCTCACTGCGAAGGAGAATATTTACCTGTACGGCGCAATAATGGGGCTCAAAAAGCGTGATATCCGGGAGCGGTATGATGAGATCATTGAATTTGCCGAGCTGAAACGTTTTGAGAATATGCGCCTGAAAAATTTTTCATCGGGTATGGTTGTGAGGCTCGCCTTTTCAACTGCGATCCAGACCGATCCCGACATCCTTCTCGTAGACGAGGTTCTTTCCGTTGGGGATGAATCGTTCCAGCAGAAATGTAACCAGAAAATTAGAGAACTGATGGCCAGGGGAAAGACGATCATCTTCGTCTCCCATTCGCTCGAAACCGTTCACAACCTCTGCTCCCGCTGCCTGCTCCTCGACAAAGGGCAGGTTATCCAGATCGGCCCTACTCCCGATGTGGTGCATACCTATTTGAGATTGATCGGAACGGAGGGGGGATCTTCATGATACCACTACTGGGATTTGAAGGTATTCCGGAGCAATTTACTCTCTCTGACAGCAGACTTTGGTGGACGGTTCCTGAACAATCCCTGATGCTGCTTTTACGTAAAAGAACTGGGAAAGCTAGCCACGGATGGATGCAGACAGGACCTGCCTATGGACCCTGATATCCTGGTCATTTTTGAACAGAAATTGCATCTCTTCATTATCGATCCCCTCCTCGGATTTGATACCCCGCAACGGAAGGTATATGACCTTGGTGAAAAGAGCGTCCACATCCTCATCGAAGAGGGGATGTGGGGTCTTGTAGACAGTTTCCGGGAGCGCCGGCGGGTGCAGCGGCTTGCCAAGCGTGTCACCAGGGAGTATGCTGAAATCCCATCCCCTCAGCCCTGGAATGGTGAAGAGATCGCTTTTCCTCAGAGGCCTGACAATCCGGAGGTATCGATCGTTATCCCGGTTTACAACAACCTGACCTTCACCTTCAACTGCCTCAGATCGATTGCTGAGCACACTACTGGCTCTTACGAGATTATCCTTGTCGACGATGCATCATCAGATGATACGCCACGATTCTGCAGTCTGCAAAACGAACTGATTGTCGTCCGGAATGAGACGAACAGGGGGTTCGTTGGGTCCTGTAACAGGGGTGCTGCAATGGCAAGCGGTCAGTATATCCTGTTTCTCAATAATGATACCCAGGTGACGCAGGGCTGGCTTGAACCACTGATACGGACAATGCAGAGAGATCAGGTCGGTGCCGTGGGATCAAAGCTGGTGTATCCGGACGGAAGGCTTCAGGAGGCGGGAGGGATTGTATTCAATGATGCATCGGGATGGAATTATGGGAGGGGTGATGACCCAGATCGACCTGAGTATAATTTTTTAAGAGAGGTTGATTACTGCTCCGGTGCGGCACTGATGGTACGAACCGATCTTTTCCGGCAGATGGGGGGGTTCGATGAACAGTACACTCCCGGATACTACGAAGATACTGATCTCTGTTTCCGTATACGTGAGCGAGGATACCGGATCATGTATCAGCCACGATCAACGGTGATTCATTACGAGGGGATGACCGCAGGGAGGGAAGGAGCTGGAGGAATGAAAGAGTTCCAGCAGGTGAATCGCGAAAAATTTTTCGCCCGTTGGTCTCTTGTGCTTGCCCAGAGCCACGAACCCCCGGATTCCCGTAACCTGTTCCGGGCCAGGATCAGGAGAGATTGTCAGAATATCCTGATTATCGATCATTACCTGCCAACGTTCGACCGAGATTCTGGATCACTCCGGATGTATTATATTCTCGATATACTCTCCCGTCTCGGGTATCATGTTACCTTCGTCGGGGACAATCCTTCACCGCTCGAACCCTACTGCTCACTTGTGCAGGATCTTGGGATTGAAGTGTTGTATACTCCCTATGTGTATTCGATCGAGAAGTACCTGAAAGAACATGGAAAGAATTTCGATGTGGTCCTCCTGAGCAGGGCCCATATTGCATGGAAGTACATCTATCATATCCGGCGTTTCTGCCAGAGTGCAAGGATCCTCTTTGACACAGTCGATCTCCAGTATGTTCGCGAAGCGAGGCGGTACGAGATAGAGGGGGGGAAAAAACTCCTCGCCTCTGTCCGCAAGTTAAAAGAGATGGAGCTTCGCATCGCACGACTGAGCGACACAACACTTGTGGTAAGTCCGGTTGAAAAGGAGATTTTACTCAAAGAGAACCCTTCCCTTCATGTGGAGGTCCTCTCCAATATCCACCATATCTTCCCGGTGACGAAGGGATTTTCCGAACGGAGAGACCTTCTTTTCATCGGGGGTTTTATCCACCCTCCCAATGTTGATGCCGTTATCTGGTTCCTTGATGAAATCTTCCCGCTGGTTCAACGGGAGATTCCTGAAGTGAGGATGTACGTGGTGGGAGATGATCCCCCACCTCCCTTTCGTGCATTTGACAGCGATGCCGTGAAAGTGACGGGATATGTACAAGACGTTACCGGTTTTTTTTCCGATTGCAGGGTATTTGTTGCCCCACTCCGGTACGGAGCCGGGATCAAAGGGAAGATTAACCAGAGCATGAGTTACGGACTTCCTGTTGTCACCACCTCGATTGGAGCAGAGGGAATGGGACTGATAGACGGTGAGAGTGCCCTCATTGCGGACGATCCTGGGGATTTTGCCGATGGGGTGATCAGGCTTTACCGCGATGAAGTACTCTGGAACCGGATATCATCTGCTTCACAGGAGAACGTGAAAAAATTTTTCTCTTATGATACTGCAAGAAAAGCTCTTTTAAAAATTTTGAAATCTACCTCAGAGCGATCTCAAAGGTAACAATAATCCTGCACTGATCGATAAATAAGCAATAAGAGGAAATAAAGGGGAAATTCTCTTAACATTTTTAGGAAAACAATTTCTTAGTAATGTAGGTTTCTATTCTGGGATTGTATTTCATGAGCATAAATAAAGAAAAAATTCATTGTAATGTTTATCTTATACAGAAAGAAATCGTCTTCAATATGAATTGGCATGTTTTCGGTCTCACCGCATTGTCTGCTTTTATTGGAAGTCTGGGTCAGATCGAATTTAAACGTGGATCTGATATATTAGAATTTGGCATATCTTCCGTTTTATTCAATTATCATATTCTTATCGGCCTATTCCTCTACGCAATTTCAACTATTATATATTTGTACGCTCTGCGGACGGGACAACTCTCTCTCATTTATCCTATTATAGCGACTTCGTATATCTGGGTATTAATATTTGCACGATTTATATTCAATGAACCTGTAAATTTAGTAAACCTTGGAGGGGTGCTGTGTATCCTCGCTGGAATTACCCTTATATCCTATCGATAGGTAATACCAAGTAGGATTAATAGTAAAAAAAGAACATGGGATTTTTGTGAATTTTTATAACACACTGAAAAAAAATTTACTTCAACACGATTACCTTCTCCTTCTGATTATTCTTGTTCTAGGATCGTTTGTTTTAAGAATTGCACTACATTCTCAATATCTTGATGATTGGGATTCGATACAATTTGTGCTTGCTTTGAAAGAATATTCGATTCCGGCACATCAACCTCATCCTCCTGGTTATCCAATTTATGTTCTCCTGGGAAAAATTGCGAATACCGTCATTGGGAGTGGGCAGCATTCTTTCATTGTTATTTCTGCAACCTTTGGCTCACTATCGTTAATTCCAACATATTATCTGGGGAAATACCTTTTCAATGAAAAAGTAGGAATACTCGCAGCTTTTATCTTATCTCTTACCCCTGCTGCACTGCTCTTTAGTGAAGTTGTAATGTCGGATATTGTCAGCATGTTTTTTATTGTCTTTACTTTATGCCTACTCTACGTGGGTATTGAAAATGATATCTGTTTGTACATCGGTTCATTTATTCTGGGTATCACTATTGGGGTAAGACAAACAGATTTTTTATTGTTACCCGTATTCTTCTTTATCCTTTACTACAAAAGAAATATTAAAAAAGGTATTCTCTCATCCTTTATTGCAATATTTGCTATTCAGCCCAGGTAAGGAAGAGACTGGAATCGTAAGACTTGAAATCCTTTTTTATTCCGGTGCCCAAGGCAGGGCATTGTAACGCAAGCAGGGATCTCATCTCATAAAGAGACGGAACCATGCTTGAGCTGATCAATGATTAGCGGTATATCAGAAGCTTCCTGGAAAAACAGGAAATTCTGGCATTTCCTCTCAGAATCTCTTTCTATAAAGTGTTTGAGGTCTTTTCACGCACAAATATGACAAATGAGTGAACTGCCCGGTTCATTCGTGAAACCAGGCCTATGGCACCATTATTTTAATACCTGTTCAAAGGAGGTAGGGCAGGGTGTTATCCTTTCGGGATGGATACCCAGGAGATAACAGCAATGGATATCAACAGAACTAGGATCAGGGTTGCGTTGGCAGATCGGACAAGAGAGTTGATCATGGCAAGAAAGGCCCTTTATGCTGCCGCAACGATCCACACCGTCACAACAGTCATGCTCATGGCATGGTTTGCTCTCACGCTGCATGTGGTCCTGTCCTGATATCAATACCAGTCACCGCCCTGTCGGAACCGGAAGGTATTCCGTATGGGCGGTATATCCTCATTTCACGCCGCGTTTACCGTTCAGATCTAACCATTTTGCTATTCATGTAACCAGAAGACTTAGAAATTTTTTATAGATGAACGTTTGAAGGACGGTTAATAGCGTGATGATTCGATTATGGATGCCTCCGAAGTTCCTTTTCTCATTAAAGTATGCACATCTGCCACCCAGGCGAAGGATATTGCATGCCACTTAATAGATCAAGATCTCCCCGTAATTATTGACAAACTTGAGGGGATACCATCACCCTCGATTCAAATAGATAGTCGTACTGGAGAGGCACATATTATTTGTGAAGGTCCGTATTGGCTGGTATTCTCAGATCGAGATGCTCGTGATATCATAGAATCAGAATAAAATAAAAAAAGACTGTGTTGTAGGGTCTATGAATGGGATTGAACCAAAACCTCCTAAATATCCGGGCTAATGAATTGACCAGATACTGGTAGCGATACAGGCCCTCCCCTGTAATCCCAAGTATACCCTTAAGGATTATTCAGAATACTCTGGGAGAGATCTGATCCGTGAGCCAACTGGTAAGCCCTAAGGCAGACAGCGGCTACCATCCATGGATTGTTGCAATAAAATGAGAAAATCGAATCGAATATGGATTGGTCCCTTCAGCAAAAACCGGTACTCCATCGTTCGTACGCATTTTGCAGGGAATTTATCAGGTTCAATCAATTTTTCGAGAGAGAAGACGTCTCATGATGCAGGGAACATTTAACCGGTGGTTACTGATGAGAACAAGAACGCTCCAAAGCTACAAAACGTGAATGGTATTATTTCAAATTTCAGGACATTCCCATAGACTAATAAGGGGAGAGGTATATCGCTCCCTTATCTGGTGCTATCATGATCAGGCCACTCTCCCCAGAAGAGCTACGAAACAGCTATGATTCCACGCTTGTGGAGTGCAAAAGTACCGCAGAATTAAAACCCCTTGAGGGAATAATCGGCCAGGAGAGGGCTTTGAAAGCACTCACGTTCGGTCTGAACATCAAGGAGAGCGGGTTCAACATCTATGTGTCCGGGGTCCATGGCACAGGACGAAAAGTTGCCGTGGAAAAATTCCTCGATGAAATTTCCAGGACCCGGGCCAGGGGGAATGACTGGATTTACGTGAATAATTTCCAGAATCCGTATGAGCCGAACGCCATCAGGCTTCCCCCCGGGATGGGGATCGAATTCCGGAATGACATGGCAGCTTTCATCGCCGAAGCAAAACGGGTAATCCCGAAAAGTTTTGAGAGCGAAGATTACGTAAACCGTCGTAATACGGCACTTCAGTCTCTCGAAGACGAGAAGGCCAAGCTCTTTGCCCAGATCGATGCAAGTGCCCGGGAGAAGAATTTTGTCATCCAGCCCGGCCCCCAGGGTCTCCTGACGATCCCTCTCAAGGATGGGACACCGATGGAACAGGAGACCTTCCTTGCCCTTCCGGAAGAGGAACAGCGTGAGTACCAGAAGAAGAGGGAGGAACTCACGGTAGAGATGCGAAACACCTTCAGGCAGCTTCGTGAGCTCGACCAGAAAGGAATGGAAACGGTTGAGCAGCTCAACCGTGACGTGGCACTCGGTGCCATGGGCCACCGGGTAGCCTCTCTGAAGGATAAATATGCACATGTCGCCGAGGTGAATGCTTTTATCGATGCGGTTCAGGTGGATATGGTCGGGAACCTTCCCCAGTTCATGGAAGAAGTCCATCCACCCCAGCAGCCTTCGCCGATCCCAAATCCGCTCTTAAAAGAGCTTGCGTTCCGGAAATACGAAGTGAACGTCATCGTGGACAACTCGGAGAGCAAGGGAGCCCCGATTGTCTTCGAGCAGAATCCCACCTATTCGAACCTCTTCGGAAAAGTCGAGAGGGAATTCCAGTATGGCGTGGTGACCACGGATTTCACGATGATCCGCTCGGGCTCGATTCACAAGGCCAACGGAGGATTCCTGGTGCTGCCCGTCGAAGATCTCTTCAGGAATCCGTTCGTATGGGACGGACTCAAGTCCGCCCTCAAGACGGGGACGATCGCTATTGAAGAACCAGCGGAGCGGATGGGATACATCACCACGAAAAGCATCAAGCCAGAATCCATTTCCCTTGATCTGAAAGTCGTCCTGATCGGCACCCCGATCATCAACCAGATCCTCTATACGCAAGACCCCGATTTCTCCGAGCTCTTCAAAGTCAAGGCCGATTTTGACTTCGCCATGGAGAGGAATGAGGATAACATACGTAAGTATTCGGCGTTCGTCTGTATGATCTGCGAAAAATATAACCTCAGACACCTTGACCGATCAGCCATGGCCAAGATTATCGAATATGGGTCCCGCCTGGCTGATGACAAAACGAAACTTACCACCCGATTTTCACTTATTTCAGATGTCCTCCGGGAAGCAAGTTATTATGCAACCCTGGAAGAGGAGGGGATGGTCGAAGCAAGGCATATTACAAAGGCAATCGACGAGAGAACCTACCGGTCAAGCCTGATCCAGGAAAAAATCCGGGAATACATCACCCGCGGTGTCTTCCTGATCGATACAGAAGGGGAGAAAGTGGGGCAGGTAAACGGGCTTTCCGTCATTAGTCTTGGTGACATCGAATTCGGAAGGCCATCCAGGGTCACTGCAAGTATTGGTGTGGGGAAAGGGGGGATCATGGATATCGAGCGTGAAGCGAGCATGGGTGGCCCGACCCATACCAAGGGAGTACTGATCCTTTCAGGGTATCTCGCACACAAGTTCGCCCAGGACAAACCGCTGAGTCTCAACGCCCGCCTGGTGTTCGAACAGAGCTATGAGGGAGTTGACGGGGACAGTGCATCCAGCACCGAGTTGTATGCAATCCTCTCGGCCCTTTCTGAAATTCCCCTCAAACAGAATATCGCCGTCACCGGATCGGTGAACCAGAGAGGAGAGGTCCAGGCAATAGGAGGAGTCAACGAGAAACTGGAGGGATTCTTCGAGGTCTGCAAGGCCAAAGGCCTCTCAGGGAACCAGGGTGCCATGATACCCGCAAGCAATGTCCAGAACCTGATGCTGAAAGAGGAGATTGTGGAGGCGGCAAAAGCCGGGAAGTTCAGGATCTACCCGGTAACGACCATTGATGAGGGCATCGAGGTTCTTACCGGGATGAAAGCCGGGGAACGCCTGCCTGACGGGACTTTTGAGCAGGGATCTGTCAACTACCTTGTCGATAAAAGGCTCCGGGAGATGGCAGTGACCTATCGGGAGTACCAGGCACCGGAATCCTGATGAACACCACTTTCTTTTACGATTCTCTCCAGATTCCCAGGTAGACCGGACCTCAAGAGTTCAGTCATTTCTATTTATATACCAGGAAGAGATACGATACTTCATGACAACTGATTCCTGGAAAAAACATAAATCGATCGGTATTCTATCGGTCTTCGTGGTGCTTGCAGCATTGCTCATACTGAGTGGTTGTACGACCCAGCCCGCCGGAACCCCGACTGCCACACCGACTGCAACAACCATGCCGACCACCGCAGTGCCGACCACAACCGTTCCGATCAATATGACCGACTTTGACGTGTACAACGAGACAGCCAACAACACGACGGCGAAGATCCCTCTCGGAAGTGGAGGACTGATGGTAAGGCTTGTTGAGAACCCGAGTACCGGCTATTCATGGAATGCGACAGTAACCTCAGGCCTGACCATTGTCGATGATGCCTATGAGCCGGGTGCCGCGTCCCAGGGAATGGTAGGCGCTCCCGGAACCCACTACTGGATCCTTTCAGGCACCGCCGCAGGGCAACAGAAGTTTTCAGCGATCTACATGCGACCCTGGGAGAATGTGACCGGAAGCGAAGACACGTTTGTCCTGAATGTCCTGGTGGAATAAGGCCACTCTCCTCTCTTTTTATTACATCTTTTGACAACATCAGAATGCCCGCATCGCAGTTTCTTCCATAAGCCGGATATGCCACCCTTGTGTCGATACGTTCCACAATTCCTGGCATCATTGTCCCAGGGTACCCTGCCTTCCGTCAGATTCATTGTTCCTGCGGTGTAAAACGTTCAGATACCAACTCATGAGGAGGGCCAGGCGATCATGGTACCACACCCGCGTCAATATATCCATGGGCATTCTGAAATGGAATCCGAACGGCTGCACTACCAGGCAACAAAACTTGCGGATCTGCTCCATTGGGACACCCGCTACCTGCCGGGGAGCAGAGTGCTTGAAGCAGCATGCGGTGTCGGTGGGCAGACTGTGATCCTGGCAAAGAACAGTCCCGGCGCACAGTTTGTCTCCGTCGATATCTCAGCAGAATCCCTCCGTCTTGCCGAGCGGCGCATCAGGGAAGAACAGATAGAAAATGTGATCTTCCAGCAGGGGGATGTCTATCGTCTCCCTTTTCCTCCTGAGTCCTTTGATCACCTCTTTATCTGTTTCCTCCTCGAGCACCTCCCCGATCCATCCCGTGCCCTGACAGAGATGAAAAATCTGCTCAAGAAAGGAGGGACGATAACCGTGATAGAAGGCGATCATGGATCGGCACTCTTCTACCCTCAAAGCCTGCATGCCCTCCGGGTGATAGAATGCCTTGTCGAACTCCAGCGGCAGATGGGAGGGAACGCGTTGATCGGGAGGGAACTCTGGCATCTCCTGAACGACGCGGGATTTTCGGGGGTAACGGTATCCCCACGGCAGGTATATGCCGATTCCAGCCGGCCGGATTCTATCGAAGGAGTGAGGAATATCTTCATCTCCATGGTAGAGGGAGTCAGGGAACAGGCGCTTGCAGCAGACCTGATTGATGCAGATACCTGGCACAGAGGGATAAGGGATCTCTACCGTACAACAGAGGGAGACGGATCATTTGCCTATACCTTCTTTAAAGCAACCGCGGTGAAATCCAAATGAATCGTGTTCTGCACGGTGTCCCTGATCCCAGATTTACCTGAGCAGCTGCCTGCCATAATCGATCACGGTCTGGAGGGTTTTTAACCGGGCATAATATTTGTCATCTGACTCGACAATAGTCCAGGGAGCTTCCGCTGTGCTCGTCCGTGAAAGCATCTCGTCTACTGCCTCCTCGTATTCGTCCCATTTTGCCCTGTTCCTCCAGTCCTCATCCGTGATCTTCCACTCTTTCAGCGGATCATTCTGACGGTCCTGGAACCGTTTGAGCTGTTCATCTTTGCTCACCTCAAGCCAGAACTTGATGAGACCTCCACCGCTCCCCACATATGCCTGCTCCATCTCATTGATCTCCCGGTAGGCTCGTCTCCACTCGGAAGGTGTAGAGTACCCTTCCACCCGTTCGACCAGGAGACGGCCATACCAGCTCCGGTCAAAGATGGTGATATGCCCGGCTTTCGGGAAGCGCTGGTAGAAGCGCCAGAGGTAATGATGATCGAGCTCAGTCTGGTCCGGGCGGGCGATCGATACCACATCGTACCCACGCGGGTTCATCAACCGGACCAGCCGCATGATGTTACCCCCCTTCCCCGCCGCATCCCAGCCTTCATACACGATGATAAGAGGTATCTTCCGCTTATAGAGCAGGTACTGGATATCCCGGACCTTTTCCTGGCACCTGACGAGGTGCTTCTCATATTCCGGCCTTGAATACTCAACCTGAGGGGCAGACTGTCTTTTCACCGTCGTTTTCGGGGGTTTTATGATACCATTCTTCCCGTTGTTCTTCCCCTCCGGTTTTCCACTGCTTTCGATCCGGTCGAGATGCTTTCTCAGACGTTTGATGATAGTTGAGTATACCTTCAGGCAGGTATAATTGCTGTCTGTCGCTTCTACAACAGTCCAGGGTGCATAGGACTTATCGGTTCCCTCGACAAAAAGTTCAATGACCGGCAGGTAGCTGTCGTAATGATGGTGAAAATCCCAGTCACCTTTGGTGATCATCCAGGAGGTGAGAAGGTTTCCCTCCCGTTCATCGAGCCGCCGCTTCTGCTCTTCCTTGCTGATATGAAGGAAGAACTTGATGATGACAGCGCCATCTTCAGAAAGTTGCCTCTCAAAACTGTTGATGGTGTCAATCGAGAACCGTACTGCTGATTTCCAGTCAATGCCGGATACCTCCTCGGCAAGGGACCTGGAGTACCAGCTCCGTGCAAAGATCGCAATCCTGCCTTTCGCCGGGATCTTGGTAAAGAACCGCCAGAGCAGCGGACGAGCCCGTTCCTCGTCGGTTGGCGAGCCGACTGAATGCAGGGAGAACCCGCGGGGATCGATATGCTGGATCAGCTCGCTGATCACCATCGTGATTCCGGATGCATTCCAGCCTTCAACAACGATGATGATCGGCACCCGGTGTTCCCAGAGGGCTCGCGTAAGGACCCCGATCTCAACCTGGAGGGGTTTTATCTCCTTTTCAAACGTTTTATCATCGATCTTTTTCGACAGGTCACACTTTTCAAACATCGCCTCTCCAGGATATAAGAAGGGGATGTACCGGAGGAGACTTTAAGGTTGGGAATGCGGATTCGGTAGTTACTCCCTGGGAGCCAACGGTTCAGCATTGAAGCGAATTGAACGGGAAGGGCAGATGATCCAGAGGAAAAATAAGGGCCGGTTAACAACTGATATCAGGCCCGATATCCAGTGATCGGGCAAGCTTTGCATACCGGCCGGGATTCTGTTCGAATTTTTTCCTGCAGAAATCAGAGCAGAAATAGTATTCCTGCCCCTGGTAGTGGGTTCTGCATGCCGTTTCATCCTCATCGACGACCATGTAACACACGGGATCTGTTGCCATCGTTCCAACCTCCTGGCAGCTGGTGCATTATACAGGAAGAACTATAAAAAAATGCCGCTGCCCATGTCATGTTTGAGGAGGCGGGGCTGACCGATCCCTCCCCAAAAGGATTTTTCTACCCCTCTTGCGGGATGAAAAAGATCCTTTAAGTTCAATGAAATACAGGAGATTCTCTATGGCACTGAAGGAGAACTTCACCAGCGATGAATGGGAGAACCTGATCGGTCTTCCCTATGCAATATCGATGACCATCATGGTTGCGGCCCCAAACGTAATGGGTATATGGGGTGAGACAAAAGCAGCGATGCAGGAACCTGCAAAGCTGGCAGCCAGCAGCGGTAGTGCACTTGTCGGGCTCCTCCTGGCTGAGATGCAGCCAAGGCTACAGGAACTGATGAAGAAGCAGCAGGCTGCCCTCAAACAGAACCAGGCCGGGTATCGGGCGAATACGATAGAAGCCTGCAGGATGGCCGCAGCTGCGCTGTCTAAGGTTCCTCCCGAAGAGGCACTGGCGTACAAAAACTGGGTTCTTGCGATCGGCCTCAAGGTTGCAGAGGCATCAAAGGAGCACGGGGTTGCCGTCAGCGATCCCGAAAAAGTGGTTATTGCCGAGATCTCATCGGCGCTGGGTATTACTCCACCGTGATAATCATTCCTTTAAATCAGGAAAAATGAGGAGTACCCCAAGAACCTCTGATGTTCCTGAAAGCTATCCCCTTTTTATAGGGAAATGGCTCCGCCATTTTCAGTCGGTATGATTGTGTTCCGAAAGGGAATCATGTGGTTTTATTGAATGAGAGACTTGGTGCCTTTTCATGCCTGCCTCACCAAAGATCCATGGCACGATTGTCAGAGATCATCCAGGCACCGAATGTTCTTTTTGTAGAATAAAAATGAATCCACTATTAAAGAGAGGAATATTTTTCATCTTACCCTCCAAGGTTCACTCATTGGCAATTTGATACTGCCAAGGTGAAATCATGGGTAATGCTATTCAAAAAGGATTTATTCTCGTCGTGCTCCTCACCGCGCTTGCTTTCTTTTGTTCACCAGCGATCGCGGAATCTGCAGGCACCCTCACTGTTACGGGTGATGATCTTGTTGATGAAGGAAAATACGAAGAAGCGATCAGCTATTACGATCAGGCTATCGCCCTCGAACCAAGGATGGCCATGGCCTGGGCTGGTAAGGGGGTAGCGTTGAATGAACTGGGACGATATAGCGAAGCCAAGAGTTCCCTCGAAGAGGCTCTGAAGCTCAGCCCGAACTACGCGAAAGCATGGTATCAGAAAGGGATTGCACTCAATGGTCTCACACAATATGAGGAAGCTATCGTTGCGTTTGATACAGCTCTTTCCGTGTATCCGGAATATGGGTATCTCGCGTATTACGGAAAGGCAAACGCTCTTGCAGGCCTGGGCAGATACACCGATGCAATTCAGTGGTATGAAAAAGCCCTTGGTCTTGAGTCCCGATATGCTGAACCTTGGACAAATAAGGGCAACGCCCATGCCGCATTAGGGGATTATCAGAGTGCTCTCGCTGCGTATGAGAAGGCCCTCTCAATAGAACCGAATTATCTCCCGGCTAAGAATGGACTGAATGCTGCTACTGCCAACCTTTCGGCAGGAATGCCAGGAACCCAAGGGATACCGCAACAAACCGGTACCACTGCGATGGTCACAACTACTGCAATGACCACGACTGTTGTTCAGACAACGATGCACAGCACCACTCACCAAACCCCCCAGGGACTCGCTCTTCCGATATGGCTGGCACTCCCGGGTATGGCGTTTGCGGTATACCTCTTAAAGCGAAGAACCTGAAAGGCTTGCATGAACTGATGGTGGCGCTTATTGAGCCATCTCACCATCTTTTCTAAGTTGAAACACTCTGGCAATTGCCAGATACGATACCCACCAAAATTCCCTTTTCAGAAGAAGTCTATCGAGGGGTCACTTGGATACCCTCCCGTTTCTGATAGTGATTCTCTTTTACCGGGATACCTTGATCCATGGAATCCTGGGACATTTTTCTACACAAAAAACAGTTACCCTCCATTCAGGCACTGATCAAGGGCTCCACTGCTGATCATCTCATTAAAAATGACCTCAGGATCGAAGTCACCAGAGGGGGTATAGGTCCGGGGTTGATAAGAGAGGATCGCCCTCATCCTCCTCCTGACCTGACGGTTTCGCAAACGGACAAGATCCCGCTGTACTGTTACCTCGACGAGACCGGAACGAAAGGAGCGGGAACATGATGGGCAGAGCACCAGGAGATACTTCTGGAGATCGGTGTGGGGGGTCTCCACAGAAAGAGCGGAACCTATGGTGTGAATATCAAGGAGTGCAAGAGGGTATTCCAGACTGCAGTTCTCACACCTGCATCCCGTTGCAATCTTCAGCTCCCTTGCCTTTTCCGGGTATAGCTCGAGGTATCCTTGCAGATCCATGATCAAGTAACTTTCCATGATCCGGGGAGGATAAATTGTTTCCTGCTCCCAAGCTTCCCAATCCCGGGAGACGGACGGGAGCATCATGCACCTCAGGATTCCAGAAATTTAAGAACAATCACCACGATAGCTAATACGGATACGACCGGGGCAGCCATGCACAAGGAAACCCGTTTTTACTCAGGACTGAAGCTTGTCGCCTTGATACTGTGTATTGCGGGTATCGTTATACCATCTGCCACCGCTGCAGAAACAGTCGTGGAAGATATCGCTGATCTCCCGAATACGACCCAGACATCCCCTCCCACTCAGGCCATTCAGGGAGAGAACCTGACAACGGTTACCACCAATGTCAGTGTTCCTGACACCCAGCCCCTGGATTTTTCCGCCCCTCCCCAGATCGTGCTCATGCCGGCAAGAGTCATGGACCTTACCAGCACTATCTTAGGCACTACTATTCCGGGATCCGTCAATGCCACCATAACAAGCATTCAATGGGACTGGGGGGATAACACCACAACCGAACAGCACGAATTCCCTCATTCCCACACCTATCGCAGCCCCGGCAGCTATACCCTCACCATCACGGCATTCCAGTCAGATGGGCTGAATACCACCCGGACAACCGATATTACCATAGATGAACCGGTTGCGATCCCAACCCGGGATCCGTTGCTCGTACCGATTCCGGGTTTCCCCACCAATCAGCCCGGTCCGGCCAATGGACCCGCACTCACTCTGCTTGAGCCGGTGATCGATGGCATGAACGTGACCGTGAACGGGAATCTCGATGCCGGATCACCGGGGGTTACTATCTCATCGGTCAGCATTGACTGGGACGAAGGGAATGTCACGAATGTAACCGATCTCCCCGCAACCTACCGGTATGCTGCAGCGGGTATCTACACGATCACCATTACAGCTGCACAATCGGACGGACAGACGATTTCCAAAGGGATCACCGTTGACATAAAATCGGAAAATCCCGGTCCTCCGGGACTCCCTGCCGTCTCAACTCCTCCACCGAATGTTCAGCCGCTGTATCTGATTATCATCTCGACAGCCGTGATTGCTATTCTGGGATTGGTGATAGGTCAGCGGCTGTTCCAGAAAAGAAGGGAAGATCCACGGGTGGCTGACATCCCGGAGGCAGTCTCCCTGCAGGAGAAGATCTACTACGAGGCAAAAGGGAAGGGAGACCTGACCACCGCCTCGGCAAGCGCCCATATCTGTGCCCAGATGTTCCGCGCCCTGGCAGAGAAGTCTCCCGAAAAACGGGGCCTCTACCTGGATCTGGCAGAGAAGTGGGAGACTATTGCAGCAACCACCGGAAAGACAGGTGTCGCTGAAGCTTATCCGCAAAAATCTGGTGGCGTCGCTGAAAAGATGCCTTCCAGACGGGAACTTGAAGCGATCTGTCAGGGGACCGATGTGACTCCGGAAGTTGTCGAATCAGTCATCCAGGTTGCAATGGAGATCGGCAGAGAGGGGAGAGAGGGGCAGGCAGTCGGGACCTCGTTTGTGGTCGGAGATACCAATGCGGTAATGACCAATTCCCGGCAGTTCGTCCTGAATCCGTTCCAGGGTCATAAAGAGGCAGAACGGCAGATAACCGAGAACGGTATCCGGGGAAACATCAAGGAATTTGCCCAGCTGGACGGGGCATTCATCATCTCGGGAGAGGGGATCGTCGAATCCGCCGGACGATATATTACCGTTGACATGAGCCAGGTGAAAGTCCCGGACGGGCTTGGATCACGCCACTCGTCCATCGCGGGTATTACCCTGGTGACCAGCTCCATCGGGATTGTCGTCTCCCAGAGTGGCGGCCTGATCACCATTTTCAAGAAGGGCAGGATCGTCAAAACGATCGGGTCGTGAATCCTGATAATCAGAGGAGGCCTTTCCTCCATCCAATACTACAAATAGGATAACCTCCTCCACTGTCATTTATCAGAGGAGAGAAACAGTCATGGAAAAAATGTACACCCTTCCAAAACTACCCTACGACTACAGGTCACTTGCACCGTATATTTCTGAAGATCAGCTGACGCTCCATCACACGAAGCATCACCAGGCCTATGTGACCGGGGCAAATGCCATCTTCGAAAAATACGACACGTTCCGCAAAGAGAAGACCGATTTCAATGTCAAGGCGATGGCAAAGGAGCTCTCCTTCCATATCGGGGGAAACAGGCTCCATGCGCTGTTCTGGAAGAACCTGGCACCAGCAGGAAACGGGGGCGGAGGCCTGCCCAAAGGGGACCTGGCAAAAGCGATCGATGCCGAGTTTGGTGGATTTGACCGGTTCAGGAAGGAGTTCTCCACTGCTGCAACGAGTGTTGAGGGATCAGGCTGGGCGGCACTCAGTTACTGCAACGAGAGCGGAAGACCGCTGATCATGCAGATTGAGAAGCACAACCTGAACGTATTCCCCGGGTACCCCCTCCTGATGGTCCTGGATGTATGGGAGCATGCATACTACCTGGACTATCGGAACGACAGGGCAAAGTTCGTCGATGCATTCTGGAACATCGTCAACTGGGACGAGGTTGGAAAGAGACTGGCTGGTGCCGTGAAGAAATAATTCTTTTTTTCGGGAATTTTTTCCGTTGTAATATCTGGTGAAGGTCATCAAATCTTCTGTAACATCGGGGCTGTTTTCAGGGTATCCTTCCCGTGTGAATACATCCCGGGCACTACCAGATGCGTGGAGTTATCATCCGACAGGAAAGAAAGAGATCAGAGGCCTCCGGGCCATTGGAGAGGAGAGATGATCATCGATGCACGGGTACGACCCGCATTTAAAAGCCTGACCCAGGTCCTGGCATCGGAGCCTGGCGCCCGGCCTCCGGTCAAACGAAGTCCGTTGGTAAGCGGGTATGAACGCACCCCGTCCATGACACAGAAATCATGGGAGCTGTTCCTGGATGAGATGGATGCAGCAGGAATTGACAAGGGGATACTCGTTGGCCGGCAGGCTGGGCACCGGACGATCCTGAATGACGATATCGCTGAACTCCGTGACCGGTATCCCGGACGGTTCCCGATCGCCCTTGCGGGCATCAACGGGGCCGATGTCGATGCAGGGGTCAGGGAGATCGAACGGACGCTCGGGGAGATGCAGTTTCAAGGGATCGCGGTCGATCCCGGGTGGTGGGTTCCGGCCCGGTATGTTGACGACCCGAAAAATTATCCTCTCTACCAGAAATGTGAGGAACTCGGCGGAGTGCTCTACCTCACCTGCAGCCTGATGCAGGGGCCGGATATCTCGTTCGCCGAGCCCTACCGTATCCAGCGGGTTGCAAATGCGTTTCCCGATCTCCAGATTGTCGTGGTTCATGCTGCATTCCCTTACACGAGTGAGATGATAGGGGTCATGATCGCGAATGCCCCGCTTGGGAACCTCTGGGTCATCCCGGACTTCTTCCAGTTAATTCCCGGATTTCCCGGTGCCCGGGAATGGGTCGATGCGGCCAACCATTTCCTCGGGGACCGTATCCTCTATGCCTCCTCATACCCGGTCCGACCCCTCGCCCAGAGCCTCGCAGAGTTTCAACGGTTCTCCTACCAGCCGGATGTGCTCGAAAACATTCTGTCCGGAAATGCAGCACGTCTGTTTGGTATACCGTGAGAGGGTGACAGGATGATCCTCATGGACGAGACCATAAAAGCAGAGGTGCTCTCTGTCGGAACCATCGATATCGAGGAGTCCCTGCTGCCTTCCCCCAGGACATCGACGGCAGGGCCGGGGATGGGACTCCAGAATGTATTCTTCTCGTCCGGAGGTCTTCGCGTCAGGCTGGAGGTGAACAGGGCCTCTCCCCTCATGATGATCCGGAAAGACGATCATGTCGTGATCATCCGGGACAATAAGGAGATAGCTGAAGGGATTATCGAGGAGGTGGTCGCACACTGCCCCGGCCAGGTCTATATCACCGTCAGTGAGCGCTGCATCTACAACTGCCAGTTCTGCTCGGTCCCTCTCTCAAAGGGAAAGATCAAGACCAAAGAGGAGATCCTGGCTATCGTCGAGAGAGCAGCACAACATGGTACATTGAAGGTCATCTCCCTGACCTCTGGTATTGCAACATCACCGGATGACGAGATTGATCGCGTGGCAGATATCGTCAGATCGCTTGCCCCCTACAAGGTCCCGATTGGTGTCGCGGTCCACCCTGCAAAAGATTCCTCCAGGAAGCTGAAGGAGGCGGGGGTTACCGAGGTGAAATACAGTGTCGAGACCATGGATCCGGAGATCTTCGACCGTATCTGCAGGGGAAGGAAGGGGCACAATCTCGAATTTATCCTGGAATCATTGCGTGAGGCAGTCGGGGTCTTTGGCAGAAACCATGTCTCTACGAATATCATCATCGGTCTTGGCGAGACAGACGAATGCGTCCGGAAGGGGGTGGAGTATCTCGCAAAGATGGGGGTGATTGCCGTCCTCCGCCCGATCTCCATCTCACCGTTGAGAAAGGAGGCCCTGGCCCATGCGGTCCGGCCGAGCCCCGAACGGCTTCTGGAACTCACCACGATGACACGGGAGATCCTCAGGAAGTACGGGCTTTCCACCAGGGAGTCACAGACCATGTGCCTGGCATGTACCGGCTGTGACCTCACGCCGTGAACACGGCTTCAATGCCGGGCTGTTCTGAATTTTGTCCTGAACGAGCCTCAGGGCCGTGTCATTATATCGGAACCAATTTTTCCGGACCAGAAAGGATCACACTTCTCTTCCTCATATCTTCAGAAATCCGTCCGGCACAAGACTGGTGGCGAGCATTACCATGTTTATCTCCCGGTGCTCCGTCCAGGTCCCGGCCCTGCGATTCTCTTCATCCAGCCAGAACTGCTCGATCTCCTCCGCGAGAGGCATATAGTTCCTGAGCTCCGCAACCTTCCGGTGCAGGGAATCCTTCGGCCCAAACACAGCCGGGTTCCCCTCAATCATTCCGGATAACCCGTCAAGCCCTTTCATCCCGATCGAGAGGCCGAGCTCCCGGAAGGCGAGGCGGTATCCGGCGGGCAGCTGCAGGAACCTGCTCCTCCTCACCATCCGCATTCCCTGGAGGGCTGACTCTTCGACACTCTCCAGCAGATCCGGGTGATCAAATCCAACCTGCACCATCAGTTGTGCAATCCGTGAGGTATCGAACAGGAGGCCCCCGATGCCGAGCGGATCATCGGTTAGCCAGTTTCGACCCCTGCATATATCCGTCATATCAGCAATCTCATCGCGAAGGGCTGGCAGAGGTTCCGGAATCGTATCCGCCATCATCTGCAGCTCGGAATAGGTGACCAGACCGTCGAGAGGATCGTGCATGCCCATGGAAGGGACGAGGGGGTAGGAGAGATCGATGCTCATCTTCCAGACCATCTTCTTCGTCCCGCCAGCAGCGGGGACGTAGGTGAACCGGGCATGGGCAGTCTTTGCCAGATCGACCGCCCACCGGATATACACGGGATCCCTGGTAACCCGGCTCACGCGGTTGAGAGTATGCATCCACTTCGTCAGGTAATGGAAGTACTGTCCGTCCTGGTCCCATTCAAGCCTCTCGTCAAACGGTTCGCCCAGCTTGCGTTCGTTCAATTTCTTTCCAATCCGGAGGCCCCCGATGGTCGGGTGCAGTGTGCCCTCCTTGTCACTAAAACCGCTGATCCAGCCTTTCCGCGGGTCATCAGCACGATGCCGGCCGAGGACATCGTGCACCTGGTTGACAAGGCGTACGGCAAGCTCTTTGTATGCTGCATTATGGGTCCGGTGATACAGTTCAAGGTAGTTGCATACCGCAAACGCATCCGTCCACAGGTATCGTCGAGGAGAAGGAGAAGGAGGATCAAGCCCGGTCATGCGGGCAAACTCCTGCATGATCCCGCAGGCAAGGGAAGTGGGATCTGGTCTGGTCATGATACCGCCTTTTGTATATCGTGAATGGAAAAGATTCAATGTTTTTTACGTATTTGAAGGGCGTGCGCTAGCTACCCTTTGCTCGTTCCTTCCCGGACGATCGGATATCTGATCATTCCGGTATGCAGAATTCCCGATCCCGGCAGACTGATCTGTTCGACAACAGAAAATCCGAAATGCTCGTAAAGGCTGATATTCCTCTCGTTCTGGGTATTCAGGTAACAGGCCATCCCCCTCCCGTCCATCCGGTCAAGCATGGGCCGGATCAGCGTTCCCCCATACCCTCTCCCCTGGAAGCGGGGGTCCACCCCGATAAAGAAGAGGTAGCAGTGGCGGCCGGAAACGTGCTTCTTATGATAGACATCGACCTCTTCAGCAAAGGCTAGAAGCCGTTTCATGGCATCCTTCGAAAGCCCTTTCTGCAGCGCCATCCCCCCTGACCGCATCGCCCTCCAGAACGTCACCTCCGACAGGTCCGAGGGAAGCCAGACGGCAACTCCCTCAAGGGTGGGGGATGTGGCATACACCCGGCCGTAGTTCAGGCCGTAACGGAGGTGGAATGCGAAGATGTGTCTTCCCTGCTCTCTCCTGGTAGTGTCGTCAGGGAGGACATGCGTCAGCTTGGCATCGTTGAAGAACGCATCGACGAGCATTTCGCTTGCCGGTCCGATCTGTTCCTTTGAAAGACGGATAATGGCCTCAGATTGTTCAACCATAGTCCCTTCACGAAAAGAACATAGCGAGCGTTGATATATGATTCCTCCGGCCCATTCTTTTACCATTAAGAGCATTCAACCCTGAGAGAAGCATACTCATGAAGTTCAGCCATGAAGTCATGGAAACATTCCCGGGGATCGGGGTGGCTGAAGGCACTATCCGATCCGCGCAGATTGCCCAGGAGAGTCCGGGGCTCGAAATCCTGAAACGGGAGACCATCCAGGAGATGAAATCACGGTACACCCTGGAACTGGTGAAAAACGAACCGGTATTCAGGGCATACCGGGACTTTTTCTGGAGCGTGGGCGTCGATCCCACGAAGACCCGGCCTGCATCAGAAGCCCTCATCAGGAGGATCCTGTCCGTGGGAAAACTCCCGAGGATCAATACCGCCGTTGATGCCTACAACCTGGCCTCGGTCCGGTCCGGGATACCTATCGCAGCATTCGATGCCGATACTCTTACCGGAGATCTGTTCCTCCGGTTCGCCAGGGATGGCGAACACTTCCTTGGCATCGGCATGGAGAAACCTCTCGTGCTCCACAAGAACCAGGTCATCATGACCGATGCGGAGCAGATTATTGCCATCTACCCGTACCGTGATTCTGACACCACGAAAGTGACACCAGAAACCCGGAATATCTGCATCATCACCTGTGGAGTGCCCGGAATTGAGAGGGAGCATCTGACTGCGGCATACGACCTGTGTGCCGGTTACCTGAAGGAGTACGCGGGAGGGATTCCATCAGGAGCAGCAGTATTTCCTGGTGAGGGTTAGGTCAACTCAACCATGTAACAGCCCTTTTGCAAACGTCCGGGCGTTCTCCAGGTCCTGTTCATCCGGGTGTCCCTTGTTCGACCAGGTGAATCCCAGGAGGCCGGCTGCACCGGGACAACGGAACTCTCCGACTACCCTGCACCCTTTACTAATGAGAAGCTCTTTCATGGGCTTATCGTACTTTTCATCAGGCTTACCAGCCGTGTGGAAGAGGAACACCTCTTTCTCCAGCCGGGGGATTTTCTCGAGGAGCTTATACAGGTCCTTGTGGTATTTGCCGGCGTAGATGCCTGAACCGATACCGATCAGGTCGTATCCCGTGAGATCCTCCGGCTTTGCCTCTTCCACTTTTTTGAGGGTCGCGTTCACGGCTTCGGCCATCGCTTTGGCGACCTTCTCGGTGTTCATCCTGCTGTAGGACTTGTAGATGATGAGGATGTTCATAGGGGTAGATGTTTTGGATAAGGGCATAAAGGTGGTGGGGGGGGTGCGGAGAAGAGAGAGAGGGATGTTTCCTCCTAAAAGAGGGATGGCTGGATTTATACGAAGAAAAGGGCAAGAGCCAGCAAGGCAAGAATGATTATCACAATCGCAGCCACGATAACGATCGAATGAGAACCTTTCTTTTCCTGAACGGGTTCGCCCCTGGTTCCTCCTGGCGAAATCGCTGAGAACTCTTCCTTTATTTTCCGGATGTCCTTTTCAACCTTATCGATCGACATATCGCATCATTCCCACGATAATGAACGATTATGTGAAAGGAACCATAAAGGTATTTCTCCGAAATCCCGGATTCATTATCTCTTGTCACCCTCGCGTGGAGAGATCCGGAGGAGGGATTGCTCCAGCATCAGACCCTCCGATACGTTCCCGTCAGCTGCCCGGTTCCCAGGACGTGTTTCTCCATGGCCTTCCGGAGTGTGGCGGCATCCACCGTCCCGGAAGGATCCACAGAATCATCCAGTGCCCAGACACTCAGAACATAGCGATGGGTACTCCCTGAAGGAGGACAGGGACCGGCATACTCCGCTTCCCGGGCACTGTTTACCCCCTGCAGTTCCCCATCCGGCAATTCACGTCCCGGAGGGATACCTGCAGGAAGCTCTCTCATCTCGCCAGGAATATTGGAGAGAACCCAGTGGGTGTAGGTCCCGATCGGAGCATCGGGATCTTCAAGAATCAGGGCAAAACTCCGGGTGCCTTCCGGGACATTGCTCCACGAGAGAGGGGGTGATAGTCCCTCCCCGTCACAGGTATACCGGACCGGGATGGTTCCGTTTGCAGGGAATGCATCGGAGCTGAGGACCAAAGTACGTGTGCCTGGTTCTGCAGGGGGAGGTGTCGGTGAGGTGCACCCGGCGAGGAGGAGCGAGACGGTGAGGAGGGTGAGGAGGAGGATGAGTTTGATTCGCATGAATTGGGATTGGATGAAGCAAGACAATAAAGGGATCCCAATAGTGTGATAAATGGTACATTGAATTACCGTGGGGATTACTGCCTACCCTTCACTATATGGTCATTTCATTGCCCTATGGTAACTCGCTTCGATGAAGGGGATGAACCGCTCGACTTCTCCAGTATCCTGGATCCTGATAAGCACCCACTTTTTTATCACCCTGCCGTGGGCGGTGAAATACTCTACATCGGTACCTGAAAGGAGGGCTGCCTTTTGTTCTTCATCGAGTTGCGACAGGATGATGCCTCCGTTCACCAGCATCGCAAAGATTGTTCCCCTGGCCGAGTAGGTAGGAGAGCCAAACATCTTTTTCTTGGTTACTTCAGGCCATGGGAGCACAAGCTCCTCAAACTTCTCTCTCACCTGCTGCGATTCGGTTTCAGTATAATATGGCATAAATCTCCTCGTAATATTCGATCAATCATCAAGGTATTGAAGAAAAAAGCTATAAATAGACACAGGATAATGTCCCAGCTGGTGCTAAAAAATGCCGTCATTTAAATGCATTGCCAAGAACTGTCCATTCGAGACCTCGGCTCCCACCGAAGCTGAGCTGATGAAAAAAATCGTCGAGCACGCAAAAACCGTCCATAACATGGACCCCATGCCACCGGACATCCTGGCGAAGGTGAAGGCAGCAATCAAACCGTAACGTAAGAGTCCGGATATCTCATCTCGTTCACATCAGATTCCCACGAGATTTAAAAAAAATCCGCCGGGGGAAGTGTTCACTTCCCCTGCAGCGGTTCCCCGCCTATATGGTCGAGCACCCGGTCCCACATGACCAGGAGACCGGGAATCACCACGTAGGCGAGCAGTCCTGCACCGAGAAACATCCCGGTGATCAACACTTCATTCTCCATGCCGTTCACGCCAGGGCTGGGACGGTGTCCGCCCAGGTCTCAACCCTGGTCCGGATGGCATCGTCCGAGTAGGAGGAGATCCGTACCTGGTCGCGGGCGAAGGTGACATAGTACACCTCGCCGTTGGCGTCGTGACACTTGAGGGTGCACGAATAGTTCTCGGAGTCCGCGTCGCGGACGGCATCACCTCCCATGGCGGTGGCAAGCTCGGCATCGGCCAGGATCTCGGCAATCGCGGCGTTGAAGGCAGCCACGGTCTGGGACCGGGCGGTCATCGTTCCGACGGTGCTTGCTTCGTTGTCCTCAAAGAGGATGTAGGCCGTGTAGGCCTCGCGGGACTTCGCGACCGGGTCCTGGGGGATATCGCCATAGGTATAGGCGGTGCAGTTCCACGGGTTGTTCGTGACCACGCCGTCAACAATCGTTGCAAACGCGGCTACATCGGCGATCGGTGCTGCCAGTTCCCTGACAGCGGTCTTGGTTATGCTGGTCTGGACAAAGTCAGCCATGTTCTTTCATTCCTGCCCCTGGGGTCATCCCAGAGGCAATCATCTATTGGAGGGGATTGATCTTAGCTTTTCAGCCGTTTTTCAATCGGGACGTGCTGCACCTTTATTCGGCGGAACGGGCATGGGAAGGGGTCCGGATTTTTGAACGGCGGAGATGAGTGTTTCTGCCTGAGGTAATTTTCATGGCCGGGGAACCATTAGAATGAGAGCGATCTCATGAGGTAGTGTGAGTGCCGCTCTTATGATAAGAGAGAAATGATAGATCCTTCCTCCATAAATCGAACTATTATTGTTCGTAGAAATGAGCATATGTTCAATTATTTGAACATGCCTCTGGCTTAATCCTTTGAAGTACTGGTATTTCTGTCGCGACACTTCCGTTAAAGTTTTTTATGTTCGGGAGATTGCAAAAACCCTCTCGATCAGTGTCGGTGGGACAAGTACCCCTCTGAGAACCAATTCCGCGTTCCCGTCCCTTCTTGTCCCCTGCCTTCCGGTGAGACTCCCCCGCTGTTCACAGAGAACGATTATACGTCTTGAAATCCGGTGAGGGTCTTTCAGCTATCTCTGGGAGGAATCCTTTTAATAACTGTATTCCCACTATCTGTTCAGTATACATGGCGGAACCGGATATTTATCAGCTCATCCAGGCAAAGAGAGACGAAATTAACCGTCTTGCACAAAAGTACGGTGCTTCCCATATCCGGATTTTTGGATCGGTTGCCCGCCACACTGCTGATGAAAAAAGTGATATCGATTTTCTTGTCGAGCTGGAGCCGGGCAGAACTTTGTTTGATCTTGGCGGGCTTGCCTATGATCTTGAAAAACTTCTGGGCAGGCCGGTCGATGTCTGCACGGTACATCTGCTCCGCGAACAGATCCGTACGCGGGTCGTCTCCGAAGCGGTCCCGTTATGAGAGACGATCGGCTCCGCCTCAAGGATATGGCAGAAGCCATAAGGAAGATTGAGAAATACATTTCAGGAGGAAGACAGATCTTCGAGAAAGACGAGCTTGTCCAGATATGGGTGGTCCATCATCTCCAAATCCTTGGGGAAGCTGCGCGTGGCGTCTCGGAGGAATCGCAACGGAACTATCACCAGATCCCATGGGGCAAGATCATCGGATTCCGTAATATCCTCGTTCATCACTATTTTGCGGTCAATACTGATGAGATCTGGGCGGTTGTCCTGATCGATATCCCTCCCCTTAAACAAGATCTTATGACGATTCTTGCACAATTTCCGGAGAATGAATAAAGCAGTCTCTCGTGAAGGAGGTGTTTTGGATGAGACCGAGCCCTGGACGACAGGTTCAGGTTGACGGGGGTGACGGTGGATTTGTGTACACGGAGGGGGAGGAGAGAAGACTTTCCTGTTTGCCCAGATCGTCGTCACTTCTGCACAACGTATCTTTACACGGGTAAACCGGTAAACCCGAAGATAGGACGATGGATACTATGTTCCTGGGGCACGTGGGGCACATTCAACCCTGTTTCCAGGACTTTTTTTATCTTTTTTTCTGAGAAGATATCTCTGAAAAAGAGGTACAGGTGCCCCATGTGCCCCGGACCTCAGCTGCCAGCGAATCCCAGGAAGGGCTCCTGCACCAATTCCCGCTGATCACAGGCTTCGCGTTCCTCTTCGGTCTTCCACCGTATCCCGGACCAGAACCGTTCGCCCCCGGACTTCACACTCCTGATGTGGTATGATCTCAGGATGGTCGCATATCTCCGTGCTGATATGGGATGCCGGATCCCATCTTCCTCGCACCATTTTTCAAACATCTCCCGGAACGCCGAGCGTGCGATCATTCTCCCGGGCTCAAAGGCACATTCCGTGGCGAGGAAGTAGCTGACCGTATCGCTGACCGTCCGGTAGTTCCCGGTAGCCACGGAGACCTTTCGGGGTTTGACCAGCCGGTTCCCGCTGGCAAAATACCGCTGTAACCCTTCGAGGCACCAGTTCAGGATGCCCGGTCCCTCGGCGATCAGCTTCTTCTCGATCTCGGGATCCCGTTTCTCTTCAGCGATCTGGACGGTGAAGGGGACCATCCAGATCCGCCGCCAGATCCCGTCATCGGTCCCCCGGATCACCGGTTCGTGGTTGGTGGTGAGCCAGATCTTCGCGGTTGGGGTGAACTCGAATTCATTCTCATAGAGCCTCCTGACGGTGATGGCATACTCCCCGGTCAGCTGCTTGATGATGGACTCGGCCAGGCGAGCACCGTCCTCTCCTTCACTGGCGGTCGCCATCCGTGCCCCGGCTATCCGGGCAAGGTCGGACCGGATCCCTTCGCACCGGTGGACCATGAGCGATTCGGCGGCGATATTGACGGCATAGTCGCCAAGGATTGCGGCGAGGACTTCGATGGTCTTTGACTTCCCGTTCTTGCCTTTTCCAAACAGGATGAACAGGAGCTGTTCGGGGTTCGCCTGCAGGAGTGAGTACCCGCACATGGCCTGGAAGCCGCCGATGTACTCTGCATCCTTGTCAAAGATCAGGTCGAGATGGGCTTTCCACTGCGGGCATCCGGCAGAAGGGTCGTAGGCGACGCCACAGCTCCGGGTCAGCAGGTCTTCCCGTCTGTGTTCCCGGAGGGTCAGGGTATCGAGCTCGAGGGTGCCGTTCCGGCAGTTCAGGAGGTATTCCCGGGCATCGAAGGCGTCGAGCCCGACTGCCGCAAGCGGGGTGGCGGATTCGATCATGGCTTTTCGTGTCCGGAGGTTCTCTGAGGTGATCGCCCACCGGGCGAGGGCTTTTGCCTGGTCCGGGGTCGGTGCATCACGGCTTTCATCGTAGATGCTCCGGGCCACCCGGGTTGCCAGGAGATACATCCGGTTCGAACGGTCCTTCTCCCAGAGTGCGCCGTTCCAGAGGTACCAGGAAGCGTTTGTCGCACAGTACCGGATATCGTCACCGAACCGGGCAACGAGCCGTTCTCCATTGCCGGCATCGGTCAGGGCGTAGTCGTGGGGAGGGGGAGAGGGGTTCTCCCGTTCCGCATACGCCGGTTCATGCATCCTCCGGAGTTCCTGCCACCGCTGCCGTCCTCCTCCGCATCCGGCATGGTGGCAGCCGGCATGGACGGCGCCGTTCTCGAACTGGATGACAAACGCCCCGTCCTTGTGGGCAGTGGTGAAGGGGCATTCCTCAAGGGGAAAGAGCCTGCCCCCTTTCCAGGATTTCACAGTGCTGACCCTGATGCCGTGCTCCCGGAGCCATGCGTCGAGGTCGAGGGGAGCCAAGGAATCTTCGTAGATTTTTGTCTTCGGGGATCGTCCTTCGGGCGGTTTTTGCTCTTTTCCCTGGGCAGCGAGCTTTTTCAGGAGCGGTATCGATACGATACCTGTTTCTTCGGGGACAGAGATGATCCGGGACCTCCGGTGGGGCCGATCGGCGGTGGCATCCCCTTTCCGGGAGACGGTGCCGTAGAGCTTCCAGATCCGGGCAGCATTCGAGACGGCGGTGTCGATGGTGCAGGTGCTATCGTTGAAACGCTCTGCAAGGGCAGCGAGGCACCGCTGGACGAGATCCCTGCTGATCTCGTCGTTTGCGAGGTCGATCCGGTAGAGGAGGTGGGCACCGTTCCCGGAGTCTGCCCGGATCGGCTCCGGGAAGCCCTGGTCTTTGAGCCACCCGGCGACGTGTTCTGCTTTTTCCAGGGCTTTTTCGTGTTCCTCGTCGGTTGATGAGACTCCGCCGGGCCGGACCGGGTCGATGTCTACCGGGAACCATCGCCTCCGGATGATGTCGGCATCCGCGGTGGTGGAGTCTTTCCGCGAGAGATGCATCTTCACCCGGTTCGACCGCCGGGCGAGCAGGGCCGGGTTCAGCTCGTTCAGGGTGACGTAGATGCCGTGGACGGTGGACAGGTCCAGGAGCTCGGCTGATGCTGCAAGGAGGCGGGGATCATCGAAATACCCGCTGTGGGTCCCATCCTCGGCGATGGCCCGGATCTCGACCACGCCACCCGGAGCAGCAAGCAACCGGACGGCCTGTTCTCTCTCATCCATGGACCGCCACCTCACGGGGGTCATCCCTGCCGGATTCTTTCCGATACGCTGGTGCATCCCTGACCGCCGGGTCCGTGCTGCTCCCGGGGAGTGCCCTGATCCCCCGGGGGAGGATCTCGTAGCATCTCCACCCGTCGCCCCGCACGAGAATCCAGCACTCCTTCCGGGCTGAGGATCCCGGTGAGAACGACCTCATCCGGGCCAGTTCCTCCCCGAAACGGACCGTGACCTGGTGTGCGGTGTTCAGTCTCATATACGTCCGGCGGACCATCAGCACGAGCAGTTCGCCTTCACGGACAGCGAAGAGATCCGGCGGGGGATTCCTCCTATACCACAGGCTGACATCCCAGCCCTGTTCTTTCAGGAATCGCCGGGCCTCGTGCTCGGCGGCATTCCCCCACCGGTAACGGTCATCGCCACCGGGGGATGACTTCATGTTCCGTCTATCAGGCGACTCCTCCGTGATGCTCCGTAAGCGGTCACTGTCGGTTCGGTGTGCGGGACTGGAGGAGCCGGGTATTCCATCCGGCTCGGCCACCGCCTTTGTCGGTTCTTCTTCCTGGTTCATGGGTTTTCACGTTTTTTCCTATTTTGTCAACAATGTCGGTCGGGAAGCAGCGCCCTGGCTGGTTCGTCTGGTTCTCTGGCTGGCGTATCGGCTCGCGGAATCTGTTTTCCCTGGATCCTTTGGCAGCCCTTTCAGGCTGTTTCAGGTCGGTAAGCCGGCGCACCAGCCATCAACGTTGGCGTGAGAAGAGGGGGATTGGTGTTTTGGATAACGGTGAGGGAAGCATCCGGTTCGATGATCCTTGTTCAGGGTACTGCACCACCGGCGGGTTCCGGATGATCCCGGCCAGCCCTTCCACGACAAGGGTGGTCCGGACGACGAAGATGGTGAGCACTCTTTGTAAAAATGGTGGAGCGCCCATCTTCCGCGCCATTGCGGCCAGTCTCGTCAGGAATTCCCGATTCATTGGTGCAGAAGTAAGATTTGCGTGATTGGATATGAATTTGACGGAACCGGGAGGTTAGGGGAATGGAGAAACATATTCCTGTCCCTGCCCGGTCCTGGAAGATGGATGAAGCAACAAAGACGTGGCTCTATGCCGGTCATTCGCCGGAAGAGCAGGCATCGCTGCCGAGGCAGGTCGAAGATGCAGAGGCGAAAGAAAAGAGTTCGTATTTTATCTCGGTAACATCGGGGTGATACAAGATCGAGTACGGGTTGATCAAGGGATCCGGGAAGGGGGAGGGTGATTCCCGGACCCTCTTTTCAGGTAGGATGGGGTTTCTATCCTTTGTGTCGAAAAGGAGTATTATTCATCTACTTTCACCCCGTATACTATCATATTTAAGCCTAGAATACAAGATTCAGGATAAAATGGACATGATAACGAAAAATGAGAGGGCACTTCTTTACTTGTTATCAAGGACATCACATCTGACCAGGATGAAACTGGTAAAAATGATGTTTCTCATCTCGAAGGAGCAGCGTCTTTATGACTTTGTACCCTATCAGTACGGCCCGTTCTCATTCCAGTTATATCAAGACCTTCGTCATCTCGAGCGTGAGGGGCATCTCACCCAAGTTGATGACGAGGTGAAATATTGTGATCGGATATTTCCCCAACCCGATTCCTTCATTCGGACTGCAATTGATTCTTGTATTGACCGTTTTGGCAGTTGCCATGAAAAGGATCTCATCGACTACGTATACCGGGTACATCCCGAGATGACCATCTTTTCCACCATAAAGCGACTGGAAAAGTATAATCGGGACGAAACTGGTATCGTCACCATAGGATATGAGGGAAGGAATATCGATCGCTTCCTCTCTCTTCTCATCGAAAATAAAGTTGGAAAACTCATCGATGTGAGAAAAAATCCGTTCAGCATGAAATACGGATTTTCGAAGAACCAGCTCTCAGGGGCACTTGAAAAACTGGGAATTTCTTACCTGCATTTTCCTGATTTAGGTATCGACAGTTCCAAGCGACAGAACCTGACGAATGCCGGTTATACCAGCCTCTTTCTTCATTATGCACAGGAGCTTGAAGAGAAACAAGACCATCTTGCCAGAATTATATCGCTATCAAAGATTGAAAAGGTAGCGCTGATGTGTTTTGAGGCTCAGGCATCCGATTGTCACCGGGGTGTCATCGCCCAGCGGTTCAGGGATGAAGGGCTCTGTGTGACAGACCTATGACCTGGGTGAAAAAGAAGATTCTTGTCGCCGTGAAGGCCTATCCGGAGAAGAGCAAGAAACATGGGACCACGGTATGCACTGCCGGGATTACCGATGATGGTGACTGGATCCGGTTGTACCCCATGCCCTACTCGTCATTTCTCGGCACCAATAAGATCCATCGCTATGACTGGATTGAAGTGGAGTGTAAAAAAGTTACCGATGAAAAATTAAACAGGAAGGAAAGTTACAGGGTTCGCGACGGTTCCGTGAGAATCATCGATCAATCGCTTTCCAAAGGAAAAATCCAGGGGAAAGTACCGTGGGCAGAGAGGAATGCGATAATCCTGCCGAAACTTGACCCTTCACTTGAATACCTTGAAGAAAAATATCGTAAAGACAAGACCTCGCTTGGTCTCATCAAACCCGTTGAGGTGATGGATTTTTTCACCCGAGAGGAGCTCCTCCAACCACCGGAACCGAAGGAATTCCAACGATCTCTCGATAACCAGATCATTCCCATCGTCGATACTATCCCCCACATCTTCGCCTATAAATTCACATGTTCCGGATGTCGTGAGGGGAAAACACATGATATCATGTGTGAAGATTGGGAGTTGTTCGAATCCTACCGCTCATGGTGGAAGAACTATCCCGATGTAAAACTCCTGTGGATGAAGCTTCATGAGAAATTCTTCGATTTCATGAAGAAGAACGATTTATACTTCTATATGGGTATGTACTCGCAAATGCCGACCTGGCTCATAATCGGGTTGTATTATCCTCCGAAGGAAACGGTCATTCCTTTAGAAAAACCTGTCACCCTTTATAAGTGGTTAGGACAAGGTTGACCCCTTTTCACTCTTCCTATTTCATCACCGGTTTGTAAGCCGGTGCACCAGCCATCAACGTTGGCGTGAGAAGAGGGGGATTGGTGTTTTGGATATGGGTGAGGGAAGCATCCGGTTCGATGATCCCTGTTCAGGGTACTGCACCACCGGCGGGTTTTTGATGATCCCGGCCAGCCCTTCCACGACAAGGGTGGACCGGACGACGAAGGTGGTGAGCACTCTTTGTAAAAACGGTGGAGCGCCCATCTTCCGCGCCATTGCGGCCAGTCTCGTCAGGAATTCCCGATTCATTGGTGCAGAAGTAAGATTTGTGTGATTGGATATCAATTTGACGGAACCGGGAGGTTAGGGGAATGAGATTTTGGAGCTCAGCCCATTCCAAAGAGCTTGGAATTTTTCGGGGCTGACACCAAGCGGGTGCAGCAACGAGCTTTACCGGAGGGAGGACCGTGGATGAAGGGCTCATGTTATCAGTAATATCGCGATTGTGCAGCCGTTTGCGTTGGTGCAGGCAGGAGGGCGAGGGAGTGGTGGAGCATTAGCGTATAGGGGGATATTGGAGAAGTGATATGAAAATTGTTGAAATGGAGGCTTCAGGGGGGAAAGGACATGTAATTTTGGCGCATGTTCTTTATCGTATAAGTTTCACATCTTTATTTCTCCATTATGGCCGAACCTGAATTATTTGGGATTGGTATTTCCATATTCGCAAGTATAGGAGTAGCAATCGGCACAATCATACTAGCCTTTTTTACTTATAAATCTGTCAAGATATCTGAAAAGCAAATGGAATTATCAAGAAAGATGAGCGAAAAGCCAAGAATACTCGAGAAAATTCATAGCGTTTTAAATAGCCTAGAAACTGAATTAGAGGCTGAACTCGCTGAAATAGATAGAAATAATATAAAATGGACAAGAAATAACGATCGGAATAATTTATACGCCTCTCCTCTTATGTTTCCCTTGTCCCAAAAAAAGCCATTCTACTTAGGTATTAGATATATGTTTATTGGGCCAGAAAAAGGAAATAACGAAATATATTCGAGAGTAATACTGGCTATTGATACGAATTTAAGAGACAGATACCGCCTGTACCTATCAACTTATGGAGAATTAGAAAATCTAGAAAAAAAGATTTTAAACGATAATTTCCGTAAGAGAATTACAAATCTTTTTATGAAATTGCCCGAATATTCGATAAAACAAGATGATTCGGAAAATTCAGATATCTCTGTGACTTACTTTAATGGGACGGGCACCATTAATATTCCAAAACCCGATCTTTACAATATTATTATCGGTATGATGATTTCTTTAATTTTTGACCCGTCTAGACAAGATCACGAGATGTCGGGATTTCTTGGTTATCAGAAAACAATTCAAGATTTGCATCCTCACATTATTAATACATTAAAGGACCAGCCGGTTCGTGAAGCAGATAGAAATATTGGATATATTTTTGGGAATTTAAACGAACTTGAATCAATTGATAAAGACATCTTATCTAACATCGAATCTTTGAAAAAATTCTATCGGGAAGATTATTTATTAACGGAAAATGAATTAAATCCCTTTTCTGGGATTTAAGAAATCCTTTTCTACCGTCTGAAAATATTGCCATTGTGCAACCGTTTGCGCTGGGGCGGGCGGGATGGCGAGGTATGGGTGGGGCGTTAGTGTGTAGGGGGATGTTGGTGAAGGGATATCAAATTGTTGAACGGAGATTTGGGGAGGGGAGTCGAGAGGTTTCTCTATTGCGAGATGAAATAATATCCAAACCTAGACCATTAGAAAATTGTTAATGGGTCAACCACCTATCTCGGCACAGAGAATCTCGGCCTGCTCAAGGATAGTGGCAACCGCTTTCGGCTGCTTATCGGGAGGATACTTGTACTTCGTCAGGATCCGTTTGACCATGACTCGCATCTTTGCCTTGACGTTTTCCTTGACTGTCCAATCGATAGTAATGTTCTTCTTAATCTGGTCAACGAGTTCGTGGGCTATCTTTCGCAGGACCTCATCACCGAGGATCATTACCGCACTATCATTCACTTCCAGTGCTTCATAGAATGCAAGTTCTGCTTCCGACAGTCCGAGATCCTGCCCGCGTTTATCTGCTTCCCGCAGCTCCTTTGCGAGCTTGATAAGTTCCTCGATAACCTCAACGGTCTCGATTGCCCGGTTCTTGTACTTTTGGATTGTCTCGTCAAGCATCTTCTCAAATGAACGGGACTGGACGAGCCTCTTTTTCTGCCGTGTGCGGATCTCATCATTCAGAAGTTTCCGCAATAGCTCCACAGCAACATTCTTTTGTGGAAGACCCCTTACTTCCGCGAGAAATTCCTCCGACAGGATAGAGATATCCGGTTTTTTCAAACCGGCAGCAGAGAAGATATCGATTACCTGGTCAGAAACGATAGCCCCACTCACGATCTGCCGGATGGCGTGCTCCATTTCCCATGTCCTATCGGGTCGCTCTCCGTCACCATCATACTTTACGAGAACAGCACGGACAGCCTGGAAAAAAGCAACATCGTCCCGGATCCTTAAAGCTTCTTCGTGGGGAACAGAGAGGGCAAAGGCTTTTGAGAGTTCAGTGACTGCACTGACGAATCGCTTCTTTCCGTCCTTCTTTCCAAGGATTACACCTTGGGCAATCGGGAGAAGGGCGAGGCGCCTCTGCGGATCTTCCCAGTCCGACCAGTCAAAACCGTGGAAGATGCCGCAGCATATCTCATATTTCTCCAGCATGACGGCGACCGCTTCTTCCTGGATTATTGCAGTTTTCCCGGTTCCTCCGCTCTCGGTATACCTGGCGATGGCTTTTTTCAGTTCATCCCCAAGTCCGATATAATCGACAACAAGACCGCCGGGCTTGTCCTTGAAGACACGATTGACCCGGGCTATAGCCTGCATCAGGGTGTGTCCTTGCATCGGTTTGTCGATATACATTGTGTGGAGCGGCGGGACATCAAATCCCGTCAGCCACATATCGCGGACGATTGCGATTTTTAAGGGATCCTCCTCATTTCTGGTTTTCTGGAATCGTTTTGCGAGCCCTTCCCTGCGGGGTTTATTCCTGATATGCTGCTGCCATGTCTCTTCATCGCTTGCTGAGCCGGTCATGATGACTTTAAGCATCCCCTTGTCATCATCATCAGCATGCCACTCCGGACGGAGCAGGATGAGTGCGTTATAGAGCTCCACACAGATGCGCCTGCTCATGCAGACTATCATAGCTTTGCCGTTAATTGCCTCCTGCCTCTTTTCATAATGGTGAACGATATCCTTTGCAATGAGTGCGATCCGTTTCTCGGTCCCGACCACGGCTTCGAGGGCTGCCCACTTTGACTTGAGATCCTCTTTTCTATCTATCTCTTCACCTTCGGTCACCTCCTCAAATTTCGGATCAATTTTCGGCCGTTCTTTTTCATCGAGGTTGATCTTTGCAAGCCGGCTCTCGTAGTAGATGGGTACGGTGGCTTTATCCTCGACTGCACGCTGGATATCGTAGATGCTGATGTAGTTGCCAAACACATGCCGTGTATTCTTGTCGGTCAACTCGATGGGGGTCCCGGTAAATCCAATGAATGTCGCACCAGGTAGAGCGTCCCTGATATGTCGTGCAAAACCATCGATGAAATCATACTGGCTCCGGTGAGCTTCATCGGTGATCACGATAATGTTCCTGCGGTCACTCAGTGCAGGATATTTCCCACCTTTCTTTTCGGGGAAAAACTTCTGGATTGTGGTGAACACGATTCCACCGGATCCAACGGCAAGCAATTTTTTCAGATGCTCCCGGTCCAGGGCCTGAACCGGTTTCTGTCGTAATATTTCGTGGCAGCGGGAGAAGGTGCCGAAGAGCTGGTCATCGAGATCGTTCCGGTCGGTGATAACCACAACGGTCGGATTCTCCATGCCAGGATGGAGCACGATCTCTCCGGTGAAGAAGACCATTGTCAGGCTTTTTCCCGATCCCTGGGTGTGCCAGACGACGCCACCTCTCCGGTCACCTTTAGGCCGGGATGCGGTGATCGTGCTCCCGATAGCGTTTTTGACTGCGTGGTACTGGTGGTACCCGGCCATCTTCTTCACCATCGATCCGTCGTCATCAATCTCGAAGACGATGTAATTCCGAATCAGGTCCAGAAACCGTTTCTTCTCAAACACCCCTTTGATCATCACGTCGAGACGGAGCATGGTTGGAGGGGCGAGGCGTTCCCCTTCAATGGTCCGCCAGGGCATGAAGCGCTCCCGGATGGAGGTGAAGGTGCCAATCTTCGCATCAAGGCCGTCCGAGATGACAACCATCTCATTATAGGTGAAAAGACCGGATATCTGCTGTTTATAGGTCTGTATCTGGCGGAATGCCGTCTCGATGGTTGCCTTCTCATCGGCCGGATTTTTTAACTCAATGACAACAAGGGGAATCCCATTGACAAATATGATGATGTCCGGGCGGCGGTTGTTATGGTTCTCGATGACGGTGAACTGATTGATTGCTACCCAATCGTTATTCTCTGGATTCTCGTAATCGATCAAACGAACCAGGTCACCTTTGATTGTACCGTCAGGTCGTCGATATTCGACCTCAATCCCATCAACGAGTATCCTGTGGAAGGTATGATTGTTGCCAACTAACGAGGGAGAATTTGGGTGCAGGACTTTACGCAGGGCAGTCTCTCTCGCATCCTGAGGGATATCCGGATTGAGTCGGGCTAACGCTTGTTTCAGCCGGTGTTTGAGGATGACTTCGTGCCATTCTGATCGTTCTGCCGATCTCTCACCCGGTCCGATATCAGGACCGAACAGTGTGGAGAAACCAAGGGCCCGGAGCATTTCGAGGGCATGTTCTTCAAGATCCGATTCGGCGAGGCGGGCAGCTGGCATCCGGTACCTAAGATAGGGATACGGTTTTCCTCAACGATAAGGTTTGGGAAAATTGTTGTAAATATCTGAAGAATATTGGAAAATTTTCAGGTTTTCATCATCACTTTAAGATTCGGATGAGGTCAATTTCATGCAAAAATCCGGCCGAGAATTAAGCTTTTTTAAAAAATTCTCCTTCGGACTAACTACTAATTTAGTAGATTTTAGTAATTATTAGTAGTCGGGAAAAAGGACAAAAGGGTAATGATAAATCCTGAATGCTGTTCTGGCTTTACAGGACCCACAATCAGCGGCTGGTTTTGGTAAGATTTTTCAAATCGGTTTCGAGAACGTTAGATTTTGACCTGAAATATCCAAGAGTTTTATCCGGAGATTCCTTAACGATGGTCCTGAGCGCCGTTGACTCTACACACTGCTGGTGCATATTGACGATCTTCACTGCCCGGGTCTGATGGTTCTCCGAAGAGGAAGTGATATCACCGGGTTGAACCGGCGCACTTACTGGTACCATTTTCAGAAGAGATTCCCCGAGATTCTTGACTTTATAATATCCGTAATCATCCCGGTTCAGAAGGCGGTTCGTGTTCTGTTTGACATCCTTGTGAGCCTTGAGCCACTCATAAAAACCCGGATTCCGTTTTGGGCCGGTATGGACTCCACCCAGGCTGTCAAGACCCTGCCCGAAACCCAGAAGATCCCGAGCCGAAAGGACTTCCTGATCATTGATGGATTTTCCGTAACTGACGTTAATGAAATGCAGGAAGTTATTTTCTTCATAGCCCCGCTTTTTCAGCTCGATCTTCAATGCATTGAGTGCGGTTGCGTGGTTGGAGATTATCGTTCCGTCGAAATCGATATAATACGAATTGATCCCGCGGTCAAGATAGAAATTGACAATCCTTCGTATGAAGAGGGGAGCTGTGGCCGGGATATACCCGATTATGGGCTTTTTGTTCCTGACATTGATGGTTTCAGTACTCTTGTCAAGGTAAGCGATGAAGGCGTCGAAATTATCGGTATCCAGTCCGCGGGCAATCTTCGGTATAGACGGAATGGGAGTAATATCCGAAAACGAATATGCCGTATTGGTAAGGATATCAATCTCACTCTCGGAGGGATATCGGGCGGCTGCATCCTTATTCTTGAACTGAAGGATGCAGAGCGTTGGTTTGAAATCCGACTGGACATTGCTCTTGTGTGCGGTTTTGTTCTTGGTTTTTGATGCTGCCGGATTCTCATTAATAGCTTTCAGGGAGGTCTCATCGAAGGTAAAATACAACTCGTTGAGACTAGCCAGTTCCGATGCAATCTTTGTGTCCTTGAAAAAAGAACCGGTATTCAGTGCCCGGGTCGGGGTTTTCACCGGCTTGTTCGCGACAGAGAATTCCAGCGATCGGAGATCGGTATCATCCGAACTGGAATAACCGGTAACCCGGATCTCTGTGCTCATGTGATCAGCCCAGCAAGGATATCGTCTGTTACCCTGAAAGAAGATTGTTTGAACATTTTATATAAATGGTGGCACTCGCCCGGAGCGAGATCTCCGCGATCCTTCTGCCACATGAGCAGCCCTACTGAACCATGGATACGGATGTGCAGTTTGTCCTTCAGGTTTCTTGCCCGTTCATCAATGATGCAGATATATCGTGAACCAACCCGCTCCTTCTGCAGGCCGAAACAGAGGACACTGATCTCACCATCATGCAACCACGGGTAACGCTTTGACAGCTGGTTGAAACAGGAAGGATCGTTTACTGGTATGACGGTAAATTTTCCGTAGGCTGTGAACTCCCGTAATGTATCCGGGTTCCGTTGGATCTCATCAAAAACCTGTCTGGTTACTGCCAGCTGGTAACCCCGGCTGATACAGGTGTCCAGTGCCTTTGCAAAACGGATCTCGCGAAGAAAGCAGACGACCGACGAGGTATCGAAAATCTTCATTCTATCCTCGTGCCTTATCAAGGAACTTTTCAACCGGGAGACCGGCCAGGAATGCGGCTTTCTCCAGACTGACTTTTCCCTTCTTATAGAGTGAGATTGCAGTCGGAACCCTCTTCCGGATTACCTTTTCAAAAACACCGGACTCTTTGGTATATTCGGGATGAGATACGTAGATGAAAAGGAGAAGTTCATCCTGGGTCAGGTCATTGAGGAATTCCTTGAAATCCTCGATAGCCTCAATCTGCTCGGGGGAGAATACCGGCTTAACCTTCTCAAGTGCCGCGATGCCGTTCTGGGTGATCTTATACTCCTGTCCCTCTTCTCTTACGAGTCCCAGTGACCTAAGATTGGCGATCTCAATCTCTGCAGCCTCGCTATACGGGCCGAGGGTATGCGGAATGAACTCGGACTGCTCGTGTATCTTCTCAATATAATCTGCGATAAGAAACATTTCTTTCTGGAACGCCACCCTTCCTTTTAGAGGATCGTTGTTATTCGCGTGCAGCAGGTGCAATATCGCGAGATCGAGGTCAGTCAGATCCTCGACTATATCCTCAATTAAGAACTCCATCGCAGATTCCTTTCCAATATTATGTATAAGCAGAGATCTTCAATGCTTCTGCGGATAGTTTCTTATGGCGCGTATTAACGGGAAGGCGCGGGGTGGGTGAAAGTGATAAAGGTTGGATTAGAGCATCTCAAATCCTTTTCTGATTATCCCCGCCATAAGTTTTCGCCGTTCCTCAAGGAATTCCTGATATTCCATATTCTCCCACCCATTCGGTAAAGCATGTAATATGATCATTGACTTCCAAATCTCAGGATCAAATCTCTGTTGAATGCTCGGAAGGTATTCATAGGGGGGTGTGTCGCTTATTTCGATATTATCCGGCCATTCGAGGAGGGCAAAATTCGCGATTTGGTTAATTTGTTTCAGATCAGCTACATTTTGCCGGATTAGCCATGCCTTGGGGAATAAATGGTGACGATCAAGCGGACTCTTGAATACTTTACGCGATGGATCAAGCAATTCAGGAACACTCTTCTGGTTTATCGAGAACAGAATCGGAGCATTCAATTTATTCTGGGCTGCAGTATACGCAAACAGTTCCGGGCTTTTCGGAGATGAACTGTTGAGATTATGAGGAAGCGATATTGTCCAATAATCGTTGGTTAAATCACTTTTCATGATCTCTTCGAGGGCCTGGACGAATCCATCTCCATCGTCTTTATTGATTATTCTGTTGAGATCCTGTTCCATGAAGGTTTCATGAGAACTCGTGTAACGTCCCGTGAGACTCGTGGCATAGAACCATCTGCTGATTAGTCTCTGGAGGAGGTGTTCGGGAATTTTGTGCTCAATCCGACCGATGAGATAGAAGGCATAGGCATACATCACCGCGGTCTGTGATGAGATCATGTCCTTGCTTCGGAACCCGGCTCCAATTATGGTTTTTAGGAACTGATCCCAGTATAAGAGATTCAATACATTTTTCTGAGCGGTCTTAATGATAGTGAATTGCTCATCACGTTTCTCATCAAAGAATTCTCCTGTGTCCATATCCTTGCCACGAAGGAGACTGTATACACTTTTCAGCTTTGCCCGTTTGAATCCGGTCACAACCGATACCCTGAGCAGCTGATCAGGATCCGGCTGGACAATATAATTGAATGGGGAGGGAGGATCCGATGATTTTGGTAATTGGCGGGAGCGGGAACAGAATATTTCGAGATCTCTTCTCCCTTCGGGCCAGAAAACTGATAACAGAGTGAGGATAAAATCGGCTTGACCAAGAGGTACAGCGGTGCTGTTGATCCGGACAAAAATATCTGCAACCACTTCCTCATCGACAGTTGAATTGATTTCAAATGCTGTGAACGGGTAATTGTTCAGTTGGTAGAGTTTACCGATATTCGTACTGATGGCCTTTCTTTCCGCAGGATCGAGGTTTTTTTTCTGTGATAGATTGTCAAGGAATTCAGTGATCCCATCATAATTCCCTTTGTCTTCTGTCCAGAGGGTTGTGATATTGGGGATCCATTCCGGATCTTTCTTGATCGCAGCGTCAGATACCTTAAATTCAGCATCCCTCGGGCGGAATCCAATCTCGATGGAGCGATCCTGGTAGTTTTTATCCAGAACCGTCTTTCCTTTCATTACTGCATACAGGGATGTCAGTCGCTGCTGGCCATCAATAATCACACGGGCAGGATATTCACGTTGTTTCTGATCAATCCCAATCATACGGGGATTCTTAGCGATTCCACTCTCCCAGAACAAAAAATTCCCAACGGGAAAACCGCGATACATTGAATCAAAGAGTGTACGCACTTTTGCGTTAGACCAGATAAATGGCCGCTGAATATCGGGAAGTCCGATATCCCCCATGTCAATATTATCCAGAAGACCGGTCAGATTGTAGTCGACTTTTTTAAAACAGGTTTTGAGTTCGGCCATGTCAGGATCTCCTCTCGCCAAATAATACCGGGGTCACACCAAGATATGAGGACAGTATGTTTGACGACAATTGAAGTGATTTGGCTATCTCTCGTTTCTGCGGGATCATAGAAAATGGCACATCCCCAAGCTTTTTCGTATGTTCCACTCCCCAATTTTTCGCAATGAAATCAATCGTATTGTGGAATAATTTCATTGTAAGGTCTTCGATTGGAATCAATTTTTGACTCAGATAGTATTCCCTCAACTGGTCTCCCATGAGCGATTTCTCAAGTTTATACCCATGGTTCGAGCAAATCAATGGTTGTATCTGGCCCTCCTTGTACTCAATAAAATGCTGGTCGGTACTTGTCCCAGTGAAGTCCTCCTGGCAGAGATTCAAGAAAACAAATCTTGATTTCTTCCAGATCTCCCCTGCTCTGGCAGCCTGGAAAAATGTCTGATTGTCATGCATTTCAGGTGCGACATAGAATGTGCAGGGATACAACTCAGACCAGGCTTTTAAGAGAAAATGCTGATGATAATTTCCTTTTTGACGGAGTGCAAACCGATAGAATGGTGCAGGATATGGCGGTGGATCGCGGTTTCTGCGACGGGCATTTGAGCGAACAATATACCTGCTCTTCTTGAATTGATAAATGAAACACGCCGCTCTTGTTGGCAGACACGCATCAAAACCCACTCCGGCTTCCTCATGAAGGCTAGGTAATATGGGTGTTGCTATCATCTCATCCTTGAATATAGTCTGCTGTTCATGAAGGAAATTGTACGCAAAGGTAAATTCTGAAATTGTGAGTTCTGGTTTTCTGGTCATTTTTTCACCCATTCATTTCAATTTTGTCAACCGAGATCTCCCCGCTCATCAGTTTCGGCAGCAGTACATTTCGGATCTTCGCGAGCTTGCGGGATTGTTGAATATTGTTGAAAATCATTGAGAAAACCGGTTTAATTACGCCATTAAAACTCTGAATTATACTTTCATCAGGCATGACGACCGAGTGTTCCAACACCGTATCTCTTGGTATTGCCAATACGGTTGTGCCAGTAGCAAAACCAATAGCCCTCTCACGGAACTCCGGATTTAATAATGAGAAATGGACAAAATAATTCAAATTTTCAAATTCTTTTTTAAAGCGTATGGCGTAAACATGATGAGTGAAAATACAGTGAGCAAATTTATCAAATGGTGGTACAATTGCCGGACTTCCAAGGACTACTCGTTTCTGCGTAATATCGGTATTTGCTATTACAATATCTCCTGGCTTGACAACGTGACGATCCCGATATTCCCCAGTGTAGAATTTAAGATTATCAATCGAAAAATTCCCTTCACCAGTGAAGCAACCCAAATTTATCATTGATGTGCCTTCATCCGAAAGGAATTCCCCTTTGTATGATACACCTTTGTCAAGTGTGCATATATCACCGAGATTAAGGATTTTCCACCCCCTCGGAACCTCCTGCCCATCAACCTCCTCAAACCCGCTCGGAAACAGAGCCGCCGTTGCTGCATCCATCCCAGCCGGCTGCTTGCCCTCGGCCTTCGCCCTAATTGGATCGAAATCCACGAACCAGGATTTGAAGATTGCCCGTGCCATTGTCTCAAGCGTTTCGTTCATCTGGCGGTTGAGCTCGATCTTGTCATCAAGGGAGCCGAGGATGTGGGCGATACGGTGTTGGATGGGGAGGGGGGGATAACTAATTGGAATGTTACTTAAAATTTCTGTATTAATTGAAGGCATCGTTGCGCCGACTGCAATTTTTCGGATATATTCTTTGAACGATGGGAGACCTATCAGATAGGATAAAAAAACTGGATCTAACTTCTCCGGATCAGGTCTTATACGCAAACAACGGCCTGAAAAAAGCCAACCCTCTTCAGCCTCACGTACTAAGGCCCTTCTATCTACAGATCCGACACGACTGAATATTATGTCGCCTTTTTTAATTATGTATCGTGACAGACGTTTTCGATCGTTATCGGAGACTCGGGGTATATTTTCATGGAGAATTTGATTTTCACCAAGATGTTCGACGGTAAGAATGGGAGTACCTATTGATACATAATCGGAATTGTGAAGTTGACTTCCAAATGGCCCAGTTTGGATTCCGACCTTTTTGACACAGAGATTATCCAGGCTATCTAAACAATAATATTCTGGGAAAGATCCATATGGCGTTTTAATCATTGTAATAGCTTATGTTAATGCGAGCTCGAATGGCCTTTCTAATTCTCCATCGTGATACCAATGCCCCGTAACTGAAAAGGGGGTGTCTAAACCAATAATCAACAAAAGCCCAAATCTATATTTATAGGTCCCATTTAAATCTGTCAATCCGTGCAACTTTCGTTGGGCATCATCAATTGGTTTATCAATTTTTTTGGCTTCAACACAGAGTAAGTTGTCATCAGAGATATTTGACATTCTTCTGTGAATTATGATATCTGGCCTTATTTCTTTACCATTTAGCTCCTTTTTCTCTGTCACAATCTTATTATATTCACAATCCACTTGCCAGTCTGGAAAATATTTCTGTAAATAACTGGCGATGCGATGGGTCATGGCTTGTTCATGTGCTGCAATTTCCAGAAGTTGAATGTCGTTTCTTAAAAATTCATTTAGAGCTGGTTTGACTTTATTTTCGACTTCTTGAAATGTGTAAGATGCTGCTATCCTCGTCATAAGCGATATCCTAATCTGCTCAGATTCGATCCGATCTCTCTCTCCATTCGGTTCGATTCCCTGAACTGCTCCCTTAACCTCGCTGTCAGCCGCCCCATCTTCTCCTCGAATGGCTCCCCATCATCCTCTACATCCTCGGCACCCACATATCGTCCTGGCGTTAGAACATACCCGTTCTTCCGGATCTCTTCTAGAGACGCAGTCTTGCAGAACCCTGGCACGTCCTCATACGTTCCAGCCCCTCCTGCTCCTCGCCATGCATGATACGTTGAGGTAATCTTTTGGATGTCTTCATCCGTAAGATCGCGATGTACCCGGTCGATCAGCATCCCCATATTCCGGGCATCAATAAAGAGGGTCTGACCCTGCCGGTCCCTGAACCGGTGGTTCTTCTTGTCGCGGGTGACAAACCAGAGGCACGCGGGGATTTGCGTCGAATAGAAGAGCTGCCCGGGGAGAGCAATCATGCAGTCCACAAGATCAGCTTCGATGATTTTTTTCCGAATCTCTCCCTCTCCGGATTGATTAGAAGACATTGAACCGTTTGCCAACACAAAGCCAGCAATCCCGGTCGGTGCAAGGTGGTGAATGAAGTGCTGGACCCATGCAAAATTCGCATTACCTGCAGGAGGGATACCATATTTCCACCGGACATCCTCCTTGAGCCGCTCACCACCCCAGTCTTTCATGTTGAATGGGGGATTGGCAAGGATGAAGTCCGCCTTCAGATCCGGATGCAGGTCGCGGTGAAAGCTGTCCGCATGTTCGGGACCGAGGTTGCCCTCAATTCCTCTGATAGCGAGGTTCATGCTGGCGAGCTTCCAGGTGGTGGGATTGGATTCCTGACCGTAGATGCTGATGTCCCCGATCTTCCCCCCATGGGCCTCGACAAATTTTTCACTCTGGACAAACATGCCGCCCGAACCACAACAGGGGTCAAAGATACGACCTTTGTAAGGTTCGATCATTTCGACCAAAACTTTTACGACGCAACGAGGGGTATAGAACTGTCCACCTTTCTTTCCTTCGGCACTCGCAAACTGCGAAAGGAAATATTCATAGACACGTCCGAGAATGTCTTTCGAGCGATTCTCCCGGTCTCCGAGCCCGATTGTCCCGATAAGATCGATAAGTTCTCCGAGGCGGGTCTTGTCTAACGCTGGTCTGGCGTAATCCTTCGGAAGTACACCTTTGAGCGAGGGATTGTCCCGCTCGATTGCCACCATCGCATCATCGATTGTCTTTCCGATGGTGGGCTGCTTTGCGTTTGCCTGGAGGGTGGTCCAACGGGCTTCAGTGGGGACCCAGAAGACATTGACCGACTTATACTCGTCGCGGTCCTCTAATGTCCGGTACCGTGCTTCCGGCTCGGCAACATACCATTCGCTTTTCGGATCGGAGAACTCTGTTTCCAGTGTCGTACGACGTTCTTCAAAGGCATCCGATATGTATTTCAGAAAGATCAGGCCGAGGACAACATGCTTGTATTCTGCTGCATCCATGTGTCCCCGGAGCTTGTCAGCCGCTGCCCAGAGCGTCGCCTCAAATCCGAGGTTCGCCCCATTGGTGGCTATCTGTTTGGTACTACTCTTCCGGGCCATGGAGTATTCCTGTAACAGGATTCTATTCGCCGTTGCCCACGTTAAGGATTTTGTCAGGTCTGAAGTCAACCGCGTAGCCCAACAACCTCACCGATGCCATCCCCCTGCATCATCCGCGACATGATACCTTCCCCCCAAACACAGGTTGTTTTAAGAACTGCAGCTCAAATTTTGTTCATTTCCGGAGATACCAACACCATGATAACCCAAATCCATATCCTTACCACCTACATGTGCACGATGTCGTGCGAACACTGTTTCGTCTGCAGCAGCCCGTATGCGGAAGGGACGTTCACGCCAAGCCAGATCAGCGCACTCCTCGATCAGACGGATGACCTGGGAACCGTGAAAAGGATCTACTTCGAGGGCGGTGAACCATTCCTCTTCTATCCCGTCATGCTGAACGGCATCCGCCAGGCAAGGAGCCGGGGATACTCGGTCGGTATCGTGACCAACGGGTACTTTGCCACCTCCGAAGAGAACGCCCGGTGTTTCCTGGAACCCTTCCCCGGGCTCGGGCTTGCGGATCTGAGTATCAGCGACGATGTGTTCCATTACGAGAACCGGGAAGAGAACGCGGCCCGGCGTGCATTCCGGGCGGCACAGGAGATGGGGCTGCCGGCTGCCATCCTCGGTCTGGACGCCGGGGCATCAGGGCCGGAGATGAGGGGATCCCGCCGGGAGGAGAAGAGAGGGGTCATCACCGGCGGGGGCATCATGTTCCGGGGGCGGGCTGCAGCGAAACTGAGCCCGTATGCCGATGCCAGCGACTGGCAGACATTCACGACCTGTCCCTACGAGGACCTGCAGGAACCGTCACGGCTGCACGTGGATGCCTTCGGCAACCTCCAGGTATGCCAGGGGATATGTATCGGAAATATCTGGGAACATCCGCTCGAAGAACTGGTCCGGGACTATGCACCATCCCGCCATCCGATCTGCGGGCCGCTTCTTTCCGGGGGGCCGGCACAGCTGGCCTGGGACCTGGGGTATACCCTGCCACCGACCGTCGCAGATGCCTGCCACCTCTGCTACCTTGCCCGGAAGTCCTGCCGCGAAAAGTTCCCGGGGATCCTTGAGCCGGCACAGGTGTATTGCGATGAGTGAAACGTGAGGGCGTTCCGGTGGCTGGCGATTATGTTAATTAACACACTGTTGACGGTGATTATGATCAAAAATTAACCATTCATGAGTACGCTAAAAATCCTCTTTCCTGGTAGAGATCTCCTTTGCGAGTTTCGTGATTCCTTTCCAACGCTTTCGTTCGGACCGCACAAGCCCTATGGTGGCTTTCTCTTGCTCGAATACCAGTTCCCGGACGAGCCGGTGATAATTTTCCAACCTGGGTGAAGAAAGTGTTCCACTCTTCACTGCTTCCTGCACAGCGCAGCCTGGCTCCTGCTCGTGCCGGCAATCCGAGAACCGGCATCCATTGGCAAGTGTTAGAATATCCGGAAATGTTTCGCCGATGCCGGCTGATGCCGTGCCAATACCAACCTCCCGAAGCCCGGGATTATCGATTATGAGTGCCCCGCTCTTCATAATGAAGAGCTGCCGTACAGTCGTTGTATGCCGGCCTTTCCCGTCATAGTCCCGGATAACGGAGGTTTCCTGAATGAGCCGGTCCAGCAACCGGTTGATCAGCGTAGACTTGCCGACACCGGATGAACCGATGACTACGATTGTTGTGCCGGGGGTAAGGAATGGTTCGAGCCGGGTGATCCCATCACCACTGATGGCACTAATGGGGATAACCGGAATACCGGATGCAACCGGGATAATATCAACAGTCAGCAGTGCAGGGTCGTCCGTAAGATCGGATTTATTGATCACGATCACTGGTTGTGCACCTGACGCATGGGCGATCGCAAGGTATCGTTCGATCCTCCGTGCGTTGAGGTCATGACCGGCTGCAGTGACAATAAACACGATATCGATGTTCGCCGCAATGACCTGGTCTGTGCCTTCTTTCCCTGAAGTTCCCCGCGTGAATACCGATGTTCGCGGTAAGATATCAACGATAGTCGCGGAGCCGGTTTCCGGCTGGTGAAGCAGCACGACAAAATCGCCCACTGCGGGAAAGCGGCCGAGCTTTCTCAGGGCTCCGGAGATCCCGGACGTAACCGATCCCCCATCGATAAAAACATCCCAGACCGTTTTTTGCCGGCATGCCACGCGACCAGGTACATAGGGTCCGGTATATTTTGAAAATGCCTGCGTATGTTCTTCTGTCCAGCCAAGCTGTCTCAGGGTATAGGGATGCGCCTCTCCGCATCGGGAATCAGATGGGTTCATATTAAAAAACCTGAACGTAGTGTGGAATAGGTGGCACGCAAGGTGCCAAGTGGTTTGCGGTCATGGTTGGTAATCTCCCTGTCAGAACCAAGGAAGATATTGTATTAAAAAAAAGGGAGGTGTGGGGTTTTAGACAAACTCAACCGTTGCGGTGGCAGTTTCCCCGTTCACCGTGGCTTCATTGACGAACGGAGTGGTATTCGACAGCGTTTTCTTCAGGGCGGTCTGGAACTTGCAATAGATCATGAGCGCTTCGTCGGCAGCCATCGGTTCATCGAGAGCGATCTCGAGGCTGACGGTGTTGGCATCGTTGTCAACGGTTGCCGATACAATCTGGTCCGTTCCGGAAAGCTCAGTTGCATAGCCGCCCGCATCGACCCTGATGATGTCCACGCCACCACGGGGCTTGGCCGGGTGGATGTTGAACTGGGGCCCGAAGGTATCGGTGACCGTAAAGATGGAAGCGGTCGTGTTATTCACGGTGATAACTCCATAGAGCTGGCCGGGATTGGTGCTCGCAACCTTGCCGTTCTTCTTCATGACATAGGACACATCAAAGAATCCGTCCCCATCAGCATCGGGAAGCAGGTCGCCGAGGACTGCGGGTAAAAGAATGTCATCGGATGTATCGTTCGTCCCGTTCGTATCAATGGGGGTAAAATCCATGTCAGTATAGCGGAAATCCTTCTGGATCTCTGCTGCCGATATTCCGATTATTGCGGCAGAGATGACCAGGAGGATACACAGTAGTTTTCTCATATTGGTATCTCCTTGTATTGCTTATCCCCCGTTAAGGGGGAATAATAAAGGCAGGATCCGAAGTGGTTATAATTTTTTTGAACCTTCCCGTTCGTCCGTTTTGATTGAACGATCAGAGGATACAAGGAATCAGTTCGTACAGAGAACTGCCAATGAAGAACGATGAACTTTGGGAGAACCAAGGTCCGCATCTGAGTCGAGCATTATATTTATACCCCTTTACTTACAATCTTGTAAATGCTTACAGAGTGTTTCATTCTCAAAGGACGAGAGATGATTGTGGAAGGTATGCAGACGAAAAAAAATGATTCGCAGCAATTATCCACTATCGAGAGGCGTAACGGAAAAAGGGCCCCTGGTTCGGGAATGAGAAGCGGGAGAGGAGAAATTGACAAGCGAGGGTGCGACAAAAAGGATTCCCGTAACCCCTGAAGTCTGGGAATCACTGTCAAAATTGAAGCGTCCGGGCCAGACCTATGACAGTCTGCTCGAGGAAATGATCGCCTTGAAAGAGGAGCATGATTTCCTGAAGCACCTGAAAGAGATCGAAACGAGCGGTGACTTCATCAGCCTGGACGAGGCTGCACGGGAACTGGGAATCAAAGAACAGTAGAACAGACCGGATAAGGGAAATTTTTCTGCTGCACTAAGCCAGGGTTCGTGATGTCTCTTGGATGTACAGATTGCACGAGGAGTGATCAAGACTCTTAAAAAGTATCCTCCTCATGTCAGGGAGCAGCTATTCAACCGCATACGGGGATTGAAGGATCCGCATGCCCTCTCCGATGTGGAGTGCCTGTTTCCAGCGAGCCGGATCTATAGGATGCACATCGGGCGGAGTTACACCATCATTTTTACGATCGTCAAGGAAGAAGACACGGTCCTCGTGCTCGATCTGATGACGATAGAACAGGCACACAAGAGGTATCGCCGTTACCACTGAGCCCATAGCCTCTCGTGATCATGTACGTTACAAAAACACCCATTTGTGTATCATAGTTCTCATATTTTGATACACAAACTCCCGGGAACCCTGTTTGTGTACTCGTTATGATACACAAATGATCCTGAAAGAATATCTCAGGACAAGAAGAAACAACCACGCCGGGTCACGAACCCGGAACGCACTGAATTACCGTGGTACAGAGCATCCGCTCCTTACAACAACAATACAAGAAAAACGATCTGATTTTCGATGCTAAGAAGGGTAATAGCAGCGTGGTATGGTTCCCAAGGACTCGCGTACCTCAGTACCGCATACTACGTGAGTCGGCTTAACTGCTGGGTTCGGAATGGGTCCAGGTGTGTCCCGACTGCTATGGCCGCTATTACCCAAAGCCAAGGTCCGGATTTGAACCGGAGTGTAGTTGATCTGCAGTCAACCGCGTAGCCGCTCCGCCACCTTGGCAAGGCTGTGTAAGTATCCCGTGATACCCTACTAGGTAGGGTTAGCACAGGCTAAAAGGTTTGCACTCAGAATTTCGTCTGGGTTTGACTGGTGGAGCACTGGGGTATTTGGACGTTAGTACTCGCGGACTGAACACGTCGTTGCCTTCGTGCGTACATCCCGAGCCTATCAAACCGGTCTTTTACCGGTGTCCTATAACGGAGTCTCTTTTTAGGCCGGGTTTCAAGCTTAGATGCTTTCAGCTTTTATCCCTTGGCGCGTGGCTGCTCGGCACTGCCCTGTCGGACAACCGATCGACTAGAGGCGCCGAATGAAAGTTCCTCTCGTACTATTTCATTCTTACCCTCAGACTCCTGACACTCCTATTAGATAGTAACCGACCTGTCTCACGACGGTCTAAACCCAGCTCACGATCCCCTTTAATAGGCGAACAACCTCACCCTTGGCTGCTGCTGCACAGCCAGGATGGAAAGAACCGACATCGAGGTAGCAAGCCGCCGGGTCGATATGTGCTCTTGCCGGCGACGACTCTGTTATCCCCGGGGTAGCTTTTCTGTCGTCAATAGCCCTCACCAAAAGGGCATATTGGTTCGTTAGACCCGAGTTTCCTCTCGCGATTGCTTGCTATGCGCAATCGCGTCAGGCCAACTTTTGCTCTTTCACTCTGCTGTGAGTTTCTGACTCACATGAGTTGACCTTAGGGCACCCTTGATATTTTTTCGAGGGTGTGGCGCCCCACCCAAACTGCCTACCTATCGATGTCCTCGGAAAAACCGAGTGAGAATTACAGCCAAACAAGGATGGTGTCTCATTGGTGGCTCCCCGTTCCCCGAAAGAAACGGATATAACGCCTCCCATCTACGCTGCGCATGTAAAACCGTAATTCAACGACAGGCTGCAGTAAAGCTCCACGGGGTCTTCACTTCCCAATAGGAGTCCCTAGTCTCTGCACTAGGACAAAAGGTTCAACGGATTCGTGTTAGGGACAGTAGAGCTCTCATTAATCCATTCATGCAAGTCGCCAATTAAGCGACAAGGTACTACGCTACCTTAAGAGGGTCATAGTTACCCCCGCCGTTTACGAGTCCTTCGTCCCATTGAACTGGGTGTTCAGATACTCGCACTGGGCAGGAATCAGAGACTATACTAGTCGTTTCCGAGTTGCAGTCTCCTATGTTGTTATTAGACAGTTAGAGCTCCCTGGTCACTGCGACCTGCCTGATCTCCAGGCAGGCACCCCTTCTCCCAAAGTTACGGGGCCAATTTGCCGAGTTCCCTTAACACGATTAAATCCGACACGCCTTCGCCTCTTCAGCGAGGGGCACCTGTGTCGGTTCTCGGTACGGACGGTATCCCCCTTTTCATGGGCTCCGGGAATTTGTCGAATTACTCCATCACGCTTTCTTCCGCTTCTCACCATTACGGTACTCCCCGGAATTATACGCTTGGACGGGACGACGATCCCGCTCAACATACCCCGAAGCGTCAGGGCCTTTCGGCTGCGGATACACGGTACAGGAATATTAACCTGTTTCCCTTTCGATGTACTCGAGTTACGGTACACCTTAGGACCGACTAACCCTCGGCTGACGAACATTGCCGAGGAAACCTAGCCCCTGCGGCGGATGGGATTCTCACCCATCTATGCTTCTACTACTGCCAGAATTCTCAATACTGCACGGTCCACTGGACCTTACGCCCCAGCTTCTACCCATGCAGCACGCCTCCCTACGAGATCACCTTTCGGTGCTCCGTGGTCTCTGTAGTAGGCTTTAGCCCCGTCCATTTTCAGCGCCCTAAACCTTGACTGGTAAGCTGTTACGCACTTTTTAAAGGATAGCTGCTTCTGAGCTCACCTTCCAGTTGTCTTTGGCCTAGGACCACTTTCAGTGTTTACACTTAGCCTACATTGAGGGACATTAACCACGGTCTGGGTTGTCTCCCTTACGCATTACAAGCTTACCCCGTAATGCGGACTGCCGGCCTTCTAGGATGATGGGGAGTTTGGAGTTTGGCAAGGGGGTAAGGGCTTTCGCCCCCAGCTCCCCTAATCAGTGCTCTACCTCACCATCGATCTCCAGCCAGGTCATACTACGGTATGTTTCGGGAGGAACCAGCGGATGCCTGGTTCGATGAATCTTTCACTCCTATACGCAGGTCACGCGAATGATTTGCATATCAAAACCGCTTGCGGTCCTCCACGCAACTTTCGTCACGCTTCAACCTGCCCACGCATAGATCACCAGGCTTCGGGTCTTATCCTGCTGACTCCGCGCACTTTTAATACGCCGTCCCATGCTTTCGCTACGGACTTGTTGGTTTCCCTTCGGCTCCCCTTTACGGTTAACCTTGCCAACAGAATAAACTCTCTGGCCCGTTCTTCAAAACGTACGTTACGACATCGGCAACCACACCCGTACTACCGCCTCGCGACGGGTTCCTTCGCGTGGAAGATCCTTTCATGCCGTAACCCGCCATCACCTGTCAATTTCAGGCGCTTTTAACCACCTTTTCAGGGTTACTTTTCAGCTTTCGCTCACGCTACTACTTCGCTATCGGTTTCGAGTTGTATTTAGTTTTGGAGGTTGATGACCCCCGGATTCCCGCGAGAATTCCAACCCACGGTACTCAAGACACCACCTGACCCTGTCGGCTTACGCGTACGGGACTATCACCCCCTCTGGTGCATCGTTCCAGATGACTTCCGCTTGGCCTTCAGGTATCGTGCGGTGGGCTTCCAACACCACATCTCCCTTGCGGGATTCGGTTTGAACTCTGTCGTGTTCGATCGCCTCTACTAACGACATCTCGGTTGATTTCTTCTCCTGCCCCTACTGAGATGTTTCAATTCGGGGCGTTCCCGATCCTTAACGGATCAACACCGAAGTGCTGGGATGTCCCATTCGGAGATCTCCGGATCATAGATTCCTTGCGTCTACCCGGAGCTTATCGCAGCTTGGCACGTCCTTCTTCGGCACTCGAACCGAGCCATTCACTGACAGGCTAAGACCAGTGCTCCGTCAAACCCATATAACGTCCTGAGTGCAAACCTTTACACGGCCTCAAAGGGTCATTGACCCTCAGCCCTTCCCTGGTGACTCGCATCTCCAGGTGCATCGAAAGTGGACTCAATGGGATTTGAACCCATGGCCTCCGCCTTGCAAAGGCGGCGCTCTTCCAGCTGAGCTATGAGCCCGTGTTGGCACTGGCAATTATACAGTTTGTCTGGTAACCGCATTCCCGAAACATTTCGTTAGGAGGTGATCCAGCCGCAGATTCCCCTACGGCTACCTTGTTACGACTTAACCCCCCTTGCGAAACCCAGATTCGACCACGGCGACTACCGCAGCCTCATCAAGACCTCACTCGGGTGGTTTGACGGGCGGTGTGTGCAAGGAGCAGGGACATATTCACCGCGCCATTTTGAGACGCGATTACTACAGATTCCAGCTTCATGTGGGCGAGTTGCAGCCCACAATCCGAACTAAGGACAGGTTTAGGAGATTGCCTTCACCTTTCGGTGTTGATACCCATTGTCCTGACCATTGTAGCCCGCGTGTAGCCCGGATAATTCGGGGCATGCTGACCTACCGTTGCCCATTCCTTCCTCCTCTTTAGCAGAGGCGGTCCCAACAGTGTCCCCACCATCCCGGAGGACATGCTGGCAACTGTTGGCGTGGGTCTCGCTCGTTGCCTGACTTAACAGGATGCTTCACAGTACGAACTGACGACGGCCATGCACCTCCTCTCAGCTAGTCAAGCAGAGTCTTCAACCCGGCTATCATTCAGCTGTCTTATCCGGTGAGCTTCCCGGCGTTGAGTCCGATTAAACCGCAGGCTCCACCTGTTGTGGTGCTCCCCCGCCAATTCCTTTAAGTTTCAGCCTTGCGACCGTACTTCCCAGGCGGCACGTTTCACGATTTCTCTTCGGCACCTCGGTGACTCGTGGTCACCGATACACCTAACGCGCATCGTTTACAGCTGGGACTACCCGGGTATCTAATCCGGTTTGCTCCCCCAGCTTTCGTCCCTCACTGTCGGAGCCGTTCTAGTGAGACGCCTTCGCCACAGGTGGTCCCCCAAGGATTACAGGATTTCACTCCTACCCCTGGAGTACCTCTCACCTCTCCCGGTCCCTAGGTTGCCAGTATCTCCTGAACGCCCATCGGTTGAGCCGATGGATTTCCCAGGAGACTTAACAACCAAGCTACGGACGCTTTAAGCCCAGTAATAGTGGCCACCACTCGAGCCGCCGGTATTACCGCGGCGGCTGGCACCGGTCTTGCCCGGCTCTTTCTTCACCAGTTTTTTGCACTGGCGGACAGCCCGAATTTACGGGCACTCGGGGTTCCCTTATCACGATTTCTCGCATTGTAAAGTTTTCGCGCCTGCTGCGCCCCGTAGGGCCTGGATTCGTGTCTCAGAATCCATCTCCGGGCTCTTGCTCCCACAACCCGTACCGATCAAAGGCTTGTTGGGCCGTTACCCCAACAACAACCTAATCGGCCGCAGACCCATCCTGAGGCGGCGGACCTTTGAACTAGGGGGCATTCCAGCCACCCTAATCTATGGGGTATTATCCCCAGTTTTCCGGGGTTATCCCCCTCCTCAGGGTAGGTTGTCCACGTGTTACTGAGCAGTGCGCCGAGGTCTTGCACCTCTCGACTCGCATGGCTTAATCGAACCCCGATAGCAGTGGCCTCTGGCAGGATCAACCAGAATTCAAGTTTAAAGCACACATTACTGAAAATTTCGAGGAATTAGCGGTTACCAAACAAATTTCCGCATTGCCAGTACCAACGTCAGAACCAAGGCCGGCGGCGCCGGCGTATTTGGCTCTCCATCACAGAGGGTATTATCATACGCATTATCGGTATATAACCATTGCGACTTTGCTGTGCAAAGCATCATGGTCATGGGGATTCCTGACATGAGAATCCGATCGCATCGGGGGACGTTCATAAGGCCACTGTGAGCCGGCCTTCATCGACCCTTTCAGCGTATCAGAACCGGATATGTTCTCGCAGCAGGGTCCGGTTCATCATCGTAACTTGAGGATATACACGTTGTTTTTGATGCTATATGAACCTTGTTCCCCATCCTCACGGGGATCAACGTTCGCGTCATGCTCCCGGAATGCCGGCCGGATCGCCGTAATTCCAGTGCATTGGAACCATATCATGTAATCATGACTGGTATAAAAAGAGTTCGCCCTTTTCAAGGATCTCGTGAGAAAATTCTGGTCGAAGCCATACTGGCAGGGAAAAAATTTTTATCATGGGCACGGGATTCGCGCAGATTTTGGGGAAAATGATGACGAAGAACCATCACTGGACTGTTTTTCATCACTCTGCGCGGCAGGCGCTCACCATGATCTCTCCGAAAAACTCCTCCTGCCAGAGGGTGAGTTTTCCTTCCGACATAAGAAAGAGGAGGGGTATGTAGACATCATAGATTCGTTTCCCCAGAAGCGCGGCCAGTTCATGGAGAGTAACCACGCCGTTCATGGTGATCGTCTCCTCGCACTGGCACAGTACCGTAGTCGCCGCTTCCAGGTACCCTTCCTCATGCGCGATCCCGACCACCTCTTCAACATCGATCACATCCATCGAGAAGGACGACCGGAACCGCTGACGCCGCCGCTGCTCTTTCTCTGCATTCTTCAGCTCAAGGATCAGCTCAAAAAGGGTGACCGGACGTTTCCGGAGATTCTTCCTGTCAAGCCGCCGCCTGATCTCTCTCTCGAGCTGCTCGATCGGCCCCCCTGCCCCTTCCGGGAAATCGTCTTCAATACCGAATCCATCATCGTCATCAGGCACCTCCTCATCATCTGTGTCCCCGGAAAGGTCAAGGTATTCAGATTTCATACGGAGAAGAATCGCGGCATAAAACAGGGTCCTGCCCGATATGCGGAGATCGAGCTCCTTTCTCCGTTCGAGTTCTGAAAGAAACCGGTCTGTCACCTCCACGATATCGATATTCCACGGATCGATCTCTCCCCGTTCGGCCATCTGGACCAGGATCTCGACCGGCTCTTCAGACATCCGCCCTGACCCCGGTAACAAATGAACTCTTGTCGGGAAGCAGGGTCACCCCAAGGATCCGGTCTGCCCCTTCGATCATAGGTTTCCTGAGCGATACCGTGATAAACTGCGAAGTGGGGGAGAGCTCCTTGATCATCGCACTGATCCGCTCAACGTTTGCACCGTCAAGAGACATGTCCACTTCATCAAACGCATAGAATGGTGCCGGCAGATGCTGCTGTATCGAGAAGATGAAGGCCAGGGTGGTGAGCGACTTTTCACCCCCCGAAAGAGCTGATAAGAGATGGACCGGTTTATCGCGCGGCTGGACGGCAAACGAAAGGCCCCCGGAGAAAGGATCTTCTTCATTCTCGAGGATCAGGCGTCCGCTCCCGCTCGTGAGCCGGGCAAAGATGTCGCGAAAATTCGCATCGATTCCTTTAAAGGCATCCATGAACGCTTCATACTTCATCGTTTCGAAGCGCTCGATCCGTTCGAGCAGCGTCGATCGCTCCCGCGAGAGGATCTCTTTTTTCTCTCTCCGCTCCAGCACCCGTTGTTCAACACGGTCGTATTCCTCGATAGCAAGCATGTTCACCGCCCCTATCTTTCTCATTGCAGCAGATGCCTCGGAGATTCCATCCTCTATCTCCCCAAGGGTGAGATCAGTGGTGGTGTCCCCTACTTCAGCCCGAAGCTGATCAATCTCGCCAGAAAGGGCTGCTTTGCGCGCTCCCAGTGCATCTCGCTGCACCCGAATCCGTTCGGAGGTGAGATCGAACTCAAGGATCTTCTTCTCAGATTCACGGATGGCATCCGATACCTGGCCGTGGCGGGCACGGAGTTGTTCGAGTTCCCCTGAGAACTCTTTCTGCCGCTCCTCAATTCCCAGTATCACCCCCTTTCCAGCCTCGATCTGGTCTTTTGCTGCTGCCGTGTCGATATCGATCTGCTGGTTTGCCCGGGTGATACGTTCAGCCTCTGAGGTTAACTCCTCAACCCGGGAGCCAAAATGCTGCCGCTCCCGGGAGAGATCGTTCATATCTGACTCCTTGTTCCGGAGCCGCCGCTCGATATCATCGAACTCCCGTCTCTTCTTCTCATGCTGCTCGGTGAGCGCAGGAATGTCGGTATCATCCAGCCTCTTTTTGAGCTGATCCATCCTCTTGGTGAGCTGGGAAATCTCTCCGGTAGTCGTGTCCAGGGAAGCCTCAAGTGCCGCAAGGTCTGCAGTGCCCCCCTTCACCTCCTCTATGATCTCCTGGAGGTCTGCTGCGACCCGTTCCCGTTCCTGGAGATATCCATCGGATTGTTTCAGGAGTTCCTCGGAGGTTATGGTCAGGCGATGCAGTTCCTGTTCGATCTGGGCTCGTTGTTCCCTGAGTGCCTCCACCTCTTTACCACCGCAAGTGACTGCATTCTCAAGATCTCCCATTTCTATCTTCAGTCCCTCGGCATGCTGGCGGAGACGGCCTATCTCGTCCTCGACCGCCGCACCAAATCCACGGACCGCCTTCTTGAACGAACCCCCGGTCATGGCCCCGCTCTTCTCAAGCAGTTCCCCTTCAGGAGTGACCATGCGGTATTTCCCTAACAACTTCCTCCCCACCTCAAGTGACTCCACCACCATGGTGCCGCCAAAGACTACCCGGAACGCCGGTTCAAACTGCGGTTTGAACTCAAGCATCCTTACCGCAGGGCCGATAATCCCCTTCCCCCCGGCTTCTGGAATTGGTCCGGGTTTCAGCTTCGAAAGAGGAAGGAAGGTAAGCCTCCCCAGTTTCTGGTCTTTCAGATACCGGATTGCATCAGTTGCCACTCCATCATCCTCAACCACCACGTAGTGGAGCTTGGCACCCGCAGCCACGTTCAGGGCAGTCGTATAATCGGGAGGAGCCTTACCCAGCTGGGCGATGGTCCCGTAGACACCATCCATCGCGAGGACTGCTTCGAGCGCCCGGCTGGCCGGCTCTCCCCGTGCCTGTTGCTGGGCTTCGAGCCGTACTGCCTCCTGCTCGATCGTACGGAGTTCGTCCCTGACCCGTTCGAGCGATGACCGTTTGGCAAACACCGAGGCTTCAGATGAAGAGATCTGCCGTTCGATACTGCTCTTGTCTGATAAAAGAGCATTGATCTGCTCTCTCTCCCGCAGGTTCTGATCGTCTCGGGAGGTGGTCTCGGCATCAAGAGCACGGATACGCTCTTCAAGGCGCTCCCGTTCAGAAGTCCGCATCCGTCTCTTTTCGAGGAGGAGATCCTTCTGGTGCAGGATAGTCGAGCGGTCCCCCTTCTTTTCCTCGATCGACTGCATCAGGGAAAAAAGCTCATCCCTTGCTCCTTCGACATCCCTGCTCTGGTTCTGTATCGCTGCCTCGAATTTCGCAATCTGTCCCTTTGCCGCAGCTGCTTCCATCGCGAGGTTGGTCCGATCGATTGTCAGCTCCCGGATAGTCTCGCTGCATTCGGATATCCGTCCTTCCGCCCGTTTGATGTCAAGGAATACCCGGTTCATGCTCTCCAGGTTTCCTTCCTTCTCCTTCTTCAGCCGCTGGATGGTCTGCTCGGCAAGCCGGATTGACCCCTTTGCCTCTTCGAGATCGGCGATCAGTTTCAGGTACTCTGACCCGCTCTTCTGATTGATCTGCCTGGTGAGATCCTCAAGATCGGATAGGAGGTAGGATCGTTCGTTCTCCTCGATGCTCCGGTCAGAACCGGCCCGTTCCAGCAGAATTTCCTGCTCCTTTTCTGCCTGGAGAACGGTTGAGAGTTCCTTCTCCTTCGCATGCAGGAAAGCGGCAGCCCTGCAGTTCTCAAACATGCGGAGCTGGTCTTCCCACTTACGATAGAGAAGCGCCTGTTCACGTTCTCTGGAGAGGGTGGTGAGACGTTCCCCAAGCTCAGCGAGCAGGATCTCTTCCCTTTCAATTCGTTCTCTCACCACCTCCAGTTCCCGGATAGCCTGATCTTTCTTTGCATCGAACTCCGAGACACCGGCAATCTCGTCAATGATCTTGCGCCGCTCAAAATCACTCATCTCGATAATCCGGGTGATATCCCCCTGCATGACAACGTTATACCCGTGTGGTTTGATCCCGAACTTCGAGAGGAACTCGGTCACTTCCGACTGCTTGCAAAGCTTGTCATTCAGATAATTATAGCTGTAGTAACCACTTCCCGTTTTTTTGATCCTCCTGCGGATCTTCGTCCCGTCAGAAAAAGAGAGGGATACTTCCGCAATGGGTTTTGCCGAATTGAGATTGATCAGATCGGTCAGCTTCTCAGCTCGGAGCGTACGGGAGGAGGAGAGGGCTAGAACAAAGAGGATGCTATCGATGATATTGCTCTTCCCCGATCCATTGGGCCCGGAAATAACGGTAAAACCCTCAAAAAAAGGGATTTTCGTCTTCTTCAAAAAAGATTTGAAATTATCGATCTCGAGCTCAGTGATGTGCAACGATCTGTTCTCCCATCACTTTTTTGCTGAATCTTTTTCTTCATCCTCGGCAACGATGAGATCGTTCTTCTTTCCCGAACCTTCGGATTGCTTTGCTTTCTTTGAATAGGATGCGGATGCAACGATGTAGTCGCTCGATTTCCGGCGTTCGGGTTTCAATGTGCCATCGGTCTGCATGATCAGATCCATCTTTTCAGGCTCGGGTGGGGCCGCCTTGACCACCGGCGGACGTTTCGGGATGATAACCGTGCTTCCCGCTGCGCCCGCTGCCGCCTGGCCGGCAGCCGGACCGCTGATATCTTTCAGCTTGTTCAGACGCATGACAATTGATTTGAGGTCAAGGAGTTCGTCGGTCAGCCCCTTGACCATGGCTTCCATCTCCCTTCCCTTCTTCTCCAGTGCCGATATTCGCTCTTCCGGGGTGGCGGCCGGGAGGCTCTCCTTCTTTGGTAGCTCCATATCCTTCTCCTTCTGATCAGGGATGCTCTTCAGCAGGGATGTACGAACGTCCTCTGGCATCATCAGAACCCTCATTGATAACATTGCTTGATCCCCTATAATAATTATGCCCCATTCAATGGGTTATTTTGGCCTGTACTATCAGAAATCCTTCATTTTTTTGGGGATGTGGTAAGGTTCCAAGGAATACCCCAGGATCCCCACGTGACCTGAGAGAATGCGACACCGGCCTCATATTTCACTATCCATGTCCACCAAACCCCCTTTTTTCATCGGGAGAGAAAAAAGTATTACCTGATCAACACCGACCTTTTTAACCATGACATATCTGGCCACAACGGATTATGAAATATCTTCAATCATCGAGAAAGAGAGGCTCCGGCAGCAGAACGGGCTTGAGCTGATAGCGTCGGAGAACCTTGTCAGTAAAGCAGTTCTCGAGGCAATGGGATCGGTCATGACCAATAAGTACGCCGAAGGATACCCGGGAAAACGGTACTACGGCGGCTGTGAATTTCATGACATGGCCGAGAACCTTGCAAGGGACCGGCTGAAGGAGCTGTTCGGTGCAGAGCATGCAAACGTCCAGCCCCATTCAGGGACACAGGCCAACATGGCCATTTACTTTGCCGTCATGGAATGTGGCGATCCGCTCATGAGCATGAGCCTCGCCCAGGGCGGACATCTCTCTCATGGGTCACCGGTCAGCTTCAGTGGCCGGTTGTACCAGGTGACCCAGTACGGAGTGGACCTCAAGACCGAGACGATTGACTATGGCGTGGTTGAGGAAATAGCCCGCAAGGTCAGACCAAAGGTTATCGTCTGCGGCGCAAGTGCATATCCAAGGACCATCGATTTTTCTGCCTTCCAGGAGATTGCTGAACAGGTGGAAGCCATCTGCATGGCAGACATCGCCCATATCGCGGGTCTCTGTGCCACCGGGCTCCACGAATCCCCTGTTGGTGTCGTTGACTATACCACTACCACCACCCACAAGACGCTTCGAGGACCACGAGGGGGAGCCATCATGTGCGATAGTGAAAATGGTCCTAAGGTTGACAAGGCAGTCTTCCCTGGCATGCAGGGGGGTCCTCTGATGCATACCATTGCTGCAAAGGCCGTCTGCTTCAAAGAGGCGCTCAGGCCTTCTTTCCGTGAATACAACCGCCAGATCGTGAAGAACTCGCAGGCAATGGCAACGGTTCTTGCCGATGAAGGGCTTCGCCTTGTCTCCGGCGGCACCGATAATCACCTCATCCTCCTTGATCTTACCAATCTCGGCCTTACGGGACTCGAGGCAGAGGTTGCGCTTGGAAAAGCGCACATCACCGTAAATAAAAATACCATTCCAAATGAGAGCAGAAGCCCGTTCGTCACCAGCGGTCTCCGCATCGGAACCCCCGCTGTCACCACCCGCGGGATGAGAGAGGAGGAGATGCGGCGGATCGGACATTATATAGCCACGGTGCTCAAAGACATCAAAAACGAAGCAAAAATCAAAAAAGTAGGGGCAGAAGTGCATGAGATGGCACAACGCTTCCCTCTTTATCCCGAATGATATGATCCTCGATGGTAAGAAAGTCCAGGAAAAACGGCTCGAGATCCTGAAGGAGCAGATCGATGAGTCCGGATTCACTCCCCGGCTCGCCACGGTTATCGTTGGGAATGACCCTGCATCCGAACTATACGTCAGGATGAAACACCGGGCATGCGAACAGGTCCATATCGGTTCAGTGGGCATCTCTCTCCCAGGGAGCGCGGGGACAAAAGAGGTGATCAGGGAAGTCCAGGTACTCAACAGGGATCCGGAAATATCAGGGATTCTGGTCCAGCTCCCACTCCCTTCCCACATCGACACCATGCAGGTGATCGAGGCTGTCCTGCCGGAGAAGGATGTGGATGGATTTCACCCGGTGAACCTCGGACGTCTCTTCGCCGGAAATCCGGTATATTCACCCTGTACCCCACAGGGGATCATGACACTCCTCAACGAATACCAGATTACAACGGAAGGCATGCATGCAGTGGTCATGGGGAGATCAATCGAGGTAGGTCGACCAATGGCAGCACTCCTCCTTTCAGCGAATGCCACCGTTACCATCACCCATTCGAAAACCCAAAACCTGCCACTTATCACACGGGAGGCAGATCTCCTCGTGGTTGCTATTGGAAAACCACGTTATGTCGGGCCGTCAATGGTGAAAGAGGGATCGGTCGTGATTGATGTCGGCACCAACAGGATCGACGGCGTTCTCTGCGGTGACGTTGACTTTGACCGGGTCAAAGACCACACCTCCGCGATAACGCCTGTCCCGGGCGGTGTCGGGCCGATGACCATTGCATCCCTGATGGAGAACACCTTCCTCGCGGCAAAGCGGTCTCTATGTACCGGTGCGTGGTAAAGGGTATTCCGATCGGGCAGGGGTTCCCGGTCCGGTTGATGGGAGTCATCAACTGCAGCCCCGAGTCATTTTTTCATGGATCCTATGTCATGCCTGGGTCCATCCTGAAACGCGCCGATGAGATGGTCTCCCTCGGTGCGGATATCATCGACATAGGCGCGAGAAGCACTGCGCCAATGTCTCCCCCCATAAGTGTGGCAACTGAAGCTGAACGGCTTTCTGCTGCGCTCGCTGAGCTCGATGGGACCGGTATCCCGGTTTCAGTGGATACCCTGCATTGTGCGGTGCTCGAAGGTGCTCTCTCCCATGATATCCATGCTGCCAACGATATCTCCGGGTTCTCCGATCCCGACTATTCCCGCCTCGTTGCAGATGCCGGACTGCCGGTTCTCCTTATGGCATCAGAAAAAATCCCGGGTGATGCGACAAGTTTCAGGGAGACGCTTGCAAACTTATCACGAATCGTCAATCGATGTGCAGATGCCGGGGTATCCTCTTATATCCTCGATCCAGGAATAGGGCTCTGGACCTCCTCGCGGAGCACAGCCCTGGACTGGGAAATCTGCCGGCACTTTGAGCAGTGCTCCCAGTTCGGCAGACCGCTCCTGGCAGCGGTCTCGCGGAAGACCTTTCTTGGGGAACCGGATGGTCGCCCGCCCGAGATGCGCCTCCCAGCGTCCCTCGGGATCACGGCCATGCTCATCCAGAAAGGGGCAGATATCATCAGAACCCATGACATCAGGGAAACCGCGGAGGTTATCAGGATGGCATCACGGATGGTGGGGAGAGTATGACCAGTTTTCTGACCGTGGGAATAAAGACAAGGATCATCTGCGAGGGTGATAACCTGGCGGAAGCACTCGTTGAGGGGATCACTCAGTCGGAAGCAGGATACCTGGCAGAAGGTGACATCATTGTGGTAGCAGAGAGTGCCGTTGCCACAAGCGAGGGAAGGATCGTCCGGCTGGATTCGGTAATTCCCGGGCCTGATACTCTTATCCTCGGAGCGAAATATGGCATCGATCCCCGGCTTGCTGAAGTGGTGAGAACCGAGAGCGATGAGATCATCGGAGGAATCCCGGGACACCTGCTCTGCATGAAGGGCGGCACCCTTCTTCCCAATGCCGGTGTCGATGCGTCCAATGCCCCACCCGGTTGTGTCGTGCTGCTCCCCAGAGATCCGGACAGGAGTGCCCGTGATATCAGGCACGAACTGGAGAGCCGTACAGGGGTGCGGACAGGGGTCATCATTGCAGACTCCCGGACCCATGCGATGCGATCAGGGTGCAGCGGGGTAGCTATCGCTTGTTCGGGTATCCCTTCGGTGATCGATGCACGGGGAGAGCCGGACCTCTTTGGAAGACCCCTTGAAGTCACAAAGAAGGCACTTGCTGACAATATCGCCTCTGCGGCCGAGATCGTGATGGGAGAGGCCGCAGAGTCAACACCTGCAGCCCTTATACGGGGACTGGGTATCCCAATCGGTGATCAGGAAGGGATTGATTCGATTGCCGCCGAAAACTGTCTCTTTATGGGCCTGCTTGCCGGTCTGAAGGGTAAATAACGGGGCCCCGGACAGGAAGAAGGGGAGTGCTCGATCCGACCTTTTTTTTAATGGTATCCCACCATTTCTGAAAATCAGGGAGATTTATGGGGATTTGCCGTAGGGAGTGTCAGCATCTGTTTCTCGTTAAGAGCTATTGTCACTGTCCCAGAGCATCGAAGGGCGATGAGGGAAGACAGAGAAGAAGTGAGGAGAGCCCCGCTCATTTACGTTCCGGAGGTGTCCCTCACTACCCTGACCCTTCCCTTGTCAGCGGAGAGGACGAAGCCGAGCTCGTGCAGGTACCGGCTGCTCATTCCCTTTCCATGGATGAGGAGCTCCACGAGGTCCTCACGCTCATCGATATCAGTATGGATGAGAAAAGAGTCCACCACCTCGCAGGAGAGCCCACATTCTTCTGCAATGCGGAGATGTTTTTCAAAGCTCATCCCATAATAGCTGACCCGGAAGCGGTCTGCAGAGGAGAGGTAAATGGCATTTGTACCTCCTCCCGTCCCTGGCACGATGGCCATGTCCGCCTTTGTGGTAATCAGTCTCCTTATGGCAGGACCTGAAGCAAGGGCGACGTCAGCCATGATGATCAGAAGGGATCCGGAATTCTTCTCCAGGTACGTATTGATCGACTCGTTCAACCCGCCAGGGTCGACAATCACTGGCAGACCATTGAAAGAGAAGGGTTCCGTTCCGAGCAGAAACGGTTCGCATCCTGCTTCCCGTGCCGCCACCACGACATCACACAGCATCATCTGGGCAAATTTTTCCCTCTCGGGGAGTTCAAGAACGCAGGAGAGCCGGGTCTTGGGATTCCTTGGTTTGAAAGGGATCAGAGCAGGGACTGACATTTCACTACAACACTACGTGCGGGCCGGATAAATAAATCTCGCATCAAGGAAAAGACGCTCCCTATCGGCCTTCCTGATGCTATTTTTATGAGAAAACGTTGATACGGCTCCTCTCATATTTATTCTTATCAGAATTTTTTTCCTGGCTTGTTCCAACCCCATGGCCACTCATGTGCCGGAGGAATTTTTATCCCGAAACACCCAGATCAACTACCATATCACATGGCTCCTCACCTTCTGACCTACACACGAAACGTCTTTCTCCCGCTCACCACGGTCTGCCATAACCGGTGTGGGTACTGCATCTTCCGGACACCGGTCCGGGAGGGATGCATTATGAGCCAGGGCGAGGTGGAATCAATCCTTGCTGCCGGAGCGTCCGCAGGGTGCACCGAGGCTCTCTTCACGTTCGGCGAACGCCCTGGTCTGGAACGGGGATTCACGGAACAGATCTTGCGATATGGCTATTCTGATATACTCGATTATTGCTACGATCTGTGCCTGCTGAGTATTGAGCACGGTCTTCTTCCCCATACGAATGCCGGTATCATGACGAAGGATGAGATGGAGCGGTTCCGCGAGGTGAATGCCAGTATGGGCCTCATGCTGGAGACGACGGCTGATCTGCCGGCCCATGCCAACTCCCCAGGGAAAAATCCCGCTACCCGGATACAGATGATCGAAGAGGCCGGAAGCCTGAAGATCCCGTTCACAACCGGGCTTCTCCTTGGCATAGGCGAGACGATGGAAGACAGGGAAGAGTCCCTGATGGTGATCAGGGACCTTCACCGGAGCTATGGTCACATACAGGAAGTCATTCTCCAGAACTTCTGTGCAAAAGAAGGAACGGTGATGGAGCGATCCAGCAGTATCGGCCCGGAAGAGATGTGCCTCGTCATAAGGATGGCAAAGGATATCCTCCCTTCGAGCATCGCGGTCCAGATCCCGCCAAATCTTGCCGATGCACAACATCTTATCAGGTGTGGCGTGGATGACCTCGGAGGAATCTCCCCGGTAACCATCGACTTCGTCAATCCCGAGCACCCCTGGCCTGAACTTGACCATCTGAAAGATATTGCCGGGGCATCGATCTTAAAAGAGCGTCTCTGCATCTATCCGAGATTTATTAAAAAGGGATGGTACCACCCGCGGCTGGAACCCCTTATTAGGAGACTGGAACAACATATAGAATGCGAGCGTGCAGCGTGAAACAGGGTATCCCGGTCTATTCAGGAAAAGCAAAGTCATTGTATCGCACCGATAAGGACGGTGAGCTCCTTGTCGCGTTCAGGGATGACATCACCGCGTTTGATGGAGGAAAGAAAGATGTCCTTTCAGAGAAAGGGAGTCTGAACGCACAGGTATCAGCACGACTCTTCTCCCTGCTTGAGGAACACCGTATCCCCACCCACTTTATCCGGCTTCTTGACAATGCAACCATGTGTGTCCGTGAACTTGAGATGATCCCGCTTGAGGTGATTGTCCGAAATATTGCGGCGGGTTCAATGGTGAGAAATTACCCAATCAGGGAAGGGACCCCCCTTGATCCCCCCGTCATCGTGATCGATTATAAGGACGATTCCCGCCATGATCCCATGCTCAACGATGACCTCATTATCGCGATGAAACTCCTTTCGAAGGAGGAGCTTGGGCGGATAAAAGAGCTCGCGCTCAAGGCGAATATCATCCTCTCCCGGTTCTTTGAGGCCAGGGGAATCATCCTTGTTGATTTTAAGCTGGAATTCGGGAAATACAGGGGTGAGATCCTTGTCGGGGACGAGATCAGCATGGATTCGATGCGCCTCTGGGATGCGAACACAAAGGGATCCCTTGACAAAGATGTGTACCGGTTTGAAAAAGGTGATGTCCTTGCTGTCTATCGGCAGGTGACTGAAAAAGTTCTGAAGAAAGGAGAAAACCCATGATATTTCTCGCAAAGATCACAATTGGCCTGAAAGAAGGCATGCTTGACCCGGAAGCACTTGCCATCCGGCATGCTCTCGGAAACCTTGGATTTGCTACCGAGGAACTCCGGACAAAAAAATTATTTCTGGTCCGATTTGATGCCGCTGATGCCAGAGAAGCGGAAGAGAAAGCAAAGGGTATGTGCGAGCGGCTGCTCGCAAATCCCGTCATACACCATTTCGAGGTAGAGGTCCACCGATGAGGTTTGCCGTCATCCAGTTCGGGGGCAGCAACTGTGATCGCGACGCCCACTACGTCCTCTCAGACATCTGCGGAGTGGACTGTGACCTTGTGTGGTACAAGGATCGCCTCTCCAGGTCATATGATGCAGTGATACTGCCGGGAGGCTTCTCTTATGGTGATTATCTGCGGGCCGGGGCCATCGCTGCCCGGACCCCCGTCATGAAGGAAGTGATTGCGCATGCTGATGAGGGGGGCCTGGTCCTTGGCATCTGCAACGGGGCTCAGATTCTTGCCGAGAGCGGGCTCGTCCCAGGAGTATTCACCATCAATGCATACCCTAAGTTCATCTGCAGGAGTGTCCACCTCAGGGTCGAGGCAACAGACTCACCGTTTACCTCACTCTACAAGAGCGGTGACGTGCTGCGAATCCCCATCGCTCACAAGGAGGGAAGGTATGTGATTCCTGAGGATCAGCTATCCGAGCTAAACGCGAGGGGACAGATCGCATTCAGATTCTGCGATGAGTCTGGAAATCTCACCCCCGATAGCAACCCTAACGGGGCTGTTGAGCATATCACCGGCGTTCTTAACAAGAACCGTAATGTCCTTGCCATGATGCCACATCCTGAAAGGGCTTCTGAGGAGATCCTCTCTTCGGATGACGGAAAGAAGGTCTTTTTATCGATGATCTCCCATATCGAGCATGCGAAAGGAGTGACCTGCTGATGACAGAAGAAGGGGATCAGGAGGAGCAAACGATCCTTACATGGGCCAGGAATTATGCAAAGAAACATCACTGGGTTCTTAATCCTGATGAGAAAAAACTCGGCATCGTGATCAGGGGTCTTGCCCGGAACAAACAGAAGTATGGGGAGCAGTACTGCCCCTGCAGACTCAGGTCAGGAGATAAGGAAAAGGATGCAGCGATCATCTGCCCCTGCATCTATCATGAGGAAGAGGTGGAGAAGGACGGAAGCTGCCACTGCAGGCTGTATTTCCGGAAAGATGCACCTTCCGAGTGAATTTTATTTTCCATTGAAATTAGTGGACAATCAATATCGTCCGTTCTAGCCACAGGTTAGACCAGATTTCTGGCGAAGGAAGGAGGTCCCTGCGTCATTGTTCAGTGACACTATTGGAACCAGCATTGACGTATTAAGGGATTTACTCGTACGATTCGGAATAAAATAGTGAGTGGTTTAATATTTCCCTCTTCTTTTTTTTAAGCCGAACAGGATATGGTAGACCGCATAAAGGCCGATAATAATCGCAACGACATAGGCCAGGGCAGCGAGATAAAAGACGAAAGAAGGTATACTGACATTGGCAACGGAGAGGACCAGTGAGGAGCCGACAACCACTCCTGCGATGATGAGTCCTACCAGGAGTGTGTCAGCCGTACGGTCAAGTGATTGCTGTAGGAGGAGGATATCAGTATCAACGAGGTCGATTTTAACAGTCCCGGTTGAGAACTGCCGGAGGGTTTTATTGAGTACCCGGGGCATTTCGAGCATCCCGTCAACTGTTTCGATGAATGAGTGGCCTGCACGGTAGAGATACTGGTCGATAAAATTCTCCCGCTTTGATATTTTCCCGATATATGGTTCGGCCTTCTCCCAGAAATTGAACTTTGGGTCGAGCGTGATGCCAAGGTCAAGCGCCATGATGATCACCTTGAGCATGAGCATCAAATTCTGGGGCATCATGATGTGGTGTCTCCTGAGGGTATCGGTAAGACCCTGGGTCATTTGCTCGAAACTGTATTGCCCGATCGATGCTCCCTCCGCATCCAGCATGGCCCGGTAGAGATCTTCCTTGAGCTCGTCACGCCTCCGCTCATCGATAGAGACCCCGAGGTGCTCAAAGGCTTTCATCATCAGCTCGGGATCCAGCTGGATCATCGCAACGAAGAGGTGAATAAAATAGAAGCGGCGTTCAGGATAGATAATCCCGACAATCCCGAAGTCAAGGAAGTTGATTGTCCCGTCCTTTGAGACGAGAAGATTACCTGGGTGGGGGTCGCCGTGAAAGAACCCGTCCTCGAAAATCTGCTTCAGGTAGGCATAAAATCCCCGATCAGCAATTTCCTTTGGATTAATCCCCAGTGCCCGGATCTCGTCGACATGGTCGATCCGCACTCCCTCGATATATTCCATGACAAGGAGGTGCCGTGTGCTCTGCTCCCAGAAAATTTTAGGGACTTTGATCTTTATTTGGTCCCGCATATTAAACCGGAGGCGGTCAGCATTCCTGCCATCATAAATAAAATCAAGTTCCTTGCGGATCTGTGAAGCAAAATCAGCGACAATACCCTTCAGGTTGTATACCGCGTATTGCGGGTAATAATATTCTACCCGGGGGGCAAAGGACTCAAGAATAAGGATATCGGTCTCTATAATGTCCTTTATACCAGGACGCTGTACTTTGAGGACAACGGGGGTTCCATCTTTTAGCTTTGCCCGATGCACCTGTGCAATGGAGGCAGATGCCAGGGGGGTTTCTTCAATTTCAAGGAAGCAATCCTTATGGTTTGGGCACTCCCTCTCAATCACTTCCCTGATCTCGCTGAATGGCAGAGGTGCACTATGGTCCTGGAGGACTTTCAACTCCCCAATCATCTCTGGTGGAAGAAGGTCTTGCCTGGTCGAGAGGATCTGGCCAAGTTTTACGTAGGTGGGGCCTAGCTCCTCGATTGCCATCCGCATCCTCTGGTAGACCGAGGTGACAGATTCGATGTCACACTCCCTGCACCTCCTGAACCGGTAGGTCCCGGGAAAGAGTTTCTGGACAAAAGAGCCGAACTGATACTTGAAAAGGATATCAGCGATCTGCCAGTATCTCCTGAATCTTGTCACCATCCGGTTCACGTCACCTGTATTGAATAGTATAATGGAAAGATATTAGTCCCTTTCTCTTAATGCGTGCATATCCGGGCCAATGAGAAAATAGTATCCGGTGCCCTGTTGGCAGGGAGAAGGGGGATTTTCTCTTTACCGGTGGGTGAAATATGCGACGATTCGGTCGCCTGCGGTATCATCGATCCGGGCGAATCCCACCCTTTCAAACTGTACAACCGATCCTGCCTCCCTCACCACACCCGGCTCGCAGACCCCCTCAACGTCACCTTCCGGCTTGCGGAGCACACAGGGTAATGCGCAATCAGCGGGCAACCACTGGATGATAGAGGCTTTGGCGTCCCGGGCTTCAGTGAGCTGATCACCGGCATAGGTGAGGGAGTACCCCTGTTCATCACGGGATACCTTCACATTGAAGAGATCTTTTAAGCGGAGGAGGGAGGGATTTTTCTCAAGCTCTTCCCGCGGAATCAGGACCGTCCCAGTGAAGGGAAGGATCCGGTCTCCCCTGGACGGTTCATTTGGATGGAGCAGGGCATGGGCAACGTGATGGGGTGCATCACTGATATCCAGCCCGATCGGGTGGGGAACAAAGGAATACCGGTTTGCCACCGGATCGACGATCATCCGGTTCTGGGCATAGAGGTTATCCCAGGAAAAGGAGATATCGGTCTCCCCGATACCAATCTCGACGACTGCCTGCCGGACCGCTTCAGGGGAGATCCCCCGCCGGGCCAGGGCTCTGAGCGTGCCCAGCCGGATATCATCCCATCCCTCATAATCTCCTGAGTCAATCCCCTTTCTCATCTGGGAGGTGGAGAGCACGACCCCCTCGATCCCCATCCTCCCATAGTGACGGTATACCGGGACATCCCACCCGAAATAATCAAAAATATACCGTTGACGCCGTGTGTTTGCAATGTGATCCTTGCCACGGATCACATGCGTCACCCCAAGGAGGTGGTCATCCACTGCAACTGAGAAGTTCATCAGGGGATAGACAACAGCATCGATCCGGGGATGCAGGGGCTGGTGAAGGATACGGAACGCAGGAAAATCCCGCATTGCCGGGTCAGGATGATCAAGGTCAGTCCGGACTCTGACGGAAGCTTCACCCTCGAAGAACTCTCCAGCCAGCATCTTATCAAAAAGCGTGAGATTCTCCTCTACCGAGAGCGGACGGCAGGGACACGCAGTCTTCTCCTGTTTCAGCTGCCTGAACTGCTCATTTTCACAGGTACAGACATAGGCTCCCCCGCGCTCGATCAGTTCCTTCCCGTAACGGTAATAGAGATCAAAACGATCGCTCTGGTACACAACCTCATGGAGGGTGAGCCCAAGCCACTCGATATCCCTGATCACCATTCCATACGCTTCGGGATCAATCCTTTTGGGATCGGTATCTTCAATCCGGAGAATATACTTACCGCCGTATCGCTTTACGTACGCGTCATTCAGTACGGCGGCTCGTGCATGCCCCAGGTGCAGCGGTCCGCTGGGATTCGGGGCAAAACGCATCACGACGCCGTGTTCTGCCTTCTCAAGACCCGGAAGCTGCTTTACATGTACCCTGGGCCGGGACATATCGTCGGCAATATCAGGGGCCAGAAGACGGAGCTGATGCTCCCGTTCGGCCGGGGAGAGGGCAGCTACCTCGGAGAGTATCTCGTCCAGGAGTGCAGATACTTCCCTGGCCCGGGAGCGGAACTCGGGATACTTCCCCATGACCATCCCTATCACCGTCCCCGGTTTGGGAAGACTCGAATGTTTCACCGCATTCTGCAGAGCAAAAACCATCAGGATATCCCGGAGATTGTCTTCCATATTCAGTAACTCCGGGAAAGGAAATAGTCTGCCAGGTCTGAGAGGAGTTGTTTCTCATCTGAATCAGGGAGGATGCTGATACGTTTCTTCCCGTTTTTGATAAGGTCACGGGCTGACATCCTGACCTCTTCAAGAACACCCAGTGATTCGAGTTTTTTTATGACGGCATCAACCTCAGCAGGGGAGAGGTCGCGGCGGAATTCTGAAAGGTCGAACCCTTTCTCCAGGGCCTTCATCGCAATGAGGGTCTTTTTCCCTTCCCGCAGATCTGAAGCCTGGTCCTTTCCACTCACTTCCGGGGGTGCAACAAGATCGATGATATCATCCTGGATCTGGAAGGCCATCCCGATACCGAGTCCAAAGTGGTAGAGCGCGTCGACATACGATGGATTTCCACCGGCCAGGATTCCACCTATTCCTGCTGATGCTGCATAGAGGACCCCGGTCTTCTTCTCCACCATCTTCATGTACTCCCCTTCCAGCACATCGTCCCTTGATTCGAATGCCATATCCATATGCTGGCCTTCACAGATCTGGACGCAGGTCCGGCCAAGCATTGAGATAGCACGTACTTTGGCATTGTCAGGCGCGTCAGTCATGGCAATAAATTCAAAGGCGCTTGCAAAGAGCACATCCCCGGCCAGAATTGCGGTCGGCATATTCCATTTTGTATGGACCGTGGGGACACCTCTGCGTACCACATCCCCGTCCATGATATCATCGTGGATGAGAGTGAAACTATGGGTGAGCTCAAGAGCGAGGGCGGCGGGCATCAGGTCGATTGAACTCCCTTTCCGGATGGCATCAGCAGAAAGAATGAGCATGACCGGACGCAATCGTTTGCCTCCAGCCATGAGGAGATGGGAACTTGCCTCCCCGAGTTCCCCGCATGTCTCTCCAAAATAGCGGTAGATGAGCTTGTCGACGTGTGTCGCAGTGTCCTCAAGATAATTCTTCAGATCCATCGTGATAGCCCTTCCTTGATCAGACCAGTTTTACCCGCATGCCATTCGACATGATATGCACATCGTTATGGAGGGTATATCCCATCTCCGCAGTGAAGTCGGCGTAACCGGATGTCATCCTGATATGTCCGTGTGCCGGAATGACATGCTGGGGGTTTAACATATGAACAAATTCGTAATGGTCCTCCCGGTACGCGTGGCCGCTGACATGGAGATCGGGAAAGATACGTGCCCCCGCCATGTTCAGGTGCGCTTCTATCATGTACCGCTGGCCGACGTTCATCGGATTTGGGATTATCTTTGCCGAGAAGATTACCTTGTCACCCTTCTCGATCTTGTATGGGGTATCACCCAGAGCAATCCGGGTAAGGATTGAGCCGGGTTCCCCCTGGTGACCGGTGATAATTGGGAGGAATTTCTCCTTACCCATCTTGACCATCCGCCTGAGAGTCCGGTCGACTGTGCGCCTGTTGCCAAACATACTCATCGTCTCTGGAAATGCCACCAGTTTCATCTGTTCGGCCGTGGAACTGTACCGTTCCATGGACCGGCCGAGGAGTACCGGTTTCCTCCCTATCTCATGTGCACATTCGGCGATGGTCTTTACTCTGGCAATATGCGATGAGAACGTGCTGACGATAATCGCGTTCTTGTCATCCTCGTAGCTCGTAATCGTATCACGGACAAGGTCCCGGGCGATGCGTTCGCTCGGTGCCCTCCCTCTGTTATCAATGTATGTACTCTCCGTGATGAGGGCAAGCACCCCCTCCTTTCCGATCTGTCTCAGTCGGGCGAAATCCGGCGGATCCCCAATGACAGGAGTCCGGTCCAGCTTGTAATCACATGCATAGACGATGGCTCCTTTCGGCGTGTGCAAAACAACGGTAGCAGTATCGATGATACTATGCTGCATCCTGACAAACTCGAGGGTGAGGTGCTGGGACAGGGTATACTTCTGCCCGTGTTTCAGGGCAAAAAGCTTGTTGTTCACCCCGAATTTCTGTTCACCTGCTATCTGCTGCCTTATCAGCTCAACCGTATAGGGTGTCCCGATGATCGGTGCATTGTACCGGTGGGCCAGCTTTGGAATAGCCCCGATGTGATCCAGGTGGCCGTGAGAGCAGACGATCGCCTTGACGCTCCCTTCGACCGTATTCATCATCGTGTCATCAGGAATTGCCTTCATCTGGATAAGATCCAGTGAATGCAGGTTCTCCACTTCAGCCTCTTCGTGAATCATCACCTGGTCAAGGCGAAGGCCCATATCCAAAATGACAATCTCTTTGCCGCAGCGGACGGCGGTCATATTTCTCCCGACCTCGTCATACCCGCCAACGGCGATTATCTCAATATCCATTATTTTCCTCCATTTATTTCTTCATCATCTGTCGAGTCCTGCCGGTTATGTAAGGCCGCCTCTCCCCTAGTTCTCCAGGATTTCGTGCCCCGGAGAGGAACATTGCCACCCGCAGTTCATCGCAAAAATCAGTCACGGTTTTTTTCAGTTCGTTCTCGCCCTTCATTGCAGGTTTCAGCAGGGGGAGCGCAATACCACACAGGGCAGCACCGAGGGTGATCGCCTTTGCCATATCAAGGCCGCTCCTGATTCCACCGGTCGCGATTACGGGGCCTCCGGTCCCAGCAACCTCCATGAGGCTGATCACGGTTGGAATCCCCCACTCTTCAAAAACTTCCGATACGGGGCGACGCTGATACTTCCCCTCGCCGGAGTCTGTACCTGTGCGGAGTCCTTCGACTGCAGCCCACGAAGTCCCTCCCCATCCGCCGACATCAATTGCATTCACCCCGGCCTCCCAGCAGAGACGAGCAGTTCCGGCGGATATCCCGCTCCCCGTCTCCTTCACCATCACCGGGACGCGGAACTCTGAACACAGCTCGGTGATCGCATCAAGGCACCCTCTGGCATCATGGTCACCTTCCGGCTGGATCGCTTCCTGCAGAAAATTGAGATGGATGGCAATCGCATCGGCATCGATCATCGATACTGCCCGCTCCGCCCATTCAATACCATGGTCCCTCAGCTGAACAGCGCCAATATTCGCAGCCAGAAAGGCTTTTGGGGCCACCTCCCGGACTACGGAGAAGGTGTCCTCAAGATCAGGATTCTCGAGAGCTGCTCGCTGGGAACCAACTCCCATCCCAATACCCTGCTCTGCGGCAGTCCTGGCAAGAAGTCGGTTCACTTCCTTTGTCCCAGGGTGCCCGCCTGTCATCCCTGCGATAAACAAGGGGGATTCGAACGTGTATCCCAGAAATTCGGTCCTGGTGTCGAGAAAATCAAGATCACATTCGGGAAGTGCATTGTGAACGAGCCGGATGTCCGAAAAGCCAGGATCTCCCCGTTCGATGTTCCGTTCAAGGCAGATCTGGAGATGGTCCAACTTCCTTCCCGAAGTACCCCGTCGTTGTTCCACCATGTTTATCCACCTCTCACCACGGTTCCCCCATGGGGCTTTCCCTGCAGGAAAGCCCCTGTCTGTTCAACATGGAAGATCTCGGAGGGAGTGCCGCTTCGCGCAAGTTCCAGCAGCTCCCGGATCTTTCCTTCCATTCCGCCGGTTACGTCCGTGTGACGTGATGAACCAATCAGGACATGATGCATATTCTGGGGAGTGAGCAGCTCGACCACCGTATCTCCTGCCAGCACTCCCGGAACGTCTGTGGCAAGCCCTATCCGTCTGAAACGGAGTGCCCGGCCCAGGTAGGAGACCAGCTGGTCACCGGAAACGACCGTAGCTCCTCTCACCCCGTCCATTACGACATCGCCGTGGAGGACCGGGACAATACCCTTCAAGAGCATCTCCCTGAGATGCCGGCATTCCATGGAAACAATACGGCCATCTTCGGCATAGCAGGAGTCCAGCGGGTGAAGGCCGATCGCCTCGATACCCTCATTCCGGAGCGCTCCCACCACAATGCTGTTCAATTTCGATACTGCCTGATGAGTAACATATAACCCTTCGCGGTTGTGATCACTCAGGCCTTCCATGAGCCGGAATCGGTGGGCTTCGGGATGCCCGCAGGAGCCTGCTCCGTGAATGATCAGCAATGGATTCCGGGAGTGAACTGAAATTTCCTGGCTTATCATACGAAGGTTCTCCCTCAGAATCCTGCCGGGACCACCCTTCTCTGTCAATACACTCCCCCCAAGTTTCAGCAAAACAGGTTCAGGCATCCTTCTCCTTCCTTACCCCTTCTGTATCGATGCTCGTAGAGAAAGCCCGTGCTTCACACGATTCGATAGCCCCGGCAACACGACTCTTCAGATGTTTGGGGCAGATGGCGATCATGCATCCTCCACCGCCTGCACCGGTTAGTTTCGCCCCGTATCCACCTGCCGCACGGGCTGCAAGTACCAGGCGAGAGATCTGGGGATGACCTACGCCGAGAACTTCCAGGAGTGCATGGTTCATGTTCATGAGATCCCCCAGTTTCTGGGGGTCAGACATGTGGTGCATGGCAGCAAGGGATACCTCCCCAATTGCATCAAAAACTGGTCCACAGATCCTGGGATTCGTCCTGTTCAACTCAGCAACAAGTTCAACCATCTTTACCGTGCTATGCTGAACCAGGGAATTCCCTACCACAAGGTGGAACTGCTGGGGGGGGAGTCTCCTCCGGGATGTACCGGTGATGAATACAAGGCCACCAAAGGTCGAAACGGTGGTATCCGTAGGGCTCGCCCGCCCTTTCTGCACCTTCTTTTCGATAGCAAACGCCATATCCGCAATCTCTTCTGCCTTGTATTTTTTCCCGAATTCATCGTTTATTGCAGCCAATGTAGCAACAGTTACTGCTGCCGAGGATCCGAGCCCGGATGAACTCGGGAGCTGGGAGTTGACATAGACACTCCCCCTGACCCCCATCTCGTCAAAGCAGCTGTCAATGTAGGGAGACTTGGCATGATGGGCCATCCGGCTCTTTCGCACGGTAACAAAGACCCTTGGCTTGATCGCCATGGCAATCCCGGGTTTCCCATACACCACAGCATGCTCCCCGAACAGGAAAACCTTGCCAGGCGCACTCCACGTGGCCACCCTCAGATCACCGCTATGGCTGCGTATCCCACGACACTCCGAGTGTCTCTCGTGACCTCGCCACTTGTTGCATAACCAATCTCTTCCGTATTGCTGGCTCCAAGAGCTTGACACACCAGACACATTGTAGCGATCGGACCAAGGCCGCATGCTTCAGCAGTCCCTTTTCCTATTCTGTTATAGAGCTCCTGCATGTCAAGTTTCAGAATTGCTTCAATAGCTTGTTTATCTTTTTGTCTTGCTACCTTATCTGAATGGAAATGAGAGAGATCCGATGATGCCACGATTCTCACATCTCGACCGGTTTCTCGAATCGCTGCAAGAATGATATCCGCAAGTCGATGAGCACTGTCAAGACTTTGATCTCCCATAAGAACTGGTGCAATTCTTGCACGGGGAAACCGATATTTAATGAACGGCATCTGCATTTCAAGAGAGTTTTCCTGATATTCAGCATCAGCAAATTCATTAATCGGCAGTTGAAATGCGGTCACAAGCTCCCGATCACACTCAATAAGACCAAAAGGTGTTTCCCATGGAAGAGGGGTAGTGGTCGTCATCACTGGCACGTGGTGCCGGGGTCCTATGGTGATAAAGGTCCCGCTGAAACCTGAGTCGAACTGTGCATAGGCACATGCAGCAACCTCCCCTGAATAGAGATACCCTGCATGTGGTGCAATTATTCCCCTCGCAATTCCCCTCCCCTTACATTTCCGAAATGCACCTTCAAGGAACTGCTCATAATGATAAGGTTCTTTCGGGTACCATTGGCCGGCAAGAGGAGCCGGTCGCGTCTTCATCAAATCAACCTTCTGGTTTTCATGATATATAAGGGAGATTGCATCTGCACCTTACAGTTCGGTCTCGAAGTCCTCTAAGGTTAAAGACGTCGCAATTCCACGAATCCTCAAAATTTCTCGGGTGAGCAGGTAATAGATCATCGACAGAGCTTTTCTTCCCTTGTTGTTTGTGGGGATGACAAGGTCCACATAACTTGTCATGTTGTTGGTATCGCACAATGCTACGATAGGGATACCGCATTGCACCGCTTCCTTGATTGCCTGTGAATCCCCGATCGGATCGGTCACGACGACAACCTCCGGTTCCATGTACCCATTCAGATTCTGATTGGTGAGCATCCCCGGGATAAACCGTCCTGTTGCTGCCGTTCCCCCGATGGTCTCCGCAAACTTCTTGGCGGGGTACTGGCCATACTGGCGCGAAGTAACAACAAGGATCTTCGGTGCTTCATACTGGCTCAGGAACCGTGCAGCGGTTTTAATACGTTCATCGGTCTCCCTGATATCAAGGATGTAGAGCCCATCCCCGCGGACACGGTAGATAAACCGCTTCATATCCTTGCTTTTCTGCTGGGTTCCAATGTGTATTCCTGCTGCAAGATATTCCTCCACCGGGACAAGTGGCTCATTCAGTTCAATTTCTATCTCGTTTTCTGTCATGCTATCTGTTCCTCGATTCGTATGAGTTCGTTCAATTTTGCAGTTCTCTCCCCGCCAACAACACCTGTTTTTATGAAAATGCACTGGAAGGCGGTTGCCAGGTGGGCGATTGTCGCATCAGTCGTCTCCCCCGAACGGTGACTCATGACTGTATCCATACCGTTGCTATGGGCCAGGTGGACTGCTTCAAAGGTATCGGTAAGAGTCCCTACCTGGTTTGGTTTGATCAGCACGCAGTTTGCCGAACCCTGTTCTATCCCTTCAACGATTCGGGAGACGTTGGTTACGAAGAGATCATCACCACAGATCAGGCACCTGTCGCCTACCTGGGAGGTCAGGTCAGAGAATCCTGAGAAATCCTCCTCATGCAGGGGATCTTCCACATAGATCAGGTCATAGCGATCCACTAGTTCACTGATATAAGAGACCTGCTCCTCCGTTGTCCGGTTCTTTTTCCGGTAATGGTAAAAAGCATCATCTCGCTTCCAGAGCTCGCTTGCAGCGACATCGAGACCCAGCCTGACGGTGACATCAAGTTCATCGGAAACAATACCAGCTGCCTCACTGATCATTTCAAATGCCTCATCATCGGTAATCTTTGGGGCCCAAGCTCCCTCATCGCCCTTCCCGCAGGAACTCCCGTGGCTTTTCAGGATATTCCTGAGAGCCTTATGCACCGCAGCATTCGCAAACACTGCTTCTTTTGGTCCGGATGCCCCTGTTGGAACTACGAGAAACTCCTGTATCTCTGTTGCATCCTCTGCATGTGCACCTCCCCCGATCACGTTGCCCAGCGGAAGGGGAAGGGAGGGGACAAACAGGCCTCCCAGATACTCGTACAGCTCAAGGCCAAGAGAAGAGGCGGCTGCCCTGGCGTTGGCGAGAGAAACTGCTACAGCAACATTCGCTCCAAGAGTTGAAAAATCGTCAGTGCCGTCAATCTCGCGGAGGATGCCGTCAATAGCGATCTGGTCACGGGAATCCTGCCCGATAAGCGACGGGATGAGACTCTTTTCAGCGAACTCGATAGCAGATCCAGGCTCCCTTACCTTTGCCTCGTGCGAACCGGTGCTGGCGCCGCTCGGAGCAGCAGCCCTCCCAAACCCGGTCTCGGCATAGACATCAGCTTCGATGGTGGGATTACCTCTGCTGTCCAGTATCTTTCTTAAGCGGATCTCGCAGATAATGGTCATGTAATTCCTACTTCCTCTTTACTGTGATGGGAATAACGTCCTGTGTAAATTCCTCGAGAGCGATCTCCAGCGGATCGATCTTCGTGGTCCTGATAAGCAATGGAGCACCCATCGATATTTGTAGAGCACGGGCTCCAATGATCCGGGCTCTCTCATATCGGGTGTACGACTCTTTCATATAACCTCAAAATGTTCCATGAATGGTTTTGAATGGGGTCGCTGAGATTCGAACTCAGGTCACAGCGTCCCGAACGCCATAGGATAGGCCAGGCTACCCCACGACCCCTCACTGATACGGATTGAGATCATCGATTATCTCTTTATGGGTCAGCAACATGCGACGGCAGCAGTATCGCTCCATGTGGAGATCATCGAGGATCCTCTTGGGATCCTCTCCCGCTTCCCGTCTCCGTTTGAACTCTTCATACGCCGTGGAAATAACTTTCCCGCACGTGAAACACCGAACTGGTATCATAACGGTCCGATCTCCTACTTTGTTTTGGCAGATCAACGATAAGACTTTTGGAATTTCTTCCTTGCCCCCCGGCCATGGGGTTTCTTTGACTCTTTCTGCCGTGAGTCATTCACGAGCAGGGTACGGTCATACGAGATGTAGACATCTTTGATCTGGGGATCGTTATGCCACTTGAGGATACCGCGTGCGAGTGCGGTCCGTACCGCCTCCGCCTGCCCCATGATCCCACCTCCATGAACATCGATTGCCACATCGATTCCTTCAATGGAATTCGGGATCAGGAGGAGTGGTTCCGCTATCTTTAACCTCACCATCTCGTTCGGATAAATGTCAAGGGGGACCGAGTTGATCCTGACGATGCCATTCCCCGGTCTGAGCGTTGCCCGGGCGATCGCAGTCTTCCTTTTTCCACTTGTGTTAACAATCTTCGCCATATACTCTTCACCCCTCATTTAGTACTTTGCTCCAAGGAACGTGCTGACCGCCCCTATAGTGACAAACTTAGGGGTGTTCAACCGGTTCATGTGCGCATCTTCAAGGACTTCGCGCTCACTGCCAGTAAACTCTGCGGGAACTCCTACATATACCCGGATACGCTTGAAGGCCTCGCTTCCAACCGTTCTCTTGTAGGGGAGCATCCCCCTGATAGTCCGTTTCACAATGTGATCCGGCCTTCTGGGGAAAAATGGGCCTCCCTCACGGGACCCCCGGTTCCTTTTCTGACCATAGTTGGCAAGAACCCGAGCCCTGCTCCCCGAGATGACCGCTTTTTCTGCATTGATAATGGCGATCTCCTCGCCACTCATCGCGCGCCGGGCAACCATGCTGGCCAGTCGCCCGAGGAGCAATCCGTCACCGTCGATAACTGTCACCATCTCATCACCTCAGTATCCGTACTTTGCTCCCCTTGGGGTTGGCTGAAATCAATTGCTCGATGCTCATACACTCACCCTGCGCCTGCCTGATCTTCGCTGATGCAGATTCAGAGAAGTTAAGGGCGGCTACTCTCACAGACATCTCGAGGATCCCGGTGCCGAGGACCTTTCCGGGGACTATGATCGTCTCTCCGTTTGCTGCATACCGGTTAATCTTGCTCAGGTTAACCTCGGCGTAATTCTTACTTGGAGCTTCGAGCCGGTCTGCGATATCCCTCCAGATGTTCACCTCATTCTCCCTCGAAGTGTTCTTCAGAAGGGAAATAAGGGAGGCAAGTCGGGGATTTGTCTTTCTGCAATTCATCTTATTCATCCCGGGTCTCTCCTGTTATCTCTTCAATCTGCGCTGAAAGTTCAGAGGATTGTGTCCTGATATATTCCAGTGCCTGGCCGATTATCTCCCGGACAGGAAGAGAGCCGTCACCCTCAACCACAAAGAGGAATCGCGACTCATCGGTTGTCACCATTATTCCGGGTTCGTCACCAATCCCGGTGTTCATGCATGCACGCATACAGAGCTGACAGAGGGAACATTCTTCGAGCTGCCCCTCAATCACGGCAACCCTCCTGTTCCTGACCTCGAGGATGCCCCGGGGACACTCCTCGACGCACTGCCCACATCCATCACACTTATCACTGACCTGAATCACCGGGTGGACCTTGTATCCGCAGGCTGTGGTAGGCTGCCATTTTGCATGTTCCCTCCCGACAGACATTACCGCACGTGCCTCAAGAACGACTTTCTGATCCTTGATGAGCTTCACGATAGGAATATCCGGTTCTGCGGGACTGATTCTTGGATCCTGCGAGATGAGATCCCGTGAATAAACCATCGCAGGTCCCTCAACGCTCATGGTGAAAATGACACTGCATGAGGGGCATCCCTCTCCACCACAGGAACAGCGGGACTGCGGTACAAGGCATTCTTCATTGCTGCGGATGGGAATAAGGCCGAGCCGATGGGTGAGCATCTCGTCGAAGAGAGCACTGGTATTGTCATAAATTTTCACGGTCTCAATGGCGAGTGTAGGGACCTCCCCTATCATTGCTCTCCGTATGGAGTTGGCAAAAGGGGTAGAACATCCTGCAAGCTGGAAGTGGCCGTTATTCTCATCAAGCTGGGAAAATATGATCTCCATTAGACTCTCCTTCCCCGCCTGCCACCCTTTCCCCTGATTGAATCATGAGGGACGGGAGTGACATCTTCTATCCTCCCGATTCTCATACCCGCCCGTGCCAGGGCACGGATGGCTGCCTGGGCCCCGGGCCCGGGGCTTCGCTGTTTTCCGCGACCCGGTGCACGTACCTTGACATGCACACCAATGATTCCCTTTTCCATTGCAGTCTGGGCAACATTGGTTGCCATCTGCATGGCTGCATAGGGGGAACTCTCATTCCGGTCCTGCTTCACCACCATACCCCCGCTGCTCTTCGTGACAGTTTCCGCTCCCGAAAGATCGGTTACCGTGATGATGGTGTTGTTGAATGAAGCATAAATATGGGCAATTCCCCACTTTTCCTTTTCACCAGCCATCGATTATCTCCCCTGTTTTATTATCCGGGCTTTCTCAGCATGTTCCGGGGCAGCGAGCGGGGATTTACCGTAATACGAGATCTTGCTCTCCTCAGCTCTTTTCACCCGGTAGCCGGGGATACTGCATCGTTTCCCATCGATTGCAATATGTCCATGGGTGATCAGCTGGCGTGCCTGTTTAGGGGATCGCGCAAGTCCCTGACGGTACACGAGCGTCTGGAGCCTTCTCTCAAGGCCCTGCTGGACTTTCAGAGAGAGAACATTATCGATATCAGCATCCGGCCCAAGAAGCCCGGCACGCTGCATGTGCCCGATCAACTCATCCTTCTTTGCATCGAACAGAGCACGGTCGGTCCCCGTGGACATGAGTGCGAGAAGTTCTCTGGCCGCTTTCCGGTAACGCCTGAGGTAGCTCTGGGCTTTCCATACCTCGCGCTTGTTGCGGAGCCCGTATTCGATTGCCAGTTTCGTCTCCTCTTCGATCCTTGATTTTTCGAAGGGGCGTTTCGGCGTCTGGTATTGTTTATGATTCTTACCCGGATATCCCATCCTCTCACCTCATTCCTTCTTCTTTTTCACACCGACAGTGAGCCCTGTTCTGCCGGTAGACTTCGTCCTCTGCCCGCGTACCTTCTGGCCTGTTTCATGCCTGATTCCCCGGTAACATCTGATCTTTCTGAGGAGATTGATGTCCTCTTCCCGTGCAGTACTGACATCAGTCCCAAGCAGGTGTTTTGATTCCCCGGTGTAGACATCCTTCGGACGGTTCATCATCCAGGAGGGGACGCGCTGGGTATATGTGTCCGCAATCTCGCGGATACGATCGACTTCCTCGTCCTTGAGGCGCCCCATGGTCTCTTTCTCATCTACTTTCGCCAGGGATGCGATGATTTGGGCGGTATGCATTCCCACACCCCTGATACCAGTCAGTGCAATGTGAACGGGCTTTGTTCCGTCCAGGTCGGTATTGCTGATCCTTACGAAATACTTGATATCTTCTTCCTGAGCCATCCAATCCCTCGTTGACTAGAGCATTCTTTGGAGCGCTGAGGGAGGGATTTGAACCCTCGAGTCCCAGGGGGACACAGGTTTAGCAAACCTGCGCCATACCAGGCTTGGCTACCTCAACAGGAGAATCTCGCATCTTTCGACACTCGCAGCACCATGTTGTGCCGCTCCATGAATGGTGCTTTATTATTTGGTATGGTCGGATAATAACACTTTGGGTCCAATCAATTCAGGGATGCTGCATTGCTTTTAAACAGGGATGCTGCATTGTTTTCAAAATGAGTCAATTCTTCGTTCTCCTGATATTTCGAGCGATGAGCCCGGAGGTAATGAACGGAAGGGCAATGGTGGCATCACAAAAACACTGGACCCTCGGGGCATGGGGCGCCTCTTTACCCCAGGAAATTGCTTCCTCAAAGGTGCAGCCGGATAGTCCTCCCCAGTGAGGAGCATCAGTTGTGTACTGGATGGCATATGCATGGCCTTCCTGGCCTGCATCGTACATATCTGCGATAACCTGGGTCTGCTGGATGAAATTCTTGGGCACCCCTCCACCGATGTAAATTACCCCCGTCTTTTTGGATCCCTCCACGATACGGGCAATCTCATCGACGTCAGCGATCTGGTCAATATAAGCCTCGACGCCATTCCGCCTTGCGACCATGAGCCCGATACCAATAGAAGAATCACATAATGCTGGGATAAAAACAGGAACGTTCATTTTCACACATTCAGAGAGCAGGGATCGCTGTTCGGGATGCTGGCTGATCATCCACATTCCAAACTTCCGGATAAATTCAGATGACGAACATGAAAAAGGCGCTATACTGCCAGCAAAATCGGCAAATTTGAGATCGATACTTCTGAACTGTTCTTCATAGGCAAATACATCATAAATCCTGTCAATCCCCTTTGAGAAGAGGTGGCAATCGTCAGCCTGATGATGTCCGAGATAATGACTGATCCCATAGTGTTCACAGACATCATGGAAGATATTAGCACCTGTAGAAACGATAACATCAACATACCGGTTTTCAACAAGCTCGATAAGGCATTGCTGCATCCCTGCCGGAATCATCGCTCCTGAGAGACCAAGGAGGATGGTGCAGTCAGGATCCTGGCACATCTGTGCCCATATGTCGAGCGACTCACCGAGTTTCCTCCCCTGAAACCCGGTTGCACTCATCCCTTTAAGGAGACGGGAGACGTCGTTTGTTGGTTGAACTGGCGTCCTGGGTTTCATATCCATAGCTGATACATTCGTTTCTGCCGGAGCATGATAATGATTATGAAAAAAATTCGAGGTAATGCATTTTTTTAAAAAAGTTAAAGGGCCCGGATCAACGAATCCCGGGTCACCAGACCTGCAAGGGTCTCGCCCCTTATCACGGGAACCGAGCTGATCTTCTTGGTCACCATCAGGTTGATCACCTGATCGACAGTCGATCCGACACTCACTGAAAGAACCGGTTTACTCATGATATCCTTGACAAGAAGGTTCCTTATTCGGTGATCCTGATGTTTATCATCGACGACCTCACGGAAGTTCCTCATCGCAACGGCCACATCCGTCTCTGTGACGATCCCTACTACCCGGTCCTGATCGGTGACAATAAACCTGATTATTTTGTCATCGATCATCCTCCTCCGCAGATGCACCACCCGTTCTTCAGTGTCAATAGTGCAGGCTTCTTCCATTACTTCTTCGAGTGTACCATTGGGGCGGTACACCTTGAGCAGATCCTCAGCGGTCACCTTACCGATAAGCCTGTGATCCTCATCATATACCACGACAATCTTGTATGTCTGGAGGAGCGGGATCAGGATCTCCACATCCTGGTCAGGGTAGACCGTGGTGAAGTCCTCTTCTACTGTATTCGCTACATGGATTGAATTTGGAGAGATGGATGAATTCCGCTTTGTTCCCAGTTTTTCAGCAACGCTCCATCGAGATACCGTTCCAACAACTGAATTATTATTCATGACGATCAGCGGATCGATACCCTCATTCAGCATTTTATCGAGCGCTTCCGTGATCACCGCAGCCTTTGCTATGGTAACCGGCCGTGACATTACATCCTTGACAAAGAGTTCTTCGGTCATTGTGCAACTTCCCTTATAATGTCGTCTCTCTTGATAATACCCTTTATCTCCTGGTCCGCAACAACAATCAGACTGTTGACTGACTGATCCCGCATGACTGAGACTGCTTCCCCGATCAATGCATCGGGATGAATTGTCATGACAGGGTGTGACATCAGATCTTCCGCCACTACCGCGGTCTCGTAAACATAGCGCAACACCTTTTTTCCTCCCGGCTCTTCCCTTCGGAGGCGAGTGAGGTCCTTTACCGGGAGATCCGCCCTCTCATTGGAATACAGAAAAAATGCCAGATTACTCTCGGTCACAATTCCTGCGAGACTCCCATCATTATTCACCACAACTACCTTATCATTCCTCTCTCTCATGAGGTCGATGACATGGTCGAGGGAATGGTATCGGCTCACGGTGATAACATCCTCCATTGTTTCTTTTACCCGTTTTGTGAGCGATCCTACAGATGTCGATTTCATCAGATCTGACTTGGTTACAATCCCTGTTATCCCGGCCGGGTCAACTACGGGAACTCCAGAGATATCGCATTCAATCATAAGGGAAGCAACCTGTCCGATGGGTGCATCGACGGTAATGGTAACCGGATCGGGTGTCATGAGAGCCATCACCGGAATGCTGTCGATTGGCCTCCTTCGCCACAGAGGTTCGCTCTGGCGGAGGCGGTACCCGATATCCTTCTTTGTGATAATCCCGGCAAGGACGGATTTCTCAAGGACCGGAAGGCGTGAAATTCTGTGTTTTAGCATCAAATTTCGCGCCCTGGCAACATTTTCACCTGAATCGACGACAAACACCGGGGAGCTCATCACATCACCTGCATTCATACCAGGCTCACTTCCTTGAAAGGGCTTTGACCAGGTCAAATTCGGTTACAAGACCGACCAGGCGGGTGTTCTCAATCACCGGAAGGGCTCCAACATTCCTATCGACCATCTCCCTTGCGGCTTCGTTAATACTCCTTTCCGGGGATATCGTGAAGAGGTTCCCCGATACGAGGTTTCTCACAGCGAGATCCATCACTTCATCAATATCGCCCGTTTTAAGTTGAGAGAATACCTTTTTCGTCCCGAGGTATTTCATGATGTCTGTCGTTGTGATAATACCATATACGACATCATTACTCACCACAGGGAGCCTCCTGAAACGGTTGGTCGTCATGTCCCTTGTGACAATCCGGATTGGACAGTCAGGATTGGTAATTCTGAGTGCAGTACTCATGATGTCATTGACACAAAGACCCGATCGTTCTGTTGCAAGGACCTTCATGACATCGCGCTCTGTCACGATACCGACCAGAACACCGTCATTGTCAACGATGGGCATCCCGCCGACTCTCCGGTTGACGATGATATCAATCGCATCATTGATAGAGGCAGAATCGGGAAGGGTTGTCATCTGCTGGGTCATAATGCTGCGAACGGGCTCATTGATAGCAGACAGAAGATTCCCATCATGTTTTATCCGGACCAGGTTGAATTTATCGCCTCCCCCCATGAAATTGATGATATCCCCTGATGTTACAATCCCCCTCAATTTTCTGCTTCCCGCATCCACAACCGGGAGCCGTCGAAACCCGCAGTTGGTCATTGTCTCAACCGCTGCGAGAATCGGCATTGTCGGCGGAACCGAAACGACATCCCGTGTTGCGATGGCCATGATCTCACCTTCCCGGGCCACGATGTGGGACTTGAACTCGACCGGTCCTCGATCGAGTTTACCGGGCATTTTCAGGAGTTTGTCGCCTTGTTTAAAATTACGGTCATTCGTTTGCATAGTATCCCTCTTACATGAATATGGATGGAGAGAGGCGATCATTCGGTCCGTGGCGAATGGATAATCCTGTAGTTCCATCCCTTACCAGGCCATGCAGTTGAGGACATCATGGCGGTCAATTATCCCAACGATCGCATCATTCTCAATGACCGGCAGCCGGCTTATGTCATATTTTACCATAATATCAGCAGCGGACCTGATGTCATCATCAGGCCCAGCAGTGATGACCGGGGTTGTCATGAGGTTATCAACGGTGGTTGTTGTTTCAGATGAGGTACGCCATCTCCCGTCCTTGAGGAGATCGCGCCGTGAAATCATCCCGATAACCTTCTTTTTCTTGATCACCGGAAAGGCAGAGTACCCGGTATCGATGATAAGGGCATGGATTCGCTGGACGGTATCCTCTGCCGAACAGGTGATGACATTCCTTGTCATGGAATCACACACAGGTCCATGCAGCCGTTGCATGGTCAGAACGACCGGAAAGAGTTCAGATAAAAGGACCCCTCCCAGGAAGATACCGTGATCATCTACGACCGGTACACTATCTGTTTTATTCTTCCTGATGGTTTGAAGAACGATTCCTAGGGTATCACCCTGAGAAACAGGGGTGATATCCTTCAGATACCCTTCGATTGTGACGTCAGATTTCGTGGCAGTAACATGGAGGACATCGGTGATATCGATATACCCCACAAGCCTTCGTTTCCCATCCTGCGCATAGACCTCGCGGAAGGTGTTTTCACGGAGGATCTTGCGTGCTTTCGTGATACGGTCATCCGACTTGAGTTCTGGAAACTCAACCATGAAATCTGCCGCTGTCTTCATTGAAGAAGTTCCTCCTCACGGCATGATGTGCAGAGCATGACATTATCGATACGGCGGAGATCATCGGACATCTGACCGCATCGGCTGCAGGTACCTACTTCAATCTCTTCAAGCCTGTTTATCTCGATAAGATCATTCATGAGCTCGTTGATCTCAGTTGAGACGGTCAGAATATCCCTGACAGTAACGATACCAATGACCCTGTTTTCATCATCAACCACAGGTAGTCTGCGTACACGATTCCGTATCATCATGTGAGCCGCATCGCGCACAGTCTTGTCTGAACGTATGGTTATGAGGGGTGTACTCATCACTTCGTTCACCAAAACCGCACTTGGCCTCTTGTCCTTGGCAACCACCTTACAATTGATATCTTCTTCGGTCACAATCCCGATTGGGAGGTCGTCACGGAGCACAATACAGCTCCCCACCTCATCACGGCACATAGCCATGGCTGCCCGAGCTACGGATGCATCGGACTGAATGGTGGTGGGATTCCCCTTCATCACTTCAATAAGCGGCACCCGTGTTTCGAACCGGATCGAGTCTGAGGTTTTTTTCAATCATTCACCCCCAATTGGCGTCCCTTATGAACGGGATACGCAGTATCCATTACTGCGAGCCATCATTATTAACTGATCGATGCATATTAAATCTCCTTTAGCATAGGGGCAATTGAACCAGTACAAAACCATAATAATGACAATCTTCAAAAGGGTATATGAGAGAGAACGGCCATTGCAAGGGTATCCTGTTCAATTGTGACGATGAGGTGAGGTATGAGTATTTTTGTCCAGGCTAAAAATCGCGTCTCCAAATTTCTCATGGCATTTTTTAAAAAAAAGCGCTCTCGGATTGGAATCTACGGTCCCCCAAATGCAGGCAAGACAACACTCGCAAACCGCATTGCAAGGGACTGGACAGGGGAGGTGGTTGGCCCTGTGAGTGAGATTCCCCACGAAACCAGGAGAGCAACGCGGAAGCAGGATATTACCATTACCGGCAACAACGGGAGCACCATTACCATAGATATTGTGGATACCCCTGGAGTGACCACGAAGATAGACTACAAAGAGTTCCTGGAGTATGGAGTGGGCAAGGAAGAGGCGATCACTCGTGCCCGTGAGGCTACAGAAGGGGTTGCCGAGGCTATGCACTGGCTTCGTGAAGATATCGATGGGGTGATATACATGCTTGACAGTACCGAGGATCCCTTTCTCCAGGTGAATATCATGATGGTAGGGATTATCGAAAGCAGAAAACTCCCGGTCCTTATCGTTGCAAACAAAATAGATCTCCCTGATGCAAGCCCGCAGCGAATCAGGACTGCTTTTCCCCAGCATCCTGTCATCCCTATCTCCAGCACAGAAGGGAGCAATATCGAGGAGCTCTATGAAAAGATGGTATTACATTTTGGGTGAAAGATCATGCAACAGGGTGTTCAGATCGACCTGATATCAGAAGAACGGCTTTCAAAGCTCACTTCCATGGAAAAGATACACATGATTCTCGATGATGTCCGACAGGGAACTATCGTTATTCTTGAAAAAGGACTTGATCCCGAAGAGCAGGGCAAACTGATCGAGATGACGATGCATGAGATCCTTCCCGATGGTTTTAACGGAATTGAGATCGAGACATACCCCTCTCATGAGGAAGCTCCCGGTTTCCTGCAAAGACTTCTGGGTAGAACAAGGCCCGAATCTCGACTGACGGTTATCGGGCCAGCAAACCAGTTGCGCATGATCCGGAAAGACAAGGATTTGATCAGTGCCTGGGTTTCATCCCGGTGAAAATATGGTTCATACCTGCGCCAAATGCGGGAAAGTCTATCCTGACTCTTCTGCAGAGGTTCTGGTCGGCTGCTCACAGTGTGGAGGAAAAAAGTTTTATTTTGAACGTCCGAATGCCCGGTTAAAGAAGAAACCTGAATCGAACATAACCCCCACAACTCCCACCTCAACCCCTCCTCCATTACCTGAAAAAAATAAAATTGAGGAAATAACAGGTTCGTGTGTAGAGAGCATCCGGATCGTCGCACCCGGAACATATGAACTCAATATCGAGAAGATGGCCCAGTGTGATGATCGGGTAGTGGGACTCGGAGCTGAGGGAAGCTACGCGGTTGATCTCCTCTCGATGTCAGGGGCGAAAAAGAAGAAAAAGGCCGACCGATGATAGTGGGAATATATGCTTTATCTTTTTATAATCGAAATAATAAGTCCTTTTTTATGTAATTCCCCTCAGGTACCACAGATTTTTCACCCTTTTGACGATTCCTTTTCAGGCCTGTAACCAGGATAATCCACCTGACTCTTCTTTCCCCAGGGGATTGTATCTTCAATTACCAGCATGGAAACGATATTGATGGAATCCCCATGGAGCGATGATAAAATGCCATTTGGGTTGGAAAAATAAAAATAATTGGTTGGAAACCCGGCAAGATAGGGTAACTCCTAGAGAATAAAAATATTTATGAGATATTTTCCACGCTATAACCCTTTTTGGCAAGGAGATCCTTGACACGATCCTTATGGTTTCCCTGCAATTCAATGGAACTCTCTTTTACAGTCCCACCACAGGCGAGCTTGCCCTTCAGATATTTTGAGAGATCTTCAAGGTCGATGTCGGTTGGGTCAAGGCCTTCTATCACGGTTACTTCCTTTCCATATCTTCTCTTGTTGACCTTGACATTGATCCGCTGTTGTTCTTTTGCAACTTCCTCACAGATACAAAGTTCCTTCGGTAATCCACACGTCGGACAGATCCCACCATTCATTACAAGTACGTTCAAGTCCCCTTTTATTTATTTGTTGGCATTACACCTGCCTTTCAGGACACCGCCTCCAATGAAAAAGGATCGACAGCGCTGTTATTGAGCATCATCCATACCATGCTCCCCTCAGGTGCCCAGACCATCCACCCGGCAGGTATCGCATCCTCGCGATAATACCTGGTCTTCCCTGCTATTGTACCGGTACACAGTAATCCCTTTGCATCCAAGAGTTCTTGCAAGAAGAAATATTTCTGATATCTCTTCCAGGGTAGCATGTTCGGGGAGGTTGACCGTTTTTGAAACTGCGTTATCCACGTTCTTCTGCACAACTGCCTGCATCCTGACATGGAACTCCGGTTTGATTTCGGGAGCGGTACGAAGCAATTCCTTTTCATAATCCCGGATTGGAAGATTCTGAACACTCCCGGTCATTTCGATCTGTTCCATCAGGTTCTGACCTCTGGGCAGTGATTCGACAATATGCCTGACAGCAGGATGAACAAACCTGATCACTTTTCCATTGAGGATACGGGAGAATGCCAAGGAAAAGAGGGGTTCAATCCCGCTGCTGGTCCCCGCAATGATATGGAGTGAGCCTGTTGGTGCAACCGTTGTCACGGTTGCATTCCTCATCGGACCGGAATAACAGCTCCTGTCAATTGCAGGGAATGATCCCTTTTTTTCACCTAGTTCCTCAGAAACGATATGAGCTTCCTGCTGGATCAATTGCATGATTGATTCGGTAAAGGTAAGACCTTCGTTGGAGGCATAGGGTATTTCCATCATAATAAGAGCATCTGCAAGACCCATAACCCCCAGACCAATTTTCCGGGTAAGGAGTGTATGATCCCTGATCTCAAGAACCGGGTAGGTATTGATATCAATCACAGCGTCAAGAAACTCAACACCAGACCTGACTGCTGATACCAGCTTGTCCTCATCCAGCTCACCCTTCCGGACAAAACCCGCTAAATTGATACTCCCAAGGTTGCAGCTCTCATAAGGCAGAAGAGGTTGTTCACCGCAGGGATTGGTTGCTTCAATCGGGCCAAGGCCAGGAACCGGGTTCAAATCATTGATCCGGTCGAGGAACAGGATACCCGGATCACCGCATTGCCACGCAGCAGAACAAAGTTCTTCCCAGAGGATCCCTGTATCGATGGTTTGAGAGACTTCTCCATTCCTTGGATTAACGAGATCATAAGTCTCTCTCCGGTAATATGAATCGAAGAAGCGACGATCAATGCCGACAGAAAGATTAAAATTTTTCAGGTCTCCGTTTTTCTTTGCCCGAATAAATGAGAAAACATCTGGATGTGAAGAGGCAAGGACTCCCATATTCGCTCCCCGTCTCCTGCCGCCTTGTTTTAAAGCAGTGGTGGCTTCATCGAAAACACTGATGAATGAAAGAGGGCCGCTCGCTATCCCTGCGGTTGTACCAACGATATCACCAGCTGGCCTGATTCGCGAGAAAGAAAATCCGGTACCCCCCCCGCTTTTATGGATCATCGCCATCTGTTTGAGGGCGGTAAAGATGCCCTGAATTGAATCTTCCACCGGGAGAACGAAACATGCTGATAACTGGCCTTTGGGTGTCCCGGCATTCATAAGGGTCGGGGAGTTCGGGAGAAAGAGGAGATCTTTCATGATCTGGCAGAATTGCGCTTCCCTGCCGGCATTCACTGCCCTGGCGACGCGTTTGAACATATCTGATACGGTCTCCCCGCTGAGAAGGTACCGGCTCTCAAGCAGTATCTTTCCTGCCTCGGACAGCGCCATATGACAACAACAAGGAATACCTTTTATTTAAATTCCATGCACACCTTTCCTGCAGAATGTCTCTTCTTGTCATCGGTACCGCCTCGCATGTTGGAAAGAGCACGGTCGTTGCAGCCCTCTGCCGGGTCCTTACAAACCGTGGCATACGGGTAGCACCCTTTAAATCACAGAATATGAGCCTGAATTCCTTTATAACCAGGGATGGCGCAGAAATTGGCATTGCGCAGGCAATGCAGGCTCTTGCTGCAAGGGTAGAGCCGGATGCCGATATGAATCCGATCTTACTGAAACCAAAAGGGGAGATGGTCTCCCAAGTGGTGCTCATGGGTCGGCCCTGGAAAGACGTTCGCATTTCAGAGTATTATCAGGAGACTGATTACCTCCTCTCTGTCGCTGTCGCTTCTGCTCATCGCCTTCTAGAGAAATTTGGCCATATCGTTGCCGAAGGTGCGGGAGGAGCAGCCGAAATAAACCTTTATTCCCGGGATATCGCAAATATCAGGATAGAGAGGGAACTCCGCCTGCCGGTCCTTCTTGTTGCCGACATCGAACGGGGCGGGGTATTTGCACAGCTATACGGAACCCTATCACTCCTCCCAGAAGATATCAGACCAAGGGTGATGGGAGTCATCATTAATAAGTTCAGGGGGGATCCAGCCCTCTTCGAAGAGGGAGTTCATATTATTGAAGATCTCTGCGGGATCCCCGTGCTCGGGATTCTCCCGGTATTCTCAATCCCTCTCCCGAGCGAAGACTCTCTTTCGCTTGGGGACAAGCGAACCCGCAACCTTCCGGTAAAGATTGGGATCATCCGACTCCCCCGTATTTCGAATTTTACTGACTTTGAGCGGCTCGAACCGTATGCAGCCGTAGACTATCTAAATCCGGGTGAATCACTTTTTGGGTACGACTGCATCATTATCCCCGGTACAAAGAATACCGTCGAAGACCTTCTTCTGCTTCAGTCAAGTGGCACTGCTGCTGATATTGTCAGGGCAAGGGAACAGGGCATCCCCATTATCGGAATCTGCGGGGGTTACCAGATGCTTGGAAAAGAGATCTTTGATGAGGGGCTTGAATCCCGCTGCGGGAGATATGAGGGGATTGGCCTCCTCGATGTAACCACACGGTTTTCCCGCTATGAGAAGGTTACAAAACAGGTATCCCGGCAAGCCCTTCCGCACGGGCCGATTCTGTCCCAGATGGGATCAGTGAAAGGATACGAGATTCATATGGGCGAGACCATTCGTGCTGGTGACAATGAAGCATTTACGGGAGAAGGGGCAGTGTCAGAGAATGGGCTCGTTATAGGAACCTATCTCCATGGTCTTTTCGAGAATCCATCTGCAGTCCGGGCACTGCTCACCTATCTTTACAGGAAAAAAAATCTGGACTTTGAGATGGATGCAACAGAGAAGGATCGGGATGTGTATGAAGATCTGGCTTCTGAATTTGAACGTCATGTCCGGCTGGATCCCATTCTAGCCCTTTTTAGCGATTGATTGCAGGCGTGGGTTTTTTTACCTTACCGATAATCACTATGAAATAAAAGACACGGGAGAAGGAGACATGGTGCTCAGAATATCGATCACTACTGATACAGAGATGATGGAGCTAATCGATAAGTATGCCAAAGAGAATGGCATTGACCGTAACCGCGCCATCATTGAGATGATAGAGAACGGTTTTACCAAGGCAACCGGCACCACTCCCTTCAGCCCGAATCAGAAACAGACCTTTGAAGAATATCACGATATCAAACTCTCCCTCGAGGCATTAAAACAGTCCCTCATGGAGCTTACCGACGAAGTAAAACTCATACACCATATTATTGATGTCGAATTGGTACGGGATATGAAACCGGTACCCTTCCAGAGTAAAAAGTGGTGGGAGTTCTGGAAAACCCCGTGAATGTTATCCAATAATATTCATCATACTCCGGTATCCTTCTCCATCACGGTCAGCGCATTGTACTGCGTCAACCAATTTCAGATCCACCTCTTTCGTGGCGCGATGGAGGAGACAATAGGCAAGAGCGGGAGATTTGATATATTCCCCTCGTACCCGGAAAAATCTTGAATGAACACAAAACCTGCAGTGTTCGATCGTCTCATTTTTCCCTGGCAGGCAGGGGACCTTTCCATCTGTCACCTCAAGCAGGCGATACCGGTTCTCTGGCACCTTTACCCCTCCTGCTTCATCGGGAGAGTTATCACACGATCACCTTTGTATTTCCGTAGCATCATCCATTGCAATTGACACAGCATGACCAAGTAATCTCCCAACGTCAGAACGTACCCGTTCTTCCAGATCGGGGATTTCCTTTTCCAATGCGGTATTTTTCTCTATGATAGATGATAAACGGGACGTCAACGCCTCAGCATGCCCCTTTCGTCGGTCTGCTTCTCTCTGCAGGGTAGATAGTTCCACCAGGAGAGGATTCTCCTTATAGGCATGCTCCTTTGCTTGAAAACTACGATATGCCACTTCTCTTCGTGCATACCCATCCCGTATCCGGGAAGGCAGATCCATCTCCCTTGAAAAGAGCTCCTTCTCTTCCTTGTTTTTCAGAACCAGATCCCCTGAATCTCTCATGCTCGCAATAGTGGGTAATAATCTGATGAGATCGGGTAATATCTGGTCCTCAGCGGGGATGCCGCTCCCGGCCAGAGTGTCCACAAAAGATTCAATATCCTTCACTGAACCGGTGCCCAGGGTCCTGCCCAGTACTTTCTCCGCCTTCCGGAAAACATGAGCTACTACTGCGAGATCAGCCTGTAATGACATTTCTTTTTCGAGGAATTCGCTCTTTGCTGTGGCAAGCTCCTCCTGCTGATTCCGAAGACTCCCCTGATCAATCGCTTCATTGATGGCTTTGATCCTATCGCAAAGCCGATCAATATCTCCCGTTTCCCGGACAATATCTCCTCTTAAAAGATTTATTTCATCAGTAGTACGTTTCTTCTCCTTCTCAGCTGAATTGAGTCGGGAGAGATCGATACGAACCGCTGAAAGTACTTCTCTCTGAGTCCGGGCTTCTGCAATGGCGGGGGTCATAGCATTCATTTCTCTGCCGATCTGGTCAACTATCTCCCTGATCTCTTTCATCTCCTCCGGAAAAACGCCCCTCAAATATCTTCCCTGCCCTGAAAGGGATTTTACACAGCCTTTGAGGCTCTCTGTTGCAGCAAGATAAAAAAGGTCAGGATCCTCAGGGAGATCTTTCGAAAGAGAGGAGAACATCGCTCGCTCAAAGAGCGGTAAGGTATTTTTTGCAATGGTTTCGAGTTTGGGATGATACGCTTCCTCTCTCTCTTTCGATGCCAGATCCTTCACGAGTTCTTTCAGGGATGAACGAAGATCCCGGATTGTAGTCCTTTGTTTCTGGGTCTTTTCGATGAGGATCCGACTGATCTCCTTCTCCCTTGAATCAAGGAGAGAAGGGAGTTCCCCTAACGCGCATTTGACATCTTCTGGCTCTTTCGGCGTACCGAACATCGATCTGATACGTTTGAACAGTTCAATCCCTCCTTAAAGTGAATGTCCACCAGAGGACTCGGTCACATCACAATCGTTCCTTGCAATCTGTCGTATACGCTCCACGCCACCGATCTCACGTATTATCTCCGAAACAGGAGCGGGAACCAGATTCTCCCATTGCTCTCCCTTGAGAATCCTCCGCCGGATTTCTGTCCCCGAGTGAAGTTCCCTTGCATACATGGCAGGAGAGCGTACGGGGATCCCCTCTTCGGAAAACAACCGCGTTACGAGCGGATTACTAGAGTAAATGATATCAAACGGGGGAACCATGGAGCGGACGTGGGCAACCCAGAGGGCATTTCTCTTGATGTCTTCAATAGGGATGACGTAGAGGGGTACCCGGATGTCCTGCAGGGATTCGGTAATCATAAGAATTCGCTCCCCCGCAGTAAAGGGATTTTCCTTCTCATGGCTGAGCTGTGCACTTCCCACCCCTATGACGATCGCATCCGCCGTTCCTGCAATTTTTTCGAGGACATACTGGTGCCCGTTGTGATAAGGCTGAAATCGCCCAATATAAAAAGCCCTTGTCATTGGCCTACCACCATATTTGCGATCAAGGCAGCCATGGCTCCTGCCGTAAATCCCGCGTCGATATTCACCACAGTCAGCACTGAACAGGACTGGAGCATGCTGGCCAGCGCAGCTTTCCCTTTCCCCATATATCCATACCCTGTGCTGACCGGAACCCCGATTACCGGCCGGTCAACCATCCCTGCAACAACTGCCGGGAGGGTCCCCTCGCGGCCTGCTGCAACGATGAAGACCTGGGCACCCTGACATTTCCTGATTGCGGGAAAAAGGCGGTGAATCCCCGCAGCTCCAACATCATAGGCGGTACAAACCTCGCAGCCCATTTCAGTTGCAATGACGCGTGCCTCTTCTGCGACCGGTATATCGGATGTCCCGGCAGTAATGATAGCAATGATTCCGCCGGTAAGTTTGATCGGATCTCCCGTAGACAGTACTGCCATCCGCGCAGTATCATGGCAGGTCATAGTAAACCCTGATTTTTCTGCACGTTCCCGAAGTATCGTTGCCTGGGCCCGGTTTAACCGGGATATGACGCATCTGCCGGATGAGCGGGCATGGGCAAGTGCAATATCTGCAAGATGAGCTGACTCTTTTCCCTCGGCGAGAACAACTTCCGGTATACCACACCGTATGTTTCGGCCGATATCAAGACAGGCGATATCGGATACTTCCTCAATACGTAATCCGTCAATCTCCCGTTCCGCCTCTTCCAGACTGATGGCGCCTTCACGGAATCGGACGAGAGCTTCACGGAGCTTTCTGTTTGCCTGCATACCTCAATAATAAAGATATGGGTCCGCGTATAATAATACGTTCATAATCATGAGTTATCTCGTCTATATTGCCCTCTTTGGGGCTGCAGTTGTTTTTTTCCTGTGGCTGCGTGATGCCAGGATTTTTTACCGGACCGGTCTTTCAGGATACCGGAAGGCTGCATACAGGGGAATTTTATTCGGTGCTCTGGCCATTCTTGGTGTAGCAGTAACCATATATTCGTTGGAACTCCTCGGGCTTGGCCTTATCCTCGCTGCCCTTTATCTTCAGGGAAGAGAAGACCGCGAAAAGATATGGGGGTCAGAGGAAACCCTCGACCGGTTTCTGGGGAAAGCCCCTCTCCAAAAAGGGATAAGAAATAAAGAGGCTTGATGCGATATGCTCCAAAAACCACGTGGGACCAGGGATTTCCTCCCTGACGAGATGGAACAGAGGCGCGAGATCGAAGGCAGGATGCGCGAGGTAGCGCGGAGATGGGGCTACCGTGAGATCTGTACCCCCGAATTTGAAGAACTCGAACTTTTCACCATCCGTTCGGGAGAAGGAATCATCCAGGAGATGTACGTTTTCGAGGATAAAGGGGGGAGGGCGATGGCCCTCCGCCCTGAGCTTACGGCACCGGTTCTTCGGATGTACGTCAATGAAGGGAAAACTCTGCCAAAACCGCTTCGCTGGTATTACTTTGCCGATTGTTTCCGGTATGAGCGCCCACAAAAGGGCAGATACCGCCAGTTCTGGCAGTTTGGGGTGGAACTTATAGGCGTGGATTCGGCTCTTGCAGAGGCAGAAGTTATCATGCTTGCTGAAGAGATACTCTCATCGACGGGGATCTCATTCTCAATTCATATCGGCCATCTGGCATTCGTAAGGAGCCTGCTGTCAGAAATCCCGGAACAGGAACAGAAAAGAATCCGTATGTTCCTCGACAAGAGAGATTTTGACGGCCTTTCAGAGTACCTCACACCCAAAGGATGGGATGGCCTCTGCACATCGCTGACACGATTAACATCCTGCCGAAACCTGAACGATGTGTTCGCGATCACCGGAGATCTCCCGGAAAAGGCGAGGATTGAAGAACTCTTCTCGATCCTTGATAAGACCGGAGTTCTGTATACCCTGGATCCCGGCATTGCACGAGGACTCGATTATTATACCGGAATGGTCTTTGAAATATTCGCCCAAAATCTTGGATCTGAAAACCAGGTGCTTGGTGGCGGAACGTACCGTCTTGCTCATCTTTTCGGGGGAGAAGACACCCCGTCCTGCGGATTTGCCATCGGTTTTGATCGGGTGATGGTCGCAAGAGGGGACCTGGCCCCTCCGCACCGGCTTATGGCCGGGATTGCCTATACTCCTGAGGGACGGGATTGGGCCCTTATGGTTGCCCGCGAATTCAGGGCGGCAGGGATCCGGACCGAGTTCGACCTCTCTGAACGGTCCCTGACCCAGCAGTTATCACGCCTTTCAAAATCTGCCGATTATGCGTTGATTATCGGAGAGAGAGAGAGAGAAAATTCATGTGTGACCCTCAAAAATCTCAGATCCGGGATACAGCAAGAACTCACTCTCCCCGAAGCAATCCTTGAGGTGACCGGGAGTGAGCCTCGCTGAGGATCTGGCAAAGCAGCAGAGGAGCATCAGCGTTGCTGAATTTTTTGAGAGGAACAAGCACCTCCTTGGCTTTGATTCCCCCACAAGAGGAATCATCACCACCATCAAGGAAGCGGTGGATAATGCTCTTGATGCCTGTGAAGAGGCGATGGAGCTTCCCGATATATTTCTCTCAGTAAGCAGGCAGGACCGGGAAATCTACCGGATCGTTATCGAAGACAATGGTCCTGGGATCATTCCGGACCAGATCCCCTTCATCTTTGGCAAGCTCCTGTACGGTTCCCGGTTTCATCAGATACGACAGAGCAGAGGACAGCAGGGGATTGGTATCAGCGCTGCAGTGCTGTATGCCCAGCTTACTGCAGGTGTTCCAACTATCATCGTTTCCAGGACCGGACCTGAACACCCTGCCCATGAATTTGCCATTCAGATTAATATAGATACGAATGAACCTGAAGTCCTTTCCCGCCGCGAGATAGAGTGGGATCGGACGCATGGGACTCGGATCCAGATTGAGTTTAAAAGCACACTTGCCGCGAAAAAACGGCTTATTGAATATCTGAGATATACCTCGGTGGTAAATCCGCATGCCCGGATCCGGCTTGAAATAGATGGCGAGGTGTTCATGTTCGACAGGGTCAGCGATGAGGTGATCGCTTGTCCCAGGGCGATTAAACCCCATCCCCATGGAATCGAGGTAGGGCAGATCAGGCGGATGCTTCAGGCAGCTCCAGGTACACTGGAATCGTTTCTTATCGGCAGTTTCTCAAAAATCGGGAAGAAAACCGCAGATGAGATATGCCGGATTGCAAAGCTGTCCTGTACAGCTGATGCACCATCTCTCTCGGCCAATGAACAGAAACGGCTTATTGAGGCGATGCAGATGGTGAAAGTACCCCCCCCTCCAATCACCCAGTGTCTTTCACCTATCGGGGAGGACCTTATCATAAGGGGTCTTGAAAAAGAGTTCCAGATGGACTTCGTAAAAGCCCGCACAAGGCCAGGATCGGTCTTTTCCGGGCACCCGTTCATCATAGAAGCCGCGATAGGATATGGAGGAAAACTTCCGGCTGACGGGAATGCACAGATTCTTCGGTTTGCAAACCGGGTACCTCTCATGTACCAGCAGGGAGCATGCGCAATCACTTCTGCAATTTCTGCTATGAACTGGAAGAACTATGCTGTCGCTCAGGCAGGTCTCCCTACCGGTCCCCTCCTCATTCTTGTCCATGTGGCATCGACCAGTGTTCCTTTCACTAGTGAGAGTAAGGATGCCATTGCCTCTATCCCTGAGATTGAGAGGGAGATCACCCTAGGCCTGCAGGATCTCGCCCGCGACCTGAAGGTCTTCCTCTCCCGAAGAGACAGGAACCGGTTGCAGGAAGATCGTGCCAGGGCTGTGTGTGCAATCCTGCCTGAACTGGCCGAGAAGGTTGCAGAGATAGTTGAGCTGCCTACACCCGACATTTCATCGATAGAGGGCAGGATCATGCATAAGCTTATTGTGAGGAAGACGGTATCAGAGGGGATCGTGAGAATAGAGATAAAAAATTACACCTCAGGCCAGGCATCCCTCTCTCTTTATACCATCACCAGGGATTCTGAAAATAACGCTGACCCTCCCCCGGATTTTTTGACAAAAATGGATGAAGATTTCACCCGGGTCTGGCAGGTTGTGGTTGATCCAGGAAAAGTCTGGACGACGACCTATTCAGGATCAGCCCATGGGACGGTCCAAATCCGTGGTATTGATCCGAGGAATGTTGTTATGGTGGACAGAGATGAGTAAAGAAGATCTTGATATTCAGGCTACCGGACGGCTCATCGGCATCGCTCGAAAATGGTATAACCAGATGCTAGAGGGACAGATCCCTTCCATCGCTCTTCCGACAAGAACAAAACAGAATATTGAATATGATGATACCTCCGAAGTCTGGAAATATGGCGACCGGGAGAGTATCCGCTCAGCGGGTACAGCCAAGAGCGCACTCCACCTGCTGAAGATGGCATATGTCATCTGGTTTTTGCGAAAACAGATCGGTGAGAACCGTTCATCGACTCTGAGAGAACTGTATTACATCTCAGAAGGCTGGAAGAAAGCGAAATTCCAGGCTCAGGATGAGAGTAATTTCCTGATAGAGGATTTGGAGATTCTCACCGATATGCAAAGGGAAGCATTCCATCTTCGCCCTGAAGAGGACGGAGCAACCATATTCGGGCCTTTGAAACTCCGGGAGATGACCCGCCGTGGAGAGAAGGACATCCATTGCCAGGATGATGTTGGGGAAGCAGGCTACCAGATTCCCACCAATGTCGAGACCGTTGAATTGCTTGAACACGACGCCAAGTTTGTGATCGCAATCGAGACCGGAGGTATGTATGCAAGACTGATCGAAAACGGATTTGACGGAGATCACCAGGCAATTCTCATCCACCTCAAAGGTCAGCCAGCACGATCAACGAGGCGTTTCCTTAACCGGATCAACACGCAGTTCAATCTTCCTGTAGTTGTGTTTACTGATGGAGATCCCTGGTCCTATCGAATATACGCCAGTGTTGCGTATGGTGCAATCAAGAGTGCCCATATCTCTGAACTTCTAGCAACCCCCAAAGCGCGATTCATCGGTGTCCAGCCGAGTGATATCAGGGACTATCACCTGCCTTCTGATCATCTGAACGACAAGGATATCGGAGCCCTCCGGAGTGAATTGACTGATCCGAGGTTCGCTTCCGATTACTGGAAAGAACAGATAGAACTTCAGCTCAAACTCAATCTCAAATCAGAACAGCAGGCATTTGCGGCAAAAGGACTTGATTTCGTGACAAAGGAGTATCTGCCCGCCCGACTCTCTGACATGGGAATAATTTGAAGTTTTGGGTATAGTACTATTTTTGCCCCAATCTTTTTCATTAATCACGTCGGAGAATATACCGTTGGTGGAGTTCTCAAATCTATGTAAAAAAAGGATACACCATTCAATATGAACAATGAAGAAATGTATGTGCTCGATTTCGCCCTATCGCATCGAGGGGGACGCCACAGCGGCGGGGGTTAGCCAAAGGCGCAACCCCCAGGAGCGTTTTAAAAAAGACATGAAACACTTTGAAGGATAAAAAATTGGTGGATAAAATGCCACTATACCCAAGATTTTTTTTCATATGAAGCATCCGGTCACCATTCATTCAATTACGGTACCAAGTGGTGGCCGCCTTGTGATAGTACCCCCTATTGGTTTTGTGTTCATGGACCATCCCTGTCAGAGTTATTCAGGAAAATGGTGTGATGATCTCCTTCAAACAAAGAACCTGAACATTATCCAGGCGATAATCATCATCACGATCGAATATTTCAGTCCTGCAATCACTCTCCCCTCGCCCATCTGGCCAGCCACCAGGCCTGAAAAGAATGCCTGAATAAGGGCAGCATGGGTAAAAATCCTTGTGTAGAGCGGGAGATTGACGTTAGCGCCAAACTGAGATCCAGCCCCGGATGCACTGGCAGCACTCCCCGCCGTCGCCATGACACTCAGGAAGGTGGTGACAAGGATATAAATAACAAAGACAAAGACGAGAAACGAGATGAAGACAATCACCACATAAATCAGCATGTTGTTCCTCCTCTCCGTCTGCAGATTGATGAACTCGTAGCTGTCTTTCGCTGCAGCCCTGAGCACCTCGCTGATATCTCCCCCGGCTTTACTCGCTTTTGCAATAAGATCGATACTCCGATCGGTGAGCGGTGTGGACAATCGCGCTCTGAACCGCTGGATTGCATCGATGAAGGTGGTATTCCACGACATTTCATTGTCGAGTTTCCTTACATAAGGGGTCAGTGTACTGTAATCACTCTGAGCGACAAGATGAACTGCATTGGGCAGCGTCATGCCCGAATCATTCATCCCGGCAAGGTCCCGGTAAAAATTCGGAAGTGCTTCTTCGATGTGCCGTGTACGCCACGAATCCCGAAAATCGAGTATCGCGAGTGGGATCGAGACAATAAGTAAAGCGAATACTGCCAGATCATCGATTGCGGTAGAGGTAAAAAGGGCATTGATTCCTTCATTCTCTATCACAATTGCCGTACCGATAAAGAAGAATGCCAGTGCAACCGGGACGGTCACAAAAAGACTTTTGAGCGGTTTTTCTGTGATTACACGGAATGGATGCTTCAACAGTCGCCCAATTCCAAATTCAGTCGCCTTATACTTCTCGATCCGGGAGATTATGGCACTGCTTTCCTGTTCGAACTCGATCTTCTCACGTTCCCCAAGATCAACAGAGGCAGGAGTCCCCCTTGAGAGAAGGAGCGAGAGTTTTCCCATCCTGCCCAGTGAAGCTCGCTCGATTGCCATTAAAGGATCCGGCTCCCCCGATCCCTTCAACTCTTTTTTCCCGGCAAAGAACTCTTTAATCGCCATAATCAGGACTCCGGCGTCATCGTACTGATAAGGATCACAAACGCGATGCTTCCGAAGGGAATGATGAGGTAAATAATAATGTACAGCATGAACGGCTGTGACTGGCTGGAGAGGATCGACATGATCGATTGAAGGATTATCAGAAAGAGTGGCCCTGCCACCATGGCAGTGACATACGATTCAGCGATCAGCCCCAATGTTTCAAGGAACATTTTTTGCGTCTGCCGATTTTCCAGAGCATACTGTTCTGCTTTGTTTCTGAAGTATTCGGTAAGATTACTGCCGGCAGAAATACACCCCATTGACCCCTGTAAAAATTCTTTCATCCTGAAACTCGGTGTAGTGGATGAGACCACGCGAAGGGCATCAATCAGATCCCGACCAAAAAGATCAATTTCGAGTGCAATAAAACGGGCTTCAGTCGCACTTTCTCCATATATTGTACTGCTGCCAAGCTGCCTGAAAATTTCCGCAGGAGGAATACCTGCAGTAGACATCGCTGTCACATAATTGATTGCATACGGGAGGGTTGATTCGATATTCCGTTTACGATTCCCTGAAACAAATCCCGGATAGAGAAGAAATACCAGGAAAATGATACCGGCAACAATGGCAAATGAGACAATTGTTGCAATAAGCGTCCCGATTATCAGGGAATATTGGTTGAGTGAGAGAAGAACCTCCGGGACTTCTCCCTGATAGGTGATCATTCCCGGGACATTGAATAACCAGGTGACTGTCCCCAGAAGAATTGCACTTAATATGCCAATGATTGACGAAGTAAGGTATGCCGTTGAGAGGTACACCTCAAAAGGGATCTTCATTCGGGCCGTAAGAAGCGAATTCCGGAGATCTGAATATTTGTCCCGCTTTCTCCCGGCATATTTTCCGAGTATCCGGAAGGCGATGCGCTGAAAGCTATTCATACAGCTCAGCTCGCACTTTTTCCATTATTTTTGTCGGATCCCGGTAATACTGGATAAGTATGTTGGACACATCCCGGTATTCACGGATTTTTTTAACCCTCATCCATTCGAGCACCTCCTGCCGCATCTTGAGTTCTTCCCTCATCCTGCTCTCAGTCCAGCCACGGGATTCCATGATCTCTTCAAGGAGGAACGACTTTCCTGAGTAGGTAATCTCATCAGTGACAGGGTGCCAACGGAATACATCGTTGGTTATGAGCTCGTTTGTCCTTGGATCGATGTCGAGGATTTCCACCAGCTGTTTATTTCTCCTGATACGCTGGCCGCCGATACGTGCCTGCACCTGCACCGATACAAGATGGAGTGCTGAAAGCATGTTGCGTGGTACATCGAGAGGGGGATTTTCTAAACGATGAACGATACTTGCTACTGAATCAGCATGCAGGGTGGAATAGGTTACATGACCAGTACTCATTGCCTGGAAGAGCGTCAGGGCTTCCCTCCCCCTCACTTCACCTACGATGAGATATTCAGGCCTTTGGCGGAGAGCTGCCTTGAGCAGCTCGTACATATCGATCTCGCCCTTCCCCTCGGTATCAAAAGAGGTGCGTGTGACGCTGGGTATCCAGTTTGGATGAGGCAGTTTCAGTTCCCTTGTGTCTTCAAGTGTCACTATCTTGGCAAGGGGAGGAATAAAAAGCGAGATGGCATTGAGCGAGGTTGTCTTTCCTGAAGCAGTTCCTCCGGCAAAGATGCATGATTTTCCAGCTTCGACAGCGAGCCAGAGAAATGCGATAGACAATGGAGAGAAGGTAGACCATTCGATAAGATCGGTGGGAGTGATGGGTTCTGATTTGAATTTACGGATTGTATACGTTGAACCGTGAGCAGTTACCTCCGTTCCAAGTGTCATCTGGATACGGGAACCGTCATGCATTGTTGAATCGAGCATGGGCTCTGCGATTGAAATATACTTTCCTGAACGCTGGGCAAGTTTTGTCACGAAAGAATCCAGTTCTTCAGCATTTTTATACCGGAGATTGGTCCGCATCGATTCGTACCGGGTATGGTAAACAAAGAGGTATACATTCACCCCGTCACAGGAGATATCCTCAATATACCGGTCATGCATGATCGGATCTATCATCCCATTTCCAAGAAACTCCTTATACATTCTATAGAGAATCTTCTCCCGCTGCACAGGAGTGAGAGGGATGCCAAAGTCCCCGATTACCTCATCTGAAGCATTACGAAGCGTTGTCCTTGCCTGCTCATCAGGCATGTCCTGTGTATTGATATCGAGCCGTTCAAAGATTCGTTCTTTTATCTCGCTGAACAATTCTTCCTCGGCCTTGGTAAGAATCGGTTCCAGAATCCCGTACGTATTTTCATGGGTGGTATGATCATAGGTGATCCTGATATAGGCATACGGCTCATTTACGGGATAGAGTTCTATCTCCTCGACGCCAGGTCTGGGCTGATAGGTGAGGTCAACAAGTGGTCCATGCAGGTTTGGATCGTATTCTGTAATGAGGGGACGGAGGGTGGTAAGGGGATTCAGTCTTGCAAGAATGCTTTTTTTTGGCAGTGACGTCTCCATAGAAGCAGCAGCTTCAGAAATCGACCTGATACCTTCGCCTTTCAGGTAATCCTCCTTCTTTGCAGGTATTCCCCCTGAACTTTTCAGGTCGAAGATATGGGGACGCGATTGAATTTTTAATTCGTCTACTTTGAAGGTAGCACTCTTTGGGAGTATAAGACCTGATATACCATCGAACTCATTGATAGAGACGATTGCATCCTTTCCTTCTGGAGGCTCTGCTGAACTGGTGGTTTTTCTTATCGGCTCGAACCGGGCAGATGATACGGTAGTACTGACCAACGGTCTCCCACCAACACCAGATTCCACTCCTGGTGATTCACTCTGCATCCCATTCATGGAGGATTGCCCAGGAAGTATAGCGCTTCTTCTGATGCTGGTGTCTTCAGAAAAGTCAGGATTATCCTTATTGTTCCCCGGAACTTCAACTGCAGTTATTATGTTCTCGAAGAATTTACTATCTTCATCCGTTTCCTTGAAATCTTTTGAAGATCCTTCATTTTTGCCTTTTTCTGTTTCTTCTCCCTTTTTTGCAATCGAGAAAAAATTTTTCAATGATGATGTTTTTTCAGATTCCTTTACTGCCATATTGCCACCTCACGTTCATGTTCAACCGACAATCCTACCCAGATCAATCCATGTCCTGCAGGTTCCTTATGATGAGCCGGATAAGACCCAGATGAACATCTGGTCTGGTTAACAGGCAGAGGAAGAGATCGCCATAAGGAGCGATAATACACTTACTTTCATCTGATTCAAGAATGATCTGGGTAAGGTCCCCCAGTTTCATCTCTCTTGCCATCTTTCTTCCCGCCCTTAAAAAATCCTCAGCAACTGCTGCAACCTGCTCATAATCACCATTTCCCGCAGACTTTACCGGAAATCCTTCATGGAATGCAAGTACAGTAAGGACTCCCTGCTGTTTTTGAACAGCCGCAAGTCGGCTATCATCGAGAAGGTGTGAAACCTTCTCATCGGAGGTTCCCCATTTCGACATGGAGATCAGAGATCCATCCGAATGATACCACCATGGAGTGATGTATCCATTCTATTCGTTGAGCCTCCGATACTCACAACGCCGCGACCAGGCGCTCCTTATTCTTCTTGAGTTCGTATCGGATACGCCCCAGATTCGAGGCATTTTCTGCCACAATTGCAATAAGTTCGTCTTTTGAAAGGGGAGACACAATAATCGGCCCTTTGTCAAGCTCTACCAGCAGCTGGTTGAGCTGCCCCTTCCCCAATTCTTTTCCCATCGCTTCGGATGTACCTATTCCTGTCGATGTCATTGCGCCAAGTGCATCGATATCCATTTTTCCGGAAACCGCACTCTCGATCACGAATCCATCGCGGCCTACGACGACTGCCGCAGAGACACCTTCGAGATTCAGAAATTCGCCTAAAATCTGTTTCAACATTCATGCCACCTTATAAGTAACCTGTTGAAAAGAGCATACTCTGGATCATCAAATATATATCACCATTACGAGGATTCATCGAACCGATTAATCAGAATACAGATACTGATTTTATCATAAGAATCCCAGGGAAATAAATGCCTGATTACGGTAGGTTTCAGGCCTGTCAAAGAAATTTCCGTCTAATGTGGGACTCCATAAGGTGGTGACAAGAATGCAGATTCCCAGAGGCACTTTCAGGACAATAATACGTGGTGGTAACCTGCCTGCCCTGGTTCAGAAGCTGAAGAATTGCAGATTCACAGGGTACTGCCAGAGCCTGCATGATAATGAGATGACACTCTTCGTATGCGACAAAGGACGTATCCGGCTTGCTGAATTCGGTTCTCTTGAAGGAGATGAAGCACTTGAAAAGATTTTAACTGCCCAACACTGGAACAGCCATGCAATTCTTCATGATCTGACGTATGCACAACTCCGCCTCGCATTAGAATTTAATCCCTCTTTCAAAACATCCATGAAAAATAAGACTCAAAAACGTCAAATACAGGAGGTTTTCAATGAAGGACTCAATCGGCCAAGTGACGCAATCCGCATCAAAACCTCTGGTAAAAGTTCCCTTGATGCGCGGGAAAGGGCGGCTTCCTTTACCCATTTCTCTGAACGAGAACCTGGAGTTCAACCAGCCGAAAAATCCCGAAATAGTGATCAGTCGACGACATTGTCTCAGGAAGATCTGCTTTCAAAAGACCTGGATCTCATCGAGTCTATGGATCTTGAGAGCATGACCACCAAATTCCGAACCAGTTGCATTCAGATCATGGAACGACTTGATCTCGATCACCTCATTGAAGAAAATTCCAAGAAATGATGCCCATGAATCCGATTTCCTTTGAATTGGGACTTCTAATAATTGCGCTAGTCATTGCTTCGGTCAGCCTGTTTCTCAGCCTCTTCAATGCCATACTTCTCATCGATATCTCGAAAAAAATTTCGGTGTTAAAAAAAATCGGAGTTTCTCATTCCCAAAATGAGGTATCTACATCATATGTTCAAAAAAATACAGCCTTGAGAGAACAGGAGAACACGTTCACCGAGAACACTCTTCAAGAGAGTTTCGTCTCCGGGATGCAGTCAGTTATTGGGAGATATACCATTGATTCAATGGTCGTTGCCACGACTGATGGTCTTGTTGTTGCTTCCGTGGGAAACAAAAATCCTGAATATGATGCTGCCTATTATAGCAGCGTATTTGAAGGGAAATCTGCCCAACCCGAACAAGGGATCTTGCTCATTCCTCTGAAACACAGGCGTGTTCCTCTTGTCGGGATTGCACGGACCAGGGATATTATCCCTGAAGAAACGACGTTCATTATTGCCAAGGAGATGCAGTCTGTCTTTGAACCGAATTGTTAACATTCACGTGCCATCCCTTGCACTATACTTTATTTATTATGTGGGTGATGAATTGATAGGAAGGGCGTAATGGTCAGGGTTTTTACGTTAGCATCCGGGAAAGGAGGTACCGGAAAGACCACCGTTACCATTAACCTCGGGACCAGCCTCGCACAGTTTGGGAAGAAGACCTGCATCATGGATGCTGATATCGGTATGGCCAATCTCGGCCTCTCCCTTGGTCTTGAAAATGTCCCCGTCACCCTCCATGAAGTACTCTCGGGAACAGCCTCGATAAAAGACGCAATATATGAGGGGCCAGGTGGGGTTCAGGTGGTACCATGCGGGATATCTCTTCAAGGATTTCAGCAATCAGATCCAGAACTTCTCAAAGAAGTCCTGAAGGATCTTACGGATTCTCTGGATTATCTTCTTATTGATGCCCCCGCAGGAATAAGCCGTGACGGTGTAGTGCCGCTTGCCGTTGCCGATGAGGTAATCCTTGTTGTGAATCCCGAGCTATCAGCTATCGTCGATGCCATGAAGACCAAAATCCTTGCTGAAGTGGTGGGAGGACAGGTCCGTGGTGCAATCATCAACCGTGCCACACCGGAAAGCATCTCGACAGTTACCCAGAAAATGGAAAAGGTACTTGGTACCCGAGTAATCGGAATAATTCCTGAAGACCAGAATATCAGGAAAGCCGCTTCAGCAAAAGTTCCTATTGTTCTGAAATACCCTGCATCCGATGCTTCTGTTTCAATTAAAAAGCTTGCTGCAGGACTTGCCGGTCTTACCTATGATCAAAAAGAAATGGATCCAAAAGACTCGTTTGTTGACAGGTTTACAAAGGTGCTCTTCAGGGGCAGGAAATAAAAAAATATTGAATATATCTGCATTTGATCAGGACGACTTCGCTTCTTCTGATGGCATGAAACCAAGAAAACAATCGTTAACTCTCGCCCGAACGGTTTCTTATTTCAAACACACAATGTTCGTCCCCTTTAGAACGGCACTTGATCTCCCGTCCCCGCACCTTGATTCCGAATGCACCCTCTACAATCCCTGCGAGAAGACCTGCCGTGCAATAACAGACGTTCTTCCCAGTGTTTCCCATAGATTCTGATTCCACGGTATGCTCAAGAGTAATCGTTTTTGTCTTTTCAGATTCATTCCAGTCCATCTTCACGATCCGGAACCAGCCCATTTGCGAATAAAATGCAAATGCCATATCTGACAGGGTATTCGGATTGGTGACCCCCATTTTCTTATAATGCTCCACATTCTCTTTCCCCATGTCCATATATGCCCGGTAATTCACCCCCCCTGCAGGAACTTCCCCCATGGTTTTTGAGAGTGAAGAAGTCATAGAAGAAAAGATGAACCGGGGCATCATGACTACCGGATCATCGATTAGTTTGATCTTTCCTTCAAGGGGTTTATGTTCGATATACTCAGTTATTGCCGACTCTCCCTTCACAATCGCCTGTGCTTTCCATTTCCAGCTCGATTCGGTCTGATCGGCCACGAACTGGCAACAGTCATCACCCTGTGCGGAACACTTTGTCTCCAGACAGAACCAGTTCTTCCCGGTAACTGCTGTCAATACTCCTTCAATCCATCCCCTGTGAATACCGCAAACCGGCATCTTCCACTCCTTCATCACCTGGGATTCGAAGGTCTTACTCGTTTGGAGAATGATTCGTTTTTCAGTCTGTTCGATAAGCTCAAACGGCGCTCCCCACCCCTGCTGGTGCTGAAGTTTGAAGACGAGAAGGAGGAATTCGGCTGGAGAAAGGTGTATTCCCAGGTTTTTTAGGTAATTGTTGAGTCCTACAGAACCAAGCCCGACAGAACGATAGAGAGTACGCACTGCCTGGATTGCAAGTTTCCTGGAAAGGCTTGTTTCATACATCTCATACATTGCTCTCGTCAGGTAATCGGGATTACTTGCGGTACGGACGCCAAAACAGAAGGTCTCCCCCAGTTCCGGATCTATTTCCAGATATTCCTGGACATTTTTTTGATTGGCGATTATGGACTCAAAATCTTCTTTGTTGATCTTTTTTCTATCCATGAATCTGATCTTGGATTGAACCTATTTAAATAATACAGGTCCGAAATAGGAATCGGGACTCATTCCTGTGCCTAAAATGCATAAGAACGAGTAAAAATAACTAATTTGAATAACAAACATCAAGCAGGTGAATATTCGGAGATTCAATGAAGAGAAGGGAAGGCGGGTGTGCCATTTTCATTTCAATCTGATGTGGGGGGCTATACGAACGGATTGATTCCATGACCGCGACCCCGCAACTATCTCTTATCGAAAAATAATCGCGATTGTCTTTGAAATAAATGCAGTTGTGGGGGGATTACGGTAATTCAAGGTCCAATTGGTGCTCCTGGAGATCAGGGATAAACGAGAAATCAAAAATATCAATATTATTCTCTGATCTGACGATGAGAACCTCATAATTTCCATAAAGAAGACGGAAGGAGACGATCCCATTCGCATTGGAAATATCATTGGCGACGATCTGACCATCCTTGCGGATACGCACCGATAGACCGGGAGAAGGAACACCATCTTTTTTCAGAGCAATGACCGCTCTTCCAACACCCTCTGCTTTTTTTCCGAATTCAACCGGTGCAAGCGATTGGTGACAGATAAAATGACTTTTATCATAAATCCTGCAGGTTAAAATAATTCTTTCGACTAACGTTGGTATGAGACGATAAAGAGTAAACTGGTCATTCGGCTCTATGAGGTAGATTGCCTTGTCACCATACAGTTCCCCTTTACCATCTGCCAGGACTGCACCTTCCGGCTTTCCCTCCAAGAAAAGGATATAATTTTTTTTTCGGACGCCACTACATATTGCGGCACCATCACAGTGCATATCACAAGCTGCCGGTAAAAGATCGGAGTACCGAAAGACACCATCAGGAGTTACCTCCCGGACCAGCGATTCAATAATTTCAGCAGTTCCCGACACTGCGTCTCCTCCAAGTACCGTGAATTTCCATATTTTTCTCTCTCATATGCTGATGGGTACTGTTTGTCTTATTTCTTCTCCTTCTAAAAAGAAGGCGATAAATATTAACAATAACGGAGATTGTGTAAAGGAGAACATTGATACCCCTGCTCATTATTCCCGCCCTGGCATTTACTGCTACCCTCTGTTATGCCTCATTACTTGACATCCGGGAGCGGAGAGTGCCTTTCCGGACATGGTATCCGATGCTCTTGATAAGCATTCCATTTTCGGCTCTTTTTTACAGTCTTCTCATCGCAAGAGGGGAATTTGCCATGGCTTTTTATCTGGGTGCAATGGCCATCATATTCTCACTGTTCTTCTACCTGTTCGCTTATTTCAATCTTTTTGGCGGTGCCGATGCCTGGGCATTGATTTTCATTTCAATTTGTATCCCGGCATTCCCTTTCATTCCTCTTTTAGGCTTGCCTCCCCATGCATTCTTCCCTTTCAGTGTTCTCATCAATGCCGTTCTTATCAACCTCCTTACTCCGGTTGCAATATACCTTTATAATTTTAAGAAGGGGAATTCTGCTCCGTTTCCTTACCTATTCATCGCCTATCCGGTTATTGGATCCGAGATTCTGGAAAGCCATGGTTTTGTCATGGAAGAATTCGAAGAAGACGACGGTGTGCTCAAACGTCGTTTTATTGGTATCGGTGAAGCAATCAGGAGAATGGCTACAGGAAAAGGGAGGATCTATACGGTCGATCTTCGCCGTAATCCAGACAAGTACAGGAATGAGCGTGCACTGTTCGAAAAAGCAGGGAGGGTCTGGATTACATACGGTATACCGTTCATCGTTCCGATTAGTGCAGGGATGATCATTGCGCTCTTTTTCGGGGATATCTTCTATGGTCTGTTAAATAGTCTGAATGGAGTCTGACATATGCTTGATTTGCATTATACTGACGGCCTGATTCCGGTAGTGGTACAGGATATTATGTCGCTTGAAGTCCTGATGGTAGCGTATGCGAACGAAGAGGCGGTTTGCCTTACAAGAGATACGGGATTTGCCCATTATTTCAGCCGGAGCAGGAGAAAAATCTGGAAAAAAGGTGAAGAAAGCGGCCACGTGCAAAAAGTGAGGCAGATCCTGGTTGATTGTGACGAAGACTGTCTTCTCTACCTTGTAGAACAGACTGGTGCTGCATGCCATACCGGGTATCAGACCTGCTTTTACAGGACCATCGATGAAGAGATTATTTCCGAGCAGGTTTTTAATCCTTCAGAGGTGTATACAAAAAAAAGCTAAAGACTGATCCTAAAAGTGGTTGTTCTGTGTTTTATTTTTTAAAATTTTCATTTTCCTGGCTCTGTTGAAATGCTCAAAAGACATTGAAGACCCTCTGATAATGTAAAAACAGATCGAGCTGATAGACGATGCACTTTAATTTGATCTCCTTCAATTTTGTGAGGTACTTTCTTGCGGCAATTT